>ERZ1066137.5-NODE-5-length-426806-cov-40.512285_pt1 | contig 426806 bp, 374 predicted proteins | sample MGYA00382784_ERZ1066137 | MGnify/ENA primary metagenome ERZ1066137 (study PRJEB33369, sample SAMEA5778367) | biofilm metagenome | biome: Industrial cooling water; feature: Water cooling tower basin; material: Biofilm | place: United Arab Emirates | collected... | reverse complement strand
ACTATGCTTCTGGCCAGAATGTGGTCTGGTTTATGAATGGCACCACTCCGGTGGGGGGCGCTCTGATCAATACCCTGCCTGGGACGAACTGGCAAATAGAAGCGGCGGCTGACTTCAACCAGGATGGCAGAGCGGATATTCTCTGGCGTGACTATGCTTCTGGCCAGAATGTGGTCTGGTTTATGAATGGCACCACTCCGGTGGGCGGGGCTTTGATCAACACCCTGCCCGGTGAAAATTTGCGGATTGAAACCACCAGTGACTTTAACCAGGATGGCAAAATTGACATCTTCTGGCGCGACGATACCGGAGTCAATTCTTTCTGGTTAATGGATGGCACCACGGTGACCGGTGGGGGCTTTATTGCTCAGGTACCGGGCGGCAACTGGTCGGCCATTAGTCTGGAAATTACCCTCCCTGGCCAGGAACCGCCCCCGGGCACCCGGCAATTGACCAACAATAACTTTCAAGACTTAAACCCCCGGGTTTCGGGTAACAACATCGTCTGGCAGGGATGGGATGGCAATGACTATGAGATCTTTATGGTCAGTGGCAATGGCAATCCGATTCAACTCACGAACAACAATACCCAGGACGTTGCCCCACAAATTTCAGGTAATCTGGTAGTCTGGCAGCAATACACGCCAATTCCCAATGCCCCCAATAACGCCACGATTCTGCTGTATGACGGGGTAAATGCCCCCCGGGCGATCGGTAGCAATCGTGGGGGTGAGGCTAATGTCCGGTTGAGTGGCACAAAGGTTGTCTGGGATTCCTGGGGAGGAACTACCAACGATATTTTCCTGTATGATGCCGCAACTCCTAACATTGCCGCCCGTAACCTGACCAACAATACTCCGGGGGGGCCGTCTAGCTTTAATCCTGTGATCTCTGGTAACGATATCGTTTGGGAACAGATCGTGAACCGGGTTGTTGGCAATCAGGGGTTCACGGATAACCATATTGCCTGGTACGACGGCAACCAGATTCGGTTATTGACTAATAATACCGATGAACTACCCAATATTACTCCACGGGTGTCTGGTAATCTGATCACCTGGCAACGATTCACTGGTTATGGTGATACCTTCGATATTTATCTCTATGACAAGACCAGTAACACGGGGCCAAGAGTAATTGCCAGCGGTAGTTTGGGCGATAGCTCATCGAGTGCGAGTGGCCTCTTGGATTTTTCCGGTTCCACTGTTGTCTGGACGAGCCAGGTGAACGGCAAGAGTCAGTTGTTTAGTTACAACAATGGCAATATTCGTCAGGTGAGCAGTGCCCAGCAGGATGTTTTCCAGGCCAGGGTAGATGGCGGCAACATCGTCTGGGTCGCGACCGAAACCGGAATTGCCGGCACCAGTCTTTATCGCTCTACCGGCAACGGCTCTCAACTCTTAGGACGTTCTGGAGCCAATGCTTTTTATAGTCGCCTCGATATATCTGGCAATCGTATCGTCTGGCAGCTAGACGATATGAACGACGAGGAAATTATGACGGCGACCCTCAACTAATTGCCCCAGCCAATCCTTTGTTAGCCCATCTCTAACCCTTAGATAGTGCTTCAACTGCCTCAGAAAAGACGGGACAGATAACGTTTCTACACAGCCAAACAACTGGTTACAACACCACGAAACCTTTGGTCAGATCTAATCCAATTCATCTCTCAAGGAAATTATCACCATGAATTCTCAACCCATCACTGTCACTGAAGCAACCACGATCGCTCCCCAAACGGCTGACCCAATCCTGCGGGAAGGGGATACCGGCACCCCAGTCCGCACCTTACAAACTCTGCTCAATCAACAGGGCGCTAATCTTGTGGTTGACGGTAAATTTGGAACTGCTACGAAGGTTGCTGTAATTCAATTTCAACAACAGCGGGGCTTAGTATCCGATGGCATTGTGGGGCCAAAAACCTGGGCTGCCCTGCGTCAGCAATCCGAACCCATTAGCCTGATCAATGTTTGTCGGCATTACAGTCCCGGGCGGTTTCCTCACCAGACACGGGCGATCGATTGGCTGCAGGGGCAAATTCCCTACCGCCTGTTTCGGGAGTTTTATCAGCGCTGGGAGAATACGTCTATCTCCCCCGATATGCCAGTTCGGGCCGGTCATGTGGGGGCGGCGGTTTACGAACTCCAAACCCTGCTAAATCGGCGTGGCGCGAATCTGATTACCGATGGTCGCTTTGGCTCTGCTACCACCGCAGCTGTGCAGGCTTTCCAGCGTCAGAATGGTCTGGTCGCCGATGGCATTGTGGGAGAACTGACCTGGGCCAGATTGCGCCAACTGGTAGAGCCGCGATTTTTGAGAAACTTCTGGCGGGCCTACGAGCCGGAGCGGAAACCCTTCCAAACCGATGCTCTGGGCTGGCTGCAGAAGCAAATTCCGCTAACTACCCTGAGTGACTTTGCTCGCCGCTGGCGGAATCAGGCGTAGATTTTCCCGGTTCGATGGTTAGCCGGGGTACCCCGACGAAAGGTTGGCAGGGCTAACCATCGAACCGGGTTAGGAGCCACAATAGAAAAGCAACGTCCTGGTAGACGATCAATAAGGGTTGCGGAGGTCTAAGAACTGATGGTTACAACAACACTGACCAAAATTCTGCCCCAGTTTTGGGTGAGACTGATGCTAATTGGGTGGGGGCTAGGTGTGGCCTCGATCGCTCTTCCAGGGGTAGCCATCGCCAGTGTTCAGACCGATGCCTCGCCCATTCAATTTATCCAGCAGGCCAACAGCGTTCCTCCCCGACGGGGTACACCACCTACCAGGGAAGGTACAGGTAGTCGGGGGGATTGTCTCTATAAACCGGGGATGCCTCCCCTGACCCGGATGGTAGGGAGCGACCCCCTCAGTCTGACGGTGAGTGACCACCCGACGATCTGGGTTTATCTGCCCTATGGTGCCCAGGAATCTCCGTTTGGTGAGTTTTCGGTACAGGAAGGGGAAAATGACCTTTATCGGGTGCGTTTTCCCCTGCCAGTCGAGCCGGGGATTATCAGTCTGACGGTTCCTCCTAATGTTTTGCCCCTGCAGGTGGGTAAAACCTATCGCTGGTATGTGGATGTCAATTGCCCCAGTGCCACTGCTCCTGAGGGAAGCACACCGGCTTCCCTGACCGGGATTGTGCGCCGGGTTGCCCCTGCCCCTGCCCTGCTAAACGAACTGCAAGCGGCTAAAACTCCCCTGCAAAAGGCGGCTGCCTACGCCAGGCATGGCATCTGGCATGAAACTATTACTACCCTGGGGAATCTGCGTCAGCGGGAACCCCGGAATCCCAATCTGGAAAGTATCTGGCTGGGCCTGTTAAGCGACCAAAAAATTGGTCTGGCAGAGGTGGCTAAAGCCCCGATCGCCTCTCCTACAACCAGTTCCCAACCAAAATAAAAGAGGCCCAGTGGTAAGGCCGGTTATAGTCAGTGTCTGGGTACTCAGAGAGAAAGGCCAACTGGGCATTTCGCAGGGCCTCGGCCTTTGTCAATTGCGGTTGGCTGAGTTGCTGGTAAAACCGAATCATTAACTCGGCCGTAGAAGCATCGTTGACCTGGTACAGGGTAGCCATGGTACTCTGAGCCCCGGCCCGAATTGCTACCCCCGCCAGTCCCAGGGCGGCCCGCCGATCGCCGGTAGCGGTTTCACAGGCACTTAAGATCAGCAGCTCTACGGTACTGGTACGATTGATGTCGTTGGTTCGCAGCAGCGTATCCAGATCCCGCACCTGAATGCGTTGGTTCCAATCCAGAATAAATGTTTGTTCGGGGTTGGAGCTAAAACGCCCGTGGGTGGCAATATGCACCACGTTAAAACTGGCCGAGCTAACCTGGCGTTTGACCGTTGCTTCCAAAAATTCCTGATTTTTCAGTTTTTCACTCCGGTTGACCTGCTGGGCAATGCCCAGCAGTTCGGCTTCCACATTGTCGATCGGTCCCAGCCCTTCGGAACGAAAACTGGGAGCATTGCTGGCCCCGGCAATCAAAACATTCAGGGCCGATCGCTGGAGCGGTTGCGGCTCCAGGAGTTGTAGCCCCGGTGTCAGGGCAATGGCGTAGCGTTCTACCAGGTACCGGTTGCCATCGTAAAGCATGGCCGGGGGCAGGTTACGCAGGGAGCCATCCAGAACAAAAACCAGGGTCTTAATCTGGCTCTGGGAACGATCCAGGGCACTTTCCAGTTCGGTTTCAAAGGGCTTGAGCAGCCAGGTATAAATCTGATTTGATTCCCGTTTGATCTGGCTCAGGCTGGTACTGCGTCGGCGTAAGGATAGCCTTACCCGTTCTACTGCTTCATCTACGTTCTGACTGCTCACCCCAGCCTGGGAGTACCGGCGTAACTCCTGTTGGCCCGGCAGTTTGACGATGACTTCTAAGCGATCGGATAACAAAATCGGATAAACGATCGCCGCCTGGGGATCGAGGGTATCAATATTCACCGCCTCGGGTTGGGCGCAGGCATCTCGAAAGAAATTGTCCAGTTCGGCCAGTTGCAGAGCTTCCATAACATTGCGGGCCTGTTGCAGATCGGCCTGACTGGGTGACTCTGAACGCAACAGCAGATCGACTAACTCCCGGTAAACCGGCTCAACCCGTTCGCGGAAGGATAACTGGATGTCAGGGTTAAGGGCGGCCAGGTCACTGCGTAGCCCATTCAACACCTTGAGGGCACTACTGTAGTAGGCGATTGCCTGGCGGTCTGCCCGCCTGGAGCCCCGGTGTTCGGCCTGGGCCTGCAACGATCGACCCAGTTGCCATTGCCACTGATAGGTCAAATCACTGGCCGCAATGCCCTGGGCCAGACTGAGAGCCTGACGGGTCAGCCGTTCTGCTTCCTGCCATTGCTGCCGGTGTTCTTGCCACTGGCCCAACATGCCCAGGGCCGCCGACTCAGCTCGCAGATCTTGCAGGTCGGTGGCCTGCCGAATGGCCTGACCCAGCAGGGTAGAGATGGAGGCATCGGGGGAGGAGGGTAAGGCTTTGGGGTCTGCTGCCGGGGTGATGCTCTCTAAACGGAGTAAACTCTGGGCCAGGTTGATCGTGGCATAAATGGCCGGGCGACTGGCCGGTAATTGATTGATCGCCACCTCGAGGTCTGTCCTTAAAGCTTCTACCTCGGTCAGTTGGCCTATCTCAATTAACAGGCTGAGTCGATTCAGATTAGCCTGGGTACGCCCCAGGGTGGTGGGAGCCAGGGTGGCAGCCTGCTGGTAGGCCTTCAGGGCGGCCAGAGTGGCCTGCTGGGCCTGGGTGTCTTGGGCCAGTTCCTGAAACCGTTGACCGATCGCCCGCTCTGTATTGCCCAGATTCAGCCAGACCTGGCTTTGTTCGGCAAGCAGATTTAAGCGTTGCGCCATGGCAAGGCTCTGGGCTAACAGGGCTTTTGCCTGGGGCAACTCTCCACCCCGACGGCGCAAATTACCCAGATTCTGCAAGCCAATCAGCTTAACGGGCGAGTCTGGCAAATTCTGAATTTGCGCTTCTGCCCGGGTCAATTGTTTTTCGGCCCGTCGATAAAACCCCAGGGATTGTAACGCCTGGGTCTGGTTGATCTGACTACCGGTAACTCCCATGGCATCCCCGGCCCTGGCATAGGCGGTTTCTGCTGCCCGCCAGGTTTCGATCGCGGTTTCGGCATCTCCCTGGGCTAACTGCAGGTGGGCCTGGGCATTCAGAACCTGAGCTCGAACCAGGACAGAATCCACCGGTGCAGCCCCTAGCAGAGACAGACTGGCGGCGATCGTCGCTTCTGCGGCCTGCCATTGCCCCAATTTCTGATAGGCCAGGGCCGTGAAGCCGAGGGCCTGGGCCTGCTGCACTCGATCGCCCCGGGTAGCCGCCAGTCGGGCCGCTTGCTCCAGGTTGCTGACCGCCGCTGTAAATTTACCACTGTCGTAATTTCGTTTACCGGTTTGTACCAGTTCGGCAACGGTGTTGGATGGTGGTGAGCCTCTCCCATCGGAAGTCGAACCTGCCCATGGATGTCCGGTGAAACTGAGAACCAGACCCAACAGCAGGATCAGCAAGTATCGAAACCAGAGCTTTGATGGCATTTCCCAACTATCAGACCTTTTCTACTGTCAGCATTACATCTGGGGCTATTTCCAGCAAGGTGAGAACTTTTCTCAGATCCAGAAAAAATACCGGCTCCTACCAAATATGAGAAACAGTATTTATTTTTGTAAAGGCGAATTCTTGAGCAATCCGAAGCCGGATCTGGTTCGTTTTGCAACCCTGAGTAGATGCACTCAGTCCCGTTGTGAAACCTTTATCTGGTAGGAGTTTTAAGCATCCCGAGAGGGTTCGGAAGGTTGGATCTGGGCTTTCTCAGTAGGAACTTCTTCCTATCAGGAACACAAACTTCTGTAACCCAACGTAAATTTTTTCGTAAAACTTTCAGATTCTCGACAAACCTTCTATAAACTTATTTTCAGTTGCCCAAAAGGCTAACGTTCTGTTGCAGGCATTCTGTTCAAGTCATTGATTCGTGGAGGAGATATTCGTGACGGTTGCTCAAACCCAGGTGATTCGCCATCCTAACTACGGTTTAATGCTCAAAAGCTTTTTATTGTGGACAGGAATTCTGACAGTTTGCTTGCTGATTATTGGTTTTCCGATCGGGATTTTGATTGTAACGGTTGGTTCCGTCATGGCTATGATGCTCCACGCAGTATTACCGGGTATCGGTATCTGGTTGGTAGCCGGTAGTTTCATTGCCGTCCAGATTGTGGGTGTGATGATCGTAGCTGCCATGTTGACCCTGCAGGGCAAGCATCCTAAGGATGTTAGCTGGATGCCCTGGGTGCGTGGTGAAGCCGATCCCAAGCATGAGTCTACCTACGCCGCCTGTCCTTTGACCTGCGATATCAAGCAGTAATTCGACAACAATCACAGATATAGCTGGCCAGCCTGGTGATTCACCAGGCTTTTTATTTGGCCAAAATTTCCATACCTGACCGAATTCTGAAAAGCTGCTAAAGGGCCATCAGTTGGCCAGGTTCCGAGGTCATCAGATAATCTGCTTCATCCAGGACCAGCAATCGATCGATCGTCCGATCGATCAGTTCCAGACCTTGCTGAACATTTTCAATCACGCTCAGTTGGCCCCGGAGTTCGGCCGCTCCGGCAAAGCCCTTAGAATACCAGGTCATGTGTTTGCGGGCCTGCCGTACTCCCCGATCGCCCTTGTATTCCCAGAGCATTTGCAGATGTTCCCGGGCGCATTGCAACCGTTCTATGGCGCTAGGAGGGGTTTTGAGCTGTCCCGTCTTTAAAAAATAATCGACTTCGCCGACCAGAAAGGGATAACCCATAGTGCCCCTGGAACACATCACCCCATCTGCTCCGGTTTGCTCCAAACACTGCACCGCTGCTGCCACAGAAAAAATATCGCCGTTGGCAATCACCGGTATGGAGAGAGCCGCCTTGACTCTGGCGATCCATTCCCAGCGGGCCGGGCCATTGTAGCCCTGGGAGCGAGTCCGTCCATGCACCGTAATCATCTGGGCTCCGGCGGCTTCCATGCGACGGGCAAAGTCGAGGATGGTAATTTCCTTGTCGTTCCAGCCAATCCGAGTTTTGACCGTGACCGGCACCGGCACCGCTTGAACCACAGCCCGAACGATCGCTTCTGCGGTTTCGGGTTCTCGCAACAGGGAAGACCCCCCGCCATTTTTAGTGATCTTATTGACCGGGCAACCCATGTTGATATCTACGGTATCTGCCCCTTCGGCTACAGCCATCTGGGCGGCTTCGGCCAGAAAATCGGGGCGACAATCAAACAGCTGAATGCTGATCGGTCGTTCGTCGGGGGCTACTTCCATGATCTTGGGCAGTTGCTTGACGTAGTGCAACCCGGTGGCATTCACCATTTCCGTATACATCATGGAGTCGGGGGCATAGCGCCGCACCAATCGCCGAAATACCAGATCGGTCACCCCAGATAACGGCGACTGAAGCACCCGGCTTTTAACCTCAAACTGCCCAATCTTTAAGGGTGAAGCGAGACGGGCCTGGAGGTCGGGAGACAGGGAAACCATAGCGGTTGCGATCGAAGGTGCATTCGCTATTCTACAAAACTTGGTTGGGGTTCGTTGACCTGCCGCGGCTCAGGTTCTCTGAATGGTCACCTGGTGACTGTCGATCGCCTTTGCCCCATCTACCTTTGCTGCAATCTGAGTTAACTCTTCCAGCAAAGACTGATGCGGCAGGGAACCCCGGAAGACAACCGTACTCCCCTCCTGGGCAACTTCCAGGGTATCCAGGTCAGCCAGGGCCGGGTTTCGATCAAAGGCCAGAGCTACCCGTTTGGCCAGGCCCGTAGTATCGTACTCTCCCTCCAGCCCCATAAATTCTGGGGGCGGTGGAGGATCATGCATTCCAGCCTTCTCTCGCAACTCGTGATCGTAGTCTCCATCCAGGCCGGGGCTCATTTCCTCGGCGATCGCTTCTGCCTCTTGAATGGTGGAAATACTTTGTTGGCAACCAAATTGCCGCTCTAACCAGCCCATAAACCACCTCCAGAAAAATCTGAGAAGTTTATAGTACAAAGTTTCCGCTCCAGCTGGCATCTATCAGGGGATAGGAGCCGTCAGATAGGTGCATCACCACCCCTGGTGAGCCGGGAAATGGCCAGCAGAACCTACGCTAGTTGGAAGTGTCGTAACCCATCAAACCCCCCAGAGAAGAGTCGTTTGGGGTTCTTTCCATGTCTTCGATAATCTTGGGCTTGAGTTTGTCTAACTCTTGTTTCAGCATGTTCTTGCTCAGATTAAATTGCCCGACCGCCATGGCCGAGCGACTTAATACCACCCATTGCTGTAACTGCGATCGCTGAGACGGGTTGATCGTCACCGTGATGGCATGGGCACAGTGAACCGGTTCTTCTTTGGCAAACAACAGAATTTTGTACTGCCCTTTTTCGCTCAACAGATGCACCAGTCGTTGCCCTGCCAGGTCTTTCAAATCGCAGTAGGCCGGCAAAAAACGGGGTTTGCGTCTGGGTTCATGGAGCGAGTTATAGATGGCCGTAATCCAGAGTAGGGCCGGATGGGGCGACATACTGCAGAGAAAATTTTTGTAGATCCGATTGTAGAGCCGGTTGATCTGGAAACTCTGAATCTCGGCCTGGGGCAGCATGTGCCAGAGGGTTGGGATCTCTCCCGTACTGGTTTCAAGAATTTGGGTGAAGACGATCTCAGCCACGGGCTTGTCCTTGGGCCAGACCGAGTTCTGTACAACCTCGTCGCCGATGGAGGGCTGCCTGGAAGTTGCTGAAGGCATACTGGGCCGCCCAATCGGAGTACTGCGCTCCAGTACTTCACTGATCCGGTGGCTGATGTGACGGCCGGCGCTATAACGCTGTTCGTAAGGTTCTAACTCCCGCAGAATATCGGCGATCGATTGGGGCCGATCGTTGGCGGACTTGGCCAGACAGCGCAGAACCAGATTTTCTAGCGGTTTGGGCAGTTTCAGACTGGGGCTGACCACCTCAAAGGCGCGGGGGGGTTGGGTATGGTGGGCCCGGTACCAGGCTCCAAAGGTGTGGGTTTCAGCCTGTAACGGCATCTTGCCCGTCAACATCTCAAACATCATCACACCCAGACTATAGATATCTGAGCGCGCATCTAACTCCCGACCTTCCATTTGTTCTGGAGAAGAGTAGGCCAGGGTACCCATGAAGGAGTTGGTTTGCCCACCATCTTCTTGAATCAGTTTGGCAATGCCAAAGTCAAGAATTTTCGCCAGTTCTCCCAGACTGGCATCCTGACTCACCAGAATATTGCTGGGTTTAATATCGCGGTGAATAATCGGGGAAGATCGATTGTCAATCAGAATCCCTTCATGGGCACATTGCAACCCCAGACACACCTGCCGCGTAATGCTGAGAAATCGGGGCAGGGGCAAGGGTTGGGTATTGATGATTTCGCTTAAACTTTCACCCTTGAGATACTCCATGACATAGAAAGGAATATCATCTTCATTGACTCCATAGTCAGTCACCCGAACAATATGAATACTGCGTTGACCCAACTGGGCACAGGTGCGGGCTTCTATTTTGAAGCGATCGCGCATTTTCCGATTGAGCAGCGTATGAGCCAAAAATTTGACGGCAATTACACTACCGAGCAGCACATCCTCTGCCCGGTAAACCCTGCCCATAGCGCCTTTGCCAACCAGATCAGTCAGCTTGTAACGATTGGCAACCACACGTCCAATATTCGGGTCTTCTTCCATCATTGGCTACAAGAATTAAGTGGCTCCTACGGCTCCAGTTGCAGAGTGGATGTGGTTAGAAAGCAGATAGAATTCCGTCACTCACGTACTTAAACACTTGGGTAACGCTATTCTAGCGATTCCGGCCAACTCCCGTCCCAGGATAAACCCCTAACCTGCAATTTCTTTGGTAATTAGCGTCTCGATAAATTTCTGCGATCGGCCTCATTCTGGTTGCCTTTCCAGAGTTGCCTCCATCGTACTGGTAAGGTAGTGACCCGCCATAATACCACTGGATAGATAATATTTACTGCCATCTATCCGATACAGCGTTTCAAATCCGCTACGCCGCTGGCGATCGCCCAAAACCCAGTACCGTTGCACAATAGACTCTGGGGCAACCCAGCCCTCTCCCTCGACCCGACCCAACAGGCTGTGCTGTAGCACGAAGGTATACTGACGCTCTCCAATATCCAATCTGCCCCGGTACTGGAAGGAAATTTCTTCCCGATCAGTGCTGGGAAAAACCAGTTTAGTCACCATCGTAAACCAATCATCCCGGCTCCAGGCGACGAGGGTTTTACCCACTACGGTCACTGGCATACCATTTCGCTCCAACCAATTTCCTTGAAGCGTCCAGCGTCCTGCCTCCATTAAAAAGGTGTGAGCCACAGCGCCATCCCTTGCTTTGTTGCTTCTTCCGGTGAGTTCTGGTAGTACCCCATGCTATCATGCACCAATCTCGCTTCCCTGGTGAACTTCTCCTAAAAGTACGGCCCTTGTTGCGCCCGTGACCTGAGGTAAGTTGCCGGGTACATTTTGCTGTCGCCAGTATGCTAGCACAGCAAAAGCGATCGCTTCTTTGAAGTCTGAGCTGAGGCCAACTTCGTCGGTGGTCAGCACCGTTGTTTTTGGGAGTTGCTGTTGTAGCCGCTGGCGCAGGTAGAGGTTCTTGCTGCCCCCGCCGCAGAGCAATACCTGGTCGGGTAGCCGGGGAAGAAACTGGCGATAGCTATGGTTGATGGAGGTCGCCGTTAGTTCCGTCAGGGTCGCCAGCATATCCTCCGGACTCAGGTCGTAGGCTGCTGCATCCTCCAGGCAACGGTTGAGATAAGCTTCGCTAAATAGCTCTCGACCCGTAGACTTGGGTGGAGCCTGCCAGAAAAAATCCTGCTCCAGCCATTGCTCTACCAGAGCCTGACAGGGGGTTCCCGTGGCGGCCCATGACCCATTGCGATCGTAGGTCTGGGTGCCTCCAGAAAAATGCTGAACGGCCAGGTCAATCAAGACGTTTCCCGGCCCCGTATCCCAGCCCAGGGTTGGCCCCGAATAATCCATAGCGCCAGCCTCCAGGTAAGCGACATTGCCAATGCCACCAATATTTTGAACACAGCGATTCAGCCTGGGATGGCGTAGCAGGGCTGCATCGATCGCCGGTACCAGGGGGGCACCCTCGCCCCCAACGGCGATATCGGCTCCCCGAAAGTTGCTGATCGTTGTGATGCCTGTCAGGTGGGCGATTACTTCTCCCCGGCCCAATTGCAAGCTATAGCCCAGGGCTTTCAATGGTCTGCCGTCGGGGTGAGGCCAGCTAACTTCACTGCCAGGAGGCCGGTGGAAGACAGTCTGGCCATGGGAGCCAATTAAGCGGGCCGGAGGTTGTCCTGTCTGAATGGCGATCGCCGCCCGGGCAAACTCCCGGGCAATCTGGTCGTCCAGATTGGCCAACTCAGCCATGCTCAGGGGGGCATCGGCACAGACGGCCAAAATTTGTTGCCGCAAGGCTTCCGGGTAAGGATAGGTGGCACCGGCCAGGAGGGTCACCTGCAACTGCTGGCCAGACCCCGCCACATCGACCAGGGCTGCATCAATACCATCAACGGAGGTGCCACTGATTAAGCCAATTACATGCATATAAAGAGTAACCAGAGAAGGGAGGGTTTGTTGGAGACAGGCGCAGGGAAGATTTCTGCAATTATCCTATTTAGAATCATGAATTTAATAAAACCCGGAACTTGATTTTTAAAAGTGCAGTGGGGTCACGCTCCGAGCAAACTCCCTGGTCACCTCCGCCGGTATTTCGTCTGGCCCAAAACTTGATACCAGCTTTATGCTCGATCGACTGCGCGGTTTCCAGATTGGCTTAAGATTAAGGAGCGATAATAGAGAAGCTTATAACCATGCAGGTGTTTGTTCTACTCTTTAATGCCAGAACAGAAAACGAAGGGATTCACACGATTCGGATCGGTGAGCGCAACCTGGTATTGATGTTTGAACAAGAAGACGATGCCACCCGGTACGCGATGCTCCTGGAAGCGCAAGACTTTCCGACTCCCACCGTAGAAGCCATCGATCGCCAGGAATTAGAAGAATTTTGTGAAAGCGCCCAGTACGACTGTCAGTTTGTGCCTGCCGGTTTTGTGCCCCAGAGTGATGCCGAACGCCTCTTGCTGTCTCCCCCCGAAACGAATCTAGACGAGATGGATTGGAAGCTGGAGGAACCGCCGGAAAAAAACCAGGCTATTCCCGATTCTGAATTAGAGCGGATTCGCCGCCAGCTAGAAGGGCTGTTGTAGGTATTTGTATGCAGGAACTAAATGAACGGGGGCATCTGCTGACGGAGCAGGCCAACCCCCACAGCCAGAACCTTGACCAGCTCTCGTCGCTGGAACTGGTGGCTCTGTTTAATCAGGAAGATGCCAATGCCGTTGCCGCCGTTGCCGCTGCCCAGGGTTCCCTGGCTGCAGCGATCGAGCAGACTGCCAGCGCGCTGCGTCAGGGTGGCCGGTTGTTCTATATTGGTGCCGGTACGAGTGGTCGGTTGGGGGTACTGGATGCTGCAGAATGTCCTCCCACCTTCTGTACCGATCCCGAGCAGGTGCAGGGCATTATTGCCGGGGGAGCTGGAGCCCTGGTGCGTAGTTCAGAAGACCTGGAAGACCGGGCGGCCGATGGAGCCGAGGCGATCGCCCATCGGCACATTACCAATCTGGATGTGGTGGTCGGGATTACCGCCGGAGGTACAACTCCCTATGTCCATGGGGCGCTGCAGGCGGCTCGTCAGCGGGGGGCAACGACGGTGTTCATTGCCTGTGTGCCGGCAGAGCAGGTGCCAGCCCAGGTCGATATCGATATTCGGTTACTGGTCGGCCCCGAAATTTTGGCCGGGTCTACTCGCTTAAAGGCTGGTACCGCCACTAAACTGGCCCTCAATATTCTCTCCACCGGGGTGATGGTGCAGTTGGGCAAGGTTTACGGCAACCGCATGGTAGATGTTGCTGTGACCAATCGCAAGCTTCACGATCGGGCGTTGCGGATTTTGTCTGACCTGACCGATCTGGATCGAGAAGCCGCCGCCTACCTGCTAGAACAGAGTGGCCGCAAGGTCAAACTGGCTCTGCTGATGCACTGGACCGGGCTGGGCAAAGAAGAGGGCGATCGCCTGTTGGCAGAACATCAGGGTAATTTGCGGCGGGCTACCCTGAGCTATCGGGCCTGATTAGCCTTACTGCTGGCGGGCGATCTTGATCAGAAGCCGCCGTTCGGCCCTGGCAATGGCCCAGTAGGTGCGTTCCACAGCCTCCGGATCGACGGAAATAGATGTGATGCCCCAGCGGATCAGGTCTTCAATCAATTCTGGATACTGGGCCGGAGCCTGACCACAGATAGAGCAGGGAATGTCCGCCTGAATCGCCTGCTGAATCAGGTGGGCGATCGCGGCCTTCACCGCCGGATGGCGTTCGTCAAACACATCGGCCAGGGCTCCCTGCTCCCGATCGACTCCCAACAGTAGTTGGGTCAGGTCATTGCTGCCAATGGAAATTCCCTGTACCCCAGCTTTGACATAGTCAGGCAACAGAAACAATACGGATGGCACTTCTGCCATAATCCAGAGGCGAAACTGGGGAACCTGGGTCAGCCCTGCCTGCTCTACCCGCAACCGACAGAAGCGAAATTCCTCGATCGTGCGGACAAAGGGCAGCATGAGGGAAAGGTTCTGGTAGCCCATTTGCTGGGCCTGGGCCAGAGCCTGTAATTCCAGGTCAAACAGGCCGGGGTTGAGCAGATAGCTGAAGGTGCCCCTCACGCCCAGCATCGGGTTGGTTTCTACTACCGTCTGTGGCTGGCCTCCCAGCCCCTGAAACTCATGGGAACGCAGATCCAGGGAGCGGTATAGGACGGGTCGTGGGGCCAGGGCAGCGGCAAACTGACCAATCTGCAGGGCCAACCGTTGGGCTAATTCTGCCCCCTTTCCCTGGTCTAGCCAGGAGAGGGGGTGGTGGCCATCCAGCAGGGAAAGTACCATTAACTCCGATCGCAACAGGCCGATGCCATCAATGGGTAAATTGTTCAGGTGGGTCAGCGACTCTGGTTGGCTGAGGTTAACCAGCAGACCGGTGCCAATGGGAGGACGAGAATTTTCGCTGCTGACCGGTTCCACAATCTGGTTCAGGACGGTGGCCTGCCATTTCTGGGAAGGGCTCGGGGTAGGGGGGCGTGGCCCGCTAGGGACAGGGGGCCCTAACAGGGAAGCGGCCACTGGATGGTCGCTGGTCTGCTCCCTGGCATCTGGTTCCAGACGAATCACGGAACCCCGATCGCCATCTACCTCAAGGAGATCGCCGGTGTGAATTTGTTCGCAGGCTCCAGGCATTGAGACGACGGCCGGAATGCCCAACTCCCTGGCCATAATTGCACTGTGGGAGGTCAGCCCACCCTGTTCAGCGACGATCGCCGTCGCCTGTTTTAACAGGGGCAACCAGTAGGGAGGGAGGCTGTTGACGACTAAAACCGTATTGGGCGGCAGAAAACTGGGCACCTCGTCCAGGGGGCGAACAACCTGGGCCCGGGCAATGGCCTGACCGGGAGCGCCGCCCAGGCCCTGCAAAACTGGCCTGGAAGGAACCGCCGCTGCGACTTGAGGTGGGGGCACAAAATTTTCGGGTCGGAGGCGGGGGGGAAAGGCGAGTTGGGTGAAATAAATCGTCGGAGCAGCGTCGTCTTCGGTCAGCATCCATTCCAGTTCCAGGGGGTGGCCAAAATCCCGGGTGAGCTGTTGCAGTAATTGCACCAGCCTGGTTAACTCCTGGGGGGGCAGGCTATCCGTAGAGGCGGCTGTCTCGGCTAACATCTGCACCTGTAAGGCAGTTCTGCAGTTAGGTGGAGCCAGCACAGGCTGCCGAAAACTGGAGTCCGTCGCAGGGGAGGAGGCTGCAGGGGCCGTCAGGCAAGGGGAGGTCGGCTGATAGGCAATGGTTTTTTTGCCGAGCTGATAGGTTTGTAAATTGCCACTCAGGCGATCGACCTGATACCGGTCAGGAATTACCTCTCCCCAGGCGATACCCATGCCCAACCCGGGAGCGGCCTGAATCTGAAGCTGCTGCTCCGTAGCCTGCACGGTACCCGACGAAATCGCAGACCAGACCGGTTGCACCAGCACGGCCAGATTCACCTGCTGCAATGGGATTTGCGATCGCTGCCAGTAAAATAAACTCTTGGCGCTAAAAAGTTCTATCCAGACCTGTTTGAGCCCTGCCGTAACCTCTGTTAAATCAGCCTGGCAGACCTGAATATTGAATAGGGCCGAACTTTTGTCATTAGTCACCGGGTCGTAGGGTGTTGGCTCCCCAGCCAGCACCAGAGAAGGCCGGAGGGCTACTACAGAAGCATTCAGTTGTTGCAGACCGGCTGCTAGCTCCGCCGTCCATCCTGCTTGTAGGGTCGGAATCTCAAGGGCCCGACGAATCTGGCGGGCAACGGCCTGAATTTGGCGGGAGTTTTCAATATCTAAGTAAAGCGAGGAATGGGGCAAATCAGCAAATAGGGGTTCTAACCAATCGATCGCTTCTAAAAACTGGTGCAACAGCTGGGCCGAAATCACAAATCCGGGAATCACAGGATACCCTTGCTGCAACAGGCGACTCAGGTAGTAGGCTTTATTTCCTACCAGGGCATGGTCTGTGGGTTGAATCTGATCGAGCCAATAAAGGTTAGCCAAGGTGACAACTGGGTTCTTTCATGAGCCGATTTTAAGCGGAGAAGTCTGGTGTCGGGAGTTTCCTAAGCATAAATGAATCATCCCAATCTCGCCTGGATGATGACTCAAAAAGCCGGTCTGCCAGCAGGATGTTGCTCTGGTAGGGGCGGTGGTTTGGCCCTGGTTCAGCACTGTGAATCTAATACAGCCCGGAACTGAGTTTTTGCTAAGAATGTGATTGGGGCAGGGCGGTTGGGGTCGGAGGGGTTTCGATTAATTCAACCATTTCCTGGATTAGCGACACGGCTTCGATCGGTTTGGTCAAATAGCGCTGGTAGCCAGCAGCCAGAGCCTTTTTTTGGTCTTCTTCTGTGGGATAGGCAGTCAGAGCGATCGCCCGGAGAGGGCCACTGTCTCCTCCCCGCAGGATCTGAATGTTCTGCGGCAGGCTATAGCCAGCTTCCTGGGGCAGGTCAATATCGCTCACGACGATATCTAAATCTGTTTCTCGGCCAGACTGCCTGGTTTGCCAGACTGCCAGGGCTTCCTGGACGGAAGCCACGGTAATCACCCGGGCCCCCTGGTTTTCCAGCACAATTTGTAGAAATCGGCGGGTGTCAACCTCCTGATCTACCACCAGAATCGATCGACCCAGCAGTTTTTGTTCGGCTCCAGGCTGGGTTTTTGGGGCCAGGTGCGGCCGTAGACCCGATTCTGGAAGCTCCATCAGGTTCATGGCGGATTGAGTAATAGAGGCTTTTAATAACAGCGGTAACCTGACGGTAAAGGTGCTGCCTTTGCCCAGGCCGGCGCTGGCGGCGGTAACACTGCCGCCATGGAGTTCTACCAGATGACGAACGATCGCCAGTCCTAACCCTAACCCCCCATCACTTCGGGTGGTGGTCGAATCAGCCTGACGAAACCGGTCAAACACAAAGGGCAAAAAATCTGGGTTGATGCCTTTGCCCGTATCAATCACCTGAATCTGGGCATAGTCCGTTGCCAGTTGGCCACTGTCAGTAAACCGATGGGGAGGCAGTTCTAGCAGGGACAGGGGTTCTCGAAAGATCGCCAGGAAAACCTGTACCCTGCCTCCGGCAGCCGTAAACTTGATCGCATTGGAGATCAAATTCCAGATCACCTGTTGCAGTCGATCGGCATCTCCCAGTACCTGAATTGTTGTGGGGTGGATCTGCACTTCTAACTCAATTGATTTGGCCTCGGCGGCGGGCCGCATGGTTTCCAGGGCTGCGTAGATCAGGGGAGCCAGATCCAGGGGTTGGGTATGGAGCCGCAACTTACCCCGAATGATCTTAGAGACATCCAGGATGTCGTTGATCAGTTGGGTTTGCAGGCGGGCGTTGCGCTCGATCGTCTCCAGGGCTCGCCTGGTGGTTTGGGGATCAAACTGGCGGGTTTGCAGCAGTTGCGACCACCCCAACATCGAATTCAGGGGAGTTCGCAGTTCATGGGAAAGAACGGCCAGAAACTCGTCTTTCAGGCGGTTGGCCTGTTCCAGTTCTTCGGTCTGGTGGCGTAGAGCCTGTTCTAACTGTTTGCGCTCGGTCAGGTCAAGAATAAAGGCAATCGCCTGATCGCGGTTTTCTCCCATCAGGCTAAAGCCAACCAGCACAGGGATACGGCTACCATCCCGGCGCAAATATTCCTTCTCGTAGGGGGCACAGGCTCCCAACTGTTGGGCTTCTTCAATGTGGTACAAATCCAGGGCCAGGAATTCTGGAGGAGTAATCTCTGTCCAGCGTAGATTTCCGGCTTCCAACTCCTGCCGTGAGTAACCAATCATCCGCAGAAACTCATCGTTGGCGGAAGTAATACCACCGCTGATATCGCCAAATAAAATCCCAATAATATTGGCTTCCACGAAGTTGGTCAGCCGTTCCTGGCTGAGTTTGAGGGCCGCTTCCGCCCGTTTGCGATCGCTCAAATCCGCCACGATCGACATGATCAGATCTTCCTCCGGTTGATCGCCCTCTAAGACCGCTGTCCACAAACCGACATCGACCAGAGAACCGTCTTTCCGTTGCCGCACCGCCTCTACCCCATGCTGCAACTCTCCCCGCAGGGTGGCTGCAATATTGGCCTGAAACTCTGCCAGTTTTTCCTCAGAAACACTCGGCATGGGATGCCCGATCGCCTCCGCTGCCGTCCAGCCAAAAATGCGCTCTGCTGCCGGGTTCCAGAGTTTGACGATACCCTGGCGATCGAGCACCGTAATCGACAGAGGCGAAGCCTGAACCAGGGCCTGCAACGCCCGGTTGGTAGCCCGTAATTCGTTCTCGGTCTGTTGTCGGTCGGTGATATCCAGGCCCGTCCCAATCACGTAGCTAACCTGACCCCAATCGTCCAGCAACACTGTATTCGACCAGGTAATCAAGCGCCGCTGGCCATCCCGAGTCAGCCAGTAGCCCTCGTATTCCATGGGAAATATCCCTGATTGCAGCCGCAAAAAGGTGGCTTTGAACGTTTCCACCTCATCTGGCGGAATAAACAGATCCCAGATATAGCGGCCCCGTACCTGCCGCACTCCGTAGCCAGTTAGCTGTTCGCAGGCCCGGTTAAACTGAACGATCGCCCCCTGGCAGTCTAAGACAACAATCAGACTACCGGCGGTGCTGACAATCGCAGAGATCAAATCCCGTTCTTTTTGCACCGCTTTAACCAGTTGCCGTCGGGCGGCACTCAGGGTTGAGATCAGTAACGACACCAGGACAAAAATTCCTAACCGAACCACATCCCCCGGATTTTCAATCGTCCATTGATAGGTGGGATGGAGAAAAAAGAAATTAGCCAGCAGGGTCGCCAGCAGGGTCGCGGCAATTCCAGGTAACAGACCGCCATACCAGGCACTCACCATGACAGCGGCAAAAAATAGCAAAAAGGGAGACCCCTGCATGGGAACCCAGGGATTCAACCCCAGCATCATTAGCAGCGCCAGCCCATTAGTCAGCACAACCATGACCCCGCGCCTGACCCAGGTAGGTTCAGCCCTGACCCTAAATCGCCGGATCAACTGACGAGGAAGAGAGGCTAACGAAGCGTGTAACCGACCAGGGGCCAATGCTGATTTCCTATAGATACTCTTCTACATTTGGGCATACTGACGGAAGAGGTTGCATATACCCAACGATAGAGATCGAGGCAGCGATAGCGATCGGGGCGCACAATGAACAAAAATTCCCTGATCTTGGGGTTGCATGGATTACTCAGCCTGGTAACAAAAAGTACCTGTCCTCTCTGCCAGCGATCGACGGCCCAGGTTCTTTGCTTGGGTTGCCAGCGTCAGATTGAAAGTTGCCGGTTTCCAGCTTCCACAGTTTTCCTACCTGATCCCCTACCGGTGTTTGCCTACGGTCGTTATACCGGAGCCTTAAAGCGCATGATCGCCAGTCTCAAGTATGACAACCAGCCCCATCTGGCGGAACCCCTGGCCGTCTGGATGGCCGAGGCCTGGTTAAATAGCGCCGGGTTACCCAGCCCTAGACCTGTTCTGGTGCCAGTTCCGATGCATCCCGATAAACTGCGGCAGCGGGGCTTTAATCAAGCGGAGTTACTGGCCTCGACCTTTTCTGCCCACACTCGATTGCCCCTGGTACGGCAGGGATTACGTCGATCGCGGGAAACCACTGCCCAGTTTCAGTTATCCGCTGAAGCGCGAGAACACAATCTCTCTGGCGCCTTCAGCCTTGGCCCAGCCTTTGTCCGCCGACCGCCAACTCAGCCGGTTTTGCTGGTGGATGATATCTACACGACGGGGGCCACGGCCAGGGCGGCCCTCCAGACTCTCCATCGTCACGGGATCCGGGTTCAGGGATTGATCGTTTTGGCTCGGGCGGTTAAGGAGTTAGCGTAGGTTCTCAAATTACTTAAAACCAAATCTTTGATTGTTGAAAGCACGGCAACACCGCGCTTTCAACAATTCAGTTCCGGGTTTTCTTAAATTCACCATCCCTGGTGCAGCAAAACGAAAGGTTTGTAAGGGGTGAAGGGGTGGAACCTCTTCTTAGGGGCTGCGTCCCCAAACCCCATGGTGCAAAATTCGGTGTTTGCAACACTAGTAGACCTGGGGCACAAAAAACTGTTCGTTAATCGGCGGTCGGACGTAACCTATGGCCGGTTTGCGGGGCGGTAGCTCAAAGGGCTCGGGGGTAATATCTTCGTAGGGAATTTTGCTCAAAATGTGATGGATACAGTTGAGTCGGGCTCGTTTTTTGTCGTCAGCTTCGACGGTAAACCAGGGGGCCTCCGGAATGTTGGTGTGGGCAAACATTTCATCCTTGGCGCGGGAATAGTCTTCCCAGCGGTTGCGCGACTCCAGATCCATCGGGCTTAATTTCCAGCGCCGGGAGGGGTCCATAATCCGGGACTGAAATCGCCGTTCCTGCTCGTCATCGCTAACGGAAAACCAGTACTTCAGCAGCACGATGCCCGATCGCACCAGCATCCGTTCAAATTCCGGGCAAGACTGTAAAAACTCCCGATACTGGGTTTCGTTACAAAAGCCCATGACATGCTCTACCCCGGCCCGGTTATACCAGCTGCGATCGAACAGAACGATCTCGCCAGCCCCCGGCAGGTGAGCAACATAGCGTTGAAAATACCACTGGGTTTTTTCATGGTCCGAGGGGGTGCCCAGGGCCACCACCCGGCAGCCCCGGGGATTCAAGCAATCGACAATCCGCTTAATCGTACTGCCCTTACCGGCGGCATCCCGCCCTTCAAACAAGATGACAATTCGCAGGCCGGTATGTTTGGCCCAGTACTGCAACTTCACCAGTTCCATTTGCAGTTTAGTCAGTTCTTGCTCGTAGAGCTTTGTCTTCAGCTTTTTGGGGACGCTGGCAAGGCAGGTTCCAAGGTGCTGGAAAGCTGCTGCCCCCGGTTTCGGAATGGGTTCCAGGGCAGAAGACTTTTTAGCCTGTTTGCCGGTATCTTCCTGGCGATCGCGGGATTTCTTCTTTTTTTTCTTCCCCCGCTCTAATTCCCCCGACTCTACCGGGTTGCTGCCATTGTTCTGAGCCGATGCCATAGCGATTTCCCTCAGCTTGACAGAATAAATCCAACTCCCTCGATAGATCCTAAATGAGCTTCCAGATACTTCAGACCATCTTCAGAATCTTTCTAGAACGTAACGGTTACTTCCTGGGACAAATAATTGCTGGTTTTCGGTATAGAGATGAGAGAAAGCTTAAGGGAGATTAGAGGTTGCAATTCTGTAGTTAGAATAGGAGACGAATCATCAAATCCTGATAGGTTTGATAAGTTGGCTTTATAACTCTACTTGCTGGATCACTCACATACCAGTTGCATCGATGAAGGGAGGATTAAACCCATGTCAGATTTAAACCGGGGCATTATGAAATTTGATGGAGCCGATAGCCCTAAGGCTGTTGCTCTCTCGGCCACCCTTGTTCTGGGCAGTATTGCTGTCCTGGTTCTCTGGGCTATGCAGTCGGCTTACCTGATTCGTTAAGCCAGAATTGTCTAGATCATGGAAAGCAGGGGGATGAAATCATTCCCCTGCTTCTGTATTTAAAGGAAATATTTAAAGGAAAGAACTTGATCAGATTTTAATGGTTGGCAATTTCGTCATGATCCATGCAGCGGTTGCTAACCCGGCTCCAAAACCATTGTTGACCTTTCTCCCCGTACACCAGTCGCCGCTACAGACCAGGGGCAGGGAGGTAGGGGCGGCCAGATAGTCGGCTCCCAGGGGCTGTCTGGTAAAAGCGTAGCGCCAGCGGTGAATCTGCATCCAGTCAGGGCTGGCCAACCAGGGCTGCAACCGGGTCGCCAGATGGTGCAAGAGTTCTGTCGCTGGGGGCTGTAAGTCTGCTGTATCCAGATAGCGATCGGCAAAAGTGGCGCTGCTTTGAATCACAAAAACCGGTTGGGTGGGGGACGATCGCTTGCTGCTATCCAGGCCAACCCAGGCCAGGGTCGGGTCATCCAGCACCGTCATCGCCTTGACCCCGGGGTAAGCCCTCTGCCATTCTGACAGCAATTCAGGAGGGTACCCGGCCATCACACTCAGGCTGGGAAAAAAGTTGACGGCCTGCAACCGTTCGATTAGTTCCGGGGAAACCAGATCCGCCAGGGGCTGGAGTAGCAATTGCGCCTGGGGGGCAGGAATGGCGATCACGATCGCCGGGGCCAGCACTTCTACCCATTTCGACTCTGTCTCAGAGCCAGCTAAGGCTCTTAAGCACCAGCCTGCCGTTGTCAGTTCTAGCGCCTCAACCCTGTGGTTCAGATGCAGGGTGAGGTCAGCACTGAGAAACTTGGCAACAGCGGTCATCCCCAGGGGCGCGACATAGCGATCGACGGGTCCCCGGGGTTGCAACTGCCCGTCTGCTCCTAACTCATGAATGGTGTCTGTCCAGACCTGGAGCACTCCGGCGGCGATTAATTGTTCGACAAACCCGCGAAACCGATCGTCCTCCACACTCAAGTAACAGGTGCCGTGGTCGGCCCAGGTGCCATGGAGTCGGCGAGTTGCCAGACGACCCCCGACACCCCGAGATTTATCTAAAACCGCCACCCGGTAGCCCGCCTGGTGTAACTGACGGGCACAGATTAAGCCTGTTATCCCAGCCCCCACCACTGCAACATCGTATTCCTGCCGATTGGTCATACCTTCTCTGTTCTGGCCTTTATGGTGTCTGGGTTGGGCGGGCACGCCGCTGTCTGAAAAATTGGGAGAAGCGCCGCCAGTTGGCCCGCACTACCTTCCGTTGGGTCAGGATATGCAACAGAATACAGGCCAGAAAGGTATAAGCTAACCAGAAATGGAGACTTCTACCAACTCCTACCATGGCTGAATTTTGGGGAAACAAATCCGGCAGTACCAGCCCAAAAAACTTGACATTGTTGGGTTTAAAGGAGTTAGACAGAAGAAAACCGGCTACGGGTACTGCCCACATGAAGCAGTAAAGCAGGGTGTGCAGGGCCACGGTACGGAACCAGGCCGGGGTGAATTTAGGCAACCGTTTGCTGTACTTGCGCCACCAGACCCGCAGTAACACCAAAATTCGCCAGGTCAAAAGAGCCATCGTGAGAACTCCGATCGACTTATGAAAATCGTACATCCCTGGGCGAAAGGCTACTTCCCTGGGCAAACGGGCCATGAAACTGCCACTGATAAACAACACCAGATAACAACCGGCCATCCACCAGTGAATCGACATGAGATGCTGAAATGCCGAAGTTAATCTTGGCTTAGTACCTGCCAACTGCGAACTCATCGGATTCCTCCTTAAAGGTTGGGTTGCCAATGGGAAGTTTGAGGCTTAGCTATGCCCCAAACCTGCATAACGAAATTTTGCGATCGGTTAACTTCTTTGAAGAAATCTTTAAACCTATTATCCAATGTCAATCTATCTAAATGGAGACGATTTCGTGGATAGACTGCTTCCCTGGCCAGATTGTGCCCGAATTTCCTACCCGCAGGAATTGAGCGGATTTAGTAGAATGTGAGCAACCAATCCGGATTGAGGAGGAAGTCGGCGGTGGACGAATTGCGAGTCGCGCTGGAGCTAGCTACGGATGAAGAGCTGCAAGATTTAACCGAAATCTTATTTCGTCCTAAATTCAATCCCCTCGACTACCTTCGTACCCCTGACCCGATCGATGTCCAGAGCCGGGATCGAGAAGTCTGGCTGGATGCCCTGGAAGAGCGATTTCGCTTTCTGGCCGCCGATGGCCTGACCGTTCTCAGTGGCAAAGCTGATCGCCTGAGTTATCGCCAGGTTTTAATTCAAGTCTGTCGTCACCTGCGGCTGCCTTACCAGGGCTCGATGTCTACCGTCGATCTGGAAGCAGAAGTCTTTCTCCATCTCCTGACCCGGGCCTGGAAGCAATTACCTGCCGCTGAGCAAGGCAAGTTATCCCTGCGGTTGCAGCGCTCGTTGACCAAATCCCAGTTGCTTCCCCAACTACCCCTGGCCCTGCAAAAAGATCCCATCAGTTTGCTGGTTAAAGGTGGTAGCGCGGTAGCGGTTAGCTCTGTTCTGCGGCCTCTGTTGCTGCAGCAGATTGCCCGTCAGTTTGCCCTCCACTTTGCTACCTATCAGGTGGCCCAACAGGCAGTGACGGCGGGAGGGGCGATCGCCGCCGGTCAGTTTCAGCATTACCTGGCCCTGCAGGCGGCCCGCCGGGGCATGACCCTGGCCACGGCCCGCTATGCGGCGGTACGGGGGGCTTTTGCCTTTATCGGGCCAGCTCTCTGGACCTGGTTTTTAGCGGATTTGGGCTGGCGGACGATCGCCACCAATTACGGGCGCATCATCCCCACAATCTACGCCCTGGCCCAAATTCGGCTGATTCGGGCCGAGTGCCTGGAACCTGCCTGGTAACCTCAGGCTACCCATGCAGAAAGTCCTGCGCCAATTTTTTCCGGCTCAACCCCATCCCGATCCCCGGCTCCAGACTCACTGGTACTGGTTTCAGGTGGCATTATGGCTCTTGCCATTTAGCGCTTTGCTGACCAGTGTTGGAGTTTCCCTGATCAGTCTGGTGCTGCTTTACCAGCGGTTTCCGTCGATTATTCAGCGGCGAGTCAATCAGGCCCTGGCGATCGTGGCCGGGTTAATGGTTTTGAGTGCGGTACTGGCCTATCGTCCCCTGGATGCCCTGCTCGGTCTGGCCAACTTTTTGCCTTTATTTCTGGTCTTTGCCGCTCTGAGCGAACTCATTCAGACAACGGCTCAGGTGCGGCGAATCGCCTGGTTGCTGGTGTCTGCCTCTGTTTTTGTCGTGGCGATCGGTCTGGGAGAGCAGTTCCTTGGCTGGTCGGGAGAGATAAAGTTGTTGGGGGCGGTGATTGATTGGGTGATTTATCCGACGGGCAACCCTCCCGGCCGGATGGCTTCGGTGTTTCGCTACGCCAATGTGCTGGCCAGCTACCTGGCGGTCACCTTCAGTCTCAGCCTGGGGTTGTGGCTGCATAGTTGGCGGTTTACCCCCCGGCGGTGGCGTTCCCCCGGGCAGCAGATTTTCTTGACTATTGCTGTGCTGGCCAATGGGGTTGGTCTGCTGCTGACCGACTCTCGTAATGCCTGGGCGATTGCCCTGCTTACCTGTCTGGCCTTTGGTCTGTATCTCGGTTGGCGCTGGTTATTGGCCTTAGTGGCCCTGGTGACTGGGACGAGTCTGGGGGCCGCTTTTGCCCCTGCTCCGCTGGGGCCTGGGTTACGGCAAATCGTGCCCTCCTTTATCTGGTTGCGGCTGAGCGATCAGCTTTACCCCAATCGTCCCGTTGCTGACCTGCGAAGTACCCAATGGCAGTTTGCCCTGTCCCTGGTGCAACAACGCCCCCTGATGGGCTGGGGATTACGCAATTTCAGTTTGCTCTACCAGGAAAAGATGCAATTTTTCATCGGTCATCCCCACAACCTTTACCTGATGCTGGCCGCCGAAACAGGGGTGCCGGCCACTCTTCTGTTCCTGGGAATCATTGGCTGGATCCTGGCCCAGGGAATATTGCTACTGGGTAGCTGGTTACCCCCCGGGGCAGAGGGTCAACGGGCCCAGGAAATTTCCTCCGAAACCACCCTGGCCATCTCCCAGGACGCTCTAGTTCTGTTTACCTGTCTGGTTGGGTTTCTGGCCTGCACCCTGTTCAGTTTTCTGGATGTCACTCTGTTCGATATTCGAGTGAATTTGTTGGGATGGCTGATGTTAGCCACGATCGCTGGGTTACTTCATCATCCCCGCTGCCTGAAAGCCTAGCTCCCTGGGTTTATCACCTCTCCGGTTGCTGGCGATCGCCGATCCCCAGGGGTAATTCTTCCCCGCCCCTTCTAACAACTGCTTAACCCAGTTACAATGGTCGGAAGTCCGTGAAACTCAATACTAGAAGAGTAAGGATCTCTTGTGACGCAGGAACGGGCACATCCCCAGGATGGGGAAGCAAAAACACGGTACGAGCGGATACTGGCGTCCAGCCACTACAGTTTGCTGGGGGTTTCTCCTTCCGCATCGGTGCGAGAAATTCGGCAGGCTTATCGGGAGTTGAGCAAGCTCTACCATCCCGATACCACCACCCTGCCCCCGGCGATCGCGATCACAAAGTTTCAGCAGCTCAACGAAGCCTACGCTACCCTCAGCGCGCCCGAGCGTCGTCTGGCCTACGACCAGAAAATCGGGTATTCCCGGGTTCCGGTTGTTCAGCCCCTGCCCAACCTGCGTCAGACTCCCAAAGCGGCCCGGACGACCTCTTCTGCCTACCTTGACCCCACCGATCGCCCCCTGTCACCCGGGGAAGTCTTTGCCCTGTTTATTCTCGGTGTCACGTTTGTCGCCTGTCTCGTACTGGCAATTACGATCGGTCTGACCCGGGGGGAAACCGTTTTGCAGCCGATTATGGCCCAGCAGGTTCCAGCGATTGGGGCTCCTGTTGTCACCGATACTTCGGTTAGTAGCCCATCCCTGCCCGCAACCCCAGATTCTCCTCAAGTGTCACCCCTGCCCGGAGAATCGGCGACTGGTGCAACCGACGGGATTCCTGCCGCCACTGCGCCTTAATTTCCTATTGATCCCTACCCTGCCTGTGTATCCTATGCCTCTCCGTCCCGCGACTACTCCCCTGTACAACCATCCCCTGCCCGAAATTGAGCAATGGCTGACCGATCAGGGTTGCCAGCAGAGTTCTGAAGATATTCACTGCTGGTATGTGGAGCGTCCCGGTTGGCAGGCAGAAGTCTGTCTGGACATCGAACAGTTAAACGTTCGATACCAGTTAGCCGGGGAAAAAGAATGGATTGCTCAACGGGCTTTTAAGTATTCCCTCAGCCGGGAAGATGTAGAAAATGCAATCTTTGCTGGCCCTTAGACTGGTTTTTCCAGGGCTTTCTGTCGGGTTACAACTTGCCGAACCGCCGTTCCCGCTGCTGATAATTGCAGAGTGCTTGATGAAATTCCTGGCGATCGAAATCGGGCCAGTAAGTTTCTGTCACATAAATTTCAGCGTAGGCCATTTGCCAGAGTAAAAAGTTACTGATCCGCATTTCCCCACTGGTGCGAATCAGCAGGTCAGGATCACAAATCCCACTGGTATAGAGGTGTCGTTCAAACAGGGCTTCGTCAATTTGCTCTGGTTGAAGTAACCCCTGCTGTACCTGGCTGGCAATTTCCCGGCAGGCTTGCAAAATTTCCTGCCTGCCACCATAGTTGGTCGCCACGGTAAAACGAATTCCCTGATTATTGGCAGTTTGACTCACAGCCTGTTCAATTTCTGCCTGAAGGGACGGCGGCAGGGCAGCCAGGTTGCCAACGAACCGGATCTGGACATCTTCCTGCATCATTTCCCGCAGTTCTTGCCGCAGCACCCGCTCAAATAACATCATCAAAAATTCTACTTCTTCCGTCGGTCTACCCCAATTTTCGGTAGAAAAGGCGTAGGCTGTCAGGGCTTCGATGCCCCAATCACGACAGCAACGTAGCAAATCCTTCAAAACATCTACCCCACGCCGATGTCCCATAATTCTGGGCATTCCCCGACGTTTTGCCCAGCGCCCATTGCCATCCATAATGACAGCAACATGGCGAGGCAATCGCTCTTGCTGAAGATCAGCAGGCAAATCTAGCAAAACAGTAGGCTTTGCGGTCATTGTTTCTCCAAAGAAGCAGACGATGACGATCGGTGACCTTGAAAACTTAGGAGTCTTCTCTTCATGGTTCCCAATTTCAGCTTTTTCCCTTCGGTCGCCCCAACACACGAGACATCAGGGCAAACCCTTTCAGCCCGATCTGCCGACCCAGACTTCGCAGGTCGGGGGCCACTGTTTCACGGTCAACCGTTTGGGAGAACCGTGCTTCTAACAGTTCTTTCAGTTTACTGCTGGTTAAGGGCCGATTGAGAACACCCCGTTCCGCCAGGGAAATCGATCCCGTTTCTTCGGAGACGACGACACAGATACAATTTTCAACTCGTTCGGTAATACCCATAGCGGCGCGATGGCGAGTTCCTAATTGACGGGAGGCGGTGCGCTCAGAGAGGGGTAATATCACACCGGCAGCAACTACACGGGTGTCTCGAATGAGTAACGCTCCGTCGTGCAGCAGGGTTGTAGTTTGAAAAATGGTTTGAATCAACTCTTTAGAAACTTCGGCATTTAATCTCACCCCTGGCACAGAAAAGTCGCGCTCATCGATCGGACTGCCCGTTTCCAAAATTAACAGGGCTCCCGTCCGATTCTGGGACAATTCTTTGACTGCATCAACGATTTCATCCGTGACACTACCAGATTTAAGGGCCGTCCTCCGTGAAGATTGGAACAATTGCAGGATTTCTCCCCGCCCCAGCAGTTCCAGGAAGCGACGGAACTCAGACTGGAGAATGAAGGCCATGGCTACAGCAGAACCAATGACCAGATTATTCAGGACAAAGTTTAACAGCGATAACCCCAGGCGACGGCTCAGGGCTGCCGCCAGCATCAGGATGATAAACCCCCGTACCATCCAGAGGGTTCGACGCTCACCAATGATGACCAGCATCATATAAGTGAGCGCCAAGACTAACCCGACATCAATCAGAACCCGAAAATTCTCAGTCACCAGAAGTCGCCGCAAAGATTGAGTCCAGTCAGGATCCGTCAGCCATTGCCTCCACAAATATCCCATCGATCTGGATTCACCATGCGCTTTTACAGGAGCTTGAGGGCCGGGGATAAGTCTGAAACGATTCTCACCCAACCCTCATAACCATAACTACCTCAACCGTTCCGGTAACCGATCCTGGCGGATCAGATCTTGATAAGTTTCTCGCTGAAGAATAAGGTTGGCCTCGCCATTCTGCACCAAAACCGCTGCCGGACGGGGAATCCGATTGTAGTTGGAAGACATACTGTAATTGTATGCGCCCGTAGCCATGACAACGAGAATGTCACCCGTCTGGCTGGCAGCCAACTGGGCATCTTTAATCAGAATGTCTCCCGACTCACAGTGTTTACCGGCGATCGTCACTCGCTGACTCAGGGGAGCCGACATCCGATTGGCGATCACGGCCCGATACACCGACTGGTAAGTGATCGGGCGGGGGTTATCTGACATCCCCCCATCCACGGTAATATAAGTGCGAATTTCTGGGATAACCTTCTGGCTACCTACGGTGTAGGCCGTGACGCAGGCGCTACCAATCAGCGATCGTCCCGGTTCGCAGAGCAGTTTGGGCGGTGCTACCTGCTGGGCCTGACAGGCTGATGTCACCGCTTCGGCAATCACCTTCACCCAGGCATCAATGCTTGGGGGGTCATCGGCTTCGGTGTAGCAAATGCCCAGGCCCCCACCCACGTTGAGTTCGCTGATCGACAGCCCGTATTGAGTGGCTTTGGTGATCCATTGCACCATCACGCCACCCAGGTCGGTGTGGGGTTGGAGTTCAAAAATTTGCGACCCAATATGGGCGTGTAGGCCAGCGCAATTGAGTCCAGACTGCTGGCTGACAAAGGCAAACACCTCATCCAATTGGCCGGGGTCAAAGCCAAACTTACTGTCTAAGTGGCCGGTGCGGATGTATTCATGGGTATGACATTCAATTCCGGGAGTCAGCCGTAGCATGATGCGGATCGGGGCTTCGGTCTGCTCCAGACTGGCCAGGGTTTTAAGTTCCTGCCAGTTGTCCACCACGATCGTGCAACCCGCTTCCACCGCAAACCGCAATTCTTCCAGGGACTTATTATTGCCATGCAGGTACAGCTTGGTCGGGTTGACTCCGGCCTGTAAGGCTGTGTAGAGTTCGCCGCCAGAAACAATGTCGATCCCCAGGCCTTCGCTGGCGACGATCGCACAAACCGCCAGACAATTCCAGGCTTTAGAGGCGTAGAGAACTTGAGACTCACCGGCGTAGTAACGCTGAAAGGCGTCTCGATATTGCTGACAGGTCGTTCGCAGGGTTGTCTCATCCAGAATATAGAGGGGAGAGCCAAACTTCTGCACCAGATCCACCACATCACAACCCCCTACTTCCAGGTGGTCATTGCTATTCACCTGGGCGGTCAGGGGAAGCAACTGTTGATTCGGGGAACCCGCTGCCAAGGCGCTGGCAGAGTCGGACAAATACTGACGACCAGAACTTTTAATCTCGGTGGCGGGAGTCGATACCATTGCTAAATCTTGTGTCCTCAAGAAAATTGAAAGGATGGAGCAAACCGGAATCGATCGACAACGATCATTCCTGTACCAGTTTACAATTTGGGACGGTCTATCCTCAGGAATTCCCCAAAGCTTTCGTGATTTCCCTGCAACTCAAACCTGCCACCCTTGATATGTTGCCCGCGATCGTCGAATTAGACCAGCGCAGTCTGGGGGGGCTATGGAGTTTAGATGGCTACCAGCGAGAGCTGGACAGCCCCAATAGCGAGTTACTGGTGCTGCAACAAGTCTCTCCTGATTTGGGGCCAGGTTCCCTGGTGGGGATCGGCTGCTACTGGGCGATCGTCGAAGAAGCCCATATTACTGTTCTCGGTATCGCTCCAGAGTATCAAAGGCAGGGATTGGGACAGACCCTGTTGTATGCCTTGCTGGCCTCTGCCCATAAGCGTGGTCTGGAAAGGGCGACTCTGGAGGTCAGAATTTCCAATCAATCAGCCCGGGCTCTGTACGAAAAATTTGGCTTTCAGGAAGCCGGCAAACGTCGTCGTTACTATCAGGATACGGGGGAGGATGCCCTGGTTTTATGGCGGGGTGGGTTGCAATATCCCCAATTTTCCCAGGATCTCCAGGTCTGGAAAACCAATGTTCAAGAGCTTTTAAGCCGATCGGGGTGGGAGCTGACCGAGGCTTGACATAGAGACAGGAAAACCGAGGAATCTAAAAAATACTTAAAGATGGCCCTTGACTTGTCTGGCTATTTCCGTTAACAATCAGCCCTCGGGGTTAGTTGTACCCATCAGTCTTTCAGCCAGTTTTTTCCCGTCCCAGACAAGTACGGTGATCACGAATCTTCCCTGCTGCGTATTTTGAACAGCCGGACAAATCCACTATGCTAGAATCAGCAGTACCGGCAAGCAGCAGGTGACAGGAACACGCCATGTTTGAACGCTTCACAGAAAAAGCCATCAAGGTGATCATGCTTGCCCAGGAGGAAGCACGCCGCCTGGGACACAACTTTGTGGGTACAGAACAGATCCTACTGGGTCTGATTGGAGAAGGGACCGGCGTCGCCGCCAAGGTACTAAAATCCATGGGTGTCAACCTCAAGGATGCCCGGATTGAAGTCGAAAAGATCATCGGTCGAGGCTCTGGCTTCGTTGCCGTCGAGATTCCGTTTACCCCACGAGCCAAGCGAGTTTTAGAGCTCTCTCTAGAGGAAGCTCGGCAACTGGGACATAACTACATTGGAACCGAGCATCTGCTCCTGGGTTTAATTCGGGAGGGTGAGGGTGTTGCTGCCAGAGTCTTAGAAAACCTGGGAGTTGACCTCTCGAAAGTGCGGACTCAGGTGATTCGGATGCTGGGTGAAACCGCCGAGGTGACTTCCGGTGGCAGTCAGGGACGTACAAAGACTCCGACCCTGGACGAGTTTGGCTCTAACTTGACCCAAATGGCCGCCGAAGGCAAGCTTGACCCTGTAGTTGGCCGTCAAAAAGAAATTGAGCGGGTTATCCAGATCCTGGGCCGCCGCACCAAAAACAACCCGGTTCTGATTGGTGAACCCGGTGTTGGTAAGACTGCAATCGCAGAAGGGTTGGCTCAACGCATTGCCAACGATGATGTCCCCGACATTCTCGAAGACAAGCGAGTGGTCACTCTTGATATCGGTCTCCTGGTAGCGGGCACCAAGTATCGGGGTGAATTTGAAGAACGACTGAAGAAAATCATGGATGAGATCCGCTCTGCCGGAAATGTCATCCTGGTAATTGACGAAGTTCATACCCTGATTGGTGCGGGTGCCGCGGAAGGGGCCATCGATGCCGCCAACATTCTGAAGCCAGCGCTGGCTCGGGGTGAACTCCAGTGCATCGGCGCAACCACCTTAGATGAATACCGCAAGCACATCGAACGGGATGCGGCTCTAGAACGACGCTTCCAGCCAGTGATGGTGGGTGAACCCAGTGTCGATGAAACGATCGAAATCCTCCGGGGTCTGCGCGAACGGTACGAGCAACACCACAAGCTAAAGATTTCCGATCTGGCTCTGGAAGCCGCTGCCAAGCTGTCTGATCGCTATATTTCTGATCGATTCCTGCCCGACAAGGCGATCGACTTGATTGATGAAGCCGGTTCTCGGGTTCGTCTGATCAATTCCCAGTTGCCTCCGGCGGCTAAGGAGTTAGACAAGGAATTGCGGCAGGTTCTTAAAGATAAGGATGATGCCGTTCGTTCCCAGAACTTTGACAAGGCCGGAGAACTGCGCGATCGGGAGATGGAAATTAAGGCTGAGATTCGGGCGATTGCTCAAAGCAAGAAAACTGAATCTACCGGCGAAGGCGAGTCTCCCGTCGTTGATGAGGAAGATATTGCTCAAATCGTAGCTTCCTGGACTGGCGTTCCCGTTAACAAGTTAACGGAATCCGAATCCGAGAAATTGCTGCACATGGAAGATACCCTGCACCAGCGCTTGATTGGTCAGGAAGAAGCTGTGAAAGCTGTTTCCCGGGCGATTCGACGGGCCAGAGTGGGTCTGAAAAACCCCAATCGGCCGATCGCCAGTTTCATCTTCTCCGGGCCTACCGGGGTTGGTAAGACCGAGCTGACCAAAGCTCTGGCCTCCTACTTCTTCGGTTCAGAAGAGGCGATGATTCGTCTCGATATGTCGGAGTACATGGAACGTCACACCGTATCCAAACTGATTGGTTCGCCTCCCGGCTATGTTGGTTACAACGAGGGTGGTCAGTTGACCGAAGCCGTTCGTCGTCGTCCCTATACAGTGGTACTCTTCGACGAAATTGAAAAGGCCCACCCCGATGTCTTCAACATGCTGTTGCAGATTCTGGAAGATGGCCGTCTGACCGATGCTAAAGGTCGGACCGTAGACTTCAAGAACACTCTGCTGATCATGACCTCCAATATCGGTTCTAAGGTAATCGAAAAGGGTGGTGGTGGCCTTGGCTTCGAGTTCTCTGCAGCCGATGCGGCAGAATCCCAGTACAACCGGATTCGCTCTCTGGTAAACGAAGAACTGAAGCAATACTTCCGGCCCGAATTCCTTAACCGTCTGGATGAGATTATTGTCTTCCGGCAACTCTCTAAGGACGAAGTCAAGGAAATTGCCGACATTATGCTCAACGAGGTCTTCAAGCGCCTGCTGGAGCAAGGGATTACCCTGGAAGTCACAGAACGGTTCAAGGATCGTCTGGTGGAGGAAGGGTATAACCCCAGCTACGGAGCCCGTCCCCTGCGGCGTGCCATCATGCGTCTGTTAGAAGACTCCCTGGCCGAAGAGATTCTGTCGGCTCGCATTAAAGACGGTGATACTGCCGTTGTTGATGTCGATGCGGAAGGGCAGGTCAAAGTTCTCCAGGGGCAAAAGCGGGAACTGTTACCACAGGCCGCTGAGTAAGTCTGGGCTTGATTAACTAACTTGACTCAAAAAGCAGTGGAGATAAGCTCCACTGCTTTTTAATGTTGGTCTGGTACATGGAACCCGGACAACCTTTAGCCGCCAAAAAAACGTTTCACTACCGCCGGAAAGTGGCCGGGAAATAGATCAATACCGATCGCTGATTTCAGCAGATAACCGGCAAGCAAAATAAAGCCACTTATCGCCAAGTTAGCCGACAGCAAAATCAGTAGGACTACAATGGCATTGCCAATTCGAGTCAGGCGATCGGGGATGTAACGGCGCTGTTTGGCCCTGCGGTCTTTGCCAATAAAGAGCACAACATAAAAACGTGAAACAATCAGATCGATCACGAAGCGCAAATCGACGAGCTTGGGAGCTGGCTTCGGAATGGCTTCGGCCAGAATGCGCTCAAATTCTGCTAACTGCTCCGGGTACAAACTCTGCAAAATCTCTGGTTGCATGGTTGAGAGGTAGTAGGCAGGGCTACGGGATGCATACCCGGTTGGGACTACACCTGTTTCTTCAGAAGTGAGTTTCATAAAAGCCTGAGTTCGAGAGCCTGGCCTAATTTCAGACCGAGATTAACAATCAAAAAAACTATGAAAAATACCTGCGATCGTTGCCAACCCATTAGTCTCAAGTAGCGGACAGCGAACGCCAGTTTCCAGATGACAAATAGGGCCCAAACCCAGCTTAGAATCAGCATCAGAGCCCAGACCTGAGCCTGATTTAGGGGTAGGGAGACTCCTGCCAGATGGTCGGGCACTTCGGAGGTCAGAACCCCCGCTCCAATAATGCCCATACTGCCCACGATCGCCAGGGCGATCGCTCCCGTTCCTACCCAGGCCAGGTACAGAATGAGGAATTCAATGCCCAACCAGATAGCCGGAGTTGCATGATAAAACGATAAAAGCCACCCAGCTAACCCATAGATTGAGAACAGTCGTACCAGGGTCAGCCAGGGAGTTCGCATCGGTTTTAGACTCAAATAAAGTTAAGAATAGTTAATTATTTCCCACACCATACTCCAGCAATAAGCTTGCTGCCTGGTTCCAGCATCCCTTCATTAAAGTTTTAATCGGGGTTAATCCGGCCTAAATACTTATTCGGCTGAGTTGCAAAATCTCCGGATGGTAGGCACCAGACAGGCTAAAATAGCCAAGCTACTTCAGATTGTTTGGGGGAACAGCCCAGACAGAATCAAATCTTCGTTTGATTTGGGGAAAGTCCGGTGAAAATCCGGCGCTGTGCCGCAACTGTGAACAAAACGCCTGGTAGATAACCTGCTGTCTACTGGCTGTTTTCTAAGTCAGGATGCCCGTTTGAAGTCGAGTTAACCATTAGACCTGCGATGCACAGGTGGGTATCTGAAATATGCAGACAATTGAGGTGTTGCGCCGATCGCCTACGGCTGATTACCTGGCGGTGGTGCTGGAATCGGTGTTTTTGACCCCGACGATTAAACAGGTTCGGCTTAAGTTAGACGGCAATGAATTTTGCTTTCTTCCGGGCCAGTCGGTTTGGCCCCGGTTTGAGCGAGAGGGGCGCAGGTTCAGCAAGATTTACTCGATCGCGAGTTCTCCTTCCTGCTGCCCCGAAATTGAATTGTGCATCTCCCGGGTGGGCTGGAGTTCTGCCTATCTCCAGGATTTGCCCCCGGGAGCCACCCTGCCCCTGCGCGGTCCCTACGGCCTGATGACCCTGAGTCAACTACCCCAGCGCCCCCGTCTTTATATCGCTGAAGGGTCAGGCATTGCGCCCCTGAAGAGCCAGATTGACTGGTTGTATGAATGTGATTATGCCCATCCAGTCTGGTTGATTCAGGCCAATCCAGAAACCCCAGATCAGTTGCCCTACCGGGATCATTGGGAAGAATTGAGCCAGCGTTGGCCAGGGTTCCATTATCAGCCCGCTACGGGTCAGGCTCCCGAATCGGTTCTGGCCACCCTGGCCCTCGACCTGGCTAAGGTTGATGTAGAGATCTGTGCTGTGGGTGAGCGCACCGAGGTACTGCAAACGATCGCCCTGGCCTTGGGAGCCAAACCCAATCACCTGCGGGCAGAAAAATTCTTTGCTTTTTAAACTGAGCCAGACCACTAAGATAAAGGATGGTAAGCCAGGGAAAACCTGATCCCTGGGGTTTGACTCTCTGTTTTTGCCCTGACCCTATGACCTCTGAACCGTCTTCTGAACCGATCAGTGCGACCCCAGTCTCTAAACCTCCTGCCTGGAGAGTCTGGTGGGAAAATGCCCAGATTCTCTTTATCGCGTTGATTCTGGCCTTACTGATTCGGGCTTTTGTGGCAGAACCCCGGTTTATTCCCTCGGACTCGATGCTGCCAACCCTGCAAGTGGGCGATCGGCTGGTAGTAGAAAAAGTTTCTTACTACCTGCATCCGCCTAAGTTTGGGGATATCGTCGTGTTCGACCCCCCGACCCAACTGCAGATTCAGGGCTATGCCAAGGATCAGGCTTTTATTAAGCGAGTGATTGGGCAGCCGGGGCAGACGATCCAGATTCGCGATGGCCGAGTCTATGTAGACGATCGGCCTCTGGCAGAGCCCTACATTGCCCAACCGCCCAATTACACCTGGGGGCCGCGCCAGGTTCCTGAGGGAGAGTTGTTTGTCATGGGAGACAACCGCAACAACAGCAACGACTCTCACATCTGGGGGTTTTTACCCCAGGACAATGTGATTGGCCGTGCCTGGTTCCGGTTTTATCCCCTGGGCCGGGCTGGTTTTGTCAGCCTGTCGGCCAATTCTGCCACTTAAAACCGCAAATAGTACATCAACGTTGAAACCAGTTCGGCAGGCAAGGCCAGCCGTCGCTGGAGATGAATCAGGTTGCGGTAGGGAGAAGTAGCCCGATTGGCGACGATCGCCCGAGCCAGGTAGAGATCGACCCCAGGAATTGTCATGAGCATTTCTACCGTTGCCGTGTTGGGATTCACGGTTTGAATTGTCAGACAACTTGCCGGGTCGTAATAACAAAAGCGCAACACCCGTTCCCAGGGTTTGATCCTGGCTGCTGGCAAATTCAGGACGGCAGAGACATCTTCCAGGCTATGCAACTGCACCCCTGACTGGGTCAACTCTACCAGGGCTCTGGCCTGGTGAATCGAGAGGCCGGGGAGGCGTAACCAGTCATCGACACTGGCCTGATTAGCATCGATCGTGATTCCCAAACTGGCAGCAATTTCTAATTCGCTGATCGACTGAAACCGGTAGTAAGGATCATTCTGAATTTTGGCCCGAATTGCCTGAGCAGCAGCCATGGCTCCCAGGCGGGTTTGAGCAGTTGCAAGCCATTCTAGAAAAGGCATTGAGAATACGGATGACAGAGAAAAATCGGTTTCTTGCGGGATCTTATTCACCAAAGTAGCTTAATTCAGGCAACCTGGGCTACTTTCAGCAGGGAACAAAGCTCTCGGAAAGCGAGCTGGCCTGACTAGGGGGATTGAATGGCGAGTTTTCAACAAAACCCATCCTGGCACAGGTCGTTGTTACCCTAGCTCAGGCGATCGAGGAATTGTCGCCGTTTTTGCTCAAACTCATACTCAGAAATCAGCCCATCAGCTCTCAATTGGTCGAGCTGGCGCATTGCTTCGGCAACGGCATTCACCTGGGTCAGGTCAACGGGTTGAGGCAGGGGCTGGGGTGTTGTTTCCGACGGTACTCCGTCATTAAAGTTCTGGTCAAACTCGTCGGGATTCTGGGATAAGTACCAGATCCCTTCAAACACTGAGGCGACGTTGGGAAGCATGGGCGCAACCAAGGAAAAACCAAGATAAATTACTCCCCAAAAAGGCTGGCCCAGGTAGAACTTATGCACACCGGCAACTGGAGCGGGTACAAGTGCCCCAGTAAAGGCCAGGAGTGCAGCCAGTTTTCGATTTCTCGGTTTACTCCATACGCCAGCTAGTCTGTCCATGGTGATCCACAACGAATTCAAATTGGCGATTGCCCGGGTACGGGGTAAACCCGCACCGGTCTTACCTACCTTCTATCATAGGGACTGCCAACGGTTGCAAATCTTTTCAGTTGCCAGTATCAGCATCGGGAATTCTGCCGGATTTTCTCCAGAAGATTAACAGAGTTAGCCTGGGAATGAAGCCTTGATGATTTTCTTGAACCGTCCGGTTCAACTATTTTCAACGCAGTACAGTAGAGTAAGGACTATTACGGATGACAAATTCTTAGGCTGCTTACCAATGCCCTGTTATTCTGTTGCTTCTTAACATTCAAGCTCTAAGTTGCTCCGTCAGACTCCTCTGATCCTTCCCCTTGCGATCATTGTAGTGTCAGGTATCGATGGCTGCAGGTTTGTCAGCCATTTATGGCTATAACAGTGATCAATTGGAGTCAGTTGATCGGGTTGCTACCATTCCAGTTCATGACTGGGTTTGTTGAAGCTTCTAAGGCTATTGGGTCGATGTCACAAAGTTCGCTTCCTTCAGACTGGCTAACCAAGTTTTCCGATCCTTACGCGGTGCTAGGGATTGCTGTTACAGCGGATGTTCGGCGTGTGCAAAAGCGCTACCGCAATGTAGCAATGTTATTGCATCCTGACAAATATATTGATGCCGATGAGGCTATCAAAGATTTCGCCAGCCAGATGTTGGCTCGTCTGGTTAACCCTGCCTACGAAAAGCTCAAGCAGGAGAAGGGAAGGGCAGAGCATATTGCGATGCTGCGGTTTCAGGTACGGCGGATGAGTCGAGAGGCGGCCCTGGCCCCTAAGGGGAAACTGGCCCGGGAGCTACTGGGTTATCCGGCCAGTGGGGTGGATGTGTTTTATGAGCAGGCGATCGCTCAGTTGGCCGAGGCTCAATACCAAAATTTTGAACATTTTGATAGTGTTACCCAGCAGTTAGGAGAACTGAATCTGGTCTACCTCCAGCTCAAAATGGGGGAAGTATTTCTTGGCGAGAAGCGAACGGGGCTGGTTGCTGCAACCGAAGCAAAACCAATCCAGTTCACCCCGGTCACTCCTGAGACGGAAACCGTTTCAGAAAATTATGCCCAGCGGCATTATCGACGGGCCCATGAATACATGAAAAAAGGTAACTGGCAGCAGGCGGTACAGGAACTCCGGGATGCGATTCGAATTGAAGCCGATAAGAGTGAGTACCATGCCCTTCTGGGAGTTGCTTACCTGCAGCAAAATTTGCAGGGGATGGCAACGGTGTACCTGCGACAGGCGCTCAAGTTAAATCCGAATGACCCTCTGGCTAATAAATACGCTGACAAGCTGGGAATTAAACCGGCCTCGGCGGAGAATGCTACCAATGGAAATGACAAGTCTGCTAAAACCGGCGGGTTTTTCGGTCTATTTCGTTCCCGTAAGTAGGAGCCTGAACTTAAGGGGTACAGGTAGGGGAACCCCTACCTTAACTCGGGAGAAGGGCTGCATTAGAATATTAAACAAGTACATGACCAGTTAGTTCTGGCTAAAAATATTTAGATTCACCGAAAGCGATGGGATTTTTTGACTCCGAAATCGTTCAGCAGGAAGCTAAAGAGCTTTTTTCAGACTATCAATCGTTGGTCACCCTGGGCAGCGATTACGGCAAATTTGACCGGGAAGGCAAAAAGCTTTTCATTGAGCGTATGGAATCGATCATGGAGCGGTACCGGATCTTCATGAAGCGATTTGAACTCTCCGAAGATTTCATGGCTCAGATGACCGTAGAGCAACTCAAAACTCAGCTCGGTCAATTTGGTATTACGCCACAACAGATGTTTGAGCAGATGAACCTGACGCTGCAACGAATGAAGTCTGAGATCGAAAAATAGGCTTTCGACGATCGGGTTTTGGCTGAAAAAGTGACAAGTTCTGTCAAAGTAGGGGGAAGTCTTCCATGCTGGAAGATTGCCTGACAGTTGGATAATCCTGCCTGTGCCGTAGATTTATTTCTAAGGCCGATCGAACTCAGAAGGCGAACGGAAGTTTTCGACGGGCACTCCCTGAAGCGCCTGGGTCATAAAGTCGCGCCAGATCGGCGCAACGTAGGTGCCGCCCGTGGCTCCATGGCCGATCGGTTGATAGTCGTCATTGCCCACCCAGACCGCCGTAGCCAGTTGAGGAACATAGCCAACAAACCAGATATCCCGTTCGGAGGAGGTAGTTCCGGTTTTGCCAGCGGCAGGGCGATCGATGCGAGCAGCGGTGGCGGTGCCTCGGGTGATGACCCCCTGAAGCACGTCATTTAAGGCGGCAGCAGCCCAGGGATCTAGAACCAGCTGGGGTTTGGGAGTGTTATCTAGCAAGACATTGCCGCTGCTGTCGGTGACCTGCATGATCAGGGTAGTTTCTGAGTACCAGCCATTGCTGGCAAAGGTAGCGTAGGCTCCGGCCATTTCCAGGGGAGTCAGATCCACCGAACCCAGAGGCAGCGAGACTACCGGCGCAATTGGGCTGCGAATTCCGATCGTTCGAGAAACATCGATCACCTTATTCAGGCCAATTTCCTGCCCAATGCGGACGGCCGGGACGTTTCTTGACTGTTCCAGGGCACTCCGGAGGGTAATCGAACCCTGGAAGGAGCCATCGTAGTTTTGGGGAGAATAGTACTCGTAGCCGTCGGGATAGCTGACCGGGCTGTCTGACACGGTAGATTCGGGGGTATAGCGCCCGGAAGCCAGAGCCGTATAGAAGACAAACGGTTTAAAAGCCGAACCCGGTTGTCGCAGGGCCTGGATTGCCCGATTGTACTGACTTTTGCGATAATCTACCCCGCCCACCATGGCTTTCACGAAGTGAGTTCTGGGATCAACAGCCACCAGAGCCATCTGGTCCGCATACACGCCCCGGTTCAGGAGGGAATTGTGGCCCCGTTTGACCACATCTTCGGCAATCCGTTGCATTTTGGTATCAACGGTGGTTTGAACTCGCATGCCTCCCTTCAGAAGGGCATCCCGACCAAAGCGTTTGGTCAACTCCTGCACCGCTGCCTCCGTGATGTAAGGCATCTTGCTGGTCTGAAAAGAGGTAATTCTACCCAATTTCAGGGGTTGTTTTCGGGCGGCGGCTTCCTCGGCGGGGGTAATCCATTTCAATTCCTTCATCCGGTTCAGCACTTCAAACTGCCGTTGCTTGGCCCGCTTATAACTGGCAAAGGGGCTTAAGCTTTCGGGGGCTTGAATCAACCCCGCCATCATGGCCGATTCTGCCAGGTTCAGCTTCGCGGCTGACTTGCCAAAATAACTCTGGGCTGCGGTTTCGGCTCCGTAGGTGTTGTGCCCCCAGTAAACCTGATTCAGATACATTTCTAGAATCTGGTCTTTGCTAAAAATCTGCTCTAACCGTAAGGCCAGTACGGCCTCGGCAACCTTGCGGCTGAAGGCCCGCTTGGGATTGAGAAAGAGATTTTTAACCAACTGCATGGTCAGGGTCGAACCACCCTCGACGGTGCTTCCCTGTTCCCAGTTGGCCAGTGTGGCCCGGGCTACTGCTCCGGGGTTAACGCCATGGTGGGAGTAGAAATAACTGTCTTCGATCGCAATGACTGCCCGCTTTAAGTGGGGAGAGATCTGATTGAGCGGGACGACCTCCCGGTTGGCTTCTCCATGCAGGCTAACCAGGAGCTGACCCCTGACATCGTAGATATGAGTCGTTTCGCTGGGGACGTAGCTACGCAAGACTCGCACATCGGGCAAATTCCGGAAGCTGATGGCTAATCCAACCAACCCCCCTGCCACAACAGAGCTTGTCAGCATTGTGATGCCAAGCACCATACCGCCAGTTACCTTGCCAACTCCTTTGACAAACTGGAAGATTGCTTCTGGGGTATTAGACTGATTGGGGCGTTGAAGAGTATTGGACGACACGACAGCGTTTTTTCCTATTAAGGTGACTACGAGCGATCGCTGGATGATAGACAAACGCCTGATTTATCGTTAGCCAGCAGCCAACAAGAACAGATCGGGAAGCGAATGAGTGACTATAGCACCAACTGAATAAAACACGTCATCATTTTATGTCAGACCTTCGCAACAGAGGCAGGTTTCCCGCTCCCAATCTAACCTGTCAGAAGCAAATTTTGATTTAGCTGGCTCCCTGGATTGGGGTTACGGCTGCGATCGACCCGAACCGGACAAATTCAAGATAAAGTAAAACTTGGCTCTGGTGTCGGGCGGTTTTCTGTGCCGCTAATGCCTTTGATCAGCCAACCCTGATGTCCTGATTGGTTTTTTGAACCCCGTGAGTGTAGAGAATTCGTCCGCTGCTGCGACCGTTGTAGCCACTCCTGCCCTCGGCTGGCTGGAGCGAGGCGTGAGTGAAATTTTTCCCCATCAAGCAGGCTCGACCAGCAGCGATGAAAACCTGGAGCAGCGACTTCTGCAAAGTCAGACCCCGCTGCGGGTGAAGTATGGTATCGACCCCACTGGCGCAGACATTCACCTGGGTCACACCATTCCGATGCGGAAGTTACGGGCGTTTCAGGATGCCGGTCATACAGCGGTCTTAATTATTGGAGATTTTACTGCCCGAATTGGCGATCCGACGGGTAAGTCAGAGGCCCGTCGCCAGTTAACCGAAGCCCAGGTGGCCACCAACGCCAAAACTTACCTGGATCAAATTCGGCCAATTCTAGATTTTGATACCCCCGGTCGTTTAGAGATTCGCTACAACTCAGAGTGGCTGTCTAAACTAGATCTGAATAAAATTCTGGAGTTGCTGGCCACTACGACGGTCGGGCAAATGCTGGCAAAGGAAGGCTTTGCCGAGCGTTACGAAAAAGGCAATCCCGTCTACCTGCATGAATTTCTCTACCCTCTGATGCAGGGTTATGATTCGGTGGCCATTGCTGCTGATGTCGAGCTGGGGGGTACGGATCAGAAGTTTAATATTGCGATCGGGCGAGATTTACAACGGCACTTTGGGATTCGGCCCCAATTTGGCCTACTGATGCCGATTTTGCTGGGTACCGATGGGGTGCAAAAGATGTCAAAATCCCTGGGCAATTACGTGGCGCTCTCGGAAGATGCCCTGACCATGTACTCCAAACTGGAAAAAACCCCAGATACCCTGTTACCGCAGTATTTTGAGCTGCTGACCAATCTGCCCCTCGATCGACTGCCTGCCAATCCGCGAGACTGCCAGAAACTTTTGGCCTTAAATGTTGTCAGTCAATACTACGGAGAGGCTGCGGCCCAGCAGGCCCAGCAGGATGCCGCCGATTTGATGCGGGGCAAAACTGCAGAAGCAGACAGCGTGCCAGAGTTTTCTCTGTCTGCGATTACCTTTCCTGTCAAATTGTTTTACCTGGTCAGTGCCAGTGGCCTCTGTAAGAGTAGTTCCGAAGCCCGTCGTCAGATTCAGGGGGGAGCGGTGCGGCTGGAAGGGGAAAAGGTCGATCAGGTCGATCTGACCTTTAATCAGCCCGAAGATTTGCAAGGGCGGGTGCTACAGCTGGGTAAAAGCAAATTCGTTCGTCTAGTCAGCGATTAACTTAATTTTTTCTTTAAAGTTCTGGTAAAGCTTAAAAGAATTTTTAATAAATTGGTCTACTTTAGATCCAGGACTCCCGCAGTTCCGGGTTGTAAAACATGACGAGCCGATCTGAGGATTTACGGAGATAGTTCTCCTTCCCCTGAAAAATTCCAGGATTTTTGGGAGATTTCCAGGCTAACAGGCCCAATAGCCAGTTTTGAATTACAAAACCTCAGTAAAATTCAGTAAATTGACTAGGCAACCGGAATTTAAGTGCATACAATGAATCTATAGGATAATGTAACTATCTCCTCATGAGTATGGTTCCCCGCTTTGCTTACATCGCCGCAATTGCAATCTCCCAGCAGGTTGTTGCGATCGTTCCTGCCTACGCAGGGACCGGGGTTTACCCCGCTCAAGGGTCTTCTGGGCAGGAGATTAGAACTGGCTACTCCCAGGTTTCAATTTCTCCCCATCCTGTTTGCGTTTCCCCCTTCAGTTCTGTCTGTGCCTATATCCCCGAGGATCGGGGTGGCCCTACTTCTGGTAGTAGTGGCTCAGGGACTCGCTGAGACAATGGGGCAAGCTTTTTAGAACTGTAATGACAGAGCTGTGATTGACAACTGACAAACGAGTAAAAAGGGGGATGACTTAAGAGCATCCCCCTTTTTGACTGCCGACAAGTCAGACTACAGGGGACGGTATACCCGGTAGTTGATTTGAGGAAAGATATTGTCGATCGCTTCGACTTTTTCCAGCCAACCGGAGTCAATCTTGCCCTCACGAATCTCGTCATACAGTTTGTGGAACCGCATCAGGTGCGATCGCGTCCGTCGCACAGCGTAGGGCACCATGGTCCCGGTACGCATAATAAATGCCCAGTCAGAGGACTGCGCCAGCAAGAGTTCTCTGGCTGCCTGGTTTAAAGCTCTCCAGGCCAGTTCATCTTCCGGTTCCTGCTTGGCCAGTTCAATCATCCGTTCTGCGGCTTTATGCAGGTGAGGATAGATCCAGGCGTTGGTGTCATTCAGCCAGTATTCATGGAACCCCTTGTAACCCCAGCTGGATTGGGAGGGGTGGCAAACCTGCTGGGTTGGGTTGTTACGCAAGTAATCGGCCAGGTGGGTCATCTCGTAAGTGCCCTGGTCAAACCAGGTCTTCCGGAAAAGATAGTCGATAAACCAGGGGCCTTCATACCACCAGTGGCCAAACAGTTCTGCGTCGTAGGGCGATACGATGATCGGTTTACGCTGCATGATGCCATAGAGATGCTGCACCTGGCGTTCCCGGTTGTACATAAAGTTGCCAGCATGTTCTGCAGCTTTTTCCCGGGCCCAGTAAGGATCATAGAGTTGCTTGTCGGACAGCCCCAGGCCTTTGCCCGTGATCTTGTGATACTTGATGCCCACATTCTTACGCTGGCCATTGGGCATGACGTAGGGCTTAATGTATTCGTACTCGGCATCCCAACCCAGATCGCGGTAAAACTCGCGGTACTCAGAAGCCCCGGGATAGCCCACCTCAGACGACCAGACCTGCTGGGAGGATTCGTGGTCACGGCCAAAGGCCGCCACCCCAGAGGTCGTAAAAATGGGAGCGTAAGTACCAAAACGGGGACGGGGACGGGCGTAGAGAATGCCATGGCCGTCGGTCAGGAAGTAGCGTAACCCGGCATCGGCCAGCATCCGTTCTACCCCTTCGTAGTAGGCGCATTCGGGGAGCCAGATGCCCTTCGCCGGACGGCCAAAGGTCTGTTCGTAATGCTCACAGGCCACCTGAATCTGCGCCCACACCGCCTGGGGATACATTTTCATCAGCGGGAAATAGCCGTGGGTCGCCCCGCAGGTGATGATTTCTAGATTGTTTGTTTCAGCGAACTGATTAAATGCCTTCACCAGGTTGCGATCGTACTTCTCCCAGGTGTTGCGAACCTGGTTGAATTCCTTCGCGTAATGTTCTGCCAGGTAGCGCAGGTGTCCATTGTGGGTATTGCGCTCGACCTCCATCTCGGCCAGTTCTTCCAGTTGAGCCAGGTGGTCGTCGTATCGTTCCTGTAACAACGGGTCGAGCAGCATGGACACCAGCGGCGGAGTCATGCTCATGGTGATTTTGAAATCAACCCCATCTCGCTTTAACCCTTCAAAGACCTGAATCAGTGGAACGTAGGTTTCAGTGATGGCTTCAAACAACCATTCTTCTTCTAGGACGTAGTCGCTTTCAGGGTGCCGAACGAAGGGCAGATGGGCATGCAGTACAAGGGCCAGATATCCGATGCTCATAAAAACTCAGCAACTGTTAAGGGCGGACGGGCAGCAAACCGGGGTTGCAAAGCATTGTAAAGCGAAATGGCGACTAAAAGGGTAATAGTTGATAACAAGATCCCTTTGTCTTTCTGCTTCAATTGGAGCAGTGGATGACTCCGGCTTAACCGAGATTATGGCGCTCAAAACCAGGGAGTAGTTTGTCCAAGCGACCAGAGATTAAGCAGTCATTCAGAGAGATTCCGGCTATGATTTAGCCAAGATTTGTAGCCATGTATTAAAGGGTCAGCTACCTGTTATCTATTGCTCTTTATGACTCAGCCTCATCTGCTGGAACTTGCAAAACAGGGTCAACCAGTTGCGATCGCCGAACTCATGAATCTGACTCTCAAACCCAGGGGAGTCACCGCTAGCACTGAGTTGTATGGGAACTGTTTATATATTGTTTTCCGTTCAGAACGGCTTCTCAACCAGGAAACCCTGGTGGCCTTTACCCGCCGGGGGATTACCGACCTGGGAATTCGATCGGTTTCTCTAGTCAAAATGTACGGTCACAAAATTGGCGAAACCACCCCTACCTGGAGCGCCGAGTTTGCCTTAGAAGCTACCATTGCCCAGGAGCTAGAACCAGAAGCAACCAGGACAACTCGGGAGTACAGTCTGGAATCGGTGGATAGACCTGGAAACGATTTTCTGGCTCTGCTCTATCGGGTTTTCCCGGCCTGGATGCTGGGTAGTCGGCAACGGCCCATTGCCTATTCAGCGGGAGAGCAACCCTGGCAGGCCGAAGCAGATCGACCCATGGGGCCATTTCCTCCCGTTGCTGTGGCGATCGGGGTGGGAATCGCAGCCTTCATTTCCGGCGGAGTGATAGCAATTCTTGCCAACAGCAACCTGTCAGCTTCTTCAACAAGTAGTAACCCGCCGTCAACCGGTCGTCCTTTGAGTGAAACCACTATCCAGACTGTAACGGAGTTGGCCACAGAACAGTATCAGGCGGAAACCCTGAAGTATCTGGATAAAATGGCTCGCGCCCAACAGAGCTTCTACCAGAATCACAGGCGACTGGCGGCCAACTTAGAAGAACTGGAGCGAGCGGCCTCAATTATTTCTCAGAGCAACCACTATAGCTACAAACTGTCGAATACCCAGGGGGTATCCCAACTGACGGCTACTCCCAAAAGCTCCGAACTTAAAAGCTATACGGCTGTGACGCTGGTAAAACCCGGTACAACCCAGAGCAGCTTTTTGATTTGTGAATCGAACCAGGCTGCAACCACTCCGCCGCCGATCGCTCCTGGAACGCTGCAATGTCCTGCCGGTAGCACGAAGGTTCAGAAATCTTAATGGTTTGGCCGATTTCCCTTGAAGCCAGAAACCTGGACTATTCAGGATCGGGAATTTCATAAAACCTGGAACCTAATCTTTAAAGGTGCGATAAAAGTGCGGCTCAGCAGACCTTTGAGCAATTAAAACCCTGGTTTTAATGAATTTCGCTCCTCACTGAATTTTGTGGACATTTTCTTCCCAGTTCTCCCCATCAAACGGGCGAATCTCAAACCTGGACAGTACATTCCCATCCAGGCAGCGGATATTTACATCCACCCAGGTGGGGTGCGATCGCGGAGTGTAAAACGGATGGATGCCACAGACCTGGCAGAAGGTATGTTTGGCCACTCCCGTATTGAAGGTGTAGGTGGTCAGCCTATCTGCACCGCTTAATAGCGTGAAGCGATCGGGGGGCACAATCAAATGTAAAAAGCCCTTCTTCCGGCAAATCGAACAATTGCAATCTTCTACCTGATGTTCCGTCGGGGCAATTTTGACTTGAAATCGTACCGCTCCACAATGGCAGCCCCCGGTGTAACTGATCAGATCGGTCATGATACAGAGTCCTGTGTCTGGTGACGCTTTTCTGATGACGCTTTTCTGGTAATGCTTCCTGATAGCCGCGCTCTGGCGACCCTGGCTTCCAATTTTATGTCAGAACGCAACCAACCCTCGTAGTTTTACTGGCTTTTGGGGAAACTGGCCAGAGTTGAATAAACTTGCGATTAATTGGCGGCAGGCACGATAGAAACTACTATCCCCTGGGCACACTCTAGATGTAGAGTTAAAGCGAGAGTGATCTTGCAGATACTCAAACAACGTTAGCACTTCGGGGAATAGAGTTGTGCAAGCGACCAAACAGCAGCAAATCTTGGGTTACTTCATCGAGGAAGCTAAGGAGCACCTCGATACGATCGAATCAGGTTTACTCGATCTGCAAGCTACGATGGCAGATCAGGAACGGTTGAATGAATTATTTCGGGCAGCCCATTCGGTGAAGGGTGGAGCTGCCATGTTAGGGTTTAACAGTATTCAGAAGGTCAGCCACCATCTAGAAGACTGTTTCAAAATGCTCAAAGAGCATCCAGTTAAGATTGACCAGAACCTGGAAAATCTCTTCTTTAAAGGGTTTGATATTCTCAAAGACCTGGTAGAAGGGCTCCAGTCTCCCTACGGTCTGCGAGAAGAAGATGCGGTTCAGACCGTTCAGGCGGCAGAGCCGACCTTTATTGAGTTACAAAATTATCTGAACGGCCTGACCCAGAAAGGAGCATCTGCTGCTCCAGCCCAACCCGTCGCTACTCCCGCTGCCAGCCCAGAGCTGACGGCGAAAGTGAATGGGGCCTTGAAGATGATGTTGCAACTCTTCAAGCAGGGAGATAGCACTGCCAATCGACAGCAGTTAACGACCCTATGTACAAGAATGGCTCCCCTGAGTCCCAGTTCCGAATGGCGAGAACTGCTCAAGGTGGCCCAGTGGGCTCTGGCCAATCCCAAGGCTACCTATCCAACGCTGGCTCCCCTCTTAATCAAAGAATTGAAGCAGGCCAGTGATTTACTGATTGCCGGCAAAGCTCAGGCAATTTGTGCCAGTCAGGCGTTGCGCCAGTTTGCTCCAGCCTCCAAGCCCGCAGCTCCTGCGGCGGTGGCCCAACCTGCTCCAGTAGCGGCTCCTGCCCCTAGAGACACGGGTAAGCAGCAAATTACCATTCCGGCAGAACCCCGGGCTGCGGCCAGAGCGCTGCTGGATGCCTTTAATAAGCAACAACTGATTGAAATTGCTGATTTCTTGATGCGAGCGATTCAATAGTTGGCGCAGTAACAGCCTTAAGATTTGCAGGTCAAGACCGCAACCGCGGTCTTTCTTTTTTGGCAACTTGCAGGAGCAGGTGGTTAGCCCCTGTAAAGCCAGGAGCGTGAATTTACGAAAACCCGGAACTTAACTGTTGAAAGTGTGGTTCCGTTGCGGAAAATGATGGCTCTCAAATTAGCGTTTTATGATGGGTTTGTTGCATTTGTCTCATCAAAATTGACTGCTTTGAGGATAATCTTTCAGGCGCTCGATTTTGAGCCAGGGCCCAGGATAGCCCGGAAATGATCGGCAGACAGAGCTTTAGCGTGGCAGGATAGACCTGAACCGTGCAAATGATGCAAAGACACCTGGGGGATTGCGTGAAGCGATTTGAGCAAGGGCGACGAGTTGTCAGCCACTGGTTTTTGATCCTGTTAGTTTTGCCCTGTCTGGGTCTGTTGAGTGGCTGTAATTTGCCTCAGGTATCGGCGGAAGACCGGTTATTTCTGAAGTTAAATGTGGAAGTCCTGGATGAATATCGCCTGCCCAAACAGGATTTCCAGAACACTCCGGTAGGGGGGCTGTCGGCGATCGCCTACGATCCGCAACAGGATCGGCTGTACGCCCAGTCCGACGATCGGGGCGATCGGGCCGCGGCCAGGTTCTATACCCTGAAACTCAATCTGGATGGAACGAACCCCCAACAACCCAAGATTAAAAATGTTGCAGTAGAAAAAGTTACCACCCTGCGGGCGAGCGATGGCCAGCCTTTCTCTCCGGGGACGGTTGACCTGGAAGGGATTGCCCTTTCGCCCCTGCGTTCTCTATTTATTTCCAGCGAAGGAGTAACGCGGGCTGGGGTAGAACCTTTTGTGGCGGAGTTCGATCGCAATGGCCAATGGAAACGGAACCTGCCGATTCCCCAGCGCTACATTCCCGATGCTCCGGGTGGCGAGCAGACCCAGGGAGTGCGAGATAATCTCGGGTTTGAAGCCCTCACCCTCAACCCTGGGGGCTACGGCACCACTGGAGTGGAGCCCTTTCGCCTGTTTACCGCCACCGAGTCTTCCCTGGCTCAGGATATGGATCCGGCCAACCCTCCCCGCAGTCGTCTGCTCCACTATTTACTGGAAGAAGGAAAAGCGTTACTGCTGGCGGAGCACCTTTATCCCCTGGATGCAGCCCCGGAAGGCACGCTTTACCATGGCCTGACAGAGTTGCTGGCGATCGACCAGGGCGGCCATTTTCTCAGCCTGGAACGTACCTTTGGTTCCTACGGATTTGGGGCTAAATTATTTCAGATTACCCTGGGTGGGGCCACAGACACTTCAACGATCGCCAGTCTCAAGGGCGAGTTGAAAGGGGTTCAACCGATCCAGAAAAAACTGCTGCTAGATTTTGCCAAACTGCCGATCGACAACCTGGAAGGCATGACCTTCGGCCCTCGCCTGCCCGATGGTTCCCAGAGTTTAATTCTGGTCAGTGATGATAATTTTCGGCTGGAACAGTTCACCCAGTTCTGGCTGCTCCGCCTGTCGGGCAAACGCTGAGGGTTGGGTTTTGTGTTCCCGGTATAGCCCTGCTTCTGTCTGGGCAGGGAGGTTCTGAGTTGATTTAGGTTTGTTGCCGGGAAGGGGCAAAACCAACGTTCAAAACTTCCCTAAAATTAGGTTAAATCTCTACCATCGGTAAGACTCTATGACTCACTCGACGGACATTACAACGCTGGCTCGCTGGATGGCTGCTGATTTCAGTAATCAAGCCCAGGCCTTTGAAAACCCGCCCTTTTTTGCCCATATTCGGGTGTGTATGCGTCCTTTGCCCTCAGAGTTGTTGTCTGGAGTCAGTTTGTTTGTCGAGCAGGCCTACGATTACACCTTAAATGACCCCTATCGGGTACGGGTGGTCAAACTTGTAACAAACGGCGACCAGATAGAGATCGAAAATTATCTGGTGCAGGATGAAACCAAGTTCTATGGAGCCTCCCGGGATCTGCCCCGGTTAGCCACCCTGACCGCCGACCATCTAGAAAAATTACCGGGGTGCAATATGGTGGTGCAGTGGACAGGTCACAGCTTTAAGGGCCATGTTGAACCGGGAAAAGCCTGTATTGTCGTGCGTAAGGGCAAAACTACCTACCTGGACAGCGAATTTGAGATCGATGGAGATAAATTTATCAGCCACGATCGAGGCCGTGACCCAGAAACCGACGAGCATGTCTGGGGTTCGGTCGCGGGGCCGTTTGAGTTTGTCCGCTGGGCCAGTTTTGCCGATGAGGTTAAATCTGAATGATGGAGACGAACGATTAATTTATGTTTGATTTGCTGCTGCGCCAGTGTCGTCTACTTCAATCCGATCGCACGATCGCTGAGGTTGACATTGCGATCAAAAATCAGGTGATCGCGGAAATTGCCCCCACGATTAACGCGAATACCCGATTGGAACTGGATATGCAGGGGCACCTGATCAGTCCTCCTTTTGTCGAATCCCATATTCACCTGGACTCCGCTCTGACCGCTGGCCAACCCCGCTGGAATCAGAGCGGTACTCTATTTGAAGGCATTGAAATCTGGCGAGAGCGGAAGCAAAACCTGTCTCTGGAAGATGTCAAACGGCGGGCGATCGCGACCCTGAAGCAACAGGCGATTCAGGGGGTGCTGTTCGTCCGCAGTCATGCCGATGTGAGTGAAGCCAGTCTGACGGCGCTGCAGGCTCTCCTGGAAGTGCGAGAGCAAGTCAAAGATTGGATGACGCTGCAAGTGGTGGCCTTTCCCCAGGATGGGCTGTACGGTAGCCCGCAAAACGAAGCGCTGATGGAAAAAGCCCTGGAAATGGGGGCCGACTGTATTGGGGGGATTCCCCATTACGAGCTGACCCGGGAAGATGGGGTGAAATCGGTCCATCGAATTTTTGAGCTGGCCCAGAAGTACGATCGCCTGATTGACATCCATTGCGACGAAATCGACGATGATCAGTCCCGCTTTCTGGAAGTGGTGGCGGCCTGTGCCCTCCGGACGGGGATGGGGGCGCGGGTGGCGGCCAGCCATACCACTGCCTTTGGCTCCTATAACAATGCCTACGCCACCAAGCTGTTAGGCTTTTTGCGCCGCACAGAACTCAATTTTATTGCCAACCCCCTGATTAATATCACCCTGCAGGGCCGCACCGACACCTACCCGAAGCGGCGGGGGGTGACCCGGGTGAAGGAACTCTGGCAGCAGGGCATGAATGTCAGCTTTGGCCATGACTGTGTTCAGGATCCCTGGTATTCCCTGGGAACCGGCAATATGCTGGATGTGGCCTTTATGGGGCTGCATGTCTGCCAGATGACTGGAACTGCAGAAATTGATGCCTGCTACGACATGGTCACCTGGAATGGGGCAAAAACCCTCCAGGTGGAAGACCAATATGGCATTGAGATTGGCAAACCGGCCAACCTGATTGCCCTGAATGCTCAAGATCGCTACGATGCCCTGCGCTGTCGGGCTACGGTGCACTATGTCATCTCTCAGGGCAAACTCCTGGCCCGCACAGAGGCTCCCCGGACTACCTGGCACTGCGATCGCGAGTAGGGGCCATCTCCTCTTAAGCGGCAGAATTGCCCACGATGTTTTGGCGCAAAAAGATCAGGCTGCTATAGAGATGGAAGGCCGCATCCAAATAGGTATCGGTCGCCCGAGGCAGGCGGATATGGGATTTCAGGCTGAACAGGGGCAGACTGAAATCACTGGCGGTTTCGCCGAAGCCGGTAAAATCTGACCAGATGGTAGCCCCGGGAGAGCAGTGGCTTAACTGCTGAAGCAGGGCATTCCAGTTGGTGCGAATCGTGTTGCGATCCAGGTGATTGGCCTGCCTGGCCACTACAATCCCCTGATCAAAGTCATAGCTGCCTTCATGAATCCTGAGAATGCAGCGTCGGTCCGGCAGGTGCAGATCACAGAAGTGGGTATAGTCCTGGGTTTGCTCTTTCCACTGCAACTGGTCACGATATCCCAGATCTACTACCTGGCCAAACAGGGGGAGCATCCCTTCTACCCGCTGGCTGACTTCTGACCAGGCAAAATTCAAAGAACCCAGTTGTCCCTGGTCGTTCTGACAGACTACCGTAGCCTGAGGCGTGACCGCCTGGATATATTTCACCTGAAAGACCTGAATCTTCTGAATGTCGGGAACCGCCGCCCAGCAGGCGGGAACCCCGGCCTGCCGTAAGGACTGCCCGTACCATTGCAACTCTCCGATCGGGCCATGGCGATAGAGCCGCCAGCTCTTGCTGGGTAATAGCAGACGGGCCGTGTAAGGTTCAATATTCATCACCCGGGTGAGGGCCTGAATAGCTCCATTGCGGGCCTCTCCGACTACTCCCTCCAGGGCCAGGAATCCCTGCTCGCTACTGGTTGGGTCAGAAGTAGCCGCCGCGATCGCCTGCTGTCGCCGCTCCTGCTGCATCCTGTCGATCCGTTGTATCCCCTGGCGGGCCTGCATGGCCAGTTTGGGAATCGTTGTTTCCCGCAGGAGCTGGCGGTAGACCTTTTCGGCAGTCTCCAGTTTGCCAGAAACTTCCTGTAACCGGCCCCAATAGAGTTGGCCCCAGGGATGGTTGGGAGTTTGCTTCAATAATTCTTTGACTAACTGGGCAGCAGTGCGGTAGTCCTGGCGATCGAAGGCAGCTATGAGGTCATCCAGCATGGCAGGTAGAACGGGGAGGGAGATGGCAGCGGTGGCAGAACAGTAATACTTCTATTGTTGCCTGTTTTCGTAAACGGCGGCGATCAGGGAAAGGGCCACGATCGGGGCGGTAATGGCCCTGAGAATGCGACAGCCGAGGGAAACGGGTTGATAGCCTGCGGCGATCGCCTGCTCAACTTCCAATTCAGTCCAGCCGCCTTCTGGCCCGATCGCCACCTGAATCTGTTTCGGTGGATGGGGCTGCACCTGGAGTAACTGGTCTAAAAGATGGGGAGCCGATTGACGGGTGACACAGATATAACGGGCTATTGTTTCACCTTCCGAAACCCCAGCATTGTCGGCCAAATAGGTCTTCAGCGAGACTGGTGGTTCCAGGGTTGGTACGGTTTGCCGTTCCGATTGTTCTGCCGCTTCCTGGGCAATCCGGCGCCAGCGTTCCAGTTTTTGCCCACTCGGGTTGGCCAGGGTGCGATCGCTGATCACCGGAACCAGATGGGCAACGCCCAGTTCCGTTGCCTGGCGCACGATGTCATCTAACCCACTGCCCTTCGGCAGGGCCAGCACCAGAGTCACTGCTACGGGTAGTTCGGTCGCCACTTCCAGGGGTTCCAGCATGGTTGCCCGACCCTCCGTTGCCTGGATCTGACAGAGCCAGGATTGACCCGCCCCATCCATAGCGATAAACTGATCGCCCCTGCGAAGCCGCAAGACCCGTCCCAGGTAGTGCTGTTGTTCCTGGGTCAGGGCGATCGTCTGGTCATGACACTGGGCCGAGGAAATCACCAGCCGTTGCAGTTGAGCCATGCGTATAAACCCAATCAAAAGGACGGTTAACCCTATACCAAAAAGTTCAAGAAATTCAGGTCGAAATCGGTAAGCCCAACTGTCATTTTACGGTTTACCTCAATCGGATAAACAAAGGAATTCAATATAGTAGAAACATCAGCAAGGCACCGGTTAACAAAGCATTTAACCCTGTTAGACCGAGTGATTGGCTGACTTTTAACTACTCTCTCAAACACTTTTGATGCTAACTCACTACAGATTTTCTCCCCGTTTTGTGAAACGTCGTTCTGTTGTGAATCCAGCCCATTCAGGAGGTAATACTATGGCACTCATTCGCTGGCAACCCTGGCAAGAAATGGAAACCCTGCGTCGTCAATTCGACCAACTATTTTATGACCTGGCTCCGGTACAACGGGAGGGTGAAGCCACTGTCCGCCCGACCTGGGCTCCTGCAATTGAACTCAAGGGCAATGATACGGAGCTGATTCTGAAAGCTGAACTCCCCGGTATCACGGCAGACAACCTGGATATTCAAGTCACCCGGGAAGCGGTGGCGATCGCTGGTGAGTACAAGTCAGAAACCAAGAGCGAAGAAAATCATATCGTCCGGTCTGAGTTTCGCTATGGTAGCTTCCGGCGGGTCGTTCCCTTGCCCGTTGAGGTGCAAAACGATCAGGTGAAAGCGGAGTTTGTGGATGGGGTATTAACCCTCACCCTGCCTAAGGTTCAGGCGACTCGACCCAACGTAGTCAAGGTCAATTTGACTGGTACGGCGGCCCCCGCTACTAAACTGCCCGATACCCTGAGCGACAAGCCGGAAACCGGCGATGTTTGGCAGGAACCGGCTCAATAAATCTCTCTGGGTGGCCGGACTCACGACCCTGATTCGGCCACCCTGCCCTCAACCGTCCAACGGTTTGTTCGGTAAATACGCCTTCATCAGAAGCGACAACCGCGCACAGTATAGAGATATATAAAGACGCATTATGCGAAATCGGCGGTATCGCGATCGTCTTTACTGGCAGCTCATCTTCTTTTCTGCCAAGTTGCTCTGACGGAGTCAACCGCCACCCCCCTAAGTTTTTATCTGTATTGATGGAGCCGAAGCACTCATGGCAAAAGTTGTCGGAATAGACCTGGGTACAACCAACTCGTGCGTCGCCGTGATGGAGGGTGGCAAACCCACTGTCATCGCCAACGCCGAAGGTTTTCGTACCACCCCTTCAGTAGTCGCCTTTGCGAAGAATGGCGATCGGCTGGTAGGGCAGATTGCAAAGCGTCAGGCTGTGATGAACCCGGAGAACACCTTTTACTCCGTAAAGCGGTTCATTGGTCGCCGGTTTGATGAGATCACCCATGAAGCAACGGAAGTGGCTTACAAGGTGCTGAATGTGAGTGGCAATGTCAAACTCGATTGCCCCTCCGCTGGGAAGCAGTTTGCTCCCGAAGAAATTTCTGCTCAAGTTCTGAGAAAGCTGGTAGATGATGCCAGCAAGTATCTGGGTGAGCAAGTTACCCAGGCCGTGATTACGGTTCCCGCTTACTTCAACGACTCGCAACGGCAGGCCACCAAGGATGCCGGTAAGATCGCCGGGATTGAAGTTCTGCGGATTATCAACGAGCCGACCGCCGCTTCCCTGGCCTACGGTCTTGATAAGAAGAGCAACGAAACCATTCTGGTGTTTGACCTGGGGGGTGGTACTTTTGACGTATCCGTGCTGGAAGTCGGCGACGGTGTGTTTGAAGTAATGTCCACTTCCGGTGACACCCACCTGGGTGGGGACGACTTCGACAAGAAGATCGTAGACTACCTGGCTGAAGAGTTTCGCCGTAGCGAAGGGATCGACCTGCGGAAAGATAAGCAAGCCCTGCAACGGTTGACCGAAGCAGCTGAGAAAGCCAAGATTGAGCTGTCGAGTGTGACCCAGGCAGAAGTGAACCTGCCCTTCATCACCGCGACTCAAGATGGGCCCAAACACCTGGATACAACCCTGACCCGGGCTAAGTTTGAAGAACTCTGTGCTGACCTCATCGATCGCTGCCGCATTCCTGTAGAAAATGCGCTGCGGGACAGTAAGTTAGACAAGAGCCAGATTGACGAAGTAGTGCTGGTGGGTGGTTCCACCCGGATTCCGGCCGTCCAGGAATTGGTCAAGCGGGTGCTGGGCAAAGACCCGAACCAGACCGTTAACCCCGATGAAGTGGTTGCTGTTGGTGCAGCAATTCAGGCCGGGGTACTGGCTGGGGAAGTGAAGGACATTCTGCTGCTGGACGTTACCCCGCTGTCCCTGGGGGTAGAAACCCTGGGTGGGGTGATGACCAAGATCATTCCCCGCAACACCACGATTCCGACCAAGAAGTCAGAAGTCTTTTCTACTGCAGTGGATGGCCAATCTAACGTGGAAATCCATGTCCTGCAGGGTGAGCGGGAAATGTCCAACGACAACAAGAGCCTCGGAACCTTCCGGTTGGATGGCATTCCTCCGGCTCCCCGGGGTGTTCCTCAGATCGAAGTCATCTTCGACATTGATGCCAACGGTATCCTGAACGTGACCGCTAAAGATAAGGGCACAGGCAAGGAACAGTCCATCAGCATCACTGGTGCTTCTACCCTGCCTAAGGACGATGTGGAACGGATGGTGCGGGAAGCCGAGCAGAATGCTGCCGCTGATAAAGAACGGCGGGAACGGATTGACCTGAAGAACCAGGCAGATTCGATGTCCTACCAGGCTGAGAAGCAAATCGCTGAACTGGGTGACAAGGTGCCCCCTGCTGAGAAAACCAAAGTTGAAGGTTTGATCAAGGATCTACGGGAGGCGATCGCCCAGGAGAACTTTGACCAGATCAAGACGCTCAATACTGAGCTGCAACAGGCTCTCTACAGCATCAGCAGCAACCTTTACCAGCAGGCCGGTGGCGGTGCTGATCCTGGCCCTGGCGCACCTCCTCCAGGGGCCGGTGGGCCTGCTCCTGGTGGCGAAGATGATGTCATCGATGCCGACTTTACTGAATCTAAGTAAGTCGCCTGACACCGGGAGGTTTGGAAAACCTCCCGGTGCTTAACCAACCACCTGCCGGCCTCGACCATTTGACACCTGAATAGGCAGTCGGGCTAATTCGGAGAGGTATGGGTAGGTACTTTGTTAAAGCTCCTTAAACTAACGGGGCGGATGGGTTAGAGCAATCTCACCGATCCGCCCTTTTTTTGGGACTGGTTAGGCCTCAACCTTAGCTTTGCAGACGATCGGCATGGTAGTGCAGATGGCTCTCGATAAAGGTGGCAATAAAGTAATAGCTGTGGTCATACCCCTGCCGTCGATTCAGGATGAGAGATTGTCCGGCCTGCTCACAGGCTTGCTCAAATACCTCCGGCATCAGCTGATTGGCCAGGAAGGGGTCGGCCATCCCCTGATCAATCAAGATCGGAAAATCCAGTTGGGTGTGGTGAACTAACTCACTGGCATCATAGGTTTTCCAGGCTTCCCGCTCACTCAGGTAATGGCTAAAAGCCTTCTCTCCCCAGGGACAGCGACTGGGAGCCCCGATCGGGGCGAAGGCCGACACCGATCGATACTTACCAGGGTTTTTCAGGCCGCAGATCAAAGCCCCGTGACCGCCCATCGAGTGACCACAGATGCCCTGGCGATCGGCCTGAGCTGGAAACTGTTCGGCAATTAAGGCCGGCAGTTCTTCTGTGACATAGCTGTACATCCGGTAGTGCTGACTCCAGGGAGCCTGGGTGGCATCCACATAAAACCCGGCTCCCGTACCAAAATCCCAGTCGTCATCTTCCCCGGGAATCCCGGTTTTGCGGGGGCTGGTATCCGGGGCTACCAGCATTAATCCATAGCGGGCTGCAAATTGCTGGGCTCCCGCTTTCACCATGAAATTTTCTTCTGTACAGGTCAACCCCGACAGAAAGTAGAGGACGGGGACAGGGCCAGACTTTGCCTGGGGCGGCAGGTATACTGCAAATTTCATCTCCCCCTGGCAGGTGGTAGAGGGGTGACTGTAAAACTGGACAGTGCCATCAAAGCAAGGCGATTGATTGACTAGAGTCGGTGCCGACATAAATTTAGGGGCGTGAATTGAATCAAAGGAAGGGGCAGGGATGGGTAGAGTTACCGTTTGAGCAGATTGACCGGTTAAAAGGTGACCACCGTGCGAATTCCTTCCCCCTGATGCATCAGGTCAAAGGCTTGATTAATCTCTTCGATCGGCAATACCCGGGTGATCAAATCATCAATATTGATCTTGCCGTCCATATACCAATCGACGATCTTGGGTACATCGGTCCTGCCCCTGGCACCACCAAAGGCGCTGCCCTTCCAGACCCGACCGGTAACTAACTGGAAGGGGCGAGTATTAATTTCCTGGCCAGCCCCGGCCACCCCAATGATCGTACTTACCCCCCAACCCTTGTGGCAGCACTCCAGGGCCTGGCGCATGACTTTGACATTACCAATGCATTCAAAGCTGTAGTCGGCTCCGCCTCTGGTCAGTTCGACCAGGTAGGGCACCAGATCTCCTTCTACTTCCTGCGGGTTGACGAAGTGGGTCATCCCCAGTTTCTCGGCTAGAGCCCGCTTACTGGGGTTAATATCGACCCCGACAATCATATTGGCCCCCACCATTCGGGCTCCCTGGATCACATTCAGGCCAATTCCGCCCAGGCCAAAGACAACGACATTGGCTCCCGGTTCAACCTTCGCTGTATTGATCACGGCTCCAATACCGGTGGTCACTCCACAACCGATATAGCAGACCTTATCAAAGGGGGCATCTTCCCGAATCTTCGCTACGGCGATTTCGGGGAGGACGGTGTAATTGGCAAAGGTAGAAGTTCCCATATAGTGATGCACCATCTGCCCATCCAGGGAAAACCGGCTACTGCCATCGGGCATTAAGCCCTGCCCCTGGGTAGCCCGAATCGCCTGACAGAGATTGGTTTTGCCACTGAGGCAGTAGTCGCAGTTGCGGCATTCGGGCGTATAGAGGGGAATTACATGGTTCCCCGGTTTGACAGATTTTACCCCCGGGCCAACTTCTACCACGACCCCCGCCCCTTCATGGCCCAAAATTGCCGGGAAGAGCCCCTCCGGATCGGCTCCCGACAGGGTAAAAGCATCGGTGTGACAGACTCCGGTAGCTTTGATTTCTACCAGGACTTCTCCTTCCTTCGGGCCTTCAAGCTGTACGGTTTCAATCCTGAGGGGCTTGCCTGCTTCCAGGGCAACGGCAGCTTTTACGTCCATGTCTTGACTCCTGCGATCGCTTGGTGTACAAAGTTTGCTTGGTCTAGTTAAAAAATTGCCTGATCCAGTAAAGGAATGGGTTGGGTCTAGGAATCAGGCTCTTGCCGGGGCAGGTCATAGTCAGGGTTGGGCCAGAGAGATCTTGATTCAGCCTACAGGCTACCCCAGAATTTGTGGCCTGGGGAGTGGGGTTCAGGGAATTTACCTGGTCCTGGGATGATTTCTCGGCAGAAATCCAGTGGGATTGATCAAGAGAGATTATTCATCTGAATCCCATTGATCAATTCCACTGATCATTAGTAGGAATCTCCTGTCAGAAACAGCAGTTAAAGCGCAAAATTTTCTCCCTCAATTTCTGGCATCTCTTATTTGCGGATCTAACTATCAGAAAATTTTCCTAAACCAGCGATCGAACTGATTTGATCGCTGGATCGAAATATAGAAATCAAACTACCCCAGCAACCTAAATCCGGTTGTGCCTACTATCGGTTATGGCTGGTCTGCCGTCGCTAATTTTGATATCCCTGACTGCAAATTGGGTAGATCCATAAGTAGGTAAAGTCTGCCAAGGGTAAAAGGGGTGGCCCGATCGGGGGACTGGATTAGATTTTTTTAAGCTTCTCCAGAGTTTTTGCTCTAAAGATCTGGGTATGCTGTCTGCAGATTGTCTGAACCTACCTGGGATCGCTTTACTACGGTGTATCCAAAGAAAATCCAAAAAAAAGTGAGCCGTTTTTGGGAATTGTGCTTTAATGGAAATTTTTTCATGCTTGCAAAGCTGAAGATTTTTTTAAACCCATCTTGATCGGCTTTGGAAAAACACAAAAATTTAAGATTTTTTTTGAAAAAACGTGAGCATTTACCAGGAATTTTGCTAGAGTTGGAGGCAATTTTACGACATTTTTTCGAGGCTTATGTGAGCGTGTATGAGTGCGAAATTGACATCTGATCTTCCCGACATAGACATTGTTGAATCCGACGATGCTGAACTTGATTTTGCGATCGATCTAACTGAGATCGAAGAATTAGATGGAGTCGATTCTGTTGTTGAAAAGTCTGACTTTAAACCTACAAAAGCAGAGCGATTGGGTCTGACCGATGACTCCGTTGGTTTGTTTTTGCGAGAAATGGCTCGCTATCCCCTGTTGACTCAGGCCCAGGAGATCGAACTGGCCCGGGAGATTGTTAAGGGTGGAGTCAGGGGTGAGCAGGCCAAGCGTAAGCTGGTGCGTTCTAACCTGCGGCTGGTGGTTTCCATTGCCAAGAAATACTTAAACCGGGGTGTTCCCTTTCTCGATCTGATTCAAGAAGGGGCCATGGGTTTGATGCGAGCCGCCGAAAAGTTTGACTACGAACGGGGCTACAAGTTCTCAACCTATGCTTACTGGTGGATTCGCCAGGGTATTACCCGGGCGATCGCTTCTCAGTCGCGTACGGTGCGGCTCCCCGTTCACATGGTAGAGAAGCTGAATCAGGTGCGGAAGGCCCGTCAACAGTTGTCTCAAGAACTGGGCCGCAAACCCACCAAGCAGGAATTAGCCGCAGCTCTAGAGATTGATGAAGATAAACTGGAGCAGGTGTTGGATGTGAGTCAGGGCACCCTGTCTCTCCATGCCTGGGTCGGGCGGGAAGAAGATACGGAACTGATGCAACTGATCGAAGATGCCGATAACGTTGCACCCAACGATTGCCTCGACCACAAACTCCTGTGCGATCGGCTCAATTCGGTGCTCGATCATCTCAGCGATCGGGAGCGGGATATCATTAAGCTCCGGTTTGGTCTGACCGACGGCCAGCACTACACCCTTACCGAGATTGGCGAGTTGTACCATCTCTCCCGGGAACGGGTGCGGCAGATTCAGGCAAAAGCCATGCGGAAGCTCCGTCATCCCCGACGGCAGGCTCTGCTAAAAGACTGGATACGCTAACTGAAAGGTTTAAGTACGCTCGCTGCTAACAATTAGTGTCGTTGAATCAACTACCGTAGTGCAGATCGATCGCAGAGGAATTTGCACTACGGGCAGTTTTTACATTGAAGCATTAAGACTGGAAGCCTGCTAAGTATTGGCCTTGCAGCCAACAACAGACCTCAAGAGCGATCCATTCTATCTACTGCCGAAGAGTAACCCGGATGATAGAGGCTCTGTAGTATTAGTTAATACTAAACTAAACAGCATATACGTTGTCTAGTTACAAACAGGGTTGAAATGTTGACCTGTGAATACCCGAAAGTTCGTGTTTTAGTCGTCGATGACCATGAGCTGACTCGTTTTAGTCTGAGCCTTGCTCTGCAAAATCAGGCCGATATTGAACTGGTTGGTCTGGCCAGTAACGGGCAGGAGGCGATTAATTTAGTGCAGGAGCATCAACCAGATGTAGTGATTCTAGATCTACAAATGCCTGTTCTGGATGGATTAAGTGCTTCAAGCCAGATCAAAACTAGCTGTCCCGGCATTCATATTCTGGCCTACTCCTCCCTGGAAGATCCTCAAACGGAGGTGATGGTGCAGACGGCAAATATTGACGCATTCTGCAAAAAAGACACCGATACTGCGGAACTGATCCAGATTGTCCGCTCCCTGGGACAGCAGGTTACCCGTAACCCCACAAACGGTTAAGGGCTTTTCTTTCTAAGATCTTTTTGACGGTAGTGGGCTATCCGTTAGTAGTTGCTTCTGGAAAGGTCTGCTTAAATTCGTCTAGCAAGTCGTCGATCTCTTCGATCGCCTGGTTAACATCCACCCTTAGGGTACCGAGATCGGGTTGTTCCAGAAGGCGAACCAGGGCTTCCCGCTTACTTTCGATTAAAGTAATGCGATCGCGGATCAGTGCAGCATCAACCACGGGATTCTCCCTACATCTTTGTTAACAATCAGCTCCTCTTCATTTTATAGTGCTTCTTTCTGCCCGGACGCGACTTGCCTGAGAATTTAGCTGATATAAGGTCAGCGCAGGAAGGGAGGACGCTTGATATCCACGGGTTTTGTCTTGATCATTTCATCAATAAATCGTTTCAGCGCCTGCTCCCGGTTTTTCATGAATTCTGCCCAAAAGCCCGGCTGAAACTCATCCATGGTTTTTGCTAAGGCCCAGATATCGACGGCAAGAATGTTGTAGAGCATTTCATCTTCCCGTTTCAAAGATTTGATTTCGTCCGCCAACGACTTTTTTCGGTTTGATTGGGGGTCTTTAGAATTGGACATAGTGGCAGGGAAGGATGAAGGAGGGAGGCTCAAGCGGGTCTTAGGCAAAGTGTATCTTATTTTACATAAGCTGTTCAGTGTCAGAGAAGGCGATCGTACTTCCAATCCTGCTGCCAGGGCTGGAACAGACTGGGGAAAACGCCAGAACAGGTGCAGGTGGCATCTGCAAGCTTCCAACGCTGTTCCGGGCCTCAACTCCGACTTATTGTTCCGAACTGCAAAGACAATTCAATTAAATTCAGGGTTACTTCCCCTTCCTTCCTGAGAACAGGGATAATGAAGGCTGAGATAAATCTTTACGTGCAGTATTGGTACTTCTATGTTACGTCAAACTTCTTTAGGAAAGTTGGGGTTGATTGTAGGTGGTAGTTTAACCATCGTGGGTTTTATCGCTTACTTTACCGATAATGCAACGCTGAATCTGGCTGGCTTTTTCTATGGGATTCCGCTTTTGTTGGGTGGTTTTGCCCTGCGTACAACGGAGTTAAAGCCCGTTCCCTTCACCCAGGAAACCTCGGCGGAAGTTTTAAAACTGCGGGAACAGCAAGCTACTGACACCCAAAATCAGATTCGTCAGGATGTCACTCGTTACCGCTACGGTTTAGAGGCTCACCTTGACTCATCCCTGAAGCATCTGGGGCTAAGACCGACGGATGAAGAACGGCCGGTGTTAGTTGGGCTGCGCGAAGTTTCGACCGACGGAGCCTATACCCTCGTCTTAGAATTTGAGTCTCCCTGGATTTCCTTAGAAACCTGGCAGAAAAAGCAGGAAAAAATGACCGCGTTCTTTGGGCCGGGGGTAGAAGTCAAAATTGACCAGCCAGAACCCGATCGGGTCGAGTTATCTCTGATTGCTACCGCTCCTACCCCGGCAGCAGCTTAGGCGATCGGCTACTTTTCCAACCGCACCGCATACCATTGCAAGGATTCTCCGGGGTTCAGTTCTAACTCACAGGAGGTTTCTAACAGATAGCTGGCCTGTTCAGGTACCGTCGCAAACTTTTGCAAGTCCCTGGGCAGGTCATGCTGTTTCTGTTGCAAAATAGCCTGCAGCCGGGTTAACAGTTCGCTGGTCGTGAGAAACTCCTCTGCTTCTCCGGGGGCCAGCACAACAAAGGTGTCACTTTCATACATACGGGGATCGGGCATGGCAACTCCTCTAAACCAGGAGAACGAGGCTCAGTTCCATTGTCGCAGGTCAACTCTGAGGCTGCACAGGTAAAATCCTTCCGCAGCCAGAAACACTAATTTGTTCAGTCGTGATATTCAAGAGTAAGGGGCTTGTTCTCAACCCTTACCGCCGGAATATACACTATGAAACGTTCTGCCTGCCTCATATTTAATCCGGTCGCCGGACAAAGTGACCCCGATCAGGATCTGGCCCAAATTCGGGCATTGCTAGAACCAGCTATCGATTTAGATGTGCGTCTGACTACGGAAGAAGTGGGAGCAGATGAGTTGGCTCGCTCGGCGATCGCCGAAGGGGTTGATACCATTCTGGCTTCCGGGGGGGATGGCACCCTCTCGGCGGCGGCCACTGCCCTGGTAGGCAAGACGATTCCCCTGGGAATTATTTCTCGCGGAACGGCTAATGCCTTTGCCAATGCCCTGAACATTCCCGATACGATCGCAGGGGCCTGCGAAACCATTCTGGCCGGTTCAACTCGTATGGTTGATGCCGCCTATTGTAATGGTCGGCCTATGGTGTTGTTGGCCGGAATTGGGTTTGAAGCGGAAGCGGTAGAACGGGCCGATCGGGAAGCAAAAAATCGGTTTGGCATGCTGGCTTATATTCTGGCAGGGTTGCAACAATTGCGCCGATTAGAAAATTTTGATGCTGAACTGGAAACGGAAGACCGAATTATTAAAGTCTCGACCGCCGCGATTACCGTAGCCAATGCGGCTCCACCTACCTCGATTCTGGCCCAGGGGCCAGCGGGAGTGGTGGTTAACGATGGCCTGTTAGACATTACCCTCGTCTCTCCCAGTAACATGGCCGGAGCGATTGCCGCTACATACCACCTGCTGCAAACGGCTCTGAGTGGCAATCCAACCGATCGCAATGACATCGGCTACCTGCGAGCAAAGCAGATCAAAATTACAACGGAACCGGTTCAGAAGGTGGTTCTGGATGGTGAATTGATTGGTACTACGCCCGTCACAATTGAATGTGTGCCCAATGGTTTGACCTTATTTATGCCAGTGCAGGAAGAGGCGATCGTGACCGAAAAACTGGAGGGTTTACCGAATCTAGTTGTTGAACCTAAAGAAGATTAAATTGGAAGTTACTCGGTTCTAAAATTTCCCTAGCTTTAGTAATACTTACCCTTTATTGATCTCATGGAGAGTCAAGAATCCATGTATCCATCGACCATGCCAGTGGAGATGACACCGATCGATCCGGCTGCCCTGGCAGAAATTTGCCAGATGGTGGGAGATGACAGTTACGAGTTATTGGTGGAAATGATTGATGGCTACTTTCAAGAGGCCCCACCATTACTGCAATCAATTCTAAGGGCCGTTCACGAGGGAGATGCCGCCGGCCTGGAAACTGCTGCCCACACGCTCAAATCTCTCAGCACCACATTGGGCGCTATTCGTCTGGGGCAAATGTGTCAGCATCTAGAAACCCTTGGTTATCAAACTGCCCTGCATCTTGCAGCAGATTATTTACCCCAATTAGAGACAGAGTTTGCTCTGGTGGTACAGGCGCTCGAAGCAGAACGATGTCAGGCTCAGCGATTGAGCGAAAACTCCCAACAATAAGGTTGGGGTTTCCAGTCCTTTCGACCATTCCCATGATTGATTTTCCCCCGGCAGAGCTATTATGAAGAGCAGTTGCATGATTTCCCTCAAGAGCGACTCCGGGTAAGGGTAACTGTGACAATTAAAAAACAGACCCTACTAATGGCTCAAACCGCTTAAATAGCTTTGTTTGAAGCAGCTATTTGCAATCTATACAGGCAGGTTAAAACGGCTGGTCTTCTGTCTTTTGAAGCTGATTAAATTCTCTCTAATACGCGAATACAGCGCTATTTTCTAAATTTTTTAAATGGTTTAAGTAGACGGTTATTGATCTGTTTTTTGGAACTTTTTGAACTGGTTTTCGACATTCAATATAACCACACAACCCTGATGATTACGAAGGAACCTGGCATGAAACTCTCTCTTAAATCTTTAGCCACGATCGCTGTTTCTACTCTCACCCTTGCTTCTGTGCTGGGGGCTGCTGGGGCCGCTTCAGCCAAACCGATCGTCTTTGATGGTGCTTACGTCGGTGCCGGGGTCGCGACTGGCATTACCAATGGCGGACAAAATGGGGATGCTGCCACTCTTGGAGGCAATATCCAGGCCCGGGTTGCCGTCCCGAATACCCCTGTTTCTGTGCGGGGTGCGGTGCTATTTGGTGGCGAAAACGCAGCCATTATGCCCATGGTTTCCTACGATGTGCCCATCGCAGATAACACCAACGTCTATGTTGGAGCGGGTTACTCTTTCGTTGAAAAAGACGGTAAGCCGACTCCCCTGGGGAACCGCAGTGCCGCTGTTTTAACCGCCGGAGCCGAATCCAGCCTTACTCGCAATGTGGTGGTCTACGGGGATGCCAAGTGGGGGATTGATGCCTATCAGAACAGCAAAGCCGATGCGGTCAGCTTCCAAGCGGGGCTGGGCTACCGCTTCTAATTCCCGGGATTCCGTAACTGCGGTCTAAATCTCGTAACAGGGGGCATGGTCACCATGTCCCCTGTCGGTTTTCTGGGGTTAAAAGGGAGAATTTTCCCTACCGTGGGATGTATTGAAACGGTAGGGGTTTTTGCCAGGATAGAGGGAGATAAATAACTCGCTTTAATTTATTTCCAAACTATCGCTACCTCACTTCCAGGAGTTAAGAAAATGACCAGTTCCCTAAAAGATAAAATTGTTTCTGATCTGAAAAAATCTCAAGAAATTGGTAAGTTACGCAGCGATCGAATTCGTGAGATTATTAGTGCGGCCATTTCCCAATTAAAGTCCGAATTTAAAGGGGGTTCCAGTGAAATTCGCCCCCTGGTAAAAGAAGCCTTTTCTGCGGTGTTGACTGGCTTGCAAGAGACGGGCGGGGAAGTCAAAGAATCTGTCACTGCTTCCGTGGAAGGGGTGCTGGATGGGATTACCAGCGCCCGGGAAAAGGCGATCGCCGATACCGAAGCTGAGGTAAAACGGCTGCAGGCCCAACTGAACCAGCAGGAAGACGACCTGGAACAGGCGATCGAAACGGGCATCGCTGGTATTCAGGATGCAGCGGCGGATGCTCCTGGGGATGTGCGAGAGCAAATCACAGCGGCGATCGATGCCTTACAAAATACAGAGGAAGCCTCTCTCCTGAGAAAGCGCTATGCTCAACTGCAAGCCCAGGCATCCATTTTGAGAGCCAACCTGGCTGCCCGTAAAGAGAACTACTACGACCAGGCCCAGGCCCATCTGGACGATGCTCGCTCCTGGTACAGTAAGGCTCGTTCCCAGGCCGAGTCCACCAAAGGTCAGGCCGATCAGAAGTTTACCCAGTTAGAGCAGCAGATCGGTGAAGCTGGTGCAGCTCTGGCCCGCCGGGAACGGCAGGTGCGGCAACTTCTGAGTGACCTGCTGCATCGGGCTGGGGATGCGGTGAAGGAGGATGAAGTCAAAGCGAAACCTGCTCAATTACCGGCCAACACCGATCAGGAAATTTAATCGGGTATTAACCCAGGGGTAGGGGCCGGAGTATGGCTCCTACTTTTTTGTTCGTTTTCTGCGATTTCTGCTCAGGACTTATGCAGAATTTCTAAGGAAACTGCCAGGATGGAAAAAGCAGTGGTAGGATCAATATTCGGCATATTCCGACCGGTTTACCGGGAATGCTCCAGCTGAAAGGGTGTTTCTCAGGGCGTTCTTCTACGGCAGGCAGGTCGGATAATAGTTCAATCACTGCTTTTTTCTCTCCTGCTCTGATGGTTAATACTCCTACCGCTCCTGGTGTTCGCAAACCCTCTAAAGTAGAGGGTATCAAAGATCAAAGTAATTTTTTACGGGAACCCGTCGCCTCTGAATTACTGCTAGATACGACTCATTTCACCGAGGATGCGATTCAGATCCTCAAGTTTCATGGGTCTTATCAGCAAGATAACCGGGATAACCGGGTCAAGGGCCAGGAGAAAGACTATCAGTTCATGCTGCGAACTCGCAGTCCCGGTGGGTTTATTCCGCCAGAACTCTATCTCACCCTCGATCGCCTGTCTGACCAGTACGGCAACCATACGATCCGGGCCACTACGCGGCAGGGGTTTCAACTCCACGGCATCCTCAAGAAAAACTTGAAGGCCACCCTGGCGGCGATCGTCAAAAGTATGGGGTCTACCTTAGGGGCCTGCGGCGATCTAAACCGAAATGTGATGGCTCCGGCGGCTCCCTTCCGAAACCGGCCCGAGTATGAGTATGCCCGGGAGTATGCCAACAACATTGCCGACCTGTTGACTCCCCAGACTGGGGCTTACTACGAAATCTGGCTGGATGGTGAGAAGGCTATTTCCGCCGAAGAAAACCCGGAAGTAGTGGCCGCCCGCCAGCGCAATGGCAACGGCACCCTGATCCAGGAAGGGGAGGAACCAATCTACGGCAAGCACTACATGCCCCGCAAGTTTAAGTGCGCTGTCACGGTTCCCGGTGACAACTCCGTCGATCTATTTTCCCAGGATGTCAGTCTGGTAGTCATCACCAATGCCCAGGGCCAACTGGAAGGGTTTAATGTCTATGCCGGGGGCGGTCTGGGGCGAACTCACAATAAGGCAGAAACCTTTCCCCGCATCGCCGATCCGATCGGTTATGTCGATAAAGCCGAGGTCTACGATCTGGTGAAGGCGATCATCGCCACCCAGCGCGACTATGGCGATCGCACCGATCGACGGCATGCTCGGATGAAATACCTCCTGGAAGATTGGGGGGTAGAACGGTTTCGCGATAAGGTCGAGAGCTACTTTGGCAAGGCGATTGCCCCCTTCAAACCCTTGCCTGAGTTCAACTACTTCGACTTTCTGGGCTGGCAGGAGCAGGGCGACGGCAAGTTATTTCTCGGCATCTCCATCCAGAATGGTCGGATTAAGGACGATCAAACCTTGCAGTTGAAGACTGCTCTGCGGGAAATCGTTGAGAAGTTTAACCTGCCGATGTTGCTCACCCCCAGTCAGGATGTCATTCTCTACGAGATTGCCCCAGAGAACAAAGCTGAGATTCAGGCGATTCTGGCTCGCTATGGAGTCAAACCCGTAGAGCAGATCGATCCCCTGGTGCGCTATTCCATGGCCTGCCCGGCCCTGCCTACCTGCGGGCTGGCTACTACCGAATCAGAGCGGGCGATTCCCAGTATTCTCGATCGCATCCGGGCGTTGCTGGTCAAGGTTGGGTTGCCCGATGAGCATTTCATCATTCGGATGACCGGTTGCCCCAATGGTTGTGCCCGTCCCTACCTGGCAGAACTGGCCTTTGTCGGTAACGGCCCTGACCAATACCAGGTCTGGTTAGGGGCAGCGCCCAATCAGTCCCGCTTGTCTCAGGTCTATGTCGAGAAACTGCATATCAGTGACCTGGAAACGGCCTTTGAGCCAATTTTTGTCTACTTTAAGCAGTCCCGCTTAGAGAAAGAAAGCTTTGGTGACTTTTGTCATCGCGTTGGCTTAGAGGCAATTCATCAGTTTGTCGCCAGCTACCAGCCCGGAAGTTTGGCGGTTTCCGCCCCCGAACTCAAAGCCTCAGCAACGGCCAAAATTCGCCGCAGAGTCACGATTCGGGAAGACATTTACGCTCAACTTCAGGCGGCGGCCCTGCGGGATGGTAAACCAGTCAGCCAGCTGGCCAATGCTGCGATCGAAGCCTATCTCCATAGTCTCCAGTCTCTCTAATTCCTCTCCAGGTTCTCTCAGTAAAAAGCGACCTTTCTAAGAAAGGTCGCTTTTTTGTCCCATTTAATTTGAGAAGGTAGTTAAACTCCCCACTGCCAAACAACTGTGGTTAGTTGCGAGAAATCGACAGGGTATAGGGATGTTGCCCACCGGCCCGATCGCCGACAAATACGGAATAAGAACCCCGGGGCCAGCGGCCGGGAACGCTGATCTTACCGCCAGAAAAGCTATCTGCCGGGACACAAAAATCCTGGCCCCCTCCACGAATCAGCAGAGCCGGTTCACCACTGGATTGAAGCGTGAATTGCAGGTTGCTGTCTTCCGTTACCTGAATCACATGGTTGGGTGCTGCTGCCGTATTACCAGCACAGCTACCACTTTTCTTACTTCCACCGGAGGTGCCATTCAGCTGTACTGTGGCGCTGTTGCCGCTAATTGAAACGACCTGACTGAATACGGTACCGGCGGTACCACCCAGAATGACCAAAGCTGCCGGAAAAGCCAACCAACGAGTTAACGGTTTCATATATTTCCCCTCAGACACCATTGAGCGTCTTCTAAATTTAGTATTACAAGTTACTTAAGCGATTGGCCAGAGCCTGTTCCTGTTTTCAGAGTGGCACGATCGGGGGAACCGGGGCTAATTAACCCGGGTTTCGGTAGGTCTGAATCAGGGTGGGTAAGTGGTCGTAACCATCTACTCCGATAACTGCAATGAACTCCCGGCGCAATTCGCCCAGGGTCGTAGCAAAACCATCTCCCATCTGGCCTTCTAAAATCGTCAGCAGACCCGCAGGTTGCCGCCATTCGGGGGAGGCGATCCGCTCTAAGTAGTACATACTCAGACCGGCGGCATAAATGGCCCGGGACTGTTGTTGCAGGCGGTAGTAGGCTTCTGCCAGGTAAGCCAGGTCTAACCCCTGCAGGTACAAATCTCCGGCGCTCTGGGCGGCCTTTAACCCCGCTGTTAAATGGGGGATACTGGCCTCCGGTTGCTCGGTGATCAGGTAGGCAATGCCCAGACTGTTAAAGCCGTAGGCCTGACTTTGCAGATCTCCCAGGAGTTCTGCCTGTTTTAGCCCCTGCTGGAGATAATTAATCGCCGTTTCGTACACCTCCAGGTCAGGGCGCTCCACCTGCTGGGCCTGAAATACCTCAGCGTAACCCAGGTTCACCAGGGCATTGGCTTCTCCCTGTCGATCGCCGGTTTGGCGGCTCAAGATCAGGGCTCGTTGACTGAAGTTGATTGCCTCTACATAGTTTTTCTGCATCGCGTAGGTGCGACTGAGATGGTTCAGGTTGGCAATTTCACAGGGTCGATCGCCTGCCGCTGCCGCGATCTCCCGGGCCATTCTGTGAAACTCCAGGGCCTGGTCTAGCAGACCCTGGGCTCGTTCTGAAGCGCCAATCAGGGTGAGCAGGCGGGCTTTTTCCTGGGTGCCCGCAGCCCGCTTCAGGGGTTCGTCCAGATAGCTAACCACACTCCCCAACTGGCTACCCGGAAAGGAGGCAAAAACGCCACCATAGAGGGGGAAGTAACTCCGCTGGGAAAACCCCCGCAAAATCTGCAACGTAATCTGAAAGGCACTCTCTGCCAGACGATCGCGGTGGATGGAGTTGAGCTGGGTGGCCCGTTGCACGCCCCAGGCCAGTTGGGACCAGATAATCGAAAAGGCCAGAAAGCTTGAAATGGAAAGTTTGGCACTCACCTTGGCATCGTAGATCAGGCGATCGAACCAGGCTACCAGGCCCTGTTGCAGGTAGTGCAGGATAATAACCAGCTCAATCCACTCAGCCACTTCCAGGGAGGGTAGGGTGGAGATCACCTCGCTCACGGGCTGTTCCAGGGAAAGGGCCCGAAACAGCAGGCGGGGCAGGGGGCTGTCCAGGTGCTTGGCCCATTCGGCCCAGGGATCGGAGCGGCGGGTGGGGCCTTCAAAGCCAATTTTGTCATTGCCCGCTTCGTAGATCCAGCTCACCAGATGGTCTTGCAAACGACTCCAGGAATCTAACCCCCGGTTAATCCCGACCATCACCTGCTCGACTTCCCCCCCGGTGTCTCCTTCAATCTGGGCCAGGGTGGCCTTGAGGGAGTTCGCCAGTTGTTTCAGCTGGGTGGTATTTAAGTATTGGGGGCGGTTGGGGTCGATCGCCCTCAAAAAAGCGGGTAGGCGGTCAGCAGAGTCCGCCGTAATGATTTGAGCCACCGCCTGGGTGATGGCCGCCGAAGCCTGGTTATTGTCCTGCCAGCGTTGCCATTCTCCCTGAATCGTCTGCATCGCTCGCAGACTGCGACCAGCTTTGGCCTGCTTAAACTCACTCGTTTCAGTTTTGAGTTGAGTCTCTAACTGGTTCACCTGCTCCTGTAAGCACTGTTCAAAAATTTCCCCCGTACCAGGGCTGATCCCCTCCCCTAACAGCTGATAAACCTGCTCTTTAGAGCGAATATTGCCCTTTAAGGTCGCCTGTACAATCTGGTCAATCAGGCCGGAGTAGCGATCGCGGAGGGAAGGATTGTCTGCCATAGGAGCAAGAAAATTATTGTAAAAAGATTGGCCTGCCAGTTCTTGAGCGCAATTGCTTACTGATTCTGGCAATGCTGACTCATCGTAATGCTGATTTGCCTGAGTAGAAATTGCCTGAGTAGAAGTTTCTCGATTCTAAAACAGAAGCCCAGGGGCCGGAGCGGGGAAACCTGTTAACTGAGGCTGCAACCGGCAGTACTGGGTAAGACTGGAGATAGAATCCGGTATTTTTCGGACTCCCAGTCAGGAACTGCCAGACCCCTACAAGCGCAGAGCTAAAGGAACTCCACAATGCTCCTTCCTGATGTCAGCAAAAGTGGCTATCCAAGATCATGGGATCGATTTATTTCTGAGCAGGCTGGTGACATAAACCTGTACGCTTTTAAACAGCTTCCCTGATTATTCACAACATAAAAACTAAGTTGTTCAGCTGATAAAAACTGGGCTAAATTAAAACTTGGGTAACCCCCTGCGGGTCTAAGGAGTAGCAAAATGCAACATCTGAAGCAGTCGATCGATGACAGGCAAGGTGACAGGCAAACAGTGCCTTACTGGCAGCGTGGTCTTATGGCCTTGGGTGGTATGGCTCTGGTTGCTGGTGTACCGTTGCTGGTGCCGGCTGTTGCCCAGGCTCAAGCTGCTTACGGTAGCTACGTGGGAGCCGGTGTGGGGTTTGGCGTGACTCGCGGTGGGGATGATGAACCGAGTAAGACAGCTGCGCTGGTAGCTCTCCGGTATAAGTTTTTGCGGGCACCCCTGTCTGTTAGAACCCAGGCTTTGATTGGAGATGCCACGGCTATTGTGCCAACTGTCTCCTACGATATTCCCCTCAACTGGCGTACCGATGCTTATATCGGGGTGGGTGCTTCAATTCCTGTCAGCGGCGATCGCACCACCCCCGTTGGCAATCAGACCAGTTTTGCAATTCAACCGGGCATTGACTATGTTATGCCCAACAGCAGTCTCGTGCTGTTTGGTAATGCGATTATTGCCTTCGATGCCTATCGCAATGGTGGCGGCGCGGCTGCCTCTTTTCAGGGTGGAGTAGGGTTAAGATTCTAACCCTGTACCGCCGGGTTAGCCCTTAACTCCACTGCCGGTTTCAGTGGGGACAATATAGCGTTGCAAAAGTACGAATAGCAGCAGAATCGGCCCGATCGAAATAACGGAGCCTGCCGCGATCAACCGCCAGTCCAGGGAAAAGGTTCCGGCCAGGGAGGCAACCCCCAGGGGCAGGGTATAAAATTCTGGCCGATCCAAAACAATCAGGGGCCAGAGAAAATCACTCCAGGCTCCAATAAAGACAAAGATGGCCAGGGTCACCAGAGCCGGACGAATCGCTGGAATCATCACGTACCACCAGATACCCAACTCTGAACAGCCATCCATCCGGGCCGCTTCTTCCAGTTCCTTGGGCACTCCTTGAAACGCCTGACGCAGCAAAAAGATGCCAAAGGCCGATGCGATCGCCGGAAAAATTACCCCCAGATAGGTATTGCGTAGCCCCAGTTGTACCGTCAGCACGTAGAGGGGAATCATCACGATCTGGAACGGAATCATGATGGTGGCCACGATCGCCGTAAAGATTGTATCCCTACCCCGGAAGTTAAGACGGGCCAGGGGATAGGCAGCCAGGGCACAGAAGCACAGGTTCAGGCAAACCGTCAGGCCGGCCACCAGGGTACTGTTGAACAGGTAGCGGCCAAAGGGGTTAGACTGCCAGACCGTGACGAAGTTCTGAAAGGTCGGCTGGGCCGGAATGAACTGGGGCGGAAATTGAAAGATATTTTCGTTGGGCGACTTGAGAGCGGTACTGATCAGCCAGAGCAAAGGAATTAACATCGCTACGGCGATCGCGCTCAGTAGCGCATAAGTGCCTATCGATTGCCAGAAGGCAAGCTTGCCCTTACTACGGGGATTGGGGGCAGAAATGGGCAGGTTGGGCGATTCAGTCACGGTCATTTCTCAGGGCAGTTTTATTTCGTTGCAACGACAGCCAGATTCCAGGCAAATCGTTTGACCAGGGGCAGTTTTTTCAACTGCCGATCCAGGGCTTCCAGCCGACGATAGGTTTTTTCTAAACGGGCATGTTCAATAATGATTTTTTTCCAGTACCGCTCCTGGTTGGGGTCTACTTTTTCAATCAGGTAAAACCGCAGGAAGATCCAGAGCGTCGCAATCCAGAAGGTATCGTACTGGGTCTGGGAAAAGTGGGATTTGACGAAGTTGACAATAGTAATATCGAGGGGCATTTCATCCTCTGTCCGTACCTTCGTGGCGATCCGGCGGTAAACATTAATCACCGGGTTGTGCCGCAGGGGATCCCAGAAGCAGGCTTTACCTCCCGGTTTCAAGATGCGGTGCATCTCTTTAATCGCCAGGGTCGGGTCAGGAATATGGTGCAGCAGGTTGGAGGCATAGACGACATCAAAAGTGTTGTCGGGGAAGTCGATCGCCATGGCATTGACGACTTTGCCTTCTACCTGCACCTGATTGGCGGCGGCCAGTTTCAGAGCCACCTCGACCATTCCAGGTGAATAGTCAGCCGCGACACAATTAGCTCCCTGTCGGGCAAAGTAAACGCTGTTCTCCCCAGCTCCACAACCCAGATCCAGCAAGTATTTGCCCCGCAGATCTCCCAACTGTTTTAAAATGAAGCGGTTCTCTGGGGCGGTGCAGGCTTCAAAATAATCGGCGACCCGAATTCCTTCAACATCGATCGCCGCTGCCCACTGGTCATGGAATTGCTGCTCTTTGCGTAAAACTTCGTCTTGCATCGGGTTGGAAATAAAAGCTAATTGATTAATAGCTTAATCCTGTTGGTGAGCAAACTGGTAGGCTCCGATCGCCGATAGCCCGATGGCCATTACCAGCAGGATCGGAATGGCGTACCAGGGAAACTGATTGATGGGCAGGTAGGCCGCCGCCCGTAGACCCAGACTGGTATAGGTGAGGGGCAGCAGGTAAACCAGAGGCTTGAGCAGGGCTGGCAGGGTGGCTGGGTCAAAAAAGGTGCCACCTAAAAAAGACATCGGCACAATTACAAAGTTGTTGTAGATGCCAACGCTTTCCAACGATTTGACATTGAGGCCCGTAATCACTCCCAGACCGGCAAATACGGCACAGTTTAAGGTCAGCACCAGTAAAAACAGGGGGTTGAGAAAGCTCCAGACCTTGCCCGTAAATAACACGGCCACCAGGATCACCGAACCGGCGGTGAGCAGACCCCGCACCACGCCCGCCAGCATTTTACCCAGGTGCAGAGCCAGGGGATGGACGGGCATTAAGATCATTTCTTCAAAGGTTTTGGTAAACAGGCGATCGCCACAAATCGAAAAGGTTGTACCCCCGAAACTGATCACCATGGAGGATAGAGCCACCATGCCCGGTAGCATGAACTGCAGGTAGTTATCCCCGGCGGTGGGACGAGTGACCGAGTCTAAGGCACTGCCCAACCCCAGGCCAAAGGCCAGAATGTAAATCAGGGGAGATACCAGACCGGAGGCTGCCACCTGAACGATGCGAACCCTGAGATCGAGCCAATCTCCCCAGAAGATAGTCAGGCTATCCCGCCAGAGGGTGTGCAGGGAGGAGTGGGGGGAACGGAACTGAGAAGAGAGACGGGGAGAAGTCACGATCGTAAATGTAACAATTTATGTCTCAATATTCTGCCATGCCCTGGAACCATCTCCCCCTGCCAGGAGTGGGACTTACCCCAACGATCGGCTGATCCCCGAGGGGCCAGTTCACCTCCCCTTAGAAAGAGGAAGGTTTCCGAGGGGCTGCTTAGGATGATCGCAAAAGCTTTTAAGTTTAGGAGTATTCCAATGGCTAAACAACTGGATGAATTTCCCACCGAAATTCGGGAAAAACTGACCGATGGGGCAGAACAAATTTTTGTTGCTGCATACAATAGCGCTATCTCGGATGGCATGGATGAAGAGGCTGCTACCCGAGTTGCCTGGAACTCCCTCAAGCCCAACTACCAGGAAGGGGAAGATGGCAAGTGGCATATCCATACGGATACAGCGATCCATAACAAACCGATCACCACGGGCGGCAATTAATCCCCCGATCGCGACAAACTAAGCTAATCTCGTAAGGAGTCTGGGCCACCCCTCAGGCTCCTTTAGTTATGGTAAAGAATTTCTTCCAGCGTTGCCCTGGGATCTGCTGCGGTTTGGCCACCGTTAACGGCATACTGGGAGGAGGGAGAACCCTTAACTTACTGTTACCTATCCCGTCAGGCGACTATGAAACGTAAATCCAGGTCATCCGGTTACAGTTACGACAGAGACTACGATGACTATGCTTCCCCTGCTGAACCCGCCAGTAAACGCAGTAACAAGCCCAGCAAAACATCCCTCTTTAACGCTACCTCGATCGCCGTTCTGGCCGGGATTTTTGTCCTGGGAATTGGGGTTGGTATGGGGTTTAGTTCTGTCTCCAATACTGGCAAGGGCAAGGTCGTAACGGTGAGTGACCTGGAGACGCAAGCACCTAACCCAGAACTCTGTGTTCAGTTTGGGGCGGCGGCTATCACGATGGATACCCGTGTCTTTGTCACCCTGAACCCACTCAATGTCTATGTTTCTCAGCCGACCACCCGCCCGGGATGCGTTCTGCGGAGCAACAACTGGTCGATTCTGGAGCAACGGGGTCTGGTGAAACCCGAACAGGTGCGGGAATGTAAGCAGCGAATGAATACCTTCGGCTTTACCGGTGCTCTAGAAAGCTCGCCCCAGATTGATTGTATTTACCAGAATGATGCGGCCAAGAATCTGTTCTTAGAGAATCAGACCGGGATGCCAGGAGCCAACCGAGCTCCCGCCCCCGAAAACCAGCGGTTTTAAGTGGTTCTAAGCATCAACCAAACAAAAAAGGGACGTATGAGATACGTCCCTTTTTTGTTTGGTTCAGCAGGAATGGTTATTCCTCTTCCTCAACGTAGTCATCATCCTCATCACCGGGTTCGGGTTTGCCAACGGAATTGGCGGAAACCACTGCGCCCATTTCCAGCTTATGGCGGACTTCCTGTTCTACCTTTTGGGCAAATTCGGGTTTTTCTTCCATGTATTTAATGGCGTTGTCTCGGCCCTGGCTGATGTTATCACCGCTGTAGCTGTACCAGGCTCCTTTGCGTACCAGCACTCCGGTTTCTTCTGCCAGATCGACCAGACAGCCCAGGGTAGAAATACCCCGCCCGAAAATAACATCGAATTCGGCGATCCGGAAGGGCGGGGCTACTTTATTTTTGGCCACCTTGACCTTGGCCCGAATCCCGTATTCCTCCGTCCCTTTCTTCAGGGTCTGAATGCGTCGAATATCCAGACGCACGGAGGCATAAAATTTCAGGGCCTGTCCCCCGGTTGTGGTTTCGGGACTACCGTAGGTCACCCCAATTTTTTGCCGCAACTGGTTCAGGAAGATGACCGTACAACCCGATTTACCCATATTTCCGGCAATCTTGCGGAGAGCCTGACTCATCAGACGAGCCTGTAAGCCGACATGGGAGTCACCCATTTCTCCTTCAATTTCCGCCCGGGGTACCAGGGCCGCCACTGAGTCAATCACGATAATGTCGATCGCCGACGATCGCACCAACTGATCCACAATTTCCAGGGCGGCTTCTCCCGTATCGGGTTGGGAAATCAGCAGGTTGTCAATATCGACTCCCAGGTTTTTGGCGTAGGCCGGATCCAGGGCATGTTCGGCATCTACGAAGGCTGCAATGCCACCCGACTTCTGGACTTCAGCCACGGCATGCAGGGCCAGGGTCGTTTTACCGGAACTTTCAGGCCCGTAGATTTCAATCACGCGCCCCTTAGGAATGCCGCCACCCAGAGCCAGATCGAGAGTCAAAGCACCACTGGGAATGGTCTCAACCTTCATGCGACTGGCATCGCCCAGACGCATAATGCTGCCCTTACCAAAATTGCGCTCAATTTGGGTCAGAACCAGGTTTAAGGCTTTTTGCTTATCAGAAGTGTTGTCAGTTTTACTAGCCATTAGCGCCTCAAAGCGGAAGGTGTGGAAGGGAAATTGTGCGATCGAGACTTAGAGGAATTCTATTCTAAATATTCCTGCCTCAACCTCACGGGTTGCCGGAAGAAATCTGGGAGATTTTGCCGGTGCATGAAACCCAGTACATGAAAGATTGCCGTCAGGCATCAGGTTCGGGGAAATGCAAGGGTGAAGACAAATGATTCGGGTTGCTTCTGGTTAATCTGAAGTATGGTTAGTTGCAAGGGATTGTCTCTCTTAAGAGGGCTGTCTTGAATCGGCTGTGTTGAATTGAGCGTCTTCCGTGAAGAGTGTCTGGAGTTAAAGGCCATGTCCTCCTATTTACCAAACTTATTAGTTCCCGATACGGCATTGTCGGTAGCAGGGCTGACGGCTTATATTCAGGCCTTGCTGGAGCAAGATAATCACCTCAGACAGGTGTGGGTAACGGGAGAAGTCTCGAGTGCAACGCGTTACCGCAGTGGGTTGTTTTTTACCCTCCAGGATCCCGATGCCAGAGCTGCGATTAGCTGTGTGGTCTGGAATAGTCAGATTGATAAACTGGCAACCCATCCAACCCAGGGAGAGCAGCTCATTATTTTGGGGCGGATTCACCTGCATCCTCAACGGGGCCAGTATCAGTTGATTGTCTGGCAGGCTTTACCCGCCGGAGAGGGGTTGCTGGCGCTACGCTATCGCCAATTGCGTCACCGTCTGGAAGCAGAGGGGTTGTTTGATCCGACCCGTAAGCGCCCCTTACCCAGCCATCCTCAAGTGGTTGCTGTGGTCACTTCGCCTCAGGCTGCAGCCTGGGGCGATATTCAGCGAACTTTGCGACGGCGGTATCCAGGATTGCATATTTTGTTCTCTCCAGCATTAGTACAGGGTGATCAGGCTCCCGCATCGATCGTCAATGCCATCCGGCGAGTTGAACAGGATGGTAGAGCAGATGTACTAATTCTATCACGGGGAGGAGGAGCGATCGAAGATATGGTCTGCTTCAATGACGAGCGAGTGGTGCGGGCGATCGCCGATTGTACGATTCCTGTGATTGCCGGGATTGGACACCAGCGGGATGAAACCCTGGCCGACCTGGCCGCCGATGTCTGTGCCCATACCCCGACCGCCGCCGCAGAGCAGGCAGTACCCAGATTTGCTGACTTGTATGAGGCCCATCAGGAAAGAGTTTTACAGCTTAAGGCGGCAATGCGATTTTGTCTGGATGCCAATGCTGCGGAACTGCGTTACTTGCAGGGGCGATTGGGTAAGTTGCAGTTAGATCGCAAACTGCGACAGGAACGCCAGATGTTGAGCTGGATTCGGCAACGACTGGTGCAGGGTAGTGCCCTGAAAATTCAGCAGGCCCACCAGCATTGTCAGATGTTGCAGGAAAAACTGGCCACTCTCGATCCCCAGGCTGTGCTGAAACGGGGCTATGCTGTGGTGCGTCAGGAGAGTGGTACGATCGCCCGTTCTGCTCAGGAGCTAGCTGTTGGTCAAGATTTGCAGATTCAATTGGGACAGGGAGAAATTAAAGTCAAGATAACTGAAGTCTTTAATACATAGCCTGATTGTTATCTATAACTATAGTAAGGGTAATACTTTGATAGGAGTTTTGTGAACGAAGTGCCGGGTTCCCCTGGAACCTATCCGCCCAATCCCCGATCCACTTTTACTTCCCTCAATCAGGTGTCGTTGCCCGATGATTGGAATTACGAGGCGACGGTAGCCCAGGTTGAGTCGATTATGGCGAAAATTGAGGCCGGAGAACTGGAGTTGGCAGATGTGTTTGATCAGTTTGCTGCTGCCGTAGAGTATCTCCGACAATGTGAACTATTTTTAGCGCAACGCCAGCAGCAGATGGATTTACTGATTGAAACCTTAACCAGAGAGCCAGAGCTGTAAGCCCTGTAGCCCGATGATTGGATAGGTCATTGCCAGAACATTGCAGTTATCTCTCCGGCCCTGGCAGAAATTAAATCGCTAAACAGAACCGCTAAACAATCGCTTTGTTGGGCCTTGGTGGTTCTGCTGCCTGCTGCCGCTCGGTAATATCTTTGGCAATCACAATCATGCAGGATTGCCCTTCAATATTCACCATCTCCGCCGATAACAAGACAGTTTTAGATTCTCCGCTGGCGGTGCGTACCCCGACTTCAAAATTACGGACAGAGCGACGCTCCTGTAAAACGCTGCGAAATCGTTCCCGCTCGGTTACATTGGCCCACATGCTGAGACCGATCGCCGGTTTACCGATGACTTCTTCCCGGCTAAAGCCAGTGAACTGTAAAAAACTTTCATTCACTTCCAGATAACGCCCTTCGTAGCTAGAGGCAATGGCGATCGGATCGGGGCTGGTACGGAAGATTTTGGTAAACCGTTCTTCCGATTCTTCCAGGGCCTGCTTGATCTGGTCAAAGGATTGTTCAATTCCTTCCATCATCTGGTTGAAGGAGCGGGTAAGAATTTCGACTTCCGCAATCCAGGTCGATTGTTTGACTGGATAGTCCCATTTCCCCAGGGCCAGATCGCGACTGGCCTGGCTCAGTTGTTTAATCGGTCGGACAATCCAGATCGTGGTCAGCAATCCCAGACCCATGGTTCCCAGGAGAGTGATCAGAGCCAGCACCAGGGGGACACGCTCGCTCCATTGCATCTCCTGAACCAGGTCAGATTCAGGAATAGCGACCACAATTAACCAGTCCAGGCCCAGATTATCTCGATAGGGAACGGTCTGGATCAGGACTCGTTCGCCCTGGCCCCCCAGGGCTGGATCTTCTACCCAACCGTACAATTGCTGGGTGGTAGTAATCTGGTTGAATCCGCCAAAGTGAGCCAGTAAGAATTGGCTGGTACCTCGAATCAACTGGTCTTTACTATGGCTAGCCAAAAGGCGCGCTAAAGGTTGGGAACTCTGGGGTGGGTGCAGCCTGACGATCGGTGCTCTGGTAGAAGTTGCCACCAGTAAACCATTGCGCTCAATGATAAATAGTCGGCCGGAGGGGCTGATGTTGAGGGCTCTCAGCGCTTGCTGTAGCTCTGTAAGAGGAATCAAAGAGGCGACCACGCCCTGTAATTGCCCCGATCGGGGGTCATAGATCGGGGTTGCCGTTGGTAAAGTCAGGCCAGCCCCCTCATCATCCGTTTGTAGTGCAGCCCGGATCGGGTTTCTGGCTGTAGTGGCGGCATCGTACCAGCCCAGGTCTTGCCCTGGGGGATGGTGGAAGATCTTGACTAAACTGGCCTGGTTGTTCTGGGGGTCGATTTGATAATGGTGAATTCTCCGAATATTTCCCGGCTCCGAGAGAAACAGGCTGAGAGGGGATGAACCCACGGGAATGCCCAATTTTGACTGATGATTAGATTTGCCTGGCCGCCTTAAATACTGAAATGGTTGTAACTGTTGGATTAAATATTGTTCGATTTGGGACGATCGATGCAAAGCGAGTTGCTGATTGCGTAAAGCTTCCATTCCCAAATGGTTGACCAGAATGGGGGTATCCAGGTAGCTGTCCAGGTATTGAGTCACCTGAGCTGCCAGTTCTATAGGACGATCCCTGGAACCATAGGGCATGGCCTGTCGCCCATGGTTGAGGGCAAGGTATCCCACCAGCCCGGCCACCGCTGCCGTTTGCAGGAAAAACGGTACGATCAGAATCAGGCGCAAGGAAACCTTGGGAGCCGGATGGGTGAGGCGGTGGACAAAGGGTGTCTTATCAACCAGGCGCACAGCTTTAAAGGGGATAAAGATCTAGTGTGCTGCCACCCATACCCTGTAGAACACAGGTGGAATAGATGCCCGTGGCGTTGAGTATAGGGGTAACAGGGCTATATTTTGAAAATCGAGAATAGGTAAACTTCGATCCCGAGGAAGAATCCGTATTTTTTTAAGTTTCCCTACTACTTTAAGCTAAACCACTACTGAAATCTGAAAAAACATCTATCCAGGGGAATGCTCTGGTGGTAAAGTTATCGTCCTGTGACTAAGGGTTGCTCTTTTCTGGGTCTGGTGTGGGTAACGTAGGGGTAAACCTTGTCTACCCATATCTTCCGGGTAAAATTAAGGCAAGAACCACGTTGGAGTGGGTTAGTTGGGGCAGATCCATCGGATTCGAGGTAATCAATCCCTATTTCTCAACGGATTTCAGTCGATCTGGGTTGTCAAGTCGGGGACGATCGCGCTATTTGCCGTGTTTTGCCTGGATCGCCCAGACTTAAGTGCCCGGGGAGCAAGGCGTTATTTGTTTGACTGTCGGGTTGGAGAAGCAATTTTTGCCTCGGCTGTGCTTCAGGATGCGCCCTTTGAGTTGCTGGCCGTGTCGCTGGAAGAGGTAGAACTGTGGGAACTGGAACGACCCGAACTGGAGGCCCAATTGCAGGCAGGAGATCCACTGGCGGGCCAGTACTTAACCGGTTGGTTAAATCATCTAACTACGATCGCCGACCTGCCCCGCGTCTCCTCCCCTCCCACCCTGGTTCTCCTGGATCAGACCTATGAAAAGTTTCTGCGCTACTTAACAGAACAGCAGTTACGCCAACAGGCAGAGAACCAACTCCGCTGGCAAGACCGGGATAGCTTTGAACAACAGTTGGGTTTAGAGGCCATCAATAATTTGGCGGCAATTTTGCGATCCACCCCGGTAGCCCTGCCCGCTGTCCCAACTTCAGGATCGGAACCCTCGGCCTATTTCCCGCTTTATCAGGCGATGCGGGCGATCGGTCAGGAACTGGGGGTGACCGTCCAGTTACCCAGGCCAGCAGCTTTTCATCGCACCAAACTGCCCCTGGCTGCGATCGCCCGCACGGCGCGTCTCAGGTTTCGCCGAGTATTGTTGAGCGATGACTGGTGGCAGCGAGATTGTGGTCCTCTGCTGGCCTATACTCAGCAGGACAACCAGCCTGTGGCTCTTTTACCAGATCCTACTGGCCGCTACCGGGTATTTAACCCTGACCAGAAAACCCTCACTCCCCTGACCCCTGAGTTAAATCACCAGTTATCTCCGGTGGCCTATTGTTTCTACCGGCCTCTGCCCGAGCAACCCCTGAGTCGCTGGGACCTGCTGCGGTTCAGCCTGAGGGGAACCAACTCAGATTGGTGGACGGTCTGCTGGACGGGCATCGCAACTGTGCTGGTGGGTATGCTGTTACCCCAGGCTACGGCAATTTTGATTGACCAGGCCATTCCCGCCGGTAATCGTCAGTTACTGGCAGAAATTGCCAGTGGCTTACTGGCGATCATCCTGGGAAGTAGCTTATTTCAACTGGTGCAGGGGTTTGCCCTGGTCCGTCTGGAAACCAAAATTGAGGCGACCGCTCAGGCGGCCCTCTGGGATCGGTTGTTGACCCTGGATGTTCCTTTCTTTCGTGAGTTCGCTACGGGAGATTTGCGATCGCGGGTTGCCGTGATCAATACCATTCGCCGCCAGGTGAGTGGGGCCAGTCTGCGACTGCTGTTAAACAGTAGTTTTGCCCTGCTGAATCTGCTTTTACTGGGGGTTTATAGTTTGCCTCTAGCCGGTATCGCCCTGGCCTTTTTGCTGATTGAACTGGCCATCAGTGCCCTGATCTGTCGGTTGATTTTACTCCAGGCTTTGCCCCTGCAAGAACTGGAAGGGGCAATTTTGGGGTTGATGGTGCAACTGATCAATGGGGTCAGTAAACTGCGGGTGGCGGGGGCAGAAGGGCGGGCTTTTGCCTTCTGGAGCCAGCAGTATAGTCGGCAACAGCAGCTAAAGTTTCGCCTGCAACGAACTCAAGATTGGCTGACCATCGTCAACCAGGGCTTTCCAGTTCTGGTAACGGCTCTGCTATTTGGCCTGGTGATGCTGCTATTGCAGGCCGGTACCCAACTCACCCTGGGCCAATTTCTCGCCTTTAATCTGGCTTTTGGCAGTTTCATTGCCGGTACGACCAGTTTTTGTAACACCCTGATGGAAGTGTTATCTGCGATCGCCCTGAGTCAGCGGGCCGATCCAATTCTGCGGGCCAAACCCGAAGGGCAGATGGACAAAACCGACCCGGGGGAGTTGTCGGGGCGAGTGGCCTTAGACCAGGTTGTGTTTCGTTACCGCTCAGATACCCTGCCCGTACTCGATCGGGTGACGCTGCGGGTCGAACCGGGAGAATTTGTCGCCATTGTGGGGGCTTCAGGCAGTGGCAAATCTACCCTGTTTCGGCTCTTGTTGGGGTTTGAAACTCCCCAGGTCGGGCAGGTCACCTACGATGGCCAGGACTTACGGAACCTCAATATCCATGCTGTACGTCGTCAACTGGGAGTCTTGCTCCAGACGACTCGAGCGACGACGGCTTCGATCTTTGACAATATTGCCGGCAGTTTGCCAATTACCATGGATGATGCCTGGGAAGCGGCCCGGCAGGCTGGTCTGGCAGAAGAGATCGCGGCGATGCCGATGGGCATGCATACCATGGTTAGCGAGGGCGGCAGTAACCTTTCCGGTGGGCAACGGCAACGGTTATTGATTGCCCGGGCCCTGGCTTTAAAACCCCGCCTGTTGCTCTTCGATGAGGCAACCAGCTTTCTCGACAATCGCACCCAGGCGATCGTCAGTGAGAGTTTAGACCACTTACAAATCACCCGGATCGTGATTGCCCACCGCCTCAGTACGATCAAAAATGCCGATCGCATCTATGTTTTGAGCCAGGGCCGCATTACCCAACAGGGGAATTTTGAAGAACTGATGCGCCAGGAGGGGTTGTTTCGTCAGTTAATGCAACGTCAGATTGGCTGATCAGGCTATCTACCTACTTCTGACTATTGCTCAGGAGTAGTTGCTGACTTCCCAGGGGGGCATTGCTGACCTGGGTTAGCCCAACGGATTGCAACAACTTCTGCCAGTCCTGGGCCAAAGCCTTATCGTCGGGATTGTTGCGGCGCAGGTCTGCCAGGGTAGTCAGGGTATCGTACCAGTAGCCCGCCTCAGCATAAAGCGCTGGCAGTTCTCTAGGAGTTGCCCGTTTGATGGCTCTGGTCAGAGAGGCATCGGGTTGAATCCGCTGTACCCAGGCTCCGACAAATACATCTTCCAGGCGATCGCCCGGGCGACAAACCATGGAGAAAAACCAGCGGTAAGACTTGTTAACCTGGAGGGCGGGGGCCGTCTCTGGCAGGCTGAGGCTGATCACTCCCGGAGTGCCATTCAGGGGAACCGTGGCCCGATAAACATCTTCGTCGCTGCTGTCTTTTAAGACAAACTCAGCAGACCTGGCCGCCGTTTTGGGGACATAAACAAAAAAGCTGGGGCGGGCGCTGGTAGTCAGCCCTAAGTTGGTATTGGGGGTGAGAATGGTCAGGGGAGTTCTCCCGGCCAGACAAAAACTGCGACTGGCTCCACCAGCGGTAATGGTTGGAGCGCCACGCTTGGGCACTTTGAAATTAAGGCTCAGTTTGATTGGAGCTGAACGTAGCTGGGAAGGTTGCTGGGCTGCTGCCGGACTGGCCAGGTTGGGGATGGTCAGAGCCGCGATCGCTGCCAAACTAAAAACTGAGCGGTGGAAAAAAGGCTGGTAGGCCATTAGCTTTATGATCTCCATGAGCAAGCAGAGGGGGTAAACCTGGGTGGGAACAGCAGGGGCCAATTAACTACTACAAAAGTTTTGGCCGATTTCAGGGAAAATTCTGGCGTTCAGCCCAGTCGCACCCAACCTGCCTCATGGCACAAAACAATGACTTCCCTGGAAATACTGAAATTAGTGGCTACAAGTCGTTGCGGCTCAAGCCATCGATCGTCACAATCACAACGGTGATGTTATCGCGCCCACCCCGATCTTTAGCGGCATTGACCAGGGCAGTAGCCGCCTTCTCGCAGGCCCGAATCGATTTCAGATGGGAGGCAATTAACTGGTCAGAGACTTCTTCGGTCAAGCCATCACTGCACAACAGCAGACGATCGCCCGGTTGCACCTGCAGAGACTGGACATCAATCTGATGCAGGTCTTCTCGCCCCAGACATTGGGCCAACACATGCCGCCAGGGATGGACCCTGGCCTGATCGGGAGTAATTTCCCCGACTCTCATCGCCCGGGCTACCCAGGTATGGTCTTCGGTAATTTGCTGGAGCTTGGGACCCCGCAGGCGGTAGAGCCGGGAGTCGCCCACATGGGCACACCACACCTGGTCTTCCCGAAATATCACAACGACGGCCGTTGTTCCCATATCGCCCCGTTCTGGATGGGAGCGTTGATCTTGAACGATGGCCCGATTGGCTGCCAGAAACGATGCTTCCAGCAAGACCTCAGAAGGTTGAATGGAGTACCAGTGGTCTGATAAGTAAGTTTGAATGGTTTGGGTAGCAATGCGGCTGGCTTCCTGCCCTCCGGCGTGACCCCCCATGCCATCTGCCACAATGAAAAATCGCCCTTCCGTGTCAATGTAGTACGCGTCCTGATTGACCGAACGAATCAGTCCTACATCTGTCAGACCCGTAAAGAGACGTTTCATAGATGGACTAGGATGTACGGATAATAAAGGGATATCAACAGTTTACGCTGAGATTAAGGAGTCCGCTCAGATCGATCCAGCCGAATCAGTAGTCGCACCAGGGCAAAACCTCCCAGGGCCGCTGCGATCGCAGGGATTAAAGCCCACCAACCGTAACCGGTGGCGACCAGAATAGTTGCTGAAAGGGTAAAGGTACAGACCAGCAGGGTGTAATTGGTGCCCATATTAACCCCGCTTAACCGCCGTAAAATCCGGTCGGTTTCGATCGATCGCACCCTCACCCGGACATCCCCCCGTTCCAGTTTGTCCAGGGTATCTTCAATCCGGCGGGGCAGGCCCAGGGCTGAGCTACTCACCTGAGCAGCCTGCCGACCGATTTCACTTAAGATGCTGTTGGCTTCCGAGGATGGGTTTCCATTCGACATAATTTGCATTGCAAAGGGTTTTGCAACCTCCATAAAGTTAAATTCTGGATCCAGCCCCTTGCCAACTCCTTCCAGGGTCGAAAAGGCTCGCATCACAAAGGTAAAGGTGGCTGGAAACCGAAACGGTTGACCATAGGCAATCTCATACAGGTCGTCACTGATTTCGCTGACCGACTGATTTTCAAAGGGCTTATCCATGAAGTTATCCAGCATGAACTGGATCGATCGGCGCACTGGCCCCATGTCGTCGGTAGGAGCTAAGGCCCCCAGTTCAACCAGCGACTTCACCACCCGATCGGCATCTTTTTGGGCAATTCCAAAGAAGGTATCCAGCAGCTTTTCGCGGGTGACGGGCTTCACCTGCCCCATCATGCCAAAATCGTAGAAAATCAGACTGCCATTGGAGTTGACCGCCAGATTACCGGGATGGGGGTCGGCGTGGAAGAAGCCATTGTTCAGTAACTGATGGAGATAGGCCCGGGCTCCTAACTGGGCCAGTAGCTTCCGATCGAGCCCTGCGGCTTCCAGGGCTTCGTAATGACTGATCTTAATTCCGGGCAGGTACTCCAGGGTCAGCACCCGGGGAGAGGCGTAGCGCCAGTAAACCCGTGGCACCTGAACCCAATTTTCCTGCCGGAAATTACGGCGAAAGGTATCGGCATTGCGGCCTTCGTTTAGATAATCTACCTCTTCATAGAGGATGCGGCAGCATTCGTCGTAAATGCCCAACCAATCCCGGCCTTTGCCCCAATCGGGATGGTTTTGGAAGTAGCGAGTAATACCTTTTAGAATCTCCAGGTCAATTTTAAATAGCTTCAGCAAACCAGGACGCTGAACTTTTACGACTACTTCTTCCCCAGAATGTAGTTGGGCCCGGTGTACCTGACCCAGGCTGGCCGCTGCTATGGGAATCGGGTCAAAGTTGCGATACAGAGTTTGAATCGGTTTGCCTAAATCCTGTTCGATGATCGCCCTTGCCTGTTCGTAGCTAAAAGCAGGCACCCGGTCTTGTAGCTTCGACAGTTCTTCGACATACTCAGTCGGAAACAGATCGGCTCTGGTTGAGAATAACTGCCCTACTTTAATAAAGGTTGGCCCCAGGTCGAGCAGGGTATCTCGGATCCAGACGGCCTGCGATCGCCGCCGCACCTGACGTTTTTCCTCGGTCATGCCACCGGAGTAACTCCAGGTTTTGTTGTAGAGCCACTGGGCATAGAGTAAGCGCCAGACAAACGTCCAGATATCAACAAAGCGGCGGTGGCGAGAATAATTTTCCCGATTCCAGCGGTAGGCTTTATCGCTGTAGGATTTGCTTCTTGAGCGCCCCCGGGAAGTTGCAGAACCGGGGAGAGTGCCTTCAGCAAGAGCCTGCTCGTACTGCTGAGCAATTCTTTCCTCAGCCAAAACGGAAGGATGGGTCGTTAGCTCAGAGTCTAAGGTTGAGTCTTCGATCGCCTCAGGGGTGTTTGGAGAATAGGAAATCTCTGCCCGGGACTCGTGGTGTAGCCGGTGGTCAGTGGTTCCGTTCGTGACTTCTCCCTGAGAGGGAATATCCATCAGAGCATCTGAGTTTCTGGAGTGGTGGTCAGTTCCAGCTACAGGCTCCGTAGACTGGTTGACGGTATCGGAGTCGTGAGAAAAAACAGACACTCGAATTCCTGATCGCTACTTAACAGACTTCTTTAAGCGTAACTGATGCTATTGGGGTTAGGGAAACCCTAGGAGGTACGGCTACTGCGATAGTTTTTGAGTTCGGCCCGCAACTGAGCGATCTCAGCCCGTAACTCATCGATCATCGCCTGTAAATCGGCTGGCTGGCTATCGGCCCGGACGATCGTGGTGGTTGTGCGCCCTACCATCGCTGCTTCTTCAGCCTGAGTGGCCCGTTCCAGGACGATTTCTGTAAACTTCCGTAAGCGCTCCCGCTGCTCAGCATCAAATTTGCCAAGCTCGCTCAGGGCATCGGTTAAGCTGTGCTCTGCCTGTTCGTAAACGGCCTCGGCCAGGGCACGGCCCACAAAGAAAGCATGGACGAGTGGACTACTCATAATCTAGTTCTAGACCCATTTTCCCCAGATTATAACGTGCTGCCTCTGTTTCCCTCTTGCTAAAGAGCTGGATTTGTCAGAAAACGATCGCCGGTTTCAGGGTGCTGCCAAATTGCCTTCAGTCTGCTTGGGGGCAGCGCTATCTGGTTTGGTCGGGGCGGGGGCCATAGAGGAAGGGGCCGGTTGCGGTTCTCGGGGGGCCGTTGTTGGCGCAGGGGTTGCTGCTGCAGGTGGCTCTGGCGCTGGGGATGGTTCTACGGCAGGAGCCTGCTCTGGGGCCGGAATATCGCTGTCGCTGGGGAAATTGGGTTCTCCTGGCGGTGCTGGTTCAAGGTTCGGGGTTGGAGTTGGGGTTGCTTGTATCGGTGTTTGTTTTGATACGGGGGGCGGTACGATAGGGGCAGCTTCCCGACGGACGGGTGGATCGGCTACGATCGGCTCAGGAGGTAGATCGGAGGGGGAAGACTCGGCATCGGGCCAGCCTTCAATTGCCGGGAAAGATTGGCGGGTATTGAAAAGTTTGGGGCCAATCCCGGTGGCGCTACCAAGGCGCAGAGCCAGCCCTGCCCCTAACCCGATCGCGGCTGAAATCATCCCTATCATCAGCAACACCCCAGGTAAGCGACGGGGACGCTGAGGAACGGGGGAGGTGGTCAGCCTGGTTTCTGAGCCTAAATCAGGTCGTTGTTGAGCTGGGTTGGGTTGGGTTGGGTGGCCCTGACCAGCAGCGGGGGCAATGACCTGGGTGGGTTCCATTGTCTGTTTCCCTCCACCGTTGCCGTTACCGTTACTGCTAGCAGGGATGGTCGGGGCTGGAGGGGGGCTGCTGATGTTATGGTGATTGCCTGCCATGGGCACCGAAGGAAGGGCCAGGGGGTCGGGAAGGAGAGCCAGCCAGGCTGAGATAGTCTGGGGCCGTAACCCCGGATTCAACTCTAACCCGCTTAAGATGGCCGCTTCGATCGCCGGATTCAGATGTGGTTGTAGCTGGCGCGGCGAGGCCAGGGCCAGTTGGCTCCTCAGGTTGGCAGCGATGGGCGCATGGCCTGTGACCAAAAAATACAGGGTGGCAGCCAGGGCATAGATATCTGTGGCAGCCGTCCAGGCGCCCTGGGAAGAAAATTGTTCGGGAGCAGCATAGCTGGGTACACCTGAGCCTGCAATTTCTGGGGCGATCGCAACTTCTAAGCCCAGATCGACCAGGACGACTACCTCCGCTCCCAGGGGGCGAATCAGGTTGGCCGGTTTGACATCCCCATGAATCACTCCTCCCCGATGCAGTTGACTCAGGGCCGAACTGGCCTGACGCAGGAATTGTAACGCCTGACTTTCTGGTAAAGCGCCCCGGTGTTTCACCACATCAACCAGCGATTGACCCGCGACGTAATCGGTCACCACAAAAGGCAACTGGTCTTCTTCAAAACCATCTAAAATTTTCACCAGAGCAGGGTGGTGACATTGGGAAAACAGCCTGATTTTCTCGGTAAATTGCTGTTTTCTCACCGCCAGATCTACCAGCACTGGAGCATCGGGTTTGAGAGTTTTGATCACAACAGCCTGATTCAGGCCTGACTGGGTTGCCTTAAACGTCAGGCTGAACTGACTGTGCCCGAGCGTTTGATGGAGAATATACTTCCCACCCTGTAAGGTCGTGCCGGTGGTTAGATTCATGAAGGTTTTGCCGATGATCGTGACTATGCTAACCCGTTAAGGGTTGGTACTACCAGAGGTACGGGGCTTGAAGCAGCGGATCAGGAGAGGGGAAAGTTTTGCTGTAAAAAAGCTTCAGCCGTCTGCCGATCGCCGATCGCCCCATCCAGGGTGGCCGTCGTCAGGGCCGTCAAAATCTCGCGAAATTGGGGGCCGGGTTTGTATCCCATCGCTTTCAAATCCCGGCCATCCAGGATGGGTTTGACCCGGGACCAATCCGTCAGATATTGCCAGATGCGATGGCGCAAATGGCGTTGAGGGCGGGGGCAGCGCAGGGCTACTAGGGCCAGCAGACTGGCATCGAAACTCTTCAGTAGGTCAACCACCTGGCTGGGAGTTGAGCAGTCTGGTAGCTGCCGGAGGATTTCCAGTTCTGCCTGTTCTAATTGGCTCAACCGTTCAATACTGTCTTGAGGTAACTGAAGATTAGTTGCAACCAGAACACGATATTCCGGTTGTAGGTGGGCCAGCAGCAGTTCCAGCAGAATCAGCCAGAGGGGAGGAAGGTTCTGGGGGGCGATCGGGGTAACAGAAAAACAGAGATCGGCCAGCTCCAGTTGTCGTTCTAACTCCCCATTCATGCTTAAGCTGGGGTGCAGGCATTGCAGGGCATCCAGGTTGGCTAACCGGCGAATTGCCGCCTGGCGGTAAGGAGATTGCAAAATATATTTGAGTTCGGCTCTCAGACGGGTCTGGAGGGCCGGAGCCACCGTTTGACGAGTCTGGATCTGGTCATAGATGCCACTGGCGATGGCATGGCGGATGTAGCCCTCGGTCTGGTGATCGATGGTAAATCCCAGGCGTACCGCAAACCTGACGGCCCGGTAAATCCGGGTGGGGTCTTCGATAAAACTATTGGCATGCAAGACTCGGATCTGGAGGGCCTGGAGATCGAGAAACCCGCCGAAGAAATCCAGAAGTTCACCGGAGCGGGGGGTGGTCAGCCGGATTGCCATGGCATTGATCGTAAAATCCCGCCGGTAAAGATCCTGGCGAATCGAACTGGCTTCTACCTCCGGGTTGGCTGCCGGATAGGGGTAAAACTCCGTCCGGGCAGTGGCAATATCTACCCAGAGAGATTTCAGTACCGGGTGATTGTGCCAGAGCAACGCTGCCGTTTGAAATTTTCCATGGACTTCCAGCCGGGCTTCAGGATAGGGGATTTGCAGGGCGCGGGCCAGTTCTACTCCGGCTGCAGCATCCGCCGATCGGTGATACCCATCTACTACCAGATCAACATCTTCGATTAACAGGGCTCCACAGCGATCGCTGCCGATGCCATTGATCGCCAGCAGCAAATCTCGCACCGCCCCCCCTACCAGATAGAGATGCCAGCCCCGTTGTTCGGCGGCTTCAGCGGCGATGGTCAACACCTCCCAGAGTTCGGGTAAAAGACATTGCCGCAGGGTGGTCAGCAGCAGGGCCGGAGTGGGAATCGTTGGGGCGGGTGGGGTGGTCAGGGGCAAGGCCGGGGCGGGCTGGTTATGGGTATGGAGCTGGCGCAGGACATCGGTGCGGGTGACAATACCCACCAGATTGCCCTCTTCTAAAACTGGTAAGCGTCCGACATCGTAGGTGACCATAAGAGACTCGATCGTCGGCAGGGGAGTCTCTGGGGTAATAGTTTTCAGGTTGGTAGTCATATACCCCTTTACCGGAGCATGGCTGAAGCCGTGATGCAGAGCGATGTCTAGATCCCGGCGGGAAATCATGCCCACCAGTTGTCCGGTTTCATTGACTACTGAAAGCCCGGAATGGCCATAGCGCAGCAAAATCCGCTGGGCATCATCGATCGTCGTACTCGGTCGGATCGTCCGCACCGGCGAAGACATCAATTCCCGGGCGATCGGCGGATGGGGAACTTGAGCTTTCAGCTGATCTACCAGTTGCTCTAAGGTTGCCGCTGGTGAAACATTATGGAGGGTGACGGACGCAGCCTTGGGGTGCCCTCCACCGCCCAGGGGTTGAAACAGGACATTCAGATCGGTACCGGCAATCCGCGATCGGCCAATCACAATCAGGGTGTCATCTTCCACCTCATCTGGCGCATTCCGGCAGGCCGCGCCCCGGCAGTATTGAGCCGCCAGCAACAGGGAGTCAATTTCTGTCACTTCCAGCAGCCGGGAAGCGACACTCGACAACCCCGGGACAAATCCCTCCAGTTCCAGCAATACCCAGGCCAGACTATATCCTTCTACCGTGGTGGTTTGTAACCGTTCCAGCGCCATTGCCAGGAGTGGTTGCAGTTCCGCTGACAATCCCGGATCGACATATTCGGCGATCGCCTTGAGGCTGGCTCCCTGTTCCATCAACCAGGCCAGGGCCCTGGCATCCCTTGCCGTTGCGTGGTCAAAGGTAAGGGAACCGGTATCCGCATGAATTCCCAGGGCCATGACCGTGGCCTCTACGGGGCTAGGAGTCAAATTTTGGCTTTGCAGCGCTTCCACAATCAGGGTGGTGGTGGCTCCCACGGCTTCTACCTGCGATCTCGTCGCCGAAATATCTGCCGCTCCATCGGGATGATGGTCGTAGACCATGATTTCAATGCCTGCCAGATCTAACCACTCGGCTCCTTTACCCAGACGATCGCGCTTTTGGGCATCTACCACGGTAATCGAGCGGATCTGCTCTAAAATCACCGATCGCCGTTCAATCAGGGCATACTCATCCCGGTGCAAAGCCAGGAAATTTCGCACGGCTGGATGGGCTCCTCCGGTCAGCACAATGCGGGCTCCGGGACGCAGGCGGGTCAGCCCTACAGCCGCTCCCAGGGTGTCAAAATCGGCGGTCGTATGACAGAGAATCAAATCCATTGCAGCGGGAAAGAAGGGAGCAAAAATAAACAGCGATCGAGAGGGGGCAATTTTCTGATAGCGTACTACTGATAGGTGGATCGATGTCGCCTGATAAAAACCCCTACTCGCCTAGTCTATTGCTCTATTGGGAGAAGCAAAACTTATGACAATCCTGTTCCAGATTGCGCTGGCTGCGCTGGTGATTCTGTCGTTTGTGATGGTAGTTGGTGCCCCCGTTGCTCTGGCAACGCCACAAAACTGGGATCAATCAAAGCGCCTCGTCCTCTTAGGTTCTGGGGTGTGGGCGATTCTGGTAATTCTGGTCGGTGTGTTGAACTCCTTTGTGGCTTAGTTCCTCGACCTCTGGTTCTTCCGACGATAAAAACACGCATTAAAATTATCATTACACCCCATCAGCTCAGGTGAGTGAGGTAAATTGACCGGGCTGATGGGGTTTATGACGTTTATTTTTGGGTGGTATGGCAGTTTTTGAAGGAACGTTCACGCAGCCTGATGCTCTCCGGTTTGCGATCGTGATTGGGCGATTTAACGATCTGGTCACCACCAAGCTTTTAGAAGGTTGTCAGGATTGCCTCAAGCGCCATGGTGTAGATGTAGACCCCAATGGCACTCAGGTCGATTATGCCTGGGTACCTGGTAGCTTTGAGGTTCCCCTGGTAGCCCGTCAACTGGCCCTCAGTCAGCGTTACGATGCAATTATTTGCCTTGGAGCGATAATTCGGGGACAAACTCCCCACTTCGACTATGTCGCCGCCGAAGTATCCAAGGGCATCGCTGCCGCCGGGTTCCAGACCGGTGTACCTGTGATCTTTGGCGTTGTCACCACCGATACCATGCAGCAGGCCCTGGAACGGGCCGGAATCAAGAGCAACCTGGGCTGGAACTACGCTATGAGTGCCTTAGAGATGGCCAGCCTGATGCGCCAGGTAAAAGGGGTATCGGCCAGAGATGCTTACGGAAATAGCACCGGAGTAACCCAAACCTTACCAGCCACCGTTTCCCTGCCCTCTGTACCAGCGGCAACGGAGCAGAAAGACCATTCCTGATTCTGGTAGAGTCTGAACCGTCGGACCCCGTCATCGTTTTTTTCGGGTTTTCTTCCACTTCTATCTAGACTCGCTACAATGGAGGACTGAGGCTAAGAAGTTAGCCTCTATTCCTGTCGCCTTAAATTTTTCCCATGCCCTTGCCTATTGTTGCTATTATCGGTCGTCCCAACGTGGGCAAGTCTACCATTGTCAATCGCCTGGCCCAGGTGCAGGATGCGATCGTCTACGATGAACCCGGTGTAACCCGCGATCGTACCTACAAACGGGCTTTCTGGGCCGATCGAGAATTCCTCGTCGTAGACACCGGGGGGCTGGTATTTGACGATGATACCGAGTTTTTGCCCCTGATCCGGGAGCAGGCAATGGCGGCCCTGGCGGAATCCAGTGCTGCAATTTTTGTCGTCGATGGGCAAATGGGGTTAACGGCGGCGGATGAAGAAATTGCCCTCTGGTTGCGCCAGCAATCCGTCCCGGTCTTACTGGCGGTAAACAAGTGTGAGTCCGTAGATCAGGGCGTGACCCAGGCCGCCGAATTCTGGGCCTTAGGTCTGGGAGAACCCTATCCTGTCTCCGGGATTCATGGCAGTGGCACGGGCGATTTGCTAGATCAATTAATCACCCATCTGCCCCCGGTCAGCGAGATCTCCGAAACTGAAGAAATCCGAGTTACCATCGCCGGTCGGCCCAACGTGGGTAAATCCAGCCTGTTAAATGCCTTCGTCGGAGAAAACCGTTCCATTGTCAGTCCCATTTCCGGTACAACCAGGGATGCGATCGACATGCTGGTAGAAAGGGATGGGCAAACCTATCGCCTGATTGACACCGCCGGCATTCGTAAGAAGAAAAACGTCGAGTACGGGCCCGAATTTTTTGGAATTAACCGAGCCTTCAAGGCGATCAACCGCTCTGATGTGGTGCTGCTGGTAATTGATGCCTTAGACGGAGTGACCGAACAAGACCAGAAACTGGCTGGCCGGATTGTGGATGAGGGGCGGGCCTGCGTCATTGTCGTGAACAAGTGGGATGCAGTAGAGAAAGACTCCTACACGATCTACGACTACGAAAAAGAATTACGCAGCCGTCTCCACTTCTTTGATTGGGCCGAAATTATTTTCATCAGTGCCCAGACCGGTCAGCGGGTAGAAAAGATTTTTGACCTGGTAAACACTGCCGCCGAGCAGCATAAGCGCCGGGTTTCTACTTCCGTCATCAACGAAGTGATTGAAGAAGCCGTGCGCTGGCATACCCCGCCTACCACCCGTCAGGGGCGGCAGGGCAAGCTTTACTATGGCACCCAGGTGAGTAGTAGACCTCCGGCGATCGCCCTGTTTGTGAACGACCCTGAGCTGTTTAACGAAAACTATCGCCGTTACATCGAACGGCAGTTTCGTGAATCCCTGGGTTTTACTGGCACGCCGATGCGGTTGCTCTGGCGGGGTAAAAAGATGCGAGACTTGGAGCGAGGCAACGCGAATCGGGCCACCCGGGTATAAAGTCTGGGTTGAGCTAACCTTGCCTTGCGCTATCAGACCTCAAAACTGTCCCCATGGATCTTCTCCGCTCGTTGCCCCTCGGACTCTATCTGGAACAGCCAGTTACCTGGTTGCATCGCCTCGATCCTCGGGTGAAGCTGGTCTGGCTCATGACCTTTCTGGCTGCCCCCCTGCTGGCCAGTCCGTTCTGGCGGTTGTTGCTGGTTGTCCTGTTAATTGGCTTAACGCTCCTGGCCAGAATTCCCTTGCGGGTCTGGCGGCAGCAAATGCTCTGGTTATTGCTCATTAGTGGGCTGGTCTTTTTGTTGACGGCGATCGTGCCCGATGGCTTAAAGACCCGTCACCAGGCGCGCCTTCCAGCAAGCGAACTGGAACTGGCGCAACAGAAAAGTCTGCCCCCAACCCCGACAGGGCAACCCTGGTACAACCCGTTTGGCTGGGGCCAGTCTGCTGCCCCTGCGCCCGTAGAGCCGCAGCAGCCCCTACCTCAACCGACGGAGTATCGGTATGTTTTGCTCAAGCGTGGCCCTATTACCGTCACCCGGCGTTCTCTGGAACTGGCGGTGCGGGTCAGTACCCTGCTATTTACGCTGATTTACAGTACAACGCTCTATCTGTTGACCACCTCCCCCGAAGAAATTACGGCGGCGATCGAAAACTGGCTGGAACCATTGAAACGATTCCAGGTACCAGTGACTGAAATTGCCCTGACTCTGACGCTCGCTCTCCGCTTTATTCCCCTGGTGTTAGAGGAGATTCAAAACTTGATTCGTTCGGTGCGTACCAGGGCGATCAATTGGAAAAAGTTGGGCTTACGTCGAACGATCCAGATCTGGTTAACCATTTCCGAGCGTCTGCTAGAAAATTTGCTACTTCGTGCTGAGCAGATTGCCAGTGCCATGAAAGTGCGAGGCTTTACCAGCCCGAATCAGCATCGGGTGGAGTGGTACCAGTTTCAATTGAGAACCCGAGATTGGCTGGCGATGGCCAGCCTGCTGGGATTGTGGGCGGCCCGCTTGCTCTGGGGATGGCAGACCTGAGTTAGCCTGCCCCATGGCGGTAAAGTTTGTTATCCCGTAAAGTGAAATCAGATAATTTGATTTTTACTACCTTAGAGATAACTGATTGGCAAGGGTGAAAATCCTTTCCCCGGTTCATCCCTGGGGCAGACGCTGTATTTCTACTGAATTAACCTATTAATTAAGGTGTACCATTTTGAACGTCCGTCCAGTCCAAACCTGAATGAGCAACGAGAATTACCTTAATCATCCCAATTTCGGTTTGCTGTTCAGAGTCTGTCTGGTCGATGTCAACCGGGAACTATTTACGACTCTCTATGCCCAACGGCTGTTCTTTCTGGTGGCGAACGGTCAGGATGGCCTGGAGTTTGAACCGATTACCCGTACCGATGCTCGCATCCTGGTAGAAAACCGTCTCCGTAATCTGCGCCGTCTGGGACAGCAGCAGGATTACAACCAGCTTCAGGTGATTTATAAACAAACCTTTCAATGACAGCGTTTTCTCCACTTAGCGGTACAATTGCAGAGCGAATTTTTCAGATTCGCCAGACCCTCCCTCCCTCCGTTCGTCTGATTGCCGTCAGTAAGCAAATGTCTGTGGCTGCAATTCAAGAGGCTTACAGGGCTGGAATGCGGGACTTTGGCGAAAGTCGAATTCAGGAGGCAGAACTGAAGCAGGAGCAGTTGCAAGATCTGACGGATATTAACTGGCACTTCATTGGTCATTTGCAGGCAAATAAGGCACAAAAAGCGTTAGAACGATTTCAATGGATTCATTCCGTCGATAGTCTGAAGTTGGCTCAACGGCTGAATCGTCTGGCCGCAAACCTGCCCGAAACGCCACAAATTTTGCTACAGGTCAAAATGCTGCCTGACCCTAATAAAAGCGGCTGGTCGATCGCTGAATTATGGCAGGATTTGTCTGACCTGTATGAATGTCGGAATTTAAAAATCCGGGGATTGATGACAATTCCACCGCTAAACTTAACGACCAGTGAAACTCTGAAAGTGTTTCAGCAAGCGGCAGAATTAGCAGCACAAATTCGTGAAAAAGCCTCCCAGATCGACTCCCAGATCAAAATGGAGCAATTGTCGATGGGGATGTCGGGTGACTATGGATTGGCCATACAGGCCGGGGCAACAATGGTGCGTTTAGGTCGAGTTCTGTTTGGTGATCGAGACTGACAGTTTCCCTGTTCTAATCTGGCCATTGAACGAATCAGCTTTGCAGATCAAAGAACCAAGTTTTTTCGATCAATTTGCTTGAAGAACTGAGTTTCTGATGGTTATAGATCGACGCAAAAGACCTGGACAACCATACAATCCTGCAACCGAGAATGATTCATATTAAAAAATGATCATCCCGATCGATGATATTTGCACAGCTTATTTGACGACAGTTGGAAAGCAGGTTTAGAGGGCTCTCCTGCCTCTACCCAGGCAGTAAGAAAGCATAACTCTAGAATCGATCGATAAATCTTGAGAAAATCTTAAATCCTCAAAGAAAATTCCTGATTTTGTGTGTTCCATTTTGGGAATTGAGCAGTATCATTCAGTCGGTGGTTTGTTCGCCCCTGGGGTTAATAAACCACTCCTAAAGTCAGAATCGAAAAAACTCAAATTTAAGTGTTCATTTTCAAAATCTAGATGTATACTATTCTTTCAATTCAGCCAAGCCAAATGGGTGCCTAAAGTATTCGCTTGTCGATTCAGTTAGCAGCGTCGATTTGACAGCTAGTTAAGGTTTTCAAAAGGTGCCCCTGTTTTTTGGAATTTTCTGACTAAATTAGGTCAATTAGTGCAACTCGAAAAATACCGGATCTGGTGTTACCGCCGCTTTTCTGGTTATTGAGTCGGTTTCTAGATTAACCCTGATCGTGATGGAGCGTGAACAGTGAGCAACATCTTCAGTAAGCTACGGGACTTTGTTGGTTTCAATGAACCTATGGAATACGAATACGAGTACGACGAAATGGATGGTGAAGAGTATCAGAACCTTTACCAGCAAGAGCATGCCCAGCCCATGCCTCAGCAGGATGACGCGCGGGCTCGTCGCACCAATCGTTTGCGTGATCGTGCCACTATTGCTTCTGAGGTCGGAGTAGGTGCATCTATGGGGAATGTAATTGGTATGCCCGGAGCTATGAACGGAATTTCTGAAGTTGTTGTGATGGAGCCGCGTTCCTTCGAGGAAATGCCCCAGGCGATCCAGGCTCTACGGGAGCGCAAATCTGTTGTCCTGAACCTGACCATCATGGATCCGGATCAGGCTCAACGGGCAGTCGATTTTGTTGCCGGGGGTACCTACGCCATTGATGGCCATCAGGAGCGAATTGGCGAAAGTATCTTCCTGTTTACTCCCAGTTGTGTTCAGGTTAGCACTCAGGCTACCCCGACCTACGAAGCTCCTCAACCTCAGCCCCAGCCTCAGATGCGGGCACCCCGTCAGGCTGCCCCTGCTCCTGCCTGGGCAACGGAGCAAATTCGCATGGCTCAATAGTCTGCTTTTGAATCATTGCAATCTGGCCTACAGCGTTTGAGTTTTGGATTACTTGCTTAATTCAAAACTCATTGTCTGTTGGGAAGATGTTGCGCCACGGTAAGCTTCTTGTATGAAAAATGTTTTTGTACCGCCAGACTAAACTAGCAAGCAAAAACTGAGGTTGATTCAAGAGGTTTTTAGGTGTCGATTAAATTTGGCATGATTGGCGGCGGGGTAATGGGAGAAGCTCTCTTATCCCGCCTTTTGCAGCGGCAAATTTATAGCCCTGATGAGGTGCTGGTGAGCGAACCCCAGCCCGAACGGCAGGCATTTTTGGTGGAAAAGTACGGCATTTCGGCGACGGCAGATAACCGGCAGGCCGCGATCGCGACGGAGGTGCTGTTATTGGCCATCAAGCCGCAGGTCTTTACCACGGTTGTTTCCGGATTAACAGGTTTAGCATCTACCCCTGACCGGCCTCTGGTACTTTCGATTTTGGCCGGTACCCCCTTAAGCAAGTTAGAAGCCGCTTTTGGGGGTTATCCGGTGGTCAGGGCCATGCCCAACACCCCTGCCACCGTAGGGGCGGGCATGACAGCGATCGCCGCCGGTTCCTCTACGGCATCCCATCACCTGGAGCTGGCCCAGCGAATTTTTGCTGCCGTGGGTGAAGTGGTGGAGGTGCCCGAATCTCTAATGGATGCGGTCACCGGTCTTTCTGGCTCTGGACCCGGCTATGTGGCGCTGGTGATTGAAGCCCTGGCGGATGGGGGAGTGGCTGCCGGACTTCCCCGGGCGATCGCTCAGAAGCTGGCGATCCAGACCGTCAAGGGCACAGCCCAACTCTTGCAGGAATCCAACCTGCATCCGGGGCAACTGAAGGATCAGGTGACCAGCCCTGGGGGGACGACGATCGCGGGAATTGCTGCTTTAGAACGGGCCGGGTTTCGTTCTGCCCTGATTGAAGCGGTACGGGCTGCTTATGGGCGATCCCAGGAACTCGGTAAATAAATGGGCCTGAAGAGATAACCACTCAAAGGCGAGGAAACAGGGTTCAGGGGGTATGCTGAACTCAGCTTGGACCATCCCGCCACCCTTTCCCATGGCTGTTACTGAGACTAAAACCGTTCTCACCCGCCCCTTTCTGGAACTGAGTAATCAGGGACAGACCATTCAATTGTTTCTTACCCAGGAGCATCATCTGTTGGGGCGGGATGCCCAACGGGCCGATTTAGTCGTACCAGGAAACTGGCAGGTCGTGTCTGGTTGCCATGCTTGCTTGCGGCGAGAAGGGGATGATTACTGGATTTTTGACGGGGATGGTAACAAGCCCAGTACCAATGGTCTGTTTCTCAACCGTACCCGGATTACGCCAGCCAAGGGCTATTTGCTGCGCCATGGGGCCGAACTGCGGGTGGGGCAAAATCCCCATAGCCAGATTTCCCTGATCTATCGCAATCCTTTGGGGGCAGAGGTTGCAGAAATGCCCGCTACCCGATCGATCAGCTTGCGACATCGATCAGTGTTGTTGGGCCGGGATGACGACGCGACCCTGCAACTCGCATCTCCCATCGTCTCCCGCCGTCATGCCACGATCGAGCCCGATGGCCAGGGTCGCTACATTCTGCGGGATCACAGCATGAATGGAGTATTTGTCGATGGCGATCGGGTGAAGGGCAGTGCCGTCCTGCGGGATGGGGCGGATATCCAGATTGGGCCATTTACGCTGGTCTTACGCGGAGACACCCTGGAAGTCGTTGATCCCGGCAACCAGATCCGCCTCGATGCCTGGGGTCTGGTTCGAGAGGTACAGGTCAAAGGCCGCCAGACCCGCCGTTTGCTGGATGAGGTTTCCCTGGCGATCGAACCCGGACAGTTTGTGGCCCTGGTGGGGGGGAGTGGGGCAGGGAAGTCTACCCTGATGCGAACGCTGTTAGGCCTTGACCCGACGGATCAGGGAACAGTTTTTCTCAACGGTAATGCCCTCCGCCATAACTTTGGCATTTACCGTTCCCAGATTGGCTATGTGCCTCAAGATGACATTGTGCATCGAGATCTGACGGTGGCGGAAGTTCTGACCTATGCAGCAAGATTACGCCTGCCTGCAGATATTGAGGTGGAGCAGGTGGTGAACCAGACCCTGGAGCAGATCGAAATGGTCGATCGTCGGGATGTACTGGTCAGTCACCTCAGTGGTGGCCAGCGTAAGCGGGTGAGTATCGGTGTTGAACTCCTGGCCGACCCAAAACTGTTCTTCTTAGATGAACCGACCTCTGGCCTCGACCCCGGTTTAGACAAAAAGATGATGCAGCTATTGCGAAAACTGGCGGATCAGGGCCGCACGGTGATTCTGGTGACCCATGCTACGGCCAATATCACCCTCTGCGATCGCCTTGTCTTTGTCGGGCGGGGTGGCAAACTCTGCTACTTTGGCCCACCCCAGAAAGCTCTCACCTTTTTTGGACTGCCTTCCGGTGACTTTGCCGATATCTACAACGAACTGGAACGGGGGGAAGCGGTGGTGCGGCAATGGGCCGATCGATTCCGCCAGTCCGATGACTACTGGCACTATGTGACGGGGCATCTGAGCCCGGGAACCGTCACCAAACAGCCCCTCCTGCCTTCTCCCAGCAAAGGCTCTTCCTTCTGGAACCAACTCACCCTGCTGACCCAGCGCTATGCTCAACTGCTCTGGCGGGATCCGGTGAACCTGGCCCTGGCGCTCCTGACCGCCCCGATCGGGATCAGCCTGATTACCCTGGCCGTGCGGGATCGGGCCCCCCTGATTCTGGCGGATAAACCCGACCCAACCCTGGCCCCCCTGGCCCTCAGGGTGCTCTTTGTCTTTACCTGTGCTGCTCTCTGGGTGGGGCTTTCCAGTTCTTTGCAGGAGATTGTCAAAGAATCGGCGATCTACCTGCGGGAGCGCCTGGTCAACCTGGGGTTGTTTGCCTACCTGGGATCAAAACTGCTGGTTCTCTCAAAACTGGCTCTGCAACAGACTTTGCTGATTGTGGTGGTAATTTTGCTGGGATTTAAACCGCCCCAACCCGACCTGCTGCCCTGGTCGCTGGGTCTGGGAATAACCACCTTTTTGACGCTCTTTACCTGCATCAGTCTGGGATTGATGATTTCGGCTCTGGTTCGCAATAGCAGTCAGGCCAACAGCGCGTTACCCCTGTTGTTACTGCCTCAGATTATCTTTTCCGGGGTGTTGTTTAAGATGGAGGGTTTTGCCAGTAAGGTGTCCTGGCTGATGCTGAGTCGCTGGTCGATCGGAGCCTATGGCAGTCTGGTGGATGTGAACGGCATGGTTCCGGAACCAACGGTGTTACCCGATGGCAGCACGATTCCTTTACCCTTTGAGAAAACCGCCGTCTATGACCCGACCTGGGAAAACCTGGCCCTGAACTGGGGCATGCTCGGCCTGCACGCGCTGATTTATCTGGTAATTACCTTCTGGGTACAAAAACGCAAGGATATTTTCTAGCTTTTAGTTGCTACCTTGAGCCATCCCAGCGAAATGCTGGTTCTTCATTTTGTTCGCCCCAATAGCCATTAAAGCCAGAAAAGTCTTCAGAAAAGGTCACTTCCAGGCTGCCGGTGCCGTACTTGTCGTTCCATGCACAGCGCAGAACCCGAACCTCGATGGTTTGACATTGAGACAGGGTGCCGGGAGTGAGTTTGCCCTGTTCATTCATCGTATAGCGACCTTCTATCGCCCCATCCCTGGCTTGTCTGAATTCGGTGGTGCCAGTTAGCAAGTCTCCACCACTCCAGATCTGGCTCTGGTAGCGTCCCATAGCTTGCTTTATCCAGTTGTCTGAAGTCTGAGCATTGGCATGGAGGTGGGCGGTGCCATTGAGCAGTAGAGCTGCAGTCAAAGCGCCAAAAACTAATTGTGAGGGTTGCATAGTAATTTTCCTTGCCAGGGATGGATTGTCTTGTTCAAGGGCGATCGTCAATCTTGTAGGGGCTCTGGTTGCAAGGGTTCAACAACAGAAATGGGGTCTGACAAGACTGTTGAAATGACTACAGCAGGAAATTATCCCGTTCCAGCCCTCACCCCCAGACACATAACGATACAATTGAAAGGTTGTGGCGGTTCTTGCAGCCTGCCCAGCTTCTACTGACCTTAGACCAAACCTTAACCGCCATGCTTCGAGCCGGGATTGTGGGCCTGCCCAACGTTGGAAAATCGACCTTATTTAATGCCCTGGTGGCTAACGCCAAGGCGACAGCGGCAAACTTCCCTTTCTGCACGATCGAGCCCAACGTCGGTGTGGTTGCTGTGCCCGATGAGCGGTTGCAGGTATTGGCCAAGATTTCCACTTCCGCCGAAATCGTTCCGACCAGGGTCGAGTTTGTCGATATTGCCGGCCTGGTCAAGGGTGCCAGCAAAGGAGAAGGGTTGGGCAACCAGTTTCTCGCCAACATCCGCGAAGTCGATGCGATCGTCCATGTGGTGCGTTGCTTTGAGAACGACGACATCATTCACGTGGCCGGTTCTGTAGACCCAGTGCGAGACATCGAAATCATTAATCTGGAACTGGCCCTGTCCGATTTAGGGCAGATTGAGAAGCGCATCGATCGGGCCAGAAAGCAGGCTAAAGGTAATAAAGAACTCCAGGTAGAAGTCGATGCCCTGGAAAAACTGCTGCCCGTTCTGAATGAAGGCAAACCTGCCCGCCAGGTGACCTTGAGTGAAGAGGAAGAACTGGCGGTAAAGCCCCTTGGCTTACTCACCCGCAAGCCAGTAATTTATGCCACCAACGTCTCCGAAGAAGACCTGGCCGAGGGCAATACCTGGGTGAATCAGGTGAAAGAACTGGCAGCTCAGGAAAATGCTCAGACAGTCGTGGTTTCGGCCCAGGTAGAGGCAGAGCTGATCGAACTACCACCCGAAGAGCAGGCCGACTTTTTAGAGTCTCTCGGGGTGCAGGAAGGCGGGCTAAAATCCCTGATTCGGGCCACCTATGACCTGTTGGGGTTGCGTACCTACTTCACGACCGGACCCAAAGAAACTCGCGCCTGGACGATTCATGCCGGGATGGTGGCTCCCCAGGCCGCCGGGGTGATTCACTCCGACTTTGAGCGGGGGTTCATTCGAGCGGAAACCGTGGCCTACAAAGATTTGGTCACCTGCGGTTCCATGGCCGCTGCCAAGGAAAAGGGCCTGGTTCGCAGTGAGGGTAAAGAATATGTGGTGCAGGAAGGGGATGTCCTCCTCTTCCGCTTCAATGTCTAACTCCCAGATTCCCTATGTTTCCTTTTCCCCCTCCGGCAGTGACATGCATTACGATGTATGAAGTTTTAGTCGTTGGCTATTGTGGAAAAAGTCAAGCCTCACTATTCGATCGCCTGGATTAATCGGATTGCCGAAATTCCTCAAGCTGAGTGGGATGCCCTGGCCCTACCCTTAAAGACTCCGTTCTTTGAGTGGGAGTGGTTGAATAACATGGAAACCTCCGGGAGTGCTACGGCTAAAACCGGCTGGTTGCCCAACCATCTTGTGGTCTGGCGTGATCGCACCCTGGTTGCCGCCGCCCCCCTCTACATTAAGGGGCACAGTTACGGTGAGTTTGTTTTTGATCATCAGTGGGCCGACCTGGCCCAGCGCCTGGGAATTGACTACTACCCCAAACTCCTGGGCATGTCCCCTGTGACTCCGGCGGAAGGCTACCGGTTTTTGATCGCTCCGGGAGAGGATGAGGAGGAGTTAACGGCTATGATGGTGGCCGCGATCGACCATTTCTGCGATCGCAACCGCCTGTCGGGCTGTAACTTTCTCTATGTCGATCCAGAGTGGCGGCCGGTGATGGAGCGCCATGGGTTTACCAGTTGGTTACATCACAGCTTTATCTGGCAAAACCAGGGTTACCAGACCTTTGATGATTATCTTGGGGCATTTAATGCCAACCAGCGGCGCAATATCAAACGGGAGCGTAAGGCCGTAGAAACCGCTGGTTTGAGCTTGAAGACTCTCACCGGAGAAGACATTCCCACGTCCCTCTTCTCCCTCATGTACAACTTTTACAGCGACACCTGTGACAAGTTTGGCTGGTGGGGCAGCAAATACCTGACCCGCAAGTTTTTTGAACAACTCCATCCCCACTACAGCCATCGGGTTGTGTTTGTGGCGGCCTATAGCGAACAGGATCCACGCCAGCCGGTGGGGATGTCCTTCTGCCTGACTAAGGGAGAAAATCTCTACGGTCGTTACTGGGGTTCCTTACAGGAAATTGATTGTCTCCATTTTGATGCCTGTTATTACACGCCGATCGAATGGGCGATTAACCACGGTATCCGTAACTTTGACCCGGGAGCCGGGGGGCGGCACAAAAAACGTCGCGGGTTCCCTGCCACCCCTAACCATTCCCTGCATCGCTTTTACAATCCCCGGTTGGCCCAAATTTTCCGGGCCTACATTGGAGAAGTGAACGAAATGGAACAGCGGGAAATGGATGCGATTAATCAGGGCTTGCCCTTTAAACAAGAAAATCGCCCGATCCTTATGGATCTTGAGTGAGCTAATACTCAATGTCCAAATTAGCGTCAGGTTTCAGTGGAACTTATGGCTCATCTTGAAGAAAAGAAATGGATTCAATTTGAGGTTGTCACTGAAACGGGAGTATGTCTTGGCTGGGTAAGAAACAGTAGCTTGGCTACAAAGGACAGTAATCAAATTACCCTTGTCGTTGTCCCCAGTTCTGTAGGTTGGTTACCGGAGAAGCTTGTTGGTGCTTATGAGCTTGCCAGCATCGAACTTATTTGTGTGGGTTCAGAGCGATTAATTGTTGCTGAAGGGTCTGAAGAAAAACTTGAACACTTAAAAGTTGGAATATTAGAACGATTAGGACTTATACGCCTCCCGTGGATGCAGCAAGAGGAAGCATATAGTTTACGAATCGATTCAAGAGGTGAAGACGGTGATACTGGGTTCCAACCCGCTATCAGGCCACGAAGCCCCAGCCCAAAGCCAATGAATGATGCAGCAGAAATTCCATGAAAGGGAAGTAAATACATTTCAGTAGGAAGTCACAAAAAAAAGGGCAGGTATTAACCTGCCCTGAAAGAAAGTTAGAAACTTCCCACACCAGACTAGAAATTCATTTCTGCTGCTTGAACTTTCTCTACCTGCTTCTTCTTCAAGACCAGCATGATTTGAGACAGGGTAACGATCGCAAAGAAGGCCAGCAGACCGGCAACCCGGTTGGGACTTTGCAGCACAATCTCTGTATCTGCCTGACCAAAACCACCTACGTTAGGATTACTGGTCAGAGCATCGCCAGACTTAACTTCCTGCCCTTCCGAAACCAGAAGATCTGGGCCAGCCGGAATCGTGTCTACCACAGAACCACTGGCGGTCTTGATGGTGACTTCATAACCACCCTCTTCCAGTTTGCTGATCTGGCTGATGGTGCCTTCGGCGGAAGCACTGTAAACAGCGTTATTGCTCTTTTCACCGTTGGGATAAACCTGACCACGGCCCCGGTTTCCACCGACATGAATCGGGTATTTGCCAAAGCGAACGGACTTATCAGTTTTAGGATCGGGAGACAGAATTGGGAAAACAATTTCTTGATACTGTTCACCGGGTAAGGGGCCGATGACAATGATGTTTTCTTGATCTTCGCTGTAAGGCTGGAAGTAAAGGTCTTGCACCTTCTCCTTCAATTCCTCGGGAATCCGCTCTTCAGGGGCGATTTTGAACCCTTCCGGCAGCATCAACACGGCCCCAACGTTCAGAGGCCCTTTTTCCCCATTTCCAATCACCTGCTGCACTTTGGAGTCGTAGGGAACTTTAACCACTGCTTCAAATACAGTGTCGGGTAGAACGGACTGGGGGACTTCTACTTCCGTCGGCTTGGCTGCCAGGTGACAGTTGGCGCAAACAATCCGGCCGGTAGCTTCCCGGGGATTGCTGTAGGCCTGCTGGGCAAAGACTGGGTAGGCTGATGCCGGTTGGGGAAGGGCCAGACCGCCCGTTAGCAGAACGGCAACGGCTGCGATCGCCAGTACAGCTCTGCTCAGAACACGGTTACCGCCGAGTACTCTCAATAAGGATTTTTGTTTCATCGGTAATGAATGTTTCAGTAGCAAATGAGTAAGATTAAGCCCACCAGGGATCTTCGCCTGTGCGGAAGTCAGTCTCCGTCCAGGAGGTAAAGCTCAACTTATTATCTTCGACGGTGGCATGAACCAGAGCCAGAGACAGAGGAGCGGGGCCGCGCACGACTTTACCATTGCTGTCGTACTGAGAGCCGTGGCAGGGACACATAAATTTGTTCTCGTTGGCATTCCAGGGCACAACGCAACCTAAATGGGTGCAAACCGCGTTAATCCCGAAATCTGCCAGGGACTTATCTTCTTTGACCACAATGTAGGTTGGGTCGCCCTTCAGACCTTGAGCCAGAACATGATCACCCGATGCATGGCTGGCAATAAAATCACTCACCAGGATGTCGTTACCTAAGGCATCCTTGGCGGTAACGCCTCCACTGCTGCCCCCGGCAGAAGGCGGAATAAAATACTTAATGACCGGGTAAAGGGCTCCCAGGGCGGTTCCGGTCACAGCCCCAAACGTCAGCAAGTTCATGAACTGGCGACGCCCCATATCGGGTACATCTGAAGATCCAGAGAGTTGTGTCATGACTAGGTCTTGATTATGTTAAGGAAAGATTCAGGTGGAGGCGGGATAGAAGCTCAGGATTCTGAGTTTGGGATTAAGTTTGTTTATGGAATGAGTTGCCACCTGTACGCTGTCACTGGTAAATGAAATTACCGGAATCTCAGCAACCGCTTAAACAGGCTGATGTAGCCTATCTGAGCGAGATACTAAGATTATTACATTTCTTGACGTTAGATCATAACTAAGTACGGCACGCCAAGTTTGATACGAAATGTTAACGGTCGCGGTGTTGGCGTTGTACCGTTGACAGGAGAGGTGGGGTTAAACCCTGTCAATTCAATCAATGGCTAGGGAAATAGGGGATGGCACTATGACTGGGCAGCAACTTCGCCAGCTCTTACTCGACAAGTGGGGATACTCCTACGACCTGCAACTCCGGCGGGTGCAGGGTAAGATTCTGCTGCTGGTGATGTGGAAATACCTGGAACAGGTATCTTTTCCCCTGACAGAGACAGAATATCTGGCTCACCTGGAGGCGATCGCGGCCTATTTACAGGCCTGGGGAAGCGCAGATTACGTCCAGACTTTTATTGCTCAGACTAAGGAACGGCCCCGGTTAGGTAAGGCTGTGAGCATTCCTCTGGAGTTGGGGGAGCGGGCTTCCGAATGGATCGTGGGGGACTTTTAAGACGATAGGTCTTCAGAACAGGGAAAACCACTCTAGAAGATGTCTAAAGGTCTCAAACTAAGGAAAACCACATTTTTAATGGTTGAAAGCATGATGGAGCTGCACTTTCAGTCACACTTTCAAAAATTAAATTCTGGATTTCATTAAATTCCTATTCCTCAGAAGTAAATATTGGCCGTTCAAAAGGCCAATCTCCCTGAATCTCCCTTTTCCAGTTGGGGGATCTCGTTTCTTGTCAGTTATCTTCTAAAACCTGACTGGAGATGGTTTGCTTTAAAAGGCCTCAGGCTAAAGACTTAGATTTAAGTTGAAACCTCTGACTCAATAGTCGTAAAAATGATCGCAATAATATTAAAAATATCTAAACTACAGGGTCAAATCTGTCAGGATTTTGCCCTAAGAAACGGCCTATTGTGATCAACCTTTAAGAAAACACTCATAACTTGGATGGGTTTTGTAAAACCCTCTTAAAAAATTAAGAAAGTAAAAGCTTAATGATCTTTTCAATAGTCTGGTAGCGCTGAACACAATAAGTTTACTGATTACCTCTGATTTCCGTTATTCGTTCTGCTGTGGCTGTTTCGAGCAAAAGATCATTTACCCTTGATCCCCGTAACGAAATAATGAAAATTCTTGGTTTCTAACTCAGGTCGCATTGCAAATGATGGTTATTATCGACATAATAGAAACTCATAGAGGTTGAACACTTCACTGAGGAAGTTGTTCTACCTGTTTCTTTTGATACCTGAATTCATCTGTTTTCCAATTTTTATTGGGAGTAATCCCGGTGGCCTAATGTTTCAAAACTTATTAACTTCAAAAGCATTTGATATGAACACTGTTGTAGAAATTCGCTGCCCTAACTGTGGCAGTCAGGCAGAACGGCATCATCTGGAACTGGATCGGTTAACTCGCACCCAATGTCCCAGATGTGACTATTTAATGATTACCTGTGCCAGTACTGGCCGGGTTGTAGAAGCTTACGCCCCCGGTATCTATGCCCCCTAGGGCAAGGCTGAAGCCCGAAGTTGACCACAGGCTGCGTCCGCTTCTAAGCCCCGCGATCGACGGACACTGACGGCGATATTATGGGCCTTTAAGTTGCCCATGAATGCCTGAATTCGTCTCTCATCGGGTCGTTGATAATCGACTTCGCTGATCGGATTGTAGGGAATCAAATTGACATGGCTTTGAAACCCACGCAGATGACCTGCCAGTTCGATCGCATGTTCGGGCAGGTCGTTAAAGTCGGCCAGTAAAATATATTCAAACGTCACCCGCCGTCCCGTCAGCTTCACATAGTCCCGGCATTCTTCCAGTAACGTCTCTAACGGATACTGGCGGGCACTGGGGATCAACCGCTCCCGTAGAGCCTGATTAGAGGCATGGAGGCTGATGGCCAGGGTTGCCTGCAACCGGTGTTCGGCCAACCGTCTGATACGTCCCGGAATACCCACCGTGGAAATCGTCATCAGCCGCTGGCCAATCCCGACATCCTGGTTGAGGCAGCGCACAGCGGCGACTACGGCCTCAGAATTTAGCAGAGGTTCTCCCATGCCCATAAAGACAATGTTGCTCACCCGCTGCTGAAAATCTTCCTGAACCGTCAATACCTGATCGACAATTTCCGCCGTACTCAGGTTACGCAGAAACCCCCCCTTGCCCGTAGCACAAAAGTCGCAGGCCATGGGGCACCCGACCTGGGAGGAGACACAAACGGTCAACCGTTTTTCGCTGGGAATGCCAACGGTTTCAATAATATTGCCGTCCCCCAGGCGCAAAAGAAATTTAACAGTGCCATCGGGAGCCGCCGATCGCAGATGCAGGTTGGAGCGACCAATATCCGTATGCTCCAGTTGGACTCGCCACTGCTTTGGCAGAACTGAAATATCGGTCAGAGAACGGACACCTTTCTGGTAAATCCATTCGTGAAGTTGTTTGCCCCGGTAGGCCGGTTGGCCCTGCTGCTGAACCCACTCGGTCAGCTCGGCCTGGGATTGTCCCAGAAGGGGAAGAATTGGGCTGGTTTGAGTTACTGGTGCCATGGTGAATGCGATCGCGCAGGGGCAGCAGTATGGACTGCCAGACTACCGCCGCCGTAGAAAGTTCTTTAATTCTGGCACAGCCAACCCCTTAGAGGACGGCGGCCCGCAGACGGGCGATCGGCAGGCAGGTGAGTTTTCTCAATCCGGGAACGTAGGCCCGCCGCCGGAACACATCGTAGTCGTTGCGCTCAATCTCATCCAGAATTTTGCTGTAAAGCATCAGGGCTGACCAGACCGGAAACCGGGCATCGGCACTCAGGTCACTGATGCCCTTTTCGGCCTGGGAAAAGAATTTGCGGGCTCGTTGAATCTGGAAGCGCATCAGCTCTCGCCAGCGATCGTCAACCACTCCATTAAATAGATCGGCTTCTGTGTAGTTGAACAGGGCCAGTTCATCCAGGGGCAGGTAAATTCTGCCCCGCCGGGCATCTTCTCCCACATCCCGCAGGATATTGGTGAGTTGATTGGCGATGCCCAGGGCGACGGCTTCCTGAGTGGGGTCGATGGAACCAGTATGCCAGGGTGCGGTTCTGGCCTGGGTATCAATACCCATGACGGGGGTGGTCATCAGCCCGACGGTACCGGCTACCCGGTAGCAGTAAAGCTCTAATTCTTCAAAGGTCTGGTACCGCGATCGGTAAAGATCCATGCGTTGACCGGCAATCATATCCCGGAAGGGCTGGATATCAATGGGAAATTGCTTGAGGGTATCTACCAGGGCCACATCGGGATCTTCCAGGGGTTGGCCGGCAAAAATCGACTCCAGTTGTTGTTCCCATTGATCCAGGGTTTCGGGAGTGGTCTGAGCCGCTCTGGGGCCGTCTACCAATTCATCGGTGCGGCGACACCAGACATAAATGGCCCAGATGGCCCGTCGTTTTTCCGGCGACATCAGCAGGGTGCCGATGTAAAAGGTCTTGGAATACTTTGCTGTGACTTGACGGCAAAGCTCGTAGGCATCCTCCAGGGAAGCCAGGGTTCTCACACCACGGGATTCAGGCAATTCCAGCATTTCCTTGGGAACGCTTGCTAAGGATTGCAGGCGGTTTGATTGAACTGGTACATCGAGCGGTCTGGGAGAGAAACCATTCGTACCATGCAGATTGTTAGCCTTTTCACTTGCAACCATTAGCGTCAGTTTGTACGTCAGGAAACGGCATTGTCATTGAACAAAACAAGGGCAAACCCTAAGCCTGGGCACCCACGGAGGCGGGTTGGCGAGGAGAGCTAACAGTATCGTCGGCAACCGTTGAAGATTGACCGCTCGAAATGGCCTGCGCTGTCAGCTTACCAGAAAGTACGGCACCCTCCATACTGCCCAGATAGCGCTGCATGGTATAACTGCCTGCCAGGAAGAAGTTAGCGATCGGGGTCACCTGGGAAGGGCGATAGGCCTGCCGTCCGGGAGTTGCCGTGTAGACAGAGCGTGGAGTTTTGACAATTTTGTACTTGAGCAGCCTGGCCGGATTCTCGGTTTTGAGATGGTGGGGGAATAATTTTTCCAGTTCTACCATCGTGGCGGCGATAATCTCTTCTTCTGAGCGATCGATCCAGTCTTTGGCGGGAGCCAGAACCAGTTCCAGCATCGAGCGATCGGGGTTTTCATATTCCCGGCAGGTGTTGCTCATATCGGCATAGACACTGAGCAATTCGGAACGGGAAAATAGCAGCTGGTCAACATCGGTCATCTTGCGATCGAACCAAAGGTGCAGGTTGATCACCGGTACCCCTTCCAGGCCTTCTAATTTCTGGAAGAAAGGCATTTGTTTCCAGGGGGCGGGAGTCAAAACCTTCATCACATCCACCGACATGGCCGAGACATAGAGGTCGGCGGTGAGAATTTCATCCGGTGCGCCGTTAAGCCCCCGCAGGACAAAATGTTTGACGGTGTTGTCGGGGTTCAGCTCAATGGTTTTGAGCGGAGCATTAAGCCGTACTTCGCCGCCGCGAGCCGTGACATAATCAACGATCGGCTGACAGAGCCGTTCCGTCGGAGAACCGTCTAAAAAGGCGATTTTGGAACCGTAACGTTCCTGCAAAAATCGGTTTAACGCGGTCAGCAGGATGGTAGCAGAAACATCTTCCGGGTTGATGAAGGTGAGAGCCTTACAGGCGGCGATAAATACATCGCTGGTGACCCGGGAGCCGATTCCCTGCTTCTGAATCCACTCTAAAAAGCTGTACTTGTCCATCTCTTCGACATACTTCTGGCCCCGAACAATGGCAGGGGTGAGGCCGATGGCGAAGCGAATCTTTTGTTCCCAGGTCAGCATGTCGTTGTTTTTCAGGATCGACATGATGACGTTGAAGGGGGCCGGAATATCGGGTACGTCGAAGCGAGACAGGGTACCCGGCTTATCGGGCTGGTTAAAAATTAGCGTGTGCTCTTTCCACTGGAGCCGGTCTTCGATGCCTAACTCCTTAAGCAACTGGAGCATATTGGGGTAGGCCCCGAAGAATGCATGTAACCCGGTTTCATACCAGTCGCCATCTTCATCTTTCCAGGCGGCTACCAAACCACCTAAGACATCGCGGCTCTCAAGCACGATGGGTGTATGTCCTTCATCTACCAGATACTTGGCACAGGCAAGGCCCGCCAATCCGCCGCCAGCGATCGCAACGCGCATGTGGGTTCTTTAGAATTTCTTCACGTTAATCTGCCCCTCATTATACGTTGCAATCCGTTACATTGTTTGAACTTCCGTGATAAAAAAATCCCCGACATAAAGCCGGGGAACCATTATCAGGGTGCATCTACCAATTAGATCTTCCCTTTGCCTTTGTCACTATCCGGATGAAAAAACTTCTGAGCCAGTAAAAACCTACGGGCTGCGCTTCAAAGAGCCGTCAGCATACAGCTCTAGGGGAATCAGTTCGAGTTTACCGTCCTGAAAAACCTGAGAATAGACGATTTTGACGAATTCAGCCTGGTTGTGGTTGTAGCGACGAGCCATGACTTGGTTACCTGGAATGAAATGAGACGATGCAGGGCGATCGGAGGTCAATCATTTCTGCTGTATTCAAAGTAACAACTTCCCTGTGAAAATCCGTTGCGGTCGCGCTTCTGTCCGATAAAGATTTGAAGAAATTCCAGCTCAACCGCCAGGGGTGGACAGTAGTGTGGCCGGAAAGGGGATAATTTTAGGATCTAACCTATCCCTTTCCCTTCCTACCCACAGGTACGTCGATGAAAACGGCTAACTTACAAGTTCGGCTGGACGAGTATTACGAGCAAATTAAGGCGATTATTTTGTCGCGCCAGAGTCCGATTTCCGGATTATTGCCGGCTAGTACCGCCGTTAATGCTCATGGTGACTATACCGATGCCTGGGTGCGGGATAACGTCTACAGCATTCTGGCGGTTTGGGGGTTGGCCCTGGCCTACCGCAAAATTGATGGCGATCGGGGGCATGCGTTTGAACTGGAACACAGCGTCGTCAAGCTGATGCGGGGCCTGCTGTTTGCCATGATGCGGCAGGTCGAGAAGGTAGAGCAATTCAAAATTACTCAGGATCCCCTGGATGCCCTCCATGCCAAGTACGACACGAAGACCGGCGGGACGGTGGTTGGAGATGATGAATGGGGCCACCTGCAACTGGATGCCACTTCCCTGTTTTTGCTGATGCTGGCCCAGATGACGGCTTCCGGGTTGCACATCATCTACACCACCGATGAGGTCAACTTCATCCAGAACCTTGTCTATTACATTGGGCGGGCTTACCGCACTCCAGACTATGGCATCTGGGAGCGGGGCAACAAAATTAACCATGGCAACCCGGAACTGAATGCTAGTTCCGTCGGAATGGCCAAAGCAGCTCTGGAAGCCATGAGTGGCCTGGATTTGTTTGGCGTGCGGGGCAGTCAGGCCTCGGTGGTGCATGTGTTACCCGACGAAATTGCCCGATCGCGGATTACCCTGCAATCTCTGCTGCCACGGGAATCCAGTTCCAAGGAAGTGGATGCGGCGCTGCTGAGTGTGATTGGCTTTCCCGCCTTTGCCGTCGAGGATATGGCCCTCTGCGATCGTACCCGCAACGACATCATCCAGAAATTACAGGGAAACTACGGCTGCAAGCGGTTTCTACGAGATGGGCACCAGACGGTTTTAGAAGACACGAGCCGCCTGCATTATGAACCCTGGGAATTGAAACAGTTTGAACATATCGAGTGCGAATGGCCGCTGTTTTTTACCTACCTGCTGCTGGATGGGGTGTTTCGTGGCGATCGGGCTCAGGTGGAAGAATACCAGCAGAAATTAGCAGCTCTGGCGGTCGATCGGGATGGTTTAAAGCTCTTACCAGAACTCTACTATGTGCCAGAAGCCAGCGTTGAAGCAGAGCGGGCCCAGCCTTTTAGCCAGCAGCGTCTACCCAACGAAAACATTCCCCTGGTCTGGGCTCAAAGCCTCTATTTGCTGGGCCAGATGCTGAGTGAGAACCTGCTCACCGTCGGCGATATTGACCCCCTGGGCCGCCATTTGCATATCCGGCAGCAGCGCAAGCCCCTGGTACAGGTGGCCCTGCTGGCGGAAGATGAAGCTCTCCAGGCCCAACTGGCAGCCTATGGGATTGCGACCCAGACTCCGACCCAGGTGGATCCCTTTGAGGTACGACAGGCCCAGGATCTGGTAGCAGTCTATTCCCAGATTGGGCGTAACGATAAGTTGGGGCTGTCGGGGCGACCTGCCCGTCGTCTACGCAGCTTGACCACGGCCCGTCTGTTTCGGATTCGGGGGGAGGCGATCGCCTTTTTACCGTCGATTCTGGACCAGCAACAGTTCTATCTCAGTTTTGACCCCCACTTTCTGGTCACCCAGATTCGGACGGAACTGGCCCATATTCAGCGGCACTGGAGTCAATTGGGCCGACCCACCCTGACCCTGTTACTGACCCATTCCATGCTGTCTGCCGATGGCCCGGCGGATGACAGTATGCCCCTGCTCACCCTGATGAAGGAACTGAAGGAAAACAGTTGCAATGGAGTCCAGGTAAAACTGGGTCAACTGAATCAACTGGCTCTGACGGCAACGGTTGAGCGCATCGACTTTCTGCATGACTTCGAGTTTGCTCAGTCGCCGGTGCAGGATGCCCTGCCAACTACCCAATACCTTTGTTTTAAGCCCGATCGCAATTTCCCCCTGAGTAGCACTCAAGAATTCATGCTGGAGTGTGAGACTAATATCAAACTTCTGCTCAGTAGCCTGCAACAGTCAGATAACCTGTACGAGCAGATTGAGTTACTGAGTACCCTGGTACGGTTACAGGGTATTGAGTTTGATACTGGCTTTGGCCAGCCGATCGAACCCGTAACCGTCGCCAGCCTGTTGAATGAGGTCTACTTTAAGGCGGGTCAGTTAAAACTCTGGGCGATCGTTCGACGGGCGGCGGGTCTATCCAGTAAGAGTGACATGAGTCTGGCCGATGCGGTTACCGACATTCTGGTACGGCAGAAGCAGATTTCCGTGGGCCGGTCTTACAGTGAAGCTTCCCTGATCAGCCAACCCCTGACCCCGGTTGAAATCATGGAAAAAATCGCTGAGTTCTGTCGAGAAGACATCCGCGATCGCATGCTGACCCAGGAAATTTTGATTTACCTGAGTCTGTTGATTAAAGCTGAACCCAGGCTATTCAACGGGTTGTTGACCCTGAGAGTGGGCTATTTGATTTTGCTGATTACCAGCGAACTGGCCTCAGAACTTCAGGTGACTCAAGATGAAGCTTACGAACGCCTCATGCAACTCAGCCCCCACGAAATTCAAACCCGGTTGCAGCAAGTCTTGGAAGGCTATGCCGGGTTGAACCAGGCCCTCTTCCGGCAAGAATCTTTGCATGTGAAACAGCAAGATACGGCGATCGAATGGGTGGTGGTACCGGCCCAGACGGAAGCCAAACAGCCAGTCGAAAACTGGTGGCGGAAGCGGCAACTGGATGGTTCCCTCAACCGGGTGCCGAAGGACTTTTACCCGAGCGTCTGGAAGTTACTCAAGCACTGCCGCGGTCTGGTGATTGGCGACAAGTTAGAGCGGCGCAACCGCCTCGACAGCGACTTGTTGCTGGCGGAAATGACCCCCGGCGAGAAAAACTTTGCCCTGCGGGTGGAGCATCTGCTGAACAAAATTCAGGCTCCGGAGTATCGCCAGATGAACATTGAAACCCTGATGGAACTGGCGGCTATCGCCGAACGTAACCCAAATCTGCGGATTGAGGAATATATCGTGCTGGATGTGTTGATTGGTCACGCCGTTCGACTGGCCTGGTTAGAACACCATCCCGACCACCGCGATCGCTACGATGAGCACAAGGGTTCAGCCTGGAGAGCCTTTTACGAGAGTTCTCCCTACGACTGTGCCAGCTACGTGGCCAAAGCTCTGCAATTTTTGACGGAACTGGGGGAACAAACTCCGGTTGAGGCCAGTCTCAGTGGAGCCGGATAACCCCTGATCTAGCCCCCGGCGGCAAAGCTGGCCATAATCGCTACCGATAGCAAAATGCCGGGGGTCAGCATCAAAATTAAAACGAATAGATCGTGCGTGTTCATTGGCTAACCTGACTAAGAAAAAGATTCTACTCATCCCTGACGGGCGCAGGAGCGAACTGGCAGACTGCCGGTTTTTAAAGCTTTGCGCCTGGGATATGAATCTTCTTTGTAGGTAACAGCTTTTTCCGGATGGGGCATCTATCTCTAGACAGCTGAAGTAGAACCTTTTCTCCCGGAATTTGCCTGACCTATGAACTTCTCCTCCGATGAAGAGCTGGTATACAAGGATTTCTTTTCCTGCTTAATGCTGTGGTTGGTGCTGGAGTTAGTTGCCTTTGGTCTGTTACCCGCCCTGGGAGCGGTCGATCGCGATCGCATTGGGGTCTGGCTGTGGTTGAGCTTACCCCTGGGGCCGGGGGGGGCTTTTTTGCTGGCCAGTTGTTCTCGCTTTGTCACGCTCACCCAGGAGCGAGCCCATCGTTCTACGAAGAAACTGGCTTCCTGGTTGGGGCAACTGCTGGGGGCGTTGGGTCTGGCCGGAATGGTCTTTCCATTTGTTATGGTGGTTCGTGAAGTGATTGCTCAGATCTTTACCAGATGACCGTTTTTCCAGCGGGTACTCAAACCCTGACTCCGGCCTTAAAAGAATGGCAGGTTGCGGTTACGGCCCTGACCGCAGGCGAGACGATCGTCGTGCTGCGTAAAGGGGGGATTCGGGAGGCCAAAGGAGGCTTTACGGTCAGGCACGATCGGGCCTTACTCTATCCCACCTACGAGCATCAAAAGCCCCACCTGCTGAAACCAGGTTATGCCAGTCAGGTAGAACCGGTCGCTTCCGGTTGGCATCCAGATACCGTAGAGATAGCTGCCTGGGCCAGGATCACTGACCAACTGGAGGTAGTGGATGAGGCCCGGTTGCAGGCGTTGCTCCCCTTTCACATCTGGAATCAGGAATTTGTCATTGAGCGGCTCAAGTGGCAGCCCCAACAACCCCTGACGGTGCTTTTACTGCGGGTGTATCGGTTGTCCTCTGCCCGTCTGATTCCGTTTGATGCGGCCTATGGTGGCTGTAAATCCTGGATAGAGATACCACCGATCGCGGTTGATGAGGCTTTGCCAGCACTGGATGATCGAACCTACGCCGATCGAGTTGCCGCCATTCGTGCCATACTGGCCGATTAGTGTTCTGAAATAACGGCAAAAGGTGGCTCCTGTGGTGGCTTCGGACGGGCAGCATGGTACTCCCCTGATTGATAGGTTGCGGCATTGCGTTGATCGCCCCCATGCTCCCTTCTATACGCCGGGGCACAAGCGGGGCCAGGGGATAGCTCCGGAGTTGCGTGCCTTATTGGGAGCGGCGGTGTTTCAGGCCGATCTGCCAGAATTACCGGAACTGGACAATTTATTTGCCCCAGAAGGGGTGTTGCAAACGTCCCAGGAACTTGCGGCTGATGCTTTTGGGGCCGATCGTTCCTGGTTTTTGGTGAATGGTTCTACGGCGGGTCTGATGGCAGCCATTCTGGCTACCTGCCAGACCGGGGAAAAGATTATTTTGCCCCGTAATGTGCATCGATCGGTGATCTCCGGGCTGATCTTATCCGGGGCGATGCCCGTCTTTGTGCAGCCTGAGTACGACCCCATTTTAGATATCGCCCACACCATCACTCCCGCCGCTGTCGCTGCTGCCTTAGAGCAGCATCCCGATGCCAGGGCTGTACTAATGGTTTCTCCTACCTACTATGGGGTTTGTGGCAATATCGCTGCGATCGCCGACCTGGCCCATGCCCACCATATTCCCCTTCTGGTAGATGAGGCTCACGGTGCCCACTTTGCCTTTCACCCTGACCTGCCCATCCCGGCTCTGGCCGCTGGAGCCGATCTGAGTGTGCAGTCTACCCATAAAACGCTGTCGGCCATGACCCAGGCGGCGATGGTGCATATCAGGGACCAGCGAATTGAACCCGATCGTCTGACAAAAGCCCTTTCCCTGGTGCAGTCCACCAGCCCCAGTTACCTGCTGCTGGCTTCCCTGGATGCGGCTCGCCAGCAGATGGCGACCCGGGGGCGAGAGTTACTGACCCAAACCCTGGCCTTAGCAAACCAGGCCCGTTCCCGTCTGTCTGAAATTCCCGGCCTCTCTTTGCTGCAGGCCGAGCAGGCAACCACTCCGGGTTTTGTCAGTCTCGATTTAACCCGTCTGACCGTGATTGTAACGGCTCTGGGTTTGGATGGGTTTGCCGTGGATCAACGGTTGCACCAGCAGTATGGGGTGACGGCAGAACTGCCCTCCCTGCGTCATCTCACCTTTATCCTCAGTCTGGGAAATACCCAGGCTGACATTGATCAGTTAATTCAGGGGTTTGCCGGGTTGGCTGCTACCTGTCGGGATGAGCCAGGGCTTCCTGCTCCGCCCCTGCCCTCTCCCACCTCTGGTACCAGTCTGTTGTCTCCCCGGTCTGCCTTCTTTGGGGTAACGGAATTTTTGCCCCCGGAACAGGCGATCGACCGTTGTAGTGCGGAACTGGTCTGCCCCTACCCCCCTGGAATTCCAGTGTTAATGCCGGGGGAAAAGATTACTGCTGAGGCGATCGCGTATCTACAACAGGTTTTAGCGGCGGGTGGTATTGTCAGTGGATGTGCCGACCCGACACTCGGACGCTTGAAAGTTGTGCAAAATTAATAGACCTGCTGCCCATTTTCAGTTCCTATGTCTACTCCTCTCTGGCCCTATGTCACCCCCGGTATCACCGATGATCTGTTTGAACGCCTGCCGGGAATTCCGATGAGTCCGAGGGAAGTTCGGATTTTGTTGCTGTCTGCCCTGCGACTGAAGGCCAATTCCTGCCTCTGGGATATCGGGGCTGGCACCGGCACGATCACGATCGAAGCAGCCCTGCTTTGTCCCCAGGGTCAGATTGTGGCGATCGAGCGGGATGAAGATGTGGCCAGCCTGATCCGGCGGAACTGCGTGCGGTTTGGCGTATCGAATGTAGAGGTGATTGAAGGCAGTGCCCCAGAATGTCTGACGGGGTTGACCCGGATCCCCGATCGGGTGTGTATCGGGGGAGGCCGCACCATCAAGGCGATCGTTCAGGAAGTCTGGAAACATTTACCCACCACAGGCAGAATTGTCGCCACTGCGGCCAACCTGGAAGGTTTATATCAAATCTCAGAGAGTTTTGCCGAGTTGCAAATTCGCAATATTGAAGTGGTTCAATCTGCAGTCAACCGTCTGGAGCGACGGGGCACCAATCAAACCTTTGCTGCCGTTGATCCGGTGTTTGTTCTCAGTGGAGAGAAGCTAGACTGATAAGGATTTAATAGTGATTAGGCTAAAAGCAGCCGTATGCCATGTCGCGTCTTATTAGTGGAGCCGTAGCGATCGTCCTTGCCTTGAGCATGCTCTTGCTGGGAGGTTGGTATTTTGCGATCGCCTTTGGGGTGATTATCTATTTGGGACAGGTAGAATACTTCCAACTGGTTGGGGCCAAGGGTATTGCTCCTGCTGCCAAGACAACCCTGGTTGTCAGCCAGGCGCTTCTGGTGATCTCTACGATTGAGCCGACCCTGGCCGATGCGGTGTTTCCCGTAGCTGGCACGTTTATCTGCTTTTATCTGTTATTTCAGCCTAAATTTGCCACGATCGCTGATATCTCAGCCTCTATCATGGGGTTGTTTTACGGAGGCTATCTGCCGAGTTACTGGGTCAGGTTGCGGGCTCTGGGGCAGGGGGCCGTCAGTAACATTCCCCTGGATGGGTATTTCCCCGCTGCCTGGTCTGAGATGAATCATCTGCCCCTGGGTTTGACCCATACCCTGCTGGCTTTTCTCTGCATCTGGGCGGCAGATATTGGAGCCTATCTGTTTGGTAAAGCCTTTGGCCGGACTCGATTATCGGATATCAGCCCCAAGAAAACCGTGGAAGGGGCTGTGTTTGGGGTGGCTGGCAGTGTAGCCGTAGCAGTGGTTGGTTCCTGGTATCTCAACTGGCCCGGTTGGCCAATCACTGGGGTGGCCCTGGGGCTGCTGATTGGGATTGCCAGCCTGCTGGGGGATCTGACCGAATCGATGATGAAGCGGGATGCCGGAGTCAAAGATTCGGGGCAATTGATCCCCGGCCATGGCGGTATTCTCGATCGGGCTGATAGTTATGTGTTTACAGCTCCCCTGGTGTACTACTTTGTCACGCTACTGTTGCCGCTGTTGCCGGGGGGATAGTTCTGGTTAAGAAGAAACTTCCGGGCGCACTAAAATCTGGCCCTGACAGCGAATTTCTGCGGTGGTCAGCCGCAATTCTTGCAGCACCACATCAGAACCGAGATTAAACGTCATTCCGTCCAGTTCTTTCAGCACCATGCCCTGGCGTGCATTGGCGTGGGGCAACCACTGGGGCCGATCGAGGCGTAACTGATTGCCACTGGCCAGACTGAGGCCGGTGCGAATCACAACCGGGGTGAGATTGCCACTGTCTGATACCAGGGTTGCGGTAAAGGTAATCTGGCCGTCTCCCAGCATAGCCTGGGGATCTTGCAACTGAATCGTTTCTGCAACCGGTTCACTCCCTTCCGATTTCAGCAGCAGTAGCAAAAAGTCAATCACGGCATTGGCCAGGAGCGGAGCTTTCAGCGATTGATTCAGGTCGGCGGCCGTGAGTTGTACTTCTCCCTCAACGGGAAACGCTTCTAACAGGCGCAGCGCTTTACCCCGCAGTACCTGCCCCAGATTGGTGCGAATTTTGGCCCCATTGATACTCACCTGGCTTAGATGCAACCCCCGGTAAACCGCCTTTTGAGCGGATACCGAAATTCGGCCGATTTCTCCGGATAAAATCTGCCGATCCCCCGCTTCGATCGTCAGCTGCAGGTTTTCGACTTGTTCCAGTTGCGATCGCAGCCATAATTTGACTGCGGGAGACAGCACCGTTGTAATAATTCGACTTTTCTTAGAGGCACCCTCTCCAGCTTGCCCGGAGGGAAGGGGATCTAGGGTCGGAGACGAGCCGGGATCGGTGTCAGAGTTCATAGATAAAAACGAGAGTCCTAACCGCAAAGAAACATCCTGAGTATAGCGGTCAGTGGTTCTTCGTCTGCGGGCCGCCGCCAAAACGGGGAGGGTTTTAGAGCCGATCGAGCCTTCGATCCCACCCGGGGAGCAAAAGTCATGAAATCATGACAAATTAATCTTCTGTGTCCAGAAAAGTCATAGAATGATGACAATGCGATCCCGGATCGTCCCGTAAATGCGTATATTTGCCTAAAATTTGGGGCTTTCAGTCATTGACTCCACCCCGGCTTTCCTGCAACATAAACTTAACAAAACGATCCCCACCAAGGCGTGATCCCAAAAATTTGTTAAACCCTCTAGTTCTGTGGAGTACTGCCACCTTTAAGCAACCATTTAGATTCAGCAACCTGGAGAGCAAATCGCTATGTCGAAAGAACGTCCACCTCTTGAAGATATGACGCTGCGACAACTTCGCAGGGTAGCCAGTGAGTACGGCGTTTCCCGTTACAGTCGGATGCGGAAAGAGCAGTTGTTGGCATCGATTCAAGAGATTCAGCGGGGGCAGAGCACCCCAAGTCCAGTCCGGCAATTGGAGGCACAGGAAGAAGTGGAAGCAGCAAAATTTGATGTTGGTCAGGACGATCGTACGGGTGGGTCATTGGCAGCAGTCGATGAAGGCCTGGCCGATCTGCCTGCGGGCTATGGAGAAAGCCGCATTGTCTTAATGCCCCGCGATCCTCAGTGGGCTTACACCTATTGGGATGTGCCCAACGAGCACAAGCAAGAGCTGCGTAGTCAGGGTGGTCAACAGTTGGCCCTGCGTCTTTACGATGTCACCGATGTCAACATCGCTGTCAGTGCTCCCCACAGTATTCAAGAGTATCCCTGCGATGAATTGGCGCGGGAATGGTACCTGCCGATTCCGGTCAGCGATCGCGATTATGTCATTGATATTGGTTACCGCTGTGCCGACGGTCGCTGGTTGATCCTGGCCCGGTCTGCTCCGGTGCGGGTTCCCCCGGTTTATCCCTCCGACTGGATCGAAGACCAGTTCATCACCGTTTCCTGGGAAGAAGAATTGCGGGGCAAAACTTTCCTGGAACTGGTTCCCCCCAGCAAGCGCCAGGCAGTGGGTGCGATGGGCAATGCCATCTACGACCAGATCTTTGGTATGGCCGAGTCTACGGAAGCCCTGCGGGTCGCTGGTTCGCTGTTTGGTTCGATGCAGCATGTGGCCGGTTCTATCCAGCAGTATCCGTTTGAGTCGATCAGTTCCTATGTCTTCCCCTCAGGGGTCGGCATGTGGGCCGGTGAAGTACCCACCATGTCGGGCCTGACCATGTCGGGTGTGGGCATGTCGGGTGTGGGTTTCTCCGCTTCTCAGCCGCCGATTCGTCCCCGGCAGTTCTGGCTGATTGCCGATGCCGAGTTGATCGTTTACGGGGCTACGGAACCCGATGCAACGGTGACGATCGGAGGTCGCCCCATCAAGCTCAATCCCGATGGCACCTTCCGCTTCCAGATGTCCTTCCAGGATGGGTTGATCGACTACCCAATTTTGGCCGTGGCTGCCGATGGCGAACAAAATCGGGCAATTCACATGAAGTTTACCCGCGAAACCCCCGAGCGCCGCACCAACACCAAGGAAGAAGCTGTCCAGGAATGGCTGGTGTAGTTCCAACGTTGTAGTGATCGATGTAGTGATCGATTTACCCCCTTAGCTCCCCCGACTCTCCCTCGGGGGATTTTTTTGTCTTTCTGAGATGTCTATGATCAGAAGAATAATGTTTGCTCTGACCTTTGTTCGCCCCTAGCCCATGACTCCCGAAGAAATTTCGACGACCCTGACTAATTTGTTTGACACTGGCGTTGCAGCCCTGGCTCCTGGTTCCTGGCAGATTGAAACCCCTGAGTTTCGCCTGCTGGTATTGCTGTCCGACGACCAGTCCTGGTTAAGGGTGCTGTTGCCGATCGCCCCGGCAGAAGAGGCCCGGCCCTTTCTGGCCCAGCTGATGGAAGCGAACTTTGATGACACCCAGGAAACCCGCTATGCCCTGCATCAGGAGGTGCTCTGGGGGGTGTTTCAGCACAGCCGGGAATCCCTCAGCGAAATTGATCTGACGGCGGCGATTCAAAATCTGATTCTCTTGCATCAACAGGGCTTGAATGAGAGCTTTAGCCGATTGGCCGAGTCCCAGGTGCGGCAGATTATTCGGGCAGTCAAGCAGCAGGGGCAAACCCTGGAGACAACCCTGCAAAACCTCGATCGATTCTATGAAGAGGGGTTAATGGGAGATCTGGCTTCTACTCCAGAGGCAAGGCAGGCAACCCTGGCGACCTGGCGCTATCAGTTAGAGCGTCTGTGGGATGAGGAAGGGAAAAGTTAGGGGATGACTAACCCCCGGCGCTATTGACTTCTAAGGATGACAAATTAATTAAAACCAAATTTTTAATTGTTGCAAGCGCGGCTCAGCCGCGCTTGCAACAATTAAATTTCGGGTTTTATTAAACTCACAATCCCAGGGAGAGTACATTTTGGACGATATCGTAACCGTATTAAAGGATGATTATTCCCGCTTTCCGGTGAACCAGACTTACAGCATCTACGCCAGGGATGTCTATTTCAAAGACCCGATGAGCGAATTTCGGGGCATCGATCGCTATCGCCAGATGATCGGCCTGATGCAGACCTTCTTTCGTAACTGCCACATGGATCTCCATGATATCCAGCGCAACGGCAACCAGATCCGCACCGACTGGACCCTGAGCTGGAATACTCCCCTGCCCTGGCAACCCCACATCGCGATCGCGGGTTGGAGTGAACTTACTCTGAACGAAGCGGGGCTGATTGCCTCCCACATCGACTACTGGCATTGCTCCCGTCTGGATGTCTTGAAACAGCATTTTCCTCTCCGTAAACCCACCTGATCTGCTTGAAGTCAGGGTTTATAGATTGGGTCTTATTGCCTTTGAGCCATCCCATGCTTCAACCTCAGCAAGTATTCTGCGATCGCTACCGGCTTGAACAACTTCTGGGCCGTCATGCGGGCCGGGAAACCTGGAGGGCTACGGATCTGCTAACGGGGGAAGCCGTCGTGGTAAAATTCCTGACCTTCAGTGACCAGGTAGATTGGGATCAGCTCCGCCTGTTTGAACGGGAAGCCCAGGTATTGAAGCAACTCAACCATCCCTGCATTCCCAGGTACCGTGATTTCTTTTGCCTGGATGAACGCCTGCTCTGGTTTGGTCTGGTACAGCAGTATATTCCGGGGCGATCGCTGAAACAGATATTGGCCGATGGCATTGCCTGGCAGGAAACCGAGGCCCGCAACCTGGCCATGAATGTTCTCCAGATTTTGATCTACCTGCATGGCCTGATTCCGCCGATCTTGCACCGGGATATCAAACCCAGCAACCTGTTATGCGGGGAAAATGGTCGGCTTTACCTGATTGATTTTGGGGCCGTGCAGGACAGAGCCGCCCGGGAAGGCGCAACCTTTACCGTGGTCGGCACCTATGGCTATGTTCCTTTAGAGCAACTGGGCGGACGGGCTACCCCCGCGTCCGACCTCTACGCCCTGGGGGCAACCCTGATTCATCTGCTGACCGGAATCGCTCCGGCAGACCTGCCCCAAACCCAGGGTCGGTTAGAGTTTGCCCATCTGGTCAGCCTCAATCCCGGGTTTGTCCGCTGGCTGGAAACCCTGGTCGAACCCAATCTTGCCGATCGCTTTAAGTCTGCCCGTCTGGCTCTAGATGCTTTAAAGCAAAATGCCGCCGCTCTGGCTGAGATCGGGCCTGCCCGCCCTCCAGACAGCCGCATTTTTTTAGAAAAATCTCCGACTCACCTGAAAGTGACGATGCCATCCGGGCGGTTTCAATCCGGAGACCTGTTAATTTTGTTGGGGCTGGGGCTGGGATTTGTTGTGGTGTTAAGCCTGCCCCTCTGGTATCGCCTGGGTGGTTTGCTGGTGCTGCTGGTGCTGACGACCTGGTGGTTTTTGCCAGCTTTTCGGAAAACTGTGATTGCCCTCGATAGCCAGACACTGGTGGTTTCCTGGACAGTGCTGGGTTTCCTGGGACGACGCTGGGCTGCCCCGATTCGCCAGCTCGATCGGGTTACCCAGGGCGAATTGCGGGGAGCGTGGGACAAGGTCTTTCCGGGGGTCAGTTTTACCGTAGGAGTGCGGGAATATGTGGCGACGGCCTTTGCCCCACCTTTGACAACCCAGGAGTGTGACTGGTTGGTGGGAGAAATTCGACAGTGGCTGGGTCTGGTGATCACCCCGGCCCCGAATGCGGTCATTGATTCTCAGCAGCAGGAGGGTTGACCCATGCTCGAACCCGGCTATCGGCTCAAGGATCGCTACCAGTTGCAGGTAAAACTGGGTCAGGATGCCAGCCGCCAGACCTGGCGAGCCCTGGATTTAAACCAATCATCATTGGTGGTGATCAAACTCCTGGCCCTCAGCCCGACCATGCAGTGGGACGAAAGCAAACTGTTTGAACGGGAAGCCCAGGTGCTCCAGAAGCTTGACCATCCCCGTATCCCCAAATATCTGGATTACTTCTTCCTGGAACAGCTCCCCGGTTCCCGGTTTTCCTGGTTCTGTCTGGTTCAGACCTGTATTCCCGGTTCTTCTCTGCAAGAACTGCTCGATCGCGGGCAACGGTTTACAGAAACAGAGATCGAAAAGCTGGCGATCGAGGTGCTGACGATTCTCATCTACTTGCATGACCTGGAACCCCCGGTGCTGCATCGAGATATTAAGCCCAGTAACCTGGTCTGGGGGGAGGATGACCGGATTTATCTGGTGGACTTTGGAGCCGTTCAGGATCAGGCGATGGTTGAGGGAGTCACCTTTACTGTGGTGGGTACCTACGGTTATGTCCCGATGGAACAGTTTGGCGGGCGATCGGTGCCCGCCTCCGATCTCTATGCTCTGGGGGCGACCCTGGTGCATCTGCTTACGGGGAGGTCTCCGGCAGACCTGCCCCAGCACAATTCCCGGTTGCAGTTTGCCGATCAGGTGTCCCTCGACTCAGGGTTTGTCCTGTGGATTGGCAGGTTACTGGAGCCCAATCTGGCCGATCGCTTTACAACGGCTCGTCAGGCTTTGAGCGCTCTCGAAAATCGTCATAACCTGAGTTTGCCTCCGGTTCATCGCCAACCCACGGCCAGCAGAATTCAGGTGACAAAGACCCCCAAGGAACTGGTAATTCAGATTCCTCCCCGGGGCTGGCAGGCGCTCAGTCCCCTTTACCTGCTGGGTACCGTCAGTGGCATCTGCGCCAGCTGGAACTGGATGGAGATTGTTGAAAACCTCTACTTGATGCTGCCTTTGATTCTGGTGTTGATTGTGTTTTCTATCGTGGGCAATGTAACTCCGGCTCTGGTGGCCACCGAAATTCATTGCGATCGTGAGCGATTCAAGATTCGCTGGAAGATCCTGGGCTTTGCCTCCGGTTGGAAATGGGCCTGGACGGAAGATATTAATAGCCAGAATGGGATCTCAGAACAGATCGCCAAAGGTAGTAAGGGGATCACAATTCAGGTCGGGAGTCAGCAGTTTACAACTAACCCCATGGCAGAAGTAGAAAGGCTCTGGTTAATCCAGGAATTCAAAGACTGGTTGACGCTTTCGTAGCTAACTTTTTTCCTGCCCCACCGGCTTTTTCTGGAACCTGACAGTATTTTGGAGAAATCTCTTCAACTTACTCCAGCCTATGTCCTTTTTTATCCCTGCCCTGAAAGCCCTGGGCCATCTAGATCAGACTCATATCACGCTGGCGATCGTGGGTTCCCGCAAACTGACAGAAGAAGATGAGTTTGGGGCCGGAGTCTGGAATAGTTTTGCTCCCAATCTGACCATCTACGGATTTGACGCTGACCCCGATGCCTGCGATGCAGCTAATGCCCAACTGGCCGCCGCCCCCGTCAACTGGGTAGAGAAACATTTGCCCTACGCCCTGGGCAGCACTATCGGAGAAGCTACGCTGTACGTTACTAAAGACACGATGTGCAGTTCCCTCTACCAGCCCAACCACTCTTACTTTTCTCGCTTTCAGGGATTGGCCGAGGTGATGGCCGAGGATTTTTCGCTGGAGGTGGAAATTACTACCCTCGATCGGGTGTGTGAACTGGAGGGGATTGAACAGATTGATTTTCTCAAAATTGATGTTCAGGGGGCTGATCTGGCGGTGTTGCAGGGGGCAACCGGGGTGCTCGATCGCGGCGTTCTGGCCATTCAGACAGAGGTGGAGTTTTCGCCTCTTTATCACAACCAACCTTTGTTTGCCGATGTCGATACCTACCTGAGGCAGCAGGGGTTTACCTTTTTTGATATCACCGTTGCTTATCGGGCCAGGGCGCGATCGCCGATCTGCTCGACGACTCGTACCGGGCAGTTGCTCTGGGGGGACGCGTTTTACCTGCGGGATCTGCTGCAACCTGAGGTGACGGATTCCCTGAAGACTCCAGAAAAGCTATTTAAGCTGGCCTGCGTGGCCGATGCCCTTGATTTTCCAGACTATACCCTGGAGATTCTGGAGTTTTTAACCCTGCGGTATGGCCAGGAACCGACCTATAACTTTGCTGATGCCATTCTTGAGAGCCTGGCCCGCTTTCCCGAACTGGTGCGGCAGGGGGAGGCGCTGCCAATTTTAGCCAGTATTCGAGACTATGTCAGTGCCCCGGTCTGGACAGATCGGGTCGGTAATTAACCCGCTCTTTTTCTGTCAGGCCCCGAAACAGAAGCATTTTGAGAAAATGTTCTAGAGTAAAAGAAATGTAACTAATTCTCAGGAAAGGCTGCGGTATTCATGCGTGTAATTCTCATGACGGGAAAAGGGGGCGTTGGCAAGACTTCGGTTGCAGCAGCAACCGGGTTGCGCTGCGCCGAATTAGGCTACAAAACACTCGTCTTGAGTACCGATCCGGCTCATTCCCTGGCAGATAGTTTTGATCTGGAGTTGGGCCATGAACCAAAGCTGGTTCGCCCTAACCTATGGGGCGCTGAACTGGATGCTCTGATGGAACTGGAAGGCAACTGGGGAGCCGTCAAACGTTATATTACCCAGGTGCTTCAGGCTCGAGGCCTGGAGGGCGTGCAGGCCGAAGAACTGGCGATTTTACCGGGTATGGATGAGATCTTTGGCCTGGTGCGAATGAAGCGGCACTACGACGAGGGCGAGTTTGAGGTTTTAATCATTGATTCCGCGCCCACCGGAACCGCCCTGCGCCTGTTGAGTCTGCCGGAAGTCGGGGGCTGGTATATGCGCAAGTTTTACAAACCCTTTCAGGGTATTTCCGTGGCCCTGCGTCCCCTGGTAGAGCCGATTTTTCGCCCGATCGCCGGTTTTTCCCTGCCTGACAAAGAGGTGATGGATGCCCCCTACGAGTTCTATGAGCAGATTGAAGCCCTGGAAAAGGTATTGACCGACGGCACCAAAACCTCCGTGCGTCTGGTGATGAACCCGGAAAAGATGGTGATTAAAGAGTCTCTGCGGGCCCATGCCTACCTCAGCCTCTATAACGTGGCCACCGATCTGGTGGTCGCTAACCGGATTATTCCTGACTCGGTCAATGATCCCTTCTTTCAGCGCTGGAAAGAGTCCCAACAACAGCACCGGCAAGAAATCCACGACAATTTCAGCCCTCTGCCGATTAAGGAAGTACCCCTCTATTCCGAGGAAATGTGTGGTCTGGCCGCCCTCGATCGCTTGAAGGAAACCCTTTACGCCGACAATGAAGACCCGACCCAGGTCTATTACAAGGAGACTACGCTGCGAGTCGTGCAGGATCAGCAGCAGTATAGCCTGGAGCTCTATCTACCGGGGATTGCCAAGAGCCAGATTGAACTGAGTAAGACCGGCGACGAACTGAATATTCGGATCGGCAACCACCGGCGAAATCTCGTGTTACCTCAGGCTCTGGCGGCCCTGCAACCGGCGGGGGCCAAGATGGAGGAAGACTACCTGAAAATTCGTTTCGCCGATGCTGCAAGGGTCTGAGGGTTTAAAGCGGGCTTTCAGGCAGTTCGTTTTGAAACAGCCGCAGGGTGACTTCCCGGGCTGTCCGAAAGCCCCCATCAAAGTAAACCGCTCCCAGGATGGCAACCAGGGTTTCGGCCAGGGCCAGGGGGTCTTCCTCCAGGTGTTGCTGCCTGTCCTCGGCACTCAGGTTGATCCGATAGGCAATTCCTAAGGTCTGGCCGAGGGTCGCCAGTTTTTCCTGTTGGGCCAGCTCCTTAATCCGCTCGCGGATCTGGCTGCGGGTCTGGTATCCCTGGCGTAACAGGAGTTCGGCAAATACCATCTGGAGCAGATTACTGCCGACGACAAAGTAAGCTTCCTGGTCTTGACCGGCCGTCGTCTCCTGGTTCTCCCGGGCATAGCTGGGGCGAGTGAGGGCACGGCTGAGAATTTTTTTATCAAAAAAGAAGTAACCTAATTTCTCTTCCAGCATAGGGAGGATGGCAGCGTCAGAATTTAGAGTGGGATAGAGTTCTTTACGGTTGACGCATTTTCCCATGATGCATGGTTTCATTCCCCCGGAACGCTTCTTTCCCTATCTCACCTGGACGGATATTGCCGCGATGGCCGATAAAGACAATGTGGTGATTGTGCAGCCGATCGGGGCGATCGAGCAGCATGGGCCCCATTTGCCTCTGGCCGTAGATGCGGCGATCGGGCTGTCGGTGCTGGGCAAAGCCCTGGAAAAGCTACCTGCAACGGTGCCGGCCTATGCCCTGCCCTGCCTCTACTACGGTAAATCCAACGAACACTGGCATTTCCCGGGCACGATTACTCTCAGTGCTGAAACCCTGATGAAGGTGTTGACCGAGGTGGGAGAAAGTATCTACCGGGCCGGGTTTCGCAAACTGGCGCTGATGAACTCCCACGGGGGGCAACCCCAGGTCTTAGAAATTGTGGCGCGGGATCTGCACCTGAGCCATCCCGATTTTGTCGTGTTGCCCCTGTTTACCTGGCGAGTACCCCATCAGGTCGGAGAGTGGCTCACCCCTAAGGAGCGGCAACTGGGAATCCATGCCGGAGATGCGGAGACGAGCCTGCTGCTGTCGGTGTTGCCCGACCAGGTACATATGGAGCGGGCGGTGGCAGAGTATCCCGACCATTTGCCGACGGATACGCTGTTGAGTATGGAAGGAAATTTGCCCTTCGCCTGGACTACCCGAGATTTGAGTCGGAGTGGGGTGATCGGCGATCCGACCACGGCCACCCGAGAAAAGGGCGATCGCATCCTGGAGTCGGTGTCCGATGGCTGGGTCAGAGTGATTCAAGACATCCATCGGTTTCAAATGCCCTATCCCTGATTCAGAGATAGCTGGGAATTTCTTATCATGGCTAAGGGACGATTCTTTTTACTCCTTTCCCCCTTTTTCCTATGGCCGCCTCTTCTCAACCAAATGCTTTGCCAGAATTACTTGCTCCCGCAGGCAATTGGGACTGTGCCAGGGCGGCGGTGGAGAATGGGGCAGATGCCATCTACTTTGGTTTAGAGCGGTTTAATGCCAGAATGCGAGCCGCCAATTTTACCGAGTCAGACCTGCCAGAATTGATGGCGTTTTTGCATCGCCGGGGGGTGAAAGGCTATGTCACCCTGAATACCCTGGTGTTTCAGGCCGAACTACCCGAGGCCGCACAATACCTGCGGACGATCATTGCCGCTGGAGTCGATGCGGTAATTGTGCAGGATGTCGGGATCTGTCGCTTAATTCGCCATCTGTCCCCCGATTTTCCCATCCATGCCTCGACTCAGATGACGATCACCAGTGCGGCAGGTGTAGAGTTTGCCCATACCCTGGGGTGCCATCTGGTGGTGCTGGCGCGGGAATGTTCACTCAAGGAAATTAACAAAATTAAGCAACAACTCAGCGATCGCCAGGTCGCGTTGCCCCTGGAGGTGTTTGTCCACGGTGCTCTCTGTGTCGCTTACTCGGGCCAATGTCTGACCAGCGAAGCCCTGGGCGGGCGATCGGCCAACCGGGGAGAATGTGCCCAGGCCTGTCGCATGCCCTACGATTTGCTGGCCGATGGGCAACCGGTGGATCTGGGCGATCGGCGCTATCTCCTCAGCCCCCAGGATCTCTCTGGCCTCGAGGTACTGCCCGAACTGGTCAGGGCCGGGGTAGCCAGCCTCAAAATCGAGGGGCGGCTAAAAACGCCAGAGTATGTGGCTAATGTGACTCAGGTGTACCGGCAGGCCCTCGATCGACTGGTTACCGGGGCTGATTCCTCTGCAGAGGCAGCACCGATGGATCGTTACAACCTGGAAATGGCCTTTTCCCGGGGGCTTTATACCGGTTGGTTTGAGGGGATTAACAACCAGGAACTGGTGCATGCCCGATTTGGTAAAAAGCGGGGCGTGTACCTGGGGGAAGTAACACGAATTCAAGCCGACAAAATTACCGTGCGACTCCAGGCTCCCCTCAAGCCGGGGGATGGAGTGGTATTTGACAATGGCCATCCGGAAGCCCAGGAAACCGGAGGTCGGGTCTACACCGTAGAACATCGGGGAGATCGGGCGATTCTTTCCTTTGGCCGCCATGATCTGGATTGGCGGAAGATTCATCTCGGCGATCGGCTCTGGAAGACCAGTGATCCCGAGCTGGATCGTCACCTGCGCCAGAGTTTTGCCAGCGACAATCAATACCAGCGCCCGATTCAGGTGGAAGTCCATGGCGAAGTGGGTCTGCCCCTGGTGGCGATCGGTCGCGATCAATTGGGCCATATTGCCCGGGTAGAATCGGCGATTCCCCTGGTCGAGGCCCACACCCAACCCCTTACCTCAGAACGGTTAGAGGCCCAGTTTAGCCGTCTTGGCAATACCCCGTTTTACCTGGCTTCCCTGACCAACCACCTGCCTGCCAGTACCCTGTTACCGGTGAGTGAGTTGAACCGGTTGCGGCGCGAGATGGTGGCCCAGCTTGAAATCCAGAGATCCCAGCCCAAACCCTGGCAACTCGATGCCGCCGCTACCCTGTCGGCGATTTTGCCCGATCTGGTGCCTTCCCCTGCGGCCCCTGCGGTCCCGGTTCTGATTGCCCTGGTGCGTAGTTTGCCGCAATTGCAGGCCGCTCTGGAAGCCGACATAGAACTGCTTTACTGTGAACTGGAAGATCCCCGCCGGTATCGGGAAGCGGTGCAACGGGTCAAAGACTGGCGACGGAACCATTGTGCCACCGCTCCCCAGATTTATGTGGCTCCTCCCCGGATTACCAAACCGGGAGAAACCTGGATTTTGCAGCAGGTACGAGCCAGCAATGCCGATGGTTATCTGGTGCGTAATTACGACCAGCTCCAGTTTTTTGCCGGCGATCGCTGCCTTGGCGATTTTTCTTTTAACGTGGCCAATGCCCTGACCGCTGCTTACTTTAAACAGACCTGGAATCTGGAACGCTTGACGGCTTCCTACGACCTGAACATTACCCAGCTAGAAAACTTAATTCAGAGTTGCCCAACTGACTGGTTGGAGGTGACCATTCACCAGCACATGCCGATGTTCCACATGGAACACTGTGTTTTCTGTGCTTTTCTTTCGGCCGGAACCGACTATACCAACTGTGGCCGTCCCTGCGAAACCCATGCGGTCACCCTGAAAGACCGGGTTGGCACAGAACATATTTTGCAGGCGGATGTTGGTTGCCGCAATACGGTGTTTAATGGCACGGCCCAGACCGGGGCAGAGTATGTCCCCCACCTGCTAGACCTGGGTCTGCGTCATTTGCGGGTGGAGTTCGTCAACGAAACTCCCGCCCAGGTAAGTCAGATTTTGCACCGTTATCAGCAGTTGCTGCGCCAGGAAATGAGTGGGGCCCAACTCTGGCGAGAACTCAAACTCCAGAATCAGCTGGGGGTGACCCGGGGGCCGATGGGCAAGGTAACCGCCGGCCGGTTTTAGGTCGAGATCCCCGGGGTTTGGTTGCAGTGTGTAATTGGTGTTGATACACTGAGCCCTGTAGCATTGACCAACTGCTGGTACTTTTATGGGAAGGATACGGGAACTCGCTCAAAAATTCATCAACACGTTTAGTGATTCTGCAGCGAGTACTTCTCCAGAGTCGCCAGTTCACCCGGTTGCCGTGGCTGCTACACCAAGCTATGAAGAGCTTTACGAGAAACACTCAACCACCCTCAAACAACTCAAGCTTGAGAAAATTCACTATGGTTCGGGGCCACGTTTACTAGGCGAGGGCTGGCTCAATGTCGATCTCACCCAACAATTTGACGATGCTGCAGGTAAGGTATTCGTTGCTATCAACCTGGTCGCCAAGCATCCCTTTCCTACTAACTACTTTAAGTTTGGTTTTGCCGAAGATTTTATAGAACATTTAGACCAGGTAGAGTCCCTCATTTTTCTCTCGGAAGTATTTCGTACCCTGCAGCCGGGAGGTGTTTTACGCTTGTCTTTTCCCAGTCTGGGGGGGGTACTGCGGCGACATTTCCGGGCCAGCGATTATGAAGGGGCGGTGGTGGGCCAGCATGAGGCTTACACTGCCTGGGAACATAAACATTTTTATGCGGAAGATAGCCTGGCTCTGGTAGCCAGACATCTGGGTTTTTCAGAGGTGCAATTTGTGCCCTACGGTGAGTCCAAATATCCAGAGCTCTGCAATCTAGACTCCCGGCCCTCTCAACAGGATCTAAATATTTACGTTGAGCTGACCAAATAAAATAGTCCGTACTTAAGCCCCAACTTTCAGCCCTGAACTCACCAATGTAAACTCAGGGCCGAAAGATTAGCACTTTTGGGTAAAGCTACTCAAACAAACGAAAGTAGGGATAGCGGACAGGGGCACCGGGCTCTTTCTCTAAGTCAAAGTTAATCACTTCCCAGCAGGGTTCTTCCTGGGGGTCTGGGCTGAACTCGACTGGCAACCCATACAGGCGAGGCCGGGGAGAATCGGGTTGTCCCCGCCAGGGAGTGCTGCGCTCCAGGTAGGTGCTGATCAGGTCTTTATAGCGCTGAGCAATAATCACCCGAGTTGCCCGATAGCCCTGGGTATAGAGGCGATCGAGGGCCTCGTGAATTTCAAATCGAATCCCGTCCGGGTGAGTGTGCTGGCGATACCATTCGCCTTCCCACTGCCGCCAGTGTCGTCCCGATTGAAGATGAATCAGTTCGCCAGTTTTAGGATTGGCTTCAAAGGCTCCATGACGTTGACAGAGGTAGGTATCAGTCAAAGTCAGAGCTGGAATGGTCTGGCGGCAGTGCGGGCACTGAATCTCCGGACCGAAGATGGGATATTGTAAGCCGGGAGTGCTCATTAAGGGCGAATCTGCCTCTTCTCTATGCATCAGTGCCAGTGGATTTATTATAACGAGGGAGCTTGATCACTTCCTTAGGATTGTGAATTTAATAGAACCTGGAACTTAATTTTTGAAAGTTCGGCTCAGCCATACTTTCAAAAATTAAAAATTTGGTTTTAATTAATTCGAGATCCTTAGGCAATTCTACGAGGAATCTACTGAGATTCGGGCATGATTGGAAATGATTTTGGTGGTAATTTGACGAATCCGACCTTCTGGTCGCCCCCCGACCTGTCCCGGGCTGCCTTTGTGGCGGCTAATGCGACGATCATCGGCACTGTGGAGATTGGTCATGGAGTGAATATCTGGTACGGCGCAGTGCTGCGGGGGGATGTAGAGCGCATTGTCATTGGCGATCGCAGCAATATTCAGGATGGTGCCATTCTTCATGGCGACCCGGGAAAACCTACGATCCTTGAAGATCATGTGACAGTGGGGCATCGGGCTGTAGTGCATAGTGCCCATATTGAGCGAGGCTGTCTGATTGGCATCGGAGCCATTGTGCTGGATGGGGTGCGGGTGGGAACTGGCAGTATTGTCGGGGCCGGGTCGGTCGTGACCAAAGATGTACCGCCCCGATCTCTGGTCGTGGGAGTGCCAGGTAAAGTTCTGCGGCAGATTTCCGACGACGAAGCGGCCCATCTCATTGACCATGCCTGCCGTTATGAGCAACTGGCCTTAGTGCACGCGGGCAAAGGTACCAATTTGGGTTTCACCCCGGTTGACCCGGGTTGATCCCGACGGGGATCTAGGAAAACGCACCCATTTGCGTTACAAATGAGTATTAGAATCATTCAAAAATCTTTAAATGAGGTTCAGACATGGACATTGATTTGCGGGCGGCTGTGGTTCTTCTTCCTCTGGCAGTAGCAGCAGGCTGGGCTGTCTTCAATATTCTTCCGGCGGCTCTGAATCAAATTCAGGGGTTCTTTAAGAGCTAATTCGACTTAGTGTCTCTCAATAGACCTGATCGACTGCCCATGGCTCGATCGGGTCTATTTTTTAATGGCCAATTTTCCGTTCTGTCACCAGGGTCAGGCTGACCCAATCTCCCTTGCTGCCATAGCGCCGCACCATCCGCTGGCGCAACCCCGGTTCAACTAACCAGCCGACTTCCAGAAAAAATGGCTGGCCTGGTTTGATTGCCAGGGGGCTGGTAGCAGAAGCACCATCGGGTAGCAAAAGAACCTGGACGGGGGTGGCGCTTTGCTCAAACAGCAACCGATCGCCACGGATGGTAGCCTCTGAGCTGATGGTGGCACTGGTCGGGCCGCTGCCGATCTGCAGGTGCTGCGTCAGGCCAGTTGCGCTGGTCTGATGTAATTGCAGTCTGGTCGAAATAATCTCCGGCGATCGCCAATCGGGGAAGAGGGTCACGGCTTCCCCCTGCCATTCTCCCAATAGAGATTCCAGGGTTAAGGCCAGTCGTTGGGATGGAGGACTGCCCGCCCGATGTTCTCGAATCAGGGTCAGACGGTCTAGCTGGCTCTCCCGGTTAAACAGTTGAACCAGCCGCAGGCGGTGATTTGCCCAGATCAGTCCCAGTTCTGCCCCGAATTCGCTGAACGGGCCAAACTGAATCGAACCCTGGGAAAACGCTCCATTCTCAAAAAATAAGACACTGCGGTTGAGGCTGCTGTACTCCAGCACCTTTTCTTCAATGGGAGAGGAAAATCGCCGAATGGTCTGTCGAATCGTTTGATTGTCGTTCAAACCTTCCAGGCTGACGATCGTTGGGGTGTCTTCCTCCACCTCTCCGGTAGGCCCCAGGCGGGTAAAGGAACCCTGCCATTCTCCCAAATTTTCTAAGAGACAATCCCACTGAGATTTCATAACGAAAATGAGGTACTTTCTGGATCAGGTTCCCTGAATTGTTTCGGAGTAGTCAATCTCCCGTCCTGAGGGGGAACAGCTACCGGGTTGCAAACTAACCTGGCCCGGCCAATTTACTTTAAGGCAATTCGCCGCACCGCAAACAGGCTCCCCATAATTCCGACGGAACCGCCAAAGCCCAGCAAAATTAAGGGCAAAATCAGGGTTTTTACCGGGTCAGGTTGGATTCCACTGATCAGGAATTGGACAAAATCCGGCTGCTGCATCAAGAGTTTGTGCAGAAAGTGCTGAACACTGCTGATTAGCCCCCAGGCGATCGCGGCTCCCACCAGACCAAAGACAATGCCCTGCAAAATAAAGGGCAGGTAAATCCAGCCTGTGGTGGCTCCTACCAGTTGCATCACTTCAATTTCTCGGCGGCGGGCCATGACAATCAACCGGATGGTGGTCGTAATCACTGCGATCGCTGTCAGGGTCAACAGAGAGGTCACCGTCAGGCTGACCCAACTCAATCCCTGGTTTAATTGCCCGACCCGTTGTACCGCTTCATCAACATACTGAACTTCATCAATCCCTTTCACCTGCTTTAACCGCTGGGCCAACTCTGGCACCGCTTCGGAGGAGGTCGCTTTGACTTTCAGTTCATCGACCAGGGGGTTTCCTTCCAGTTGTTTGGTCGCCCCGTTGATATCCGAAATACCCAGGTCTTTCACCAGGTCTGACCAGGCCACCTCTTTGGGTACGGAGCGCACATCAGCTACCCCCGGTAAGGTAGCCACGGTTGCCTGCAGGTCGTTTGCCTGAATTCCGGTATCCAGGTAAGCGGAAATTTCTAGCTGGCTGCCAAACTGGTTCAGCAAGCCCTCGAGTTGCCAGGAGGCTTGCAGGCTGATGCCAAACAGAAACAACAATACCGTTACCGTGCTAATGGCGGCCCAATTCATCCAGCCACCCCGACGCAATCCCAGGAGGGTCTCCCGCAACAGGTAGTCTAGCTTGGTCAGAAAGTGGAACATACTGTTAGGTTTAGAAACCTGAGCTGCAGCCATTCATGATATAGCGATTTCGGGCAAATGGCATGGTTTCCCAGACCCTATAGATTTCGAGATTCTAAAGCCTGGGCCAATCTTTCCAGGGCTGCCGCTGTTCGTTCCTGGAGAACCAGGGCCGGATCGGGGGCTGTCGCTTCCGGGGTTGTTTCGGCCTGCCGGATCAGCCGCCGCTTGGCTTTCTCAAAGGCCCGGATGGCGATAAAGATGGATAGGGCAATCACCAAAAAGTTGATAATTGTGGCCAGAAATGAGCCGTACTTAATGGCCGTGCCCGGAATCACCAGACTTTGCAGGTCTTTGACATTAGCCGCCGCCAGAGCCGGGTTCAAAATGGCCGGAGTGATGATATCTCCGACAAAGGACTCAACGATTTTGCCGAAGGCTGCACCAATGATCACCGCAACTGCCAGGTCTACGACATTGCCCTGCATGATGAATTTTTGAAAATCTGCCCAAAAGCCACCATTAGAACTCCGTGCCATAATTTGTTATCCTTGCTGATTCAAATCTGGTTAAGTTGGTTGAATTATAGGCTGGAACTTTTTGGCCAGGACTGTAAATTCTCCGCCCTGCTATTTGGAGAACCTGCCGCCAACTGTGGGGAAATACCCGAAGCTTGCAGCTTAATTGGCTTCCTATGCCCAAAATTTTTGTTCAGATTGCCAGTTATCGTGACCCAGAACTGGTGGCGACCGTCGAAGATGCATTGCAGAAGGCTGCGGTTCCTGCGGATCTGAGTTTTGGTATTGTCTGGCAGGGAAAAATTGGCCTCGACTGTTTACCCAGTCATCGGCTCAACTGCTGCCGGATTTTGCTGATTGATAGCGATCGCAGTCAGGGGGTGTGCTGGGCCAGGGCTAAGGCTCAATCCCTCTGGGAAGGAGAACCCTATACCCTGCAAATTGATAGCCACATGCGGTTTGTGCAGGGTTGGGATGAGTTGTTGCTGCGGATGTTACACAACTGTCCCAGTCCCAAACCCCTGCTGACGGCCTATCCTCCTGCCTATACCCCGCCTGACCTGCTGCATGATGGGGAACCTACTGCCCTGGGGGCGGCTCACTTTACCGACCAGGGACGACTCAGTCTGGTCAGTTGTCGCAGTCTGGCCCATACCTGTTTGCCCCAACTGGGAATGTTTATGGCAGCGGGCTTCTGGTTTGCCCCGGCTCAACTCCTCCAGGAAGTTCCCTACGACCCTTATCTTTACTTCCATGGCGAAGAGATCAACCTGACGGTGCGGGCCTGGACCCACGGGTGGGATATCTTTCACCCCAACCAGATTGTCTGCTACCACGAATATATCCGTCCCGGTAAGCCTCGCCACTGGGAAGATCACCCCCGCTGGTGGCAACTCGATCAAACCGCCCATCAGCGTCTGCAACAACTCCTGGGGGCGGCCCCGGGGGCGATCAGCCTTGGCCCCTATGGCCTTGGTCGGCAGCGTTCCCTGCAGGATTACGAACAGTTCAGTGGGGTAAATTTTCAACGGCAAACCCTGACAGACCTGGCAAGACAGGGAATTCCCAATCTGCGAGCCCAGGCTCAGCCCAATTAAAGCCAAATTTTTAATTTTTGAAAGCACGACTCTGCCGTGCTTTCAAAAATTAAGTTCCGGGTTTCATGAAATTAATGGCCCTGAGTAGCCTCCTGGAACGACGGGCAGTAGGAGAGATCTCCAGAGATTCGTTAAAGTGAAAAAGAATAATGGATAGGAGCAAGGGATCCAGATGGCAGGGCAGCTATTGTTAGTCGATGATGAACCGGGTTTACGGGAAGCAGTCCAGGCATACCTGGAAGATAGCGGCTTTACCGTTGAGGTTGCCAGTAATGCCAATGAAGGGCTGGAGTTAGCTCAGCAAAAGCTGCCTGACCTGGTGATTACCGACATTATGATGCCCCAGGTAGATGGCTACCAGTTCCTCAAGCTGTTGCGGGATGACCCTCAACTGAAAATGTTGCCCGTTGTGTTTTTGACGGCCCGGGGCATGACCGCCGATCGCATTCAGGGCTACAACGCTGGTTGCGATGCTTACCTCTCTAAACCCTTTGACCCCGATGAACTGGTGGCGATCGTCACTAACCTGTTAGAAAAACAGCGCCAACTCCAGGCAGCGGCGGCCGATGATGAGACTCACAATCTGGCCGATATGGCGCGGCAGATTGCCGAAATTCGGGCCATGTTGACCCAGAAAGGAGGGATTCCCCAGGCCCCTTCTACCATCAAGCACGACTTTACTCCCCGAGAACAGAGTGTCTTAGAACTGGTCGTCGATGGGTTGATGAATAAAGAAATTGCCCGCCGTCTGGATACCAGTGTGCGTAACGTCGAGAAGTACGTCAGCCGTCTGTTTAGCAAAACCGGTACCAATAGCCGTACCGAGTTAGTCCGTTACGCCCTGGAGCATGGCTTAACCAAATAGAGTTAACTAAGGATCACAAATGATTAAAACCAAATTTTAGTTTTTGCAAGTGCCATGGCGCTTGCAAAAACTAGGTTCCGGGGTTAATTAAATTGACGATCCTAAATAAAAAGGGAGCCGGATGCCCCATCCTTGCTCCCCTTCATGTTTATGCTCTACACGATTCCTAGAATAAACCGGGCGATCGCCGGTGTACCTCATCCAGGGTTATCATCCGACTGGGTGAATTTAGGGGGATGAAGAGGTAGTTGCGGCTGGCATATCAGACGACAAAATATCCGTCAGCAGGGTTAGGGGTTCTGCCCGATCGGGTTCGGGGTTGACTGAATTGTTCCCTTGCTCTCCGTCTGGGAGTTTTGCTTGGGTTCCTTGATCAACGGACTGAACCGACAGAGGCAAGGGCTTCAGAGATGTCTGGGCAGGAGGAGTTGGGTCAGCCTGGGCCTGCTCTTTTTCCCGTGGGGCGCTCGGGCGTTGAGATGTTTTGCCACTGGCGATCGCCGTCTCAATTTCGGTCAGACTGATCGGTTGCTGAGAATTACCCGGCACCTCTACGACGACCAGATAACCGGCAAAATTTTTGCCCCCAAAGGTGCGTAATACCTCAAGAATGGAGGGCATATCGGCCTGCACCAGCTGCCCCTTCTCGTTGTAGATCTCCAGGGCTGACAGACACCCGATCGTCGGGTTCCAGGGATAGGCTTCGGGGTTTTTATCTTTGCCACTAAAAAAGTCTGGGGCTTCGCCGCTGCCATGGATGCGAAACTCGCTGCGACCGATTTTGCCCGCCCAGAAGCTCTGCTGAATTCCCCAGTGGTTCCGCCAGGACGGGGGCAATAGCTGCTGATAGTCGGCCAGGGTACCCCGGAAAGGGCCGGCTTTACCCGGCAAAAACTGCTTCGCTCCAGATTCAAAGGGTACATAGAGGTTGACCAGAGAAAACTGGCCGTAGGCCCGGAAAAACTCTCGATCGGGTTGGGGCACTTCCCCCTCGACCCGGTAAATCCCCTGGGGAGTCTGGCCCCGCACAAAGTTCCAGCTCAAATGATGGATGGAGCGCAGGAGCAGGGGCACCGACCAGAGTTGCCCATCCGATTGGCGGACAAATTCCCCTTCCCGATTTTTCACCACCATACGGCAGAGCACATTGCGATCGGGCTGGCAGAGGGCATAGAGATGCAACTGGCGGGGGGCGATCGTCCAGGTCAGTAAGTCTCCCAGGGGAGGCAGGGGCTTGGGGGCGATGGTGGTGGCAATTTCCCGAATCGTCGTTTGCAGGGGGAGACTTTTTGACCAGTTAGGAAATCGGTTCTGAACTCTACTCACCAGGGGTTGCAACTGACTGGGGGTTAACCCTCCCCGGGCCAGACCCGATAGAGCCACCGCGACCAGTTCTGGATCGCGGCCATTGTCGAGCATGGTTAAAAACCGCTGGCCAATGGTGCTGTAGTATTGAGGAGCGCTGACATAAAGCTGGGTGCCGACCCTGGCCGCCGCATCAATCGTCCGAAGTTGGGCGTTACTCAGACCGGTGCGGCTGGTCAGGCTGAGAATTTCATCGATCGCCTGGGCCACAAAGGGTTCCTGGGGCTGAACGATCGCCGTGGTCCAGAGAATGTTACGCCAGTGTTTCTCGGTTTTGTCGGTGACGGGAAACCGCTGCAAGTCGTAGTTTACAGGGCTGATCTGGCGTTCCTGTTCCTGCCGTTGCACGCTCCGGGCCGGGGCTGTGGCTTCGGGAAGCCGCTGGTTGCTAATCAAAACAGTGGGCACATTGGCATTCGATCGAGCCGCCGGTTTCAACGTTACCAAAGCACCAAACAGCAGTACCCCGACCAGGGCAAATTTGCCGTAGGGACGGTAAGGGGCCAGCCATGTCTGACTCAAGAAACGTTTCATCACTAAGTCCTGACTTTGTAAATCGGAGTAACGCTGGTAAGAATTTCTTCTTCAGGGTCAACCCAGGCCACCAGGGCCAGCCTGGGGGGGTGCAGATTAATCATTCCCTTCGTTTTAGCATTCCCCTGCAGGCAACCCTGATATGTTCAAAAACTGCAAAAGAGTTAAGAAAGAAAAACTACCGTTGGGAACTTATCAATTAGTTTGAACTTCTTCATATATGGAGTCACTATGCTACTATCTGGATGGCTGACGTGGCTCATCGCTACAGATAGCTTCGTTTTCGGTGGTGGAGGAGAAAAGAGGAGTGCAAAACAGCATACCGTTAGGATCTGCATCTGCACAGGCATCCGGTGCAAACTCGCAACGCAGCCAACTGGAGCCAATCCGGGTTGGGGTGATTGGGGTTGGTAACATGGGTCAGCATCATACTCGCGTTCTCAGCATGCTGAAGGATGTGGAGTTGGTGGGGGTGTCAGATGTAAATGTCGAGCGTGGGATTGATACTGCTAGTAAGTATCGAGTTCGGTTTTTTGAAGACTATCGGGATCTGTTGACGCATGTAGATGCTGTGTGTGTGGCGGTGCCAACTCGCCTCCACCATACCGTTGGAATGGCCTGTCTGCAAGCTGGGGTTCATGTTCTAATTGAAAAGCCCATTGCTGCCAGCATTACAGAAGCTGAATCTCTGGTGAATGCAGCTGCCGAGTCCCAGTGTATTTTGCAGGTGGGTCATATTGAGCGATTTAACCCGGCTTTTCAGGAACTCAGTAAAGTTCTCAAAACAGAAGAACTGCTGGCTTTAGAAGCCCATCGCATGAGCCCTTACAGCGATCGCGCCAACGATGTCTCGGTGGTGCTGGATCTGATGATCCATGATATCGACCTGCTGTTAGAACTGGCTGCTGCCCCGGTCGTAAAGTTGACCGCCAGTGGTAGTCGGGCTTCTGATTCGGGTTACCTCGACTATGTGACGGCCACCCTTGGGTTCTCCAATGGCATCGTTGCTACCCTGACTTCCAGCAAGGTGACCCACCGCAAGATTCGTCGGATTGCCGCCCACTGCAAAAATTCGTTGACCGAGGCCGATTTCCTCAACAACGAAATTCTGATTCACCGTCAGACTACGGCCAACTATATGACCGATTATGGTCAGGTGTTGTACCGTCAGGATGGGTTGATCGAAAAGGTCTACACCAGCAATATCGAGCCTTTGCACGCCGAACTAGAGCATTTTGTCAACTGCGTTCGGGGAGGCAATCAGCCTTCCGTGGGTGGAGAGCAGGCCCTGAAGGCTCTGCGTCTGGCCAGCCTGATTGAGCAAATGGCGCTGGATGGGCAGGCCTGGCAGCAAAAAGACCTGCACCTGAATGGGGTGAATGCTCCGGCTGTAACCGTCTAATTTGCCTCAGACTACTTTGTATTCAAGGATCGAGAATTTAATAAAACCTGGAACTTAACTTTTTAAAGTGTGGCTCCGCTGCATTTTCAAAAATAAGAAACTTGGTTTTAAGGGACTTTGATCCTGAAAGGGTGTTCCGTAGAACACCCTTTTTTAATCCTGAAATACCAGAATACTGCCTGAATAGCAGGCCACCCAGACCTGATGGGTTTTGGGGTCGTAGGTGATGCCGATCGGGGCCGGGTTGACCTGCACCGATTGCACAACTTTCATATCCTGGGTTCTGATCTTGCTGACAGTGTCAGAGTCGTAGTTGACGACATAGAGAAACTGGCCATCTGGGGAAAGTGCCATACTGCGGGGGGCATTGCCCGTCGTGGTATGGCTGACTACTTTGCCGCTGTTCAGGGCGATTTTGGCTACTCTGCCCGAGCCGTTCAGGCTGGCATAAAGGTAGTCTCCAGTGGGGTCGAGATTGAGATGGCGAGGAGATGGGCCAATTCCTTTTAGCCATTTGACGGTAAAGGTTTTCAAGTCGATCGCTGCGATATCCTGACCACCCATGATGGCAACGTAGCCAGTGTTGGTGCGGGAGTCGATGGCAATTCCCCGGGGATAGGGGCCAACCTGAATCCGACGAATTTCCCGGTTTTTCTGACTGTCGATCACACTGACATCCCAGCTACACCAGTTACTCACCAGTACCAGGTTTTGATTGGCAGTCGTTGCCACAAACTTGGGAACGGCCCCGACCTGAATCGCCCGTTGAATTTGTAGATCGCGGGTGCTGATGCGATAGACAAAGCTCTGCTCGTTGTCATTGGCGGGGCTACAGATGTCATCGGCACTACTTTTCAGTCCGGCCCCATACATCTGGTAGTTCGATACCCAGGCCACTTCTCCATTTTGGGAAAAGGCCGCTTCCACGGGAGAACCCTGCTGCTTACCCTGAAATTGCGGGTAGCCAGAGTCGGCCAGTTTCACCGTATCGGGAATGGTTTTGACCAGGTTATAGTCTCGATCGTAAACGGTGATGCTATGGCGGTACATCATGTTCTGGGCAAAGAACAGATCCTTCCCCGAGTAGACGATCGACTTGGGGGCAATATTGCCGGTAATCTCCTTGAGCAGCTCCATGCCGCCCTTGGTAGCACTCAGTTTGTCTCGGGCCAGTTGCTCCAGGTTATTCTGGTATTCCCGAATTTTGCGCTGGGCCAGGGGATGGTCGGAAGCATTCGCCGGAACGGTTTTGAGCAGGGCGATCGCCTGCCACCAGGTATCCGCAGCCTGATGCCACTCTGCCCGGGTTGTGGCCGTTTCTCCCAGTTTTACGGCCCGTCTGGCCCGGGTCATGGCTTTAGTAAAGGCTTCCGATGCTTTAGGAACACTGGGGGTAGGGCTGGTTTTAGTGGCAACAGTCGGTGCCGAAACAACACTCCCCGATAGATACCGGCTCCAGATCTGCCAGCTACTAAACACCACCAGCAGCGGTACACTCAGCAGCAACAGGTCAAACAACCGGACGCGTTTCCAGGCCCCTGTCTGCTGGAAATTGGCCATGGCTCTGGCCGATTCAATTTCGGCATCGGCGGACAGCACGAAGGGATTGGTCAGAACCGGTGGGTTGCTGCCCAGATCAATTTGCTCTACCCAGTTGGGGGCAGGATGGCCGGGCAGACGGCTATAAACGTAGGCCGAGGAAAGCTGCATCAGCCCGAGGCGTTGCAGACCCCGTTGAATAAACGCTATGGCCGGACCCGGCGCTAGGGCCCGTTCTGATTCCAGCAGAATGTGGAGGATATTATCTCGGACTGCTACTCTGGCAGTTACCCCAATGGCCTGGAGGGTCGAATTCATCAAAGCCGCGATCGCAGTGGCATCTCCGGTCTGGGCCAGTTGGACTAAGTTTGGCTGTGTCATGTAGCGATAGTTACAGGCAACTCCTGAGTCAGGATAGCCGAATTCATTTCGGTTGAAGCAGAAACTTCGCCATCCAGGTGTTGATTACACTGCACTTAAGGCCATTAATTCGTCGGTCATTTCAAAGTTCGCCGTGACGCTCTGCACATCATCCAGGTCTTCCAGGGCATCCATCAATTTCAACAGTGATCGGGCCTGGTCGGGGTCACTCACTTCCAGGGTATTGTTGGCGATCCAGCGCAGTTCCACCTGATTCACAGTCAGCCCCTGTTCCTTGAGAGTCTGGCTCAGGGCTTCCAGGTTGGGCACTTCCGTAAAGGCTTCGGCGATTTTGCCCGATTCAGTTTCTAACACTTCGTAGGTGTCGGCTCCGCCCAGCAGAAAGGCTTCCAGCAGGTCTTCTTCGCTCACTTCCGATTCTTCCGATCGCCGCCCTTTACCGGTTTTGGGGGCAGTCAGGGCGACTTCCACGACTCCTTTTTGTTCAAACATCCAGCCGACACAGCCGGTTTCTCCCAGGTTGCCGCCGTTTTTGCTGAAGGCCACCCGCAGGTCTGCGGCAGTGCGGTTGCGGTTGTCGGTCAGGGCTTCGATCAGTACCGCCACCCCACCGGGGCCATAGCCTTCGTAGCGGATAGCTTCTAGGGCAGCATTATCCGCTCCCAGTTTGCCTGCCCCTTTGGCGATCGCCCGTTCGATATTGTCATTGGGAATTCCGGCAGCTTTGGCCTTGTCGATCGCTGTACGCAGTTGAAAGTTGCCTTCCGGGTCAGGGACACCGCTGCGGGCCGCTACAATAATTTCCCGCGAAATTTTGGTAAAAACCTTGCCCTTAACGGCATCAACCCTGGCTTTCTGGCGCTTAATGTTAGCCCACTTACTATGTCCTGCCATACCTCAATTGCAATTGCGTCAATCAGTATTCCATTCAATAGGATAACCGCTATCCTCGGCCCCCTTTCGGGTGCCTATTTACTCCCGGTAAAGGTTGCACCCTGAATGAAATAGCGGTTAAACCAGGCATAGATGGCCAGGGCCGGTAGGGTAAAAATCATCGAAGCGGCCATGATGTAATTCCAGTAGCTAATATATTGCCCCTTAAAGGCATTCAGCCCGATCGGCAGGGTAAACATTTCCGGGTCAGACATGATCACCAGGGGCAGTAAAAACTCATTCCAGGAACCCATGAAGATAAAAATGGTCTGGGCTGCCAGGGCCGGTTTGGCCAGGGGCAAAACAATCTGAAAAAAAGTAGCAAAGCGGCCCAGGCCATCCAGGGCAGCGGCTTCTTCTAACTCTCGCGGGAAGTTAACGAAAAACTGCCGCATCATAAAGATAAAGGTGGCATTCACCGCCATCGGGATGACTAAACCCTGATAGGTATTGAGCCAGCCCAGGGATTTCAAGATTAAAAACTTGGGCAGCAGGGTAATCTGCCCCGGAATCATCAGAAAGGCCAGGATTAAGATGAATAAAACCTGGTTTCCCGGAAACTTGATTCTGGCCAGGGCATAGCCTGCCATCGAGTTAAAGATTAAATTCAGGAAGGTGACCAAAACAGCGACGATCGCACTGTTCCATAACCAGCGGCCAAACAGGGGTTCCTGGGTAAAGATCTGCAGGTAATTGTCAAACGTAAAATTTTCTGGGATCAGGTGATTGCCACCGGCAGCAATCTCGGACAGGGGTTTAAAGGAAGCAGACAATGCCCAGACAAAAGGCAGAAAGGTGATCAGGGTATAAAACCCCAGAACCCCATAAAGCAAGAAGGTTGGCCAGCGTGAATTTTTCATAGACTGGGTTCCTGGACTGCCTGGTTAATCGAGCCGCTGTTCTCTAAATAGAAGGCGCTGCAGCAAAGTGGCAACCATTAAAATGCAGGCCAGAACCAGGGTGAGAGCCAGAGCATAGCCCATATCCAGATTCTTAAACGCGTACTGATAGATTAAAAGGACGATCGTCAGAGTCGAGTTATTCGGCCCCCCCGATCCGGCAGAAAAAATGTAGGACTGGTCAAACAACTGTAAGGTGCCAGTCATGCTCATAACGATCACAAAGAAGGTCACGGGTTGTAAAAACGGTAGGGTAATGTTCCAGAATTTGTCCCAGCGGGTGGCCCCATCCAGGGTGGCAGCCTCATACAAACTCGCCGGAATATCCTGCAGGGCGGCCAGGTAGATCACCATAAAAAAGGGCGCGGTGGACCAGATATTCATCAGCATGATGCCCTTTAAAGCGACTGCCGGGTCGCCCAACCAGTTGTAGGTAGGCAGGCCAAAAAAGTTCAAAAGGTTGTTCAGCAACCCATTCGAGTTATAAATCCACATAAAGATCAGGGTCAGAACCGCTGAAGAAGTGACCGTCGGCAGGAAAAACGCCACCCGAAACCACGATCGCCCGCGAATCTGGGCATTCAGAATCAGGGCTAACCCAAGGGCCAGCAGGGTTTGAGACGGAACCACGATGGCTGCGTACTGGATGGTATTGCTGATGGCAATCCAGACCCGTTCATCTTCCAGAATCCGCAGGAAGTTTTTCCAACCTGCAAAGCGGTAACTGATCTCTCCCAGCAGTTGCACCCTATAAAAGGCCAGGACGATGGCGTAGAGCACTGGCAGTCCGAGAAACACCCCGGCAATGGCGATCGTGGGCAGCATAAACAGATACCCGGTCAGGCTGTCTCGCCGGATTGCAGTACGTCCCCAGTTGACCCAGTATTGTCTCACCGATTCGATAACTTGCTCCACCCCGATCGTTCCTCCTGATCACCCCAGATCTTTTTAGGTTGCCGTTAGTTTGCCAGATAGATCTCCCGGTTGGCCGTATCCTGAGCTTTTTTCATCGCCTCCGATAACGATTGTTCGCCTAACAGAGCACTGACAAACTGGTTGTTGAAGTGGGTTCGCAGGGTCGGGAGGGTTTCCCCCGCCTGCCAGATGGTGGCGTAGCTGGCACCCCGGACGAAGGGCGCATAGAGGGGATGGTTGCCGTAACCCAGGGATTGAAGCACCGATCGCCGACTGGGTAAGGCCAACCCCTGGGTCGCCCAGGTCTGCATCCCAGGTTTGCCAGTCAGGTAAGCCACTAATTTCCAGGCGGCGGCTTTGTTTCGAGATTTGCGGTTAATCACGTAGGCTACGGTGAAGGCCATCGTCCCCCGCCTGCCATTAATGGTTGGTACTTCGGCGGTACCGATCTGCAACGTTGGGAAGGTGTCTTTGAAGTAGGGAATGGCCCAGGTGCCTTCAATCACCATGGCAGCCCTGCCCTGACCCAGCATCTCACTCCCTCCAGTTGCGCCTACATCCGTCGGTTGAGCGGCGGTGCGATCGCGGCGGTACTGGTCAACAATCCTTTGTAACCCTTTCAGGCTATTTGGTTCAGCAAAAGCGGCATAGCCCTCGGGCGTTTTTAATCTGCCTCCATAGGCTTGAAGCACAAAGGTCTGGCGGGCCAGTTCTGGGGCCAGCCCAAAGCCATAGCGGGTAATTTTGTTGCTGCCAGGTTGTTTGACCGTGAGTTTTTGGGCGGTAGCTAAAAATTCTTCCCAGGTTCGCGGAGGCTGACTAATTCTGGCCTTGGCAAAGGCGTTTTTATCGTAGATCAGGGCCAGGGTCGAAAAGTCCTTGGGCAGGCCGTAGAGTTTGCCGTTGTAGCGAAAGGCATTAAGTAGGGTCGGTTGAAAGTCGGCCAGGTCAAACTCAGGCAGAATGTAGTCATCCAGGGGTTCCAGGACGTTGTACTTCATTAGAGCCGGAGCTTCCAGGGCATCCAGGTAAAACACATCCGGAGCTACATCTCCAATCAGGCGAGTTTTGATCACATCCATGTACTCGCTGTTGATCACCTCATATTTCACCCGAATCGTCGGGTTTTCTCGCTCAAATTGTTGAAGGACTTGCTTTACCAGTTGATTTTCGCTGGGGCTACTCTGCCAGCCGCTGAGGGTAATGGTCGTGGTGGAGTTAGCCTGAGCAGAGCCAGGTTCTGGCAGGGGGCGACAGGCCCCGGTCAGAAATGCCAACCCTGTAAGGACAACGAAATACTTGAATTTGCTGAAGGCAAGTTTCATGATCATCCACCGCAGTGCGATCGCCCCCAATTATCCACTGCAGGCCGTCTCACAGTTACCTTCCCAGCGCAGCCCCAGTCCTCCTATTCGGGGGGGGTGGGGGGAAGCCCCCCAGTTCCAGGTTCTGCCAGTGCCGCTATTTATCTCTACCCGTGCCGCTATTTATACACAACGACAATCTTTCAAAATAGCAATCTCTACTCAAGTCGGCACCAATTCCCCTGGCCGCAACCTGGCCCATTTCCCCGTTTCCTGCTTAAAACTCTCACACCCAACCACATCCCACTCCATCTCGATGATCTCTCCCTGATGGCGGATATTTACATTAATGGTGGGTTCTACCGCCTCAAAATCTGGCGTTTCCGTCAGATGGGGTTGCTGATGCTGGTGTTCGACTGCATTGTAGGTAGTGCAGCGATCGACATAGTGGCAGTTAACGCAAATACACATGATTTAGATATCCTGGCATCTCAAATTTAGATTCAAGGAATCCCTATGCTTTTCTGCTACTCTAGCTCAGGCGAACAAATTATTCAGCAGTTGTGTGTTGATTTTCATTGCCAGCGCAGAAGATCTCCAACAGCGTTAGTCTGAAGACAGAGCGGGGCTTTATTCTATTGGCCCTGCGTGCATCCTTAGGAATAGATCATTGTTGAACTGGACTGGGTTATATCAAAGCATCGGTTGTCAATACCGGATTCCCCTGGTGTCTTCTGCGTTATCCCCAAAAACCTGGCCTTTTAGCCTCAAGTGGCTACCTACCTCGGCCTGTCTGGTGGGAGGCACCGTTCGGGATGCCCTCTTAGGTCGGCAGGGAGAATACCTGGATCTGGATTTTGTCCTGCCCGAAGGAGCCGTTGAGACAGCGATGGCCATCGCCCGTCATTACAAAGCGGGTTATGTGTTGCTGGATGCCGAGCGTCAGATTGCCCGGGTGGTATTTGAACAGGGCACCGCCGACTTTGCCCAGCAGGTCGGTGCAACTCTGGAGGCCGATTTAGAGCGGCGCGATTTTACCGTCAACGCGATCGCCTACAACCCCCATACCGATCAGATTATTGATCCACTGCGGGGCTATGGCGATTTGCAGAAGCGGCAGCTCCGGATGATCTCCCAGGAAAACCTGCGGGAAGACCCTCTGCGGCTGCTGCGGGCCTATCGGCAGGCTGCTCAACTGGGTTTTACGGTAGAGGCTGATACCCAGACCGAAATTCGGCAACTGGCCGGTAGCCTGAAACGGATTGCGGCCGAACGGGTGCAATCAGAACTAAATTATTTGCTTGGTACCCCTAAGGGAACGGCCTGGTTAAGCGCAGCCTGGCAGGATGGTCTGCTGCAGGATTGGTTCCCCGACGCGACGGCGGCCAGCCTGGAACGGGTGGCGGCGATCGATGCAACGGTGACCAAATTGCAAGAGTTTTTACCTACCTTTGCTACAGAACTGTCTAACCGCATCCGCAGTGCCGTCAAGCCATTGCGTTCCCAGGCTGCTGCCAGTGGCTCTGAGCCCCTGCCCGGGCCAGAACAGAAGGTTTCGGGGTCCCATCGGACCTGGTTGACCAGTGCCAAATTGAGTTGTTTGTTGCCGACCAATCCGGTTATCGCTGAACTGCAACTCCGGCGGTTAAAGTACAGCCGCACAGAAATTCAGGTAGTGACCACCTTACTCAAGTTTGTGCCCCAGCTCAATCCGGCTTTAGAAGCTATTCTGCCTGGGTCTGAGGGTTGCCTGGTGGGGCTTAATTCTCCCCGGCAGCAGTACGAATTTTTCCAGAATATTGGGGTGACATTTCCGGCTATCGCTGTGCTGGCGCTGGCTACGGGAGTGCCGTTAGACCAGATGGTGCCGCTCATCGATCGCTACCTCGATCCCGATGATCCCGTGGCCCATCCTGTGCCCCTGCTGAGCGGCCAGGATTTGATGGTGGCCCTCAGTCTACCTCCGGGTCCCCGGATTGGTCGGCTGCTGGCGGCAATTCAGTTGGCCCGAGCCGAAGGAAGGATCTTGACTCCAGGGGAGGCTCTGAAGCTGGCAGAAACCCTGTTAGATAGTGATCTTGATTGCTAGGCAGGCAAAATCATCCGGAATCTGCTAGAAAACTTGCCTGCTCAAGATTTCTAGCAATTCTCTGGTCAGAGAGCCGGACGGAATATGTTACAGTATTCTTCTTGCCTATTTTCACTTTTGACTCTAAGGTGAGCCTGAAGGTTCGGGCTTGCCTTTTGAGCGTCAACTGTTCGCTTCTTGCTCAAATGGCTGTTTATTAAGGGGTAGACATGGCTAAACGCCGTAACCAGAAGAAAGAAAAAGCACTTCGCAACCAGGCTTACGCTCGTAAATTCCGCAAAAAGACCAACACCGGGCGCTTCGGTAGAAGACGGAACGAAGGCGGTAATCGTATGGATGATGCTGAGAGTGATGAAAACACAACCCGGAGCGAAGGGGCTGCTGACTAAGGGTTGCTAATTTCCTCAGCTTCTCCTCCTAACAATTTTGTCGGCTGGGTGTTTGCAAGGGCTATGGAGAAAAGCAGCCCTTGTTTTGAGCAATACTTCCGTAACGGCTAATCGGTCAACAAAAGCTGGTTGCGAATTTAATGCTTGCAATAGTAACAGGTAGCTCTATCGGTTTGCGGTAGAGCTATTCTTTTTCTGGCAGGGGGCCGTTATTGGGCTGAGGCTGAAGAACCGGCATCAGGGGAGGAAGCCCGATCGCAATGCCAGCACCGTCGAGGGAACGCTTCAGCCGTCGGCGAAACTCGCGGGCCACTCTCCATTGTTTTAGGGGGAGGGTTTTGATCCAGACCCGCAGGGTGACATGGCCATTACCGATGTCATCGATTCCCAAAACTTCCGGTGGTTCTGGAATATCATCCTGCCATTCCAGCTCCTGGCTCATCTGGATTCCGGTTTGCTGAATCAGCTCGATCGCCCGGTCAACGTCGGCGTTGTAGGCGATCGTAATCGCCAGATCGACCCGGGACCAGTCCTTAGACAGGTTCTCGACAACGGTGATTGAACTGTTAGGAATAGTGATTAGTCGGCCTTCCGCGTTACGCAATTGAGTAATCCGCAGGTTCATATACTCCACGGTGCCAGACACCTTGCCAATCTGGACGATATCCCCCACGGCATACTGGTCTTCCGATAAGATCAGCAGGCCATTGATCATGTCTTTGATCAGGTTTTGCGAGGCGAAGGAAATCGCCAGACCTAAGATCCCGGCCCCGGCCAGGACTGGCCCCAGTTCTACTCCTAGAACGGAGAGGGCACTCAAAATTCCTACCCCAATCAGGATGATCCCCAGCACACTCCGCAATACCCGGGAAAAGGTGGTAATTCTCAGAGCCAGCCGTTGAGATAGATCGGGGGAGAGCAGGTCATGGGTGGTCAGTACCGTAAAGGAGCGATCGACCAGAACATCGCTGAGCCGGACGGCAGTATAGGTGGCCAGCACAATCCCAATCACTTTCAGAGGGGTAGAAAATAGAACGGGTTGCAGCCAGCGACTATAGGGAAATAGACCCAGAATAATAAAGCTTCCCACGCCCCAGATGCTCACCTGTAAGAGTTGCAGGGCGCGCCGTTGAACATCGCTGAGCAGCCGTTGCTGACGCAGTTGTAGCCGTTGTTGTACGGCCAGCAGAGAGGTCTGACTGGTGGTCTGGGACAGGGCTGGAGCCAGGGTTTCGCCGACTTCCAGTTGGGTGGGAGCGGTATGAAACTCGCGCTGACGTTGCAATCGGTGTTGCAGGCGGCTGACAATCCAACTGGTCACCAGCATTAACAAGATTAACTGCACCGCCAGGAATGCCTGACGGGTCAAATAGCTGGGTTGCCGTTCCTGATGGGCGGTCGTGAGGGCCTGCTTGACAATCTGGCTGATTTCTTCTGCCCGCTGTTCCAGGCTCTGGCCCTGCAATTGGGCATCCTGGGTGGTGACGGTCATCAAGTAGCGATCGCCCAGGTAAATGACCGGCAACCGGCTCTGGGCATCAATATCACGGGTAATCTTGAGGGTTTTAGGTGCAATGCCACTATTGGCGATCGTCTCCAGGGTCGTTTCAATTTTTTTGACTCGCTCCTGGACGGGCACAGTAGCAGTGTTGGTGTCACCCTGGGGCCGAACTGCCGGAGCGGCGATGGTAAACAGGCGCTGCCCATCCAGATACACATCTCCACTGGTGACCTCTGGGCTGCTAGAGTTACCCAGGTTAAGGCTGGGAGCGGTAACGCTCAGGTTTGGGGTAGCCGGGCTTTGCCCCCAGACGGGGATCTGAGTGACCAGCACCAGGAACAGGAGCGACGGCAACCAGCGCCGCAGGACGGTAATCAGGGCAGCAAACAAACGGGTGACGGAGCCTTTCATATCCCTTCGCTAACGGTCAACTCACAGCCCATCCTAGCGCCCTGGTCAACCTGGTTTGGCAAACTGTCCAGGGAAATCTGCTTTCCGGCGGGTGGCTGGGTATCATCATGCTAAGGATCACGAATTAATTAAAACCAATTTTTTAATTCTTGAGCGTATGGCTCTGCCATGGGTTCAAAAATTAAGTTCCGGGTTTTATTCGATTCACGATGCTAAAGGTTGTGTTACCTCGATAAAGTTTCTAGATTTCCCTGTAGATATGGGACCCCGCCCCTATGATTGACAAGGGCGAGTCTGCCCCTGTTTTCTCATCCTCGCGTCATCCGCCTATATGTCGATAAAGAAAATTCTCTCCTTTGTTCTCCTGGTTTTTATCCCTATCTCGATCGCCGCTGAAAAGCTAGAGTGGGGGGCTTTACCAGTATTTGCTCTGTCAGGTATTGCGATCGTGCCCCTGGCCATCTGGTTGAGTACGGCTACAGAAGAGGTGGCGATTGTCACGGGTCCAACGATCGGTGCGTTGCTCAATGCTGTGTTTGGCAATGCTACGGAGCTGATTATTGCCCTGGTAGCCCTTAAAGAAGGACTGGTAGATATTGTCAAAGCCAGTATCACCGGTTCCATCATCAGTAACCTGCTGCTGGTCATGGGGCTATCAATGTTACTGGGAGGGTTTCGTTACAAAGAGCAGGAATTTAAACCCGTGGTTGCCAGGGTGAATGGTTCGACGATGACCCTGGCGGTTACGGCGATCGTTCTGCCCGCCATGGTGATTCAGACCTCTAAGGTGGTAGAACCGGCGGCGATTAGTCATTTGTCAGTGATTGTGGCCGGGGTTTTGATTGCGGTCTACGCCCTCACCCTGTTGTTTTCCCTGAAGACTCACAGCTATCTCTATGACGTAGCCGAACTGGAGGAAGGAGAAGCCACCGCCGAGCACAAACCGAACCTGTTTCTCTGGATTGGGGTGTTGCTGGTGGCCACGATCGGGGTGGCCTTTGAGTCAGAAATTTTTGTTGATGCAGTAGAATCTGCGACTGCCGGGTTGGGGTTAACTCCCCTGTTTACCGGGGTAATTTTGCTGCCCCTGGTGGGTGGTGCCGCTGAGTACGTGACCGCCGTATCGGTCGCGATGAAGAACAACATGGATCTGTCTGTTTCCGTGGCCATGGGTTCCAGCCTGCTGGTGGCGTTGCTGGTAGCGCCAATTCTGGTGATTGTCGGTCAGGTAATTGGTCAACCGATGGATCTGAATTTTAACCTGTTTGAGGTAATTGCCGTGGTTGTGGCCGTCGCCGTTGCCAACCTGATCAGCCTGGATGGCCGATCGAACTGGCTGGAAGGGGTCTTGCTGTTAGCGACCTATACGATTTTGGGAACGGCTTTCTATTTCCATCCGGTATAACTTTCAAGCCATTCCCCGACCCCTGCTGCAAGTCATCAGTCTCCCTGACTATAGATTGAATCGTCGTCAGAGCCAGACTTTACCTCTGTGAAAAACTTTCGGGAGCATCCCCAGAGACTACTGCTGAGTAACTCAATTACTCCGGTTTTGAAACAGTTCCATCCCGATGACCAGTACTGTATTGGCCAGGAGGTAGGAATCTACTGGCGGTTAACCCAACCACCGGAAGATGGGGCGATCGTCCCCGATTGGTTTTATGTGCCTCATGTCAATGCTGATCTGAATGGTCAGCCCCGACGTTCCTACGTACTCTGGCAGGAGTATATGGCTCCCCTGTTGGTTCTAGAATTTGTCTCCGGGGATGGCCTGGAAGAGCGGGACAGAACGCCTCTCACGGGCAAGTTCTGGATCTATGAACAGGCAATTCGGGTGCCATTCTATGGCATCTACGAAGTGGCCCGATCCCAGTTAGAAGTGTATCGACTGGTTGAAAACAGCTATGTAGCGATGCTGCCGAACAAGCGGGGTCACTACCCGATCGCCCAGATGGGGGTAGAGTTGGGCATCTGGCAGGGGCGTTACCACAGTATGCAACTTCCCTGGCTGCGCTACATGCAATTACCCTGGTTGCGCTGGTGGGATCTATCGGGGAATTTGCTCTTAACCGACGAAGAACAGGCCGAGCAGGAACGGCAGCAGGCGGCTAGAGAACGACAACGGGCCACAGAACTGGAAGCTCTTCTGGCCCGTTATCGAGATCAATTTGGAGATTTGCCAGAACCCTAACCTGTTAGGGAGCGTGAATTCAATTAAACCCGGAACCTAATGTTTGAAGGTACGGCTGAGCCACAATTTCAAGCATTAAAAATTTGGCTTTAATGAATTTGTGCTGCTAGGCCATAGAGCGGTAGCAGAGTTTTAAGAGAAAACCTGCCAGGGTCAGTTTTGCGGCTTCTAGTAGCCAGTAACCCGCATGCAACGAAGTCATGCCAGCAGGGGTTTCAAACCCGGGGGCAAACAAATTCAGATTTAACCCCAGCGCACTCATTTGAGGCGTTAAGCCATAGGTGTAAACCAGGGCTACCCCCAGCAACAGGGTGGCCAGAACAATCCCTAGTTGCCCTGCCTGACTACTGATCTTGTGAGTTGTATAAAGGCTTAAAACCCCGGTTAAGGCTAAGGCTGCACAGATCAATTCGACGCGATTAAAGACCCAAAACATGGAATACCCTGCGGAGGCAAATCCCGGTTCTATCATCATGCCGGAAGTATACATAATCGGCATCATGACGAAATCTAGCAGGCAACTACCACTGAGCCAAAATAGCAAGGTAAATAAAAGGACAGGTTGCCAGATTGGCTTTTGCACATCAGCGTTAGAAACGATCGCCATTGACGAACCCTCATAAGACTCAATACTTTTAGCTTAGCGGATGAAGAATTGACCAATCATAAAATGAATAGAAAGTGTAATCTTTGTTTGTTCAAGTAGGATTTTTAACGGCTTTAATAAGCAATTTCACTTATTAAAAAAGCCCAATTTATAGCAGGCTTCTTGCAATGAAAATCGATGCCTGTGATTTGAGCTGTTTTTCTCTAGAAGAGCAGCCTGGAAACGGTGATTTTTCTGTCGTTTGCAGCCATCGTTCTAGACTCAAAACTCCCAGGGCTGTAATTTCACCTCAAAAAAAGGCCTATATACCCAAAGAACCTGGTAGAAGGCTACCAGGTTCAGGGAAATAAGAACTCAATAAGAAAAACTACCTAGAATTGGTTTACAAACTTCCTGCAACAATCAGCCACTAACAGTCTTTACCCTTTTCCTCCTAATAACTAGAGACAACGTAATGACAGTCAACTAGTGGAATACAACTGGGAATAGCCAGTATGAAATGCGTTACGGTCGAAGTGACGCTAAGGATTATGCGGTTGTTACACGTAATCAATCACTCAAAAACCGACTGACGGGTGCAGGGCTTCGGGAAGGAGACACGTCCCAGAAGCGGCTTGGAAGAGGTAAACTGCTCTTTGTGTCTGAATTAAAGATAGCACTTTTAACCTGTGAAAAAGGGGCTTTTAACGTAAGTTAACCTCTCATTAAATTAGGCAATAAATCACGATATAAATAGAAAAGTTGACTATCGAACAAATTGTCATAATCGGTTGACCAGAGTTTAAGAGGTACCCGGTTTGAGGGTCTGATTTTTGATAGAAAAAGCTGGAGTTGGAATGAAAAATTCCTGCTCACGGGTAGGCAGACAATAGGGATGGGGCGGGAAAACCTATGGTAGTAGCACGGGTGCAGTGGTTGCGGGATCACACCAGTTTGGTGACTCTTTCAGAGCCAGCCTTGATGGCGATTGCGGCAGCAATTCAGGTAGAAGTCTTGCAAGAAAATCGCCGCCTCATCTTAGAAGAAACACCGCCCCCGGCCTTCTATATTCTGCGATCGGGCAGATTAGAGAGCTATCACACCAGTAAAACGACAGCGGCCCTGGCGGTGAGTCTGCTACCCGGAAGTATTTTGCATTTGAAGGAACTGTTGCTCGACCAGCCAGCCGATCGCACCATTATTAGCCTGAGCGACTGCGAACTCTGGGTAATTCCCCGACCTGAGTTTTTGGCGATCGCTCAACAGTACCCCGAGATTGGACAAATTTTCTCCCGTCAACTGGCTAGTGAGCTAGACCAGATGGCCGCCCAGTTAGTCTACGAGCGAGAACGCCAGGTGGCGTTGCGGCCTTACCTGGTGCCCAAGGTGCGGCGGGGGATTATTGGTTCCAGTCGTTATGCGGTGCGGTTACGGCAGGATATTAAAAAGGCCGCTGCCGATCGCCGGTCAGCTTTGATTTTTGGCGAACCGGGTCTGGGCAAGGACAATATGGCGGCCCTGATCCATTTTGGTTCCGCCAGTCGTCATGAACCGCTGGTCAAGGTCAACTGTGATACCCTGCAAACCAATGGGGCCGAGTTGTTTGGACGAGCCAACGGTAAAGCCGGTCTGCTGGAATGGTTGGGGAGTGGGACCTTGCTGCTGAATAATGTGCAGGAGTTAAGTCCTGACCTGCAACAAAAGCTGGCTCATCTGCTGGCTACCGGAGAATACCTGCCGGTCAGCCGGGAGGGGGAAGCCGCTTCCCCCCGGCGCAGTGAGGCCCGGATTATGATGACCTCCGAAAAGGTGCTGCCGGCCCTGGAACAAAAAAAACTGATTGGCCATGGGATTAAGGTGCCGCCCCTGCGGGTGCGTAAGGCCGATATCGGGGCCCAGGTAGATTACTACATCAGTTTGTTTTGCCGATCGCGGAGTATGGCCCGACCCAAAGTCACTCCCGAAGCCCTGCGCCGGCTCCAGGGGTATGACTATCCCGGCAACCTGACGGAGTTGGAAGGTTTGATCGAGCGGGCTTTAATTCAGTCCAATGGGGCCCCGGAGCTGACGGAAGAGGTATTCTGGTCGGCCAGTGTGAAGGCCAAACGCTTCCGGCTGAATTTACTCAATACCTTTCCCAAACTGCGGCAGTTTCTCCGCAGCCCCTGGTATCCCGATCGGGTCAATTACGGCGTTATCCTGCTGGCCTTTGCCCTGGTCGTGGCTCTATTACTGTTTGGGCCTCAGAGTCGAGATCAGAATGTCGCTCTCAACCTGTTTTGGGCCTGGTGGTGGCTGGGGATACTGGTCAGCTTTCCGTTTTTGGGCCGCATCTGGTGTGCTTTTTGTCCCTTTATGATCTATGGCGAACTGGCCCAAACCCTTTCCCTCAAGCTGTTTCCCCGGCAATTATTGCCCTGGTCACGGCAGGAGGCCGATCGCTGGGGTGGCTGGTTTCTGTTTGGTCTGTTTAGCCTGATTTTGCTCTGGGAAGAACTCTGGGATCTGGAGAACACCGCCTACCTGTCTGGTTGTCTACTGTTGTTGATCACCGCCGGAGCCGTGATTTTCTCCCTGTTGTTTGAGCGGCGTTTCTGGTGTCGCTACCTCTGCCCGATCGGGGGCATGAATGGGATGTTTGCCAAACTCTCGATGATTGAGTTGCGGGCTCAGCAGGGAATTTGTTCTGCTGCCTGTACCACCTATCAGTGTTACAAAGGAGGCCCCCAGAAGGGCGAAGGCCTGGAGACGGGCGGCTGTCCGGTTTATTCCCATCCGGCTCAGTTGCAGGATAACCGGGATTGTGTGCTCTGTATGACCTGTCTCAAGGCCTGCCCCCATCGATCGGTAGAGCTGAACCTGCGGCCTCCGGGAATCGAACTCTGGACGACCCATACCCCCACGGCCCACGAAGTCTGTCTGCTATTTCTGCTATTTGGGGCGGTATTTCTGCATCGCCTGCCAGAAGTCGAAGCCCAGTTCGGCTGGAATCTCCAGCTGGACAACTTTGCCATGCATGGGGCGGTATCGCTGCTGGCTCTATTGTTTCCCGGGGCGATCGCCCTGGTGGCCTACGGGCTGTTGCGCTTAGTCAATCGCAGTGGCAAACCCCGCCGTTTTATTGAACTGGCCTACGGCTATTTACCCTTTGTCCTGGGGGTAAACCTGGCCCATTACCTGCGTCTGGGGTTGACGGAAGCCGGACGGATTCTGCCGGTCACCTTTGCCACCTTTGGTCTGGGCACCGCCAACCTTCCGATCGCCGTGGCCCATCCGGCGGTGATTGCCTTTTTGCAGGCCGTGGTACTCATTTTTTGCTTCTGGTTGAGTGTGATTTTGACTCAAAAAATTGCCCGTCAACCCCTATTGTCGTTGCTACCCCAGCATCTGGCCACCGCTGCCCTGGGCACCCTGGCCTGGAAGCTGATTGTGGGTTGGTAGGCTACTCTCCCAGGGCGGTAGTCACTAACTGGCTGATCATCTGGGCCTGTAAGACGACTCCCGCCTGGCTCAAAGGGGCACCCCGCCGATCGCGGTAGGGGGTGAGAAAAATATCTTTTAATGAGGGAGCCGTAATTCCAATCAGAACGATCTTGCCCCGTACCCAGGCCGGGTTGACCTGACGACGCACCACCTGGGTCAGGGTTACCGTTCGGGCCACCTTCTCTGCCGCCCGATAGTGAAGAGGGATCTGATAACCCCCCAGGTCTACACGATTTGAGCAATAGCGTTCCAGGGGTGGTAAAACCACGGCCCCCAACTGAAGATGCTGAGGGTTTTGCGGGCTGGCCTGGGGGACAACCCCAACCCGACTGAGGTAGCGAGTCGCTACCTGAAAGGCAAAGGAAGCCACCGATTTCCCATGACTCAAACTGGCAAACAGCAACTGCCGCCGCACAATTCCATCCGGGTCGGTCAGCGTATCAATAAAGCCTACCTGATCGGGTTTCACTCCCGCAGGGGCAGAAACGGCAGTGCCCGGGGTGGCGTTGCCCAGGGATTGAATGACAACAACGTTGGACTGCTTCAGTTGGGCCAGCAGGGCCGATCGCCCCGGCTCAACCGGCCGATCGCGGTAGAGATCCAGACCAATCACCGCCGGGCGGTGGCGTTGCAATTCCGCCAGGGTACTGGCAATGATGCGATCGCTGAGGGGCCAGAGGCCAAGCTGCTGAATGTCTGGTTCGTTAATTTCGACGATCAACAGGCGGAGATCGGGGGTTTTGGGGGCCTGAGTTTGCACCTGGCGGTCAAATTCCCCAGGATTGAAACAACTGGCTGCCGGGGGTGAGCCCGGGGCTGGTAGAGAATTTGCCCTGGCCCCGTTGATGCCCAACAGACTGCACAGCACCAGGGTTGACCCGAGTAACTTAAGGGGCATGGCTAATCGACCACTCGCAATTCCTTCAGTATGGGGCCTGGGCCTGAATTGCCCGGTGATTGATAATTTCTCCCCTGGTGATTGCCCTGGGGTGATCCAGGTGACTCAGATCACCGGGTCAGGGGGGTGGCCAGGGAGGTTTGAGTTTGCAGTAGCATCCCCAGGGCCTCCAGGACGCGCTGGGCCGAACCCGCCAGAAAGTCGCGATCGAGGGTATCTGGGGTATCGCTGGGCTGGTGGTAATGGGGATTGCGGAAGTTAGCCGTATCTCCCACCATGACAGCGCCAATGTTTCGAGCCCAGAAGGGGGCATGGTCACTCCGCAGCACATCCGGGGTCAGTAGCCCTTTCAGGGGAATCGGCAGGGTGATCACGGGGGGCAAGCCTGGCTGGTCAGTAGCCTGAAAAGCCTGCAGCAGGGGTAAATGTTCCTGATCTCCGATCACTCCTAAAAAATCTCCCCGATCGCTGGGGGGAGTGATGGGCAGACCTGCCGGGTATTTCTGGCAACCGGGCTGGTAACAGGCATAACCTAACATTTCTAAGTTCACGACTCCGGCCAGGTTGGTCAGGTTGTCCTCCTTGGCGGTAAAGGCAATACTCCCTACCATACCGGCTTCTTCCCGGTCAAAGAAGGCAATCTCCAGGGAGCGCAGGGTATTTTGCTGGCCCAGGAGACGGGCAATTTCTAACCCGGTGGCGACGGCACTGGCATTGTCATCGGCTCCCGGAGAGCCAGCTACGGTGTCGTAGTGGGCCGTCAGTAAAATGGCTCCAATCTGGGGTGGCCTGGGCGATCGTCGTGCCACCACATTCACCCCTCCCTGAAAGGGCTGTAACTCCGTTTGCCAGCCGGTTTGCTGGAGTTGTTCTACCAGGTAAGACCGGGCTCTATCGCGATCGGTTTCGCGGTAGCGTTCAAAGTTGAGCGCCTGGACATGGCGAAATAACCGCTCCGGATCAATTTTCAAAGCCGGAAGGGGGCTGGCAGGCGAGACAACCGGGGGGGCCGAAGTCAGGGGTGCAGGAGTAGGCGTGGGAACAGGGGCTTCGGGTGCAGCGGCACAACCGTACACCAATCCTGCGATCGTCAGTACTGCGGCCCAGAACCAGCCTTTCATTCCCGCTTATCCTCCATGCTCCACCACAAACACATTGGCGTACAGACTGGCGGTAATTTGTTGCCCCTGTTGAGTCAATGAGAGATAGCGTAGAGCATCCTGAATATAGGGATAAACCCCCTTCCAGTAGAATTGGGGATAGTTCCGCCGCAAATCTCCCGGGTGGCGGTAGCCGAGGGACTTGTTCACTCCCGTTTCTTCAAATTCGTAGAATAGCGCATTAATTTTCTTCAGATAGCGCAGGTCACTCAGTTGTCCAATCAGGTCAGAGGCTCGAACTAAGCCGGGATAGTTGATTGTATCCTGGTGGTCTTCGGCGGCGGGTACCGGAAACCGGGTCAGCTCGATATTGGTTTTGATAATGGCCGTATCGATCAACTTGTGGCCGCCGAACCGTTCTTCAATGAAAAGTTTGCCCCGATCTACATGGTAGGGGGTCAAACTGGCATCACTGCTACCAGGGGGCAGGGCAATCAGAGTTCCTTCGACCCCCGTGGCATAGTTATTGTCCCGATCCTCTCGACAGACTCCCCGCACGTACCCGATGTCATGGCAAATCAGGGAGATCATGTAATGCAACCAGTCCTCCGGTGACACTCCCCCTTCCCGAATATGTTTGCCCCGCAGCACTTCCTGTCCTACCAGGGTGACCAGAATCGTATGCTCCACATCATGATAAAGGGCATCGCTGTTGGCAATGTTCTCTAACGCCATATTGCCAGCCCAGGCAATAATTTCTGCGTAGTCCGGTTTCAGGTTGCCGTAGGTGCGGTTGTAACCTGCTTTGAGTTGCTCTACAAAAGCATCAATCAGTATTTCTGTGGCGTTAAACATCTTCAAGCCTCCATACGTCTGTGGGCAGACGAGATGCATCCATACTCTTACTATGGCCTGGGCCTGGGTTGTCTGAGGTGATTCCAGGGTGATTGGCCAGTGATTCTGAAGGCTTTTGGGTGTGATAGCTGGCAGCCCAACCGGTGATGCAATGTCGGTGCAGGAGTGATTTCGATTACTGGCGATCGGGCGGGCTCTAACTAAAACCCCTGGAGCCAGAGGGGGCGAGAAACTCTCGCAAAAACTCCAGGGCATCCTCTTCCCAGCAGGGGGCGGGTAACAGATGTAAAAGCACCTGGTTCACTTCTGCTTCAATTTGCGCCATGTCCTCTCGCTGGAAGAACAGGTTCATGGCTTCCAGATCTCGCTCCCGTAACGGCGACAGGGGGGCGGCATGAAATTCCTGATAGGAGATTGGTTGTCTTTGTGGTCGGCGTTGAGCCGCCTGTTCCGCGGCCTGCTTTAAAGCGGCCAGTCCCTCCGCAGCCGGTGAAACCGTCTGGATCACGGGGGACCCCTGGGAATTGGCCAACTGGGGTACTCGATGGAACCTCTGTCTGGTTCGGAGCGGCTGGTCAGCCTTTTCCGTTATGCCTGCCAGTTCGGCAGCCTGGGCCAGGATCGCTGCTTGATTGGCTGCCCGATCGGGGTCAGGCAGATGCGCTGATCGAGAAGCTGAATGATCTCCCGGTAGGGTAGTGGCCATGGGTGTGTCCAACAATGAGAACTGCCAACATACAGGCTGGCAGTGAGAGGGGGTAGGTTTCAAACCGTTACAGAGGGCGTTTGACCCACGTAAAACCTATCTGAGTTAGACGATGCACACCTGATGGAAAAATAGAAAGCTCAAACCTTGCTCCGAACGGTGACTGCTCTAAGCAGCGGAAAAATCCTGACCCGTTCTTAATTGGTGCCCTGAAGGAAGGTATTATGCCATCCCTCAAGTGAGGGATTCAATGCCAGTCTCCGTGATTCTAGGGGTTGTCACAAGTAGTAGCCAGTAATTTCCCTGAATCTTTATTTTAAGAACTACGATCTGGCACGTAGGGTGACAGTTACAATACGCAATACCTTGAGAACCAGTCAAGAATAGCTACAACCTGTGCCTGCTGGTATAAAACTATTAATTAAGTTAAGGAAACCTACGAAGGCCTGATCCCCTTATCTGGGAGAAAATCAGGGTATTTCAACAAGAGAATTGGCCTGAGCCGGAGAAAGGGCTTCAGTAAAATCTTTGAGATGGAGAGATTCCTTAGCAATAATGAAAAATTATCCCGTAAAAGTGCGGTTATGTCTTCTGCTGGAACCGCTTACGCTAGGGGGTAAGACTCTCTTATGCTATGGGTGCCAGGTTTGCCTTCGGAGTCGCCAGCCAGCCCCTCCAGATTCAGGACTTTGCTCTCAGGCCATTTCATCAGGGGATATTTCATCAAAATTTAGGTCGCTGGCTTGTATTGCTATGAGCAGATAGTTGAGCCTTATTTTGTCTAAGCATTTTACTTATGATTGACTCGCACTCCCTGGCTGAATATTCTTCCCAAGTTTTGAATGCTTCGGGTACTGAGGAGCTGAATCAGCGCCTGGGTCTGTACCGGGTTTTTCTCAAGCTATACGAACATCACCGGGGATTGCTAGATGAGATCCTGGATCTGGAGAACACTGGTAGTCGTTCTCGGACTAAAGTTTCATCTTTCTATATTCAGGGAGTGGTGCAAAATCAGCAGATTTCCCTGGTGACCAATATGGTCAAAGGTAAGACTCAAGCCTATCGGCAGACCCAAAATGTTTGGGTGATTGGGCGCGATCGCAAGGCTTCTCTGCCCATTCAAGATCGACGGCTTTCCCGTCGCCATGCGGCTATTCAGTTTGTGGCGAACCAGGGATTTTACCTGGTTGATCTAGACAGTACGAACGGTTCCTTTATCAATGGGGAGCCGGTGCGCCATTGCCAGATCCTGCAGGATGGAGCCCAGGTGCGATTAGGCAGTCTGGCCTTTACTTTCTTTGTCCAGGAAACCTCGAATCTGGCCGAGCCGATCGCTCCAGATCTGCTCAAGCAAATTAATCTGATTCGGGAAACCTTTGCCCTGCCGGTAGGAGATACAACCGTAACGGATGGGGCAGCTGGAGGGGGGCACTGGGATACTCCTGGGGGCAGTGCCGATGAAACCTCCATGTTTCGTCTACCACCGCGCAATCAAAGCGTCCAGGACTCAGACAGCGCCGCCTCCGAACTGAGCATGGCTCAACGGGCAGAAATTCTTGATCGCTTCATGCAGCGTCAATCCCTTGGCCATTAACCCGGAAATGGGTGCTATCAGGGTTGGCGCAGGTCTTGCAGCAGGCGTACCTGAATCACTTGCCCCGGTTGAATCGTGGCTGGTTTAGGGGATGTAAAGTAAGTTAAGGCAGCGCCCGTAGCGGCCCCTCCCACGACTCCCCAGCCCGCCGACCCACTCAGGCCTCCTACGACTCCCCCGGCCAGCGCCCCAATACCGGAGTTCATGACCAGCCGGTTATCTGAAACCTGACGACTGCCTTCCAGGGTGTTAGAAGTGGCCATGAGGGGGACATTTTGCCCTCTGATGGCGATCGCCTGGGTGACAAATCGACTGCCGCCACTGTTGGTTTCAAACCGACCCAGCACTGGACTATTCACGGGGGCGACCAGACGGCCCTGGAAATCGCGAATTTCGCTCTCCAGCAGCAGTACTTCCTGGTGGGCACTGTTGGTCCGAATCGGCAGATTGGCCTCTCCGGGGTAGCGCAAACTCAGGGTAGCGCCGCTGGGGAGTAAGACATCGGGGGACAGGGATTGGGCCGGCAGGATCAGGCCAGAGTTATCCTGGGCTGAAGGAGCCAGGGGAGTTACCGGGGCTGCGGGGAGGGGTTGGCCAAACTCAACGACGGTTGGCCCCCTGGGAACAGTGACACTGCCGGGATCCGGGTTGGAGACTGGAGTAAAGCTGTCAGGAGCTACGGGTTGCAGGGGCGGCACAACTACCGAAGGTTGGGGCTGTCCCGTTAATTCTGCCTGCATGGGTAGGCCAGGGCTGACCGGCGCAGCCGCAGGGCTAACGATCGGAGCCGGTTGCAGGGGCGGCACAACCACCGAAGGTTGGGTTGAACCAGAAGCCTGGTTGGAGACTGGTGTTGCTGCCATCAGGTCGGGTACCCGCACCGATACGGTTGACTCGGGAGGATTGAGAGTTAAGGGCAAACTGGCGGGGAGTTCTGGGGTGGCTATGGTGCCCAGGGCTGGTGCAGGACGAGTAAATTCCTGGGAAGCGGAGGCAGCTGGACTGGCCGGACCGTTGATGGCTGGAGGGGGTGCTCCCAAGGGTGGCACCGTGACCTGGGGCGTAGCAGGGGTGGGGGCAACGGCAATGCTGGAGGGAATATCGGGTAGCACGATCGCGTCCCTGGGTGCAGCGGAGGGTTCGCTGGCCCTGGCAATGGTGACCGGGGGGGCAGGAGGAGTCAGCGTTTGAGGTAGAGGCACGGCAATCTCGGTAGCAGGGCCCGTTACAGCTACCTCAGGGTCGGGGCCGGTTGACGGCAGGGGGGTAATAGTCGCTACCGGGGGCGCAGAAACTTCCGGGGTTGGAGCAGGAGGCAGGGCTTCCCCCAGGGTGACGATCGCAGGGTTGGCGGTGCCGGCTGAGACTGGGGTGACAACCGGAGGCGGAGCCAGATCGATACCCGTCGTCACCGTTGGTAACTGACTGGAAGGTACTGCCGGGGTGGGAGCCGCTATAGGAGCCGGTTTGAGAGCAGCTGGTTGTTTTCCAGGGGATTGAATCAGGGGCCGCACGACCCAGCGAGTTTGCTGAGCAGTGTCCGCCTTACCTACCTTTTGCAGTTGTACCTGACCGGGAGCCAGGGAAACATCCGGGGAAATGGTCATGACGATGCGGGCTACCCCCGGCTGGTGCTGGGAGATCCGGACTTCTCGCACGGCACCGGAGAAGCTCTTCTGGGTATCTCCGGCACCGACGGAGGTTCCCGGTAAGTCTACGACAATTCGGGCCGGTTGGGCCATCATAAAATACCGGGGGGTGGTGCCTTCCTTGACCGTAATTTCCAGCTTGTTGGCCGCTGGGTCAAAGTTCCACTGGGTCGGGGGAGCAGCCTCACTCAGGCCGATCGCTGGGGTAGCCACGATGGTTGCAACGGTTCCGGCCATACCCAGAAGCGAGAGCGCTGGCCAATGGCGAGATCTGGACTCAAACCCGGATTCAAAATTCTGGTTTTGCATGGCTCTAGGTTGCATGGCTCTGGGCAGAACGCATCTACAGGAGATTCGTTTATAGAATAGTCTCAGTTATTGCAATTGCAAGAAATTCTGTGTGTTTGAGCAACCCTATCCCGAGCATTCTGGGTTGGCACCAACGCTTTTCCTGGAAGAAACCCCCGAATGAATCGCATTATGCCACTAGATATAGGGTTTGACCAGTTTTGTTGAGATAAAAAAATGGGTGCTGATTTTTCCAGGATTTTGCTCTTCAACCGGTGATTTCCTCAGCAGGGGGGAGGCAGACCCCTTAACTCCCGGTTAGGGTAGGGTTGTAGCCTTTGCCTGCCACTCTATGATTTATATCCCTGACCCCCAGATTCCCGATCCGTCTCCCAGTCCTTTACCGGGCCCGGTACCTGAGCCTGTTCCGGGGCCTGTTCCCGAACCCATTCCCGGCCCGGTACCTGAGCCTGTTCCGGGGCCTGTTCCCGAACCCGTTCCGGCTCCAATTCCCCAAACTGTGCCCGGTACGATTCCCCAGACGGTGCCTTAGGTGAGGGGGCCTGGCGCGTTAGATCAGGCCACGACGATCCGTTCAAATTCTTCCAGACGGGCCGCTTCCAGAGCGTAGCTGGTGCCATAAATTCGGGGTAGACGGCCGGTTTGGGCCAGAATTTGCCGGACTTCTCGATTGCTCACATCTGCCAGTAGCCGATTGCTGGCGATCGCCAGACTGGCCGCAATTCCTAAGCCTTGACCAACACCACAGTTGAACTCGACAATCCGACCGGCGGAGCAGGCATAGCCATCGAAGCCGGAGGCCGGACTGACCACTGCCAGGTTGGGCACCAGGCTAATCTGGGCATGGCGAATGCCGATATTAAACAGCGGGGGGTGGTGAAAAGAGACACTGCTAATGCCCAGGGCGGCGGCTTTGGCTCCCAGTCCCGGAATCCCGCCCCGCACATCCAGATGGTAGCCAAAGGTGCCGAGGGCTTCACTGGAGGCCACCCCACCCAGCAGCATATCGGCTCCACTCAGGGGTTCAACGGTGCCCGTAACGTTACCGGCGTGGCGAATATAGAGTTCGATCATGGGACGGGCAATCTTGGCTCCCAGACTCTTAAAAAATCGATCGATGAAGCCCATTTCCTGCAACATAGCAGCCGTCGGTTTGGCGCTGGCCCGGGCCAGGGCTTCTGCCTGAGAACCCGTCACCTGGCATAGCAGGGCATTCCAGGACAGCCGTCCGTTGGGCAAAACAGCAATATTGCCGCAGTCTAAGATTGCTCCACTTTCATTCAGGAATAGTTTGGTGCCCCGGAAGGCGTGGTAGGCGATCGACAAAGCCCGACTCCGCACATCAATATGGTCGGAACCGACATGCATGGTTCGCAGGTTGCCCTGGGCATCGACGATCGTCTGCCGAAAATGCTCAATCAAAGCCGGGTCGCCCCCGGCAGCCAGACTGATAAATCGCTGGGCCTCCGTATCGTTGCGATTGGCAAACCGGCGCAGGTAGGCCAGTTCCACATCCCGTAACCGCTGAATACTCAGACCTTCGGTTTCAAACACCAGGGTGACGGGTAATTCTGATTCTGGCAGGCCAAAGGTTTCAAACCCCTTTAATTTCGGGACTCCCGCCGCCTGGGCCAGTTCTGCGTTTACCGTCGAGTCAATAAACTGGCGGGCGGTATAGGTTTCACCCCGGGCGGTTTGAATGCCGGTGAGGCGGGAACCGGTTTTCTGGACTCCGGCGATCGCCACACTGCTGATCATATCGACCCCGGCTTCGCTCAGCATTTGTCGCAGGGCCTTATCCGCCTTTTGCCGATCCAGGGCAATCTGGGTCACTCCGGCCCGTTGCAAAAACTCGGTGTAAATGGCAGCCGGTTCGCCAAAGGTGGGCAAGTTCAGCGATCGCCGAATATCTGGCGGCACATTACTCCGATCCAGATAGGCCAGGCCTCCCCGCACCAGGTGGCCCCCCACCCCCTGGCGAGAATCGCCCTTAAACATCAGCAAGGTTCGCAGGGGTTTGCCCAATCGCCGCCGGTGCTCTCGAGCAGCGGTCACCAGGGCCAGGACACCGGGAACTTCATCACCGAAACCAATCAGATCGTAAGCACGGGGGGTAGAGGCAGTCATGGTAGTCAGAGAGGAAGGGATAAAACAACATGGAAAGTAGCCCAGGGTTTGCAGGATCGTCACCCCAGGCCAGAAATAAATTCAGCGAGGGGGGACCCAGTTCCGCACGACATCCGGGCGACTGACAGGGGTTGGAAATAACGCTTGAAACCCGGCTTTACGGCTACTGGCAGGCTCCTTCGTTAAATTCCACAGGGTTTCATAGAAGAAGAAAGAGACTCCCGGCACTCCCTGCGATCGCACCGCCTGCACCTGTTCCTGCACCTGCTTGATCGGCACGGGCAACCGTCTCAACCCCGTCAAAACTCCGACTCCAGTTGGAATATGCCGCCTGGCCGCCTGAAATTCTGGAGCTTTGAGTTCGTTGATAAAAGAAGTCAGATTGCTGCGATAAACCTGCAGTACCAGTTCTTCGATCAATCCCCGTTGCTCCCAGGAACGCCAATCTTGCAGGGAGTTGTTGTAGGCAAAGGTATAGTTATTTGGCGATAGACCTACAATCACCTGATTTTTCTGGGCTTTTACCCCTTCAAACACCTGGCGCAAAAACTGGGTGATTTTATCGGCTCGCCAGCGCATCCAGGCCGGGTCCTTCGGATTACTGGGTGGTACTTTCCCCTGGTGTTCTTTCTGATAGAGGGCGATCGTCGTGGGATCGTAGCCAAATTCGGTGGGCAGGCCAAAGTGGTCGTCAAACTGAATGCCATCGATGTCGTACTCGGTCACCAGTTCCAGGATCAGTTTCATGATGAACTGCTGCACTTCAACCTTAAACGGGTTGAGCCAGACCCGGGGATAGATTCCTTCCTGCCAGGTCTGGGTGCCATCCTGCCGCTGGGTCAGCCAATCTGGGTGTCGAATCGCCAGGGCCGAGTCTTCGGGCACCATAAAGCCAAACTCAAACCAGGGAATCACCGCCATTCGCCGCTGGTGGGCCTGTTGAATCATCTCCGCCAGGGCATCCCGATTCTCCAGACCGTAGGGGCGGGGGTCGTAGGCTGCTCCCGTCACCTGGCGGGCAGTCTGGCTGGGATAGAGGGTGTATCCCCAGTTCCAGACCACCGGGTAGAGGGTATTAAAATTCAACTGGGCCAGGTTTTGTACCATCTGGCTGAGGCGGCTGCGATCGAACAAAACATTGCTATCCACATTGGTGATCCAGACTCCCCGAATCTCACTCCGGGGGGAAGTCTGGGCCGGTATCGGGCGGGCCGTTACCAGAACCGTGATCAGGCAGGCGAGCAGGGCGATCGGCAGCAGTAACCGCCGTAGCAGGCGAGAAGGATGGGGCATGACGGATCTCTGACAGACCAGTAGAGCAGGCACCCTAGTTCTATCAGGTTTTAATCAGGGTGCTGCTGTTTGGTAACCAGAATTGATTTCCGTTGCAGGAGTTCCTCAACTTGACAACCCTTAACCGCCGCTGGCTTTGGCTTTATAGCCCAGCTGAATCAGAAACTGGACAATCTTTTGCTTATGGTCGCCCTGAATTTCAATTTCGTTGTCTTTCAGGGTGCCACCGGCTCCACACTGGGTTTTTAGCTTTTTCAACAGATCATTCAGGGTGTCTGAACTGGTCTGAAACCCCCGAATGATGGTGACCGTTTTGCCTTTGCGGCCACTGCGGGAAGCTTCTACGCGCAGGTTTTGCTGGTTGGGGGGCAGGTCAGGGGTGCCCCGCTGCAAGGCGGCATCCTGGCTGGCCTTGCCAAACTCGGAGTAAATCACCCGATCGCCGTTAGAACCTGAAGACTTTTTCTGGGAAGACATGGGAATAAAAAGTTGTGGCTGTATCTAATCTACGATCCTCAGGATCGTGAATTTAATAAAACCCGGAACTTAATTTTTGAAAGCATGGTAGAGTCGCCGGTTCAACAATTAAAAATTTGGTTTTAATGAATTTGTGCTCCTAGCTACCCTGAATCACCAACTGATAAGTGATGGTTGATTGGGTTGGACTGCCGGCAATTTGATTAAACAGTCCCGTGATCGGAGCGGCGTAACGGGGAATCGCACTGGCAGCCAGGGCAATATGCCGATCGGCTACCACCAGTCCCTGGGTGGGGTCAAAGCCGCGCCATCCGGCCCCCGGGAGGTAGACTTCGGCCCAGGCATGGAGATGGCGATCGCTGGTATCAGGGTCCCCTTCCTGGTAGCCACTGACAAACCGGGCGGCCAGACCCATGACCCGGCAGGCTTCCATAAATAAAACGGTAAAGTCTCGACAGGAACCTCTTTGCTGGGTCCAGGTCAGACCCGCCGGAGCCGGTTCTCCGGTTTCTCGCAGGGTGTACTGGCAGGTTTTGTAAATCTGCTGGTTTAACTCCGTCAAAAACTGGTCCGTCACTCCATTCACCTGCTGGCAAATTTCCTGAGCCATCTGGGTTACAACCGGGTCGATCGGACTGGCAAAATTTCCTTGTTGGGTTGCCAGGTAGGGCTGGAGTTGGAGCAGCAGGGAACTGGGATAATCGATCGGCAGTTTGATGGCCCAGGGTTCGAGCAGGTAATCGAAGGGGTTCGTGCGGTGGGTTTCTACCTGAGACAACACCTGAACGGTGAGGCTGGGGGTGGGGACTGGCGGAAACCAGATCTTGCTGGTGTTATTCCCTTCCAGGTCAATCACCTGAGACTGCTGTTGGGGGGATGGGCTGACCAGCAGCGAAAAAGACGTTAAGGTCTGAGTGCCATCGCTGCGGGGGCGGAGCCGCACCACATGGGGTTGCAGACTGACTGCCTGACTGTAGTGATAGGTGGTCGTGTGGCTGATCTGATAATGCACGTAGTCAATACTCCCTGCCGTTCTGGTTACAGTTGTCCCCTAACAAATGTGCTATGGTCTGTTGCGGTTGAACAGTCTTCTCAGTGGGAACCCTGAAAAAGATGGTGATTTTAGACTGGGTATTTCTTCCTGACTAAATTCTCAACCCAACAATTTAATTTTCACGACCATGACTAACCTTACTCCCAATCCCAGTTTCAGCCTGACGATTCGCTTTCAGGTCCCTAACCGTCCCGGTATGCTGGCCAGTGTGACCCAGGCCATTTCCAACCTGGGTGGTAATATGGGGCAGATTGACCTGATTGAGCAGTCCCGTCAGATTTCTGTGCGCGATATCACGGTCGATGCCGCCAGCACAGAGCATGCTGAGACGATCGTGGAGGCGGTTAAGGCGATTCCCGAGATTAAGGTAATTAACGTCTACGATCGCACCTTCAATTTGCATCGGGGGGGCAAAATCTGTATTCAAAGCCGGATTCCTCTGCGGGGGCAGGCGGATCTGGCCATGGCCTATACCCCGGGGGTAGGCCGGATCTGTACGGCCATCGCCCAGAAGCCAGAAGAAGTTTATAACCTGACGATCAAGCAAAATACGGTGGCGATCGTCACGGATGGCAGTGCGGTTTTAGGGTTGGGCAACCTGGGGCCAGAAGCGGCGATGCCGGTGATGGAAGGCAAAGCCATGCTGTTCAAGGAGTTTGGGGGGCTGGATGCCTTCCCGATCTGTCTGGCGACTCAAGATACGGATGCGATCGTTGAAACCGTGAAAAATATCGCTCCGGTGTTTGGCGGCATCAACCTGGAAGATATTGCGGCTCCCCGCTGTTTTGAGATCGAAGCCCGTCTGCAACAGGAATTAAATATTCCCATCTTCCACGACGACCAGCATGGTACGGCGATCGTCAGTCTGGCGGCCTTGATCAATGCCCTGAAGCTGGTTAACAAGACCATGGCCGATGCCCGGATTGTGATTAATGGAGCCGGAGCCGCTGGGGTAGCGATCGCCCGTCTTCTTCGGAAGGCCGGTTCCAAATATATTACGATGTGCGATTCCCGGGGGATTTTGTCCCTTGATCGGCAAGATTTAACCGAGCAAAAACGGGAGTTTGCCGTAGAAAAAGGCGGGACTCTGGCCGATGCCATGCGGGACAGTGATGTTTTCCTCGGGGTAAGTGCCCCCGGGGTGGTGACTCCAGATATGGTGAAATCCATGGCCGCTGCTCCCATCGTCTTTGCCATGGCCAACCCAATTCCCGAAATTCAGCCGGAACTGGTCACCGGTCTGGTAGCCGTCATGGCCACTGGTCGAAGTGATTACCCCAACCAGATCAACAATGTTCTCGCCTTTCCCGGAGTTTTTCGCGGAGCCCTCGACTGTCGGGCCTCCAGCTTCACCACTTCGATGTATTTAGAAGCAGCCCACGCGATCGCTTCCCTGGTCAAGCCTTCCGAGTTAGACTCCGAACATATTGTGCCTTCCGTGTTCGATGAGCGGGTCGCTACCGCCGTCTCTGCGGCAGTTCAGCGGGCTGCCCGTCAGGATGGCGTGGCCCAGGCTTAAACGATCTTGCCGGGGCGATTTGTCAACTGCCCCGGCAAGATTCCGCTGCTTAAATTATTCTGCTACCGCTATTAAGCCCTTACGCACTCCATAGAGTAGCCGATCGATCAGCAATAAATCTGTTTCTTCCAGGGCATCGGCCATGAGTGCCAGCATTAAATTATACCGATCCAGGTAAGTAATCTTGCCTGTGATAAGAATTTGCCCAACCATATCTTCCAGGCAGACCCGAGCCATTGCTGAAGAAGTAATCATTGGAGATACCCTGTGCTGATCAATAGTCTGTTGTAGTGTGCCCAGGCAGGGAGAAAAATCAACGATCGCAGGAAGAGGCTTTCTCTATCTTTAGAGAGAAGACAGTCAGTGTGTTTAATGTTGCTGGAGGCTGGCTACCGGGGAATAACTAGCCTATTCCCTGTGCGATGAAAGTTCTCTATGACCTACAGTCTGAAAATTGCTGATATGCCTGCGGCAGAGCGCCCGCGGGAACGTCTCATAGCCTCTGGGGCTAAAAGTCTGGCGACGGCAGAGTTGATCGCTATTTTGTTGGGCACTGGCCAGGGGCCAGGGAAACTGTCTGCCGTTGGCCTGGGCCAGTACCTATTACAAGACCTGGGCCGCCACCAGCGAGATCCCCTGACGGTACTGCAGCAGGTGACGGTGGCCGAATTAACCCGAGTACCGGGGATTGGAGAGGCGAAGGCAACCGCTATTCTGGCAGCGATCGAACTGGGGAAGCGGGTGTTTCAGTCCCGTCCGGCGGATCGGACGGTGATTGATGATCCAGCAGTGGCCGCCGCCGCTCTCAGCCATGAGTTGATGTGGCAACCCCAGGAGCGCTTTGCTATCTTGCTGCTGGATGTCAAACATCGCTTGTTGGGAACTCAAGTCATCACAATTGGGACGGCTACCGAAACCCTGGCCCATCCCCGTGATATCTTTCGAGCGGTGTTAAAGCAGGGGGCAACCCGCGTTATCGTTGCCCACAATCACCCTTCAGGCAGTATAGACCCCAGTCCAGAAGATATTGTGCTCACCCGACAGCTGCTGGCCGGTGCCCAATTCCTGGGGATTCCCCTGCTCGATCACCTGATTTTAGGTAATGGTAACTACGCCAGTTTGCGTCAGACAACAGCCCTCTGGCAGGAATGTCCTCAGGAAGAGTGAGTTATTTAGAGCGGGCGATCTCCCCAGTTTCTACCCGGTGATGGAATGATGGGTCGAAAATCTGAACGCTATTATGGGAGCAATTGGTTCGTTACTTCAAAAAGCCTTTATAACTAAAACGCTGAATAATATTTCGAGGATTTGATGGAAATTTGGGAACAGTTGAAGCGCCAGCGGGTAAAGCATATTGTTAGCAGTTACCAACTGGATGGGGAAGATGTCGCCTTTGCTTCTGAGTTAGACCTGTTGCTGCAACATTATCCAACGGCCCTGGTAGAGCTGGCCCTGGTGGAGACGCTGGTTGATAATTGGCTGAAACTCCCCCTGGTGCGGGGGCGGGAGTTTTTGGTTCAGACCCATGCTCAACTGCAACAGTGGGAAGACCGAGAAGTTGTCTCCACGATCGCCCCAGAGCAGTTTCAACAAATTACCGGATTAGATCCCACTCCCGTATTTGGCGGAGAAAGGGTGGCTTCCCCTGCCCCTGTTTCTTCCCTGGGTAGCTCCATCTAGCAACCTGAGTTAGATGGATATGGATACGGCCGATTCTACCTGGGTAGGCACTGTGGCACCTGAATAAACCAGTCCCCGTTGCATATCCAGGGTAATTATTTCGCCATCCCGCACGGCCGAGGTGGCATTAGGAACTCCCACAATCACCGGTACTCCTAGTCGCAGACCAATCACCGCTGCATGGCTGGTGAGGCTGGGATCTTCCGTAATAATTCCGGCAGCTTTGCGAATCGCATCAATGTAATCTGCGGTAGTCTGACGGGCCACCAGAATTTCTCCGGCATTAAAGTGGCTGCTGTCGGTGGTGTTGTGAATGATCCGGGCCCGACCACTCACAGACCCCTGCCCGATACCAACCCCCTTACCTCGAACGGCGGTGACTACTTCCACCTTAATCAGGTCGGTGGAACCGGCCACCCCTTGCAGGGTTCCGGCGGTCAGCACAATCAGGTCACCTTCCTTCAGAAACAGCTTTTCTTGAGCCACGTTCAGGGCCGCCTGAAAGGTCTGGCCGGTGGAGGGCAGATCCAGCACCAGTAGAGGTTTTACCCCCCAGACCAGTTGCAACTGACGGGCTACATCCACATGGGGCGTGACCGCCAGGATGGGCTTTTTGGGCCGAAACTTAGACACGTTACGGGCGGTGGCTCCGGTTTTGGTCAGAGTCATAATCGCCGCTGCATCCAATTGCTCGGCAATTTGACCGACGGCACTGCTGATCGCATTTGGGATCGATCGACCGGTGTCTTTGGCGGTACGACTGGGCTTTTCCTGCTCGATTCGAACCGCGATGCTGGCCATAGTGGCGACGGCTTCCACCGGATACTTGCCGACGGCGGTTTCGTTGGAGAGCATCACCGCATCGGTGCCATCTAGAATGGCGTTGGCCACATCCGAGACTTCGGCCCGGGTGGGACGGGGGCTGTGTACCATGCTATCCAGCATCTGGGTGGCGGTAATCACCGGAATGCCCAAGCGATTGGACGTGGCAATCAGCCGTTTCTGAAGAATCGGGACATCTTCTGCCGGCAACTCTACGCCCAGGTCGCCCCTGGCCACCATCACCCCATCGCTGATGGCCAGGATGGCTTCCATCTCTTCGATCGCCTCATGCTTTTCAATCTTGACGATCACAGGCACATTTTTACCGGCACTGGAGATCAGTTCTTTAATTTCCAGAACATCCTGGGGGTTCCGGACGAAACTCAGAGCGACCCAATCTACCCCCTGATCCAGGCCAAACATCAGATCTTTCCGGTCTTTGTCGGTCATGGCTTTGATCGACAGGTAGACCCCGGGGAAGTTGACCCCTTTATTATTCGACAGTGGCCCCCCAACAACGGTTACACAGTGGAGTTCCCGGGCTGCTTTATCGACCTTCTCTACCATCATTTCGACCCGGCCATCATCCAGCAGAATCGTTGCGCCCTCCGGGACTTCTTCAGCCAGAAGGTCGTAGGTGACGCAGCTTTTCTCCTGATTGCCGACCATGGTCTGGCTGGTCAGGATGAACCGATCGCCCTTATTTAGAATGATTGACCCGTTTTCAAATCGTCCCAAACGAATTTTGGGACCCTGGAGATCTTGCAGAATTCCGACGGGCTGGTTTAACTCGAAGGAGGTCTGGCGAATCAGACGGATACTCCGCTGATGGTCTTCGTGGGTGCCATGGGAGAAATTCAGCCGAAAGGTGGTTGCGCCTGCTTCGATCAGGGCTCGTAATACTTCTGGGCTGCTGGTGGCGGGACCGATAGTGGCGACAATTTTGGTACGGCGTTGAGAATTCTGCGATTGCATGGATAGCATCAGGGAGAGTAGAAGATGTGCCGGTCGAATTGGTTGGGCACCTCCGGTAATTGTACCCCTATCTTTCCCCATCACCATTCCTGTAGTGCGATCGCCACTCCTTGTTTTAATTGATCCGGGACATCACTCTGTCTTGCCAGATGCTCTAAACGGGCGTGGGCTGCCTCTGAATTCAGGGTTTTGAGCGCTGCGATCGTATGTAAGCGGACGCTCATGTCTTCATCGGCCAGCAGTTGCATCAACGGTTCCAGGGCCTGGGGTTGTTGCAGGTAACCCAGACTGAGGGCAATTCCCTGGCGAATTTTGGCATCGGCACTGCTGGCCGAACTGGCTGTTAATGCCTCCAACAGAACCTGAGCTGCCTGGGCTTTCAGGGCAGGATCACTCCAGCGGCCCAGTAAACTAATAATTTCTTGATAGACCGGTGCGGCCACACTCAGATTGGTTAAAGCTCGACACAGGCATTCCAGAGCGGGGGCTGTCCCCATCCAGGCCAGTGATCGGGCCGTTTCCAGTTGGAGCGGGACTGGAGTTGTGGCAGCAGTCAACACGCGAAACAGGGGTTCAGCGGCCTGGTCGGTGCCCAGACGACCGAGGGAAATAGCCGCCTGCTGACAGACCTCCAGGTTGAAGTCCCAGAGCCGATCGACCAGTAACTCGACCAGATTGGGAACCAGACCCAGGTAAGCCCTGGCTCCCAGCACTTCGATCGCGGCCCGTCGTACCATGGCCACCCGATCCTGCAAAGCGGCTACCAGGACAGGGGGAATCTCCGGCCCGTTGAAATTGCCCAGGGCTGAAATGGCCAGGTAGCGCACTTCTGCCTCTTGATCCGTCGCTGCCTGGATTAAAGCAGGAGTGGTATCAGGGTGATGGATCTGGGCTAAGGCCCGGATGGCAGTCAATCGGGTGGTGGGTTGTTGGAGCAGGTTGGAGAGGGGGACGATGGCAGTCTTGCCCACCTCCGCCAGGGCCATTGTCAGGGCCTGTTCTAACTCTTCTTCACTGGTCTGTTCCAGCATTTCTACCAGAGCAATTACCACCTCTGGTTGCTTGAAACTGGAGAGTATGCGAATGGCAAACCAGCGGATTTCAAGCTCTTCCTCGTCATCCCGCAGGATTTGCAGCAGGGGGGCGATCGCCGGTTGGCCAAGGCCAGGTAACAGTTTGGCCAGGTCCCAGCGGGTCTGAAAATCCCCTGACTTTAAAGCTGCCAGGGCCAGGGGTAGCAGTTCCGCCGGATCTAGATTTCCTTCCTGGGCCAGGGCTTCCTGCAAACATTGAATCAATAAAGTCCAGTTCTTTCCCTGGGCAGCTAACTGAGCTTCTTCTAGAATATCTGGCATGATGCAATGGCGAGGAAGGAGGGCGAGAGGTGAAAAAATTGGCAACGCTGGCCATTTCATCATCTTACTTATCTGAGTTGTTTGATCATCTGAGTTGCTTCCCCAGATTGCTTGGGCCCCCAGGCTGAATCAGGCAGGGCAGGCAGTGTATTCTGATTGAGGGACAATTCCAAAATTTGTTGAACTCTGGAAATCATCTGTGCTTGACCTGAAGCTAATTCGCGAAAATCCTGACCTGGTGCAAGAAAAGCTGAACCGCCGCAATGGTAGTTACGATATTCAGCCGATTCTGCGACTGGATGAACAACGCCGCAAGCTGGAAGTCGAGCGATCGCAACTCCAGGCCCGTAGTAATGAAATCGGTAAGCTGGTGGGTCAGAAAATGAAATCCGGCAGCAAACCCGATGACCCAGAAATTCAGGCTTTGCGGGAAGAAGGGAACGGCCTGAAAACCCAACTGGCGGATCTGGAACCCCAGGAAAAAGACCTGAAAGCAGAAGTGGAAAAGCTTTTGTTGACCCTGCCTAACCTGCCGAGTGATGCCACTCCGGTTGGCAAAGATGAAACCGAAAATCCAGAGGTGCGGCGCTGGGGCGATGAGTATAAGTCCAGCAATCAAGGGCTTTTGCCCCACTGGGAAATCGCCGAGAAGCTGGGTATTCTCAATACCGAACGGGCCACCAAAATTGCCCAGACCCGGTTTGTCGCCCTGTTGGGGGCGGGTGCTGCCCTGGAACGGGCTTTGATCAGCTTCATGCTCGATCGGCAGATTGACGCGGGGTATGTAGAAGTTTTGCCGCCTTTTCTGATTAACTCTACTTCCCTCACCGCCACCGGCCAACTGCCCAAGTTTGCGGAAGAAAGCTTTCAGTGCAAAGACGACGACCTGTGGCTGGCTCCCACCGCCGAAGTACCGGTCACCAACCTCTACCGGGATGAAATTCTGGCCGCAGATAGCCTGCCCATCTACCACTGTGCTTACACGCCCTGTTTCCGGCGAGAAGCGGGTAGCTACGGGCGAGATACCCGCGGGTTAATTCGCCTGCACCAGTTTAATAAAGTAGAGCTGGTGAAGCTGGTGCATCCCGATACTTCTGAGCAGGAGCATCAGGCCCTGGTGCAAAATGCTGAGGCGATCCTGCAGGCCCTGAAATTGCCCTACCGGGTGATTGAACTTTGTACCGGCGATCTGGGTTTTGGGGCGGCCCGCTGTTACGACCTGGAGGTCTGGCTACCGTCTGCTGGCACCTACCGGGAAATTTCCAGTTGCTCTAACTTTATGGACTTTCAGGCCCGACGGGGAAATATTCGGTTCAAAGAAGCGGGCAAGAAGGGCACAGAGTTTGTTCATACCCTGAATGGCTCCGGTCTGGCAGTGGGGCGAACGATGGCAGCGATTCTAGAAAATTACCAGCAACCCGATGGTTCGGTGCGGATCCCGGAGGCACTCCAGCCCTACCTGAAGCGGGAAGTGCTTTAACCTGCGAAGGTTGGCCAGAAAACTGAGAGTGGCTCGGGGCGAGAGGAAATTCTTGGCAGAGTCGGAGATCTTGATCTCCCGACGTACCCCGCTTGCTATGGCCAGCCTTTAGAATAAAGGGGTTTAATCCATCGTTTTCCTAAACTTAACCCTATGTCAGTATTGGCAGCGATCGCCGTTCTGGCGCTCCTGATTGTAGTCCACGAACTGGGACACTTTACCGCCGCCCGTGCCCAGGGCATCTATGCCAACCGGTTTTCCATCGGGTTCGGCCCAATTCTCTGGAAGTACCAGGGCAAGGAGACAGAATACGCTTTGCGGGCTTTTCCCCTGGGTGGATTCGTTGGCTTTCCAGACGACGATCCAGAAAGTACGATTCCGGCGGATGACCCCAACCTGATGCGAAATCGGCCCGTTTTAGATCGGGCGATCGTCATCAGTGCCGGAGTGATTGCCAATCTGGTGTTTGCTTATCTGGTGCTGGTGTTACAGCTGGGTCTGGTTGGGGTTCCCTCCGGGTTTAATTACCAGCCGGGGGTAATTGTGCCAGAAGTGGTGACCCGGGATGCTCCGGCGGCCCAGGCCGGCCTGCAGGAAGGAGACATTATTCTGGCGGTCAATGGTCAGGAATTAGGAGCCTCTGACCAGGCTTCGGTCACCCTGAAAAATGCGATCGAGTCTCGTCCCGGTCAGGCCATTGCTTTGAAAGTTCAGCGTCAGTCTGATACCCTGACGCTCAATGTGACTCCCCGCGCCGATGCCGAGGGCAAAGGCAAGATTGGGGTGAAATTATCGCCCAACGGCACCAGAGTCTATTCCCATCCCAAAAATCCTTTAGAGATTTTCAGTCTGGCTGCCGAGCAGTTCCAGCGAATTGTGGTGCTGACGGTACAGGGGTTTGGTCAGCTTATCTTCAACTTTGGTAAGGTGGCCGACCAGGTGGCTGGCCCGGTGAAAATTGTGGCCGAGGGAGCCAAAATTGCCCAGGCCGATGTCACCAGCCTGTTTCAGTTTGCTGCCCTGATTAGCATCAACCTGGCGGTGATTAACATCCTGCCCTTACCGGCTTTAGATGGTGGACATCTGACGTTTCTCCTGATCGAAGGGCTGCGGGGTAAGCCTCTGCCAACCAAAATTCAGGATGGGGTGATGCAGACGGGGTTGATGTTGCTCCTGGGTCTGGGAATTTTTCTGATCATTCGAGATACTGCCAGCCTGATCCCACAATAAATTCCGGTTGGCCCAGGAAGGATTCGTCAGGTCAGTTCAACCCTTGCCTGACGAGTCTTTTTCCTCTAGTTTCCCTGCGAGGCTCCCATGAGTATTACCCGCAAATTGTCCGCAAAGCAGCAACGGGCGATCGAGATTTTGCTGCGGTTAAAACAGCTTTACCCCGATGCCACCTGTTCCCTCGATTATGCTACTCCAGTGCAACTGCTGGTGGCCACCATCCTCTCCGCTCAATGTACCGATGAACGGGTGAATAGGGTGACTCCTGAGTTATTTGGTCGCTTCCCGGATGCAGCGGCCCTGGCAGCTGCAGACCTGGCAGAAATCGAAACCCTGGTGCGATCGACGGGCTTTTACCGCAACAAGGCCAAAAATATCCAGGGGGCCTGCCGCGTGATTATGACCGAGTTTGGCGGCGAAGTGCCCCAACTCATGGAAGACCTGCTGAAGTTGCCAGGGGTGGCCCGCAAAACTGCCAATGTCGTTCTGGCCAACGCCTTCGGGATTCACATGGGGGTCACCGTTGATACCCATGTCAAACGACTGAGTTATCGCCTCGGGTTGACGAAACATACCGATCCAGTGCGGATTGAACGGGACTTGATGAAGCTGTTGCCCCAGCCTGACTGGGAAAACTGGTCAATTCGTCTGATTTATCATGGTCGGGCCGTATGCAATGCCCGCAAGCCCCTGTGCGATCGCTGTGCCCTGGCCGATCTCTGTCCATCGGCGGTGCTGTCTGAAAAACCCCTTGCTACTGAAACAAGTGGAGCAGACGGGGAGGCGGATGCCGCCCTGGTGGTTTAGCAGGCTGGTAAGTTTGTGAATACCTCACCGATCTGAACCGAGATTCGGTACAATAATTGATTGTGTCTTAATTTTGTGAGCAACGGGACGATTCATGGCTAAGAAAAGCATGGTAGAGCGCGAGAGAAAGCGCCAGGCGTTGGTAGAAAAGTATGCTGCTAAACGGGAAGCATTAAAAGAAGAGTTTGCGAATGCCACCACGCAGCAACAAAAGCTGGCGATTCACCGCCAAATTCAGCAGCTTCCTCGCAATAGCGCTCCCAACCGCGTCCGCAATCGTTGCTGGGTTACAGGTCGTCCCCGGGGTTTCTATCGGGATTTTGGTCTGTCTCGCCACGTTCTGCGGGAAATGGCTCACCAGGGATTATTGCCTGGTGTGGTCAAGTCGAGCTGGTAACAATCAAAGATTTGTTGGCTGGTAGGGACGTAGGTTCTACGCCCCTACTCACCACAGCAGCGATCGATACCAAGGCTTTCTAAGAGCAGGTCGCTGACTGCATTGGCTACGGCAAATTCACTAAAAAAGCTCTGAGAGAAGTCAAATGACTGCATCTCAGTGACGATCGCAATCACCAGCGATCCCAAATCATTTTCCCCCTCCATGCGCTGCCGGATGAAAATCTGGGCGGCTCTTTCGGCTATTTGCTGATTGACTTGTTCTGGAATAAACTCATGGTCAAGCCAGTTCAGCAGGGCGGCTTTGAGCCACTCACCTTCCTGTTGAGGGCGTTGAGTGGGGGGCAGGGTGATGGGGGGAATTGGTTCAACCATAGGCGTTACTGCAAGACAGGGCAGGGTATCGCTAATGGATGCCATTTTCCCATATCCGTTGAAGGGTTGGCAGAACGTGAAGTTTTTAGATCCCGATGGGAGTCAGTGAGCCTTGATAGACAGCAGGTTTGATATTCCCGCAATTGTGCAGGGGTACGCCCAGGGCTACTTCTTGATGGCCAATGATGACGACAGACTGGGCTGGTACTCCAGTCGGGAAAGAACCCTGATCCCGTTAGACGATCGCTTTCGTTATCCCCGGTCGCTGCAACGGGTATTGAATCAGCAACGGTTTGAAGTGGCGATCAATCGAGATTTTAGAGGGGTGGTGGAGGGCTGTGCCGATCGGGAAACCACCTGGATTTCGGCAGAGTTGAAGGAAATGTATGAAGCCTTGCATCAGGCGGGTTGGGCTCACAGCTTTGAAACCTGGCAGGGTGACCAACTGGCCGGAGGTATTCTGGGAATTGTGATTGGTGGGGCCTTTATTGGCGAATCCATGTTTTTTCGGATTCCGGATGGCTCTAAGGTGGCCATGGTCAAGCTGGTAGAACGCCTGCGGGAACGGCAATTTGTCCTGTTTGATGCTCAGATGATGAACCCGCATCTAGAACGCTTTGGGGCTTACATTGTCAGCAACGGGCAGTATAAAGATTTGCTCCGGCAGGCTCTCCAATGTTCCTGTGGGTTTTCTTAAGATCCCAAATTAATTGCAACCAAACTTCGAATTTTTGCAAGCGTGGCGAGCCGCACTTGCAAAAATTAAGTTTCGGGTTTTATCAAATTCACGATTCTTAGAGGCAACCCAGTTTAGTAGCTAATTTGCAGGGTCACCGCTGCTTCAACTTCCTGTTCGCCACCAATTACGGGGGTGGGGGCGGCATCGGCGGCGGCTTTGAAGGCCATGTTTTCTGCCAGGGGCCGGGGTGGGGGAGCAAAGGCATTGTTGATCTGGATGTTGACAATTTCCTTTTTGCTCAAACCCAGACTACTCAAGACAGCATCCGCCTGAGCCTGGGCATCCTGGGTGGCTTCCTGCAGGGCGACCCGACGGGCTCCGGCAATGGCGCTATCGGAGGCAATAAAACTGACACCATCTACCCGACTGGCTCCGGCTTTGACTGCTTCATCCAGCAGGGGGCCAGCTTTGGCCGTATCTACCCGGAAGCTGACCATATTACTGGCAGAATAGCCAGTTAGAGTCTGTTTGCCGTTGTCGTAGCGGTAGACGGGGCTGAGATTGATGCCCGTCGTCTCCAATTTATCGACATTGCGAGAGCGCAGTAGCGTAATTACGGCGTTGGAGCGGCGGGCTACCTCCTGTTGTACCTCCTTGGCGGTTTTGCCCTGGGCTTCGACCCCGAGACGAACCTGGGTCAGGGTGGTGGCAACGAGTTCGCTACCGCGGCCAGTAACGGTAAGGGTTCGCAGCATTTTTTCGACGGCTAGGGTGGGTTGGGCGATCGCAAGGCTGAGCAGGCTGGTGGTAATCGCTAAGGCTTTGAGGCGGTTCCAGCGGCGGGCGAGAGTTGTAGTCATGGGTCTCCTCACAGGGTTCAGGGTTGACTGAATCTAATGTGGCATTCTGGCAGGGAATGGTATGGCTGGTTACAGTTTTCGATACTTCCCGGTGTTGGATACGTTGGCTTTGCAACATCCTTCCTGAAAAAATGTCACCATGAAGCAAGGAAATCCCCAGGGGTAAGATGCATGGCGGCGATCGTGGCGGCAGGACTGAGTAAAATCTATCCGGTGGCAGTAAAAGAACCGGGACTGCGTGGAACTATCCAGCATTTCTTGCAGCGCACCTACCGCCAGGTAAAAGCCGTTCAGGATGTCTCCTTTGAGATTCAACCAGGGGAAGTTGTGGGTTTTTTGGGGGCCAATGGGGCTGGAAAAACAACCACCCTGAAGATGCTGACCGGGTTGATCCATCCCTCCGCCGGACGGGTGAATGTGGCCGGGTATGTGCCCTTTCAGCGCAAGCCGGGCTTTCTCAAAACCATTACCCTGATCATGGGGCAAAAACAGCAGTTGCTCTGGGATCTGCCAGCTTTAGACTCTCTGCGAATCAACGCGGCGGTCTATGGCCTCAGCGATCGGGAGTTTCATGACCGGGTTGATGAATTAACCGAGATGCTGGCTCTCCAGGGAAAATTGACCCAACCGGTGCGGAAGCTATCCCTGGGAGAACGGATGAAGGCAGAATTGTTGGCGGCTCTGCTGCACCAGCCTCAGGTTTTATTTTTAGATGAACCAACCCTGGGGCTGGATGTCAATGCCCAGGTGAGCGTGCGGGAATTTCTGCGGCAATATAACCAGCGCTACGGAGCGACGATTCTCCTGACCAGTCACTATATGGCCGATATTACGGCCCTCTGCGATCGGGTGCTGGTGATCCATGCTGGCCAACTGATCTACGACGGCAGTCTGGATGGTCTAGTCGATCGCTTCGCTCCCTGTCGGGAAGTCCGGGTGGAACTGGCCCATCCTTACCCGCCAGATAAACTGGCCTTTTATGGAGATGTGGAGGCGGTAGATGGCCAGGTGGTGCGGTTTCTGGTGCCCCAGGAAGATTTGACCCGGCAGGTGGCGACAATTCTGGCAGACCTGGAAGTGATTGACCTGGCCGTGACAGAACCGCCGATCGAAGAGGTGATTGGTCGGGTGTTAAAGGCAGGAGTGGTGGCATGAATCGATTGGGCCGAATTAGTACAACTCTGGTGGCCGTCTATTACGCCTACATGGTAGAGTACCGGGCCGAGCTGTTGTTCTGGGTACTGTCTGGTTCCCTGCCGATTATTCTCATGGGGATCTGGATGCAGGCCTCCCAGACCGGCCAGTTTGCTCTCTCCGCCGTAGAATTTGCCCGTTATTTTTTAGCGGCTTTTATTGTCCGGCAGTTTACTGTGGTCTGGGTGATCTGGGAGTTTGAGCGGGAAGTCGTAGAAGGGAAATTATCCTTTCGCCTGTTACAGCCCCTCGACCCGATCTGGCACCACTTCGCTTCCCATTTTGCCGAGCGATTTGCCCGCCTGCCCTTTGCGATCGGTCTGATCGGGTTGTTTTTTCTCCTCTATCCCCAGGCCTTCTGGCTACCTTCCCTGGGGGATCTCTTCCTGTTTTTGCTCGTCGTCAATCTGGCCTTTGCTCTCCGCTTCCTGATGCAGTACACCCTGTCCATGTTTGCCTTCTGGCTGGAACGGGCCAGCGCCCTGGAGCAGTTCTGGTTTTTGTTTTACCTGTTTCTCTCCGGCCTGATTGCCCCCCTGGAAGTCTTTCCCCCCCTGGTACGGCAGATTGCCCTGTGGACTCCCTTTCCCTACCTGATCCATTTCCCTGCCAGTGTGCTGGTCGGGTTACCGGTGAATTTACCCCAGGGCTTGCTGGTCATGGGAATCTGGAGTCTGGTTCTGTTTTTTATTTACCGCTGGCTCTGGCGCAAGGGGTTACAGCAGTATTCGGGTATGGGAGCCTGACTTGAGGACAGGGCTGACCTAGTTTTGCAGGATCTGGTTCTCTTGCCGTTTCAAAGCCTCAATATTGGTATGGTCTTCCAGGTAGTCCAGTAGTTTCAGGAAGTCGGTGCGGGGCAGGGAGCGGCCGCCAATTTCGCGGAAGGCTAACTGGGGTTTACCATTTTCAACGATGTGGTAGCCCCAGTAGAGTAATTGCTTGCTGAAGCGAACCGCTACGGTTTCGGGATCGATGTAGTGGCACTTGCCATCCTCTGCAATCATGGATTGAAACTCAGATTTAAGAATCTGATTCAACACATCATTTCGCTTGTCTTCGTCGCTGTGATAGTTGTTAATCACCACGAATAACTCGGCTTCTTGATTGATTCGACGAATAGCCGAAAAAGTCCGTTTGATCACATCGGCATTTTTGTTCACCCCCAGAGGGTTGAGGGTGGTAGGAATCAGGCAATAGCGAAATTTGCGGATAAATTCCGGTGGGTTGGCATCGTATTCGGGGCTGCAATCGCAGATCACAATTTTGGTGTCAGGATATTCTTCTTCCTGCCACTCGTCGTAGTTGAGGACGGTTATGGTAGCGCCCAGTTGCCCCCTGGGGCCAGGAATATACACCCCGTCCCCCAGTAGTTTGCGTAGATTGCTCTGGCGATCGAGGTCAATCAGTATGACATCGTAGCCATTCAGGGCAAAGGCTCCGGCCAGGTGGGCGCTGATCGTGGTTTTGCCGACTCCGCCTTTACAGGTGAATACGCCGATGTAGGTCACCTCGGGTTTGGGAGGCGGAGGGGGGATCTCTCCGTCTTCCCAGATCAACTGGTTATCCCGGAAACTGGCCAGGGCCACATCGACCACTTCTTCCGTCCGCATGTAGGTGAAAACGGAAGGGGTAAAGCCCGAGGTGGAAATTAAAAAGCCCTTGGTAAACCTGGCGGCGGCCGGTTGTTCCAGAAAATCAATAAACCGTTCTAGCTGTCCAGCATGAACCTTGGCCCGATGGGTTCTGATCTGAACGGCCACACATTCATCCTGTCGCTGTAACTCTACATCATAGCCAGACGCTTCCGATGGGGCGGGTATGACCGTCCAACCAGCTTGCTCGAACAGCTGGAGGATGACCTTCGCAAAATCAGGCGGGTTATCGAGTTTTTGCATAGCTTGCATATCGATCGCGCTCAGGTTAAGGATGTCGGGTTGCTAATAGAGATTAGCCCAAACCGGCAGGTTCGCAAAGTACGATCATCTCAGCAACAGTCTAATCTGGATCGAATCAACTGCGTGCGATTAATCTAATTTTTAGCCGGGGAAGGCTTCTATGGGACGCTACCTGCAAGTCTTACAACGCTTCTGGACAACGGCGATCGCCGCCGAACTGGAATACCGGGTGAATTTTATTCTGGCCGCCTTGAGCAGCCTGGGGGGGCTGGCGGGCAGCCTGTTTGGGTTGTTTTTGTTTTACCGGACTGGCTATCAGTTTCCCCAGTGGGGTTGGGAACAGGCCCTCGTCGTGATGGGAGTATTCACGATTTTGCAGGGGTTTGCTTCTACCTTTCTGGCCCCCAACCTGAACCGCATCGTGCGCCATATTCAGCAGGGAACCCTGGATTTTGTTTTGCTCAAACCGATCAGTTCCCAGTTCTGGCTTTCCACCCATACCCTGTCTCCCTGGGGATTACCAGATATGGTGTTTGGTGTGGTAGTGACAGTGTATGCCGGAGGGCGGTTGGGCCTGCGGGTAGAAGATTATTTTCTCAGCCTGATCCCGATCGGGTTTGGCTTTCTGATTCTCTACAGTTTATGGTTCATGCTGGGAGCTACCAGTATCTGGTTTGTCAAAATCTATAACGTGACGGAAGTTCTACGGGGGTTGCTGGAGGCCGGTCGGTTTCCGATGGCCGCCTACCCTACCGCCTATCGATTTTTCTTTACCTTTGTGGTGCCGGTGGCATTTTTGACGACCGTACCGGCGGAAGTCATTTTGGGCCGGGGTGATCCCCTCTGGATTGGGGGGGCAGGCTTACTGGCGATCGTCCTGTTTTTGGTTTCCGGGGCGTTCTGGCGGTTTGCCCTCCGGTTTTATACCAGTGCTTCTAGCTGAATCTGGCTGTTAATCCCAGATCCCCGTGGGGGAAACCTTTCCTCCCTGGCCAGGGGATCTTTCCCCTCCCGGTAGAGGTCTGTCGTTTCGGCCCTGGTTACGATCGACGGCTTACCCCAGAATCTTCAGGGAATCTTCCAGACTACCTTGAGCCTTGATACAGATATTCTTTGGGGATTGTATTTATGATTGGAGGCTAATACCATGAATCGACGATCGATCCTTCCCCAGGCACCCCGATCGTCCGGTACGCTCCCTCTTTCTTCCCCTATGCTAGCCAGTCATCCCCAGTCTTCCGCTCGACCCGATCTGCTTTCCCGGCAGGCTCTTCAATCTCGCACGGTTCGTCCTTTAGGCGCTTATGCGATTCAAGGGATTGCCTTTCTTGACGGTGATTTGATTGCTCTTGACTCGATTCGGGGGTATATCTTGCGGGTCAATATGGCCACCGATAACACGCTGATCATGAACTCCTGTAACGTCGAGGATTTTGTCGATGCTACCGGGCTGGCGATCGCTGGCAATACTCTGTGGTTTGCCCGGGACAATCAGGTTTTTTCTTGCAATCTGGAAGACTTTACCCCGCAGCCTTTTGTCACCATGCCCTACCCGGTGGATGGGGTTGCCGTGTGGGACTCAACGGTCTATGTCAGTAGCCAGAGGGAAGGCTATATCTCCATCCTGGAAAAAGACTCAAAGCGTTTGATCACCCGTCTGCCGATGCCCGGGGTGGGGGCCGAAAATCTGGTCGTCCGAGGAGAGGAACTCTGGGTGTGCGATCGTACCGAACAAACTGTTTACTGCCTCGATCGGGCCACGGGAGAACAGCAGTTTTGTGTATTGACTCCCTTTGAACACCCCAGTGGTATTGCTTTTTATCCTGATCCTGCAACGGGCGGAGAAACCCTCTATGTTTCCTATGCCTTTGAGGAAGCTTACATTCGGGATAATCCCAATGCCGAAAACCCGAACGAACTGACCTACCGCGATCGCACTTTCGTCCATCCCCTGTACATCTACCACAATCGGGAAGAGCGCTATGCTCTGTCGAATGGCTTCCTGGTCGAAATGTCCTACGTAGAAGAGTTGCTGCCCCTGGAAGAAGTCGATCTGCAAAATCTGGAATGGCGGATTGCCCTGCCAACGGAAACCCACCGCCAGAAAATTTTGAAGGTGGAGCCGGTGGGGTTGCCTTTCACGGAAGAGATCCAGGATGGCCAGCGGGTGGCGGTGTTTAAGTTCAACACCCTGAAAGCCAATGAACGTCATCTGTTTGGCTGGAAAGCTCTGCTGGAAGTACGGGCCATCAAGTATCTGTTTACGCCAGACGACCTGAGTAAAATTCCCCCTTTACCAGCGGATTACCAGTTTCGCTATCTGGTAGACGACGATGAACTGGCGATGGACACCGAAATTATTCAGCAGGCGGCTAAAGAGGCGATCGGAACAGAAACCAATCTGCTGCGTAAGATTCTGAAAATTCGCAACTATGTTTACGACTGCCTCTCCTACGGCCTGACCGCCCATATCGATCCCCCGGATGTGGTACTGCAACGGGGGGTTGGCTCCTGTGGCGAGTATGTTGGAGTACTGCTGGCCCTGGCCCGCCTGAATGGCATTGCCTGTCGTACCGTTGGTCGCTACAAGTGCCCTCAAAAGCCCGATCAGCAATATGTTCCCCTGGAGCCCGACTACAACCATGTCTGGCTGGAGTTTTATGTTCCCGGCTATGGCTGGTTGCCGATGGAGTCCAATCCCGATGATGTGATTGAGCGGGGGCCCTATCCGACTCGCTTTTTTATGGGGTTGCCCTGGTATCATGCCGAGATCGGTAAAGGAATTCCGTTTGAAACCCTATCTACCGCCAACGGGGATCTGGATGTCTCGATCGGGGAACTGGCTATTAACCATGTGCGGTTCACCATTCTGGGGGAATTGCCACCCCTGCAGTAGGGAAGGTTGTCGGGATGGTTTTAATGGCGTTTCAGGGAACGCCATTAAAATCGCCTCTAGGGGTGCGGTTCTGAAACCCCAGGTTCAGATTCCAAAATTTCCCGTCGGACTTCTACCGGGTTATCGCCCAGCACATTCACCCGGTATCGTTCCGGGGAAAAAGCCACCTGAATTTGTTTTGCCTTACAGGCTTCTGAAAACTGCTGAAACAGTTCCTGGTAATGCTTGCGGCTGCCTGATTGAACCTCTGGTTCCAGGCTCAGGAGAAAGTCCTGAAAGCCAACAAAGGCCAGCTCGTAAACCAGCTTGCGACTGAATACACCCTGAAAATAGCCGCCATGCACATCCAGTGCTCCCCGACCCCAGTCGAACATCAGTCGCAGGTAAACCAGGGCATTCAATAAGGGAAAACGATCGAGGCGGTAACACAACAACGGCTGTTTGACCGGATTGGGGGATTTGTCATCGTACTTAAAGTCCAGGTAGTTCGTGCAGTCAAAGTAGGTAAACAGATCGGCGATCGGCTCTTCTTCAATTCCCAGTTCTTTCTGAATCTGGATCAGGGGAAAACTTTGGGTGACGGTGTTGATCTCCAGATAGTTACCCAGGCGGCCACTACTATCGGAACTGGTCAGCGTGTTGCAGTTGATCACCCCATAGTTGGGATCGTCGGCTTTATTGCTGGGTCTGACCGTCACATTGCCCAGGCGATGACCGCGAATCCGGCTGTTGGTCGGGAAACTGAAGTAGTTGGCAGCGGTGGAGGCCAGCCGCAAAGCCAGATCCCCTTCATTGCTGAACAGGTAAGCTTCTTCAAACCGGCGCAGGGATGACTTGAGAAAGTTAGCCCGTCCGGCAAAAATCGACTCCGCTGGAATATCTGGAGAAGCCAGCACCAATCGGCCCAATCTAAATACGTTGCCGATATCTGAAGAAGGGGCCTTGCCGGCTCCGGTAGTGGTCCCGATCGACCGCTCGTCAAACACATCTGACAGAATGCGAACCGCGTTGGTGGTGACAAAGCCGCCCATACTGTGGGCAATGAAGTTCAATTTAATGCTGTGGGGTTGAACCTTGTCCTTCAGTTCTTTGTCCAGCTGGCGCAGCAGTTCGACTAAATCTGGCACGCCATAATTGGTTGCCCGGTAGGCATCCCGGAAGTACACAACGATTTTCAAAACCATCAGGGCGGCCACCAGGTTGCCTAAAAAGATCATCACACTGGTAGCGATCGCCAGGGGCCAGCTCAAGTTCAAGAAACTGAACAGACCGACTCCAACAATCCCACCTACCAGCATCAGAGCCAGCAGGATGGGCAGAGAGGTGATGGCCTTCCCGAGATTGTTGAGAAAGTCTACGCTTTCAGAGGACCAGCGATAGCCAATAAAAACAAAGTTTTTATCCCGTAAATTTTCATTGGCATAGCGCCAGATTTCCCAATACCAGTCTTTTACCCCCTTAATCGGAGTGTTGTAGCCATGAATGGCAATCACCAGTTCGGCGGAACCGGTCTGGGCTTTTTCGAGCAAGTTCTGGGCTATTCTTTGAATTCCTGGTTCTGTTCTTTGATCGAGCGGCTCCAAACTTGGCAACCTCGCTAAATCTCGTTCCAGGCTACTGCTGGCATCCTCAACATTGGCGGGGGCGGTACTGACGGCAAAATACCCGGGAATTTCCCAGTCTTTGTTGCCATCGGTCAGGCGGTACAGGGCAATCAGCGGTAGACCCATAGTGATCAACAGTTGCGTATCGGTTGGTCAAAGTTTCTCCTTGAAGAATAGTTTGCGTCAAGCCTCTGCCCAATCGGGGCAAGATTTCCTTACGTTTTTAACGATCCGTCGGCCCAACCTGCTTCAATGAATAAGGTATTTGTGGTGAGCGTTGACAAGGTTATGGATGTGATTCCCGCGATCGACCTGCTTGGAGGTCACTGTGTTCGGCTTTATCAGGGGGACTATGCCCAGGCCCAGACCTTTGATCAAGACCCGGTGGCCGTAGCCCGTAGTTGGGCAGACCAGGGAGCGCCCCGTCTGCATCTGGTGGATTTAGATGGAGCGAAAGCAGGAGAACCGGTGAACCTGGCCGCGATCGCCGCGATCGTCCGGGCGATTGATATTCCGGTACAGGTCGGGGGTGGGTTGCGCGATCGTCAGAGTGTTGCTGCCCTGCTAGAGTTGGGGGTACAGCGGGCAATTCTGGGTACGGTGGCGGTAGAACAACCCGAACTGGTGCAGCAACTTTCCCGGGAGTTTCCGGAGCAAATTCTGGTAGGCATTGATGCCCGCAATGGTAAAGTGGCCACTCGGGGCTGGCTGGAGACTTCAGAGGTGCAGGCGATCGACCTGGCCCAGCGTATGGCTCAGGCTGGGGCGGCGGCCATTATTTATACAGATATTCATCGGGATGGCACACTCCAGGGACCGAATCTGGAGGCTCTGCGGGAACTGGCTACGGCCATTGACATTCCCGTGATTGCGTCCGGTGGGGTCAGCTCGGTTACAGACCTGTTGAGTTTGTCAGCGCTGGAATCCTTGGGAGTGACCGGGGCGATCGTCGGTCGGGCGCTCTATACAGGCGATATCGTGCTTCAAGAGGGGTTGAGGGCTGTTGGTCAGGGGCGCTGGCAGGATGTTCCACCAGATTTTGGGTCATCGGCCCTGGCCTGAGCCGAATTGGTCTGTTAGTGAGTTACCAGGCGGTTTTGAGCCAGATCCCGAATCAGGGGTAAGCGGGACTCAATATAAGAGCTAAACATATCAGCTTCGTCTCGATCGAGGGCCCGCTGATTTCTAAGTTGTTTCAGTAACCACTGCACCAGACTGGAATCATCCAGATTCAGGAGGACATTTGTCTGGCTAGTTTCTACTAGCGACCAGAGTTGACGCAACATTACGGGAGACATGCAACTTCTTCCAAACATGGCTGGGAACGGGTAAGAGGATGGGGGAGAGCAACTCCCTCCTACGCTCACCATACCCAATTCCTATCCTGCTGTACTTGAATCACATAAGATGACACAAGAGTTACAAAATCCTTAATTATCTGTCTTATAACTTGACTCACGAATGTCGCTTCAGGTAGAAGCAAAATCTTTGTTAACGTACACCGTAGGTCTGCATCGGTTCTTTGATGAATCGGATATAGAAATGCCGAAAGGTAGACTTGATTACCCGGGGTAGGCCAAAGTCGATCGGAACCAGGCTGTCGGGTAAGCGCCAGTCGCTCACCTTTAAGTCTTCCAGTTGCTCCAGGGGAAACTGGATTTGCTCTAAGGAGGGGCATAGTCCCAGGCGTTGGGAAGCCGCTACCGTTGGTACCGTGGCCGGATCGACCTGCAAAATTTCGACCATGGCCCGATCCAGGGCAAAGACATCGGCTGAAGCAGCCAGAATATTCAGACGGCGCGGTTCCCCACCACTGGGGCCATTTCCTTCATGGCCGACAATGCCATCTAAAATTGTCAGGTCAGCGGCGATGGCACGGGCAGTTTCTACCAGCATGGTGCCAAACCGATCGCGGTCTTTTCCGGCTTCCATGTGCCACCAGGCTTTCATTTTGCCGGGTACACAGCCAAACAGGTTTTTGACTCCCAGGGTCAGGGTCAACTGACTGTGGGATTTGACCTTGGGCAGGTTAATAATCACATCGGCCGCCATGGCTTCTTTCGACAGCAGTAGGTGGTTGAATTCGCTACTGACGGTTTCGTAGCGCTGACCATGAAATTCGACGATCGGCAGGCCGATTTCCCGGGTCAGGGGCAGGTAACCATTGGCCTTGGCAACTCCCTGGGCCGAACCAAAGGCCGGAGCATCTCCCAGAAAAGGATGGCCCCCGGCTTCCTGCACCAGTTGGGCGACGCAGAAGACGATTTCAGGCCGGGTGACACATTCTTTGCCGGGGCGGGAACCGGTCAAAAGGTTGGGTTTTAGCAGCACCCGATCGCCGGGTTTGACAAAGGCCCGCATGCCCCCCAGGGGTTCTAACAACTGCTCTAACGCGGTTCGCAGCAGGGCGCGATCGTAGGACTGGGTTTGCAACAGGCTTACCGAGGGCTGGGTCATATCTGGCTTTGCTAGATTTTTTTGCTTCTAGCCTAACCTAATTTCCCGATTTTCATCTCCTGCCGGTGCAATCCTCAGGGATTGTGGGCTCGGGTGAGATTGGTCACCCGTTGGGCATTGGCGAACACTCCCTCTCCCTGAATTTGCGGCGTACCGGGTTTAATCTCTATCTTTAAGACATTGGCCGTATTTACATAGACCGTCTGCTCTGGCAGATGCAAAATCCACCAGGGTTTTTCCAGGATGCGGCGAATTTCCTGTTGAATCTCCTGCTGAATGGCCCCCGCCTCGATCGGGTCGTAGACGTTGTAAGACTCGGTTTGGCCATTGACATAGTGAAAGGTCAGTTGAATTCGTCCGGCTTCTGGCTGCATAAAACCTCTCCTGATCGATACTCTATTTTAGCCGTGACGCAAAATTGCATCGAGTAAAACCTCGGCTCCTGCTCGAACCGGATCGATACAGGGTAACCCGGTTTCCACACTCACCTGTTCGATCGCCTGTTGGGCTTCCGATTCACTCAAATGAGCGGTATTCAGGGCAATGGCAGCGACCCGGGCCGGGGCAAAGGCTCCGGCAGCAGTGGCCAGGCTCTCGTACAAACGCACCACTTCCTTAAGCGGTGGAATTGAGACATGGGAAAAATTGCGAATCTGGGTCTGACCGGCCCGATGCACCAGGATCAAATGGGTCGGTTGACTCCCCCGCAGCAGGGGCAGGGTAGCGGTAGAGGCCGGATTCAACAGGGAACCCTGCCCTTCGATCTGTAAAATATCGCTCTCTTCCCCGGCCTGCATCACCATTTGCTCGACTGCTCCGGCGGCAAAATCGACCCGAATCGCATCCAGGGGAATGCCCTGGCCCGAAATCATGATCCCGGCCTGACCCGATGCCAAAAATTTCGATCGCAGTCCTCTTGCTAAACAGGCCCGATGTAGTTCCAGGCTGGTAGACATTTTACCCACCCCCATATCGGTGCCCACGGTGAGAACCCGCAGACAGGACAGCAGCCTTGCCTGTCCACTGCCAACCTTCAACCCCGCCGGTTCCTGGCGGACATCCCATAACCAGCGTCCCGGTTTCACGGCTTGCACCAGTTCGGCATCCTGATTCAGACGGGTATGCAGGCCGTTGACGATCGCTAACCCGGCTGTGACGGCCTGATGAATTTCCTGCCGCCATTCGTCTGGCAGGATGCCGCCGGAGGGCGCGATGCCGATCGCCAAAACATTGGGGCTGTACTCCAGGGCTGCTTCTACGGAGGCGACGATCGGGACCGCGCGAGGAATTCCCGTCAGTTTTTGGAAAGACTCTCCCGCTGCTTGGTGATCAATTACTGCCACAATCTCGTTGCTGCTGTAGCGCAACATGGCCAGTCCGGTTTTGCCCTGGGTGCCGCGAAGACCCTCATGGAGCAAAATCGCCAGTCGATCGGTTGGCTCTAACATAGTGCGTCCCTCAAAAGGCTCTCCATAGAAAAAACACAGATAGGGCAGGGGGCTGCATCTATCTGTGTTCAGTGTGATCTAGATATAGGCGGTTGGAAAGAACCCTGCCGCAGTTTAAAGGTTATTCATCGTCGTCATCGGCATCATCGCCATCATCCCCCACCAGATCCTCTTCATCCGGCAGAATCGGCGAGAAGGGTTCACTTTCGGGGGTCATACCGAAGTTATCAAAGGCATAGCTGGGCCGATCGTCAAAGCTATCCAAACCGTAGGCCCGGGCAGTCCGATCATCCAGGACGACATCCTTCAGGTCGGCATCTTCATCAAAGACAGTGATACCGTCGTAGGACAGGTCTACATCCGGGCTACCTACTTCTTCGTAAGCGTTGAAGCCGGTACCCGCCGGGATCAAGCGACCGATGATGACGTTCTCCTTCAGACCCCGTAACCAGTCAGACTTCCCTTCGATCGCTGCTTCTGTCAGTACCCTGGTGGTTTCCTGGAAACTGGCGGCGGAGATAAAGCTGTCGGTATTCAGGGATGCCTTGGTGATACCGAGCAGGACAGGGGTGTATTCTGCCGGGGCCCCACCGGTAATCGACATGGCCTCGTTTACCTGCTCTACCTGGTAGAGTTCGACCAACTCACCGGGCAGCATCGTGGTGTCGCCACCATCATCGACCCTGGCTTTGGAGGTCATCTGGCGCACGACCACTTCAATGTGCTTGTCGGAAATATCAATCCCTTGAGATTGATACACAGACTGAACTTCATTCACCAGGAAGGTCTGGACTTTTTGCAATCCGATCAGGGCTGCATCATGTACCCCATGGAGTTCCCGGTTATAGCGGAAGTAAAGTTCCAGAATTTCGTGGGGATTCGCCGGTCCATCGGTCAGAGGTTCGGCAGACTGAACTTCCTGGCCATCGGAGACGATCGCATTCTGGCCAGGGCCGATTGGATACTCGGTCACTACTCCATCCGCTTCGATGACTTTAATTTCCACGGAATCATCTTCTCCGTAGGAAACCTGAGCCGTTCCCGGACGGGCTGCCAGAACACAGGCTTCCTTCGGTTTCCGGGCTTCCAGCAGTTCTTCGATTCTGGGTAGACCCTGAATAATGTCTCCCGTCTTCGTCCGTTCAAACACCAGAATCACCAGGTTATCGCCCCGTTGTACCAGATCTCCATCGTCAATATGGAGAACGGCACCGGCCGATACCCGATAAGGTCTGGCCGATCGCAGGACGAGCTGATCGCCTTCTACCCGGAGAACCTGACCCGACTCTTCTAAAACCACTCCCGGTGCAACTTCTGAGCCGGCTACCAGCAAGGCTCCGGGTTTCACCGATGGGGTTTTACCCTGGGTACTGACGGTAACCTGATCCGCATCTCGCACGACCAGAATCCGGCGAATCGCTTCCGTGCCTTCCCGAATCCCCTGGACTTCCCCGGCTTCCTTACAGCGAATCTCAGTGCGGGCTACCACATCACCGGGATCAATTTTCTGGCCATCCTGAACCAGAATCCGGGTATGGGTACTGCCCTGGGTCGTGTCAGCAGCAATGTCGCGCCGAATCACCAGAGATTCCAGAATTACCAGTTGCAGACGCAGGACTTCAGGGTCGGTTTCATCCGGCACCAGTTCGATGTCTGCTGCCAGTTGAGGTGCATCTTTGTCGATCTCCAAAACCAGCTGAATCTTCAGCAACTCTAACCCTTCTACGGACTTAACCCGTTCGCCATCTTTGTAAGGGAGACGCTGAACAGCCCGCAGCCGGATCGATCGGCCCGATTCTTCACTGGTAGATTCCTGACTGGGCACCGAAGGCTCATCGGGTACGGGAAACTCTGTGACGGGGCGCAGCAACAGGGCAGGCCCTTCGGGGGTCTCAACATACTCGACGTAGCGCAGTTCGCTGACGCTCAAACCGGGCATGACTTCCTGACCGGGGTTGACCAGAATACTTTCTTTGGTAACGATGTCGTCCGGGTTGTCTACCATGTGCAGGTCGCCCGGCTTAATCACGATTTCCCGCAGAATATCGTTTTTCTGGGTCACTTCAACGACACCACTGCTCTGGCAGAAGATGTCTTTGACGACTTCGGTGCCAGCCTCCACATACTGCCCGTCTTCCACCATTAACAGAGAAATGTCTTTGTTAACTTCGTGGGCTTCTTCCGGGATCCACAGGAGGGTACCACCCTTGACGACTTCATAGCCCTGCTTGGCCTTACCCCGCTTGGCGACTTCCACCCCTGAGTAGCGAATGATGCCGCCGGTTTGCGTATGGTAATGATCATCAATTAGTTCGGCCACAACCTGATTGTTGGTGACTTTGGTGCCCGGAGTGGCTTTCAAAGAGAACAACTGATTATGAGCAGTTTCAATCAGGTAGTGATCGCGGCCCTGATAGCTTTCGGCCCGCACCCTGGCCTGATCCAGCAGCACAGAAGCGGTGATGATCTCAACTTCCCGCCCCCCTTTACCTTCGGTTTCCTGGGGTAGGCGCACCACCCCACCGTTTTCAGTGATCAGCTTTGTCTCCGCGATCACCCCATCGGCAGCAATTCGATCGCCATTTTTGACGATCGGTTCCGCTCCGGGGGGAAGGTTGTAAACTTCACCGGAAAGCACCCAGATCAGACCACCCCGCTGGGCAATACGCGTGGTGTTACCCTGCCGGTCTTTCTTCTCTTCAGGAACCAGTTCAGCAAATCTGACTTCCCCGGCCATGTCAGAGGCCACATCCTTCGCCGCCTTCTCCGTTGTCTTCCGGGAGCGGCCGGTGAGAGGAACTTCTGCCAGAATTTTGCCGGCTTTCACTTTTTGGCCATCCCGAACTAACAGGGTAGAGCCTTGCAAGATCGAGAAAGATTGCTTTTGACCATCCGTCCCTTCCAGGACGATCTCAGAACTGGCAACGGAGTCAACCGTGAGAGCATCTTCCCCGTGACGAGTCCGGTAAGGGCGGGTTCGTAACCGCTTCGGAAAGCGAATGGTCCCATCAAAGTTGGCTTGTTCCTGACGGGCCATTTCTCCCGTAAACACCCCACCCGTGTGGAAGGTCCGCATGGTGAGCTGGGTACCCGGTTCTCCGATCGACTGGGCGGCAATGATCCCCACGGCTTCACCGATATCTACCAGTTTGGCGTGGGCTAAACTCCAGCCATAGCAATGCTGGCAGACTGAACGGGTGGCTTCGCAGGTGAGGGGCGATCGTACGATCACCTGGTCTACCCCAGACCTCCCAATTTTTTCTGCCAGTTCATCGGAAATATCCTGGTTACGGGGAGCGATCACTTCGCCGGTTTCAGGATGAATTACATCTTCTGCTACGACCCGACCCAGCAGGCGATTTTTTAGCGGAATTAAGACGCGATCGCCGTCGGTCATGCTGCGAACGGGGACTCCTCTGGGAGTGCCACAATCTACTTCCCGAATGATCACATCCTGGGACACATCCACCAATCGTCGAGTCAGGTACCCCGAGTCTGCCGTCCGCAGCGCGGTGTCTACCAGGCCTTTACGGGCACCGTAGGAAGAAATGATGTACTCCGTAACGGTCAGTCCTTCCCGGAAATTGGTCTTAATCGGCAGGTCGATAATTTCTCCCTGGGGGTTCGCCATCAAGCCCCGCATCCCGACTAATTGCCGTACCTGAGAGATATTCCCCCGCGCTCCTGAGAACGCCATCATATAAACAGAGTTGAGCGGGTTGTTAGAACGGAAGTTTTTCACAACCTCGTTTTTCAGCTCTTCGTTGGTACCATTCCAGGTATCAATTACTTTTTGAAACCGTTCTACTTCTGTAATTTCGCCACGGGTGTAACGGTCTTCCGTTTCCCGGATCGTTTCTTCCGCTGCTTCTAATAGTTGCCGCTTACTTGGAGGCACCTGGAGGTCTTCTACACTGATGGAAACCCCGGCTCTGGTAGCGTAACGGAAACCCAGATCCTTTAGCATGTCTGCCATCTGAGCAGTCCGGGCCGTCCCATAATTTGTAAAAGCCCAGGAGATCAAACGGGTCAATTGCCCTTTGTTGATCACTCGGTTCCGGAAAATTGCTTGATTTGTCTGCTCTGCCATCACTTAACCCCGCCTCTACTGAAGAAAAATCTCGGTTCTAAATAGTTGGGTCTGGGCTTCCAGACTCAACTATTTAGCTCAGCAAACTCAAACCAACCTAAACTGCCAGGGCATCCTGAATCGTTTTGTTATAGATAATCCGCCCTGGCGTTGTCCGAATGTATTGGGAAATCAGGTTTCCTTCGGCATCGTGCCGCACCCGTCGAGACTTGTAAATTCTGGTGACAGTGCCATCGGAAGATGTTTCTTCCTGGAGCACTTCTCCTTCAGCTTCTTCGGCTTCGACATCGCCATCAAAGCGCACCCAGACATAGGCATGAAGGTCAACCTGTTGCTGTTCGTAGGCAATAATGGCATCGTCCAGATTGGCAAAGTAGGTACCCATGCCCTTGGTGGCATCCGGGTTTTCGGCCGTCAGGTAATAGCATCCCAGAACCATATCCTGACTGGGAGTGACGATCGGTCGTCCTGTTGCCGGTGAGAGAATATTGTTTGATGCCAGCATCAATAACCGGGCTTCTGCCTGGGCTTCCAGGGAGAGGGGAACGTGAACTGCCATCTGGTCTCCGTCAAAGTCGGCGTTGAAGGCGGGACAAACTAGCGGATGTAATTGAATAGCTCGTCCTTCCACCAGAATGGGTTCAAAGGCTTGAATCCCCAGGCGGTGCAGGGTCGGTGCCCGGTTCAGCATCACCGGGTGTCCTTCAATCACTTCTTCCAGGACATCCCATACGGTTGGGTCGTTGCGCTGGATCAGTTTCTTAGCGGCTTTGATGTTATTCACCAAACCCTGGCGAATCAGACGGTGGATCACAAAGGGTTGAAACAGTTCGATCGCCATTTCCCGGGGCAGACCGCACTGGTGAATTTTCAGTTTTGGCCCCACCACAATTACAGAACGGCCTGAATAGTCAACCCGCTTACCCAGAAGGTTTTGCCGGAATCGTCCCTGTTTCCCTTCAATGATGTCAGACAGAGACTTCAGGGGTCGGTTATTGGCCCCAACCACTGTTCTACCCCGACGGCCATTGTCGATCAGGGCATCGACGGCTTCCTGCAACATCCGTTTTTCGTTACGGACAATGATCTCTGGGGCGAGAATTTCCTGCAGTCTGGCCAGTCGGTTATTCCGGTTGATCACCCGGCGATACAGGTCATTCAGGTCAGAGGTGGCAAAGCGGCCCCCATCTAACTGCACCATCGGGCGCAGATCTGGAGGAATCACTGGAATCACCGACAGTACCATCCAATCGGGCTGAGAACCGGTAGCGATGAAGTTGTCAATCACCCGCAGGCGTTTGATCAACTTGGCTCGCTTTTGCCCTTTAGAGGTGGCAATTTCTTCCCGCAGTTGTTCAGCTTCAGTTTCTAAATTGATGTCTTGCAGCAGTCGTTGTAGGGCTTCTGCTCCAATCCCGACCTCTACTCCCTGAAGTTTAGAGTCTTCACTGTAGAGTTCGTCCTCAATTTCAATCCACTGGTCTTCCGTCAATAGCTGCTTATAGCTCAGATTTTCGGCGTTACCAGGATTCAGAACAACATAAGCGTTAAAGTAAACAATTTGCTCAACATCCCGCAGGGGCATATCCAGCAGAATTGCCATATAACTGGGAATTCCCTTGAGATACCAGACATGGGCAACAGGAGCGGCCAGCTTGATATACCCCATGCGGTGCCGCCGCACCCGAGATTCTGTGACTTCAACGCCGCAGCGTTCACAGACAATCCCCCGGTGGCGAACCCGCTTGTACTTACCACAGTGGCATTCCCAGTCCTTCGCTGGCCCAAAAATCCGTTCACAAAACAAGCCATCCATTTCTGGCTTCAGCGTTCGGTAGTTAATCGTTTCTGGTTTGGTGACCTCACCCACGACCTGCCCGTTGGGTAGCGTCCGTTCCCCCCACTGGCGAATCCGCTCCGGAGATGCCAGACCAATCTTTACATAGTCAAACCGTTGCTCTAGCTTCGGCATCGCTTCTAATTCCTTTTCTGCTGTAGCGAAAAAATGCTTGGTCAGGAGGTTGAAGTCATGGGGTGGTGACGATCGCCACTACCCCATGATCCTTATTCATCGCTGTCGTCCATCTCGTCTCGAGAAATTGACTCGTAGGTGGGGCGAGAAGGAGCCCGTCGGCTGTTCACATCCGCCATCAGATCCACTTCTGTATCGCGACTGGTGCCATCTTCCCGGGTATCGAGTTTGTGAACCGCGACATCCAAACAAAGGGATTGCAGTTCTCGCATCAACACCTTGAAGGACTCCGGTGTACCGGGGCGGGGAATGGCCTTCCCTTTGACGATCGCATTCAGGGCTTCGTTCCGTCCCTGCATATCGTCTGACTTCACGGTCAGCAACTCTTGCAGGGTATAGGCTGCACCGAAGGCTTCCAGGGCCCATACTTCCATTTCCCCGAACCGCTGACCACCTTGCTGGGCTTTACCACCCAGGGGCTGTTGAGTTACCAGGGAGTAAGGGCCGGTCGAGCGGGCATGGATCTTGTCGTCTACCAGGTGAACCAGTTTCAGCATGTAGGCTTTACCAACGGTCACCGGGCGATCGAAGGGTTCTCCGGTACGGCCATCAAACACCTGAATTTTGCCAGCATTGCCAGGGTTGTCAGAGTCGAATAGCCAGTCCTTGGCCAGGATTTCCTTCGCTTCTAGCAGTTTGCCATGGACGGTTTCCCGGGACTTTTCTTCCCCGTGCATTTCGTCAAAGGGCACCACCTTAAAGCGTACATCCAGGTTCTCCCCGGCCCAGGCCAAGAGGCATTCGTAAACCTGCCCCACATTCATCCGGGAGGGTACCCCCAGGGGATTGAGCACAATGTCTACGGGAGTCCCATCGGGCAGGTAAGGCATGTCTTCCACGGGCAGAATTCGGGAAATAATTCCCTTGTTGCCATGGCGACCCGCCATTTTGTCACCCACCTGAATCTTCCGTTTCTGGGCCACATAGACCCGTACTACCATGTTGGCTCCCGGAGGTAGTTCATCCCCCTGTTCCCGGGTAAAGACCCGGACATCAACGACGCGACCTTTTTCACCGTTGGGAACGCGCAGGGAATTATCCCTCACATCCCTGGCTTTTTCACCGAAAATAGCCCGCAGCAGTTTCTCCTCGGGAGGCTGATCCGATTCCCCTTTAGGGGTCACCTTACCTACCAGAATATCGCCCGCCTCTACCCAGGCTCCAATCCGAATGATGCCAGTCTCATCTAACTGTCGCAGGGCATCTTCCCCGACGTTCGGAATCTCTCGGGTAATTTCTTCAGGCCCCAGTTTGGTTTGACGGGCCTCAATTTCATACTTTTCAATGTGAATTGAGGTGTAAACATCATCGGAAACCAGGCGTTCGCTAATCAGGATGGCATCCTCGTAGTTGTAGCCTTCCCAGGGCATGTAGGCCACCAGGATGTTTTGTCCCAGAGCCAGTTCGCCCTTTTCGGTGGCAGAACCATCGGCCAAAACCTGCCCTGCAACTACCTTGTCACCCACAAAGACGATCGGGCGCTGGTTTAAACAGGTGTCCTGGTTAGACCGCTGGTACTTCTGCAACTGGTATTCGATTTCTTTCCCTTCTGGGCTACGTACCCGCAACTTATCTGCTGCCACGTAGGTGACCTCGCCATCGGTGCGGCTGACGATCACCATCCCCGAGTCACGAGCAGCCTGGGCTTCCAGACCCGTACCAACCAGGGGCCGTTCTGGACGCAAAAGAGGTACGGCCTGCCGTTGCATGTTAGAACCCATCAACGCCCGGTTGGCATCATCATGCTCCAGGAATGGAATCAGGGATGTAGCTACGGAGATGATCTGTACCGGAGAGACGGCAACGTAGTCTACTTCATCGGGAGTAGTAGTCGTGAAGTCCTGGCGGTAGCGAACCGGCACCTGTTCACCCAGGATGTTGCCTTCTTCATCCATGGGAATATCTCCCGGAGCGACCCGCAGGTCATCCTCTTCGTCCGCTGTCATGTAGTAGGCCTTGTCTTTCAAGACACGACCGTTTTCAACCCGGTAGAAGGGAGTGGCAATAAATCCGTAGGGATTCACCCGTGCGTGGGTAGCCAGGGAGCCGATCAGCCCAGCATTAGGACCTTCAGGAGTCTCGATTGGGCAGATCCGTCCGTAGTGGGAGGGGTGAATATCTCGCACGGCAAAGCCGGCCCGTTCTCTGGTCAAACCACCGGGACCAAGGGCACTGAGACGACGTTTATGGGTCAGTTCGGCCAGGGGGTTAGTCTGATCCATGAACTGAGATAACTGGGACGAACCAAAGAATTCTTTGATGGCGGCTACCAGGGGTTTGGGGTTAACCAGAGACGCTGGAGTGAGGGAGTCTGCGTCGGAAACAGTCATCCGTTCCCGAATGATCCGCTCCAACCGGTTCAGACCCACCCGTACCTGGTTTTGTAGCAGTTCACCAACAGAACGCACCCGCCGATTGCCCAGGTGGTCGATGTCATCTACCTGACCGATATCAAATTCCAGGTTGATTAAATAGTCGATCGCCGCCAGAATATCCTGGGGTGTAAGCACCCGCACGGTTTCTGCAACGTTCAGACGCAGCTTTTTGTTGAGTTTGTAGCGACCGACTTTACCCAGGTCGTAACGCTTCGGATCAAAGAAGCGGGAATCTAACAGTTGTTGCCCCCCAGAAACGGTTGGAGGTTCACCGGGACGCAGTTTTCGGTAAAGCTCCATCAGAGCTTCTTCCTCGCCAAATTGCCCCTCTTTCTCAATCGTCTTCTGAAAGTATTCGGGGTGACGCAGAGCATCGAAAATTTCACCATCACTCAGGCCCAGCGCCTTCAGCAAAACCTGAGCAGACAATTTCCGAGTCTTATCGATGCGTACCCAGACCAGATCGTTCTTGTCAGTCTCAAATTTTAACCAGGCTCCCCGGTTGGGGATCAGACTGGCATTGTAGGTACGCCGACCATTCTTATCCGTTTCTGATTTGTAATAAACCCCTGGACTACGAACGATCTGGTTGACAATCACCCGCTCTGCGCCGTTGATGATGAAGGTACCGCGATCGGTCATCAGCGGCAAATCACCAATAAAAACCTCTTGCTCTTTAATTTCGCCAGTTTCTTTATTGACCAGGCGTGTGGGCACGTACATCTGAACGGCGTAGGTGCTGTCCCGTCGCTTGGCCTCGTCTACATCATACTTGGGGCGTTTGAGCTTAAAGTCTTTACCAAGGAAGTGCAGTTCCAGCTTGCCTGTGTAGTCTGTAATTGGCGAAAAGCTGTCCAGTTCCTCAATCAATCCCTCTTCAAGAAACCAGCGGAAGCTTGCCCGCTGAATCTCGACCAGGTCTGGTAAAGTGAAGGCGGGTGTGTTGTATGTCTGCTCAGTCATGCGTCTCCTTCAGAAGGGTCACGCCCAGCGCGAATCCCAGATTTTACGTGGTTTGTACGAATAAGTCAATACAAAAAGCCTGGATTCTATCTAGAACCCAAGAAGTCGAATATTGAATTGGATAAGAATTGGCGGTTCAGTGTAGTCTCCGGTGGCAAATCGCGGTAACAATTTCAGCGTTGAAACATAAAGCTTATAACACCTGCTTATTTATATAGGAACAGAAGCGAGACCCCTGAAATAATTGCCGAGCTGAATATAAAGGGAATAACTCATCTGTGAACACTCCTTATTATTATGACGCAGGAAAACACAGTTGGTCGGCTAACTAGTAGCAAAAATCTGCTTGTCAGTCAATAGCGTTGCTGGCTAATAAAGGACTAATGGATGAAAAATTAGAGGATTTTTCCTGAGTTAGGGGTAATTTGAAAAGTCTGCGGGCATTTTCAGTGGTCTGGGCTGCTAACTCCTCAAGGGAAACATTCCGTAATTCGGCTAGTTGTTGGGCAACATATTTGACATAAGACGGCTCGTTGCGCTTTTCCCCTCGCTTCGGTACGGGAGACAGAAAAGGACAATCAGTTTCAATCAATAGCCGATCAGCAGGAACCAGTCTGGCTGATTCCTGAATTTGAAGGGCTTTTTTGAAGGTTACTGTGCCACTGAAGCTAATAAAGAAGCCCAGATCTAGAAACCAACGGGTTTCTTCAGGTGTCCCACCCCAGCAGTGCATCACGCCTGGAACCGTTCCCTGACGCTGCCAAAAACTTTTTAGCAATGTCGCCATGGAGGCGGCGGCTTCCCGGCAATGAATAATAACAGGCAGCCGAAGCTCTTGGGCAATCACCAACTGAGCCTCAAATGCCTGCTTTTGCTGTTCCTGATTACTTGCCTTGAAGAAATCCAAACCAGTTTCCCCAATTGCTACGACTCGGTGGTCGGAACGAGCCAAACTGAAAATTTTTTGCCCTAAACTATCGGTCCATTGGTCAGAAACTTCCAGGGGATGTAATCCAACAGCGAAGGATAATTCTGGAAATCGATCAGCTAAAGCCTGAATCTCTGGAAATTCAGAGGGTGCAACACAGGAATGAACCAGCCCAACGATCCCCGCTTCACGCCAGCGACGAGCTACAGCCTCTAAATCAGGCTGAAACGCTGAAAAGTTGATATGAACATGGGTGTCAACCAGTTGCATGAATACCAGGGATTGACCGATCTAAGCTTCAGACCTCAGTTGATAGCGGCTTTTGAGCCAGGGGCATGAATCTCAGGAGGCAACAGGAATGTCTTGGTGTTGCTTGAGCACTTTGGCAAGGCGAGCTTTCTTTCTGGCTCCGTTGTTGCGGTGGAGAACACCCCGCTTGACAGCCTTGTCAATTTTGCTAAAAGCTTGGGACATACTGCTCTGAACCTGTTGCATTTGGTCAGGAGTAGGATTGGCGGCGTAGGTATTAACGGCCGCTAAGTACTTCTTCATCAGGGTTTTTACCGCTGACTTGTAACTCTTATTCCGGAGGCGGTTACGCTCGGCAATTTGGACGCGCTTAATGGCGGACTTGATGTTAGCCACAGTAAATCTCGAAACTCTGCTATTGAACTCTATTAGACAAACGAACAGGATGCTAGATAAATTAATATAGCATCTTCATTCGCCAATGACGCGATCTCCAAAAAATCCGGGTTAAGCTAGAGTAGCGAGTACAGGTACATCTGAATCGACTACGGTTGTCGAGGATTCAAGGCTCTGTACCTCAACCGGGCAATTCCTAAGACTGTCATTCCTACTCCATGCTGCGAATTATCACTCAGCGGGCTGAGGCACTAACCGAATTACGGCGGATCTGCGATCGCACCCATGACGATCAGGTCATTCATAAAGAGGCCACGGTGCGCGAAGTCCTTCAAACAGTGAAGCGTCAGGGAAACCGGGCACTTCTGCATTACACCTCAGAGTTTGATCAGATAACCCTGAAACCAGAGGAATTGCGAGTTAGCGGTTCTGAATTGGATGCTGCCTATCAGCAGGTTTCAAAGGATTTGTTAGAGGCTATCCGGTTAGCCTGTCGTCAAATTGAGGCGTTTCATCGTCAGCGCATTCCCAAAAGTTGGGTGCAGTTTGGGGATGACGATGTGGTACTGGGGAAACGTTACACTCCTGTCGATCGAGCCGGCCTTTATGTCCCTGGAGGGCAGGCATCTTACCCCAGTACTGTGCTGATGAACGCGGTGCCAGCTAAAGTTGCAGGGGTGCCCCGGATTGTTATGGTGACCCCACCAGGCTCGGGTAAGGGGATCAGTCCGGCGGTGTTAGTGGCGGCTCAAGAGGCCGGTGTTGAAGAAATTTATCGGGTAGGTGGGGCTCAGGCGATCGCGGCTCTGGCTTACGGGACTGAGACGATTCCTAAAGTCGATGTAATTACGGGGCCGGGAAATATCTACGTCACCCTGGCCAAGAAGTTGGTTTATGGCACGGTGGGTATTGATTCCCTGGCAGGTCCTTCCGAGGTTTTAATTATTGCTGATAAGGCGGCGAATCCAGTTTATATCGCTACCGACATGCTGGCTCAGGCCGAGCATGATCAGATGGCAGCAGCAATTTTGCTCACAGATGATTCTGTGCTGGCTCGTAAAGTTGTGGAAGAAGTGGAGCGACAGTTGGTAGATCATCCCCGTCGCTTACTGACGGAGAAGGCGATCGCCCACTATGGTCTGGTGGTAGTAGTAGAGTCTCTGAAGGAGGCCACCGAGTTATCTAATGAATTTGCCCCAGAACATTTAGAGCTAGAAGTTGCCGATCCCTGGGAACTGGTCAATGACATTCGCCATGCGGGAGCAATTTTCCTTGGTTCCTCTACTCCAGAAGCGGTAGGAGATTACCTGGCTGGCCCTAATCACACCCTGCCTACCTCTGGGGCTGCCCGCTACGCTTCTGCTCTGGGAGTAGAAACCTTTATGAAGCATTCCAGCCTGGTACAGTACTCTCCCGCCGCCTTACAAAAAGTTGCTGGCGCGATCGATGTCCTGGCTACGGCGGAAGGATTACATTCCCATGCGGCTTCTGTGCGAGTTCGCACTCGCAGTAACTCAGACCAGGAAGAGTAAAACTGAGTTCAAGAGGGGGCCAGTTTTCCATCTCTTTACCCGTGCTCGTCAGGGTTTGGTGGTTAAACTCGCCCTCTATGTCTCCCAGAAATAGGGCAACCCAAATTTCCCTACTAAATTTCTCAGGGTAAGGAGTACTTAAAGTTTAGAGCTCCTTGATACCCTGAGGCTTTTGCCAGAGCTTCAAGAGACTGGGTCCCTTCGTAGGTTTTGCCCCGAATTTTCCAGGTTGGAAAAGCCTGAATACCTGTACGACGGCAGAGTTCCATCTGGGAATTTTTGCCGTCTTCGGCACATTCGATGTAAGCGAGTTGACGGGCGGCGGCCTCGCCAAATAAATTCATTTGCTCATGGCAGTGAGGGCACCAGTAAGCTCCATACATTTTTGCTCCGATCGCCCTTAGATGTCTGGCCAGGGCAATTTCTGCGGCTCCCGAAGTGGTTCTAACCTTTGGGATCGTGCCGTCATTCGTTGGTGCAGCTACTTCGGTGTTCAGGGGGGATGCACTAATTTGAGGGGGCGTAGGGGTTGCCAAACCCATCGAAGCAACCAGCCCAACACTGAATAACGGTAACGTGATCGTAGCTTTCTGTAACCAACCCATGGTTTACCTCTAAAATTCAAAACCCAGGTGCAAATTTAGAACTGCACAGTTTAAGCGAGTCGTTTTACTCTTCATCCTGAGGCTCAGATGTTCCGGGCAGAAGTTGTCTGCAAAAACTGCCGCAGTCTCAGGAGGCTCAGGGATTGGCCCAGATTCAGGGGTAACAGGGAAATACCCTCCAGGCGGGATTGTACCCATCCATCGCCCCAATACCATTCATGAAAGCCATCAATACCCTGACTGAGTAAAAGGCGTAAGCAGGTAGAATCGACTCGATCGACGGAGTGTTGAATCGCAATCGGCCCTGCCCAGGTGGTATAGGTCAGCCCTATCTGTAGTTGTTCTGGTAAACGGCGATCGAGGCGCAGGGGAAATAACCACTGCTGAAGTTGTTCGGATTCGGTCAAAGCTTTGCGTAAAACCTGTTCCGTAGCAGGTACCTCAAGGCGCAGATGGCTTTGCTGGAATGTACCAAGCATGCTGGCGGGATTGGTGGACTACCTTTTCAGTATGCCAGAGAGAACCAGAAGGCAGGGTGAGACTCGGGTGAGGTTAAAACAGTTGATATGTAAGTAGAACAACCATGGGCAAATTGCTGACTTGAGAGGAAATAAGTGGCAGGACAAGTTGTTGAGAGATAGAGATTCTCGAGGAAACCACCGCCTTAGAATTCTCAACCTTATAGAATAGAGAAAAGTGTTAAGAAACATTTCCCAGGTTTTTCATGGCTGACCAGCTAATTCGTGCCACTGCTGCTGATGGCGGTATCCGGGCAGTGGGAGCAATTACAACCCGCCTGACAGAAGAAGCGAGACAACGGCATGGTTTGTCCTACGTGGCCACGGCTGCTTTGGGCCGGACAATGACCGCCGGATTGTTATTTGCTTCCAGCATGAAGCGCCCCGAATCGCGGGTCAATATTCGGATTAAGGGTAACGGGCCTTTGAATGGGCTGTTGGTCGATGCCGGGTTAGATGGGACAGTTCGGGGCTATGTGGGAAATCCAGCGATCGAACTGCCTCCTAATCCCCAGGGCAAGCTGGATGTGGGTGGGGCAGTAGGACGAGATGGCTATGTCTATGTAGTGCGGGATGTCGGCTATGGTTACCCCTACTCCAGTACCGTGGAATTAATTTCGGGGGAAATTGGAGATGATTTAACCCATTATCTGGTGACTTCCGAGCAAACTCCCTCTGCTTTGATTCTGGGGGTATTTGTGGAGGCCAGTGGAGTGACCGCTGCCGGCGGGTTACTGATTCAAATTTTACCCAAGGCGGCTCAGGATGACGCGCTTATTGATCTTTTAGAGTCGCGGATTGGGTCACTGGCTGGTTTTACGCCGTTATTGCAGGCTAATAAAACCCTACCAGATATTTTTAATCAGCTCCTGGGAGATCTGGGTCTGACGATCATGCCAGAAGTGCAGATGCTCCGGTTTAATTGTGGTTGTTCCTACGATCGAGCCTTGGGTGCCCTGAAACTATTCAGCCCGGAGGAGTTGCAGGACATGATCGAAAAAGACAATGGCGCAGAAGCTACCTGTGACTTTTGTGGTGAGGTTTACAAAGCGAGCAGCGAACAACTGGCCCAACTGATTGGTGAATTGCACGCCGAATCGGGATCTTAGCCATTGTCAGGGAGCCGATAGTAGAATTTTAGATGCTGGGTCAGGCTGGGATCTTTGATATTGGTTGCAGGTCTATTTCTCAGTTGAGAGTACTGGAACTGAAGGCGATTCGGTCTGGCAGTCCAGTTTCACGGTGGACACCATTCCTGTCATCTCCGGCAGATGGGATAATCGGATAGCAAAACGCTTCAAGAATCCAGGTTTTTAGCCGGAGATGGATTCTGAATCAGTTCAGTTTGAGTCCCTGCAAGACGAGTTTGCTGGCTCAAGCCCTACCGTCACCAATTTCAGACAGACCTTAAGGAGCCGACTTTGATCACAAGTAATTTGAAAACAACCAAATCAGAAGAAATTTTTGCTGCGGCCCAAAAACTCATGCCAGGTGGGGTCAGTTCTCCCGTTCGGGCCTTTAAATCTGTGGGTGGGCAACCGATCGTGTTCGATCGAGTCAAAGGAGCCTATGCCTGGGATGTGGATGATAACCAGTACATCGATTACGTGGGTACCTGGGGACCAGCGATTTGTGGCCATGCTCATCCAGAGGTAATCAAGGCGATTCAGGTGGCCGCCGAAAAAGGGACTAGCTTTGGTGCACCTTCCCGGTTAGAAAATGTTCTGGCTGAGATGGTGATTGATGCCGTTCCCAGCGTCGAAATGGTACGCTTTGTCAATTCTGGAACAGAAGCCTGTATGTCAGTCCTGCGACTAATGCGGGCGTTTACAGGGCGGGAAAAAGTGCTGAAGTTTGAAGGGTGCTACCACGGCCATGCCGATATGTTCCTGGTTAAGGCTGGTTCGGGGGTTGCCACTCTCGGCTTGCCCGATTCTCCGGGAGTACCCAAATCTACTACTGGTAACACTCTGACGGCTCCGTTCAATAATTTAGAAGCGGTCAAAGCGTTATTTGAGCAAAATCCCGGTGAGATTGCTGGAGTCATTCTGGAGCCCGTAGTTGGTAATGCCGGGTTTATTCCACCGGATGCCGGATTTTTGGCTGGATTGCGAGAAATCACCCAGGAACATGGAGCATTACTGGTGTTTGACGAGGTGATGACCGGTTTCCGGATTGCCTATGGTGGGGCTCAAGAAAAGTTTGGTATCACCCCTGACCTGACTACCTTAGGAAAAATTATTGGTGGCGGGCTGCCCGTTGGAGCTTACGGAGGTCGGCAAGATATTATGGCCCTGGTGGCTCCTGCTGGGCCGATGTATCAGGCCGGAACCCTATCGGGGAACCCGTTGGCTATGACTGCAGGAATTAAGACTCTAGAATTGCTACGGCAACCGGGTACCTATGAATACCTCGATCGCATCACTAAGCGTCTGGCTGATGGTCTGTTAAGCATCGCCAAAGAAACCGGCCATGCTGCCTGTGGGGGGCAAATCAGTGGGATGTTCGGATTTTTCTTTGCGGCTGGGCCTGTACATAACTACGAAGATGCTAAGAAGTCTGATCTGAATAAGTTCAGCCGCTTCCATCGGGGCATGCTAGAGCGGGGTGTTTACCTGGCTCCTTCTCAGTTTGAAGCTGGTTTCACCTCGATCGCCCATACGGATGCCGATATCGATCGGACCTTAGAGGCAGCCAGAGCTGTTATGGCCAGTCTGTAGAAAAATCAACAGGCAGGGTAGGTGATTCCTGCCCTGTCCCTGCCTAATTTATCTAGCTGAAGGGAAAGAAGATATTCAGGTAGGTGGCAAGGATTGCCTCTCCCCAGAGGGCGGCAATCCCGGCTCCTAAAGCCAGAAAAGGTCCAAAAGGCATAGGTTGGCGACGATCTAGCCAGCCCAGGGCGATCGCCCCTCCCCCGGCGAAAGCCCCGATAGCGCAGGCAATGAATCCGGCCAGCAGCAGATACTTCCAGCCTAACCAGGCTCCCATCATGGCTGCCAGCTTTGCGTCTCCGGCCCCCATCGCAGCCTGACCCAGGATCAGAGACCCCACGATCGTGATGCCATCCAGCAACCAGATTCCTATAACAGCACCGAGAATGCCTGCCAGTAACTGAGCTATAGCACCAGACAGATGGTTGTGGGCCAACCACCCAACCACAAATTGAAACCCTAACCCTAAAATCACACCAGATTGGGTCAGGGGATTTGGCAAGGTCATGGTATCCAGATCAATCAGGGCCAGGGCCAGAAGCCAGCTAAAGAAAGTCCAGTAGCCCAGGGTTTGCCAGGATAGACCGAAAGACCAGAAAACCAGAAGGAATAAACCACCAGTTGCAGCTTCAACCAGAGGATAGCGTGGAGAAATTGGGCTGTGACAATGGCGACAGCGGCCCTTCAGCAAAATCCAGCCAAAAACCGGAATGTTCTCACGGTTTCCTAATCGATGCAGGCAGTGAGGGCAACGGGATGGGGGATAAATTAAAGATAAACCAGCAGGTAAACGGTAGACGACGACATTCAAAAAGCTCCCGATCGATGCTCCCCAGACAAAAATCAGGATCGAGATGAGTGACTCGAACAAAAACTCCATGTCATCGGCCCATCAGCTAATCGTCACCTAGTAGATTTCTGACTCGATCTGGCTGAAGGGGACGAAACATTCCTGGGGTAACAGAACTGGCTTCCCGGAGAAGATTAATTTACCTCGATGGGTAAATCGGTTGATAGCTACCCCAAGAGGGCGCTGGATCAAGCCGGGATGAACTTCGTAATAGGTCGTGTAGATGAGCCGTGCCGACCGAATCAATGCCGGATCGAGCAGGGTTGTAAAGTCAGAATCATCGACTCTGCTGCTGACTGGCTGCTTTTGTGCTGCGTATACCACCTGTTTATCCCTCTGTTTTCGCTGACTTTAGTATACTTGTACGATTTCAGCAAGGGCTGCTTCTATAGATTGGCCTGTCGGGTCAAAACTTGCAACAGTGCTACTCAAATTCCTTGGCCTAGGCCTGGATCGCATCGAGTAGAGCGGTTCCCATTGCTTGACAACCCAATAAAGTCATTCCTTCAGACATAATGTCGCCTGTGCGAATGCCCTGGTCTAACACTTTTAACACAGCTTGCTCGATTCGATCGGCAGCAGCAGGTTGACTTAATCCATACCTTAACATCATGGCCGCACTGAGTACCTGGGCCAGAGGATTGGCTTTATCCTGGCCAGCAATGTCAGGTGCAGAGCCATGCACGGGTTCATAAACCCCCGGGGCTCCGGCTCCCAAACTGGCAGAGGGCAACATGCCAATACTTCCGGTGAGCATGGCTGCTGCATCGGAGAGAATATCGCCAAACAAGTTGCTGGTAACAATCGTATCGAACTGTTTGGGGTAGCGCACCAGTTGCATGGCGGCGTTATCTACATACATGTGGGAGAGTTCGACATCGGGATACTCGCTGGCCAGGGCCGTGATCCGATCTCGCCAAAGCTGAGAAACTTCTAACACATTGGCCTTATCGACGGAACAGAGCTTTTTGCCACGCTTTTGAGCCGTTTCAAAAGCTACTCGGCCAATCCGATCGATCTCCGATTCTGTATAGGCCATCGTATTGACCCCCCGTTTCTCACCGGTTTCCGTGGTGAAAATTCCTTTGGGTTGGCCAAAATAGACCCCTCCAGTGAGTTCCCGCACTACCATGATATCTACCCCTTCTACGATTTCTCGTTTTAGAGAAGAGGCATCGACCAGCTGGGGCAAAATTTTGGCCGGACGCAGGTTGGCAAACAAATTTAAGCCCGCCCGTAGACCCAGTAAGCCGGTTTCGGGGCGGAGGTTTCGAGGCAGGGTATCCCACTTGTAACCCCCGATCGCTGCCAGCAATACGGCATCGCTCTGCTTACACTGTTCCAGGGTTTCCGATGGCAGCGGCTCGCCTTTTGCATCGATCGCGGCACCGCCAATCAAGGCTTCCTGGAATTCAAACGTCAGATCGTATTGTTGCCCGATCACCTTGAGCACTTCGACGGCAACCGCCATAATTTCGGGGCCAATACCATCGCCAGGGAGTAGGGTGATCCGGTAGTGCTGGGTCATAGTTAATTTTTGCTGGAGCTAAATAGCACAAGAAACTGGGCTATTTATCATAGCGTGGAAGCAGCTACCTGAGAACTGCGGCTCCTGGTTGTTATTTATTTTTTTCTTGCTTCTGGAGCTCCTGCTGAGTCCGTTCATGGGGCTTTGTTTTAGGTTGCCACACCTGAAAGGACCCGGTCATCCATTGATTAAGAGTAGTGCGAGTGTTGTAGCTCATCCCACTTAAGGGTTGGGGCAAGAACTTATCGCCTAACCCAACGAAGAGTAAAGCCAAGAGCAGGTAAATCGGAATCATAGATTTGTGAAACATGGCTTTCAGGGGGTGCCTGCTGAATTCATCTGATTCCATCATGCCCAGGATTGACCTGAATCATGTCGCCTTCTGCCTTGGAATACCTGGAGACTAAAGAATAATATCGGGTTCCTGGTCTGACTAATTATGAGTTTGCCTGGGGTAAATCGAAGTAAAGTGATAAGACTAAAACTTGTTAATGATAATTATTTATTTGGCCTATCAGGGGCACACTAAGCAAGGAGTTATGGAAACTTGCTAATGATTCCTTGCTTAGTGTGCTCCTGATCAGCAGGGGAAAACAAAGGGCCACGGACAATTTGATGGATTGAGTTTTAAGTGTTGTATTCGATGGCCCCTGGGCAAGTTTTTTATTGTTAATGATTGCTGGTTCTAGAAGGCAAGCTTTTGTCATGTCTGTTCAAAAAGTTCCCCTCGAGACGATTCAAAAAATTCGCCAGTATATTAAGAGTTCTTTATCACTGCCGGATTCAGAAAACCATCCGCGATCGATGGCTTCCATGGATGAACTGGATAATTTACCAGAGCCGGATTCTTTGAGTGATTTAGGGGATCTGTTTAATTTTGGCAGCTCTATGGAAGCAACGACCTTTGCTCCTAACGTGCGAGGCCAGTGGTTTATTAGCTCGACGGATCCAGGGGCAGCTCTGCTCAAATTACCCGGTCTGAAGCTACAACCAGAGATGCGCCTGGTTGGGTATCTCTATCGCCTATCCGACGATGGCATTGGAATGATTTGGGCGGTGCCAGAGAACCTGAGTACGACCTCTCAACTGGAGCAGGCTTTAGAAACGAGTGGCGATCGCACTCAGCCGCCACGGCCGGCGGGAGCCCTGGATGATCCCATGGAAGCGATCAGGGGGGATAATTCGGCCGCTGCCTATGTAGTTGCTTCGATACTGCAGCGAGAATTGCGGGAATTTGGTGCCCTGGGGAAGTCTTGCAACTGGACTCACCATCGGTTGATTGGGGCTGTTCCGCCCCAGGCTACCTGGCAATGGCGTGTTGAAATGCCTAAGGACTTCTCTCCTAAAGTAAAAATAGCTCCGGATGGCAAAGTGGTATTAGAGTTTTTCACCTGTCGGGTAATGGCTCCCGTGACGATTTATCAGCACATTGATCACTATGCTGCTAATAGCTATAAAGCCAACAGCCTCGATCGCCCCATTGCCATCGCTAAACGGTAAATTGCCTGATCTCGAATGAACATTTCAGGTCGTTGGATCGGTGCAACGGATAGAGATCTCATTGGTGCGGGGAAAGGTACTCAGAAGCTTAAAGAACCGGTCGGTATTGAAACTGCGAGGATCCATGCGAGAACGAGAACGATCTACGCCTTTGTGGGTGGTAATGCGCTCGTCGGGAACCCCTGTTTTGGCAACTAACCAGGCCAGGGATTGATACTGGGCCTGGGTATAACCACTGTGACGGGAACCGTTATGCTCGCCGTCAGCCGGAGTCTCCAGGGAAATATGGTAAGCAAAGTTGTTGACGGAAGGGGGAAACTTGGGTTTGGTCTGAACCGTTTCGACTCCGTTGGGGCCAATAAATACAGAGTTACCCGCACCGTAGGCCCGTTTATCTGGAGGGACAAGATAGACAACGGTGCCATTCAACCGGATCAGGCTGTGGTAACTGGCCTGATCTGCGTCATTCGGATGGTAATTGCGAAAAAAGTTAATCGCACTGTTGGCTGACCCGACGGTTTCATGGAGCACCACGATCGGCTCCAGGGTTGCCGGATTGCCATTGACATCCCGCAGAAAGCGATCGCCGTAGTTGCTCGAATCAATTAGAGCAACTTCTTCCCGGGGGGTGTAACCGGTATTGGCCTTGTTTGATGCGTCTGGGACATCCGGGTTGGCGGGAGGTGTTATTTCCTGGCGAAAGCGGGACAGGGGAACATTGAAGTTAATGCGAGTTCGGGGTGGAACTGACCGAGATTTTGAGATCTCTGGTTGCAGGGCACAGTTCGTTGAAATTCCAGAGTCATTGCTGATTGGAGTAGGTTGGGTTTCCGTGGCCGCCGGTTTTGCTCTTAATCGCGGAATGTCAAAGTCTCGCACTGCCTGGGTCTGGCCTGAAGTGATCGTTCCAATCAGGGCGATCAGGCAGATTAACCCCAACAGTGCTGTTGTCAAAAACCGTCGTTTCATAACCATGGGAACAATCGCAAACTCTTTCAGTTTCACCGGCTAAAACCAATCCTCTGAGGTGATCGGGGCAGGTAGCTATGGGGCCATCGGGTAAGAAAATTCTCCTGGTGCAAATCCTACACTGGAGTAAGCAAGATGAATCAACCCTGGGGCAAACTAGATGGTGTCGGTCAGGGTATCAGGATAATTACGGTTGGTGCTTTTTGCGAACTTTCCCCGATGTATCCCGTTACCATATCAGTTGAAAATTTTCAAACCGTCAAATTGAGTACATTATGGTGCTTTTTTTTCCCATAGGCTGACAACAACCTGGACTGACGGCGATCGAGCCAGAAGGTTCCCGACCTCCGTTCGTCAGTTTTTTGCTGTCTCCAGGGTTCCCTGATTTTCAATAATCTTCGGAGGATTTAGAGAGTGAGCTCAAGACGACCCTTATACCTTCCCCGTCGCCAGGTTATTCGGGGGCTTCTAGCAACCACCGCCTTTGGTGTGACATCCAAACTATGGACAGGTTGTTCTCCTGCCCCAACAGAGACTCAGTCCAGCACTGGTGGTGGTACTGCCAGCCCGGTCTCAGGGAAGCCTCTTGTGATCGGGTTTATCTATAACGCTCCCAAAGCTGATTATGGCTGGAACCAGGCCCAAGCTAGTGGAGCCGCTGCGATCGCTAGCTTACCCGGGATCAAGATTATTGAGCAGGAGAGCGTGCCTGAAACGAAAGAGGTTCAGGAGGTCATGCGTAACATGATCGACCAGGATGGAGCTACGGTGATTGTGCCTACCTCCTTCGGTTACTTTGATCCCCATGTTTTAGAAGTTGCGAAAGACTATCCTGAGGTGCAGTTCTTCCACTCCGGGACTCTATGGAAAGAGGGAATGGCCAAGAATGTCGGTAGCTATTTCGCGCTGGTAGACGAAGGTCAGTACCTGGCAGGTCGGATCGCTGCCCAGGCCAGTAAGGCCGGTAAGATTGGTTTCGTTGGAGCCAAGCCGATCAACCCCGTTCTCCGCAACATCAATAGCTTCATGTTGGGGGCGCGCAGTGTTAAGCCCAACACCAAGATGCAGGTGATCTTTACCGGTGATTGGTCTTTACCCGTGAAAGAAGCTGAGGCTACCAACTCCCTGGCGGATCAGGGCTGTGATGTGATCGCAGTTCACGTAGATAGTCCTAAAGTGGTGATCGAAACCGCCGAGAAACGGGGTGTGCTGTGCAGTGGTTTCCACTCTGATCAATCGGCCCTTGCACCCAAAGGCTACCTGACTGGCACCATGTACAACTGGGGCACGATTCACAAGAAGTATGTGGAACTGCTGCAGGCCGGGAAGACTTTGATGAATGGTGGTATTCCTCACCAGGTGATTGGTGGGATCGCTGAAGATTACATCAGTATGGCCACCTTTGGCCCTGGAGTGACGGAGGCGATCAAGAAAGATTTTGATGGGACCAAGGCCAAGCTGGTAGATGGATCCATGGTTGTCTACCAGGGAGAGGTGAAGGACAACGCTGGGGCTGTCAAGATCCCTGCGGGTACGGCTTACAAGGTAACTGCACCTGAGTTGACTCAGATCGATTGGTTGGCGGAAGGCGTTGCTGGGAAGTCGAGTTAATTTATGGCATTGAGTCGTTCTAACTGGCGATCGACGGCAGAAGCAATTTGCGTCCCGATCGCGGCTATTTTGTTTGCCCTGATCTTGTTTGGTATCTTTTGCTCCTTTAATGGCAAAGATCCTTTTCTTGTTTATGAAGCAATTGGCAAGACTGCCTTTGGCAATTGGCGATCATTTCAGGGCACCCTGTTGCGAGCTGCTCCCCTGATGCTGACCGCCCTCTGTACTGCCCTCCCGGCCCGTCTCGGGTTGATGATTATTGGGAACGAGGGAGCTCTTGTTATGGGCGGGATTGGAGCTACTATTTTCGGGCTTTTATTGTCCTATGGAAGCGTCCTGCCGACCTCAACCACAACCACCCTGGGGTTGCCGCCCCTGATGGTGCAGTTGGGCATGGCTCTGGCGGGGATTGTCTTTGGTGGCGTCTGGATTGCCATTGTTGGCGCTCTGCGCCACTATCGGGCGGTGAACGAGACGATCAGCAGTTTGTTGATGAACTATATTGCGATCGCTCTGTTGAATCACCTGGTAGAAGGGCCGATGAAGGACCCGTCCTCCCTGAACAAGCCCTCCAGTTTCCCGATCCCAGAGATTTATCTTCTGGGGAACCTGGGGGGCACCCGGATTCACTACGGCCTGCTCTATGGGGTAATTGCCTGTACTGTCGCGTATTTTCTGATTCAGCATACGACCTTTGGCTTTGCCGCGCGGACAGCCGGTGGAAATGTCAAAGCTGCCCGGATTGCTGGTCTACCCGTTGGCAAACTGACGATTATCATCTGTTTCCTGGCTGGCTCTTGCGCTGGTCTGGCCGGAATGGTAGAGGTGGCGGCCGTGCAGGGGCAGGCTAATGCCTCGATCGTGGCTGGTTATGGTTACTCCGGGATTCTGGTGGCCTTCGTTGCCCGTTACAATCCTCTGGCAGCAGCCCTGGTAGCGGTGCTTCTAGGGGGCATCATTAACAGTGGTGGTGCTCTACAGAGAAGCGAACTATTGAGGATGCCCGACGCTACCGTCCTGGTGTTTCAGGGGTTGGTGTTTATTGTTGTTCTTTACAGTGAGTCACTGTACGGGCGGCTGAAGATTTTCAAAGAGCCTGAAGTGCCCGCTACCCCACCCCCGACGACGACGACAACGGCTACGGTCTGAGCTGATTGAGGGTATGGGATTCTTTGAAACTCTGATTCTGCGGATGGAGGGAAGTGTTATATGGCTGATGCATTAGGTTGGTGGGGCGTACCCCTGGGAATTCTGGCGGGAACCCTGCGGGGAAGTGCCCCCTTCCTGTTTGTCAGTCTGGGTGAATGCCTGACTGAAAAGAGCGGCAAGATCAACCTTGGGTTGGAAGGTACATTGTTGACAGGCGCAATGACTGCCTACGCGGTATCTTCTTTGCTACAGGATAAGGTCGGCTCGGCCCTATCTCCCTGGCTTGGGGTCTTGGCAGCAGGCTGTGCTGGCATGCTTCTCGGTCTGCTCCATGCCTGGTTGTCTCAGCAACCAAAGGTGAATGATATTGCGGTGGGCATTGCCATGATCATTTTTGGTAGTGGCATTGCTTTTTTCTTTGGCAAACCCTTCATTCAACCGAAGGCGCCCCAGTTGCCGACGATCGACCTGGGAGCCTGGAGTTCTTCTCCGGCCGTCCAGTCGGCTCTGAAAATAAGTCCTCTGTTCCTGCTGGGTGTGGCGATCGCTCCCCTGATGTTCTGGTTCTTTAAATCGACCCGCTGGGGGCTATTTATTCGCGCTGTCGGAGATAGCCCCGATGCGGCTCTGGCTATGGGAGTGTCGATTACCAAGGTACGGATGCTGTGCATTGTGGCCGGTAGTTTTCTGGCTGGAATTGGTGGGGCCTGTCTATCTCTCTACTACCCCGGTTTGTGGTCTGAGAGTGTTTCCAGTGGTCAGGGTTTGATGGCTGTAGCGCTGGTAATCTTTGCTCGCTGGAATCCGATCCAGTGTCTCTGGGCCTCCCTATTTTTTGGAGGAGCCCAGGCGGTTGGCCCAGCTTTACAGTCTGTTGGCATTGACCAGGGGCGTTACCTGTTTAACGCAGCTCCCTATGTGTTGACTTTGTTGATCATGATTATCACCTGTTCGCCAAAGAAAACATTGTCTGGGGCTCCCGGTGCTTTGGGGACGATTAATTAACCAGAATTGGGGCGTTGGGAGATAGGGAGTTTACCTGACCCGTCCATCCCGCTTATAGCTACTCAGGAGGCAGAATGACAGAAGTCGCAGACTCGTTAACTCAGAATTCGATGGTTGATGTACATAGTTTGGTAACTCCACCAGATCTAGAAATTGTCAACATGACCAAGCGGTTTGGCTCGTTTACCGCTTTAGAAAATGTGTCGATGCGACTCAAACCGGGCACTTTTCATGCCCTCCTGGGTGAAAACGGAGCGGGGAAAAGCACCTTGGTGAAGTGCATTATGGGCTTTTACACCCCGACTTCTGGAGAAGTGCTGGTGAACGGTCAGGTACGCCAGATCGACAGTCCCAAGGATGCCCATAGGTATGGGATTGGTATGGTCTACCAGCACTTTACTTCCGTTCCGGCCATGACCGTGGCTGAAAATCTGGTGTTATCCCGGTTTGATAGCACTAATGTGATCAACTGGAAAAAAGAGTACGAAGAGCTATCTGCCTTCATGGCCTCGGCTCCCTTTCAGGTGCCCCTGGATGTTCCGATCGCTCAACTGGCGGCCGGACAAAAACAAAAGCTCGAAATTTTGAAACAGCTTTACCTCAAGAGTAAAATCCTGATTTTAGATGAGCCCACCTCCGTTTTGACTCCAGGGGAGGCGGACGAAGTTTTGGGTCTGATTCGGGAACAGGTGACTGACGGTAAGTTAAGCGTCTTAATGATCAGCCATAAATTCCGGGAAGTGACGGCCTTTGTGGATGAAATTACCGTTCTCCGCAAGGGGAAGTTTGCTGGCAATGGTAAGGTCAAGGATCTCTCAATTTCAGAGATGGCCGAGATGATGATGGGCGAGAAGCGGGAACCCCAACCCGTTGAAAAGTTCGCTCACGGTGAATCGATGCCAGTGCTGCAACTCAAAGATATTCGGGCCAATAAAGATAATGGTCTGGAAGCGGTCTGTGGTGTTAATCTCACGGTCAACAGTGGCGAGATTGTTGGAATTGCCGGTATCTCAGGCAATGGCCAGCGGGAGTTGGTAGAGGTTCTGGCGGGTCAGCGTCCGGCTACGGCAGGGCAGGTGTTGGTGAATGGAGAAGTTTACAGTGCTACCCGCAAGGAAATGTTCAAGCACAGAGTATTTGTCCTTCCCGAAGAACCCCTGCGGAATGCCTGTGTGGCCCACATGAGCGTAGCCGAAAACCTGGCTTTGCGTACCTTCGATCGCCCCCCTCAAGCGAAAGGCATTTTGTTGATCTTTAAGGCGATCCGGGAAATGGCTCAGAGCTTGATTGGTACCTTTAAGATCAAAACCCCCTCTCCAGATACCCCCGTAGGCAACCTGTCTGGGGGAAATGTTCAGCGGACAGTCTTGGCTCGGGAACTTTCGGCGGACCATATCAAGCTTTTAATCGCGGCCAACCCCTGTTTTGGTCTGGACTTTGCCATGGTGGACTATATTCACAGCCAGATTGTGGAGGCCCGTAATCGAGGGGTTGCTGTGCTGCTGGTGAGTGAAGACCTGGATGAACTGTTAAAGCTCTCCGATCGCATCATTGTGATCAGTGGGGGGCATTTTGCCTACGAAAGTCCGATCGATCAGGCTGACTTTGTAGCGATTGGGCAGAGTATGGCCGGTCACTAACAGTTTCTCCCGTCCGATGTCTCCTTATTCTTCATTCTGAGCTTTTCCGCTATGCCCTCTATTTCTGCCCAGCCCTACGAGTTTGAGCTGCCCACAAACAGCACAGTGGCCCTGATTGTGATCGATATGCAACGGGACTTTTTAGAACCGGGTGGGTTTGGCGATGTCCTGGGAAATAACGTTGGGTTGCTACAGGCGATCGTCCCTACGCTGAAAACCCTGATTGCAGGATTTCGAGATCTGGGGTTGCCAGTCATCCATACGATCGAATGCCATCAACCTGACCTGTCCGACTGCCCTCCAGCCAAACTGAAGCGGGGTAAGGGCTCACTGACGATTGGGGATGCTGGCCCAATGGGGCGGATTTTAATTAAAGGGGAACCGGGGAACGGAATTATTCCTGAACTGGCTCCGCTCCCTGGTGAAACCGTGATTTATAAACCGGGCAAGGGTGCCTTTTACGCGACGGAACTGGAGTCTGTGCTCAAGGCGCAAAATATTACCCACCTGTTTATTACGGGGGTGACGACGGAAGTTTGTGTGCAGACTACCATGCGGGAAGCCAACGATCGGGGTTATGAATGTTTGATGGTAGAAGATTGTACCGAGAGCTACTTCCCCGAATTTAAGCAGTCAACCTTAGAAATGGTGCGAGCCCAGGGTGGAATTGTCGGTTGGACTGCCCCGGCAGCAGCTGTGTTGCAGGGATTGGCCGCCTGGAAGCCAGCGAAAGCTTTAGTTTAACTGTGAGCCTACCTCCTGATTGTGAAACCTGGGGGTGAATTTTCACCCCTTTTTATTGGCCTACAATCCGCCGCTTGATTTAAGAGCCCTGGGACCCCAGAGGCGATTGCTCATAGTGGTGTAGCAGGTCGGCGGGATCGTCATAAATTGCGACAGCCCCCGCTAAATCTTGATCACGAAAGCCGCCACAGCGAAAGGCAATCACTCCAACTCCGGCCTGTCCTGCCGCCTCAATGTCGTAGGGAGTATCTCCCAGCATCAGGGTACGATCGGGGGCCAGGTCAGCTTTCCTCAGGGCTGCTTCTACAATGTCTGGTTCTGGTTTAGAGGCTTCGGCATCGCTGGACGTGGTATGTTCCGGAATCAGGTGGCTCACCCCGGCTACCTTTAAGAGCAGATCCATTTCCTGTTCTGTGGCAGAACTGGCAATTACGAGATGCAGCCCCTGGGCCTGCATTTTTTCGACTAATGCCTGAGAACCATTCGCTGACACGAGTTGAGAGCCAAACTTATTCAGGATCAACTCCTTCCGGCGATCGGCGATCTGCTTGCCTGCTCCTGTTTTGCCATTTAGAGCTGGTACCAGACGAGGAATTACCTGGTCGCCGCCCATACCAATCAATGGTCTAACCTGGTCAAAGCTTATCTCATACCCATAGCCTGAAAAGGCTTCTACCCATGCCTGGGCATGGGCATCATTACTCAAAACCAGGGTGCCATCGACATCCAGAATTACGCCTGCCAGTGTCATAAAGGTAGTTAGTAGGGAACTTTCCCCATAGTGGTAGGGAGGAGGTGAAGGTACATCTCTCAAGGGTTGCAGGTAGCAGGATTACAAGATGTATTCAATGTAGAAATTTGCCAATAAAAAACCCCCTGGCAAGGAGGTTGTGAATCTAAATATGGCGACTAAATTTACTGAAACTAGTCTGTGAATGAAAATTTCCAGAACTAAAAACAGATAAGACTTCCTTTCTACCTGCTGATAGAAATAATTGAAAACTTTCAATCACATTGATCAAGCACATTAATAGGTAGGACTTCCTTTCTACCCATCAATACCTAAAAGCCAAATTAATTGTTGCTTCTAGACTTAGGCTCCACCCGAAGATAGAGAGAAATGTAAAACTAGATGGTGTTCGAAATGTAATTTGTAGAATGGATTTTCCAGGTCTTTATTTGTTAAGTTTTTAGTATGCTGCTCCTCTGAAAAAGCCTGTATACGCTTGTTTTTGACGGTTATATGCCCTCCGGTTTATCCCTGTATTTAGAGCTACAGGTTAAGTTAATTGCTGGTTTTAGCAGTCTCTTCCTTTGGTTAGAAATTAGATGACTGTAGATCACGATAAATTACTAAACTAATTGGCGTATTTCTTCAGGTCGGGGCGATCGTTTTCCTCTAGCTACAACGGCATTTATTGTTTCGTTGAAGAAAGATTTGAATAGCTCTGGCAAGTTCGCTTATTACTGCCATTTCCAACTCCATAGGGTTGTGAGATGTTTTATACATCATCACTTCTGCATGGAGTTGGGTTCAAAAATCCTCGCTTCATTCAGAAGACGATGTAGGCACAAAATATGGCAACAAAATTTCCAAAGTTTAGTCAGGATCTGGCTCAAGATCCAACAACCCGCCGTATCTGGTACGGCATTGCAACAGCCCATGATTTTGAAAGTCATGATGGCATGACGGAAGAGAATCTTTACCAAAAGATTTTTGCCTCCCATTTTGGTCATTTAGCAATTATTTTCCTCTGGACATCCAGCCTGTTATTTCACGTTGCATGGCAGGGGAATTTTGAACAATGGATTAAAGACCCCCTTGGTTTGCGTCCCATTGCCCATTCCATCTGGGATCCCCAGTTTGGCCAACCGGCGATCGATGCCTTTACCCAGGGGGGCGTTAATTATCCCGTCAACGTCGCCTATTCCGGGGTTTACCACTGGTGGTACACGATCGGGATGCGCACCAATGCCGACCTTTATCAGGGAGCGGTTTTCCTGATACTGCTGTCTGCGGTGTTTCTGTTTGCCGGCTGGCTGCACCTGCAACCCAAATTTCGTCCTTCCCTTTCCTGGTTTAAGAATGCGGAGTCACGTCTGAACCATCACCTGGCAGGATTGTTTGGGGTCAGTTCTCTGGCCTGGACAGGGCATCTGGTGCATGTGGCGATTCCCGAAGCCAGGGGGCAGCATGTGGGTTGGGAAAATTTTCTCACCACCCTGCCTCACCCCCAGGGTTTGCGTCCCTTCTTTACCGGTAACTGGGGAGCCTATGCCGAAAACCCGGATACGGCTCAACACCTGTTTGGTACGGCGGATGGGTCAGGTACGGCCATTCTCACCTTTTTAGGCGGGTTCCATCCCCAAACCGAGTCCCTCTGGTTGACAGACATCGCCCATCACCATCTGGCGATCGCGGTTCTGTTCATCGTGGCCGGTCATATGTACCGCACCAACTTTGGGATTGGTCACAGCATTAAAGAAATGCTGGATAGTAAAGCCGGGCTGCTGACTCCCCGGTCAGAAGGGCAGTTTAACCTGCCGCACCAGGGGCTTTACGAGACCTACAACAACTCCCTCCACTTCCAGTTGGGAATTCATCTGGCTGCCCTGGGTACGGTCACCTCTCTGGTGGCCCAACATATGTACTCGATGCCGCCCTACGCCTTTATGGCTAAGGACTTCACAACCCAGGCAGCCCTCTATACTCACCACCAGTACATTGCCGGATTTTTGCTGGTGGGAGCGTTTGCCCATGGTGCGATTTTCTGGGTGCGGGATTACGACCCCGACCAGAACCGGGGCAACGTATTAGAGCGGGTATTTCAGCATAAGGAAGCGATTATTTCCCATCTCAGCTGGGTGTCGCTCTTCCTCGGCTTCCATACCCTTGGCCTCTACGTTCACAACGATGTCGTTGTGGCGTTTGGTACTCCCGAAAAGCAAATCCTGATTGAGCCGGTATTTGCCCAGTTTGTGCAGTCCTCCCACGGCAAGTTGCTCTATGGCATGAGTACGCTGCTATCTAATCCAGATAGTATTGCGACCACGGCCTGGCCCAACTATGGCAACAACTGGTTGCCTGGTTGGCTGGAAGCAATTAACTCCGGAACCAACTCCCTCTTTTTGACCATTGGGCCTGGGGACTTTCTGGTACACCATGCGATCGCCCTGGGGCTGCATGTAACAACCCTGATTTGCGTCAAAGGGGCGCTGGATGCCAGGGCCAGTAAGTTGTTCCCTGACAAGAAAGACTTCGGCTTTACCTTCCCCTGCGATGGCCCCGGTCGGGGTGGTACCTGCCAGACTTCTGCCTGGGAGCAATCCTTCTACCTGGCTGTCTTCTGGATGTTGAACACGATCGGCTGGGTGACTTTCTATTTCCACTGGAAGCATCTCTCGATCTGGACAGGGAATGTGGCTCAGTTTAACCAGAGTTCGACTTATCTGATGGGTTGGTTGCGCGATTACCTGTGGTTGTATTCCGGGCCCCTGATCAATGGCTATAACCCCTATGGGGTGAACAATGTGTCCGTCTGGAACTGGATGTTCCTGTTTGGCCATCTGGTGTGGGCAACCGGCTTCATGTTCCTGATTTCCTGGCGGGGTTACTGGCAGGAGTTGATCGAAACCCTGGTTTGGGCCCACGAACGAACTCCCCTGGCGAACCTGGTGCGCTGGAAAGACAAGCCGGTCGCTCTGTCGATCGTCCAGGGCTGGTTGGTCGGACTGATTCACTTTACAGTGGGGTATATCCTTACCTATGCTGCCTTTTTGATAGCGGCGACGGCCAGTAAATTTGGTTAGCAGGACTCAATGTGGTCGGATGGTGTCTGCAACCTTCCGCCAGACCAGCAAGAGATAGAAAACTGTTAAAACTTCTAAATGGCGTGCCGGGGCTTAATCGCTCTGGCACTTTTCTTTGTGAGCCTGATCTGGCTCCTTTCAGAGTGCTGTATTCTAACCAAGACAGTGTGAGGAAACGACCGTGGAGAACCCGATCGATATCATAATTTTGTCCAACGGCCCGGGGGAGTTAGCAACCTGGGTACAGCCGGTGGTCAAAGTCTTGCGGCAGCGTCTGGGAGACGATCGCAACCAGGTGCGGATTTCCGTGGTTCTTTCGCCCTGTGCCAATGCCAGTGGCCGGGAGTTTGAAATTGCCCGTAGCTATTCAGAAGTCGATCGGGTGCAGGCTCCCCAGCACTTCTACCCCTTTCTCTTCTGGGGTAAAACCTTCGAGCAGTGGGACTGGCGCGATCGAGGGGTGGTGCTGTTTCTGGGGGGCGACCAGTTTTACAGTGTCATGATTGGCAAACGGTTGGGCTATCGGATTATTACCTACGCCGAATGGGAGGCTCGCTGGCACTCTCTAGTCGATCGTTTTGGGGTGATGCGGCCAGAAATTGCCGCCCGGGTTTCTCCTAAATACCAGGACAGGTTTACCGTGGTTGGCGACCTGATGACGGAAGCCAGTTGGTTGGCTCAGGAGAGCAGTGGTAGTTCTTCTCTGATGGCTTCTCTCCTGTCTGATCAGGCTCCCCTGATTGGAATTCTGCCAGGCTCTAAAGCTGCCAAGCTGACCTTAGGAGTGCCCCTGGGATTGGCTGTAGCCGATCAAATTTATCGTCTGCGGCCTGCCACCCGGTTTGTCATTGTGGTCGCTCCCTCCCTTGATTTACCGGCTTTAGCGGCCTTTGCCAATCCGGCCAGGAACCCGATTATTCGACGCTTCGGTTGGGGGGAAGCAGAGCTGGTTGTACCTCAGCAGCAGGATCAATTACCCTATCTGCAATTACCCTCGGGCTTACAGATTGCCCTCTGGACCCAGTCTCCCGCTTACAGCCTGTTGACCCGTTGCCAGATTTGCCTGACCACGATCGGGGCGAATACGGCAGAATTGGGTTCCCTGGCAGTTCCGATGATGGTACTCATTCCCACCCAGCAATTAGATGCGATGCGGGCTCAGGATGGCCTGGTGGGGGCTCTGGCTAACCTGCCGGGGGCAGGTACTCTGATTGCTACCGTGATTAACTGGCTGGCTCTGCGCCAGGGCAACCTGCTGGCCTGGCCCAACATCTGGGCCAAACAGGAAATTGTGCCGGAGTTAGTGGGCAAACTTCAGCCAGGGGCTGTGGCGGAGCAGGCCGTGGACTTGCTTGACCATCCCGCTCAACTCGAGCAGATGCGCGATCGCCTGCGCCAGGTGCGGGGAGAACCAGGGGCCGCCGAGAAACTGGTTCAATTAGTCATGGAGGAACTGGCTAAAACACTTCCAGCAACAGAGCGTAATCGTCCGGTTGCCGAGTTGTAATTTCTACGATGTAGTCTCCACTGGTAGGTAGCCGGCCCTGCCATTGGTTAGAGTTTGTGGCACTGCCGCCAATTCTCTGTCCACTGGGGGCGATCGTGCTGAAGCTGACTCTGCCCTCCAATACCTTGAGCGCCAGAATTTGTCCTGCCTGGGCTTTGATCAGATAGCGACGGGTCTGGGTCGGAGTCAGGCTACCCGTTACCGTTGTGCCATGGCTACCCCGGGCAAAGCTGATCCGTTGCAGAGGGGCTCCCATGGAACTGACTTGTGGAGTAATGGCCAGCTCCAGGGTATAGTTTCCCGAACCCGCTACCTGAATCAAATAGCGCTCGCTAACGGGTAACTGGCCGGTCCAGTTACGGGTTTGATAGGCTGCTGCATCAACGGCTTCCTGGTTGGAGCGCAACAGATTCATGGTGACGCCCTCACCCACCAGGCTGGCGGTCATGATCTGGCCTGCGCTGGCTTCCAGCAGGTAGGGCTGCATCTGCGCTGCCTGGAGCTTGCCCTCAAGCATAATCGCTGCCTTGCCGGGAGCAAACTGCACCGGGATAGGAGGATTGCTACTCACGGGAGGGCTGGCAGTTCCACTACTAGAGGGCCGATTCAGAGCCGAGGTGATTCCCTGGGTTAAGGGTAGAGAATGGGAGGCCGAGGGTGCGCTGGCAACTTCTCCATCAATAGGTGGGGTTGGGGGTTTTTGTTGGAATTGCCAGAGAATCGGGGTGGCTACTCCCAGGGTGGCTACCACCGAAGCCGCGATCGCGCGCTGACGGCGGTTCAGGGGGAATTGCTCCGCTTTTGGCAGGGCCGTTGCAGGTAGAGCCGTCTCAGGCCGTGGTATGGAGTGCTGCTGACTGGAATGTTTGTCTTCCAGAGGCAGTGAGGTTCCCTGGGGAGCAGGAGTGGTTGCCTCTGTCCGGGGAATGTAAAGCCGCGTTTCCGCTGGAATGGCCTGAAGCAGGGGTTGTAACTCAGTCAGCACTTCCCTGGCCGATTCATAGCGATCGCCGGGGTACATGGCCAGCATCCGATGGAGAATTTGTTCCAGTGCGGGGCTGACTCGGGTATGGGCCTGCCAGCACCAACTCAGGGTTTGGCTATCCAGTAGTACCCTGGGTTCTTTTCCTGTCAGGAGGGCCAGACTGGTGGCGGCCAGGGCATAGAGGTCACTGCTGGGGTGAACGGTACCGGTTTGCAACTGTTCGGTGGGAGCATAACCCACCTTCCCGACCTGGGTTGGATTCGATAGGAGGGGCCAGTGAGTTGTTGCTTCTTTCACGGCTCCAAAATCAATCAGGACGGGCAACCCTTGCGATCGAGAAGCCTCGCTCGGCCGATCGGGACAATGCAAAATGATATTTTCGGGCGTAATGTCGCGGTGAATAATGGCCCGATCGTGAATGTAGGTCAGAACAGGTAGCAGAGAATTGAAAAACTCTAACACCTCTGCTTCCGAAAAGGTTTTCCCCTGGGACTTGCGTTCTTCTAAGATCTGGCGGTAGGTCTTCCCGGCAATAAAATCCTGAACCAGAAACAGGCGTTGCTCGTCCTCAAAGGCGGCCCAGAAGCGAGGAATCTGGGGGTGCTGAATCTGGTGCAAAATACTGGCTTCTCGCTGAAACAGAGTTTTGGATTTCTCTATCAGGATCGGGTCATGGTAGGGAACCAAAAATTCTTTAACAACACAGGGTTCAGCAAACCGTTCCTGATCCAGGGCCAGGTAAGTGCGGCCAAAACCACCCTGACCCAACACCTGTTGAATCTCATAGCGTTGCCGCAGCAAGGTTCCTGTAGAGAGCGGAGGTGTCATCCCTAACCACCAGGTAGAGAATATTGTCTGAGAGAACTTGCTCCCAGCTTAGAAGGACGATTAAAGGACTCCGTCCTTTAGTAATTATGGCTCTCTTGCCAGAGAATCTTCCAAGGTACATCACCCCTCAGGTGGTCTTTGGGGTGATGTGCCGAAGGTTCTAACGGACAAATTGGGGCATGGCTTCTGCGGCAGTGATGATGCCATAAACCCCACGTCGGTGCAGGGTGATGCCGGTCTTGAGGTAGCCAAAGGCCGGTCCACAGACATTGGCGGCCATACTCGTTTCATCTCCCAGGGTGAAGGTATGGGTAGAAATTTTGCCTTCAAAGGTGCGGCCAGTCACCTGCACATTGGTACTCAGGGGTTTCTTGGGGTTGCGGGTATCTACGACCCCACCTACGGTGACTTGTTCGCGGGAGCAGATGCCCAACCGTTCCAGCATAATGTCATCGGCATGTTCCATATTTTCCAGGGTCAGTAAGCCCTGGGTCCGATCCAGCAGGGCTTCTACCTCGGCATCGGTCATGGCCCGGGCGGTTTCTACGTCGTACCCGGGCAAATGGCCAATGTCTTCTCGAATGGTGGCCCGGTAGGCTTCCCAGTTGGCAATGCCAACCCCGAAGGTAATCTTGACACTATGAACTTCGCTGTAACTTTGAGCAGCCAGGGCAGCGGCGGCGGTTAGTAATCCGGGAGTTGCACCGCAGCCACTCATATAGGTAATCCCGGCTGCCTGCAATTCCTCGCCCAGTTCCAGCAGTTGTTCAACAGCACTGGTGCGCTTAATCGCATCGACCAGAACCCCCTTCCAGCCAGACTGAATGAATTGCTTGGCTACCGAAGCCATAAACGAGTTGGGGAGGTTGGGGAGGGCCAGAAAATAACCATCTACCCTGGCCTGACCAATTAACTCAGTGATGCTGTTATTACTTAAAATTCCTTCTGGATCGAGATAGCCCAGGGAACCCTGCGATCGATAGGTGGAGATGCAGCGATCGGGGTCTAATCCACTGGCGGCATAGGCATAACCCTTCTGATCAGCGGCTGCTACCCAAGCCATTTCCCGTTTGGGTGCCAGCACTCTGGCCGCTGCCTGCCCTAAACCGCCAAACCCCAATACCCCAACTTTCATGGGGGTCATTTCATCTGCAATTACCATCATTGCTGCTATCCCTATTTCAGATTGCCCAACGTAAATAGACTCTTATTATCTACCGAATTCTTCCCTTACAGCCGACCCGGGCCAGATTTCAATTTTCCAGGCTGACTTTGAACCAGGGTCGTCCGTTCTGCGGAGGGCTGCTTCAGAGAAACAAGGCAATGCTATTTCTCAGGAGAGAAGCTAGACGACAAAAGAATCTTGTAAACTTTTATAAACCTGAGAAACAGCCCCGCTGCCTGACCTTGACTGGGATAGAAAGTTAAGCGAAACTGTCAGATAACTGAGTTGACACACTAACTACGGTTAACTTTTGATACATATTGATTCAAAGCTAGTCGATCGATTGATTTGAATCAATCAACATTAAATCAGAAAAGGAAAATCTAGGGATTCAGGTACGAACAAAAATTCAAATATTTAGTGATGATTTTTCAGCCTGATATTTGAATTTGCCGAAAACTTTTAGTGGAAAACATGGAAACACTGGAGTTTATCATTTATCCCGACGGTCGGGTTCAAGAGAAGGTCACTGGCATTGTTGGCGCTTCCTGCGCTGAAGTGACAGCAGCGATTGAAGCACAGCTGGGTCAGGTGCTTACCCAGGAGCCAACTTCTGAGTACTTCGCTCAAGTAGTTCAGCCTTCTACGGTTGCCACTACCCAGGCGACATTTAGCGATTGGTAAGTTCTTTAGACTTTTGTTCCTCTGTATTTTTCGTTAACAATCACCATGTCTCACTTTAGCCAGATTAAAACCCAAATTCGTAACCTTTCCTCTTTGAAGTCGGCCCTGACTGACCTGGGGATTGATTGGAAATCCGGGCCGCGGGATGTGCGCGGTTATCGTGGTCTGACCCATCAGGCTGAAATTGCGATCGAACAAGATAATGGTTATGACATCGGCTTTAGCTGGAATGGCTCCGAGTATGAACTGGTGGCCGATCTCCAATTCTGGAAGCAGAACTGGACCGTAGATCGCTTCCTCAGCCATGTAACCCAGCGCTATGCCTATCACACTGTGCTAAATGAGACAACCCAGAAAGGGTTCCAGGTTACCGAGGAGCAAAAGAACTCTGACGGTTCTATTCGTCTGGTGCTGCAGCGCTGGAGCGCATAATTCACGATCCCAGGTTTCTGGGAGCTGTCATCCGTAGGGACGTTAAGTTAAAGTAGCGTCCCTACTGGTGTTTTTTCGGTCAGGAGGTTTGATGTCTGATTATTCGGGTTCGGCTAATCTCTCTGAAACGACGGCTCGTACTGGTCAGGAACCAGAACTGGGTGGTTTTTTGCGGGCAAACCCGGAGCGCTCCGGGTTTGAGCCAGAGCTGGGCGGGGTACTGAGGCAGAAGGGTGTTTATGTCGATGAGATTACCTGTATTGGTTGTAAACACTGTGCCCATGTTGCCCGCAATACCTTTTATATTGAGCCAGATTACGGGCGCTCTCGCGTGATTCGTCAGGATGGAGATCCAGAAGACTTAATTCAAGAGGCAATCGAAACCTGTCCGGTCGATTGTATTCATTGGGTTGACTACACAGAACTAAAACGCTTAGAAGAAGAGCGACAGTATCAGGTAATTCCCCTCCCTGGATTTCCCGTTGATCATGCAGTGGTTGCGACTAACCAACGGCGGCAAAAGTCTAAGCGCCGACAAAAATCTTAGGTCAGGCTTCTAGATTTGTTAAATTTATCGGTTGAGTCTCCCGGAAGTACTGGGCGAAAGTCTGTATTAGAAGACTGTTGAGATATAGATTGCTTTCCTGCCCAGGGCAAAAGAAACTTCCGGCTTCTCTCCTTTTCCTGTTTCTTGTCTTAAATTCTGGGGAATGCTACGGTATAGCTGGCTTTGTTGGTAGCAAATGCTACATTGGCAGAGCTAAAATATCGAGGTTTGTGATAATAAACTGGGCGTGACAGTCTGAAGGGTCAGTTTTGCCCTTAGGGTAGACGTAGGTACGATTCAGTCAGCCTAAGTGTTCCGGGCTGAGGAGGGACAATGGACTCTGAACAATCTTCAGTGCTGGTTGTAGATGACGTAGAGGCTAATCGTGATCTGCTATCCCGCCGGTTACAGCGACAGGGGCATGATGTCGTTCTGGCAGAAAATGGTAAGCAGGCGATCGAACTGGTGCAAAAGCAAGAGTTTGATCTGATCCTGTGCGATATTATGATGCCAGAAATGAATGGCTATCAGGTTTTGGAGTACCTCAAAGCCGATCCTAAGTTGCGCTACATTCCGGTCATTATTGTCTCTGCTATGAGCGAGCTAGACAGTATTGTGCGGTGTATCGAACTGGGGGCAGAAGATTATCTGTTAAAACCCTTTAATCCCACAATTTTGCGGGCCAGGGTGAATGCCTGCCTGGAAAAGAAGCGGTTGCGCGATCAAGAGCAGGCCTATTTTCGACAATTGCAACGGGAACGAGAAATTGTTGAAGAACGCACCAACCAATTGGCCCAGGCCAATGCCGAAATTGTTGAGTTAAATCGCCGGTTGCAGGCAGAAAATTTGCGTCTCAGTACCGAAATTGATGTGGCTCGCCGGTTACAGCAGATGGTTCTGCCGCGAGAAGCAGAACTTGAAAAAATCTCCGATCTTGATATCGCCGGGTTTATGGTACCCACCGATGAAGTTGGAGGAGACTACTATGATGTGTTGCTTGAAGAGGGTGGAGTCACGATCGGAATTGGAGATGTCACCGGTCATGGCTTAGAAAGCGGAGTCGTGATGCTGATGGTACAAACGGCAGTGCGTACCCTGGTGATTAATGGTGAAACCGATCCAGTTAAGCTGTTGAATACCCTGAATCGGGTGGTCTACGCCAATACCCGACGAATGCAATCCCATAAAAATATGACCCTGGCGATTATCAAATACCAGGATGGGTTGTTGCGGATTAGTGGACAACATGAAGAACTCATTGTGGTTCGACAAAGTGGGGAAATTGAGTGCATTGACACCCTCGACTTAGGATTTCCCCTGGGTTTAGAGCCAGATATTATCCCTTTTATTCGAGAAGCCCGAGTTCAACTAAACTCTGGCGATGTGGCGATTCTCTATACCGATGGAATTACCGAAGCTGTCGATGCAGAGAAGCGACAGTATGGGGTTGAACAGTTGTATGCCATTTTGCAACAGAACCGTCATGCCTCGGCCCAGCAAATTCTGCAAACTGTGATTGCGGATGTGCATCGTCACATCAGAAACCAGAAGGTAATGGATGACATTACCCTCCTTGTCTTAAAGCGGTATTGAAGCCCGCATTGTTAGTGGGTAAATTCAGCAATCCAGGAGATTGCGATTCCTAAAATAGAACCTACCACAACTTGAAAAGGAGTATGGCCCAGTAGTTCTTTCAGGCGGGCTTCGTTAAATTGATCTTCTTGAAAGAATTCATCAATAATCTGGTTTAGAATACGAGCCTGTTTGCCCGCCGCCTGCCGTACCCCCGCCGCATCGTACATCACGATAAAGGCAAATACGACTGCGATCGCGAACTGAGTACTGGCCCATCCCACGGTTTGGCCTACCCCTGTTGCCAGGGCTGCGACCAGGGCAGAATGGGCGCTGGGCATACCGCCAGTTTCTACCAGCACCCGCACGTTGACTTTGCGATGTTTCCCAAAATCAAATACCAGTTTGAGTAACTGGGCGAGTAAACAGGCCAGGAGTGCGACTACCAGCACCCGGTTATTCAAAATATCGCCAAAGTCCTGCATAGTCTTCTCGATTAATGGGTTCTGGCAATGATGAAGTCAGCAAGGGCTAGCAAGGGCTTGGCTGGCTCACCAAAATCCGCCAGTTCCGCTTTCGCCTGACTGATTAAGGTACTTGCCTGATTGCGGGATTCTTCAAGGCCCCAAAAACTGGGATAGGTCGCTTTCTGAGCCAGCAGGTCTTTGCCCGCGGTTTTGCCTAATTCTTCGCAGGTTGCTGTGATGTCTAAAATATCATCCACGATTTGAAAGGCCAGCCCAATATTTTGAGCATAACGGGAGAGCCGTTGCAGGTCGGTATCAGACACCCCGGCTAGAATGCCGCCAGAAGTGACGGAAGCCTCAAGCAGGGCAGCCGTTTTGTGATTATGGATGAAGTTCAGAGTGTCTAAAGAAATGCCACCCTTGCCTTCGGACTCCAGATCGACGACCTGTCCACCAACCAGTCCGGCGGCCCCAACGGCCCGTCCTAAGATAGCCACGATGCGGAGCAAACGATCGGCGGGGACATTTTTCGTTTCCATCGCGACATGCTCGAAGGCATAGGCCAGCAGGCCATCCCCGGCCAAAATCGCAATATCTTCGCCAAAAACTTTGTGATTGGTTAACTTACCCCGGCGGTAGTCGTCGTTATCCATGGCGGGTAGATCATCATGGATTAGCGACATGGTATGAATCATTTCCAGGGCGCAGGCCGTGGGCATTGCCATCTCGATCGTGCCTCCCATTAGCTCACAGGTGGCCAGACAGAGAATCGGGCGTAACCGCTTGCCACCGGCCATGAGGGAATAACGCATGGCCTCATAGATTTTTTCTGGGTAGATCACCTGGAGAGATCGGTCTAAGGCTTCTTCTACCTGGGCCTGCCGCCCTTTCAGGTAATTTCCCAGATCAAAAGGGGATGCTTGCTGTGACGCCTGCACCTCGTCTGTCAATACCATTCCTGTATCCCTCCGAGTCATCACTTCAGTTGCATCTCAATTTACGCATGAGTGCGTCACTGTTCCTCATCATTTTACGGAGGTTTCGGTACCCATGGGACAATTCCTTATCCTCATTCCGTTAACTTCCATACTGGATATAACTCTGAACCGTATTCTGTAGCAGCAGGGCTACTGTCATAGGGCCAATTCCACCGGGTACGGGAGTCAGATAGCTGGCAACGGTGGCGACCGAATCAAAGTTTACATCCCCGACCAGGCGAGATTTTCCATCGGCATCGGTGACTCGGTTAATGCCTACATCCACTACGATCGCCCCCGGTTTTACCATGTCTGCTGTGATTAACTCTGGTCGTCCGACCGCTGCTACGAGAATATCGGCGGAACGGGTGACCGCTGCCAGATCGGGGGTTTTAGAGTGGGCGATCGTCACCGTTGCATCCTGCTCCAGCAACATCAAAGCCAGGGGTTTGCCGACCAGAATGCTGCGGCCAACCACCACGGCATGTTTGCCTTTTGCCGAGAGGCTGTACTCTTCTAACAACCGCATCACACCAGCGGGGGTGCAACTCCGGAGGCCGGTTTCACTCCGTGCCAGACGACCCAAATTGACTGGATGTAAGCCGTCGGCATCTTTGTTGGGATGGATTCGGTTCAACAGAGCCACCCCATCTAAATGCTCGGGGACTGGCAGTTGCAGAAGAATTCCATCGACCCGCGGATCCTGATTTAACTCATCGATCGCCTGCTCCAGGTCTGTCTGGGTTGCAGTTGCCGGGTAATGGGTACCGTAGGAGGCTATGCCAACATTGGCGCAGGCCCGCTCTTTGTTACGAACGTAGGCTGCGCTGGCGGGGTTGTCTCCTACCATGAGAACGGCTAAACCCGGGGGACGGCCCCGTTGGGCCGCCAGGGTTTGAACCTGGGTTGCGAGTTCTGCCTGGATCTTTTGGGCCAGGGCTTTGCCATCTAATAATTGGGCCGTGGAGGACATAGAAGTTAGCGATTCTGTGTTATTACAACCTTAGATGAAACTTATAGTCAGGTTGTTCATCAGTGTCGCAGATCTCGTCTGCTTTGGTTAAGTTGCTCAACGGGAGGCCAGGGGGATGAAATTAGTCTACCTATTGCCGGTTCAGCTCACGCTACTGCTGCTGTTGTCTGCCCTGGGAGGTTGTGGTCGTCCGGGTATGACCATTAACTCTGGGAAAGAGTTAGTGCCGGTGCAGTTTACCCCTACCCTGACCAATATTGCAGATCTGCAAAGTTCATCCCTCCGGGGTACCGGTGTGTATTTGCGAGGCAAAATCGGAAATCGGGTGCCCCTGTTGGGCGGCACTGTATACGAGTTACAAGATCAAACCGGTCGCATCTGGGTCATGGCCCAGCAAGCAGTTCCGGGACAGGGAGATGAGGTCACGATCCGGGGAAATTTGCGCCAGCAATCCATTCAAGTTGACGGTAAACAGGAGTCTGTTCCTTATATTGAGCAGTTGGAACAGGTTGACCATCATCCTGCCATCAAGAGTTAAGTTCATGCTGACCCCAGATTCCTGGACTATTCTTCCGGACGATCGCCCCCGAGTCGCGATCGCTATTTTGTATCAGGGCGATCGATTTCTCATGCAGCTGCGGGATGATATTCCTGGAATTGTTTATCCCGGTCACTGGGGGCTATTTGGCGGGCACCTGGAGCCAGGAGAAACGATAGACATTGCCATGCAACGAGAACTTTTGGAAGAAATCGGCTATAATCCACCTCAATTAAATCCTTTCGGTTGTTATAGCGATACCCACGTCATCCGCTATGTGTATCAAGGAGTTTTGACAGTAACCCTGGAAGAGTTGGTTCTCAAGGAAGGTTGGGATATGGACTGGCTAACTGTTGATGATATTGTTCAGGGTAAGCACTACTCCGAACGAGCCAATCAGGTGCGTCCTCTGGGCAAACCCCATCAGCAGATTTTGTTAGAATTCATTGCTAAACAGAATAAGTCCTAGCCTTCTCTGAATCCTGAAGTGGGTTTTAAACCATCGTCGAACTTTGGCGAGTAAGTCTGGCCACCCTCGCTGGCTTTGTTTCAGAATAGAAGTAATAAAGATCCAACCTGTCTGGGGAGAAACAAGATTTATGAATTATTAAAAAGCAGAATTTTAGAATCCAAACTTTGCCCTAAACCATTTTTATATGACTGAAGTTTTTTAGTGTTTCATACGGAGCCGCTGCGGTTTCAGATGTAGATAGTAGGTGTAGATAGTCAGACGATATATTCAATCACCGCTGCATTCAAGGCGCTTTAGCCCCCTTGCCAAATCCTCTATGATGTATCCTTTTGGCAGCGAAGATCTCCGTATCCTTCTATCGCTATGGACGTGGTTCTCAGACTAGGCTAATGCAACCCCAATGGATGCTTCGATATTGCTGGTCGGAGGTGATGACTTCATATCAACACTTCTGGAACGAATTCGTAATTTAGTCAGTTGCACTGTAGAGGCTGTTGCCAGTCCAAGTGAAGCTGTCCCTTTTATCCAGGCGCAACAGCCGGATCTGGTTATTTTGCAAGCGAACCAACCGGGGGGTCTGGAACTGTGTAACCAGATTAAAGAGCAAACTCGAATTGCCTGGATTTATTGCATTCTGCTGGATAATCCGGCTCAGATGCTCGAAGACCCCTGGATTGATCATTCCTGGGAGATGGAATCTCGCACCGAAGCCCTGGAGAATGGAGCCGATGCTTACCTCTGGGTGCCTCGCAACGACCCGATGGGGAAGCCCCTGGATGTGGAAACCATAACCCAACAGGATCGTCTGTTGCGATCGCAAATTCTCTCCGGGTTACGAACCGTTAAAAATTATCGGGAACTGGTACGGACGAACGATATTCTGTCTGCCATTGCCCTGTCTGACCCTCTGACTGAACTAAATAATCGTCGAGCCCTCGACTGGGAACTGCCGCGCCAGGTGCAAAATGCCCGCTCCCGGAATGAGCCCCTAAGTATTTTGATGCTGGATGTCGATTATTTTAAGAGTATTAACGATACCTACGGGCACCCGGTCGGCGATCGGGCCTTACAACTCATTTCGGGTCGGTTGCGGCACAACCTGCGGTTCCGCGATACCCTGTTCCGCTATGGGGGTGAAGAGTTTGTGATTATTTTGAGTAATACCGATCAGGCCGAGGCTCTCCTGGTCGCCCGTCGTCTCTGCCGTCTGATCAGCGACCAACCATTTAGCATTGATGACAATTTAGATTTGAACATTACCATCAGTGCCGGTACTACCTCCCTGCTGGGGCAGGATGATGCCCGGGGAAATAGTCTGCTACAGCGGGCAGACCAGAATCTGTTAAAGGCTAAAAGCTCTGGCAGAAACCGGGTGATTGGTTCTTTAGAAGAGTTTGAACCTACTCTGGAAGATCGCTCTCCCCTGCTCCCAGGCAATGCTGCCGTAGGTGCCGAGGAAGATTAACCTTCCATGGGTCGGATAGGTGTGTGGGTCAGCCGTTGCCATGCCAGTTTGGCTGCTCCGACGATGCCAGCCTGATTCCCCAGTTCAGCCTTCAGGAGTTGTAAGCCAGAACGGGAACTGGGCAAGACTCGCCGTTCCAGTTCTGCCTGTACCGTCGGCAGGAAAAAGTCGGCACTGGCACTGACCCCACCTCCAATCACGATCGCTTCCGGTGTTAAGACATAGACTAAACTGGCTAACCCTGCCCCCAGGTCGCGTCCGTAGCTTTGCCAAAATTCTAAAGCCTGGGTATCACCGGCCAGGGCCAGGGCTCCCAACTCCGCGGGTTCCATGCCCGTGCGCCGCCGGATGGCCTGCACCGAAACATACTGTTCCAAGGAACCGCGGTTGCCGCTATTGCATTCTGGGCCTTCTGGGTTGAGGGTAATCAGACCTAGCTCCCCGGCAGTGCCATGGTGGCCCACAAACAGTTGTCCGTTGAGAATAATTGCCCCGCCCACCCCGGTGCCCAGGGTCAGCAGGATCAAATTATCGTACCAGCGGCCTGCCCCCAACCAGGCTTCGCCCAGGCCAGCGCAGTTAGCATCGTTGGCAATCATGGTGGGTAATCCGGTTTTGGCTTCCAGCCAATCTGCCAGCGGCACATCCTGCCAGCCAGCCAGGTTAATTGCTACCCTGGCAATCCGTCCTGTAGCATCGGCAGGGCCAGGAGTCCCAACCCCGATCGCCTGGGCCTGTCCCTCCGGATCTACCAGGGTAACGCCCTCCCCGATCGCCATCAGGACTGCGTCAGGGGTAGCCGGTTGGGGGGTGGGGAGACTGACAGACTGTAAACAGGTGCCGTCCTGGCTGAAACGCCCTAACTTAATCGCTGTCCCTCCCAGGTCAACCCCCAGAACCTGAGTCGAAGCCGTTGCGTTGGTTGATGAAGTCATAGCAAAAATACCAGGAGCAAGAGCCGTCAGCCATTGTACGGGAAAATCAGGTACGGATTGCAGGCGTTAGCACCTTGGTTTCGATCGCCCAGCTACAACCTGACGGTAAAAGGCTTCTAACCCTCGCAGGCCATTGGCATTGCCGTAAAGGGCCTTATAGTAGTGGCCCATGCGGTGGGCTACCTGCCGACACCAGTGGCGATCGATACCCAACCTGACAGCAATCTCAATGTATTCCCGCGGGCTCTGGGCAATAGTTTCGGTCACCCCCAATTGACAGAGAATGCCGTAGGAATGCCGCCCTCGCATAAACTCGCCTGGGCAGGTGACTACCGGCAGGCCACAGGCGATCGCCTCCAGGGTCGTATGCCCCCCTGACCAGCCAAAGCTGTCGAGAAAAACATCACTGAGTTGGTTTAAATTCCAGTAGTCAAGCTGGGTCTGGGGAGGCAAGAATAGACAGTGGTCATTGCTATCTAAGCCAGCGGCAGCAAAGGTTTGTTGCAATCGTTGCTGAAACAGGCTGGCAACCGCCGAATTCGGACGTTCCAGAAACACAAAGCGGGCTTTGGGTACCCTCCGGGCGATCGCTACCAGCACTCCGTCATCCTGGGGTAGAAATTTGCAGAGCAACTGGCTGCAAAGATAAATCACGCCATCTTCCGGCAGACCGAAGTCCTGACGGGTTTTGCTGGTTGCCGGAATCCTTGGTTGGTCAAAGGTAATGGCAATACCCGGTAGCCGTACCAGTTCTTCCGAATAATGGCTACAGGCATTATCTGGCTCCATCAAGTCACTGGAGAGGAAGTAGTCAATGGTGGGTAGCCCCGAGGTGACCGGATGCACCCAGGTCGCGCACTGCACAGGGGCCAGACGCAGGGCGGCAAGCTGAGTAAGGGTGGCCTGTTGCCCGATGTCAAAATACACCAAAATATGCAGTTGATCGGCTAAAACCTGATGACAAACTGCTTCCAGTTGATCGGGATGATTGGCAAACTGGTGGAAAGCATGGCTGCAGGAGCGATATTCCTGACTCAGGGCATCGAACTGGTCGGTCAGAGAATAGGAATAAATTTCAAATTGTTCCCGATCGTGGTACCTCAGCCAGCCAATCATTAACTTGCCAACCGTATGCTCCCACATACAGCCCGACACATAACCAACTCGAATTTTGCCACTGCTGCTGGGCACTGGCAGGCTGTTCACCCAGTCAGGGTAATTGGCCGCCATGACCTGGTGGACAAATTGCCCATACTGCTTTTGTAACTCACGATCGTTGCGATTTTGGTAAGCCAGAAGAAAATTAGTATGCTCTGCGATCGCCTGTAAGGCACTCTGACGAACTGGGGCGCTGGCCAGGGAAGTTTCTGCAACTAAGCGGGTCAACCCCTGGGAAAAGTGCTGGCGGTAGTGGTCAATGGCCGCTGTCTCCAGATACAGCACTGGCAACAATAAGGCTTTTTGAAGAGCAAAATATAACTCTTCCGGAAAGTGGATAGTGGCCTGTTCAGCCAGGGCCAGGGCTCGATCGGTTTGATTTGTTTCGCGTAAAGCTTGCAGTAGTTGTTTGTACAGGTGGATCGCTGTCGGATGCTGAGCTGTTCCGGCATTACACACCTGAATCACCCGATCGTACTGCCTGGATTTTTCGTAACAGTCTGCCAGCCAGCTATAGAGGTCTAGGTCAGCGGATTGCTGATCGAGTAATGCTTGATAGTAGATGGCGGCCTGGCGGTACTGTTGCCGCTGATAGTGACTGTTGCCTGCAAATAGGAGAGCCTGCCTTTCATCCCGGGTTAATTGATGGGCAAATTCCAGGTTTTCTAAGACTGCACTATTAGCGGGTTCCAGTTCTAAGGCCCGGAGATAGGTCTGAATCGCTTCTTCTAGCCGATTTTGGGTGAGTAAGAGATTCCCCAGGTTCAGGTAACTCCCGACATGGGAAGGATTTATCTGAATTGCCTGGTGATAAAGGGGTTCTGCCTGGGAGGGGTCCCCATGTTCGACCACCAGATTGCCCAGGTTATTGTAAGCATCCAGCAGGGTGCGATCGCAACTCAGGGCTTTCTGGTAAGTTTGGGCGGCATTCACCACCTTCCCCTGTTTTTCCAGGGTTAACCCAAGACTGTACAGGTAGCGGCCATTCTCCGGTTCCAGGGCGACTGCCTGGGTCAGGGCCGACTCCGCTGCGTCATAACGCTCCATCAGATACCAGGTAGTGCCCAGTTCATGCCAGATCTCCGCTTGCTGCTGGTTGGCCTGCAAGGTTGCCTGACATCGTTGTATCACCGACTGAAGCTGGCTTTCTGGTGGATCTAGCGCAATCTCTGGCGCAGCGACAGGCTGCTCATACAGGGCAGGCAGGTTGTAAATTGCCTGCAACAACCCTGGTTTTCTGGTGCGTTGCAGGTCAGCCCAATAATAATTATGGCGGGCCTGAGCATCCCAGCGCAAAATCTGTAGCCCATTCCAGAAGGTTGGATGTCCGTTACTGGGGGTAGGTAGATCAAGCAACAGGTCACATTCGGGATGGGCTGCGATAAAATCCCAGTTTGCCTGCTGCACAGGTTCCCAATTGCTATCGTCAACAATAATCAGGGCCCGCTCAGCCAGAAAGGGCCTAGCCAGAAGTAACCCCATAAGCTGGGAACGGTAGTCGTGAGCCCCATCATAAAAGTAAACCCCGATCCGATCGCTGGTTTGCAATTCTCGCAGATCAGCAAAAAAGGCTTCAAAGTCCTGGTTGCAAAAGAACACCTGGTTTTGCAAATTAAACATGGCCAGGTTTTGCATCAAACGTCCCTGGTTTTCTTGCAGAATATCGAATTCTGAAAAGTTGTCGATCGCGTAGGCCACCCGCTCTGGGTGATTCAGTAAGGCTCCGACCAGGGTTGCTCCCTGAAAGCACCCAACTTCGCAATAAACCTCATCGGCCTCCATACAGGCCAGGGCAAAATTTAGCAGTTGGGTAATGTTGGGAGTAGTCATGCCCTGAACCTGACAAAACATATCCCGAAACTGCCTAGATTTTGGTTGAACCGAGGGCAACCCCCAGTTGTCATAAAGACCGGGTAATTGCTCAATAAAGCGTTGATAGTCCATTGCCGAAATCCAATTCAGCTTCGCTAGCTTCGTCGCCAAATAGTAGGCATACTAACCAAATTATTGACAGATACTTTAAAGTTTTTTCAGTTTTCGTCAAGAGATTCACAATTTGCTATCGTTCCTGAGGCGGTAGCTCTACAATTGCTGGGTTGTGCCCCTGACCCTGTTGCGTATTTTCCCCTCACTTAAAATAGCATTTAGATAAAATTAAAATCTTTAGTTATTTTTACTGGTTTATCCCCGTAATTGTCCCCTGGTCGTTAAGAAAATGCTGGGGAAGAATAGAAATACCTCGATCGATGACAGGTTTCTATGGAAAGAGAAACAGGCCCCCCGAGTGACTGCCCTGAATTGCCAGACTTTGGTTTGTCTGAGAGCGACAGCATCCTCCATCGTCTGCCGCCAGAAGCCAAACGATGGGCTGAAAGCCTGCCCTGGAGCCAGCGTCGCTACGTTCTTTCACTGTGTCACCTGATGTGTGCGGCCACGCCGGAAATGCGGGCCGAGTTTCTGGATGACTATACCGCTGATGGCATTATTTCCAAGATACTGGGCGATCAAGATACCCAGCATAAGGTTAAGCACTATCTCAAAGAATTTAATATTAAGACCGAGCTAAATGCGGTTAGTTTACGGAGCTATATTCGTCAGTTTTATATCCACTCTGCTCAGGATGTGCGCCGCCAACCCGATCTATTTCTTGAGTCGGCTCTGCGCCTGGTCATGAGTACGGAGGAACGCAACAATGTGTTCAACTATATCCTGGGGTTTGAGCTGATAAAAATGATGTTTCGGATGAGCTGGTTCCAGCACGAAAAGCTCTATCGGCTCCAGCGTAACCAGGATGAGTTTATCCAAACTTATATCAAGCCGATTCAATACACCCATCGGATCAATGGCATTATTAATCCGCGGGATGAGCATTTATTCTTTGCTCGGAGAGACTATTATGTGCAGAAACCACAAATTTCAGATAAAAAGCTGACGGCTCTGGCCCTGGCGACTTTTACAACAGAGGTTACAACAAACTTTGGCTTTTCGATTATTCGTCATGCCCAGTCGCTTGTGTTCGACTACGACTACATTTTTGAGGCAGAGCAGGAAGTATTTTCTTATAGTGAATGAATTTTGGAGCCCCGGTTGGTTGCTTGTTTTCCGGGGATAGAGCTACTCCAACCAGGAGATAAATGAATTAACCTAGGATCGGTTGGTGAGATTGCAATCGAACCCAGGAAGATAGATTCATGGAGCAACAACAGAAGCTCATTTGCCCTCAAGAAAAGGGGAAGCTGCGAGTTGTCAGGCTGACCTGCTATTCGATTATTGTAGGGACTGCCCTGGCTCTGACTGGCTGTTTTGGCCTGGGCAATCAGACTACGGAGCCTCCTGCTACGCCGACTCCCGCCCCTCCAAGTCCGGTGGTTAGTCCGGTGTCGCCCAGTCCCGCTAGTAGCCCTGCAGTTTCCCAAAACACTAATAAACCGGAGGCTGTGAAGTCCCTGGAAGGGAAAATTGGCATCACCGTTGGACCCGTGATTGGTGTACCCGTACAAACAGTTAATTGTCCGGCCCAGATTGAGGTTAAAGCTAGAAATCGATTTGATTGTGAGGGAACGGCGGATGGAAAGTCGTTTGTTATCAGTATTGAGTTAACCGATGACAACGGGCAGTTTAACTGGAGTACCAAACAACTTTTGCTGATGCCCCGGTTAGAAGCATTTATTCAGCGTCGAATTAAAGAAAAAAGTGGCATTGAAGTGACCGCTACCTGTGGGGGCAAATTACGGGTGGCAAAACCTGGTAACGTGTTTGAGTGTAAAGTTCTGGATGCTCAGAATCAAGCTCGATCGGCCAGGGTAACGGTTAAAGATGAGCAGGGAAGTGTTGATATTTCTCTCCAATCTTGAATAATTATGCGGTTGCCCCGTTGCATCGAAAAAATCACTGTATGATGAAGCCCGTTACCGACTGTCAGTTATAAGACGTAGACTTTGCTGGGAATTCATAGAATTCAGCAGCGGAGTTTACATTAACCCTGGCAAATCCTGTGTTAATGTAGTTGCCAGAGTTTGATTCGGTTTCAGTGGTGGTTCTTAGCAATAGCAGGCTTCACTCCGGATTTAAATCTCTACATTGTCAATTTCCGGAGATTTTCCATGTCAATTTATGTAGGTAACCTCTCCTATGCGGTTACTCAAGAGGACCTTAGCACCGTTTTTGCAGAATACGGTACTGTTAAGCGGGTCCAGTTGCCCACCGACCGTGAAACTGGTCGTCCTCGTGGTTTTGGGTTCGTTGAAATGGCAACGGACGCAGAAGAGGATGCAGCCATCGAAGCCCTGGATGGTGCTGAGTGGATGGGTCGCGATCTGAAAGTGAATAAAGCTCGTCCCCGTGAGGAGAGAAAGCCCGGTGGTAGCCTGGGCGGTGGTAATCGGGGCTATTCCAAGCGTTATTAATAGCGTCCCGAACCAAAGTAATTGCCTGAGACATCAGTCAATCTGATGCAGAGAAGCTGAGAAATCCAGATGAGATTTCTCGGCTTCTCTTTATTTGGGCTGGTACTGGCTTAACCGTGCTTCCAGACTATAGTCCTATTCAAAATCCGGAACGTAATTTTTGAAAGCGCGGCAAAGCCTTACTTTCAAAAATAGAAATTTGGGGCTAATTGATGGGCGATCCTGAGGTTGATAAGTCAGGCGATACTCAACGATTATTTGAGTCGCTTCTGCTCACTTCGATAACGAATATACTCCGCAACAAAAAAAGCAAAGCCTGAACCCAGGATCAGGACGACACTGAGGGCATTAATATCCGGTTTTACGCCGGTACGAATGCGGCTAAAAATTTCCATCGGTAAGGTGTTAGCCCCTCCCCCTGCCGTAAAACTGGCAATCAGGAAGTCATCCATGCTCAAAACAAAGGCCAGCAGACAGCCTGAAATAATGGCTGGCATCAGCTCCGGTAACAACACCTGGATGAAGGCCTGCATCGGAGTTGCTCCCAAATCAAGGGCTGCTTCTTCCAGATGGGGGTTCAAGTTGGTCAGTCGAGTAGAGACGACGAGGGCGACGTAGGCCAGACAGAAGACTACATGGGCTGCCACGATCGTCCCTAAGCTGAGTTGAATTAAACCACCACTAAAGGGAATGGCGACGGCAGCCAGAAACACCAGAGTTGCTACGGCAATGGCAATGTCTGGAATAATCAGGGGCAGGTAAGAAATCCCTTGATACAGCCCTTTTCCGGGAAAGCGGTAGCGGGATAAACCAACGGCCATTAAGGTTCCCAGGATGGCGGCAATCCCGACGGCACAGATGGCTACGGCCAGACTATCCCGCAGGGCCGAAAGAATCTTGGTATCACTAAAAAATTTCCAGTACCAGTTCAAGGTGAATCCAGTCCATCCGGCACTGTAGGGGGATTGGTTAAAGCTATAGATAGTCAGTACCAGAATGGGCAGATACATGAAGCCAAACATCAGGACTGACACAATGGCCTGCCAGGAAATCGAAAATTTGAGTTGCGACGAGGGGAGAGGCATGGCAGCAGGAGGACTGGAAGGATGGAGTTAGACACCACTGGCGTTGCGATCGCCGTACTTGAGTAGCAGGGCGATCGCAATACTGACGGTCAGAATCAACAGCATACTGAGAGCCGAACCAAACCCCCAGTTTTGAGTTGCTCCCAGGAATTGATTGTAAATCAGGCGGGCGGCTGTCATGCTGGAAGCTCCTCCCAGCAGTTCGGGGTCTACGAAATCACCTAACCCGGTGATAAAGACCAGCAAGCAACCTGCGGCGATACCCGGCAAGGTTTGGGGTACCGTAACCTGCCAGAAAGCTTGCTTTGGGGTTGCTCCCAGGTCGGCAGCAGCCTCCAGCAGCCGGGTATCCAGTTTTTCTAGAGAGGCATACAGGATCAAAACCATGTAGGGTAAGAGGCTATAACTCATTCCTACCAGAACCGCAGCATCCCGGTTGAGAATATCCAGGGCCGGCAACCCAAAACTGGTCAGCACCGTATTTAGCACCCCTGTTGGGCGCAAGATTGTAATCCAGGCGTAGGACCGCAGCAGGGAAGAAGTCCAGAGGGGTAAAACGAACCCGATTAGGGTCAGGTTGCGCCAGCGTTTGGGAACAAGGAGGGCGATCCAGTAGGCCACAGGAAAGCCCAGAACCAGACAGATCAGGGTGGTACCAGCGGCAAAAAATAGCGATCGCCCGAGAACTTGCAGATACAGGGGTTGAAAGATCTGGACGTAGTTATCGAGGCCTGATGGGTTGACTACATCCCCAGGGCGAATTCCCGGTACCAGGCTGAGTTGAAAAATCAGCAGGGTCGGAATGACCAGCAGTAACGCTAACCAGATACCCGCCGGCCCCAAAAGAGCCAGGGGCTCTAGTAGACGGGCCAGGGCTGCAGGCTGTTTGCGTGGGGCTTCGCGGGAGATGGGAGGAGAGGCTTGGGACATAGGTTGGCAAAAAGCACTAACTGCTGGTTAATTGGGTCCAGTACTTCTCGTAGAGTTCTGCTATTTCCTGGGTTACAGGAGCGATGCCTTCCGATTTCGTCAGAAGGGTTTCTGGGGGAAATAGGGCTTCATTATCCCGGAGCGGTGCTGGTAATTGGTCGTGGGCAGCCTGGTTAGGGGTGGCAAAAAATAGGCGCTGGGCGACCTGAGCTGCTACAGAAGGTTGCAACATGAAGTTGATCCAGGCGTAGGCAGCATCCGGGTTGGGAGCGGTTCTCGGAATCACCATGGTATCGCTCCAGAGGGAAGTACCACTGGATGGGATCACATACTTAAACCGGGCATCCTGCTGAATCACCGCCACGGCATCTGAGGAATAACCCATGGCCAGCAGCAAATCGCCAGCCAGCAACTGATCTCGCCAGGCATCGGAGGTAAAGTTGGTAATAGCGGGTTTCAACTTGACCAGTTTTTCGTAGGCTTGCTTGATCTCTTGAGGGTCAGTTGAGTTGTAGGAGTACCCCAGGGCCCGCAGTGTTGCTCCCATGACTTCACGAGTATCATTTAACAGGGTCATGCGGCGGGACAATTGGGACTGATTTAACCAGAGATAGTTCCAGTCTTGAGGCGGGGGATTAAGTTTCTCGCTGTTATAAATTAAGCCGGTTGTTCCCCAACTGACGGGAATATGGTAGCGATTGCCAGGATCATGAACGGAGTTCTGGAACTTGACCAGAATATTTTCCTGCCCAGAAATTTTTGTATAATCTAGCTCCTGCAATAGCTTCAGATCAATCATCTTGGCCACAGCATAGTCGGAGGGGTAGATGATGCTATACTCAGCGCCTTTGCCAGCCCGAATGGTTGCCAGCATAGTTTCGTTCGAGTCAAAGGTCGTGGCAATTACTCGAATGCCTGTCTGGGCTGTGAAGGTTTGCAGTAGCGAGTCATCAATATAGCTCGACCAGGTGTAGATATACAGTTCATCTTTTGCCCCGGTCTTCTTAACGGTCGGCCGCACTTCTGCCAGAGTCCAGCCACATCCTGCTAATGCCAACCCTGATAGGGCTGCTGCCGTCGTTTTTAAAAAACTGCGACGATTCGGGGATGGTCGGGAATTAGCTGCAATAGGAGGCACGGAAATTAAAGCGTTGACGCGTAGAGGACAGACTAAACCGGAATAGCCAGACAATCACTAAATGACCAGTGGACATAAATCGGGGTGTCAGCACTGGGATGGTTACTGCCCACCTGATTGGGTTGTCTGACGGTTAAACGATCGCCCGATAGCAGTTCTACCAGGTAATGAACATGGGTACCCAGATACATCACGTTTTTTAATCGGGCTTCAAAGCAGTTGAACTGATCCGAGGGTTTGGTATAGCTAACCTGAATTTTTTCAGGCCGGATGCTAACAACCACTTTGCCAGAGGTGAGGGGCTTACCAAACTGGAGGGGATTGGCTTTCATCTTCAACCCCTGCTCTGTAACAATCCACAGCATACTCGGATGGGCACCCTCGATTTTGCCGGAGAATAAATTGGTGTCTCCGATAAATTGGGCCACAAAAGCGGTCTGTGGTTGTTCGTAAATGCGATTGGGAGTGTCTATTTGTTCAACCTTGCCATGGTTCATCACCGCAATCCGATCGGACAGGCTGAGGGCTTCTTCCTGGTCGTGGGTGACCATGACAAAGGTCAGGCCCAATTCCCGGTGCAGGCTGGATAATTCTAGCTGCATTTCTTTGCGTAATTTCAGATCCAGGGCTCCCAGCGGCTCATCCAGCAATAAAACGGCAGGCCGATTGACTAAAGCTCTGGCCAGAGCCACCCGTTGCTGCTGCCCTCCAGAGAGTTGGGCCGGAAAGCGACTGGCAAAACTATCCATTTTCACCAGCTTCAGAGCCTCGTTCACCCGATCTTCGACTTCTGCCCGTCCTCGCCGCTTTAAACGCAAGCCAAAAGCAATATTTTCTCGCACAGTCAGGTGATTAAATAGAGCGTAACTCTGAAACACCGTGTTAACTGGCCGCCGGTAGGGAGGAACCTGGGTCATCATCTGGCCCTGAATTAAAACTTCTCCGGCTGAGGGGGAGTCAAACCCGGCAATTAAGCGCAGTGTAGTGGTTTTGCCACAACCGGAGGGGCCCAGAATACTAAAAAACTCGCCCCGGTGGATATTAAAGTCAACACCGCGAACCGCCGGTTCTCCGTTATAAACCTTGAATACCTTACGCAGTTCGACATCAAATCCGGTATCGGTTGCCATAAAGCTCTGATTCTGGGTGGCAGTTTGAGACATGGTAGCGATTCCCCGGATGCTTCGCTGTGATAATTTAGCAAGCTTATCAAGCTTCTGTTAATCTGGCAGATCAGATCTCAGATCTTTGATTTATTTTATCTACCGGATTGTTCTTCAGAACTCCAGGCAATCTTTTAGATTATGTAGAGGCTAGAGCAGACTCGGGGGCCGATCGCAGCAACTAGGGTTAAATAATGTAACAATTAGATGCTGAAACTGTCCTCACAGGTTCGACCTTCAGTCATTGGTTAAGAGCTAAGGGCAAACTTCCCTGGGGAATTCTGCTCTGTCCTGATCTAGGTTGCCCCATTCTCAGTTCAAACGCCTATCTGAAAGCCAGTAAAAGCATAAACTGTGATTTCTGTTTTCGCTACAAGAATTTAATTGTCCCCCTGCCCGATTTGCGCTATGTCTCTGACTCCTTCTGCTTCTATCGGTACCCAAAATACAGCTCGGACGGTTGGACGGCGGTACAAATCAGTCATTCTCATGGCAATGGTGTCTGCCCTGCTGTTTGGTGGGATTGTCAGTCGGTTGGTCTATCTCCAACTAATTGATGGTGATCGAAACCGCAAGCTGGCAGAAAACAACCGGATTCGGTTAATTCCGAAACAGCCAGAGCGGGGTAAAATTCTCGATCGCAAGGGGAGAGTGCTGGCGGGCAGTCGCCTTTCCCATGCGGTGTTTCTCTGGCCCCTGGCTCAAAAAAAGACGGAATGGGCGGGCACCCTGAAACGATTGTCCCAGATTCTCAATATTCCCGAAGAAGACTTCAAGCGCCGCCTGGAGCAGGCAGGCTATTCTTCGCCGTTTCTGATCCGGATTGCCAGGGCTGTTAGTCCGGCCCAGGTGACTGCCCTGGCTGAATACAGTAACGAGTTGGAAGGGGTACTGGTAGAACCGGAAGCAGTACGTTACTACCCGAATGGTGATCTGGCAGCCCATGTCCTGGGATATACCGGGGAAATGACCGATCAAGACCTGGAACGCCGTAAGGGCGAGGGTTACCGTCTGGGGGATGTGATAGGTCAGATGGGGGTAGAAGCCACCTACGAAAAGCTACTGCGCGGCGAGTGGGGCGGTATGCAGGTGGAGGTGGATGGTGCTGGACAGGTAGTAAGGATTCTGGGACGGAAGCAAACCCACACGGGCAAAGACATTACCCTCACCCTGGATATGGATGTCCAGAAAGCAGCAGAAGCGGCCCTGGGCGATCGCAAAGGTGCGATCGTTGCGATTGATCCGAACAATGGAGCGGTTCTGGCCATGGTAAGCCGGCCAGCCTTTGACCCAAATTTGTTCTCGACTCGCATTACCGAAGCCCAGTGGCGGCAACTCCAGAGCGCCGATCATCCCTTTGTTAATCGGGCCATCCAGGGGTTTCCCCCGGCCAGTACCTTCAAAATTGTTACAACCACGGCTGCGATCGAATCCGGTAAATATAGTGTGGATACCGTCCTCAATACCTATGCATCGATTCGAGTCGGTGGCATTGACTTTGGTGACTGGAACCGGGCCGGGTTTGGCCCCCTCGATTTTGTCGGAGCCATGAAATGGAGCAGTGATACGTTTTTTTACCAGATTGCCATGGGGATTGGCGATAAATCGCTGATCCAGTGGACTCGCCGCTATGGCTTTGGTCGTAAGACAGGGATTGACCTGCTGGATGAGGAAGCGGCGGGCCTGGTTCCCGATGATGCCTGGAAGCGTAAAGAACTGGGAGAAGGCTGGTATCTGGGTGACACGGTGAATATGTCGATCGGCCAGGGCTATCTGCAATCTTCTCCACTTCAGGTGGCTGTTATGTTTGCGGTGCCCGCCAACGGTGGCTATCTGGTCAAACCCCACCTGCTAAAAGATAATGAAGAAGCCCAGAATTGGCGGGAAGGGTTAAATTTGCGGCCAGAAACCATTCGGGTTTTGCAAGAAGGTCTGCGGGCGGTAATTACCAGTGGCACCGGCACAGCTCTGAATGTTTCCCATCTACCGCCGATCGCCGGTAAAAGTGGAACTGCCGAAGATTTTGGTCGTCAGTCCCATACCTGGTTTGGAGCCTATGCTCCGGCCAATAAACCAGAAATCATTGTGGTTGCCTTCGGGGAGAACTCTGGTGGTGGTGGTGGTTCTGTGGCTGCCCCTATGGTTCGTCAGGTTTTAGAGGCATACTTCAACCCCCAGAAGAAAGCGGCTAAACCAGCTCCGGTGGTTCAGGTCCCAACGGATTGATCGAGTCTGCTAAAACGAGCTGTGGTGATGGTGCTTGCACCATCACCACAGAAAAAGAATGTCCTAAAGAAAATACTGGTAGTGGCTGGAGACTAGGGACGGTGCTTACTGCCGTAGCCAATTACGGCGATTTTATGTCGGTAGACCAGTTCTGCTCCGTACCAGCCTGTTACTCCCAGTAGCCCGGCCACCAGAAGCGAGAGAATCAGACCCGTAGGTAATACGGCTCCGGTCATGTTGCCCCAACGCAAAATCAGGTTGATCAGGGACAGGCCAAGGGCTGCCACGTTACCAACCATGTGAGCCCAACCAGCACTGTGCTCCCGGACGCGATCGATTTTGAGAAAATCCATCATACCCGTGCCCGCTGCCACCAGTCCGGTGACCAGCCCAGATCCAATCAGCCAGATGGAGGCCCTGGCCCAGAAAGGGTCGCCGGTCAGCCAGTAGCCGACATCGGTACCAAAGGCAGCGACCAGAAAGGCGATGGGAAAAGTGACAATCAGGGGATGGAGTGGGTGTCCGGCAATGGCAACCGTACTGGGGACACCGCTATCACGGTACTCCCGCTCATCACTTTCAATCACGGGGGGAATATTGGGAGTTTGGGTCATTCTGGGGCTCCTGTAACAATGAAACTACTGGGAATTGTGCCTGTAACCGGGGGAAGAGCTGGGTGGGTAGAGTTACGTCTCGGATGGAAACTTTTCAATCAATGCTGAGGCCTGGAGAACCAGCTTTCCGGGCTGCACATCCAGACGCTGCAGCCGCAAAGACATCCCCGACAGCTCAAAGTTTCGTAAGTTTAAAAGTTCTGCTGCTTCTTGCCGTAGAGCTTCTGTCAGTTCGGGCGAGAGTTCCTGGCCGTCGCTGTACTCGATCGCTTCCAGGGCAACTGACTGCCCATCGGCGGCCACCTTGGGTACAGCCGTAAAGGCTACCTGTCTGGTTTGGTCGCTATCATGCAGCTTAACCGTTGTGCTGAGTGCGACTTTGCCATTGCCGGGTAGGCCGAATTCTACCTGTTGGCTATCCACCGTGGCCGCCTGCCCCTCAACCTGAATATGCAAATTCGTTAACTTACTGCGGATAAAGTCTGAGTTGAAGGCCCGGTTGATGTCGGCTTCGGTCAAAACAACCTGGGTTTCTGCTTCCGTCGGACGGGTTAATTCAATGGAACCAAAAGCGACGCTGAGCGGATTAATCGAAATATTGCCGGTCTGGAGCTGCATTTCCTCAATCCGCAGATCCTGCTGCATCACCAGCCCTTCTCCCTTGACAGAGACAGCTTCAACCTGACCTGTCATCAACTTCAGGGGATCGGTTTGAACCTCCACATCCAGGTTGTCTGCTTCATCCAGTTGGCTTGCCAAGCCTACTTCTGCCACCTTGCTGATAGCTTGTTCGCCCAAATCTGCCATAGCTTCGCTTCGTACCCCTGTCTGCATTTATGGGTTACTCTAGGTCATTAGCCTTTTCCCATGTATCTGTTAGGCGGTAGAGAGTGGACAGGGCGATCGTCTATCTTTAGAGCAAGAGCAAGGCTTTAGAGCAAGAGCAGTGGGGTAATCTATGGACTTGTTGGAGTATCAGGCCAAAGAACTGTTTCGGGAGGTTGGTATTCCGGTACTGCCGTCCCAGTGCATTGCCCGTCCTAAGGACTTGAAAGGATTAACCATTCCCTACCCGGTTGTACTCAAGTCCCAGGTATACATCGGTGGTCGGGGTCGGATGGGTGGGGTACGGTTTGCTGAGAACACGATCGATGCGGTGGCAGCGGCTCAAACCATTTTCAACCTCTCGATTATGGGAGAGTACCCCAGAGTGTTGTTGGCAGAGGCCAAGTACGATGCCGATCGCGAGTTTTATCTGGCCGTGGTTTTAAACCGTTCGATTCGTCGTCCGGTTTTGCTGGGTTCCCAGCAGGGAGGTGTGGATGTGCAGTCGGCGATCGACCAGATGCAGCATGTCATTGTCGATCAGGAGTTTTCTCCCTACTATGCCCGTCGTCTGGCCCGCAAGATGGGATTGCAGGGAGAGCTGATTGGTCTGGTCAGCACGATCGTCGAGAAAATGTATCGCTTGTTTATCGAAAACGACCTGGATCTGGTAGAAATCAATCCCCTGGGGGTGAGCCCGAACGGAGAAGTGATGGCTCTGGATGGCAAAGTCACGGTCAATGACGAGGCCCTGGCCCGTCACCCAGATCTATTAACCAGAATTGAAAAGTCGGGGGGAATGAAGCCTACCGGTCAGGCCGAGCTACCGGTCAGTATGGAACCCGATGGGCAGATCGGAATTTTATGTAACGGGGCAGGCCTGACCATGGCCACTCTCGATTTGATCTGTCATGCTGGCGGTAAACCTGCTTGCTTTTTGAATATTGGAGGGGAAAACCAGTGGAACGCCTCTCCTTCTAACCTCCGCGATCGTCTGGCCCGGGGGTTAGAGCAGATGGCTCAGACCCGTCAGGTTCGAGTTTTGCTGGTCAATCTTGTCAGTAACCTGATCCCCTGTGATGAAATTGCCGATGTGATTGCTACGTTTTTAAAGCGGCGGGTCAGAGAACCCCGGGGTATCAGCGAGATTCGCCCAGACACCCTGATTACCCATACGATTCGGATTCCTCAAATGGTGGTGCGATTGGTGGGAAGTGAGGGGGGGCAGGCAAAAGCCCAACTGGCAGAGACTCAGGTGACCGTTGTAGATGACCTGGATGAGGCAGTAGCGCAGTCGGTCAGGTTAGCAAAATCCCTGGCTCGCAGTTCTTAGGATCACAAATTAACGAAAACCAAACTTTAAACTTTTGAAAGCGGGTCGGGGCTGCGGGTTGCGAAAATTCAGTTCCGGGTTGTATTAAATTCACATCTTCAGGTAAAAAATGTGGGTCAAATCCAGAATTTTTTACCTGAGTGTTACCAGATTAGCAGCACCAATCTCCCCTATCCTCCGATGCTAAATAATGGTGCTTTTCTACTATGTGGTTGTCTTGTCTTTGGGGGGCAATGTGATCTGGCAACTTGCTAAAGCCTGGATCTTTTTGTTAGGTTTGACTTTCCTGAAAGGGTTTTAGCTTTGTCTAACCAATCGGGTCAAAATCCTCAGACCTTGACTGGGCAGGGCTGATTACAGGTTTTCGGGGCAGGTTGAGTCAGCTTAGTTTGAGTTCAATTGGTAATTGATTGCCGACCTTCAGTCTAGCCTGCGATCACTGGCGCATTTCCAAATCAGGGGCAAGGGAGAATATACGTTATGAGTTTTACACCCGATCGAACCGTACTCATACAGGGCATCACCGAATCCCTGGGTGCTACCTATGCTCCCCTGATGAAGCGGTACGGTACTAACGTTGTTGCCGGCATCAGCCCCGGTTATGGCGGGCAATACCTCTATGAGCTACCCGTGTTTGACCTGGTAGAGACTGCGGTTGCTCAGGTTGGGCAAATTGACATTAGCGTGATTTTTGTGCCCCCCTACGCAGCTCTGGATGCTGCCTTAGAAGCGATCGCGGCCAATATTCGGCAAATTGTTCTGGTCACCGATGGCATTCCTCCCCTGGATATGGTGACTTTATTGCGTAAAGCAGAGGCTACGGAAACCCTGATTGTCGGGCCAAATAGCCCTGGGATTATCGTACCGGGTCAGATCCTGCTGGGGATTCACCCGACGGAGTTTTACATGCCCGGCTCGGTTGGGCTAATCAGCCGTAGTGGTACCCTCACCTACGAAATCGCTCTGGAGTTGACCCGGGCTGGTTTGGGTCAATCGATCGGCGTGGGAATTGGGGGAGATGCCATTGTTGGTTCTTCCTTTCCCCAATGGTTACAAATTTTGGACGAAGACGAAAATACCGAAGTGATTGTCCTGGTGGGTGAAATTGGCGGCGACAGCGAAGAATCCGCCGCCCACTACATTGCCGAGGCGATCGATAAACCGGTGATTGCCTACGTTCCTGGACGAACGGCTCCCCGGGGTCGGCGAATGGGCCATGCCGGGGCGATCATTGATTCGCAAATTGCCGAACTGGGTACGGATATTGGTACGGCAGAAAGTAAAATCAATGCTTTTCAACGGGCTAAAATTCCCGTAGCCGAACGGCCTTCCCAAATCCCAGACCTGGTGCGAAAGGTACTCAAGTTATCGACAGTGAAAAAGGGATAAGCCAGGGGTGCCATGGTTCCTGGAGCCATGCCCTGACCTATCCCAGAGATAGTGAATCTGGTTCAATTAACTCCTGGCCGCAGCCAGTAAGGCTTTCGACTCTGATTCCCCGGCTTTTCGTAATTGTTGGGTCAGGCGAAGGGCCAGCAGGCTGAAGACGCTTAACTGAGTCAGGAAGCTGAAGACGATGGCCATGCTACTGACATACTCTAAAGCGGTGAAGGCAAAGGCTGTAAATAGCCAGGGAATTGCCGTGTTAAAGGATGGGGCCATGGATAGGAGTCCCATCAGGGTTGGGGGGAGAAAGATATAAGCTGCAATCAAAGTTGCGGCGATCGCTCCCCGTCGGGGTGTCTTGGCAAACAGAGCCAGCTGAGCGATGATGGCGCAGACCAGAGTGAAGACAGTACCCAGACCCATTACGGCCAGGGCCTGAAACTGCTGGCGCGGAACATCCCAGGTGAGTACCCAGGGCAGGAAGATGGCGATGCCTAACCCCAGATTGATGGCGATCGCCAGGAGCGGGGGACTTTTTTCTCCCCAGATCAGATCTCTGGCCGTGGCCTGACCCGACCTGCCCTGCTGCATTCGTCTTTGCCGTCGATAACGGGCCCAATCTAACAGGGTTTGACGATGGGGACTGAGGGCTGCAATCAGCAGCATCAACCAGAGGAAACTACAGCAGGCGGCGATCAGCAGATCTTCCAGGTGACTATAAGTCGGCTTGTCTCGCAGGACAAACCCCAGGAGCCAGAACTCAAACCCGATCGTGCCTAAATAGGCCTGCCGTTTACTCACCAGAGTCAGGTTGGGATTACGAAACCGACGATTGACCGCCTGCCAGATCCAGACCGTGGCCGCACCCAGGGTTACTAGCCAAAAGCCCAGGGTCAGTAAAATACTGTCGTTGATTGGCATTTGAAAGTAGAAATTGGGTGCCGGGTAGCGACTGGTACTGGAGGACTGCTGCATCTGCCAGATCTGGAAGAAAAAGGTATAGCAGACCCAGATCACCACGGCTCCTACCCAACCCTGGGAACCTCCCAAAAAGGCAAATAGGAGAGAACTGGTATAGAAAAAAGCACAGGTGGCGATCGTGATCAGGTAAAAGCTAATAATTTCCAACCCGGATATTTCCGCTGCCGTTGCGCTGAATAAATGCAGGGGAATGGCCAGACCGACCGCCAGATAAACCAGAATGGGAACTCCTAAAATTTTGCCCAACAACACACTCTGGCTGGTTTGCGGGCTCAGACGAATGAAGTTCAAGGTGCCCCGCCGCTCTTCCTTGGCCAGATCACCAATCAGCATGTAGACCCCGGCCATCAGCACGATAAAAGGCAGCATCCAGCTGAGGGTCTGAAACAGATCGCTCCACCACAGCTGCCAGTTAATCACCGGTACAAAATTGGCGGCGGCAGCCGGGGTAGAATCCATCAACGATCGCAGAGCCACTCCGGTAGAGTTAACACAATCAAACCAGCGATAGCCTCCCTTGCCTGTACAGTAAGGACTGCTATAGGTTTCGCTCCCGGGGATTTGGGCCCAAAGAATCAGCAGGACGGCTAACTGCGTTAGCAAACTGGCGGCGATGGTGACCAAAAAATTACGGGGTTTGAGGCGGCCTTTGAGTTCTCGAAAGAGTTGGGCATTCCAGCCACTCAGGTGGTTAATCCAGTAGGCGTTCATAGCGGTTACTGACGGTAAGGGGTAAGCGGACGGCGGAAGTCAGACAGGGGTCAGGTGGTTTGTTGATGTCCCAGCTTGAGAAAGATCGATTCCAGGTCTTCTTGCCTTCGGTGAAATTCGGTCAGGGGAATGCCGGCCTGAATGAGCGATCGCAGTAGTTCGGCAGTGTCGGCTTCTGCCCCAGAAAAATGGACACGAACTCCCATCTGGTCTTTCAGGGGGTCTATAGCCTCTACGTGGGGACAATTTTTTAGTTCGGCCTGAAGGCCATCCAGGTTCCCCAGGGTAGAAATCAAAATTTCCTGGCGACTCAGGCGCTGGAACAGGGTTTTAAGGGAAGCACTTTCGACCAGGAAACCTAATTCCATAATTCCGACGGAGGTACAGAGTTCTTCCAGATCACTCAAGACATGGGAGGAAATCAGTACCGTCATGCCAGCTTCCTGCAAAACCTTGATAATCTCCCGGAATTGCACCCTGGCCAGGGGATCCAGCCCGGAGACAGGTTCATCCAGCAGTAGCAGGATTGGTTCGTGAATAATCGTGCGGGCCAGACTGAGCCGCTGTTTCATCCCTCGAGACAGGGTGGCAATTAGATTGTCCCGTTTGTGAGTTAGTTGTACCAGTTCTAAGACGTCTCGCAACCGCTGGCTACGCCGTGGTTCCCGCAAGCGATAAAGGCGGGCAAAATAGTCTAAATAATCCCAGACTGTGAGGTCATCGTAAAGCGGGTAGTCATCGGGTAAGTAACCGATTTGCTGTTTGATCGCAGAGCTTTCCCGATCGCGCAGTAAGCGCTCTCCATTGATGTAAATTTCGCCGACGGTCGGTTCTTCTGCCGTGGCCAGCATGCGGATCAGGGTGGTTTTCCCGGCACCATTCGGGCCAATTAACCCGTACACTTCACCGGCACTGATCTGTAAATCCACATCATTGACTGCGATTTGGCGCTCAAATTGTTTTGTTAACCCACGGGTCGAAATAGCCAGTTCGGTTGCCATAGGGAAGAGGAATTCAAAGTTAACAGCTAGCCTAGCCTGTCGCTACAGGATTTGGCAGGAGCGTTTCGGAAAAAGAAACCCTCGATCAAGCGGGTTTTTGATGAAGTTTTTGGTACCTGGCAATTCCGATGCAGCCAGTTGCCAGTAAAAATCCGGCCATCCCCAGCAGGGCCAGGGCGATCGCCGGTAACCCGCGAACCAGGGGTTGGGCACTCCCAAACAGGCTGCCGGCCAGGGCGGCTCCACCGAAATACAGCCCGGTTCCCAATCCGGCTCGGGTGGGCGGAACCAGGATCAGGGCAAAGGGAATCGTGCCATTGAAGACCAGGCTGATGCTGGCTCCCAGGAGAACAATCGCGACCAGACTGGGCCAGGCAGAAAAGGTGAGTCCTACCCCCAGCAGAGCCAACCCCGCCCCAACCGAACCCAGCAGCATGGCCTTGAGGGCACCTGTTTTGCTCGCCACCCAACCGGCAGGAACGATAGTCAAGAGATGGGCGATGGTAAAGGTCAGCAGCAGGTTGTTACCAGCTACCGTTCCACCGGGGGAGTTGAGTAAGAGTCGCATCAGGGCCGAACCCAGGGTAATTCCTATGCCTGCTCCAAAAATTAGCCCCAGCCTGGGGAGGGAGACTCCTTCCAGCAGGGCTGCTTTGGTGGCCGGAGAAGCGGGAACCCGGGCATCCACCAACCGTAATACCAGGACTGCCAGGAGTAAGACCAGGGAACCCGTCCCAAAGGCGACGATCGGCCCCCAACTCAGGATCCACTGATTAGCGAAGCTGCCCATGGTGCCTGCCACGGCACCAACCAGAGTGAGGATGCTGGCGGCCTGGGGTAGATTGCTGGCAAAGGCATACTTCCCTAAGAAGGCCAGAACCGGGCTGCGAAACAGCGTCATGGCCAGGGCCCAGGCTACGGCAGTCAGGGGGAGTACCCAACGAATCAGAGGGTTGAGGCTGGCTGTCACCACCAGAACTGGCAACCCAATAAACAACCCGGTAGCCAGAATCACCCCCAGGGCAATCAAAGGAAATTTTGTTCCAATCCAGCGCTGCATCCGATCGGATTGAGCCCCTACCAGGGGTTCCATGACCACTGCCAGGAGATTTTCAAAAATCAGCAGGGGGGGCACCCAGGTCTTCGGTAAACCTGCCTGATCGAACAATTGGGGGAGGTAAAGCGAGTAAATAATCCAGCTCAAGCCGATCGCCCCCTGAACCATCGCCAATCCCCCAACCTGAAGCCACAAAATCGCCGGTTGAGACTTCGGTGCAGCCATTTCTCCCCCAATTCAGGTTACAGTGAGGCAATTTTAGGGAAATCTAGAGTGACTGGCTCGCAGGCTGCCATCCAGTGTGTCTCCCCTGTTCACCGGTGGTAGCCCTTTGGGACTTCCCATTCAATTTGTTTAGCACCACTATGCAACAAGGCAGCCCTCAGCCAAACATTTTGGCAACAATCTCTACAAAACTTTTCCGGGGTGGCCGGGTTCTAATTACTGCCTCTGCGGTTGCCGGATGTGTGATTGGGTTACGGCTGACTGGTTTGCTGCAAACCTGGGAACTGGCTGCTCTCGATCAATTCTTTCGGCTCCGCCCCCTGGAACCGGTAGATGAACGGATTGTGATTGTTGGCATTGATGAGTCAGACTTGCAGCGGATTGGGCAATGGCCGATTCCCGATCGCAACATGGCCCAATTGCTCCGTACCCTGCAAACCTACAAACCCAGGGCGATTGGGCTGGATATCTACCGGGATCTGCCGGTGGAACCGGGGCATCAAGAACTGTTGCAGTTTTACCGCACCCTGCCCAATTTAATTGGGATTGAACAGATTAAAGACAAGAGCAGCACCGGGGTACCGGCTCCACCGATTCTGCGCGATCGGGATCAGGTGGGCTTTAACAACTTAGTCTCTGACCTGGATGGTAAGGTGCGGCGTGGCTTGCTCTACTGGACCGTAGATGGGAAAAGCCATCAAAGTTTTGCCCTGAGTCTGGCGTTGGTTTACCTCAAATCTGAAGGGGTTACCCCGGAGGCTGCTGCCAGTGATCCCCGCTATTTACAGTTAGGGCAAGGGGTATTTCGGCTGTTTGAACCCGATGATGGCGGTTATGTCCGGGCCGATGCGGGGGGTAACCAGATTTTGGCGAATCTACGCGGCCCTGCCAATCGCTTTCGGCAGGTGTCGATGACCGATGTTTTAGCCGGTCGAGTACCGCCCGAACTGATGCGCGATCGCATCGTCTTAATTGGTTCAACTGCCGTCAGCCTCAAGGATTTTTTCTACACCTCCTACAGTGGTGGTCTGGTCAACTCCCTGCAACCGATTTCTGGCGTTGAACTGCAGGCCAACTTTATCAGCCAAATTTTGAGTGCTGCTTTAGAAGGAAGGCAACTGATCCAGCCCTGGCCTGACCCTCTGGAGTATGGCTGGATTCTTGTCTGGTCCTGGTTGGGGGCCTGGTGTAGCTGGCGCTTGCGATCTCCGGAGCGTTCGGCCCTGGTGATTCTCGTGTCTGCCGGGGGGCTCCTGGGAATTGGCTATGGAGCCCTGCTGGGGGGCTGGTGGCTGCCCGTTGTGCCGCCGATGATGGCTTTGACCGGTTCGGCGATCGTGATCATTGCCCACCTGGCCCATCTGGAGGAAGAACTCAAGCGCTCCAAGGAATTTCTCAATAAAATTATCAATGCCATTCCCGACCCGATTTTTGTCAAGGATAGTCAGCACCGCTGGATTGTGCTGAATCAGGCCTATTCCCGGTTGATTGGCTATCCCCTGGAGGAACTACTGGAAAAATCAGACTCCGACTTCTTTTCACCGGAGCAGGCCCAGGTGTTTCGCACCCAGGATCAGCAGGTGTTTGCCACGGAGCAAGAACAGGAGCATGAAGAAGAATTTACCTCCCGCAGTGGCAACACCTATCAGATTGCTACCAAGCGATCGCTGCATAAAGACTCTGCCGGCAACCTGTTTCTGGTGGGTGTGATTCGCGATATCACAGAGCGGAAACGGCTGGAAGAGGAACTGAAACGCACCGCCGCCGAACTGGTGCGCTCCAACGCCGAATTGCAACAGTCGGCCAGCCACCTGCATCACCTGGCCAACCATGACACGTTAACCGGTTTACCAAATCGGAAGCTGTTCCATGAGCGGTTTGGCCAATCCCTGGAATGGGCCCGTAGCAATGAACAACTGGTGGGTTTGTTGTTCCTGGATCTGGATGGCTTCAAGCTGATTAACGATACCCAGGGCCATGACATCGGAGATTTACTCCTGAAGGCTGTGGCTCAACGTCTAACCGGTTGTCTGCGCGGTAGTGATACGGTTTCCCGCTTGGGAGGGGATGAGTTCACCATTATTTTGCCGGCGATTCCCAGTCCTCAGGATGCGGCCAGAGTGGCAGAAAAGGTTTTAATGGTTCTCTCCAAACCCTTTGAACTGGAGAGTTACACCATTTATGTCACGACCAGTGTAGGCATCAGCCTTTACCCCGATGATGGGTCAGAAATTGACACCCTGATCAAGGGAGCGGATGTGGCCATGTACCGGGCGAAGGAATTGGGTAAAAACCGCTATGAGTTTGCTTCTCAGGTGAAAGATCGACCCGAGATGCAGGCCCTGGCTCTGCAACGGCGGGAGCGTAGCCAGCAGGAAGAAGAGTATGAAGAACAACCTCCTCTGGGGCAATGAGTAGTACATTGATTCTTGTCGGTCTTCCTCCCTCATTCTCCCCTCTGCATGATTGGCTACCTTAAAGGCGTTGTCGCTGCCGTCCAAAAATCTCAAAATCGTGTCACCCTCACCCTGGAGGTAAATCAGGTTGGTTACGATCTGCAAATTGTGCCCCGGTTGTTACAGCAGTTGCCCGGAATTGGTGAAGCAGCCCAGATCTTTACCCATCTTCAGGTACGGGAAGATCAAATGATTTTGTTTGGGTTTGGTTCTGTGGCAGAACGAGAACTATTTCGCCAGCTAGTCAGTGTCAGTGGTATTGGCCCCCAATTAGCGGTTGCCCTGCTGGATACCCTGGGGCTCCAAGACCTGGTGCAGGCGATCGTCGCTGGTAATACGAGGATGCTGGCCCGGACCCCGGGTGTGGGTAGCAAAACCGCGGAACGGATTGCCCTGGAACTCCGAACCAAACTATCGGAGTGGCGGCAACAGGCAGGGATCATTACGGCTCCGACGGGCGGCCCCGGTCTGGCAGTTCAGGAGGATGTAGAAATGACCCTCCTGGCTCTGGGTTATACCAGTACGGAAGTGTCCCAGGCTCTCCAGGCGGTGGCTCAAAGCACGACTCTATCTAAAAACGATGATGTAGAAGCCTGGATTCGACAGGCGATCGCCTGGTTAAGTCAGTAAAATCTAAGGTTTAGCTCTGCTTTAATCCCAGAATAAATTTGGGCAATATAAAATTCTCTTGCGCCATGCTCAACGTAGATAGTAAGTAGCCTCGATTTTGACAATTTCAATTTGGGAGAATCATGATGGTAGCCAGCGGGACAAAATATCGGTTAGTCACTCGCAGTGATTTTGATGGTCTGGTTTGTGCGGTTTTGTTGAAAGAATTGGATCTAATCGATGAGATCAAATTCGTCCATCCCAAGGATATGCAAGACGGCAAGATCGAAATTACCAGCCGTGATATCACGACTAATTTGCCCTACGTACCGGGTGCTTATCTGGTGTTTGACCACCACTCCAGTGAAACCATTCGCAATCAAGAGCGGCAGGAAAACTACATCATCAACCCGGAGGCTCCTTCGGCTGCCAGAGTGGTCTATGACTACTATGGTGGAGTTGGGCGGTTCCCCAATATCTCTGAGGCAATGATGACTGCCGTTGACAAAGCTGACTCTGCTCAGTTCTCGCGGGCAGAGGTGTTAAACCCAACGGATTGGACGTTGCTCAGTTTCCTGATGGATGCCCGGACTGGCCTGGGCCGGTTTAAGGAATTTCGGGTGTCTAACTACAACCTGATGATGGAATTGATCGACTACTGCAAGCACCATACAATCACCGAAATTCTCGCGCTTCCCGATGTCAAGGAACGAGTCGATCTCTATTTCGAGCAGGAAGCCAAGTTTAAAGATCAGATTCAGCGCTGTAGTACCGTTCACCAGAATCTGGTGGTGTTAGATTTGCGGCAGGAAGAAGTGATTTATGCCGGCAATCGCTTCATGATCTATGCGCTGTTTCCTGCTACCAATATTTCCATCCATGTGATGTGGGGCCTGAAGCAGCAAAATACGGTCTTTGCCACCGGAAAATCGATTTTCAATCGCACTTCCAATACCAATATTGGGGAACTCATGTTGAAGTATGGTGGTGGCGGTCATGCCAATGCGGGAACCTGTCAGGTAGACAATGACAGAGCCGATACGGTTCTGGGTGAGTTAGTGGCTCAAATCACGGCGGATGGTTGAGACTTAGCGGCCAGGGCTGTTGTTGGGGTGGGTTATATCGTCTGATCTGGCTTGCACTCTCAGGATTTTGGATACTCGCCCCTGACAGCAAGTGCCTTGAAAAGCTGCTTTCCTCAAGGTTCTAACACCTGCAATACTGCCTTAGGACTGAGCTGGTCTTTAAACCAGACAATTCTCGTCGCCGTATCGCTAAAGTTGACTCCGGCTTTTTCCAGATTCAGGCGCTGGGAAATCGCCAGGATCAGGTCGTCCCGGCCCGACTGCCGTACCTGGGAAACTTTCTTTTTCAAGTATTCGGGTCGCCAGTAGCCAATAATTTCCAGCAAAAAACTGCGGCCATCCGGGTGAACTAACCGGAAGTCGGGGATCATAACACTGCCAGGAATCGGTATCAGGTCTACTTCCCTCTCTAATTGCCAGAGGGTTTTAGCTTTTGACCAGCGATCGACAAACCCGGCTTCCAGCATACTGTCGTAGGTTTTGCCCGGTGGGTAGTGGGTGACTAAACCACAGCTAGAGTCCAGACAAAATCGGCCCTGGCGGGTTTTGCCCGAGTAGGTATCCTTCTGTTGCAGGGTGGCCACCAGACTCCAGCGGGTGACATGCAACAGGGCCGGCAGGAGCATCGCCAGCTTTAAGCCGTAGTGAGTATTGGGTTTAAACAGGCTGGTGGGGCCATCGATCGTCAGGGTAAAGCCATGGTCGGCATCCCCTTCGATGTAGGTCATCAGGCTAAATAATTTGAGATACCGGAACAGCAGTTTGTACTCTCCGGGATCGTTGCGATGGGCCTGCAGAATGACCTGGCTGGCCCGATAAAACACTCCCTGAACCTGGGAGAGGTTGTAACGGTGGAGCAGGGCTTCGGGGGTGGGAGCGGTAAATTGGGTCAGAATCTGGTTATCGGGCAGGTCCGCATAGAGGCCGGTTTGAATCTGGACTGGCAAAATTTCCCGCTCCAGTTCCTGGCTCAGGAGCATCGCCAGGCGATCGATAGCCGCCTGACTGGCCTGAAAACTGGGAGCCGTCGTTGCTGAAAGGGCAAAAATGCGCCGACGTAAGGTCTGGGGTTCCAGGGGGCTGATCGTTTCAAACTGGCTGAAGGCATCGCCCTGGAGTAAATGGGCCAGTCCCCGTTTAATTCGATAGTCGGTATCTTCTCCTTCCAACTCCAGGAGTAGCCGGTTTAACTCGCCCCGAGTGCTTCCCTGAGCGCCGGTGAACAGGTCAATTAAATCCCTGGCGATCGCTAAGTAGACTGGTCCGATCGCCAGTCGCTTGGGCACAATTTCTTCCCCAGAAAAGTTTTGAATCAGTAAATCGGAGGGCAACATCCCGTAGATATAAGCCTTTTGGGTGAGGAAGGCAAGAGAACTACTATCCCAGGTGAGATAGCTAAATCTGGCGACAAACTTTAAATTCTACTGAAACAGCTTTCATCACAAAACGTTAAAAAACTGGTAATTCCTATGGTAACTACGCCCTCCAGTCAGGTTTCGCCGAGCCAGTATGAAGTCTCTGATCCGGGTGCCGAAGTTGAATTGTTAGTCCAGGAACAAAAGCAGGATACGGAAATTGACCTGGAATTTCTCTATACCAGAGACATCGAATTTCGCCAGGAAACGATTTACTTTATTGTCGTCGATCGCTTTTTTGATGGCGACCCAGACAACAGCGAAGGGCCGAATCAGGAACTCTTCGATCCAGAGCGCCAAGACTGGGGCAAATACTGGGGGGGCGACTTACAGGGCATTATCGACAAGCTAGATTACCTGAAAAATATGGGAGTCACAGCCCTCTGGCTGACTCCTCTATTTGAGCAGGTGGAAGATCTGTTTGTCGAACAGGCCGCAATTCATGGTTACTGGACGAAGGACTTCAAGCGGATCAATCCCCGGTTCATTGGCAAGGACGAAGATCCTTCCCTCAACAAAACCCAGGAGAGCCGGAATACCACCTTTGATCGCCTGGTGAGCGAATTACACAGGCGGAATATGAAACTGGTACTGGATATTGTCTGTAACCACAGCAATCCCGATTTCAGTGGTAAAAAGGGCGAACTCTACGATGACGGGGTCAAAATTGCCGACTTTAACGATGACCCCGACTACTGGTACCACCATTACGGTGAGGTCACTAACTGGGAAGACGATTGGCAGGTACAAAACTGTGAACTGTCCGGGTTGGCCACCTTCAACGAAAACAATATCCAGTACCGAAATTACATCAAGTCAGCCATCAAACAGTGGCTCGATCGGGGGGTAGATGCCCTGCGGGTGGATACGGTAAAACACATGCCGATCTGGTTCTGGCAGGAGTTTAACAGCGATATCCAGGCCCACCGCCCCGATATTTTTATTTTTGGTGAATGGATCTACAGCCATCCGACGGACGATCGCTCCGTTGAGTTTGCCAATCATTCCGGCATGACCATGCTTGATTTTGGCCTCTGTGTGGCGATTCGAGCAGCGCTGGCCCAGGGCGCGACGGATGGATTTCAACTGATTCAAGCCATTTTTGATCTGGATCACCGCTACTTCGGGGCGACGGAACTGGTCACCTTTATCGATAACCACGATATGCCCCGGTTCCAATCTTTAAATCCTGACCCGGAGATGCTGAAGGTGGCGATCGCCCTGGTCATGACCTGTCGTGGTATTCCCTGTATTTACTACGGCACGGAACAATACCTGCATGACGATACCAATGGTGGCAACGATCCCTACAACCGGCCCATGATGACCTCCTGGGATATGGATACGGAAATCTATCGCTATATTCGCTTACTTTCGGGTCTGCGGCGGTTGAATCCGGCGGTTTCTATGGGAGGACACTGGCAGAAGTACCTCAGCCCCGATGTTTACTGTTATGTTCGGCGCTACCGGGATTCCTTCTGCTTTGTCGCGATGAATCGGGGGGAAGCAACAACGATTGCCGAGGTAGACACCGAGTTACCCAATGGTGAGCATACCTGCGTCCTGACCCGCTGTAAGCTAGAGGTGAAGGATGGCAAGATCTATAACCTGGAACTGCCCCGGCGGGGCGTAATAGTGATCAGCCATGTCGGGGAACGGGTCAAAGCCCAGACCATCGTTCGAGTACAGCTCAATGGCGTTCAGACCCAGCCAGGAGAACGCATTGTAGTCACCGGCGACTGCCCCGAATTGGGCAACTGGGACATCGAAAAAGCCTACCCGCTGGAATATATCAACACCAATACCTGGTTTGGCGAAATTCCGTTCAACGAAAGTGCCGGTAAGTTAATTGCTTACAAGTACGCAATGTGGCGAGAGGGTCAGGCTCCTCTGCGGGAAAACCAGATTGCCCGTCGCTGGGTGATTGCTTCGGAAGGCACCGTCAAATGGCGGGATGTCTGGGCCACAGGACGGGAGTCTTAACGATTTGGCTAACTTAATCTGGCTAACTCGTTAGCCTTACGGGCCAGTTCCACATCTTTGCTGGTGATGCCACCGGAGTCGTGGGTGGTGAGGTCGATCGTCACCCGGTTGTAGACATTGAACCACTCCGGATGGTGTCCCATTGCTTCTGCTACCAGAGCAACGCTGGACATAAATCCAAAGGCTTCCACAAAGGATGAAAATTGAAACTGGCGGTGAAGCTTACCGTTTTCGACACTCCATCCAGGTAACTGGTTGAGGGCTGTATTTAGCTCGCCGCTAGACAAAACGGGAACACTCATAGCGCTATAGGAGTAAGAGTTGATAACCGACGATCGTTGAACTGTTGGGTTGGCAGATACAACCTCTGTAGGGCCTGGAAGTAGAGCGTACAGAGGAAGCCAAACAAGGAGTATGGTCAAAGCCAAACCCAGGACCCGAAGGCAGAACCATGCCTGAAAGCGGTTCATAGACTATGTCGCTGACAAGAAAGGTTTACTGCCAAGAAACCCCTGCCAGGTTACTTGCCTTTGACATTCTCGATCGCAATCTCTACCGATGGCTGCAGTGCCAGAAATTGCTCCAGGCGAACCAGCTTAACTGTCTGGGTGACCCGGGGATTGGTGACAATCTGTAGGGTACCCTCAGCAGTTTGTGCCTTTTTAGCCAGTTGAACTAACGCTCCTAAACCGGAGCTATCGACAAAGTCGATCTTTGACAGGTCTAAAACGACATGTTTGGGGCCTTCTTCGACACACTTGGTCATCACCTTACGAAAGGTTGGTTCAGAAAATGCGTCGAGTAGACCTGTGAGGCGGAATAGCTGATAGTTATCCTTGACTTCGCGTGTGCCTCGCAAGCTGACAGTCAGGGTCAATGGCTCAGGAATAGAACCCTCCTAGGTTGTTAGTCCTTAGTTCGATAATTCGAGGCTTAAGTATACACTCTCGCTGGTTGATTTTCTACCACTAAGTGGCTGCAAAATGTCCATATCTTAGCGAAGAATCAGGAAAAGTGGGATGGCTGTTCAGTTTAAGCCTGTCCAACTTTTTCTTGCTTTTCTGTCCGCATAGCCTGAACAAATTGCTCGAACAAATAGTCTGCGTCATGGGGGCCAGGGCTGGCCTCTGGATGGTACTGCACCGAGAAGAGGGGTAAACTTTTGTGGCGCAGACCAGCAACGGTTCGATCATTCAAATTGAGATGAGTGATTTCTACCTCTGCGTCGGGAAGTGAGTCGGCACTGATAGCGAAGCCATGGTTCTGGCTGGTAATTTCTACCTGTTGATGTAGACCACAGGGTTGGTTTAAACCCCGATGGCCAAATTTGAGTTTGAAGGTTTCCGCTCCTAAGGACAATCCTAAGATCTGGTGGCCCATACAGATGCCAAACATCGGTTTTTCGGCTTTCAGGAGGGCTTTGGTAGTCTCAATTCCTTCGGTTACGGCCGAAGGATCCCCGGGGCCATTAGAGAGGAAAATGCCATCGGGATTAAATTTGAGAATTTCTTCCGGGGGCGTTTGGGCGGGCACCACAATCACCCGACAACCATAGCTGGCCAATCGCCGCAAAATATTTCGCTTAATGCCAAAGTCGATCGCGACGACTGTCAGCGGTTCTTCTAACGCTTTCATTTGTGGTACAAATTCCCACAGCGGATCGGTAGAATCTGACCACTCATAAATTTGTTGAGTGGTTACCTCCCGCACCAGGTTGAGCCCTGCCATGCTGGGGGCATCCTGCAACTGCTGCAGCAGATCGATCGGGTCTAGAACTTCCGTAGAGATTGCCCCATTCATCGCCCCTACGGACCGGATTTTCCGGGTCAGGGCCCGGGTATCGATACCATAGATACCCAGAATATTGTGTTGTTTCAGGTAGTCGGGTAAAGATTGGGTGGAGCGCCAGTTGCTGGGTTTATAGCAGATATTGCGGGCGATCGCTCCCCGTACCTGGGGACGAGTAGACTCTTCATCCTCCGGGTTAACGCCCGTATTGCCCAGTTCCGGGTAGGTAAACGTCACAATCTGGCCACAGTAGCTGGGGTCCGTTAAAACCTCCTGGTAGCCCGTCATGCCCGTATTGAACACGACTTCTCCCATGGTCGTACCAGTGGCTCCAAACGACCAGCCATGATACGATGTGCCATCCGCCAGGACTAGTAACGCAGGCTGTGCAGAAGATGGGAACATAAGCGCCTTTAATAACACACAAACGATTCATTATGTCACGGGAAACAACTCTTAAGGAGTAGCCCGCAATCCAAATCATGACATCTTTGCTCCAAAATCTCCGAAGCTGCTTCTGAAGAGATTCTTAAACCCGGCCGCAGTGCTCCCCGTTCAGGGCTCTGACAGAATATGTCTGCTTCTGAGAATCGCTGCCAGAGCTTGTCTGGCTGCTGTTTCAGAACAATTCTGGTCAGCAAAGTGTTGGCCGTTTTTACCCATCTCCTGACATTTGGGCGGATCCTGCCAGAGCCGTCGAATGGCACTTGCCAGGGCTTCAGAGTCAAAGGGTTGACAGGTGATGCCGTTGACTTCAGGAATGACGTAATCACTTACGCCATCAGAATTGGTGATGATGAAGCTTTTGCCTAAGTGCATCGCTGCCACCAGGGTGACATGGCCACAGGGAACTTTTGATCCTTTCAAAGGAATCACCATGAAGCGAGAGTGCTTCAAGATGTTCATCGCCTGCCCAAAAGGCAGGTTAACCAGGGGTTTAACATTAGCCGGAAGTTTCATTTCAGCCAGGTTTTCTGGCCTGACCACAATCACCAGAGGAATCTCTGGTAAGCTCTCCATGGCTCGAATCAGGGTGGGATAATCCCGGGCGTTGCCCCCGATCGCGCAGATATAGTCTCCTGCTTCTAGAGGCCCATTGGGTTCTACAACCGGGGGGGTGACTCCCCAGAGGGTCACCTGAAACCGTTCTGCCGGGATCGCAAAGTAGTCACTGTAAATTTGTTTTTCTACTTTGGAATACACAATAAACTGGCTGACGCTGGCAAAGGCCCACTGCATCAGTTGCTTCTTTTTGCCCTCGGGTAATTCTGGGAAGTTAAAGGAGTAGGCAATATGGGGAGTTTTTAAGCGCAAGAGCCGGGCAAAAAAAGCACACCAAAAAGAAATTCTTGGATCGTGGGTAATCAACAGATCGGCCTGCTGTTGTTGAGCAGCCTTGACTGCCTGCCAACCGGCCCGTAAAGTGGCCAGATTGAGTTGACGGAAGGAGGTTTCTAAAAAGCCTGTCCGGCGATCGTTGAAAAACTGCCAATCGATCAGGCCTTCTGGAGACATCTCATCAGCGAACCAGTTCCATTCCTCCGAGAAAAAAGGGGTGCAACAGATGATTCGTTTCCTGCCGGATTGCATGAAAAGTCTCCCTCTTAAAAGGATACTGAGTGCTTCACTGGTGCCCCTGAAGGAGCGGTTCCTTGCTTAAGGTAACTTTTACTTCGACTGCAAGGCCGACTGACCAGTCAGCTTTAACGCAAAATCATCCTATCTTTATCAGTTCTACTTCTCAGCCAAAAAACTGACCAGTTGCTCTAATTTGGCCCAGCCTGCACCACTGGCTAAAATTTCTCTGGCCATAACTAAACCAGAACTGATATCGCTGACTCGTTCTCCCACTTGCAGGGCCAGGGCTGCATTCAGGGCAACTACATCTTTTTGAGCCTGAGTCCCACCTCCCTGCAAAAGAGCTTTTAACAGATCGGCGTTGGTCTGCACATCTCCCCCAGAGATCGCACTCAGGGGGGCGGCCGTAATCCCTAATTCGGTAGGATCAAGGCTCTGGATCTGTACCTGCCGATCGACCAGGATGGCCATATCCGTCAAATCTCCCAGGCCGGCTTCATCCAGGCGTTCCCGTCCATGCAGAACAATGGCTCGTTGCATCCCTAACTGATTTAATGCCTGGGCGATCGTTTCAATCAATGTTGAGTCAAATACTCCGATCACCTGTCCGGTAGGGCGCAGGGGATTCACCAGAGGCCCTAACAGATTGAAGACTGTGCGAACTTTCAGTAAGCGCCGCAGGGGAGCCACCACCTTAAGGGCCGGGTGCCAGCCGGGGGCAAATAGAAATGTAATTCCTACGGTTTCCACTGCAGCTTGAATCCGCGCTGCGGGTGCGCTCAGATTTAAACCCAGGGCTTCTAAAACATCCGCTGAGCCAACCCGACTGGAGGCAGAGCGATTTCCATGTTTTGCTACGGCCACCCCGGCGGCAGCAGCCACAAAGGCAACGGCTGTGGAAATGTTGAAGGTGCCGGCTCCATCTCCCCCGGTGCCGCAGGTATCAATCAATGGGGCTGGTAAAGGATTGCCGGTTGCCAGGGGCGAGGCCTGAGACTGTAGGATCCGGGCCATCCCGGCCAGTTCATCCGCCGATACTCCTTTGGCCTGGATGGCTGCCAGAATGGCTCCAGATAAAACCGGAGGCACAGCTTCCGTCAACCAACCCTGCATCAGTTGAGCCGCCTGTTCCGAGGACAGGGACTGGAGATCGAGCAATTGCTGTAACAAACCTGACCAAACTTCGGGCTCGACAGGAGGAGCACTGGTTGCCCCGGTGGCGGAGCTGAAAGAACTTTGAACCACAGGAAAAGGAAAGTAGCAGGTATTGAAAGCATCCTACTAAAAAGTGGCACCTAAAAATACTCCTGATAAAGGCACTTGCCCTTACCAGGAGTGTTTCAAAGGGAATAGAGCGTAGCTAGGAAAAATCTTTGTCAATTAGATGTTATTGACGCCACGCTTGACATCATCTTTGACATCTTCCTTGGCATTGCGAGCATTGGCTTCAACCTGTTTCGCTTTGCCTTCTACCTGGGCGCTGGTGTCGCCCGTTACGTTACCAACCGCGTCTTGAACCTTACCTTCAACGTTCTTAGCAGCGGCTTTAGCTCTTTCGTCTAAACTCATTTTTTTACTCCGTTTCTACAGAACCTTTACTAAACGATTGAAACCAGAATCGGTTTCAACCGATAGTTCTAAGGTAAGGAGAAAAACTTGAGTCAACCTCTTTCGTAAGTTGTATCTCAGATCACACTTTTCTTTGAATTAACCGTTGCCGGGAAAATGCTCAATTTGAGCATAACCGCTGAAAATTAACTGTTCTCCCTTTGTCTCCAGGCGATTGATTCGCAGGAGGACACCATCCAGATCGAAGCGATCGAGATCTACCATGTTGTCCAAAATTTCGGCAAAAGCCATGGTCAGAATCTTAGAAACTCCCTGTAAGGGTTCTGGCACAACATCTGCAACGAACTGCGGGTTTTGAAATGAGATTCGTCGCCGCCGTTCTACTGCCAGCGTGGCAACCAAACTGATGGGGACGGTGCCATTCGGGAGCTCCGATTTAGCAAAAATCTGAATCTGATTATTGGGCAGGAGTTGCAGGTTGACATCCGTAAAGCTGATCGGCTCTCCACCAGAAAAGTTAGTCAGCTCAGGATTGTCCAGGTTTTGCAACCGTTTTTTGACCAGTTCAGCGGTGAAAGCTTGATTGATCCCAGTCTGGGTCAGAACCACCTGGGCAACGGCTTGAGTCGGTTGACGCAGGCGAATTTTGCCGCCCAAAACAGAACCGAAGTCAATGGAAACAGCGTCTGTTTCAAAAGACATTTCTTCGACCCAGAAATCCCGGCGGATTACCAGACCACGACCGCTCATCTTAAAACTATCGATACTGCCCTGGAGGAGCTTACTGGAAGGATTGCAGCGCAGAGCTACATCCACTGACTCACTCTGGGTGAAAAGATGGCGAATAGATTGACTGATAACCTTGTTGAGCATTTGCTCACCAAAGTCAGTACCAGGAGGGTTTACGGTAAAGCCACCAAACATGAGGTTTCTCTTCCAGAGGATTCCTTCCCCTAATTTGTAACAAATTGTGAAGCAATCGGCAATGCTTTCTAGTCTCTGGTCACGGAAATAGGGCTGTTGCCAGCTCACAAAGACAAATCGGCAAGGCTTTAAATACAGTGTAGAGCAGGAATTCCGGCATTCCACCGGCACTTGATTAGAGTTTTGATTGGATCTGATATGTAAAGGTTATGTTACATGACAACGGCTAAAATGGACAAAATTTGTAACAATTGCAGGCGGGTAATTCAAGCCTTGCCCCAAGAGATAGATCTATGCTGACTTCTACCGATTTCAACGGGCTGTTTAACCAGCGGTTCTGGCTAAACTTTCTACCAATTCCGGCCCTGCCAGCTTTTCATGCCGGCGGTCTAACCCCTGATTTCCTGCTGCCCGATGTCACTCACGGAGCTTCCGTACAGTTGTCAAGCTATCGTGGTAAAACCCCTGTGATCCTGGCTTTTACGCGAATTTTTACAGAGAAACAGTACTGTCCTTTCTGTTTTCCTCACATCAAAGAACTCAACGATCGCTACCAGGAGTTCCTCGATCGGGGGGTGGAATTACTGTTGCTGACCAGTACGGACGAAAGACAGAGCCAGATTGTGGTGCAGGATCTGGGTTTACAAATGCCTTTGCTAATTAATCCCGGTTGTGAGGTCTTTCGGGCTTATCAAACGGGTCAGGCTTTAGGGGCTCCGTTGCCTGCCCAATTCGTGCTTGATCGTCAGGGCAGGTTACGTTACTCCCATCTATTTTCCTTTTTAGATCACAATGCCAGCGTCGATGAATTGCTGGCAGTAGTAGATAGTTTGTAACAGGGTGGGAGTCTCCCACTTAGGCGATCGCATTATGTTACGCTAGGAAAGTTGTCTAAAACCACACATCCGGGGCTTCGGGTGCTTCTGGTGGCACAGCAATAGTCATTTAGCGGTTAGTTGAGGGTTCCCCTCTTCATAGATCCGACTTTCTGTGAACTCAGGAGTACGCCTGGATGGAGGCTTAACCCGAACAGGAGTTCAAATTCTTATGCCAGTTGTTTCATTGGCTCAATTATTAGAGTCAGGAGTTCACTTTGGGCACCAAACCCGCCGTTGGAATCCCAAGATGGACCCCTACATCTACACCTCACGGAACGGAGTTCATATCATTGACCTGGTGCAAACTGCCCAGTTAATGGATGAAGCCTACAACTATGTCCGTAATGCTTCCGAGCAGGGCAAGCGTTTTCTGTTTATTGGTACCAAGCGGCAGGCCGCCGGCATTGTAGCCCAGGAAGCGGCTCGCTGCGGCGCTTACTATGTTAACCAGCGCTGGTTGGGTGGCATGCTGACCAACTGGGTCACGATCAAGACCCGGGTCGATCGCCTGAAAGAACTGGAGCGTCGGGAAGAAACCGGAGCTTTAGATCTGCTACCCAAAAAAGAAGCTTCCATGCTGCGGCGTGAACTGGAAAAGCTGCAAAAGTATCTGGGTGGTATTAAGGCCATGCGGAAGGTTCCCGATATCGTACTGATCGTGGATCAGCGACGGGAATACAACGCCGTTCAAGAATGTCAGAAGCTTGGTATTCCGATCGTTGCTCTCTTAGACACCAACTGTGATCCCGATCTGGTAGATGTTCCCATTCCCGCGAATGATGATGCTATCCGTTCGATTAAGCTAATAGTTGGCCGGTTGGCCGATGCGATCTACGAAGGTCGTCATGGTCAGCTGGAAGTCGAAGACGACTACGAAGATTACGAAGGCGCTGAGGAAGAGTTTGACTACGAAGATAGCGATACCTCTTTCCTCCCGGAAGATGACGAAGAAACCGAAGAGTAAACCAGTTTAAGGGCTGAGTTGTGGGGGTTAGGGTTACCCTAATCCCTGCTGGCTCTTGGGTTCATCCTTAAACTCATAATTTTTCAACCTGGGGATTTAGGCACTATGGCGGAAATTTCAGCAAAACTGGTGAGCGAACTGCGCCAGAAGACTGGTGCAGGCATGATGGACTGCAAAAAGGCGCTCAAGGAAACCGACGGTAACCTGGAAAAAGCGGCTGAATGGCTCCGTCAGAAGGGGATTTCTTCAGCCGAGAAAAAGGCTGGCAAAACTGCGGCGGAAGGTCTTGTAGGTAGTTATATCCACATTGGTGGTCGGGTTGGGGTACTGGTAGAAGTGAACTGCCAGACCGACTTCGTGGCCCGTAACGAAGCGTTTCAGGCATTGGTACGGAACGTAGCGATGCAGGTTGCTGCCAACGCCAACGTTGAGTATGTCAAGGTGAGCGATATTCCGGCGGATATCGTTGCCAAAGAGAAGTCGATCGAAATGGGGCGTGATGACCTGGGTAATAAGCCCGAGGCCATCAAGGAAAAAATTGTTCAGGGCCGGATTGAAAAGCGCCTGAAGGAAATGTGCCTGCTAGATCAACCCTACATCCGTGACCAGAACATCACGGTAGAAGAATTGGTGAAGCAGCATGTGGCCCAACTAGGCGAAAATATCCAGGTGCGGCGGTTCGTTCGCTTTGTTCTGGGTGAAGGTATTGAGAAGGAAGAGACTGACTTTGCTGCAGAAGTTGCAGCTCAGATGGGTCAGCCTGCTCCTGCTGCCGCCGAGGCTCCGAAAGAGGAAGCTACTCAGGAAGAGCCCAAGGCCGAAGCTGAGCCCAAAGCCGACAAGAAATCAGCTAAAAAGTCTAAGAAGTAATTGCCACGATCGGCATTGAACTTGTTGTTAGCTTGGGAGAGGCAGTCCATGGGGCTGCCTCTTCTGGTATCCAGGCTGTTTGGGAGCCTGATTCAGGTAGATTTAAAGATATGGGTTTTCCCATGAAGAAAGGTAAGGCTTTGCAAAGAAGCATGCAATTCGTTAACCTTCTTTGAGTTGGCCTCCGATTTTCCTGGTCTGGTTTGTCTAGAAAGGGTTGGGAATGATTACTGCGATCATCGTGCTAGTGGCATTGGGGTTTCTTGGCTGGGGCTTTTATCGGGCCCGACCGTTTGGCAAATTAGGCATTCTCGCCTGGTTGCAATCCGTCGTCCTGATGGTGCCCTGGCTGCTGGCCTTTGGATTAACCACGATCGGCATCTACTTAAATCTGGTCGGAGTTCTGTTCCTGTTTCTGCTATCGACGGGTATTTATATTTTCCTCGGTAATCGTCTGCGAACTTTGGCCCAAGAAGCTGCCCTTTCCCGGCAGGCAACGACGATGGCCCAGGTGACCGAAACTAATCCGGCCGAAACTCAGACCAGCGAGTCAGCTGAACTGGGGAAACCTGCTTCTGCCCCTACCCCCGATCAGGAAACGGAGTTTGTTCCCATCCCGGCCGAAGATTTGAAAGCGATTCAGGGCATCTTCGGAGTGGATACCTTTTTTGCCACAGAAACCATTCCCTATCAGGAGGGGGCCGTATTCCGGGGGAATCTCCGGGGAGATGTGGAAACTACTTTTACCAAGCTATCCGAGAGCTTGCGCGAACGCCTGGACGATCGCTATCGGCTGTTTCTGGTCGAAAATCAGGACGGCAAGCCCGTCGTAATTGTGTTGCCCAGTAGCCGTGATCCCAAACCGAGCACTGCATTTCAAAAAGTTTTAGCCGGGATCTTATTTCTGGCAACCGTTGCGGCCAGTTTTGAGAGTGGTGGCTTTATGTTGGGCTTTGACCTGTTTAACGCCCCTGACCGTCTGGCCGAAGTCTTCCCCCTGGCTGCCGGGATTCTCAGCATTCTGGTGGCCCATGAGATTGGTCATTGGGTGCTGGCCCGTCGTCATCAGGTGCGGTTGAGTTTGCCCTTCTTTATCCCGACCTGGCAGATTGGTTCCTTTGGGGCGTTGACCCGGTTTGAATCCCTCCTGCCCAACCGCAATATTTTGTTTGATGTGTCTTTTGCCGGACCCGCCGCCGGTGGGCTATTGTCCCTGGGGATGCTGGTAGTCGGGTTGTTGATGTCCCATAAAGGTAGTTTGTTCCAGGTACCGACCGAGTTTTTCCAGGGTTCGATTCTGGTTGGTACCCTGACCCGGATTGTCCTGCGAGAGTCGCTCCAGGAGTCGATCGTCGATGTGCATCCGCTGGTGGTTCTGGGCTGGTTAGGGTTGGTGATCAATGCCCTGAATCTCCTACCGGCAGGCCAGTTAGATGGGGGTAGAATTGTCCAGGCAATCTACGGACGTAAGGTGGCCGGGCGAACCACGATCGGGTCGATTATTTTGCTGGGTCTGGCTTCCCTGGTAAATCCTCTGGCTCTCTACTGGGCCATTCTGGTGTTGTTCCTGCAACGGGATCTGGAGCGTCCCAGCCTGAATGAATTGACGGAACCCGACGACACCCGGGCTGCCCTGGGTTTGCTGGCCCTATTTTTGATGGTGACGACGCTGCTGCCCCTGACTCCCAGTCTGGCCGGTCGTTTGGGCATTGGCGGCTAGAGTGAATCTAGAAGCTTAACCAGGGTTTGTCGGCCTCCTAACTCAGTTGGGCCGTACATTCCAGAATCAACCGCTGATTTACGATCGCGTAGGGTTGAATTTCCAGGGCTTGCTGCAGGGCTCGAATCGCAGCCCGGTAATCTCCCAACGCCAGGTAACACAGCCCCAGGCCATGAAAGGCTCCAAAGTGATGGGGATTAAGCCGTATCACCTGGTCACAATCGGCAATGGCCTGTCGGTATTTGCCCTGGGTGTAATACAAAACGGCCCGCCGGTTCCAGGCTTCCGAAAAATCGGGTTGGGCCTCAATCAACTCAGTCAGGGTTCTCTCCGCTGCCTGCAGGTTCCCCTCTTCCAGCAAAATTTGGGCTTGCCGGATCACTTCCAGGCCGATCGCCCCTTTTTGCTCAAACCAGAGTCGCCAGAGTTCTCGTGTCGCCCGATCGCGTACAGCGGCATCGGGTTGTTTGAGGTCTTCGAGAAGGGCTGCAATCAAGGCTTCATCCATGCGAGTGTCTACTTCCTGAGTCAGATTTTTGTTTGATTTCCGGATGGTGTAACAACCTCGGGATTGGCCTCTATCCAGGCATCAATATCGGCCAGCACCCGTTGTGGTATTTCCCAGGGAAACAGGTGGGCGGTGTTTTCGTAGCAGATCCAGTTGGCCCGGGGAAGCCGGGAAGCGGTTTCTTGACTGGATTGGGCCGTAATATGGCGATCGCCCGCCCCGGCCAGCACCAGACAGGGCACCTGGATCTGGTCTAAATCGCTCAACCGACTGTACCCCTGTTTGAGAGCCTGGGATAGAGCCCGGGTTGCCTGCCGGGAGGTTTGCAGGTAGGCTGGCATGGCTTCCTGGGCCAGGTAACGGTAGGTGGCTGGGGTTTGCTGCTGCACCAGATAGCGATACAGGGAGCGTTTGCCAAACAGGTCAATATTCCACGCCCAGCCTGGTTTCACGCTATTGATCAGAGAGGCAATACCGGTAAACAAATTATCCTGCCAGCTAATCGGTGGATGGTTGCCCCAGGGCCGGGCAGCGGTGGCCACCAGAATTAAACCGCTCACCCGATCGGGAAACTTGAGGGCCAGTTCCAGGGCCAGGATGCCCCCCAGGGACCAGCCCAGGATCAGGCAACGGGAAAGCTGGTAGCGATCCAGCAGGGCTTCCAGATCCAGCAGGTGATCGGTCATGGCAAACGGTTCATGCACCTGGCTTTTGCCGTAACCCCGCAGGTCTGGGGCAAAGGTTTGAAACCGTTGGGCCAGGTGATCGGTGAAGACGGAAGAACTACTGCCCCGACCGGGATGCCCATGCAGACAAAGAATCGGAAACCCCTGGCCCTGAATTGATACAGTGAGCGGTATGGTCTGCAATGTTTCTCCTTGTCTGTGACCCCAACTTTCTACCTCAGCTCTTTCCAGTTTTGGCTGTTTCTCCAAGGTATAAGGGAATTCCTATGTTAGTTATTATGCCGATTAGCTATCGTCCCGTCCTGTGCTTCGATTAAGATGAAAGCGCAGGGGCTTTGAGTGACTTTACCTGCCCCGATCGCTGCACCCCTAACCTGCAACTTGAAACAAGGATTGACTTGAGGAATGGCAGACGAAACGACTCACAATGAAGCCGGAGAGCAGGCTCCCAGTACGGTTAGCCAGCAGGCCCCGGAGGTATCTGAAGCAAATGCTCCTGCAACTTCTGAACCGCAGGCTACGGCTATCCCGAGTGCCAATGCTCCTGACCCTGAGGCCGCGAATCCAGAGACTAACCCGAATGCTGCTAAGCCTGCGGCTAAAAAGCCTGCCAAGGCTGAAGCTGATGGTGAAAAGCCTGCCGCTAAAGCTAAGAAGGAAAAGGCTCCGGCCCTGGAAGATAAGCCTTTTGCCGACTTTGTCCAGCAAGACTACCTGCCCGCTTTAAAAGCCGGTCTGGCAAAGCAAGGGATTCAGGAAGTAGATCTGGCCTTTGAAAAACGCAAGATTAATATCAAAGGATACGAGCAGGCTCCGGAGTGCTGGCAGATTGTTGGCCGTTGGAGTAGTGGTTGGAAGCAAACCCGGGAATTCAATATCTACTTCTTGAGCGAAGATATTCAGGCCCAAAAAGGCTTTTCCTATTCCGAGAGTGGTGGAAAACCCAGCACCCTCGAATCCTTCCTGATTGATGAACGGAAGGTGAATTTAGGATTACTGGTTTTTGGGGTGTTACAACGGTTAAACGCCCAGAAGTGGTTGGTGCGGAATTAAGCCTCTCAGACAGGAGGGCCAGCTTTTTAGGAAGCGGTTTTTGCCAAAAACTATTGGCAGAAACCGCTTCCCTTCTGGTAGTTACAGTTCGCGAAAGTCGTAGGTGACTACGCCGCTGTCGGGGTCATTGCAAACATCTACATACCCCGATCTGACCAGTTCCTTCAGGGCGGTTTCCACTTCGGCAAAACCTGCTTCTGTGGCCAGCACTCCCTGGGTAACGGTCAGTCTCCCCCCCCTGGCTGCCGCCGCTTTTAAGAGTTGGATGGTTAACTTTTGGGCTGTTACCTCGGGTGCTGGAGCGGCTTCTCGCACCACCACGCGCTCAATTACCGGTTGGGTTGGTTCGTTGGCGGGTACTAATAACCCCCGCCGTACCCGCAGCTTCAGGTTATGGTCTTCTACCATCCCGGGGATCAAAAACAGATCAATAAACTGACCAAACCCAAACAATCCCAGGGTAAACATCCACAACAGACCGCTGACAATTTTGCCGTTATAGAGACGGTGCAGGCCGGAAACACCGAGTAACATTCCCAGCCAGAGGACGTAGGCAGTGCCAACACTATTCATTCCTGGAACACTGTTCGTTGTTTGGATGTTACTCATACCCTGCACACTTGAAGGTTTGATTGATCTCAATCATAAAGAGTTTGGCCGGGAATGGGCAGGGCCAAAAAGGTGGCTGCCCGCCAGTTCAAAAAACTAGATGCTCCGTTGCAACTCTTAACACGATCGCGATCCTTGATACCATTGACCTTGGTACACTGAGAACATTGTTTCTAACTTCGTTTCCCGGAGTTACGCAGAAGCAAAACACAAATGCCCGGTTAGATGATGGCGCACATTTGCAACTGGCACGCCATTCTTTAGACGCAGAATCCTAGAGAAAACGTAACTCATGGTAGATTCCCTTAAAAAACCCAGCTTTGAAGAGATTCGTCCCGGTGTCAAAGTTCCTGCCAAGGAAACAATCCTGACACCCCGGTTTTACACCACCGACTTCGATGAGATGGCGAAAATGAGCATCGCCGCTAACGAAGATGAATTAAAAGCAATTCTGGAGGAGTTCCGGGTAGACTACAACCGCCACCATTTTGTGCGGGATGCAGAGTTCGAGCAGTCCTGGGATCACATTGATGGTGAAACCCGCCAGTTATTTATTGAATTTCTAGAACGCTCCTGTACCGCTGAGTTTTCTGGCTTTCTTCTCTACAAAGAGCTGGCCCGTAAACTGAAAGATAAAAACCCGGTACTGGCCGAGTGCTTTTCTCTGATGTCTCGGGATGAGGCACGTCATGCTGGCTTTCTGAACAAAGCCATGTCTGACTTCAACCTGTCCCTCGATCTGGGCTTCTTGACCAAGAGCCGCAGCTATACCTTTTTCAAGCCCAAGTTCATCTTCTACGCGACCTACCTCTCAGAGAAGATTGGTTACTGGCGCTATATCACCATCTACCGCCATCTGGAGGCTCACCCAGAAGATCGCATTTATCCGATTTTCCGGTTCTTTGAAAACTGGTGCCAGGATGAAAACCGTCATGGAGACTTCTTTGATGCCATCATGCGGGCCCAACCCCAATACCTGAACGATTGGAAGGCCAAGCTGTGGTGTCGGTTCTTCCTGCTGTCGGTGTTCGCGACGATGTACCTGAATGATATTCAGAGATCGGGTTTCTACCGGGCGATCGGTCTAGATGCCAGAGAATACGATAAGTACGTGATCGAAAAGACCAATGAAACTGCTGGACGAGTATTTCCGGTGGTGCTGGATGTGGACAGTCCCGAGTTTTACGATCGGCTTGAGATCTGTATTCGTAACAACGAAAAATTGACTGCTATTGTCAATTCTGGTACCCCCAAAGTGCTTCAGTTCTTCCAGAAATTGCCCTACTACGTTTCTAACGGCTGGCAATTCCTGCGGCTCTATTTGATGAAACCGATTGAAATTACTCCCAGCACTGTGCTGTAAGCAATTTCAGTGAACTGGTCTTGACCTAAAACGGCTTTATATCCTGATTAAACGGATATGAAGCCGTTTTTGTTGGTGTGACCACTGCGGGAAGTATTGAAAACTTGAAAGCTGTTATGAGTCAGAACTGGGGACTGCTACGATCGATCTGGTTTCCTGAAATAGGAAGATATGGGTGGTGTGTTGCCAGTCTGACGGCTGTTCTGCTGGGTTCCCCGGGTTACAGCCTGCCCAATGCAACCGTTTCTAGTCAGACCCCAGCAACGCCTGCGTCACCAGGTAGCGCCAGTTCCCTGGATCTTGATCCAGAGTTGATTCGCAACAGCCCTACCCTGCAACGCTGGTTAAAGCAAGTTCCCGATGTGCTGCAGGATATTCGTCAGGAACCCAGCTTTCGCACCCGGGTGCGTCTGGCCTACTCCCGGTTTTCTACGGATGATGGGAGTAATGGCTGGAGTGTTGGCCTGGAAGATGCCTTTGTAGGGCGCACTGGCCTGACTCTGAGTGCGGATTATCAGGCTACGGGGGATGGTAGACGGAAAACCTGGGGCAGCGATCTACGCTACTATGTGTTGCCTCTGGGCAGCCAGATCAATCTGGCTCCCGTGGTCGGCTACCGCCAGGTAGATACAACCCGCTCTACCACCTCTGGCTTAAATGTGGGAGCCCGGTTGCTGCTGGTGCCTTCCCGGACAGGGGCGGCGGACATTTCTTTGACTCAGACCTGGGTTGCGCCCGGTGCAGGAGAAGAAGTTGGCATCACCACCCTTTCGGTGGGTTACGCGCTGACCCACAATCTCCGCCTATCGACAGACTGGCAACGGCAAAATTCTCGTCGAACGAAAGATACTCGGCTGGGCATCGGTCTGGAATGGATGTTTTAGGATTGCCCTGGGATAGAGGTGATGGCTGGAGGTGGGTTGTTAGGCTGAAGACAACCTGGATGATTTCAGTCGATCGCCATGAGAAAAACTATCAAACCAGACCCAATTCTAGAAAATACTGATTATTTGCGAGGCTATCGGGATGGTCAACGAGATCGGGCGGCGACGGCTCGTTCCCGTTCTAATGACGGTATTCTGGGAGCTTTGCTGGCCCTTTCGCTGTTAGCAGGGGTGGGATACGTCAGCTATAACTACTTCATGACCGGAAATTGGTGGCCGGCAGGAGTAGAACTGCCTCGTCCCCCAATGAACCCCACCCAGCCCCGGCTCTAGGGGAATTCTCCCACGCCGTTTGCTGCCAATAGGCTACGATCGAAGGGTTGTCATCCTCCAGTGGCCTATGCATGACCTGGAATCCTTCGAAAATCAGGATGTTAAACATCTTCAGATGTACCTGTATCTGATTCCGGTGGTGGGATTTTTCCCGGCCCTCTGGACACTCTACCGCCGCAATGGCACTCGTAACCAGAGGAATGTCAGCCGACTGGTTGTCACCCTGGCGATGGGCTGGTTGTTGGGCTACTTTCTGCTGGGAACCGCGTCAGACCTGTCTGACTCTTCCCTTTCCCTGCCTCTATTGATTACGACCAGCCTGCTAACCTCAGGCTATTTTTTGGTCAATATTTGGTTAATGGTAAAGCTCTGGCAACGGAAACCACTGCGATTGCCTCTGGTCAGTAAGCTGGGCGATCGATTATTTCCTGAACGGCCCCGCCGTTATTTACCTTAAAGCAGTTATTAGCCTGAAAAGATGGGAGAGGGACGCTGCCTGCAACGTCCCTCTCCTGCGAACTTAGTCTACGGCAGCGGCAGCGCGGGCGGCGGCAGCTTCATCTGGATGAATGCCCAGACGGGTCAGGTTTATCCGGCCCCGGTTGTCGATCTCCCGAACTTTAACGATGACTTCATCCCCCAGGGCAACCTCATCTTCCACTTTGCCCACCCGGTAGTCGGCCAACTGGGAAATGTGGATCATACCTTCCTTGCCGGGGAGGAATTCGACAAAAGCGCCGATCGGAATGATGCGGGTCACTTTCCCGGCATAGACATCCCCGGTATTGAGCTTGCGGGTCATTCCCTGGATAATGCTGCGGGCTCGTTTGGCCTTTTCTCCATCGACGGAAGAAATGGTGACGATACCGCTGTCTTCGATGTCGATCTTGGCTCCCGTTTCTTCGGTAATGCCTTTGATCGTTTTGCCCCCTGGCCCGATCACCATTCCGATGAATTCGGGATCAATCTTGATGGTCAACAGGCGGGGAGCGTAGTTCGACATTTCTGAGCGAGGCTTGTCGATCGCTTCCAGCATTTTGCCAAGAATATGCAGACGGGCCGGTTTTGCCTGATTGATTGCCTGGGCAATCACTTCCATCGGCAGGCCATTGATCTTCATATCCAGTTGCAGAGCCGTGATACCCGTATCGGTTCCGGCCACTTTGAAGTCCATATCCCCCAGGAAGTCTTCGATGCCCTGGATATCGGTCAGGATGCGAATTTCCTCTCCTTCTTTGATCAAACCCATGGCGGCACCGCTAACGGGTTTAGAGATCGGCACACCGGCATCCATCAGAGCCAGGGTGGAACCAGAAACGGACCCCATGGAGGTAGAACCGTTAGAAGATAGAACTTCTGAAACGACCCGAATCACGTAGGGGAAATCTTCTTTGCTGGGCAGCACCGGTACCAGAGCCCGTTCTGCCAGGGCACCATGGCCGATTTCCCGCCGACCGGGCGATCTCATGGGGCGAGTTTCACCTACGGAGTAGGGCGGGAAGTTGTAATGGTGCAGGTAGCGCTTTTGCTCGTCTGGATGCAGGTCATCTAGTTCCTGAGCATCCCCGGGTGTACCCAGGGTAACGGCAGACATTACCTGGGTTAGGCCCCGATTGAACAGGGCACTGCCATGCACTCGACGGGGCAGGACGGAGGTACGGCAGGAGATCGGACGAACTTCATCCAGTTTGCGGCCATCTACCCGGATGTTGTCTTCTACGACCTGACGGCGCATCAGTTTTTTGGTGACATCCTTAAAGACATTGTCCAGGGCCTTGGCATCGGCGGCAGCAGCTACCTTGACCGGATCTTCCTCGGGGATCTCGGAGATCGCCGCCTTCACCGAGTCTTTGATTTCATCCAGGGCTGCATCCCGCACACCCTTGTCTCTTTCAAACCGCCCCAACACTTCTTTGATGGGTTGGGTGACTCGTTCCCGAATAAAAGTTTCCAGGGTGTTGTCAATTTCTGGCGGGTTTTCCCGGACTATCTCAATCCCCAATTCCTGCAATAGTTCCCGCTGGGCCTGAATCAGATCGCGGACTGCCTCATAGCCAAAGTCGATCGCCTCGATCATGTCCTGTTCTGGCAACTGATTGGCTCCGGCCTCCACCATGATCACGCCTTCCGGGGAACCAGCCACTACCAGATCCAGATCTCCGGCTTCAATTTCACTGTAAGTCGGGTTAATCACAAAATCATCCCCGACCAGCCCGACTCGTACCGCTGCCATTGGTCCATTGAAGGGAATTTTGGCCAATAGTACGGCGATCGAAGCACCCGTTACAGCCAACACGTCGGGGGGAACTCGTTCGTCCATAGACAAAGTGGTGGCGACCACTTGAATATCGTCCCGTAACCAGCCAGGAAACAGAGGGCGTAAGGGGCGATCGATTAAGCGACTGGTCAGGATTGCCTTTTCCGGGGGCCGTCCTTCTCGTCTCAGAAACCCTCCGGGAATCCGGCCAGCAGCGTACAGTCGTTCTTCGTAGTCAACCAGGAGGGGTAAAAAATCAATTCCTTCCCTCCCCGACGCGCGGGTAGCAGCAACTAAAACGGCCGTTTCTTCGGACTGAATGAGTACACTTCCTCCCGCCTGGGGCGCAAATAAACCAACTTTTAGTCGAATATCCCTGCCATCGAAGGATATCGACTTTTCAATCTCTTCCATGTAGTGTGTTATCCTTTACCGTCTTTCTTTTTGTTTCTGTCGCAATCCTAACACTGATAGCCAGATAGTGCTTTTTATCATGCAGTTGGCATTAGTCAACATCCCTAAGTCTCTGCTGGTGGTACGACTGTCCAGCTTTCCTCGCCAGCATCCCCGAATTCTGTCTGTAAGTTGTACAATGGCAGTGCCAGGGCGACTCGCTTGAGGTTGCCATAAGACTTGATAGGTAGCTCTTTCAAGTCTGCTCTACCCATTGTATCCGGCAATCTCAGCCCCAGATTTTAATTTTCAGGGCGGTCAGCCTCGCTTCTAATAAGGGATAGGTTTGGTTACGTTAGGGTAATCAATTAATCTGTCCGGGCTTGCCTGGAAGAGTTGCTTTTAACCAGGTTTATCCGATTATTTGGACGGAAAAATTTAACGATTTCCGATTCTTAAAATTAAAGGTTTTTGTAAAGTTTTTTGTCCTTTGAAGCCCGATTTAAAGTGCCTGGAGTCTTAAAAAAGTTGGGTGTCATAATTACATACCTGAGAGACGCTTAATCCCGCATGGCAGTTTTACATGGTTGCTGGTTACTTCAGCCCTTGCAGGTGCTATCCCAGAGTGGGACGGCTGCTCCAGGTGTGCAGTCAAGCGAACCTGAATTCTGGGGTTGTTTATTTCTTTGGGGAGAAACCTGGCGCAGACTGACCTCCGAATCCCTGGGCGCTGACCCAGCAGCTAACTCCGATACTGCTTCCCATCCCTACGCCATGGCGATCGCCGAACTCCTGGAGTTTTTGCGTTCCCTGCAGCAGGAGCGGCGGTTGCGTCTGCCGTCTGGGGTGCTTGAAGTTCCGGTTGCGGTCGGCTCAGAGTCTACTAAAGCCCGGCGGACTCGTGCGAAGGCCAGGGCCGTCGCCACAGAAACGATCGCCAATCCCCGCCGGGTCATTCAACAGGTCGCAGTTCCTTCCTATCGCACCCAGGCTGATTCCGAATTTCCTGGTGTTTTGCTACCGCAATTGTCGGCCATGGCCGTTCCCGGTGTAGACGCGGTTCTCTACCCCTGGAAGGTAGAAGGCATTTGTTTAACTCCCCTGGAAGCGCTGACCTTTTTGAATTCTCTACCCCTGGGGTCGGTTGCCAGTGATGATTCCTTTCTGGGAGGAGATCTGCGCTTCTGGTCCCATGTTGCCCGCTGGAGTCTTGATCTGCTGGCTCGATCGAAGTTTTTGCCGGGGCTGGAATGGTGGCCACAAGAGTCTGAGCAGGGAGAGGCCCTGCCTTCCAAAGCTGCCCTGGCCCGCTGGCAACCGCTATTAGACAGTGGGATTGACCAGTTGCGCTTGACCCGGTTTACGGAGCAGATGCCGGCGGTCTGCCGGATGTATCAACCGTCTCTCGGTTTAGAATCTGCTCCCCCTTTAGCGATCGGGCTGCCTACCAGCCCCCAGCGGTTGTTGCAGAGCTTTCTCGGCAGTGTGCTGGATGCCCAGGTGCGATCGTTGCTGCCCCAGCATCCCCTACCCGGAGAGTCTAAATCACCGCGTAGCAGTAAACCCCTAGTCATCGAAGCGACCATCAGGCAGTGGTTACAACGCCTGGGGCAACCGACGGCAACGGTCGTTGCTCCGGAGGTCAGCTCCCTTATCCGTTCTCTCACTACCTGGACGGCTCCTCTACAACAAAGAGGATTTGAGCAGAGCCAGTTCCGCGCCTGTTTATACCTGCACCCACCAGAGTCCGGGCAGGTCAACTGGCAACTGGAGTACTTTTTACAGGCCGTTGATACTCCTGATCTGCTGATTCAGGCTCCTCTGGTTTGGGGACATCCGGTAGAGAGTTTGCAGTATCGGGGACGAGTGGTGATGCGGCCTCAGGAAACTCTCCTGATGGGGTTAGGGCTGGCTTCCCGGTTATACCCACCCCTGGAGCCGAGCCTCCAGGAACCCCGACCCCAGTTTTGCCCCCTGACTCCCCTGCAGGCCTACGAGTTTGTCAAAACGGTGTCCTGGCGGCTCCAGGATAGTGGGCTGGGAGTGGTGGTTCCTCCCAGTCTGGCGAATCAGGGTGGTTGGGCAAATCGATTGGGGTTGCGGATTCAAGCCCAGGCCGGCAAGCTGAAACAGGGCGATCGCCTGGGTCTGCAGAGTTTGCTCAATTTTCGCTGGGAACTGACCATTGGGGGGCAGAGTCTGACCAAAACCGAGTTCGATCGCCTGGTGGCCCTCAACACGCCGCTGATCGAAATTAATGGCGAGTGGGTAGAGCTTCGTCCCCAGGATATTCGGGCCGCCCAAAACTTTTTTGCCAGCCGCAAAGACCAGACTTCCCTTTCCCTGGAAGATGCTCTCCGCATCAGTACCGGGGATACTCAGTTGATTGAGAAGTTACCGGTGGTCAGTTTTGAAGCATCGGGTTCTCTGCAGGAATTGATCAATACGCTGAATGGCAATCGGACGATTACGGCGATCGCGGCTCCCGCCGAATTTCAGGGCGAGTTGCGGCCCTATCAGGCCCGGGGGGTGGGCTGGTTAGCATTCCTGGAAGAATGGGGGTTGGGGGCCTGTCTGGCAGACGACATGGGTCTGGGTAAAACCATTCAACTGATTGCCTTCCTGCTCCACCTGAAGCAACAGAAAGGGCTGGAAAAGCCCACCCTGTTGATTTGTCCCACCTCTGTTTTGGGCAACTGGGAACGGGAGGTGAAAAAGTTTGCCCCCAGTTTGCAAGTTGCTTTGCACCATGGCGACCAGCGTTGTAAAGGGAAAAACTTTGCCAAAGCTGTGCAAGACAAGGATCTGGTGATTACCAGTTATGCTTTGATTCACCGTGATCTGAAAGATCTACAATCCCTTTCCTGGCAGGGGGTTGTTTTAGATGAAGCCCAGAATGTTAAAAACCCTGATGCCAAACAGTCCCAGGCCGTGCGCCAACTGGATGCCCAATTTCGGATTGCCCTGACCGGCACTCCCGTAGAAAACCGTCTATCCGAACTCTGGTCAATTCTAGATTTTCTCAACCCCGGTTATTTGGGGCCGAAAAACTTCTTCCAGCGCCGGTTTGCTACTCCGATCGAACGCTATGGGGATACTTCCTCATTGCAAACCCTGCGCTCCCTGGTTCAACCGTTTATTCTACGGCGACTTAAAAGCGATCGAGACATCATTCAAGATCTGCCCGAAAAGCAGGAGATAACGGTCTTTTGTGGTTTGACGACAGAACAGGCTTCCCTTTATCAACATCTGGTAGAAAAAAGCCTGGCTGATATTGAAGCCGCCGATGGCATCCAGCGCAAAGGGATAATTTTGGCTTTGCTGGTTAAGCTGAAGCAAATCTGTAACCATCCGGCCCTGTTTTTAAAGGATGGTGAGGCTGAAGTGGCTCCGGCAACTGCAACCCCGGCCTTCCATACCCGTTCTGGTAAACTCCAGCGGCTGGCTGAAATGCTGGAAGAAGTTGTGGCAGAAGGCGATCGTGCCTTGATTTTTACCCAGTTTGCTGAATGGGGCAAACTATTACAGGCCCATCTAGAAAAACAACTAGGCCGGGAAACTCTCTTCCTCTACGGCAGTACGGCTAAGAAGCAACGGGAAGAAATGGTTGACCGATTTCAGCATGACCCCCAGGGCCCTCGAATTTTTATTCTTTCGCTCAAGGCCGGTGGGGTGGGGTTAAACCTGACACGGGCCAACCATGTATTCCACTTCGATCGCTGGTGGAACCCGGCGGTAGAAAACCAGGCCACCGATCGGGTTTTCCGGATTGGCCAGACTCGCAACGTCCAGGTACACAAATTTGTCTGCAATGGCACCCTGGAAGAAAAGATTCACGACTTGATCGAGAGTAAAAAAGCCCTGGCGGATCAAATTGTCGGAGCGGGAGAAGGTTGGATCACAGAGTTAGATACCAATCAACTGAGGGACCTGCTACTACTTGACCGCAATGCCATTATTGGTGAAGAGTAAAGGGCCGCAATCCGCAGAGTTTAAGCCAGTAGGATAAAAATCCGGGGGATTACTATTTACTTTTATTGATTAATTACTCTCGGTAGGGGCTTAATATCGTATATTTACATAGATGATGAGCACATGTAGTCTACCCTACAGAATCTTTAACTTATTTAAAGTTTTCATATAGGGAGTCCCCGCTCTTGTAAATATCGTGTTTCCCTTGATGATTGACAGGCAGGGTCTTGGCTCTACGTTTTATGAGGTTCAGGGTTCGGCCATGATACTAATTCGTGACATCGTTCAGGATGCTCTTACCTCAGGCTTTTTAACTGTGGAAGCAGAAGAACAACTGCGGCGGTTGCTGCAAAATAAGTACGATAAGAAAGATTTAAAAGCGTTTATGATGCTCCAGACTGCTGTGATGTCAGGAGCGGTAAAGCAAGAGTCGCGTGAACTGGCCCGCAATCAGATGCTGGCGAACGCTTCCTGAAGCTTTGCTCATTTGAATAAGTACGCTATTAAACAACCGCAGAGTATCCCCAAAAAGCTAAAAAGGGATGTTCTTTGGTTGTTTTTTCTGTGAGGCATGAAAAGAAGCAAACAGGGTGTAGAAAACTGTAAGGTTTTGCTTCTACACCCTGTTCTGCATTTAGTTTTTTAGCAGGCAGTTTATGATGCGATCGCTGCTGCTCTGCGTCCCCGTCCGGGGGTTTTAACACTTGTGTCTTCTACATTTTGTAAGAGAAAGACCAGCAGTGGGTTGCTCTGAAACTCGCGACGAAGCATCCGCTGTAATTCTCGTTCAAGTTGAGTTTGTACGCCGACCCAATCAATTTCTGTTTGACCATCGCCAAAGGGACGGGCAAATTCTGACCAGCGATCACTCAACAGAGCTTTAATGGTGCCTTCCACCATCGATTGCAGGCGGGCCATCTCGATTGAGGTCACCACACCCCGCAGATGTACCTGAGGCTGGGCCATCAGTTCACCAGCAGCACTGATGGTGGCTGCGATCGTAACAATGCCATCTCCCGCCAGTTGTTGCCGTTCTTTCAAGACCTTATCGTTGACTACCCCAGAGCGGGAAGTATCCACCAGCTCGATTCCAGACGGTACCTTGCCCGCAACCCTGATGGCTGTTTCAGTCAGCTCTACCACATCGCCATTGTCGATAATGACCATGTTTTCCGCCGGAATGCCCATACTCTGAGCGGTCTGACTATGCTTAATCAACATACGGTGTTCGCCATGCACCGGCAGGAAAAACTTGGGTCGGGTCAGACCAATCATTAACTTCTGGTCTTCCTGACAGGCATGACCCGAGACATGGATACCCTGTTCTCGGCCATAGATAACCTTTGCCCCTTTCATCATCAGCTTGTCAATCATATTGACAACCGCGATCGTATTGCCGGGAATCGGGTTGGCCGAAAGTACCACCGTGTCTCCTTCCCGCACCCGCACCTGTCGGTGCTCTCCATTGGCGATCCGGGTCATAGCTGACATCGGCTCACCCTGGGAACCTGTAGTCAGAATTAGTACCTTATTCTCAGGGAGTTTATGGATCGTGTGCAGGGGTTGAAGCAGGTCATCTTCACACTTGATGTAACCCAGATTACGGGCATGGGCAATCACATTCAGCATTGACCTGCCAATCACAGAAACCACACGCCCCTGCTTTTTGGCCAGTTCCAGAATCATGTTGATCCGATGAACGGAGGAGGCAAAGGTGGTCACCAGGATTCGACCACTGGCCTGACTGAACACTCGATCCAGATTAGGGTAAACCGATCGCTCAGAAGGGGTGGTGCCCGGAATTTCGGAATTGGTAGAGTCGCTGATTAGACAGTGCACTCCATTTTCGCCGTACTCTGCCAACCGTTGAAAGTCAAAAAACTCTCCATCCACCGGAGTATGGTCAATTTTGAAGTCGCCTGTATGGATAACCACCCCCACAGGAGTCCGAATCGCTACCGTGAAGCTGTCGGCGATGGAGTGGGTGTTACGGATAAATTCGACAAAGAATGAATTGCCGATCCGAACGATATCCCGGGGGCGAACCGTCCGTAACTCGGTACGATCGGCAACTCCTGCTTCTTCTAGCTTGTCTTCCAAAAGGGCCATGGCCAACCGGGGGCCGTAGATTACAGGAATTTCAAACTGTTTCAGGTGAAAGGCAATACCCCCAATGTGGTCTTCATGACCATGGGTGACAATCATTCCCTTAATTTTGTGGCGATTCTCCCGCAGGTAGGTCATGTCAGGGAGGACAATGTTCACCCCATGCATGCCATCGGTCGGGAAAGCTAACCCCGCGTCTAATAAAACGATTTCGTCGTTAATCTCAAAGACACAGGTGTTTTTGCCGATTTCATGCAGACCACCCAGGGGAATGATTTTGAGGGCAGGAGAGGACTTGGTTTGGGTCATTAGCATCCTTAAAAGTGACGTTGTTGATGAAAGAGGTCAGAAATAACGGGGAATATCAAAGAGATTGAAACGACTGATTGCAGAACTGTTTATGACTGAGTCAACCAGAGAGTTTTGCATTTGGGTTTTAGGTAAGGCTGTGAGGCAATCGCCGCAGGCTAAAGTCATGACTGGCCCGGGTATCATCACCTCGCAGGTAAGGCTATTTAGTTGTCAAGAAACTTTTGGCAGGGAAACAGGACTCAATCACGACTAAAGCAAGGAGAGATCCGCCAGAACTGATTTGAGTGCTGTTTGCAAATCAGGGGTTGAATCTGCCAGGGGCAAGCGTGTAGAACCAACCTGCCAGCCCTGTAGCTGTAATGCTGCCTTAACCGGGATAGGATTTGTCGTAGCAAACAATACCTTAAATAAGGGGAATAGCTGGAGATGCGTTTGCAGTGCCGCCTGGATTTGCCCTGACTCGAATTTTTGGATCATCTGTTGAAGTTGAGGCCCAACAAGGTGACTGGCGACACTGACAACCCCCTGGCCACCGACTGCTAATATTGGCAACGTGAGGGAGTCATCTCCAGAGTAGATAGAAAAATCGGTCGGAGTCAAGCGACGGATTTGGCTGGTCTGATCAAGATTCCCGCTGGCTTCCTTAATTGCCACAATATTAGGAATCTCTGCCAGACGGACTACGGTTTCTACCTGAAGATTTTGTCCGGTACGCCCTGGAACGTTGTAGAGCATAATCGGCAACTCGGGAACAGCTTCCGCGATCGCTTTGAAATGCTGGTACAACCCTTCCTGAGGTGGTTTGTTGTAATAAGGAACCACTTGCAAAGAGCCATCTAATCCTAGTTTAGCGGCTTTTTGGCTGGCTGCGATGGCCTCTCGGGTAGAATTTGAGCCCGTCCCGGCAATTACTTTGGCTTTGCCGGCTACAGCCTGCTGCACCACTCGAAACAACTCGTACTCTTCATCCCAGGTCAGGGTGGGAGATTCACCGGTCGTGCCACAGACTACCAGAGTATCCGTGCCATTTTCTGCCAGATGGACAGCCAACTTTTCGGCAACTGCCAAACTTACGCTACCGTCCTCATGGAACGGCGTAATCATTGCTGTTAAAACTCGTCCGAAATTTACCACACGCTTCTAGCCGGTAATTTTGTAAATGTTAGGAGCGGGGCTAGCCTGCAATTGCTGCTGACTGAGGACTGATACCCCGGGGTAGAGATTGGAATAACGGCCCTGCCACTATTCCGGGAAGTTTCCTGAAAGTTAGTTGCGTACAGTTGCACCCAAAGCCAGGGGTTTAACCCAGTCCTTCTGAATCAGAAGTTCAGCGATTTGAACTGCGTTCAACGCTGCTCCTTTACGGATCTGGTCGCCGCACAGCCACAGATCAAGGCCGCAGGGATGGGAAATATCTTGCCGGATTCGCCCTACCAGCACTTCATCCTTGCCACTGGCATCCATCGGCATTGGGAAGTAATTTGCTTTCCAGTCTTCTACCAGCTTAACGCCCGCAGCATGGCTGAGGATCTCCCTGGCCCGATCGGGGCTGAAGGGTTGATCAAATTCCAGGTTAAGCGCTTCTGAATGGGCTCGCAATACGGGAACCCGTACACAGGTGGCTGTTACTCGCAATTCTGGGGCAGAAAAGATCTTGCGAGTTTCGTTCACCATCTTCATTTCTTCTTCGCAGTAGCCCTGGTCATTCAACTGTGAATTGTGGGGAAACAGGTTGAAGGCCAGGGGGTAGGGAAAGGATTCAGCTACGGGCTGTTGTCCCTGGAGAATTGCCTGGGTCTGAACTTTAACTTCTTCCATGGCCCGGGCTCCGGCCCCGCTGGCCGACTGATAGGTGGCAGCTACGATACGTCGGATGGGTTGTACCTGATGCAGAGGATAAATGGCAACAGCCATCAAAATCGTCGTGCAGTTGGGATTGGCAATGATGCCGTGGTGGTCAGCCGCAGCCTGAGGGTTCACTTCTGGGACTACCAGCGGTACGGTTGGATCCATCCGGAAGGCGCTGGAATTATCGATCACCACTGCTCCTTTGGCAGCAGCTTTGGGTGCCCAGAGCTTAGAGGTAGAACCTCCGGCAGAAGCCAGCACAATATCGATATTGTCGAAGGCTCCCTCTTCTACGGCCTCGATCGTCAGAGTTTCTCCCTGAAATGACACCTGCTTACCAGCCGATCGGGGGGATGCCAATAGCTTTAAATCTGCTAAAGGAAAATTTCGTTGCGCTAGCAAATCTAAGAGTTCGGTACCGACCGCACCCGTGGCACCTAAAACCGCAACTCGATAGGATTGAGCCAAACTTACAGCCTCCAGTGATGAAATAAAGTGTTGAGCTAAGAGGTTATGAATCGAAAGTTTTGTCTAATAAACGGAGCCTGGCAGGGTTGGGAAATAGATTAGCCTGTTCATTATGATTTTTATAAAAATAAAGTGATCGGCGAACTCGCTGCCTAATATTTTTAATTCTCAAATTTTAGCGGATTTTGTCCACCTGGCATTCGGACGGGGCTGAATCAAAGGCTATTTCAACCGTCGAGTGGGTAGAGAAAACCTCCAGAGAGGCCTGCCAGTGGGTTGCGTGCTTCCTTTCTGGTTGTACCCACATAGCCGATCGTTCACTCAATCTTTAAGATTCTCCCCGCTGGATCAGTTATGCCCGATCAGAATCAGTTACTATAGCTTATTGCGGCGCTGTCAGCAGTCGTTGCGTTGATTGTTGTGGTTAAATCGCTTCAAATCACGCAACCACCAAGCTTACACCATCGATTTTCGCTCCTACTTCACAACGCAATTGTCTGTAGCACCTATACCGATGAAAGTTACCCAGGAAAAACTCCCCGCCAGCCAGATTGGCTTGCAGATTGAAATTACACCAGAAATGTCGAAAAAGGCTTATGAGCAGGTCATCCAAGAGTATACTCGCTCGGCCAATATTCCTGGGTTCCGGAAGGGGAAAGTACCCCGGCAGGTGTTAATCCAGCGCTTTGGGGTGCTTCGTTTGAAGGCCGCTGCTTTAGAAGGATTAATTGACGACAGTTTGAAACAAGCTCTGGAGCAAGAAAAAATAGATGCTCTCGGTAATTTTCAACTGCGTTCCTCCTTCGAAGATCTAATTAGTCAGTTTGAACCCGGTTCTCCCCTCACCTTCTCAGCATCGGTTGATGTTCAACCGGAAGTTACCCTCAATTCCTATACCGGGTTTACGTTGCAGGCGGAAGAAGTAAAGGCTGACCCAGAGCAGGTTGATAAGGTCCTAAAGAGCTACCAGGAGCAGATTGCCACTCTGGTGCCAGTGGAAGGCCGGTCGGCCCAACTCAATGATGTGGCGATCGTTGACTACAAAGGAACCATCCTGAACGATGATCCTGAAGCAGAACCCCAACCGGTTCCCGGGGGAGAAGCCGAAGACTTCCAGGTGGAATTAAGCGAAGGCCGCTTTATTGAAGGGTTTATCGACGGCATTGTGGGTATGAATGTCGGTGACACCAAGGAAGTACCAGTCACCTTCCCCCCCGACTATCCTCAGGAGATGCTGGCCGGTAAAGCCGCGCTCTTCTCCATTACGGTTAAAGAACTGAAGGCCAAGGAACTGCCAGAGCTGGATGACGATTTTGCTCAGGAAGTGAGTGAGTTTGAAACCCTGGCCGAACTGCGTTCCTCCCTGGAAACTCGCTATCAGGAGGAAGCCGATCAGAAAACTGCCAATAATAAAGAGCAGGCGATTCTGGATGAGATTCTGAAGCATATCGAAGTTGATCTTCCCGAAACCTTAATTGATCGGGAACTCAGCTACATGCTGAACCAGACAGCGATGCAATTGCAAAACCAGGGCGTTGACATCAAGCAGCTATTCAACCAGGACACCATCCCGCTGTTGAAGGAGCGCTCTCGACCGGATGCCATCAACCGGATCAAGCGGACTCTGGCCCTGGGGGAAGTCGCCAAGCGGGAATCGATCGCCGTTGAAGACGCTGAGGTGACGGCCAAGATGGATGAACTCCTGGCCGAGCTGGGCGATCGGGCGATTGATCGCGATCGGCTGGAGACGGTTGTCACCGAAGATCTGTTGAAGGAGAAAATTATCAACTGGTTGATCGAGCATTCCACCCTCGAACTGGTTCCCGAAGGAACTCTGGCCAAAGCTGAACCGGAAGCTTCAGAGGTTGCCCCTGCCGCAGAGGAGGCCTCAGAAACCGCCGCTGCGGATGCTACGGTTGATGTGGTGGCAACGGCAGCAGATACCGATGAAGAGTCTGATGCTGCAACTGAAGCGGCCGAATCCCCCGAAGAAGCAGCCAGTGAAGAAGCACCCACTCCTAAGAAGAAGGGGCGTTCTAAGTCTGCTGCTAAAGAGTAGTTCAGATCGCACGAAAAGCCAGCGTTGATCTGCTCGACGCTGGTTTCATCCAAATTACATTTACAGCAGAGGATCGGGTCAGCCTGAGAGCTTAACTTGATCCTCTATTTTGTTTGCAATGTTCCGTGAACCTACAATCTCCAGTGGATGACGAATGGCGTATTGTTATTATGCAGGTCGGTCTTTTTCCATTTTGTTTAAAGAAAAGGTGATGCCTGGAGAGACGCAGGCTAGAATAACAGAGCATTTCTTCCGTAAGTCCACAAGTCCCAGGTGAGTTGAGGCATAATGTTTGGATATATAGGAGATCGGGCGAGTAACTCGTAATCTTAGTTTTCCAGCGATCACAGGCGACATCTTCGACTATGTTTGTATCCCAATCCCCCGATTACCAAATCACCAGTTTAAATTCTCTGGAAGTTTTTTCTTCAGGTGCCGATAACGTGGTACCCATGGTTGTGGAGCAGTCTGGTCGGGGTGAACGTGCCTTCGACATCTACTCCCGATTGCTGCGAGAGCGAATTATCTTTCTCGGCACTCCCATCGATGACACCGTTGCGGATTCTGTTGTAGCCCAGCTGCTCTTTTTAGAAGCTGAAGATCCCGAAAAAGATATTCAGCTTTATATCAATTCGCCCGGTGGCTCCGTGACATCTGGCATGGCAATTTACGATACGATCCAGCAGGTTCGTTGCGACGTTGTCACCATCTGTTTCGGTTTGGCTGCTAGTATGGGAGCGTTCCTGCTGGCTGCCGGGTCTGCAGGTAAGCGGATGTCTTTGCCGAGTTCTCGGATTATGATCCATCAACCCTTAGGTGGAGCTCAGGGGCAGGCGGTTGATATTGAGATTCAGGCCCGCGAAATTCTCTATCATAAGCGTAAGCTGAATGAGTTATTGTCCTTTCATACTGGGCAACCGCTCGAAAAGCTAGAGTTTGATACCGAACGCGACTTTTTTATGTCCGCAGCTGAAGCCAAAGACTACGGGCTGATTGATCAGGTAATTTCCAGGCAAAACCTTCCCAAAGCGGGAGAATCTGTTGCTGCAGTTAAGTAAGAGGCAGATATGTCCAAATATGACTCCCATCTTAAATGTTCCTTTTGTGGCAAATCTCAGGAGCAGGTTCGCAAACTAATTGCTGGACCCGGAGTCTACATTTGCGACGAATGTGTCGATTTATGTAACGAGATTCTGGATGAGGAGCTGTTCGACTCCAGCGCCACGGCTCCTCAACCTGTTCCCCGGCGGGAACAGTCTCCAGAAAAGCGCAAGACCCGATCGTCCAGTTTGTCCCTCAGTCAGATTCCCAAGCCAAGGGAAATTAAAAAGTATCTGGACGAGCATGTGATTGGCCAGGATGAGGCCAAAAAAGTGCTTTCCGTGGCAGTGTACAACCATTACAAGCGCTTGAGCTTCACCCAGGCCAAGGGCAATGGCAAGGTTGCTCCCGATGATGCCGTGGAGTTGCAAAAGTCTAACATTCTCTTAATTGGGCCGACGGGTTGTGGTAAGACCCTGCTGGCTCAAACCCTGGCAGAAATTTTAGATGTTCCCTTTGCGGTTGCCGATGCCACGACCCTGACCGAAGCCGGTTATGTGGGAGAGGATGTCGAAAATATTCTGTTACGCCTCTTACAGGTAGCCGACCTGGATGTAGAGGAAGCCCAGCGCGGTATCATCTACATCGATGAAATCGATAAGATTGCCCGTAAGAGCGAAAATCCCTCCATTACCCGAGATGTCTCTGGGGAAGGGGTGCAGCAGGCACTCCTGAAGATGCTGGAAGGTACGGTAGCTAACGTCCCTCCCCAGGGTGGGCGGAAGCATCCTTACCAGGACTGCATTCAGATTGATACCAGCAATATCCTGTTCATTTGCGGTGGTGCCTTTGTTGGCCTCGATAAAGCAGTAGAACAGCGAATTGGTAAGAAATCGATGGGCTTTATTCAGCCCGGTGATGCTCAACCCAAGGAAAAGCGAGCGGCAGATATTCTGCGCCACCTGGAACCAGATGATCTGGTTAAGTTTGGCATGATTCCCGAGTTCATTGGTCGGGTACCAGTAATGGCGGTAGTCGATCCCCTGGATGAGGATGCCCTGACTGCAATTTTGACGGAGCCCCGGAGTGCCCTGGTGAAGCAGTACCAGAAGCTACTCAAAATGGACAACGTCATCCTTGAATTTAAACAGGATGCGGTACGGGCGATCGCTCAAGAGGCCTATCGTCGTAAGACTGGAGCCCGGGCTTTACGCAGTATCGTAGAAGAATTGATGCTGGATGTGATGTATGAGCTGCCTTCCCGCAAGGATGTAACTCGTTGCACCATTACCCGTGAGATGGTCGAGAAGCGATCGACGGCAGAACTGTTGATGCATCCCTCGTCTTTGCCCAAGCCGGAGTCTGCGTAGATTGGGGGGCAATTGCTAAAATAATTTTGTTCAGTCAAGGGTTTGGTATTTCCTGACCCTTGTTTTTTTGTTGGCTTTTTTATTGAAACAGGTCTAAATTCCTTAATATTGGGCCAATGCCCCGCTGGTTTTGAGGTACCCTGTTAGGTCAAAACCAGTCATCAATCAAGATTTAACATGCCAGATATTCAAGTCCGTGGGTTTAACCACTACTACGAGTGGATTACTGCCTCCGGGGCCTCTCAACCTTCCGGTAAACCGGTTCTTGTGTTTATTCATGGATGGGGTGGTTCTGCCCGCTACTGGGAAAGTACGGCCCATGCCCTGGCCGATGCCTTTGATTGTTTACTCTACGATATGCGTGGGTTTGGTCGTTCAGCCCGGGGAGGGCAGGCCCCCGATTTGCTCTCAGAAACTGCGGAGGAAGTCAGTTATGAACTGGAGAGCTACGCTGAAGACCTGGCTGCACTCCTGAATGCCTTGAAAATTGGCCGGGTTTGCTTAAATGCCCATTCTGCCGGAGCCTCGATCGCTACTTTTTTTCTGAATCTCTATCCAGACCGGGTAGAGCGGGCCATTTTGACTTGTAGTGGCATTTTTGAGTACGACGAAAAAGCCTTTGAAGCGTTCTATAAGTTTGGTGGCTATGTCGTCAGGTTTCGCCCTCGCTGGTTGTATGGGTTACCGGGGATGGATCGGCTATTTATGAAGCGATTTCTGCATCGCCCGTTATCAAGGGATATTAGTCGCGCTTTTTTAGATGATTTTTTAATGGCAGACTACGATGCGGCCCTGGGAACAATTTTTACCTGCGTCAGTAAACGGGCTACGGAAGTGATGCCCCAGGAGTTTGCCAGACTCCAGGTGCCTACCCTGCTGATTGCCGGCGAAAAAGACATTATCATTCCGGCAGTTATGGGTAGGCAGGCTGCAGCTCTCAGCGATCGGGTGACCTTTATTGAGATGGCCAATACGGCCCATTTCCCCATGCTGGAAGATACTCCTACCTATCTCAGCCATGTCCGGGCTTTTTTAGGAATTCATCAGCCCGTGACTGCTTGATCGGGCTTGGGCAGGACAGAATAACTGCCAAATACCTTGAGCGTCTCCGTATGATCCGCCAGTTCGGCCAGGGCTGACTTAATCGTCGGTAAACTGGCATCGGCCTCCAGGTCAACGAAAAACAGATAATCTCCCAGGGAGCGTTTGGTCGGGCGAGATTCAATCCGACTCAGGTTGATCTTGCGATCGGCAATCACCTGTAAGGGGTTGACCAGTGCTCCCGGTACATTGGCCGGGACGCTGAAGGCCAGGGAGGTATGCCGACCGCCGGGGGAAGGTCGCAACCCCAGAACCCAGAAGCGGGTGCAGTTCTCGGGGTGGTCGTTAATCGGGCAGGCCAGGATGGGCTGGTTGTAGAGTTGGGCCGCCCGTTCTGAGGCGATCGCTCCCAGGCTGGGATCTCCAGCTAAATGTTGCAGCGCTTCGGTGGTGGAATTGGTTGAGATCAGTTGGGCTGCTGGTAGAAATTGTTCTAGCCAGACCTGACATTGGGCCAGGGCCTGGGGATGGGAATAGACGGTTTGAATGTCCGACAACTGGTGGGCATGGGAAAGCAGCGCATGGGCGATCGGTAAAACCATGGCCCATTGAATTTGTAGCTTGTCTAGCTGCCAGAGGGTGTCGAGGGTAGTGGTGACGCTGCCTTCGATCGAGTTTTCGACGGGTACAACCGCCAGATCTACCTCCCCCAGAGCCGCTGCCTTCAAACTCTGAGCAATGCTGGGATAGGGGCATAAAGCTGACTCTTGCCCGGTCTGTTGTTTTAACCAGGTGGCATAGAGGACTGCGGCGGTTTCGGCATTAGTGCCCTGAGGGCCAAGATGGGCGATCGAAATGGTCATTGAATCTTGAATTACCGCATTTGTAAACGACTATAGCCGAGTGGTCGCAGTAAAAGCACACTGCTGCTTCTGGTAATAATTCTTTTAATTTTTCTCATACAAGATGTTTCTATTATTTACTCCAGGGCAGGAATGACGAACTAATAGATGTATAGTGTTTATACTTCATAAGGTTTACACGCTTGCCTTAATGATTGTTTAAAATTGGTTACATTGGCTCAGCTCTTGCTCCTGTGCCCCCCTGCTATTTCTCCCATGGTTAATCGTTTTAGTGCCTGTCAAACCGTTGAGATGACGGTTCCCAGGCAGCCAGTTCCGATTCAGCATTACCTGCGGCAACCCCACCGGATTGTGAATGCTTTGGCTGCCTCCAGTCAGATTGAGCCCCTTGGGGGCAATTTATTTCGGCTCAAGATGCGGCCTTTGTCTTTCATGATGCTGAGTATTCAACCGACGGTAGACCTGAAAGTATGGGCGACCGCCGATGGAACTGTGCATCTTTGCTCGGAACACTGCGAAATTCGCGGAGTTGAGTATATTAACCAGCGATTTAGTTTAGATCTGGTGGGTCAGTTGCAACCTTACGAGGTCGCAGGAGTGACTCATTTGCGGGGGCGGGCAGATTTAGCTGTGCAGGTAGAAATTCCGCCACCCCTGTTGTTTACCCCCAAACCGTTATTAGAGGCGACGGGTAATGGGTTGCTCAAGAGTGTTTTGTTGACCATTAAGCAACGGTTGATGCATCACCTGTTGTCAGATTATTGTCACTGGGCCGGAGCTGCAGGTCAGAAGTTGCCTGCCTCAGACGTGGCAACCCTGGGTACCAACAATTCAGCGGTTTAATTTCTGCTGAGATTGCCATAGCTCAGTTTATGAATTCTTCTTAACAAAAAGCCACTGCTCAGTTTGAGCAGTGGCTTTTTGTGGCAGGCAGGAGCCTAAGCAGCGTCTTCTAGTTCTGCGGTTCTCACCGGAATTTGTCGGGTCTGTTCACCCCGTTGTACTTTGACCTGAAGGGTTTGGCCCAGACGGCTATTTTCGACAATCGTCTGAAGTTCTTCTGCTTTAGCGATCGGTTGACCGTCTACCTGGGTAATCACATCTCCCCGGCGCAGGCCGGCAGCGGCGGCGGGAGTATTGGGTAAAACCCGCACCACAATAACCCCATTCACTTCTGGCACCATAAAGGCTGAGTTGGGATCGGTGTTATTTTGCCGGGCCAGTTCTGGAGTCAGGGTCGTCATTTGCACACCCAGATAAGGATGGGCGACCTTTTCGCCCCGGGCTAACTGGTCTTTGATTGCCTTGGCTTTATTCACCGGAATCGCAAAGCCAATGCCCATAGCATCGGCCCGAATGGCCGTGTTAATTCCGATCACCTCTCCCTGGGCATTGACCAGGGGACCACCCGAGTTACCGGGGTTGATTGCTGCGTCGGTCTGGATGAAATCTAACCGTTTGTCAGGAATCCCGACCTGGGCGCTGGAACGTTTCAGGGTGCTGACGATCCCCAGGGTGACCGTATTGTCTAAACCGAGGGGGTTTCCTACGGCGATCGCCCAGTCTCCCACTTCGACCCGATCGGAGTCTCCCAGGGTGGCTACGGGCAGATTGTCGCCCTTAATTTTGACCACAGCCAGGTCTGTGACTTCATCGGCTCCCTGGACTTTGCCATCAAATACGCGACCATCCTTCAGGGTCACGGTCACCCGATCGGCTCCGTTCACCACATGGGAATTGGTCAAGATAATTCCACTGCGATCGACGATAAATCCCGATCCCTGACCCCGCAGCCGCTCTTCCCGCGGTCCCTGGGGCAGCAGTTCATCGCCAAAAAAGCGGCGAAAAAAGGGATCTTCCAGAATCGGATCGGGGGCACTGCGACGGGTCACGGTTCGCTCTGTGTCAATGCGAACTACGGCGGTTCCGACCCGCCGGACTGCTGCCGCCACAAAACTGTCACCGGATGCTGCCGCCGCTTTGATCGCGGTTGCCCCAGAAGTGGCCCCGCTCGCTGGAGTTTCTTCTGCCCTGGCGGGGAAGGCCGGCATCGTGAAATGAATCACCAGAAGCACGATCGCCACCAATCGAATCCAGGGACGGTAGCAAGCGGAAAGGTTGGAGAAGCGCATAACACTGACCTTCGCAATATCTAACGGCGAAAAATATTTCTACCCCTATTTTGCCAGCCAAATCTGCTCCCTGGGGATAGGGGCTAGTCCTATCTGCTCCAGTTTCAGGGGAATTTCCCAGGAATGGGACTGATCCTGACGATAAATCCCTGAGCTGGAGAATAAGGCGAATTGTTATTTCTGACACAGACTTTTGGCCTGGCTCCCTAGCCCCAGTTCGGGAAAATTTGATACCCTAGCTTAAATACATTTGGGGACGCTGTAAGGTGGAAATTCAAATTGGCAGGGGCAAAACCGCTCGCAGAGCATACGGAATTGATGAAATTGCCCTGGTACCGGGTCAAAGAACCCTTGATCCGACACTGGCAGATACCAGCTGGCGGATTGGTGGCATCGATCGGGAAATTCCGATTATTGCCAGTGCCATGGATGGAGTGGTAGATGTCGGGATGGCTGTGCGGTTGTCTCAACTGGGCGCTCTGGGAGTTTTGAACCTGGAAGGGATTCAGACTCGCTATGCCGATCCTGACCCAATTCTGGATGAGATTGCCTCCGTCGGCAAAGATGAGTTTGTGACGTTGATGCAACGGCTGTATGCCGAACCCGTTAAGCCAGAGTTGATTGAACGGCGAATTAAAGAAATTAAGGCCCAGGGAGGAATTGCGGCGGTTAGTGCAACTCCGGTTGCTGCGACCCGCTATGGCTCGATCATTGCCCAGGCTGAGGCCGATCTAATTTTTGTCCAGGCAACCGTTGTTTCTACGGCTCACCTGTCGCCAGAGTCAATTACCCCGCTGGATCTGGCTCATTTTTGCCAGGAGATGCCGATTCCTGTCGTTCTGGGTAACTGTGTGACCTATGAAGTTGCCCTCAATCTGATGAAAGCCGGAGCCGCAGCAGTGCTGGTCGGCATTGGCCCGGGTGCTGCCTGTACTTCTAGAGGGGTTCTGGGAGTCGGAGTACCTCAGGCTACGGCGATCGCCGATTGTGCGGCGGCCCGGGATGACTACTATCAGGAAACGGGTAACTATGTTGCTGTGATTGCCGATGGTGGTCTGGTTACGGGCGGAGATATCTGCAAATGTATTGCCTGTGGTGCTGATGGGGTGATGATTGGTTCTCCCTTTGCCCGGGCCCAGGAAGCGCCTGGTCGGGGCTATCACTGGGGGATGGCGACTCCCAGCCCGGTGCTGCCCCGAGGCACCCGGATTCGGGTCGGCACTACCGGTACCCTGGAGCAAATTCTGCGGGGGCCGGCTCAACTGGATGACGGAACCCATAACTTGTTGGGGGCTTTGCAGACCAGTATGGGAACCCTGGGGGCCAAAAATATCAAGGAAATGCAACAGGTAGAGGTCGTAATTGCGCCCTCCTTGCTGACAGAAGGTAAGGTCTACCAAAAGGCTCAGCAACTTGGGATGGGCAAGTGACAGGGGACCTGCCAAATTTCAGGCTGCTTCTCGATCGGAATACTTTTTCTTAACAGTTTTGGATCAAATTCTTAAGAGTTTTTCCAGTCTTCTGACGAAGCACTGGTAAATCTAAAGCTGTCGTCTACAATGAAAAAAGCGGAGACGCATGTTTCCGTTCACTCCTCACACCACACTCCGCCTGAACGTATAGTTCGGGCGGTTCCTTTTTAAACCAAGGGAAAGTAATTGTAGAAGCAATTAAGTGGATCAAGAATTTAGAGCAAGGAAAATTTTAATGATTACTAGATTTGATTAAGAATCAATCTAAGCCTGATCGGAAAATTAAATCAGTGCCATCTGAAAGAAAAAAACGTTTTAATCTCACCTATCTATTGACGCTCGATCGATAGCTGACCGATAGGCCAGTTGCCTTACCTCTGGTTTCATAGGAAAGCGTTCAAGCTCCGGTAGCGAGTGCAGAATTATATCTAAATGTATAGATATTGCAACGAGAGTGGCCTGTTTTCGCTATGGTAGAATTCCATTGAAAAGATATAGGCAAGGATTCCAAGCATGTCAGCCGCCGCGCAAGTTACAGATTCTACTTTTAAGCAAGAAGTTCTTGAGAGCGAAGTTCCAGTTTTAGTAGACTTTTGGGCTCCCTGGTGCGGTCCCTGTCGGATGGTCGCGCCTATCGTCGATGAAATTGCTGCTCAATACGAAGGGCAGGTGAAGGTGGTCAAGGTAAATACCGACGAAAACCCCAGTGTTGCCAGCCAGTATGGCATTCGCAGCATTCCTACCCTGATGATTTTCAAGGGTGGCCAGCGGGTTGATATGGTGGTTGGTGCCGTTCCCAAAACGACCCTGTCTAACACTCTGGAAAAGTACCTGTAAGGTTTATGAGATGGGGCCTCCCGGGGTTTCCACAGTGAAAGTTATCGCTATTTGCGGCTGGTATTGCTGAAGTCATGGTTCCAGCCTGTAAGCGCTCTGGTCTTGCCGACTGGAGCGCTTTTTAGTGGCGAGGGCCGTATGAGGGGTTCTGGAATCTCGATACAATAGAATGCTGGCTGTTTGGGAAAAATTCATGGCTCCAACTCCGTCCTCCCACCCATCCGAGTCCCTTCAAGCGGATGTTTTGCGTTTACTCGATCGTCTCCCCCACTGCAAGCATGGAGAGTTGATTCAGTTAGCTCTGGCTACGATTGTTCGGATGTCGGAAGAGGAAATCGATCGCCTGGACTGGAAGATCTGCAATGCCTCCTTGCAGGATATGGAGCGGGCTTTCAAAACCTTTTATCCCTATCGCCATGTGCGGAAGATTGCCATTTTTGGTTCGGCCCGGATTCAGCCTCAGACCCCTGAGTATGAGATGGCCGCCGAGTTTGCCCGCCAGATCTCGCAGCAGGGGTTTATGGTGATCACGGGGGCCGGGGGCGGAATTATGCAGGCCGGTAACGAGGGAGCCGGGCGGGACAAGTCCTTTGGATTGAATATTCAGCTGCCCTTTGAGCAGGGGGCCAACCCTTTTATTGAGGGCGATCGCAAGCTGATTCCGTTCAAATATTTCTTTACTCGTAAGCTTTTCTTTTTACGGGAAAGCGATGCCCTGGCCTGTTTCCCCGGTGGGTTTGGCACCCAGGATGAGGCGTTTGAGTGCCTGACGCTGTGTCAAACGGGTAAGTCTTCCCCCATGCCGCTGGTTCTGATCGATAAGCCAGGGGGCGATTACTGGCAGGACTGGAACGACTATATCCATAAGCAACTGCTCGATCGGCACCTGGTTAGCCCGGAAGACCCCGGTATCTATACGATCACCGATCGCGTCGATGAAGCCTGTGAAGCGATCGCCAGCTTTTATCGGGTTTTTCATTCCTGCCGCTACGTGGGCAATCGTCTGGTAATTCGGCTTAATTCAGAAATTGCCGATGACGATCTGGAGTTTTTGAACCAGAACTTCAGTGACATTCTGGTCAAGGGCCAGATTGAAAAAAGTGCTCCCCTGCCCCAGGAAGCCCAGGATATTAATGTTGGGGTGTCCCGGTTGTTGCTTTACTTCAACCAGCGAGATCTGGGCCGGCTTTACCAATTGATTCATGCAGTAAATCGCATGGGTCTGCCCCGGGAAGAGGCCAGTCACCCAGAACGGAAGTAGGGGCTTTTGCGGTTTTATCCACAGGGGCAGGAGGGGGCAGAACCGCTGTCCCGCTCCTGCCTGCGAGTCGTACTGGCCAATCCCTTCCGAACCCACATCAGTTAAGACCAGAGGTTTAACGTTTGAAAGCGCGACTCAGCCGCGCTTTCAAACGTTAAGTTGCAGGGTTTATTAAATGTACGATTCTTAGCTGAGCACCCAATTCACCAGCGTTCTCACCCCATAACCCGTGGCTCCAGCTCCGTTGTAGCCGTTTTCCTTATCTGCCCAGACCGGGCCAGCCACATCCAGGTGGGCCCAGGGGGTGTCCTTCACAAACTGCTTCAGGAATAAAGCAGCGGTAATTGCTCCACCGGGACGGGGGCCGGTATTTTTCATGTCGGCGAGTCCTGATTTTAAGCCTTCAAAGTATTTCTCTTCCATCGGCATTTTCCAGAGTTTCTCCCCGGCCAGTTCTCCTGCCTGGAGCAGTTGTTGGGCGATCGTATCGTCGGGGCTCCAGAGTCCGGCAATGTCGTCTCCCAGGGCTACCACACAGGCTCCGGTCAGGGTGGCCAGGTCCACGATGGCATCGACTCCTAGTTTCTCAGCAAAGACGAGGGCATCTGCCAGGGTGAGTCGGCCTTCGGCATCGGTATTGTTGATTTCGATCGTTTTGCCGTTAGAGGCGGTCAAAATATCGCCGGGATGCACCGCCCGTCCGCTGATCATGTTTTCGGTGGCGGCACTGATGAAGTGCACTTCCACATCTGGTTTCAACTGGGCGATCGCCTTGGCGGCTCCAAAGGTAGCTCCGGCCCCCCCCATGTCTGTTTTCATCATTTCAATCCCGCTGCCTGCCCCTTTGATATTCAACCCGCCGGAGTCAAAGGTCAGCCCCTTACCAATGATCGCCAGTTTGCGCCGGGGGGTGCCACTGGGCTTATAGATCAGATGAATGAATTTGGGAGGCAGGTCAGAGGCCTGGGCGACTCCTAAAAAGGCTCCCATGCCAAGCTTTTCGCAGTCTTCCCGCTCCAGGATTTCCAGTTCCAGGCCGTAGTCTTGAGCCAGACTGGTGGCGGTTTCGGCCAGGGTAACGGGAGTAACCACGTTAGCTGGGGCAGCTACCAGTTCCCGCGCCAGAATTACTCCGGAGGTAATTTGTTGGCCCCGCTCGATCGCCGCCCTCTGATCTCCGAGACCCAGCAGGTCTATCTGTTCGGGATGATGGCCTTTGTCTTCGTGGTCTGACTTGAACCGGGTGTCTTGATAAAGGGCCAGAATCATCCCTTCCGTAATTGCCTGAGCCGTAGCTGCCGGGTTGTGATCCCAGGTGGGCAGGCTGACTCCCAGGGTTTTACATTTTTCTTTTTTTGCGGTGCGGGCAATGGCGGCGGCGGCCCGTCTTAAGCCGTCTAACTTGAGGGTTTCCGGTTTGCCCAGGCCAACCAGGATCACTTTGCGGATGGTACTGCCAGAACCAACGCGGGTGGCAGCCGTACTGCCTTCCTTCCCCTTAAACTCCGTTTCGCCGATCAATTCCTTGAGGGTGCCGTTGAGCGTTTCATCCAGGGCTGCCAGGTCGCCATTCAATTCACTGCTGTCTTCCCATAGCCCGATCGCCAATCCATCCCCCGCCCAGTCCAGTAAGGGGGTATCCGTTGCTCGCAGATCCATGAATCATTCCTTTACATTTTGACTAATTTCCAGTATCGATCATTCTTCTCCCCTGAGTTCTCTCTATTTCTCCTCTGGCTCCTGGGTCGCTGCTGAGAAGCTAGAACTGTCCACCAATTTGCGCCGTTTGTTGTGAGAAATGCTAGAGTCGCAGGAGAATTTTTAGCCCCTCAGCCAAGCATCATGCTGAAGCAACCGAAGCATAAAGTTTTTCTCACCGTTGGTGTTGGACTGGGAGTGTTCCTGGTAGGAGCCAGCATGCCCATCGTGAAGTCGGGCAGTGGTCTGGGTAAGTTTTGGGGCCGGGAGCAACCGACGGTGACGGAGGTGGTCAATCGCTCTGTTGACCCGGTGGCCGGTCTGAATCAGCCAGGTTCCTCAGAGCAACGTCGCCAGCAATTAGTCGCGATCGCTAAGGGGCAGCCTTCCGCCGATCGCAGTCGGGCCAGGTATCTTCTGGCAGTCGATCTGTTGGAGCAAAAACAGCCCAGGCAAGCGATCGAGAAGTTGCAGAATTTAGATGTAGACTATCCGGTACTGGCAGCTCCGGTATTGGTCAAACGGGCTCAAGCCTATGAACTGGCAGGTGATCAGGCCAAAGCCCTGGCCACCTGGCAACAACTGCTATCCCAGCAGGCCCAGAATCCGCTGGCGGTAGAGGCTCTGGTTGCCCTGGGACGCAACAATCCCAAATACTGGGAGCAGGCGATCGCTCAGTTCCCGGCCCATCCCCGCACTTTAGAAATTGTCCAGCAGCGGTTACAGCAAAACCCGAAGCAACCCCGGCTACTGATGGTGTTGGCCCGACATGGCCTGCATCGCAAGGGCTACCTGGATGTTTTGAACAATCTGGTCACGAACTACGCAGCCCAGCTGACTCCCCAGGATTGGGAGGCGATCGGCTTTGGCTACTGGGAAAAGCAACTCTATGGCAAAGCCGGTATGGCCTATGCTCAGGCTCCTCTGACTGCCCGCAATGCCTATCGAGTGGCCCGGGGCCTGCAACTGGGAGAAAAACCCGGTGCAACCCGGGCTTACCAGCGCATGGTCAGCAAATTTCCCAACGCCCCCGAAACCCCCCTGGCACTGTTGCGTCTGGCCCGCCTGAGTGAACCGACGGCGGCGATCGCCTACCTGGATCAGATTGTCCAGCGGTTTCCGGCTAAGGCTGGCGAAGCCCTGCTAGAAAAGGCGAATCTGCTAGAAAAATTAAATAGTGAGAAGTCGGCCTCGGAAGTCCGGCAAACCTTATTGACCCGTTACGGCCAATCGAATGCGGCGGCCGAACTGCGCTGGCAACTGGCTCAACGCTATGCCGCCGCCAAGGATGTGGCCACGGCCTGGAAGTGGGCTTTGCCAATTTTGAGCCAGAACCCGGAGAGTGAGCTGGCTCCCCAGGCTGGCTTCTGGATTGGCAAGTGGGCTTCCCAACTGGGTAAGCATCAGGATGCCAAACGGGCCTATGAACAGGTTCTGAGCCGCTATCCCCAGTCTTACTATGCCTGGCGATCGGCCTCGATGCTGGGCTGGAATGTGGGTGACTTTACCAGTGTGCGCCAGCTAAACCCGGAAGTTTTGCGTCCGGCGACCCGGCCCGACCTACCGGCCGGTTCCGCTACCCTGAAGGAACTGTACCAGCTGGGGCAGGATCGAGATGCCTGGGCCATCTGGCAGGTAGAGTTTCAGAACCCGATGCAGCCCAGCGTGGCCGAACAGTTTACCGATGGGGTAATGCGTCTGGGGGTGGGCGATTTCCTGGATGGTATTTTTATGGTGTCGTTCTTGAGTGAGCGGGATCAACCGGAGGAACAGTCTCAATACCGCGCCTTACGGCAGCAGATGGGCTACTGGCAGGCCCTCTATCCTTTTCCCTATTTAGAGGAAATTGAAGCCTGGTCGCAGGAACGGCAGCTTAACCCCCTTCTGGTGACGGCGCTGATTCGCCAGGAGTCCCGGTTTATGCCTGGTATTCGCTCATCGGTGGGGGCCACCGGATTGATGCAGGTGATGCCCGAAACCGCCACCTGGATTGCTGAGCAGATCAAGCTTAAGCAGTTTCAATTGAACGATCCGAACGACAATATCAAATTGGGTACCTGGTATCTCGACTACACCCATCAGGAATACAGTGGCAACTCCATGCTGGCGATCGCCAGTTACAACGCCGGGCCGGGAGCGGTGGCCGGTTGGGTGACCAAAAAAGGCATGGGCGACCCGGATGAATTTGTGGAAAACATCCCCTACAACGAAACCCGGGGTTACGTCAAATCCGTGTTTGAAAATTACTGGAATTATCTCCGTCTCTACAACCCAGAAATTTCTCAAAAGGTTGCTCAGGTTTCTGAAGAACACCCGGATTCTAAGGGCTAGGGAGGGAGCCATTTTTTTGTCGATTGCCGTTACACTTAACGATGTAGTGAGACAGGTAATTGACCCTTGCTAGACGAACAGGCAAAGAAAACAATGCTGCGGAAGATTCCCCACGGGCTGTACCTGTGCGGAGTCAAAGATGGAGAAGAAGTCAACGGCTTTACCGCAAGCTGGGTAATGCAGGCATCTTTCACGCCGCCCCTTGTGGTCAACTGTGTCAAGCAAGACTCCAAATCCCACGCCATGATCAAGGCCAGTGGAGTGTTTGCCCTCAGTATTTTAGAAGCCGGTCAGAAAGACCTGGCCCAGAAGTTCTTCAAGCCCCAACGGCGGGTGGGCAATAAGTTTGAAGATGTCGAGTTCTACCTGGGGGAAACCGGCTGTCCCATTATTTCCGACACCCTTGGCTATGTCGAATGTAAGGTGGTTGGTGCCGTCGAACAGGGGGATCACACCGTATTTGTCGGAGAAGTCATCGCCGCCGGTATTCATCGGGAAGGCGATCCCCTGCTGTTAGAATCTACCGGTTGGCAGTACGGCGGGTAAGATTATGCCTCTGATCAAAGTTCAAACCTCGATCGCCGGTACTGAAAAGTCCAGTGCTGATGCCCTGCTCAAAAGTTTGTCGGCCAGTCTGGCCAAACACACGGGCAAACCCGAATCCTACGTGATGACCGCCCTGGAATCGGGAGTCAGTATGACCTTTGGGGGAACGACTGACCCGGTTTGCTATATCGAAGTCAAGAGCATCGGCACGATGAGCCCGACCCAGACGAAGGCCATGAGTCAGGACTTCTGCCAGCAAATTAATCAGGCCTTAGGAGTCCCTGCCAACCGAATTTACATCGAATTTGCCGATGCCAAAGGGGCGATGTGGGGCTGGAATGGTTCGACCTTTGGCTAATCCTGTAGCTCTCGATCAGCCTGTTCGTTGAGGTTTCTCTCAACTGATGCTCTGGCAGAAGTGGGTGATCCCCTGACCGGGAGATTCTGTAAAACATCCTGGCCAGGGAACCTAAAACTAATTGGCTAGAGTCGCTCTAACAAAACCCAAACTATCGATCGGGGTTGGCCAGAAACTCGGCCCGCATCATTTTGATCAATCTCAAGATTTCATCTTCAGCTTTTTTGGCCGTTTCCTGGCCTATTTTCTGCATCTCTGGGTCAGCAGACTTCATTGCTTCCATTGCCACTTGTCGCGTCGCCATATGTTGACCCAGGAGTTCCAAAAGCATTTGCGCCCTGGGGGGCAGCGTAGACTTTCCCTGACTGGCTTGAGCTACCAATTGGGGCGCGGCGAGTTGAGCGAGCTGCGTGGTAGAAAGCACTCTATTATCTGATGGCTCAGCTTTGGCGATCGGGGCCAAGCTCAGGCTCAAAATCGTAGCAATAGCGGCGTGTTTGACGAACTGCATAGAAAAACTTCCTTTAATCCTGGTTGAGATCGCTGTTACACCGGATGGGTGCTGACGCAATTGATGTTAAGCGCCCAGGTTTAAAGGGTGCTGGGGCGAAACTGAGAGTTTGCTGAATTGAAAGGGGCTCCGGTTCGGTTTCGCTAAAGCGTTCCTGATCATAAAAAGCCACCAGGCTGTCCTTAAAAGGTTGCCGATCGAATCAGGGTACTTGCTTTTTGTAACTGCTCTACCAGGGTTTGTAAGTGAGACAGCTCGTGGGTTGCCATCACCGTTAACCGCAGCCGACTGGTGGGTACCGTTGGAGGGCGGATGGCCGGAGCAAAAATCCCGGCTTGCTTGAGTATTCCAGATACTTCCAGGGCGATCGCCGCCGTTTCAACCTGCAGGCAAAGAATTGGCGACTCCGAAGGGAGCAGCCTCCAGTCCGGGGGCAGGGTTTCCCCGGTGCTGAGCTGTTGCTTCAACCAGGTGACGTTGTGCCAGAGCCGCTGCCGCCGTTGGGGTTCCTGCCGGATCAGGTTGACCGCTTCCAGAGCCGCTGCCGTATCGCTCGGGGAGAGGCCGGTGGTATAGATCCAGCCCGCCGATCGGTTGCGTAAAAAATCGATCAGGGCCGTACTGCCTGCCACATAGCCCCCCAGACTTCCCAGGGCTTTACTCAGGGTGCCAATCTGCACCAGTTCCCGGCCGGTGCAACCAAAATGCTCCACTACTCCCGCCCCCGTTGCTCCCAGAACTCCCGTCCCATGGGCTTCATCCAGCAGCAACATGGAGTCAAACCGGTGAGCCAACTCCAGTAATTCTGGTAAGGGGCAAAGATCGCCATCCATACTGAAAACGCTATCCGTCAGGATCAGGCAGCGGCGATGCTGGGAGCGATTGGTTTCCAGTAGGGTTTGCAGGTGCCCAAGCTGACCATGGCGGTACTCCAGCACCTTTGCCCCACTGAGAATGGCCCCATTTTTCAGGCTGGAGTGGTTGTACTGGTCACTCAAAATCAGGTCTCGCTTACCCACCAGGGCGCTCACCGTACCCAGATTAGCCAGGTATCCCGAGCTAAACACCAGGGCATCCTCGGTTTGTTTCAGGGCGGCGATCGCCAATTCTAGTTGACGATGCAGGGCCCGATGGCCGGTAATCAGCCGGGAGCCGGTGCTGCCCGTACCGTAGCTGGCCGTTGCCGAGATCGCCGCCTGAATCAGCCGCTCATCTCCGGCCAGACCCAGATAATCGTTGCTGGCAAAGTTAAGCACCGGTTGACCCTCCAGGGTGACCACCGCTGCCGGTTTGCCCTCGATCGTCTGGACGCTGCGATACCAGTCAGCCCGGTGAATTGTTTCCAGGGATTGCTGAATCCAGTTGTAGGGATCGGCTGACATACTGATTCATTCGATCCCGTTTAGTTTCATATAGCTCAGGAGCCAGTTAGCGATCGTGGCTCGTCGAGTCTTGCGGGGTACCAGTTCATGCACCTGATAGCCAGCAAAGCCGAGGGATTCCTTCAAGAGCTGTTTGTTTTCTGGCGGAATCGAGCGGGTTAGCTTGACCGTAGCCGGACGACTGTCAATAAAATCGGGGGGCTCAGGGTAGGCTTCCTGCCATTCTGGAGGGACGCTGCCGGTTTCCCAGGTGCCAGTTTCTGGGTTGAACTGGTAGCCCAGACATTGCCAGACCAATTGATTGGCCGTCGCATCATCGATCGTATCGTTGATAATTTCCCAGATGGTATCGGTGGTAAGAGCTGGTAGCGTGGTCATGGTGCGGAGGGATTCAGAAACCGCCATTTAGCATACAACTTCCTGTTGTCTCGCGGCCAAGCCGCAAAAAACTCCCCGGGGATCGACCGGTTGCTCTCGGCCTATCCGGTAGGTTTTGGCTACCGCTACTGGATATACTGCTAACAGTTGTGCTGCTGCAGTCAGACTAATTCCTGGAATTGGGCACGGTTTATGTGATGGCTTATCGACGGATCCATACTTTTGTTTCTGGGCGGGTTCAGGGAGTGGGGTATCGCTACTCTACCCGCGATCGAGCCCTGCAACTGGGGTTAACCGGTTGGGTCAAGAATTTGCCCGATGGTCGAGTAGAAGCCGTTTTTGAAGGAGAGGAACCATTGTTGCAAACAATGCTCCAGTGGTGTCACCAGGGCCCAAGTGGCTCCATCGTGAAGGATGTAGAAGTTTACGATGAGCCTTTAGAAGGTCTGCAAAGCTTTGAAATTCGTCGTTAGTCTGGGTTAGCTGAGGTCAATCGCGGCTCCAATCGGGGCAGCTACCGTCACTCTGCCAGCCGTAGGGATGAAAGCCGCAGACCAGAATTGTTCGGGTTTCCCGGTTATAGCCGTAGGCCAGACCATGGTAATTGGCGCAATCGATACAGGCCCGGGGGCGGGATGGAGTCGGATCGCTGAATCCTAGCTGCGATCGCAAAATATGGCGTTTACTTTCCTGGCGGTGCCAGCGGGTATAGTCTGCTTTTCTGAAGAAATAGTGGATCTTTCCGAACGGGTACTGGGCAGCATCCATAGCACCACCAAATGAGGTTATCCTCTAGCCTACCCATTATTGTTGCTGTTATCCCTCACCCAAGCGTTGGATATCTAGAAATTCCACCTAAAGAAAGAGGAGGGCAAAAGCCCTGAAATAATTACAAATTGATCGAATTTGCCCCCGGCCACAGGCAAAAATTTGAACTATAGTACAATTGTTCTGAAGTTGCGGTGTAGGTTCTGGTGTCAGTCCTGTGCCGTTACTCAACGTATCTCCAAGAGGCCGATCGATGAATGTTGAGCAGACTACCCAGTTAATTCAGCTAATTCTCAACTCTCTGTTAATGACGGTTGCCTGTAGCATTGTTCTGGGTCGGGCCTGGGTGAGATACAGCGATTTAGAAAAGCGCCTATATTCTCTCCGTAGCCTTTATGCGGAGCGATCGGGGCCAGCCTGGGTAGAACAACACCTGCAACTGAGAAAGCAGTTACGCCACTGGTTGCATCGATCACTATTGAGTTACGCCAGCCTGCTAACTGCCTACTATGCCCTGCTCCTGGCCGTGGCCAGTACCTTTACTCTGGCTCTGCGCGGCCTGATTAATCTACCCTGGCTGATTCCCGCTTCGATCGTGCTGTTTTTACTGGGGTTAGGTGGGTTGCTTCTGGCGATCGGACTGACCCTGCTCGATCTGCACCTGTCCCGTCGGCCGCTCCGCCAGGAAGTTCTGACCCTGGTTAGCGGTGGTACTTTTGGCCCCTCCCCCCTTGCCGGGCAACGCCCTAAACCTGACCAGGGGACTACCTGGAGGCAGGATGGTCGCCCCCTGTCTCCACGACGCAGGGCCGTTTAAGCCAGGTAGTTAATCTACTCTCCGGCGTAGTATCCCTCCCGGATCTACGGGAGTCACATCCAGGGTTTCAAAGGCTCCACCATTGCCAGTCCAGTTAAAGTCACTGATCCGCAAACTGATTGCCCCGATCGATAGGACTGGGTTATACCGCATGATGATGCCGTAGGTACGGCGGCTGTACTCCAGAATGTAATCTGTACTAATGGCATCCCGGGTATCCAGATTTAGAGAGGTCTGAATGCCAAAGCGAATGGGGCCATAAATTTGCTGAGTCAAACCTAAGGTAAGAATCCGGTTGTCTACCGATCGATCAAATAGAAAGGGCGACTGGCCTGACCCAATCACCTGGGTATAGGTAACGTTGAAGGCTGTGTAGTCTAAAAAGCTTCTGGAGAAATGACCAACTTGTCCCAATAAGCCCACACTGGCGACCAGATTTTGTTGGGTGTCGCCATTACTATAAATGCTAGAAACCCCCCGCAGTTGGGTGTTCAGGCTGAGATAGGGAACGACCGGGTTGGGGGTATAGCGCAGGCCCTCCGTCGCAGTGGCCGGTAACGGTTTACCCACCCACAGAGGAAACCCCTTGTTGATCGTCGCGCTGGCCTGAAACCGCCCCAGGTTGATCCGGTTATTATCCCGATCGAGTTCCAGTAAATCAAAGCGATCGGTTTCAGAATTAATATACTGATAGCCCGCCTGATAATTCAGGAAAATCCCGGTGTTAGCCAACTCAATCACAGGGGAGGTCAACACAGCTCCCAGACTGCTCTGTACGGTCTGAAAACCCAGGGAACCATTGAACAGACGATCGCGGTAGCTATACTCGAAGGCCATGGTGTGGGTGCCCACCAGTTGCCGTACTCTCAGACTGGCCCGCAGGCGATCTTCGGCCGCCCCAAAATCTAGACTACTAAAAGCAACTTTACCGCGCAGGGAGGTCGTGGTACTGACATCTACGGCCAGGTCAGAGCGGAAGCCAAAGTTATCCCGGTTAAAGACACTTTTGGTGTCGAAAAACATCCGCTGCAGATAGATCTGGGGGGTGAGGGAAAAACGAACATTGCTGCTGCTTAAAAGATCAAAGGTGCGTTCAATAAAAACTCCGCCCCGATCCTGATCATCGTAGCCAAAGCGAAATAGGCCGGCTTGCTGGCGCTGGTTGCGATCGATAATGGTGCGCGAAAAGGGAATCGGCAGGGAAACGCTCTGGTCGAACACTAAACGAGGCTTTTCGGCCCGTACCTCATCCCGTAATGGAGAAAGGCGAGTCAGGGTGGCCCGTTCTGCCTTTAAGACGAGTTCCGGTGGAGAAAAGGGATCATTCGTAATCTGAATGTTGTTGGCCTGCCAGCCATCGGGGGTAAAGTCAAGCTTCTCTGCTTCAAACCGAAAACGGCGGATTTCTCCCCCCCGGGGCAGGGCCCCCGGCACCCGGCCAACATCTCGCCCGGCTCCTACCCCGATCGAGACACCCCCGGGGCTGGAAACATTCTGTACAGGCTGGTTAACTCTCACCCGATCGCTGAGGGGCCGATCCAATACCTCGCCGGGGCTACCCGGTACGGGAGCGGCCAGATCGGTACTGGCGGCGGGAACAAAAATTTCACCCGTTGCTCCCTCGACCCGGCCCACGCCCTGAACAAAGTTATAGACAAAGCGTTGTCCCCGTAAAACCTGGGTGCCCCGGGTTAAAGCGACATTTCCTTCGGCCACGGCCACCCGATTAATCAGATTGACCTGCAAACGATCGGCATCCAGTAAGGCTCCCTGAAACCGCATCATGACATTGCCTTCCGCCGTGAAGATACGCCGTTGTTCGTCAAAACTCTGGCGATCGGCGGTCAGCTCGACAATCCGCGGGGGGGGAGGTTGCTGCTCGTCCGGGGGAGGGTTCTGGGGAGTGGCATTCGAGGGCTGGGGCCCTGGCGGATCAAACTGCGGTTCGACCGGGTTGGGTTGGAGGGGTGGTTGCGCCTGGGCCAGGTTGGCAGCATCTAAGGTCTGTAACAGCGTGTCTAATCGGGCTCGAGGTTTTCCATTTGGGGCAACCGCTACAGTCGATGCTTCATCCTGCAGGGTGACGGCTCGATCCAGACCAAGCATCAGGTCAGCTTCTTGCTGCTTTGTCGGACGTTTGCCTGCCCTGGATTGGCTGAGTCCCAAAAGTTCGTACTTTGTAGTGACGGGGCTTGAGGTGGTTGCGGAACTGGCAGCCGACGGCAGAAGGGGAGGCAGATAACTTCTGTATTTGCTGCTGGTTTTGGCTTGCTCAGAGGGTTCCGCCAGTTCCCTGACTACTGGATTGGGGCGATCGCCTAATAGATAACCCTGGCTCGAGCCTGCACCCAATAAGGCAGCACGGGATTTACCTGTCTGTTTAACAAAATCAGTGGTCGTTTGAATTGAAGGGGCAGCTTTGGGGGAAATAGATGCCGAATAAACTGGAGGTTCGCGATCGACCGTTTGGATATCGACTATAGGGCCACGGATCGGTGCGTCAGACTTTGTATCATTGAGTGCCGTCAGCGGTGGGGCTGTAACAGCAGGGGGGGGGATAGATGGCGGAGCCGGATAGGGCATATTTCAGCAAGATCGAACGAACAGGCAACCCTCAAACACCAGAATTCTGACCTTATCAGCAGTTAACGTTGCAATAATACAACTGTCACTATCACAACTGTCACTTCGCCATCATCGGGATCAGGAATAATTAACTTACTATAACGATGATTATTTCTGCCCACGGAGAAATGGGGCGACAGCTTCTGTCACCCCAACTCAAACTTGCAGGCAAAATCGTGGTTTCGACTACTCGAGATCCCGACGCTTGGGGTTACGGGCAGGGTCATTGGACAGAAAACCAAAAATGAAGAGGGCAACAAAAAATGTAACCACAATATATACAGCAATCTTGAGCGTGAGCATAGCAGTTTCTCCAGATGTATGATGCAAGCCTATCTACTAAAAAGGCGAGATAGCCTTTTTATCATACAGAAATGCTGTTTCATTTGCGATCGTCAGGATAGAGCGGGCTGCTGCCATTAAATTATTAATCATTCGACTTTCCGGTAAAGTTTTTGTAATTATTGAGGAGTGTTATCCATCCGACTCCTGGTTAAGTTGGTAGAATCGGGCTGAAGTTCCCGGGTTATGCTGTCAAAAAATAGTCATCAGCTAAATGGCCCATAAGATTGCGACTGGAAGGGAATTTTAGCCTTTCCGCGCTCCTCCAGTGCTCTGCAAGAATTTCACGGTAAGTGAAAGGTTTGAGTCGGCTTACGCTGTAATGACGAACTAAGCTTCAAGATTTTCTTTGATCCTTCTAAGCGAGAATCTATGCAGAATGCCCAGTTTACTACCGATTTTGACAGTAAGATTGCTTCTCGGAAGCCTTACAATTTCGGTTTCATCCTGAGTACTTCCCTGGGCAACCTGACCCGTTATTTAAATTTTCGTAAGTATGCCGAACGAGATCCCGATGTGAATTTTGTTTGGGCACCGGTAAAGCACTACATCGCCCCTGGGGAGCCCGACCCCTTTCGCTGGCTACCTAGACCGTTATATACCCGGGCTGTAGTTTTTTATCAGTCCTATCCAGTGCTGCGGCGGATGCGGCATCTGGATGCGGTAATGATTCACATGTTTGAGGCCCATATCCTGGCTGGTTTACGGAAGCTGTTGTTTAGCCATCCTTTAATTGTCAGCAGTAACGATAATGCTCCGGTGACCAATCGCTCTACCCATCCCCTTTACCCCCGGGAATTGAATAAGCCAACCTGGCGGCAAAAACTGCGGTTGGCGATCGACCTGTGGCGCGAACGCCAGAGCGATCTGTTTATTCCGTTTTCCTCCTGGGTGGGTGGAGTTCTGGTGAATGATTGTGGAATTTCCCGGGAAAATGTCCATGCCATTCATGTTGGACTTGACCTGGACATCTGGCAGCCGGTTAGTAGAGTTCAGCCCCAACCGGGAGCCAGGGCTAAGGTTCTGTTTGTCGGTGGTGAGTTTGTCCGCAAAGGCGGTGAGCTACTGTTACAGGTTTATCGTGAGCATTTTAGTGATAGGGTCGAACTGCATCTGGTGACCAAAGAACCGCCCCTGGATCTGCCTCCTAATGTCCATCTATACACAGATATCGGCCCTAACGATAAGCGCTTGACTCAGCTTTATGCAGAAGCAGACATGCTGGTTTTACCCACCACAGCGGAGCTTTCTCCCTGGGTTTTATTGGAAGCCATGGCTTCCAGTTGTCCCGTCATCAGTACCGATGTCGGCGGTATTCCAGACATTGTGCGTTCCGGTGAAACGGGCCTGCTGATTCCTAAAAATGATCGTCAGGCCTTGACTGCGGCAATTCAGCAATTGCTTGATAGCCCAGAGCAACGCTATGCCATGGGCCAGCGGGGCAGAGCCATGATTGAACGAGATTTTAATGCGGCGGTAAACGTGCCACGCATTCTGCAGATCATGAAGGATGCGGTCGATAAACAGCGTGTTCCTACTGGTAACCGTGGGTTGCTTTCAACATATGGTAGGCGATCAGAAGTTGGGTGATGGCCAGGGGATAGCTCTGTAATACTTCTCCAGTGGTACCGCTCACCTTACCCAATTCCGGGTTGGTTTCCCGATTACAGGCCGCCAGCAAATTGGGAATATCGCTGCAAATATAACGTTCTAATTCGGCCACCTGCTCTTTCGTAGCATGGCCATCAACCTCTAGGACATCCACGGGCTTACCCATATCTCGATCGAGGCCCAGACGAATGGCCGCTTGAGAATACTGCTCTTTAGAACCAATCACCTGAGTCAGGTCAGGATGGGGAATATTGGGTCGGAGAACCAGACGGACATTGAGATGCCCGTTGGGAATTGTGGTTTCATCGGAGGGATAAAAACTCACGACCAGATCAGACCACTGGCGCTGGGGGCGAATAAATTGTTCTGAGTCTGGCTCTCGCTTTTCCATTTCTGCCAGCACCTGGGCTTCTGTGTAGCCGCGCTTTTGAGTATCTCGTTTGATTTTCCATTGAGTCCGGAGGGGCTCTGGCGGAGCCAGGTAAACCTTGACATCGTAGCAGTCTCTGGCCGCCCGAGTCGCGTAGCCCAGCAACCCCTCCACAATCACAAAGGCGTTGGGTTTGATGTACTCTGGTGCCTCCAGGCTGCCCGTCTTGTGACTATAGACCGGTTTCAAAATGGCCTGCCCCGTACGCAGGAGGGACAGATGTTGTTGCATGATATCCAGATAGTTGCAGTCTGGATGCAGAGCTGTAATGCCTAGCTCTGCCCGTTGTCTGCGATCGTAGCGATGGTAGTCATCGGTGCAGATCACCGTCACATTCTCCGGCCCCAAAAATTGGGCAATACCCCGGGTTAAGGTTGTTTTGCCCGCCGCACTGTCTCCAACGATACCCAGAATAATTGGGCGATGCGTCATTGCTCCTCCGGAGTTAACCTGCCAGATTGTCTAAAAAAAAGACACCAAATTGGTTTATTTTAGGAAGGAATAGGAAGGGACGCAATCATCGAAGTTTGAACCTTAATGTTTAAACCTAAATCTATGCTTTGACTCAAGCTCGATCATTGACCTGCTGGAGCGGACTACAAGTAGGTGCTTATAGTTCATGCTTCCCTAAATGGAATCACTGATCCAGAGTTGTTACTTTTACGTTCTGGTAATTGAGAAGATTGGTCGATCTTGGAAGGTTAGCCGTAACCCAAACTTCCACCAATTTGTCCTATTACCGATTTTGTTCACAATTATCTTGCACCCTTCCCAGTTATGAAATTGTTTGTTTTTCATACCCCTGAGTTAACTCCTGCAACAACCGTGGCCAACTGTGCCATCGCCGTCGATGTGTTACGGGCTACCAGCACGATGGTAACTGCTCTGGCCGCAGGGGCTGAAGCCGTACAGGTATTCAGTGATCTAGACAAATTAATGGCCGTTAGTGCCGATTGGTCTCCCGAAAAGCGGTTACGGGCCGGAGAGCGAGGGGGTTCAAAAGTAGAAGGGTTTGACTTTGGCAATTCCCCCCTCGATTGCACCCCGGAGCGGGTGGGTGGTCGGCGGTTATTTATCAGCACCACCAATGGCACCCGGGCACTGCAGTGTGTTGAGGCTGCGCCAACCGTGCTGGCTGCGGCTCTGATCAATCGTCAGGCGGTGGTGCAACACCTGCTGGAGCATCAACCCGAAACCGTGTGGATTGTCGCTTCGGGGTGGGAAGGCAGTTTTTCCCTGGAAGATACGGTCTGTGCCGGGGCGATCGCCGCGGGGCTGCAAGAAGCCCTGGGTTGTTCCCTGGATGCGCTGGCCGGTAATGACGAAGTGATTGGTGCGGTGGCTCTCTACCGGCAATGGCAAGATCGGCTGCTCGAACTGCTAGAGCATGCCAGCCATGGTAAACGCCTGCTTCGTCTGAATTGCCAGGAAGACCTGAAATACTGCTCTCAAACCGATGTGGTGAACGTACTACCGATCCAGCGGGAACCGGGAGTGCTGGTAGCAGAAAAACAATTGGTTACGGTGGCCTAGCCCGAAGCTCAGGGATTGAGAGCAAGGTCTGTTGTCTGTCCCTGATTTCCTATGCTTTTAATCGTTCCAGGAGATGGGAGGCAATGCGATCGGCGGCTCCGGCCTGCCCCATGCGCCGCTGCCCGTTTTCGGCGATTAACTGCAGGCGATCGGGATTTTGTAACAGTCTGCTAATTGCAGCACTGACCAGCTCTGGCTTTTCGACCAGAGTGACGGAACAACCCAGCAAACGGGTTTGGGCTTCGGCAAAACGGGGCGTAAATTGGGGGCCCCTGCCCGGAATACTGAGAACCGGTTTGCCCATTCCAACAAATTGTTCGGTGGCGGTGCCCGCCATGGCGATCGCCAGATCGGCCCGATGAATATATTCGGCGAAGCGGCTCTGACCCAGCTCCAGAGTGGCTTTTTGCTGGCCCAGACCGACACTATAGGTATTCTCGGCGGATAGTTGCCAGCGAAAATTAAGTAAGGTCTGGTGCAAGATATCGAGATCTAGCCCGGGGGCGATGGTGGCCAGAAAGGTTAAGGGGCGTTTCATCTGGGCAATGATGCCATTGACTGCCAGCAGAATTGTTTCCCAGTTAGCGTAAGCTTCCGGTGGACGAGAACCCGGGATCAGGGCAATGGTCAGGGGGTGAGAATCGTCCTGGGAGGGGGCGGTGGGAAAAGTCGGAAAATCAGCCTGCCATTCCAGCCCATCCATCATCGGGTTGCCCAAATCAATGGCGGGCAGCCCAAGCTGGCGCAGATTTTGGGCCGTAATCGTATCCCGGGGAAACACGGCCCGACATTGGGGTTGGCTCATTAACCAGCGTTCCCAGGGATGGTAGATGCAACCCGTCCAGCGTTCCAGGCGATCGTCAAACCAGGATTGGCGGGGAAGCCAGCCGGACTCATCCCGCAGGTAATATTCGGACTTGGCCGTACCAACGAAGGCGTAGGGCACCCGACTCCACCAGGCAAAGGCCAGGGGCACGATATCCCCAACGGCCAGAATCCCCGCTCCCGGTTGGGTGGCCCACCGGCGTACGGCTTTTAATTGGGTCAGGGTCAACTGCACCAACCCGCCGCGCAGATCCCGGGCCAGTTGTCGTCCGTCCATGTAGATAAACCCACCAGAGGGCAGGGTTTTGACGGTGCCAATCAGGGGAATTCCAGCTTTGCTAAAGACATGGCCTTCCCCTACGATCGGTAATACAGACAGTTCCAGGGCTGGGGCCTGACGTTGCAGAGCCTGCAAAATTCGTAGAGAAATGATGTCTTCACCGTGACCGTTACTGAGGCAGAGCAGACGCATGGGACTGGGGAGTGGAATTTAAGAAGTCAGAATACGCGATTGTAGCGCGTTTTAACCAGGCCGCAATTCTAGAATTTTGAGAGCGTTCTAAGCTTTGACTCGGGTTGGGATGCGCCCTTTCAGCCAGTAGGTTGTCATTTCGCCTTTGCCCTTAATGGCGATCGTGCCCCGTTCCTGCAGGTCGTAATAGTCTTTCAGATGGGAGTAGGTGGCCGCCGTCATCTGAATTTCTCCCGGAGTACCATGGGATTCCATGCGGCTGGCCACATTCACGGTGTCTCCCCAGAGGTCATAGATAAATTTCTTAATTCCGATTACCCCGGCGACGACGGGGCCGCTATTGATCCCCATCCGCATATTGAAGGATTCCCCCGTTTCTCGATTGAGGGCCTGAATCGCCTCTTTCATATCCAGAGCCATCTCGGCGATCGCCCTGGCATGGTCATCCCGGGGATTGGGCAAGCCGCCAACTACCATATAGGCATCCCCGATCGTCTTAATTTTCTCCAGGCCGTGTTTTTCGGCCAGGGCATCGAAGCGAGAAAAAATATCATTCAGGCGGGCCACCAATTCTTTTGGCGGGAGCCGTCCTGAGAGTTCAGTAAACCCAACCACATCGGCAAACAGAACGGTCACTTCACCAAAGCCATCGGCAATGGCAGCGGGTTCCTGTTTTAATCGATCGGCAATGGGTTCGGGCAGAATGTTGAGCAGGAGCCGTTCTGACTTTTCCTGCTCCAGGGCCAAGCGGTGGGACTTTTCCTGAACTTCCTGGAGAGATTGGGCCAGGGCCAGGAGGGTCTGTTGTAATTTTTTCACCGCCGGACGGAAAATCAGGATTCCCTCCGCAACCAGAACCAGCAGGGTGAGGCCGAGTAGCCCAAATTCCAGAGCTTGCAGGGTAGCCACCCTCTCTTTGACGTTCTGGTTATGCCAGGTAATGATTTCATCCAGGCTGGTGGTAAAAACTCGTTCTGCTGCTAACAATCTTGGGCCCAGCATTTCCCGATCAGGATCCCCAATCCGCTGCAGCAACCGTTGTCGGCCCGGTTCTGGGGTAGCCGGACTGCTATGAAATTCCAGAATTTTTTCGGCAGTGGCCAAAATTTCCTGGGCAGCGGGTTCTAACCGATTAAACACAGGTTCTACTTCGGCAAATTGGGCCTTAGACACCGCAGACTGCATCTGGTCTTTGACTTCCAGGCGGGAGGCTTCCCACTGAGAAACCACCGATTGCAGTTCTGCCAGGCGTTGTTGCTTGATTTCAGGAGTGGGAGCAATCTGAACCGCCAGGGATGTCTTCAGAAGTCGCTGACAGAGGGTCTGGCGGGTTTGGGCCGCGCTGATAATTCGCAAATCCAGAGACTGCTGGGCCAGTTGTTTCTGGATAAAAACCTGCCCTAAAATAGCCAACCCGGCGATCGCACTGAGAGAAATGATATAAAGCTGGGTCAGCTTGCCCGTGGAGTCGGTCTGCTTAGAATGGGTCAGCATAGGGGTAGGCTGAAGGGTCTAGGGGGGATATCAAGACTACACTCACCCTTTCCGGGAACAGATGGTTTCAATCAGGAGGGTGATTGAAACAAGCCAATGGATAGGAGTAGTTTGTACTAGTAGCCGTAAGCAGCACCCTCGCCGCGCGGATCGGCGGCTCCTTCTAACCAACCGTCCTCAGTCCGAACAATCGCACTGGCATTACCCCAACCTTCCCGCTCGATAAGCTGATGGCCCCGCAGTCTCAGCTCTCTTAAGGTCAGGGAATCAAAACCAAAGCGCTCTACCAGAAGCCGATCGGGTAACCACTGATGATGGAATCGGGGGGCGGCGATGGCTCGTCTGGCATTCATGTCATAGACCAGGACGTTCAATATTACTTGTAGCACAGTTGTAATGATTGTGCTGCCTCCGGGGGCACCGACTACCAACCGAAGTTGCCCGTCCTGACTGACGATCGTGGGAGTCATGCTAGACAGCGGGGTTTTACCAGGAGCAATGGCATTGGCATCTCGACCGACTAAGCCAAAGGCATTGGGGACATCGGGAGCGATGGCAAAGTCATCCATTTCATTGTTTAAGATAATGCCCGTGCCCGGTACGACCACCCCGGCCCCAAACCCCAGGTTGACCGTGAAGGTGAGGCTGACTGCATTACCGGCCGCATCTACCACGTTCAGATGGCTGGTGTCGCTGGATTCTTGAGAGAGTTGCTGCAATAGTGCTGGGTCTGCTGCTCGTACCTGATTGGAAGGACGGGCTTTTTTCAGGTCAATCTCCCGTCGCCGTTGGGCGGCATAGGCGGGGTTGATCAAGGCTCGAACCGGAACTTTGACAAAATCTGGATCTCCCAGGTACTCGGCCCGATCGGCATAGGCAATTCGCATCGCTTCTACCATCCGGTGCAGGGTGTCGGGATGGTGCCAGCCTTTGGTTTTCAGGTCGGGGCTATCGATCAGATTCAGTATCTGAATCAAATGCACTCCACCGGAGGAGGGCGGTGGCATGGAGCAAATCTGGTAGCCCTGAAATTGGCCGCAGACGGGTTCTCGCCAGATGGGGCGATAGCGCTGTAAATCTGTCTGGGAGATCAAACCGCCGTTGGCTGCCATATCCCCTGCGATCGCCCGGGCAATCCAGCCGGTATAAAAACTCTCGGGTTGCTCGGCAACGGCCTGGAGGGTTTTGGCCAGGTCGGTCTGCACCAGGCGATCGCCAGCCCTCAGAGGGGTGCCGTTACGGGTAAAAATGCTTCTGCCTGCCGGGTTTTGTTGCAGCAATTGCCGTTGCTGAATTGCTCGGGCCAGGGGCCAGCTTACCGGAAATCCTGTGACCGCTAAGTGGGTCGCCGGAGCCACGACCGTAGCCCAGGGCAATTTACCGTAACGCTGATGGGCGGTGTATAGTCCGGCGATCGTCCCGGGGGTGCCGGCGGCCAGATGCCCGTCCGTACTGGCTCTGGGGCGGGGTTTGCCCTGGGCATCGAGGAACATGGTACGGCGGCTGGCCAGGGGAGCCCGTTCACGAAAATCGAGGGCTTTGACTTCCCCGGTGGGCTGGAACCGCAGGAGTAAAAATCCACCTCCCCCAATGCCAGCGGAAAATGGTTCTACTACCGAGATCGCCAGGGTCGTTGCCACCGCTGCATCCACTGCATTACCTCCCTGGCGCAGGATAGCTAATCCGGCGGCCGTCGCCAGGGGATGAGCCGCGGTCACCATCCCCTGTTGGCCTCGATCGGGGGCCAGGGGCAGTTGCAGGTTGGCCTCAGTGCCAGCTTTGACGGGACCGATCGTCAGGCTGAAAACCAGGATATTGAAGGAACAACGGGCTAGAGAGCGGAATTTCATTGTGGGATGGCCGGGAGGGAAACCTATTCCTTACCTTACCGCTATCGGTTTCTGCCGTTGCCGTTGATCCGTTGGCTTTTAGCTTTCCCTGCGGCCATAAAAAGCCCCCTGGCTGATTCACCAGAGGGACATTCCGCACACAACCAAGGAGAAAAATTCACAATCGCCAGACCCAATTCCTTGAACCGGCAAATCCGGTCAGGGCTTACTTACCAGACTGGGTAAAGCCTCTTGAGGAACCGATGTCAGGGCCAGCTCCGGATGTTCCAGTTCCGGGTGGTAATTGAGAGCATCGGGAATTGCCGCTTGAGCTGCTCTGCTTAACAACAACTTAGAAACACCGGTGACGGTCATGACACTGGCGATCGCTGCGATCGCTACCCAGGCACCCTGATTTCGCCCCGCACTATCCGGGATTTGACGATCGAAGGAAGTTGCACTTTGCGATGAACCAGAGGTATTTCTCTGGTCACCAGGTAAACCCAGCCTTCCTTTGAGCTGCTCGGGCTGATTGCCTGGATTGGGTTGCTGCCCCGATCGAGGCGCAGCTTTAAAGCCGTCCCAGCACGGTTTGGCACTCACCCCAGGCGTGGCGATACCCACCAGCCCCATTCCGATCGTCGTAAACAAGACAACTGACAGAAACGAAGTAGATCGAGTCATAGTCTTGTGGAATTAGAAGTTGCGGAAATTATCCAGTGAGTTTCTGTTGCTAAACAGGCTAATAGGATACAAAAGAACAGAATCCTTAAAAGTGCGTGACTTTTGTTTGGCAATTTGTAGTGGTTAACTCCCGGTTCTGCTGGATTGACTCCTGTTTCTTTCTTATCCGCTAGTGCTTTTTTCTATGCCTACCTACACCGGAATTTCTAGTGAAGCCTTTCGCCACCCCCTCGATCGTCAGGCTGAACAAGCCCTGCGTAATGTTCCGGGGTTTGATCTGGTGGCCCGCAAATTTGTTGAATTTCTCTCGGAACGCCCCCAGTACATCTTCCACATGGGCAACAGTATTCAGGTGGGGCCAAGACAGTACGGCAACCTCTACCAACTGTTTCGGGAGGCAGTGCGAGATTTAGATGTCTATCCAGAGCCAGCTCTGTTCGTTTCCCAATCACCAGTGGTGAATGCGTTTGCCCTGGGGCAGGAGTTTCCCAGCATTGTGTTAAATACGGCGGTACTCGACTTACTGAACGAAGCTGAGTTGCGATCGGTGCTGGCCCATGAGTTAGGCCATATCAAGTGCGGTCATACGACCCTGACCCAGATGGCGATCTGGGCCGTAGATCTGGCCTCTGGTCTGGCTGCCCGCACCTTTGGTTTGAGTACCCTGATCTCCACCGGGTTACTGATGGCCTTTTTTGAATGGAAGCGCAAGGCTGAGTTGTCCGCCGATCGGGCCGCTTTACTGGTGACCGATGACCTGAATACCAATCTGCGTAGTCTGATGAAGCTGACTGGGGGAACAGTCCAGCATGCCCATGAAATCAGTTTTGAAGAATTTATTCGCCAGTCAGAACGCTACCAGGAACTCGATCAGGACGGGCTGAACCAGGTCTATAAATTTTTGCTCTATAACGATTTTTCTCGGGGTATCTTTCTCAGCCATCCCTTTACGGTAGAACGGGCCTGCTACCTGCGGGAATGGGCCAATTCCCAGGAGTTTAGCCAGATTCGGGCCGGCAACTATACCCGAGCGGGGGCAGAGGGGTCTGTGGATGTTTCGGTTGAGCCTACGGAGCCGCCCTCACCGGAGCAGGCAGAGGTTGATGACCTGCGGCGGCAGTTGCAAGAATTGCAGCAGGAGATCGATCGGATTAAACGGGGGGAATAGGCTGAAACCCCAGAGTATTTTGCTCTGGGGTTTCAGCCTATTCCCTATCCTTAAAAAATGTCGCTAAACCGGCTTAGTCTTCCCGCTCCATTGCTGAAGGAATGCCCAAAATTGGGCAGGGAAACGGGTTGCCCAACTCCTGGACAAGCGGACTTTCCGCCGACTCACAGCCCAATACCAGTAGACTGGCGGTTTCCGCCTGCACCACATCCCGTAGCTCGGTGGCTACCTGGCCAAACCGCAGGTGGGTTTTCAAAGAACCACGCCATTCATCGGCCAGATGGCGGGCCTGCCAGAGAATGCGATCGGCCTGCTCAAACTGCTCCAGTTGGCGGGACAGGGGATGGGCCAATCGATCCGCCGGTTGGGCCAGGGCCACAGAAGATTGGGCCATGCCGACGGAGCACAGGCTTTCCTCTAAGCAGCGATCGGGCCTTAACTCTGGGCGGGGCCGATCGTTTTCTTCCTGTCTGCCCCAGTAATCGGGGGTTTGGGAAGAACTGTCTGCCACGGAGTTAACGACATAAACAACCTGGACCGTGACTTGTTTGGAGGTTGCTAACCGGGTCTGGTGGGCAATCCAGAGGGTCAGGTCAAGGGCGGTTTGACTGCGGGGAGAACCGTCATAACCGACCACCAGGTTAATGGTTTGAGCTCTGGGGTGGGGACTGGCAGTTCCCTGCAGAACCATTTGTTTGGCCAGATTAGTCCGACCAAGCGCGTCTTCTAGACGGGCAAGCATAGATAAAAGATTCACGGTTGCGTCCTCTCCGGGTTTAAGGTTTGTGAGAGGTGGGTCAGGCAGCAGATAACGCAACCAGGTGGCATTCCAGGCTGTTATCTGTAGGAGACTCCAATAACCACGGCTGCGATAGCGATAGTTTTGGGCGCTCCTCCCATTGCCGACGGAGTTAGCTGACGGGCTAAGGTTGGAAGGTACCTCTCTCGGCAGAGATTAGCCCCAAAAGTTGGTTCCTCCGCTTTGAACCTGTGTCACTCGTACCTGGTGAACAAATTCAAATTAGGCTACCCACGGTGATGGTCACAGATTTGATGTCGAAGGGCCAAATAGCAGGAAGCTCGACAGAGATCTGTGTTTAATCTAAGCCAACTGACTGATCAAAACTGCTATTTGCAGAACACATTAATCAGGGGAATTGAGGAAATTTATCCTGCAATCCCCGGTTGACTTTCCTCAGTTAATATAGCCCAGGTTGATTACGATCGCCCATCCCTCCGGGGAGGGTTACGATTCTGTCAAATAGGATACCTTTTGTTGGATTTAGGGGGGATCTGGGTCAGATTTCGATCGCCAACCCGGAAGGCAGTTTAAGATGGGGAGGCAAGGCTCCCGCTTAAGGCGGTTGTGAGGTTGCTCTTGATTGGAACTTTGAGGTGTGACTGTTTCCCGAACTACGTCAGGGCTTGATCTTCAAACCCTATTTCCGTTTGAGCTAGATACTTTTCAACTTCGGGCGATTGCGGCGCTGGAGGCGGGGCGTTCCGTTGTGGTTTGCGCTCCTACGGGTTCCGGTAAAACCTTGATTGGGGAATACGCGATTCATCGGGCATTAAAGCGGGGTAAGCGAGTTTTTTACACAACCCCCCTGAAAGCTCTATCTAATCAGAAGCTGCGGGATTTTCGCGAGATGTTTGGGGCCGATAATGTCGGCCTGCTGACTGGAGATATCTCAGTCAACCGGGATGCCCCGATTCTGGTGATGACTACAGAAATCTTCCGGAACATGCTCTATGGCACCCCGATCGGCGAAGTCGGCACTTCCCTGGTAGGTCTGGAAGCGGTGGTGCTGGACGAGTGCCATTATATGAACGATCGGCAGCGCGGTACCGTCTGGGAAGAGTCGATTATTTACTGTCCCAGGGAGATTCAACTGGTGGCCCTGTCTGCGACCGTGGCCAATAGCGACCAGTTGACCGATTGGATCGGTCAGGTGCATGGGCCGACAGATCTGATCTATTCCGATTTTCGCCCGGTGCCCCTGAGTTTTCACTTCTGCAATCCTAAGGGGTTGTTTCCCCTGTTAGACGATAGTGGTAAGCGGATGAATCAGCGCCTCAAGCCCAAGGGGGGAAAGGCGGTGAAGCCGGGAGCCAAGGGCCGCACGCCCCGCCAGGAGATTCCCCATCTGGCCTATGTATTAAGCCAGTTGCAGCAACGGGACATGCTGCCCGCGATCTATTTCATCTTCAGTCGTAAGGGGTGCGACCAGGCCGTAGCCGAAATTGCCAAATTACCCATTTCCCTGGTCAACGAGACAGAATCGGCCCAACTGCGATCGCAGGTCGATGAATTTCTTGCCCGCAACCCTGAGGCCGGACGGGTTGACCAGATTGAGCCCCTCTACCGGGGCATTGCCGCTCACCATGCTGGCATCTTGCCTGCCTGGAAGGGCTTGATCGAGGAGTTGTTCCAGCAGGGGTTGATTAAGGTGGTGTTTGCCACGGAAACCCTGGCCGCCGGAATTAATATGCCCGCCCGTACCACGGTCATATCCAGTCTGTCCAAGCGCACGGATCTGGGGCACCGGTTGCTCAACCCCTCCGAGTTTCTTCAGATGGCGGGGCGGGCCGGTCGGCGAGGCATGGATGTGCAGGGCTACGTGGTGACGGTTCAGACTCCCTTTGAAGGGGCGCGAGAAGCCTCCTACCTGGCCACGGTGGGGGCAGATCCCCTGGTCAGCCAGTTTTCTCCCAGCTACGGCATGGTGCTGAATCTGCTCCAGATCCATACCCTGGAAGAAGCCAGGGAGTTGATCGAACGGAGTTTTGGGCAATACCTGGCAACCCTTTATCTGCGGCCACAGCAGGAGGCGATCGCCGCTTTAGAAGCAGAATTCGAGCAACTCCAGGCCCAGGTTGAGGCGGTCAACTGGAACCTGCTGGCCCAGTACGAAAAACTGCACGAACGCCTGAAGGAAGAAAAGCGCCTGCTCAAAATCCTGCAGGAGCAGGCGATCGAATTGCAGATAAATGATCTGCCCGTAGCTCTTTCCTTTGCCATTGCCGGAACAGTCTTAGGGCTCAAGGGTAAACATATCCCGGTGGCCGAACCGATTCCGGCGGTACTGGTGGCAAAAGTGCCAGGTTCGGGCCAGTTTCCTTACCTCGTTTGCCTGGGGCAAAACAACCAGTGGTACGTGATCAGCGTTAAAGATGTGGTCAGCCTGCGCGGGGAGATTCCCCGACTGGCCGGGGTCGATCATCTAGATTTACCGGCTGCTTTACCTCTGAAGTTAGGCCAATCCTGTGGCGGGGATACAGCCAGTGCGGCGATCGCCCGACAGATTCCGCCCTTACCGTCTCTGCACGAAGAAGCTCCGGAGGTCTACGATCAGATGCGCCGGATGCAGGCGGTAGAAGCCCAGATCCAGGCCCACCCCGTGAGTCAGTGGGGCAACCGGGGCACGATTCTCAAGCGCCAGAAGCGGATGACGGCAATTCAGGAGGAAATTGCCGATCGGCGGGAAAAATTAGAGCGCCAGTCCCACCGCCACTGGGAAGAATTTCTCGCTCTGATCGAGATCTTGCAGCAGTTTAATTGTGTGGAATGGGTCGGAGCATCGGAGGCGGAAGCCCAACCCCGGCCCACCACCCTGGGTCAGTCGGTGGCGGCGATTCGGGGAGACAACGAACTCTGGTTGGGGTTGGCCCTGATGTCGGGAGAACTGGATGGGCTGGAACCCCAGCAATTAGCCGCTGCCTGCGCGGCGCTGGTGACGGAGATGTCCCGCCCTGATAGCTGGACACGCTACGACCTCTCCGGAGCCGTAGAAGAAGCCCTGTCTGGGTTAAGGGGAATCCGTCGTCGCCTGTTTCAGTTACAACGCCGCTATCAGGTGGTGTTGCCCGTATGGCTGGAATACGAACTGGTGGGCCTGGTAGAACAGTGGGCCCTGGGAACGGACTGGTTAGAACTCTGTACCAATACCAGCCTGGATGAGGGAGATGTGGTACGCATTTTGCGGCGTACCCTCGATTTTCTCTCCCAGGTGCCCCATGTTCCCTACGCTTCCAGTGCCATGAAGACGACTGCCCGGGATGCGATTCGCATGATCGATCGCTTCCCGGTGAATGAAACCGTGGATTGAGCTACTTCAAATCCAGCTATTTTAAGTCCAGCAGGCCCGTTTCCTTGAGTTTGGGGTTAAACCGAATTTCCATCGTTACGCCCCGGGTCTGCAACTCCGCCAAAATTTCTGTCTCTAACCTGCGAGCCGCCTGTTTCAGCAGCTTACCCTGGATGATTTGATCGCCCCGGCTAAACTGCTCCTGTTCTTCCGGTGCCATGGTGCTTCTGGCATCGATCGGCTGGTTCCAGCGGCCTTCTTCCGGGCCATTGCCGGGGGGAAGGCTGCCATTTTCTGCGATCCAGGCCGTACGCATGGCTTCTAAGATTGTGCGATTAGGCCGATCGATGGTCTGAACCTTCAACCAGTGACACTTCTGGGGTTGCCGTACCAGATGTTGTTTCAGGCTGAGATAAACATCCCTGGAATAGCCAACGTACTGGAGCACCTGGGCCTGATCAAAAATTCCGTAGACTCCGACCTGGCCTTGCAGGGAATCCGGAATCTGACCGGTACTGTCCAGGTAGGCGATCGACTCCAGACTGGCGAGGGTGGGGGTATCGGTCATGGTAAAAGGGCAATTTTAGCAGGGGAAATTTTTAGCAACGCTCAGGAAGAAGGGGTTTCTGCCTCCGGCAATTTTTGGCCAAGCCGGGGTTCGGTACCCACCAGTAGCCGTTGAATATTGGTGCGGTGGCGCAGGATGACATAGAGGCCACCGGCAATGCCGAACAGAATGTAGGGTAAGGGCTGGTTCAAATAGACCATGAACCCGGAAACGGCGATCGCTCCGGCAATGGAACTGAGGGAAACAATCCGAGACAGGGCCAGACACAGCAAAAATACGCCAAAGGTGCCCAGACCGACTACCCAGTTCATGGCCAGCAAGACTCCCAGGCTGGTAGCAACGGATTTACCGCCCGTGAAGTTGAGAAATATCGACTTACTGTGCCCCAGCAGTGCTGCCATACCGCTCAGGGTGACGATCCAGGGCAGCCAGAGGGTGGGGTTAACCTCCGCCGGTACCAGGGATTGGGCCGTAGCCAACTGGTAAACCTGCCGTCCCAGAAGAATGGCGATCGCGCCTTTGAAAATATCGACCAGCAGTACCCCCAGGGCCGGAACCTTGCCCACCGTCCGCAAGACATTGGTCGCCCCCGTAGAACCGGAACCATGCTCCCGAATGTCTATTCCTTTCAGCCAGCGCCCGACCCAGTAACCGGGAGGGAGAGAGCCAAGCAGGTAGGCAACTACAATCAGGAATCCATTTAGGGCAAGCCAGAGGGCCATCGTTCAGCGTCCTTTGCGTTAGTAGGAGTAGGTCGGCATCTGCGGATTGGGTGCGAAGGCCAACCAGAGGGGAAATTGCAACATCGAGAGGCTGATCTGCTCTTCGGTGTCATCAATAATAATCAGGGGCATGAGGCCATCTTTGACTACTCGCTCGGCCTTTTGCGCCAGAACCAGGGGGTCTTCAAACAAAGCCACTCCCCGATCGGGGCCAAAATCGCTGCGAGTGATGCCGATGCAGTCCTGCAAACCCCGTCGCCATTCTCCCAGACGCTCGGGAGACTGGGCCAGTACCAGGGTGCGCGACCGATCGCCATAGAGGTCATGAATCACTGAAATCACCGCCGCTGCAATCAAAATGTTTTGTAAGCGGCTGCCCATGGAGCGAATCGCTCCCCGCCCGCCCTGGGTAAAGAACCAGTTCGACACCCGCTCGGCATGGATCGGCTCAAAGGTGCGGCGCAGTTGCCAGGGTGGGCCGTAGTAGTCGGGGCGATTGCGGTACTGGTCAATCAGGCTGCGAATCCGCTTGGTTTGCTCCTGAAAACTTTGTTCGACAAATTTGGGCTCGGGGGTAGTTGGTTGCGATCGAGTAGATTCAGCAACAGTGGGTTTTACGGGCACTTCCGCTGGCTTGGGCAGGTCGAGTTGCTCCGCGGCCAGGGCCAGATCCTGCAGGCTACCCACCAGGTACTGCTTAAAGCTCTGGACGCGAATCGCCAGATCCTGCGAAACCCCGGCAAAGGTGGTTTTCATTTCGGCTCGAATTCGCTCCTGTCGCCGCTCTAGCTGTTCTACGCTAATCTGCAGGGCCTGCTTGCGTTGCTCTAACTCGCTCAAACCATCCTGCACCAGCCGACCGATCGCAGCCTGGGCTGCCAGGGTTTCTTCTTGCAGACGGGCGCGGGTAGCTTCCAGACTTGCAATCTCTCGTTTTAGAGCCTGTTCCTGGTGTTGTAGCTCTTCCACCCGTTCTTCCAGACTGGGTAAAGGTAGGGAATCTCTGGTATCAATCTGCGATCGGTCAGTTCCTTCTTGCTCCCCATCCTCCACCCGTTCGATCAGGGGGGCCTGTTCTTCTTCAATCAGCGTTTGCACGGATGCTTCCTGAATTCCCAGGGGTTCTAAGTCTGGAGTGGGTGCCGGGTCAGCAGCGACTTCCTGCCCGGGTTGGGGTAGGGTCAGGGGAACTCCCAGGGGTTCGGAGGGATTGGTATCAGGCAATTCCTCTGGTAAGGAGTCGGGGTGCAGTTCGTCGGAAATCATAGCAGTGTCAAAATGAGGGGCAGGTTGTTAGGCAGGGTTAGTTGGAGTGAGTTTAGAGCAAAATCAGACTAACAACTACCGTTAGGGAACGATCGGGCAACGGCTTTCCAGGCAGGTTCGGAGCATTTTGGGGTCAAACAGGATGGGCAGGAAGTGAATACTTTTGACCTCTTTGAAATAAAACAAAATCGGTATCGGCGACCAGAAAATCCGCCAGTTTTGCCAGTCCTGATAGGGAAACTGCCGAATCAGCGTATCGCCCCGGTAAACATCCAGAGCCGTGGGGGTGAATCGCAAGCGGATAAACAAGGTTTGAAATAACAAAAACAAACCCAAAACAGCGATCGTCAGACTCACCCAGACCTGTACCAGCAGTAGTGGCATGGCCAGCAACACCAGGGAGATCGGCAGGGTGTAGCTGGGAGCTAATTCAATGGTTTCTGAGTCAACCGAAGCGGTTGTGGTCACAACGGGCTCTCCTACGATCGATTGGTATTTTTCTATTTTATCGGTTGTGTTACAGCCAACCAGAGATGCCAGGTTAGATCCCACGGGTGACGGCGGTTCCCAGGCCCTGAAACATCAGCCAGGAGAGAAAAAAGTTAATCACAAAAATTGCCAGAATCGAAGTGACGACAGCCGTTGTAGTAGACTCTCCCACACCTTTGGCCCCACCCGTTGTGGTCAGACCCCAGCTAGAACCAATCACGGCAATTAAAGCCCCAAAAATAAAGCCTTTAATCGGGGCGCTGCAAAGATCCCAGAGGGAGAGAAAATTGCGGGCAGAGTCAAAAAAGGTGCGAGGGGAAATGTTGTAAAGGCTGTTGGCGATTACCATGCCTGCCAGCATCCCGGTCAAAAAGGAGAACAGGGTCAAAATTGGCAGCATCAGGCAGCAGGCAATCACCCGGGGAATCACCAGATAGTCGATCGGATCGGTGCGAAGCACATAGAGCGCATCAATTTGCTCGGTCACCCGCATTGTCCCCAGTTCTGCGGCAAAAGCAGAACCTACCCGCCCTGCCAGAATCACTGCCGTCAGAACGGGAGCTAACTCCCGCGCCAGGGCCAGGGACAACACGCCGCCCACCGCTCCTCCGGCTCCCAGGTTGAGAAATTCTCGCGCCACCTGAATAGTGAACACCATCCCAACCGAGGTTGCCATCACCAGGGAGATAAATAAGGAGGCAGGCCCGGCGACAGCCATTTGCTCCAGGGTGTTACGACGGTGAATCTTCCCGGCTAACAGATGAACCATCACCTGCCCACCCAGTAAAACGGCGGCGATAAATCGCTGGCTCCATTGCCCTAACCCAGACATCTGAAGAATTTGATTCACACTGGCGACTCAAAGGCTAACGTTAGCCAGAATACCGGATTTCCTTCGGTCCCGATCGGTGGAATCCTGAATCTGCTACCCCAAAATCGTTGTAGTCCTTAACCAAGAAATTTAATGATAATTTAAGATTTTTGTCATCTCCCGGTGATTCCTAAAATCACCTCTATTCTGGAGGAAGCAAACTGTGGTCCTTCAAAGTTGTACTAGCTAGTTAGCGTCTGAGTATGCCCATGACGATCTCTCAAAGCTTTCTCCGCTCTTTGCTACTCACCAGTGCCCTGAGTTTTTCTACGCCGGTGTTGTTGATTGGGGTCGTGTTGTTTAGTTTCACGATCATAGGTCAAATTTCCCTGGTTGGGGAAGTCTCGCAGTTAGTAGTGCGTCAGATTGTCCAGGTTTTGTCTGTGTTTGGTAGTGGGGATGCGGTTCAGGGAACCCTGGTGATCGGGTTGACCTGCGGTCTGGTGGGTGGCATGTTTGATACCTACGCTTTTTACCGCCACAATCTCCGTAGAAATTAGAGCTTGAAGATTTATTTTCTGGCGATCGGTCTGGCGTAAAACCCAAGATGATTCGCTATAGGGCGCTCCCGCAGGGGGAGTTTGGTGTGAATCGGAGCATTTAACAGCATGGGGCCGGTAGGGCCGGCCATGGCCAGAGTGGTAGAACCACCGCCATCCAGATTCAAAGCACTATCGGCTCCCAGAGACAACAGAATTTTGCCCAGTTCTGCCAGGGTCATGCCCTCGCTGTAAAAGGGTTGTTTATCGTCGATCGCCACTAACCAGAGGGTGCTTCCCGAAGCATCCAGGCCAGCTGCCATCCGGCCATAAAAGTCATTCTGAGAAGGGTTGGCGGCCGCCCCCACCGCTTTGCCCCGGCTAATCAGCAGGGTATTGCCCGCCACAGCCTGCTGGGTTCCGGGAGGACAGGTTCCCCTGGCAGAAATTTCAGCCCGGCGGTTGGTTAAGAAGCAGAGGGCCACCCAATCGGCTTCTGGGGGTGAGTATGGCTTCCCCCCAGAGATCGCCACCCCTAAAACATTAGTTGGCTCTCCAGGCTGGGGGTAGTAGTCCCAGGGCGCATCTTCCCGAAAGGGGTAAAAAAAGCTGGCATTGATGGCCAGTTGCACCCCAAATTCCGTCAAAAACTCTGTGGTGGTGCGAGCCTTGATTTCCTGAATACCGGGGGCCGGTTCCCCTGGGGTCACGAGGGGGCGCAGACCTGCTTCGGTCAGATCAATCCTCACAATATGCACCAGATTAGGTCGGGGTTGGGTGAGAACTTCCCGCCGGTAAACAATCCCCTGAAACAGCGGCTTTTCCTCGGCTAACCGGGCTGGTCGTTGACTCAGCAACCAACCGTAGAGAGTCAGGGGCAGGCCCAAAAGCAGAACAGCGATCGCGGTAATGGCTGGCTTAATTAATTGGAGAGGCATACCGGAAGTTCTACCGTTAAAGTTAGAGTTGCTGCCAATTTTCTCCTATCGTGCCCTCTTCTCCCGACTTTCAACACCGAGATTTACGCAACCATTCCTTTGTCGCTCAGCCGCTGATCGGAGCAGATTTTCGGGGAGCCGATCTGCGGGGTTGCGACTTTCGGCGGGCTATTTTGACCCAGGCCAGATTTGAAGGCTGTCGGTTAGGCCAGACCCGTCGTCAGCGAGGAGTCTGGTTGCTGGCCATGGTGGGAGCGGGGGGGCTGGTGGCCAATGCCCTGGTTCGGCTGATCTTTGCGGCGATCGGCCAGACTCCTGGGGAAAAAGCCTGGAATTATGTGCTGGTTCTCTATGGTTTTCTGGCCCTGGCCAGCCTCTTTATGGTTCCTGCTTTACTGAGCCGGCAGCGCCGCCTGCAGCGGGGAGGGGAGGTTGGTGCCGGTGCGGCCATCGGAGCCTTAACTGGTTTTTTCTACGGTGGCTACTTGACGGCTAACAATTCGTTAATCGCCATTCTGACGGCGATCGGGGTTGGTGTTTTAGGCGGCCTGTTCTGTCTGCTCAACCAGACTGGGACAAGAAGTCTCTTACTGCTGACGACTGGAACGATTACGACCTACGCCTTTAGCTTTTTCATCGGAGCCAGAGCCCTGGCCCTATTAGTGACTGCCCACTGGTGGGCCGGTAGTGCCTGGGGAATTGTTGCCCTGGGAGCTTTGGGGCTGACTTTTCAGGGGCTAAAGCAGATTCCGGCCCGGCTGGGGCAGGCTCCCGGTACGTTGTTTCGACGGGCGGTTTTGACGGGGGCCCAGTTCGCCGCTAACAACCTCAGTCAGGCTGACTTTCGGGGGGCGATCGACCCGCCTCCAACGCTAACAAACCACTCAAATCCGTGAAAAATCCGTATCCTGGGATCAGTGCAATTTTTGAGCCTCTCTATGTTGCTGTTTCGCTTCTTGCCCCTGCTCTGTCAAAATCTGTTGTTTCGGCTGGTTCTACTGCTTTGCCTTAGCCTTGGCCTGAGTTTTGGTCTGGTTCCTGCTGCCCTGGCCGATACGGAGGTTGCCGCCAGCCCCCAACCGACCCAGTCGATTCAGCCCTACCTCGATCGGGTGATTCAGCAGGTTACAGAGTTTCGGCTCAAGAATGGCATGAAATTTATTGTCCTGGAACGTCACCAGGCTCCAGTTGTTTCCTTTCTTACCTATGCCGATGTAGGGGGGGCCGACGAACCAGACGGCAAAACCGGGGTGGCCCACTTTTTAGAACACCTGGCCTTTAAGGGCACCACCCGGATTGGCACTACCGACTATCAAGCTGAAAAACCCCTGCTCGATCAGTTAGACCAGCTATCGGAGCAGATTCAGCAGGCCACCCGGCAGGGAGACAAGGCCACGGCAGAAAAATTACAGGCCGAGTTTGCCCGGGTCGAAGCGGCGGCGGCCAAACTGGTGAAACAAAACGAAATGGGGCGGATTGTGGAACAGGCGGGGGGCGTTGGGTTAAATGCCAACACTTCCACCGATGCTACCCGTTATTTCTACAGCTTTCCCTCAAACAAGTTAGAACTCTGGATGTCTCTAGAATCGGAGCGCTTCTTAGATCCTGTGTTTCGGGAGTTCTACAAAGAAAAAGATGTGATTTTAGAAGAGCGGCGGCTGCGAACCGACAACTCGCCCATTGGCCAGATGGTAGAGGCGTTTTTAGACACGGCGTTTAAGGTTCATCCCTACCGCCGGCCGGTGATTGGCTACAACCAGGACATCCAGGGGCTGACCCGCCAGGATATCCAGGAGTTTTTTGACACCCACTACGCTCCCAATAACCTGACGGTGGCGATTGTCGGAGATGTTAACCCGGCGGACGTGAAGCGGCTGGCTCAAATTTATTTTGGTCGTTATCAAACCCGACCCGCTCCCCCCGAAGTCGTGGCCCAGGAGCCTGTGCAGCAAGAAACGCGGGAAGTCACCCTGCGTCTGAAAACTCAGCCCTGGTATCTGGAAGGCTACCATCGTCCGGCGGTCAGCCACCCCGATAATGCAGTCTACGATATGATTGCCAGCATTCTCAGCGATGGTCGCACTTCCCGGCTCTACAAAACCCTGGTAGAGCAGCAGCAGATCGCCTTAACCGCCCAGGGGTTCAGTGGGTTTCCGGGAAATAAGTTTCCCAATTTGATTCTGTTCTACGCCCTCACGGCTCCCGGCAAAAGTGTAGATGACCTGGCCCAATCCCTGCGGACCCAGATCGAGCGCCTGAAAACCGAACCCGTCTCTGCCCAGGAACTCGATCGGGTTAAAACCCAGGCTCGGGCGGCACTGCTACGCTCCCTCAACTCCAACATGGGGATGGCCCAGAATCTGGTGGAATACGAGGTCAAAACCGGTAGCTGGCGCAATCTGTTTCAACAACTCGATCAAATTGCTGCCGTGACTCCGGCGGATATTCAACGGGTTGCCCAGGCTACCTTTACTCCCCAAAATCGCACGATCGGGCGACTGTTGCCCCTGCAAGAATGACCCCTACCTGCTGCGAAACCTTCGGGAAAATGGGCCTGGCCCTGTGTATTTATGAGTAAAAGTGGGTTTGACCGCTCGCCTCCAGGCAACAGGTCACCTCTTCGTTCCCTTTTCTCGGCCCTGTCTTATGTCTAAGCCAGTTAATCGGGTAACTCGCTGGTTGCCCGTGACATTTTTATTCCTATTCCTGGCCGCCTGTTCGGAGGCCCCAACGGCTAACCAGCCTTTGCCTGAGTCTACCCCAACGGTTTCCCAAACCCAGGTGCCTCCTGAGGAGCAGGTTACGCCGTCCCCTGTTCCAGTAGCTCCCGAAAAGCCTGCAGTTCCGGCCAGACCGCCCGTTTCTACGACTGCCCCCAGGGTCGATCGCTCCCCTTCTAAGCCAATTAGCAGTCGGTCTGAGGGGAGCTCAACGGCCTCCGGGCAACGAATTGCCAATCTGCGTCCGACCTATCAGACGACCCCACGGATGGTCGGCTTTTCGCCCGATGGCAATTATTTCATTTACCTGGAAAGCTCCCGGGATACGGGGGCAGGAATTCCCAAATCTCAGTTACAGGTGATTGATGTCTCGGCCAATGCCTGTATTGAGAACGGTTGCCTGGAAACCAGCTATCGTGAACCCGAAGCCAATCTCAGTATCAGCCAAGCCGAAGATGATCTGTTGAAGCAGTCCTGGAAGGTGCGGCAAACCCTGAAGCTGACCCCCCCGGCCAGGGGTGAGAGCCTGCCGATCCTGTCTCGATCTCGCAGCCCGGAGGGTACGGAAACCGTTCTGGTACGGCTCGCAGGCGAGCAGGAACCTCTACGCCTGCAACTACGGCAACGTCAGACGGGAAGCGAGGTGGAGCGGCAGACCGCGATGCAACTGGAAGTGGTTTACCAGGGACAGCGACGTTCCCTCGACTCCCTGAGTAACTTTCGGGAGCGGGTGCTTGACTATTCCATCCGAGAAGTGAAGCTCTCTCCCGACGGAAAATCTGTTGCAGTGCTGATTACGACGACTAAACCCACATTTGAAGGAACCCTGGGATCTACCTTAGTACAGAGCTTTGTCCTCTAGAAAATTCCCTGAACGCACAAAATCTATCTCTAAAGGACAATATCTAGCGGAGGAAGGAAAACTGGGTGGGAGGTTCTATTGTTAGAACATAACTGAACTCTCTATAAAACCCCTATACCTAACCCTCTATGGTTAACCCAAAGCTCCTGGCCTTAAAACCGGGAGCTTTTGCGTTGAACGGGTGGAGGTTGTCCTAACGTAAGAGGGCACTCCAGGTAGAGGGGCCGACGACCCCATCGGGCTCCAGGCTGAACCGTTTTTGGGCCGCCTTTACCGCTGTCTGGGTTTCCTGGCCAAACACCCCATCGGCTGCTCCACGAAATACCCCGATCGCCCGCAAACGCTCCTGCAGGGCTGTGACCGCAGGCCCCCGCATTCCCAGGCGCAAAACTGGCAATGTGACGGGTTCTGCCCCGGCCGGGGCGCGGGGAGCTTCCGGGGCGGCTGCGGGTTTCGGATTGGGTTTGGCCGTTGCTGGTCGGGTATTGCCCGGTTTGGCAGCAGGTTTTGGCCCTGGGCTGGGAGGGGAACCGGTTGCCGGACGGGGGGCCGGGGTGGTGTCCGACGGGACGGGAAACCCGGCGGCCGTCGTGGCTGCCCCAGGGCTGGCAGTAGGAGTTTCGGCTGCCGGGGGAGATGGGGGAAACAACCGATTCCAGGTGACTGGCCCCACTACCCCATCGGGTCTGAGCCCCGCCGCCTGCTGAAACTGGGTAACGGCATTGGCGGTACTTTCACCATAGAGGCCATCTACCGTACCACTGTAGTAGCCCAGAAGTTTTAGGGTGGCCTGTAATTCACTCACTTCGGTTCCCTGACTGCCTGCTTTTAAAGTCGGACGGGAGACGACTTCTGCTGCAACCAGTTGGGCCTGGGAGGTACCCACCGTCCCCTGAGCCAGGCCTGGTTTTGGCAAACAGGACAGCAGCAGGACACAACCACCGACGACCCAAATCCTGGAGCGGTAGGTCAGGGAAACGGGCGATCGGAGGGGTACATGATTTGGGCTGACACTCATGGCGGAGGTTCCTTCACAAACTGTCGGGACGATAATACGGAAAGATGTCAGGATATGCCCCGTTGTTTCTACCCGGTGACAGGTTCCCAACTGCCCCTGCACAAGTAATATAGGCGACTTAGGCTAGATTTTAGCGATAAAATTGCTTAAGTCTGGAAGCTTTTTTCTAATTACTAAACTGAATGGTTTATTCACTTCTGAGCCGCTTTCAAGGGGCGTTAGTAGGCGCGGCTCTGGGCGAAGACTTAAAAGGTCGTGCTGCCAGCCAGTTATCCGCGCTTCCACCTCAATCGCAACGGCTCTGGGGTAAGGTTGCTGTTTTGCTGATGCAAGATCTGATGCAGCGGGGGGGCTGGTACGGTGTCAGACAGGCCGGTTCCCTTTACCAGGAGGCACTCCACCAGGGTTTATTAACTCCCGAGCAACGGCTCACCGGTTTTGATCTGGCGTTGATTACCCTACCCCTGGCGCTGTTTTTCCACGAAGCTCCGGCCAAACGGTTAAAGGTCTGTCAGGAATTTGGGCAGGTCTGGCCCTGCGACTCCCTGGCGATCGCTGAAGCCTGGAGCTGGACCACGGCCCTGACTGCCCTGGTGCTGGGTACTTCCAGTGGTGCCCTCGTTCTGACCCAGGTTTTGACGGCGTTGCAAACCTTTCAACCGGCGGGGTGGGAGCAGCTTGAGCAACCCTTACAGCTTGGGCAAGATTGGCTCAGGCGGGGAGTGGGGCTGCATAGGGTCTGGCAGGAATTGCCAGTGAAACAACCCCTGTCTTCTGACCGGGCGATCGCCCTGGCTCTTTACTGTGCCCTGAGTGTGCCCTCCGACTTTACCCTGGCGATCGGTCGAGGAGCGCAAATTCAGCCATTGAATCTCCAACTCTGCTGTTTAATTGGGGCGCTGGTGGGGGCAGCTACAGGACTCTCTGGTATTCCAGTGGATTGGCGTGCCCCCTATTCCCAGCTCGTTGTGCCTTCCTGGGGACTATCGGTTCCGGCTCTGAGTCAGATGGCCGGTCAACTCCTGGCGCTGTGGGCCGGTGCGGCCCATCCGCTCTCGTTTGAGACAGTCCCTGCGATCGCCGCTCCTGGGATCATTCGTCCCCGTTAAGGGGCTCACCTGGGGATGGAACTGGCTGTCCAATTCTTTTAACTCTGACCTGACTTTCTATAATGTAAGGTGGTGCGAATTCCAGTCTGCTGGGTTCGCAGTTCTGTCCGCACTATCGTTGATCGAGCGATCAGCAAGCCTATGAACCCGTTTCAGCATCTAGTGCGGCAGCTTTGTAAGGGTTTCCCTGGGCCGCAAAGCCCGAACTCGGGGAGAGTCAGCCAGTGGCGCAGCAAATTATGTTCCCGGCTGATTTTTGTCCTCTGTGTGATCACCCTGACCAGTGCCCTGGGCCAACGGTTTTACAATGCTCCCAAGTTGGATGTGGGCAAAGCCTCTCCCCAGGCCATTTATGCTCCCGCCAGTGCTACGGTGGAAGATGGCAAGGCAACGGAAGAAAAACGCAAAGAAGCGCGCAAAGAAGCCAGTTCTGTATTGATGCTGGATCCGTCGGTCAACCAGAGTATTCGGGAGTCGATCCAACGCCAATTTCAGCAGGGTAACGATCTCCGTCAGCAGGTTGGTAAATTACCCTTTACTAAAGCTTTGACGGTCAAAGCCCAGGCCTATCTACGGCGAACCGGGGAAGAAGAATGGCAGGCCTTGCTGGTTGGAATCGATGCTAAACCCCTACAATTCCAGGCTGGGCCAGCGGCCAAACCCACCCAGGGCAAAGCTCCCTGGCTTCAGGATGCCAACTGGCAGCAGGCGGCCCGAGAACTCCAAACCTATCGTCGTAATGCAGATCCGGTCGATTACCTGACACTGTTTCAAGAAATTTCCCAGGCTCGCCAGCGCTATGCCACGGTCATTTCAGCCTTGCCTCCCCTTCTGCCCGGCAGTCGATCGGGATTTGATATCGCCTTACTCGATTTAACCGATGCCGAGTGGCAGCAGGCCCAGACGCAAATTCTCCGGGTCAGCGATCGCATCCTGGCCCAGGGAATTGCCCCCGGTCTACCGGAGGATGTGCTGACAACGGCGGTCACCCTCCAGGTTAAAGGGACGGTGCCAGCGACTGCTGAACCTATGGCCACCCGGTTGTTGCTGGCGGCGTTGCAACCCAATCTGGTGAAGGATGAAGAAAAGACTCGCCTATTGGGCGATCGGGCTGCTCTGGAAGTAGAACCTGAATTGGTGACAATCCGCCAGGGGGAAACGATTGTCAAGGCTGGGGAAATCATCAGTTCTGCCGATTTTGCCCTGTTAGATTACTTTGGCCTGAGCCGTCGGGGGACGGACTGGTCAGGGTTATTTTTGTTTGGTGGATTGGTCACTCTGGCGGTGGCTGGCTACTGGTTTGTAGAACAGCATTTTCGCCTCCATCTGCGACGGCGCGATCGCCTGCTGATCTGGCTGTTAGCCCTGAGCACTCCCCTGCTGATCTTACTGCGGGTTCCTTCCACTAACCTGCCTGCAGTGGGCCTGCTGGTAGGTAGCTTTTATGGTTCGCCCATGGGGTTGTTAGTGACTGGTTTGCTGGCCAGTTTGCTGCCTCTGGGAATGACAGTGCAATGGGGGCAGTTACTTTCCAGTGCAGCGGCAGGGCTGCTCTGTGGGCAGATGGCCGGTCGCCTGCGCTCGCGGGAAGAACTGGCGCTGCTGGGGGGGGTGGCTGGCATTTTGCAGGGGGCTCTCTACCTGCTGCTCAATGTGGCCTCGGGCACGGTCTGGTATAGCTTGCTGGGGAAAGCGGCGTTCCATGCCCTGCTGGGGTTGACCTGGTGTGTGGTGGCGATCGGTACCAGCCCCTACCTGGAACAGGTATTTGACCTGGTGACGACCATTCGGTTGGTGGAGCTGTCGAATCCCAATCGGCCCCTCTTGAAACGACTGGCATCGGAAACCCCCGGAACCTTTCAACATACCCTGTTTGTGGCTACCCTGGCAGAAGCGGCGGCTAAGGCGCTGGGCTGTAACGTTGAACTGGTCAGGGCCGGTACCCTTTACCACGATATTGGTAAAATGCATGACCCCCTGGGATTTATTGAAAACCAGATGGGGGGGCCCAACAAACATGACCTGATAGATGACCCCTGGAAGAGTGCGGCCATTATCAAAAAGCATGTCACAGAGGGTCTGGTGATGGCTCGTAAGTTTCGCTTACCGAAGGCTGTACAGGCCTTTATCCCAGAGCACCAGGGAACTATGTTGATCGCCTATTTTTACCATCAGGCGCAACAACGGGTGGCTCAAAACCCGGCTTTGTCGCCGGTCAACGATGCTGAATTTCGTTACGATGGCCCTGCTCCCCGCAGTCGAGAGACAGGGATTGTCATGCTGGCAGACTCCTGTGAAGCTGCCCTGCGATCGCTCAAAGAGGTCGATCGGGAAGCAGCCCTGGTAATGATTAACAAAATCCTGCGGGCCCGCTGGCAAGACAATCAACTGGCAGATTCCAAGTTGACCAGGGAAGAGTTGACCCAGATTGCTAGCATCTTTGTAGATGTCTGGCAACAGTTTAACCATCAACGGATCCCCTACCCTAAGGCGGTGGCTAATTCCCAACCAGCACCGATACAGCGCTAGGGGGCCACTTAAAACTGCCTTTAAAGCTGGCTACAGAACGTTGACACCCCAACTGGGGGAAGGCAAATACCCGATTCTGGTTAAATAAAAGCTGGCTACCGAGAGTAGAAGCGTCAGGGAAAACAAAGCCGCCATACGAATCTGGCGAGTGTAAAACGATGGGGCTACCCATTCTCGAATCAGAATAGAGACGATGGCCCCAATGATGTAACTCAGACAGAGGAAGAGGTAGGGCAGACCGGGTAGAACCAACCATACCAGGCAGAATATTAACCCCAGGCCCAGCATCGCTCCCTCAACCAGTTGGGGAGGATTATGCTGACTCGTCCAGATCAGACTGCGCCACCATAGTCGCCAATCTCTCATCTTGCAATTTAGCCCTGCAAAACTACCCGTAGGATAGCGTCAAGTGAAAAAAAATTCTACTCTATTTGCCTCCCTACCCTCTGGAGCTTTCTGATGGGAGAAACGCTGTAAACGGGTTGTAAGAAATGTTGAAGATTGCAAATTAAGCAGGATGAGCTTTAGATCTCAGGGCACTCTGAAGTTAACAACTGGGAGTTCCCGTGGGAGTTAGCGATGTCTACCCAAATGACAATGCCAACGGTACTGGCGGTGGATGATAGTGTCGTCATTCATCAGATGATCAAACGTGCCCTGCAATCAGACTATCGGGTGCTGGTTGTAGATAATGCGGTAGATGGATTGGCCATGATCTACCACGAAGCGATCGATATTGTGTTGCTGGATGTCTTAATGCCCGGTGTGGACGGCTTGGAGTTTTGCCGCACTGTACGGAATCTGCCGCAATTTCGCGAACTGCCGATCGTCATGGTGACTTCCCGGGATGGTGCCTTTGACCGGGTGCAGGGCCGTCTGGCCGGAGCCACCGAATACCTCACCAAACCCTTTAGTGATGATCAGCTGCGTCAGGTGGTGATGCGTTTGCTGGATGGCCGCTTAGCAGAAGGCAAGCTGATCTCCGGTACGGAAGCCAGATAGGTGAAAGGGCCAAAAGCTATTGACAACTGGTATGAAAGATTTTGGGTAACAGGGCTGCAATGTCCTGTAGGGGTAAAATTTGCTGGGCGGCTCCCAGGGCGATCGCCTCTTTGGGCATGCCAAAGACAACACAACTGGCCTCATCCTGAACGATGGTAGAACTCCCAGATTCGGCCAGGGAGAGCAATCCATCTGCCCCATCCCGTCCCATGCCGGTCAACAAAATGCCGATCGCTGAGCGGCGGTAGTAGGCAGCGACGGCCTGGAATAAAACCGTGGCAGAGGGACAATGCCCTGCTACTGGCGGTGCTGCCAGGTAGGTAAAGCGGCCCTGGGAGTCAAGTTGGAGATGATGACGTTCCGGGGCGAAGTAGACGGTACCCGGTTTGGGTAGTTCTCCCGGTTGGGCAATAGCAATTTTCAGGGCGCATTCTGCATTCAACCAGGTGACCAACCCCTGCAAAAAGCCTTCACTGATATGTTGCACGCAGAGAATTGGTACCGGAAATGTGGCGGGCAGGGGGCGCAAGATTGTATGCAGCGCTTGCGGTCCACCCGTAGAAGCGCCGATCGCCACCACCCGGGGCAGGCGAATATCGACGACTGGGCCACCAGATAGAACGCTACTTCCAGTACTGGTCGGCCTGGTTGAATTGCTGTAAACAGGGGGATTGCCGTTGGAACTGGCTACCGGAGGCACGACCCGCAGCCGCTGGGTAAAGACAGAAACTCCTGCCAGTACCTTAATGGCGTTAATCAGCGCCTGTTTGTTTTGCTCATACTCAGAAGATAGACCAGTGCGAGGTTTGGGAAATACTTCCAGGGCCCCTGCCTGGAGCAGTTGGAAAACATTCTGTCGGTCTTCTTCTTGAACAGAAGCACTGATTACCAGAACTGGCCGGGGAAACTCACTCATAATCCGCCGGATCAGCTCTAATCCGCTCATCTTAGGCATGTGCAGGTCGGTACAAATCACCGTGGGCTGCACCTGGGGGATCAGCTCTAACGCTTCGATCCCGTTATGAGCTACGCCAACCACCTGAATCTCGGGATCGGTGGCCAAAATTCGTTTCAGAATCGTCAGGGCAACCGGCGAATCTTCAACTAGCAATACTCGGATCGGCGCAGTGGTCATAGGCGATCGCGGTTCTCCTGGAAACTACTTCCACTCTGGCCTGCTTAACCAGACTGGTAGGTTTTACGATAACCAGCCGGAGGGCATACAACTTCGTTCCCCGGCTTCGTCCTGGGAGGTGCCGGTTAGTTGGGGCTGGGGCCTGCAACAATGTTCGTGGGAAAAGTACTGGATCGCCTGATGAATCAAAGTTTCCAGCTTTAACCGTTGTTCTGTATCGCAGTGTAATGCTTCTAAACTGACCTGGGAATGCTGGCCGTCTCCCATAACTGTGTAGGTGCTGGGAAACCGGTTTAAAACATAGGCAACCAGATCTTGACGGGAATCATAGGAGGCAAACAGAGTGCGATAGGGCTGTTTGGGGTAAGACTCTAAAATACTGTCGATCGCCTCAGTTACTACAGGCAGGGTCAGATTGACAAGCACTTTAGTCATAGGAGTTGCTCCTGAAAGGGATGTCACTGCTAAAGTTAAGGTTCCCCGCCAGTTCAATTGATCTGGATCCCAGCTTACAAATCTTATATTCTATGGGGTCCAATATTCTATACGGCCCCGGTTAACTCCATTCGTCGCTCTGGATGCTTTCCGCTGCAATCAGCTGTTGACGCAGGCTTTCCCAGTCCATGCTCTCTGCCGGGGCATCCTGAATTAGTTTGCCATCCTGGAGATACAGAACTCGGCTGGCAAACTGTTTGGCCTGTTCTAACTGGTGACTGACCAGAATTGGCGTGAGTTGGCCCTGGTTAGCCAGTTCCTTAAGCAGTTTGATCACCAGTTCGCCCCGACCTATATCCAGGGCCGAAGTCGGCTCATCCAGCAGTAAAACAGAGGGATGACCTACCAGCGCCCGGGCGATCGCCACCAGTTGCCGTTGCCCGACGGAGAGTTGTAACTCATTGCGGTCCAGCCAATCCAGCGGAATATGTAAGCGCTCTATCCATTCGCCGACCCGTTGCCGGATCAGCTTGCGGTCTAACTGCCGTAACTCCAGGGGATACTCGAGGGTTTGTTGCACCGTCTTCCCCAGCAGTTTAGATTCCTGAAGCACTAACCCGATCTGCTGGCGCAATTGCACCACCGGAATCTCGGAGTAAGGGGTTTGTTGCCAGTAAATGCTGCCCCGGGTTGGCTCACTCAGGCGATTTAACAATCGCAGTAAACTGGTCTTGCCAGAACCGGACGGGCCCACGATCGCTATCCGTTCCCCAGCCTGGATAGAGAAGGAAAAATCCTGCAGTAACCAGGCTTCCGACCCTGGCAGAGAGCCGGAAGCCTGAGTAAATGAGCGGGGAGCCAGGCTGACCTGTTCTACCCGAATCTGTTCGATCTCTGGCATCAATTACGTCCAGTGCAAAGCAGTCCAGATTGTCCAGCCATCGGTCGCCAGCAGCAGCAGCGTGAAGCCCAGCAAAATCAGGTACATCCAGGGCTGAGACAGGGGTTTGACATCCGTGGTGTCAATTCCGGTTTTTGCCTCTACCTGCCGTACCAGACGGGCAAAGCCCGCGACCCGCATGGGTAAAAGGTAAGCTGCTCCAGACCGACTGACAAAGTAGTAAACCAGGCCACCCTGGCCCGTCGATCGGGGCTTGAGAGCCTGAATTTCTGACCAGGGTAAAACCCACCCTTTACGCAACAGGCGGGGTACCCACACCGGGTAAGTTACCTGAATGGTCTGTTGATCTAGCACTACCCGTTCGCTCAAGGCTCCATAGAGGGCTACCAGCCCGAGGCCAAGACCTGCCCAGAGCAGAGGCGGAGAAATTTGTGAAGTAGCGGTTTGGGCCAGAAAGGGCAGGGGCAGAGTAAGGGCCAGGTATAAACCCAGTAGGGTCAAACGGATCAGGGGAGAAATTCGGAACACCATGGGTGCCGAGTCTGCTGCTGTAGAACCGGTCGCCAGGGAGGTAGATGGTTCTATTGCGGAAGGGGGTGGTGAACTGAATTCCACAAGACTGCCTCGATCGTTTTTCTTCAATGTACAGCGGTTTGCCCGGAGTTGGGATGGCCCGCCCGCTTCTTTGGCCGGAGTAAAGAATAGTACCTGGGATTTTTCAGGATAGAGGGGACTCTACGTAGAGTCTGTGGGTTTTCCCTGAGGAGAAGCAAGCTCCAAACGCCTGATTTTACGGATGCCATTCGCTTCAAGGGACGAGTTTGATAGTATACAAACCCTGCTTAAACTACTATGAAAACTACGGAAGCTCCCACTATTGTTTACGCACCTAAAAGGCTTGATCCTTTTACATCACCCCACCTGGCCAAAGATCTGGAAACCAAGATTCAGGCAGGTAAAGCAATTGTTCTAGATTTATCTAAAACCCTATCGATCGACCCTGAAAGTGCCGATATTATTTTGCGTGGGTTGATGCTGTCTAAACAGTTCCATACCCGGTTTGGTCTGCGGGGTGTAAACCATCAGGTGAGACTGGTCTTAGAGATGGCCGGGGTACTGCAATACTTCCGGCGTGCTTGATGGAGGGCACCCTTCCCTTTACCCCTGGGAAGGCAGCTGAAGTCGTTTATCTGAGCGAACCAGACTATTTAAACAAATCAGGCATTTTACCTCAGCAGGTTAGAGCCGGGATTGGAGCATGGGACTTCTCTTCCTGGCTCTAGTTTTTTATCCTGGTAGTTTCTTCCCATTTCCCTTGGCGGTTGATGACAACCATTTCTTTCGACCATCCTGTGTTGGCCACTGCTGCTGCTTTGCTTCAGGCCGAGATAGCTCCCCAGGCTGAGCTGATAGATCGGGATCCGATTGCTCTCCAGACGGCCCTGGGCTATCTCGCGGAGGCCGGCCTGTTGGGCTTGCAGGTTCCCCAACTCTACGGTGGTCTGGAACTGCAGCAGAGTACCTATCGCCAATTCCAGGAACTGGTGGCTCGTTATTCTGGGGCTCTGGCATTTTTGCAGGCTCAGCACCAGAGCGCAGCGGCTTTGTTGGGCCGCAGCCCTAACCGGGAGTTACAACAGGCGTACCTGTCAGGAATGGCCAGGGGAGAAATTCTGGTCGGTATCAGCTTTGCCCATCTGCGGCGGCAACCCTCCCCCGTCACAGCGATCACCCGGGCGGGGGGCTATGTTTTCCAGGGGCAGGCTCCCTGGGTCACAGGCTGGGGCAGCTTCCGCGATTTTATGGCAGCAGCCGTATTACCCGATGGGCAGGTGGTCTACGGGCTGGTGCCCTTTCAAACCCAGGAGCAGCAGACCGGAGGGGCATTGCTCTGTAGCCAGCCCTTAGAACTGGCTGCTATGACGGCGACGGCGACTGTAACTGTAGAATTCCGCCAGTGGTTTGTTCCAGAGGCACAGGTTGTACAGGTCAGTCCTCTCACTGCGATGGCCCTCAGAGATCGACGGAATGTTCTGAACCACAGTTTTTTTGCCTTAGGATGTGCCCGGGCTGGGCTGGATATTCTAGCTATGGCCGCTCAGCAAAAACCTCTGGATGCAATGATTGCAGCCCATACTGCCCTGCAACAAGAGCTGCAAACCTGCCGTCAGTTAATTCTGGCTGCTTCCCCTGACAACCCGCTGCAAAACTTAAAATTACGGGCCTGGGCGATCGACCTGGCGGTGCGGTGTGCCCATGGGGCTGTGATCGCCTCCAGCGGGGCTGCCAATCAAAGCCACCATCCGGCCCAGCGAGTGTACCGGGAAGCCTTGATGTTTAGTGTGGCCGGGCAAACCACCCCTGTGCTGGAGGCTTCTCTGGAACGGTTAGTGCGGCAGTCTGTTAACGGCGATCGGATTGCTGATGTCAATTAATTTGTTGCATTCCAGCCTGCAGAATTCTGTTTCGGATTAATCCAGGTGAAGGGAATCCCAGCAATCCTCTCAAGTCAAGTCTCAAAACAAAAGAGGAAGAGGTGTTTACCTCTTCCTCTTTTGCTATACCCCCAGGGGAATTCGAATCCCCGTCGCCTCCGTGAAAGGGAGGTGTCCTAGGCCTCTAGACGATGGGGGCGCATTTGCCTCGCTCTGGCTGTTTCGCTTCGCTCCGGCCTTGGTGCTCACCACCTTTGTAAGAATAACCAAAGTGATACCGATATGTCAACTAAATTTTGAAAAATTCCTGAAAATGCTCAAACTGCCCTGCCTGGACAGGCCAAATTACCATCCCACCTGGGGTTTCAAGCGTTGCAGCAATTTCGGGCCGACTCCCGGAACCCGATCCAGGTCTTGCAGGGAGGTGAAGGGTTTTTGCTGACGGGCGGCAATAATCCGTTGGGCCAGCCTGGGGCCTACCCCGGGTAAGGTTTCCAGTTCGGTCACCGTGGCGGTGTTCAGGTTAATCCGTTGTCTTGCCTGGGGTAGGGCTACCGCTGGAGGGCGTGGGTTTTTCCGGCCGGGGGTACCAGCTGCGGCCAGACCTGGCTTGAAATCCTGGCGTTGAGACGGCAAGGTCGTGATGCTAGGAACCGGGCACCTTTTTGCATAGGCTGCTGCCTGCTTCTGAATCGCCGGTGGAATTCCTAAAATCGCGGTTGGATAAAGCCGCCCAAACTCCTGCTCAAAATGGGCCGCTACGGTGACATTTCCCTGGATTACCAGAACCGTTTCATCGTTGCCCCGGTTAGCCGCTTCTGTCCAGTTGTGGGAACCTGTAATCACTGTTTCACCATCCACAATGCCAAATTTGTGGTGCAGTAAGTCTCCCGGAGGTAGTCGGGGTACCCCCACGGTTGTAATTGGAGCCTGCCAGGGGCGGTTGCTGGCTTCGGCCTGACAGGTGTCTCCCAGGGCAATTCCCAACATATCCAGGGCTTCGCTGTAGGGGCGGAAAGCAAACCCCGGTTCAATCAGCGCCTGAATCTCCAGACCTCGCTGGGCCAGGGGACCGATCGCGTTGACCAACTGCTGATCCGAAAATACAAATAAGGCCATCTGGAGCGATCGAGTAGCCCGGCTGAGGGTTCTACCAATTAACCCGTTACTGCTCTCTTCCCAGGGCGTTTTGCGGCCATTGGGCGAAAATTGTACTGCTACCGGGGTCGGGCCGACCATCACCTGTTGGGCCGGCAAAAAGGGCTTCTTCACCCCAAAGCGGCTGTCAGGTTTACCTCCGGCCCCATCCCCCCAAAGAATGCTAAATTCCCGTTGAAACAGGGCAGCCAGGGGAGGGCTATCCAGCTTCACCAGGTTATTGGCGTTGCCCCGGCTATTTGGGGTGGCAAAGTCTCCATGGATATCAGAGGTCGTGAAGTTGGCCGAGGTCACAATTACATAGCGTTGATCCACAATCACAAACTTGTTGTGCATCAGGTTGCTACCGGCGGAACCATCAGCCGTGTCATCAATCCTGGGAATTTTGGCCCGATCCAGCAGCACCAGGGCATCGGCCTGGGCAATTTCTGGTGGGCTCAGTTGTCCATCCTGGTTCTGGTCTACCAGCAGGCGAAATTCTTCATAGCGGCTGCGTTCTCGATCGGCGAGAGCCCTGACTTCTGCCGGGGTAAAACTGCTGAAGGGGCGGGAGTAAGTGTTTTCTAAAATCACCCGGACTCGCACACCGGCCTGTTGCCGCTCGATTAAAGCCTGGGCCAGGCGGGGCAGGCGGAATTCTTGCACCGCTACATCTACGCTGACCTGAGCCTGGGCGATCGTATCAATGATGACCTGTTCCAGGTTGTCCCCCGATCGGGTTTGCTGGCGGTAGGGTTCGGTGTAGCTGCTGGTCGGATTGTGATTGGTATAGACCTGAATCAGAGGGTCCTGGGGTAAGGGAGCAGGAGTGGGCCGACCATCCTGTTGACAGGCAGATAAACTTGTCGCCAGGGCCAGGGCCAGAGGCAGAGCGCGAAACCGGGTTAGATGCAGCACAGAGCGTAGGAAAGGATGAAATTCTTTTCCAGAGTGCCCAGGCAGACCAGGGAACTAGACAAAATGAGGCCTACCTCGATCTCAGGGGGCCAGATCGAGAATTGAAGTCAGACCGGGGATTGATGTGATATTCGGCCAGGACTTTTACAGTGAAATTACCAGGGGGATGGGATTGCCAGGTGCCTTCTCAGCTGCCCCGCTGGTTGTTCGTGACTCTGTTGATCCTCACTCTTCGAAGCAGGCGGCGAAACTCATGTATACGGGGCGATCTGAATTGATTAAGGCGGTTGAGGCTGGTCTTTTTGCACTGGCACTGATGCTTCTGGCCCTGGCCCAATCTCCCTCCTTACGGAGTAGCCAGGCTACTACCAGTCCTAACCTGCAAATGGCCGGTTTTTTGGCCCAATAGCCTTAAATCGCTTGAATCCATTCCTTGACTTCGTACTCTGTCCAGATCCCGTTTTGCCAGTAGGGATCTGCTTCAATCAATTGTCTGACCTCGGCTTCGGTTTCTGCCTCGTAGATCCCAAAGCATTGGGTCAGGTCTTTGGTGGGGCCGATCGTAATCAAAATGCCAGCCTCTTTTTGTTGGGCCAGCCCGTCTAAATGGGCCTGCCGGTAGGGAGTCCGTTTTTCTGCCACATTTTCGCAGTAGGTGCCCCAGAGAATGTATTTGGTCATAGTCAAAGTTAATAAAAATAGCAGCAGTAAGTTGCCGGGATAGAGCCAATCTACCCCGGCGGTGTCGGCTTAACTCCGGAGTTCTACCCGAAACTTATCTACCAGAGACTCTCTAACCTTTTGATGGACGGGTTCAATGTCTTCCTCCGTCAGGGTGCGATCGCTGGCCCGGTAGACAATCCGAAAGGCCAGACTGCGCTGACCCGTCGGGACATTCTGACCCCGATATTCGTCGAACAGCGTGACGGATTCTAGTAAACCTTTACCCGCTTTGCTGATCATCCGTTCCAGTTCGGCCACCGAAACCTGGTCTGAGACGAAGAAGGCCAGATCTCGATCGGAGGCTGGATAGCTAGAAAAGGGCTTGAACACAGGAATTAACGCTTCATTGTGGTCAAACTGCTCCAGCAATACATCCAGATTCAGCTCAAACACAAAGACATCATGGGTAAACCCCCGTTCCTGTTGAAACTGGGGATGGAGCTGACCAAAGGTGCCAAGCCGATTGCCCCGTACCCAGAGGGAGGCCGTCCGGCCAGGATGGAGACGGGAATCGCGGCGATCGGGCTGGTATTCTACCGCCAGCCCTACCTGTTGAAAAATACTTTCTAACAGACCCTTGGCTTCGTACCAGGTCAGGGGTTGTTCCCGACCGGCCCGGATCCAGCGGCCTTCCGTAGGGTCGCCTCCCAGAATGCCGGCCAGGTATTCCGCTTCATTCAAGCCGTCCTCTTCTGACCAGAACACCCGTCCGATTTCAAAGGCATTCAGGGCCGGGTTTCCCTGCTCCAGGTTGTACTGGTAGGCATCGACCAGTCCCGAAATCAGGTCGGTTCGGAGGGCAGAATATTCGGTAAACAGAGGGTTAGACAAAACGATCTGGCGTTCTCCCCCCGGTTTCCCTAAGGAATAATGCATCACTTCCGTCAGTCCCGTGGCCCGACAGGCTGCCCGCAATTTCCGAATAATGGTCTGTTCAAAGGAAAGACCACCGGGTTCTGTTTCCTCGGGCAGAGTGTCACAAAAGTTGTTGTAGCCGTAGAGCCGAGCTATTTCTTCGATCAGGTCGATTTCTCGCTCTAAATCGCGGTAGCGGTAGGGCGGAACGGTGACCGTCCAGACTCGTTCGTCGGAGGTCGGTGTGATAGTGCAGCCCAGGGCAACGAGGCTTTTCTCAATTTCCTGGGGTTGCAGTTCCCGCACCTCATCTTCTCCCTGATTGACAGGGCCAAGCACCTGGTTTACCCGATCCAGGCGGAGTTGGATCGATCGCTGTAAAGCGGCCTGACTCCCTCGAAAATCGGCAACTTCCTGACCGGCAATCGTTCCCCCGGCCAGTTCTATAATCAAACTCAAAGCCCGCCGACAGGCTACTTCTAACTCTGCCTGGTTGACTCCCCGCTCGTAGCGGGCCGAGGCTTCGGTGCGTAGCCCCTGGGAACGGGCCGATCGGCGAATTATCGCCGAATCAAACAGCGCCGCTTCCAATAACAGGTTTTGTGTGCCTGCGTGAACTTCGGTGGTTTCTCCTCCCATGACTCCAGCCAGGGCTACGGGCTGATTGTTGGCCGTAATCAGCAGGGCTTGATTTTGCAGTGATCGTTGCTGGCTATCCAGGGTGGTCAGAGATTCGCCCGATTCAGCAAACCGCACTCCAATTTCTACCACTTGCGAGTTTGATGGATGGCCCACCTGCAGCAGCCGATCGCGATCGAAGGCATGGAGAGGTTGGCCCCACTCCAGCAGGATGTAATTGGTGACATCGACCACATTATTGATCGGACGGGTACCCAGGGATTGCAGACGTTGTTGCAACCAGACCGGCGAGGGCGCAATGGTCACCTGTTCAATCACCGTGCCGATATAGGTCGGGCAGGCCTGAGTATCGGCAATTTTCAGGTTAAGCCGATGGGCCTGACCCGCCGTCAGGTTGACTTCTGGAGCTTCCGGCAATCTCAGGGTCGCGCCTGTGAGGGCTGCTACTTCGCGGGCGATCCCTACCATACTGAGGGCATCAGCCCGATTGGCCGTGGAAGTTAAGTCGAGAATGACATCGTCTAGTCCGAGTAAGGGGCGGGCATCGCTCCCAACCTGAAGATTGTCTCCAGTAAACTGGTGAATCCCGGCGGACTCCTTGGCTAACCCCACCTCTGCCAGGGAGCAAATCATCCCTTCCGAGGGAACACCTCGTAACTTGGCTGGTTTAATCTTTAAATCAATCACTGGCAGATAGGTACCAGGAGTGGCCACCGGTACGTATAATCCGGCTGCCACGTTAGAGGCTCCACAGACGATGTTGGAGGGATTGGCTGCTCCAATATCGACCTGACAAACCCTCAACTTATCGGCATTGGGGTGGGGTTGACAGTCAAGCACTTTACCGACAACCACCCCATCGGCCCAGGTACGGCGATCTTCAATGTCCTCCACTTCAAATCCTGCCATTGTCAGCATCTCTGCCAACTCTTCAGGAGACATTGGGATATCAACCAGTTCCCGCAACCAGTTTAAAGAAACACGCATGGCACGCTAACTCAACCTATTCCAGCTAAATCATTCTATCGTTACACCTGCCCACCCTCTGACAAACCTGCAACTAAGTCGGTAGCTCTAATTAATTGTAAGAAGGGGGGTTGGGGGTTATGACCCCAGGCCCAGGGGTTACTTCCTTCACCCCAATAAATATTTTCAGGTTAGTCAGGCCAGCTACTTAGTCAAAAACTGGGGCAGGAAAATAGGATTAATAAAGTTTTTACAATTTGTTTAAAGAAACTATTTAGATCTCAGCTTTATGAATCCTTCGCTGACTGACTTGCTTTGATCGAGGGTATTACTGGAAGATGAGAGTATTGTCTAAGGCAACTCAGTTGCCGGGTGTTTCCTGAAATTTAAAGTCATGCTCTGATTGAGGGCACAATAAATTTGTTGTAGAGTTGCGGGTTTGGGGAATCTTGATCCGTAGGGTGTATTAGAAGAGAACGTTGAAATCTGTGATTTCAGGGTTGTTTATCCATACTTTATGCGCCAGCCCAGAAACTTTAGCAACTCTTCAAGGGATTTCCCGAAGGAACGACACTCCCATTTGTTGTTGCTACTTAGATAATGGAGTCAAGGTAGCAATACCCTAGTAGTCGAAGTAAGGCGAGTGGTGCTAGATGAGCTACTGCTTAAATCCAAGCTGTCCCAGTCCGCAAAATCCCTCTGAGGTGAGCCTGTGTCAGGCATGCGGTACAAAACTGTTATTGCGCGATCGCTATCGAGTTATTCAAACTCTGGGGCAGGGCGGGTTTGGTGCCACTTTTTTGGCGCTTGACGAGTCGCTGCCAGGTCAACCTAACTGTGTAATCAAACAACTGCGGCCCACCACCAATGCACCCCATGTCATGGAAATGGCGCGGGAGTTATTTAAGCGGGAAGCCGAAACCCTGGGCCGAATTGGCAACCATCCTCAGGTGCCACGGCTGCTTGATTACTTTGAAGCCAATCAAGAATTTTATCTGGTGCAGGAATATGTCAGTGGTTCTACCCTGCAGCAGGTTGTTAAAAGCAACGGGCCATTCAACGAGTTTGGGGTGAAGCAGTTTCTCAGTGAAATTTTGCCGGTTTTAGAGTATATCCATAGCAACCGGGTGATTCATCGAGACATTAAACCGGCCAATATGATTCGCCGGGCTCAAGACCTGAAGCTGGTTTTGATCGATTTTGGCGCTGTTAAGTATCAAAACACTCAGCAAAACTCTAGCAACTCTGAGCAGACAGCCTTTACCTCCTACGCGATCGGTACCCCTGGGTTTGCTCCCCCCGAGCAGATGGCCATGCGACCAGTGCCGGCCAGCGATATCTATGCCCTCGGAGTCACCTGTATTTATCTCTTGACTGGCAGGTCTCCTAAGGATCTTGACTACGATCCGACCACCGGTGAATTGCTCTGGCGTAAGCATGTCCATATCAGTGACCACTTTGTCACAGTGCTAGAGAAGATGCTGGAAGTCTCGGTTCGTCGCCGCTACCAAACTGCCGATGCGATCTTCCGGGATTTAGACCTGGAGCCTTACCTGGATAGCCTGCGAAATAGTATGGCCAAACAGGGAGATAGCCGGAAACCTCCCGAGGTACGGAAATTTCCCGATTATCGTTCTGACCCACCCGACTCCGTCGGTAGCCTGATGTCTTCTCCCAATGCCCGGGCAGCAGCAGCCATTCGGGCCCGGAGAAACCGGAATGACTCCATGGGAATGCCTGCCAGTGCTGCTCGTAGTGGCGCCTTTGATTCTAAACCGGCAGCTGGGGTTTCGATGCGCGGTCAGGATTCCACTGGCCGGGGGCGTAACTCTGGAGGAGAAAAGAGCAAGCGGCCGATGCGCCTGGATGCTGAGGCGTTACAGGGGTATTACACCAAAGGCATGCGAGATTTTACCTCCTACGATCTCAACTCCCTCAGCCTGCCCAAGGCTAATTTGCCAGGGGCCGATTTTCATCAGGCCAACCTGAGCCGGATTAATCTGCAAGGGGCTAATCTCTACGAAGCCAAGTTTGGTCGGGCTAATTTGAGCCGTTCTAACCTGCGGGATGCCAACTTAGTTAAGGCCTATCTCAGTAATGCCGATCTGGAAGGGGCTGATCTGCGAGGAGCTGACCTCAGTTCTGCCTACTTAATGAATGCCAATTTGCGAGGGGCCAACCTCTGTGGAGCAAATCTGACCGGTGCCAAGATGACCGAAGAGCAATTGGCCATGGCTCGTACTAATTGGATGACGGTACGTCCTAACGGCAAGCGCTGGTAGGAGCGCTGCTTATTCCCTGGCGGAAACTGGCCAGCCGAGCCGGGTCGGTTGTTCATAGACCCGCTTCAGGGTATTAACATCCCTGGGGGAAATTGTCGGTGGATTGCGTACCTGGGAGAAATAGAGCGCATCCGTCTGTAAAGGGCTGTGGCCCCAAATTCCAAGGGCATGGCCTAACTCATGACGGGCTGCTGCCTTTAAATAGGTTTCTGCCTGGTCGGGACGCAACTGGATTGTCACCCGATGGCTCAAGTAGCTGGAGTTGTCGGAACCAGGGTGGAGGTATAGCTCGAACCGGGTTTCTGCCGAACGGGCTCGTCCCAAAACCAGACCGGGGCGGTCAGGTCGATCAGCCCCGGTTGCGGAAGGGGCCGGTGCGAGTTTCAGGGGCGGGGGTGATCGCAATACTTTAATATCGGCTGCTTCTGCCGCTGCCTCTACCTGTAAAGGTAAGTAAGCTTGCCACTCTTGAACCGCCTGGGTAACGGCTCTGATCCAGGTTTCTGCCCGTTGCCGGGTAAAGGGGGTGGCTATCTCGGTGGTGGTGGCCGGTTCTATATAAACGGAAACAGGAAATTTGGACCAGATTAAATATCCAACACTAACCGGCTGAATCTGGTCAAAATAGTCACCGCTACGATCGCTCCAGGCGGCCAGGGTGGAGGGGAGGGGATGTTGGCGGGGAACCGGTAAGCTGAAGTCGGGGGACCGGGGCATTTGAGCAATTGCCGGAGAAGGCAAAAGATTAGCCCAGTTGCTTGCAAAAAACAGTGCTAAGGCTAAGACTAACCAGAGCACAGGAAATTTCAGTGGAGATTGTCTGACCCGTGATAGCAGCAGGGAGAACCGGTCAGATCGCTTACTTGGGTAACCAGTTGGCACTCAGGATCACCGTCAAACCCATGAACATCACGGTCAGAAACCAGGTCACACGATTTAAGGTTGTCTCGGCACTTTTAGTGCTGGTGAAGAGTTGGGCTTGACCACCCAGACCACCCAGACCATCTCCCTTAGGGCTGTGAAGGAGAACCAGGACAATCAAACCCAGGGCCGAAATCGCCCAGATTGCCTGTACAACGTAAGTAATCGTCATTGTCAAACCTTTCTACATACAACAGGGCAAATGCCCCTATCTCAGTCTATTACCAGTTGGCGGTTTGGTGCTAACGACCAACACGCACCGGAGTCCGGTTGGCTTTGACTTCAAACTCAGCGGACAAAATCATAGAACGACCGGTCATTTCTGGAGGTTGAGGGAGCCTCAGAATTTCTAGAATCGTTGGTGCAATATCGGCAAGGCGACCATCGGAGCGTAACGCTACTTCGGTGCCATGGCCGGGAATCTTGACCCCTTCCCCTTCTACCAGAATGAAGGGCACCGGATTGGTGGTGTGAGCGGTCCAGGGGTTCCCCTGATCGTCCCACATGACCTCAGCATTGCCATGGTCAGCGATGATGATCGTTGTGCCTCCGGCCTGGATCGTGGTCTCCAGGAGCCGTCCCAAACACTTATCGACGGTTTCTAGAGCCGCAACGGTGGCTTCCATTTTCCCGGTGTGGCCTACCATATCTGGATTGGCATAATTGATCACAACCAGGGAGTAAATTTTCTTCGCGATCGCTGCAATTGCCACATCGGTGACCTTGTCAGCGGACATATTGGGGGCTCGATCGTAGGTCGGTACCATTGGGCTCGGAACGAGTTCCCGGTCTTCTCCGGCAAAGGGTTGCTCCATCCCACCATTGAAGAAGTAGGTGACATGGGCGTACTTTTCGGTTTCGGCAGTGCGGAACTGGCGCAAACCATTGTTTGCGATCACTTCGCCCAGAATGTTAGTGAGATCCTGGGGCTCAAAGGCAACGGAAACAGGCAGGGAAGGATCGTACTGAGTGAAGGTAACAAAGGAGAGGGGGTGAATGTGTTCTCGCTCAAAGCTCTGAAACTTTGGATCTACAAAGGCCTGGGTGAGTTGGCGAGCCCGATCGGGACGGAAGTTAAAGAAGATTACTCCATCTCCGGGCTCGATCGCCCCCGCAGCTAACCGGGTTGGTAGAACGAATTCATCGGTTGTGCCGGCATCGTAGGAAGCCTGCAGGACATCCAGGGCAGAACGGCCATCCCCTTCTCCGTCCTGGGTCATGACATCGTAGGCCAGTTTTACCCGATCCCAGCGGCGATCTCGATCCATACTGTAGTAACGACCGCTGATCGTGACAATTTTGCCGATCCCAACCTGGTCGATGTAATCTTGCAGTGCTTGAATTGACTTGCTGGCCGAAGCAGGTAAAGTATCTCTGCCATCGGTAATGGCATGGATGTAAACCTGATCCAGGTATTGATCCTTGGCCATATCTAGCAGGCCAAACAAATGGCTGATGTGGGAATGAACCCCGCCATCAGAGCAAAGACCTACCAGGTGCAGCTTACTGCCTCGCCGCTTGACGTCTTGATAGATTTTGATTAGAGCAGAATTGCTTAACAGGGTACCGTCTTCAACCGCATCGGAAATCCGGACAAGTTCTTGGGGGACAACTCTACCAGCCCCGATATTCAAATGTCCGACCTCAGAATTTCCCATCTGCCCGTCGGGTAGACCAACATCCTTACCCGAAGTCCGAATGAGCGTATGGGGATAGGCTGCCCAAAGGCTATCAATGACAGGTGTATTAGCCTCTGCAACCGCATTGCCATCGCGATCGTCGCGATAACCCCAACCGTCTAAAATCACCAATACTACTGGAGAGACAGGCGCTTGCGCCATATTCAGATTCGCCCTTCCATCGTGAGTTGATCAATTACCCGCAAATCATACCATTGCCATCTGTTTCCTGAAATTGGCAAAAGTACGCCATTTTTTGAACCCTAATTCAAGAACTAAGCTAACCCCCTCGAGAAATCAACACCCTTAAGTCGCTCATTCAGGCAGAAATTCTCAAAATGGCTCCTTCAGAAATCCGCCTGATGTCCACTGTCTAAGGCCAGACGGCAGGATCAGGTGGCTCTGAAAATTAGCAAAATATCAGGAAAGGATGACAGCAACGGTTGAGCAACATGTGATATCAGAGTTTTATCTAGATATAAATAGAGAGGGATTTATGAAGAAATATTGTATTAAATAATACGATAGTTTGTGAAAAAAAAGACCGGTGTTTGCTGGTTTCAGTCTGGCATGACACCTGTAGTTAGTCTTGCATCCGCAGGATGCTTAATGATTCACTCTTTGGCCAGATTTCGGGGTTGTTGCTCGGGTTTGTCTGGTTTGGGGCAATTTTACAGGTCTAACGGGGTTAGCCTGGGATCGTCTCAGATTATCTGGTTATAGAATAGCCTCTTGATTGATGGCATTGTTGGCAGCGACGGTTTACTATCCTGACACTGCAACTTTTTCAGAATGATTTGCCACCTCTATGATGGAAACTTTCAATAAGCTGCCACGCCAGTTCAGTATCGGTTTGACTTTTCCCATCCTTTTCTTGAATGGTTGGCTGCTGCTGGTGTTGGTGGAGCAACTGCAACCCCTGGTCAGCATTCTGATTGTGGCTACACTGATTGCCTTTTTGCTGGACTATCCGATTAGCTTTTTACAGCAGACGGGTTTGCGTCGGGGGTGGGCCGTGGGTGTCGTGCTGTTGTTGTTTCTGGTGTTGTTCAGTGTGCTTGGCTTTATTCTGGCTCCCCTGATCTTGCAGCAGGCGAATGAGTTAATCACCCGGTTACCTGAATGGTTGAGGTCAGGTCAGCAACAGTTAGAAAGCCTGCAAACCTGGGCGGTGGCGCAGCAGTTGCCGATCGACTTAAGCAGTAGTGTGAATCAACTGATTGAGCGGGTAACGGCGATTTTACGCAGTTTTACCCGACAGCTGATCAGTATTTTGTTCAGTGCGATTGGCAGTATCGCCAATATCTTTTTGACCCTGGTATTTGCCGTATTTTTAGTCTTGCGGGGGGGCAGTCTGTGGGACGGAATTTTAAGCTGGCTCCCCGATCGCTGGAATACCCAGGTACGCAAATCTTTGCCGCAAAACTTTGAGCGCTATATTGCCGGTCAGGTGACTCTAGCAACCATTTTAGGAGTTTTACAGACTACCGCTCTGTTCATTCTGGGAACTCCCCTGGCGCTGTTGTTTGGCTCGGCGATCGGGGTTGGTAGTTTGATCCCGTTTGGTGGTACCACCACAATCCTGGTTGTCAGTCTACTGCTGGCCCTGCAAAATTTTTGGCTGGGGGTGAAGGTGCTGGTGGTGGCTCTGGTGCTGACTCAAATTTGTGAGAATGTGATTGGCCCCCGTCTGGTAGGCGAATTAATTGGGCTAAACCCAATCTGGATTTTGATTTCTTTGTTTATTGGTCTGAAACTGGGGGGAGTTGTTGGGTTAATCGTAACGGTACCAATTGCCAGTTTCATTAAAGGAACGGTCGATACGATTCGTTCTGTCGGTTGGAGCAATCCGGTGACGGTTGCGGCTGAAGATGGAACCGCCAACCTGGAGCAGGCCCGATCCTCAGTCAATTAACACCAGGGATCGCTCGTAAAGCTCTGGCGTATTGAGGTCAGACAACACCAGGGGGGTGGCAAACTCAACGGTGTGAGTCTGGCCCTGGTACTGCTGCACAATCTGGCGCAGTCCCAGGCTTTCTTCGCGAATTCCCTGCAATGCTGGCAGTAAACAGCGATCGCAGAGCAGGGGATGGCCCCTGCGCCCCCGGTAACCCGGTACTGTCAGAGGCCAGGGCTGACGACTATGTTCCTGTAAAAGCCTTTGGTAGACCCAGGCGGGTCGGGGTTGATCCACACTGGCGATCGCCAGTGTGCCCCAACTGTCCCCGATTGTGGCTAGACCCATCAGAATAGAACTGGTTTTTCCCCGTTCGGGAGAGGGATTAATCACGGTGCGGCAGGTACTGGATAACTGCTGCTGAAGTTGGGCGTTGTGGGGAGCCAGAACTACCACGGGAGTTACGCCGATCTGGAGCCATTGGGTGGTCTGGTAGGTCAGCAGCGTAGTACCCGTCTGCCATGGTAACTCTGCTTTACAACGACCCATCCGCCGGGAGGCCCCGGCGGCTATAATCAGCGCAATTATCGGATCGTTGTGATTGGTCATAATCCGGGGTCTGATTGATCTGCTAATTGAGGCCTACTTCGTTGACTCAGGGGATTACCACTACCACCCCGCCTTACCTGAATCAGTTCGGCACAGATGCTAATGGCGATTTCTTCCGGGGTGAGGGCTCCGATATCCAGGCCGATCGGGGCATAGAGCTGGTCTAACTGGGCTGGTGGGTAGCCCGCCTCGAGCAGAGCTTGCTGGACTCGCTGTACCCGTTTGCGGCTGCCGATCATCCCGATGTAGCGCGTCGATCGCTGAAGCAACAGCTGCAGGGGTTCCAGGTCATGGAGATACCCCCGGGTGACCAGGGCGGCATAGAGTTGGTGCTGGGGCGGAATGCTGTTAAGAGCCTGGGTGATGGGGGCAGCCAGGACTGTGATTTCGGCAGAAAACCGCTCTGAGGTGGCAAACTCCGGGCGATCGTCGGTGACAATCACCTGAAATCCGGCCATTTGAGCCATGCAGGCCAGGGGCACAGCGACATGGCCCGCCCCCACTATCAGTAAGGTGGGAGGGGCGGTTAAGGGTTCGATCAGGCTCTCGTCGGTGACCTGGATGCTTGCAACCGGGGTGGATGGTAGCAGGTAGGGCGATGCCCCCGCCTGAAAGGGGGTGACCAGGGCGGCGGCCTGGTGGGATTCCAGGCTTTGCAGGATCTGTCTGACCAGCGGTAAGGATTCCTGGGGCCAGCGTTCCAACCAGACCTGCATTCTGCCCCCACAGACCCCCTGGGTTTCCCGCTGGGGGTTGCCCGAGAGGTCGATTTCGACAAACTGTTTTTCGCCGGATACCAGGACCCGGAGGGCATGATCGCAGGCCCGGGCTTCCCCGGCACCGCCTCCGATCGTGCCAATCAGTTTGCCCCCAGGGCAGACCAGCATTTTGGCCCCCAATTCCCGGGGGGCTGAACCAATAACCTGGGTAACGGTGGCTAAAACCACCGCTCCCTGGGCCAGTTCCGTTGCCATTTGTTGATAGAAGTCGATCATACCCGGGCCTTGAGTGCTGCCAGTAGGCGTTCTGGCGTGATCGGTAGTCGGGTCATGCGGATGCCGGTGGCCTCGGCGATCGCATTGGCGATGGCGGGGGCCATACAGTTGGTTGTAATTTCCCCCACACCCTTAGCGCCAAAGGGCCCATAGGGATCGGCCTGCTGTACCAGAAATACTTCCATAGGAGGGACATCCGCTGCGCTGGGAATTCGGTAGCTGCGGAAATTGGGGTTGAGAATTTTGCCCTGGGAATCTAGCAGTTGTTCTTCCATCAGGGCGTACCCCAGGCCCATGACGCTGCCGCCGATCGCCTGACCCAAACAGATGCGGGGATTGATCGCCTGGCCCAGGTCGATCGCCAGCACTGACCGCAGAACTGTCACTCCACCGGTTTCTGTGTCTACTTCCACTTCTACCCCCTGGACTGCAAAGGTGAGGCTAGAGACATCTGCCACGTAGGATTGTTCGGCTTGCAGGGGAGGGGCCGGGGTAGCCGAGGCACCGGTTTGGTGATGGACGGCGGCCAGATCGGCCAGGGAAACGGAGCGATCGGCGGCAATAATTTGGCCCCGCTCCAGGGTCAGCCTGGCCGGTTCGATCTGAAGCCAGGAGGCGGCAAACTCTAAGATGCGATCGCGCAGGATTTCTGCTGCCTGCTTGACCGCCTGGCCAGAAATGTAAATCGTAGACGAAGCGTAGGAGCCTGCATCAAACGGAGTGGTATCGGTATCGGCTGTGATCAGTTCGACCTCCGCCACCGTGACTCCTAACTCCTGGGCGGCAATTTGTCGCAGGGTGGTATCGGAACCGGTGCCGACATCGACCGCCCCCGATCGCAGGCAAAATTTGCCATTGGGCAGAAGAGTCAGGTTAGCCCTGGCCAGGTGAATCTTGGATAATCCGCTGCCCTGCATACCCAGGGCAAACCCAATTCCCCGGTGTTTCCCTGGGGTTGGGGGAGTCGAACCAGGAGGACCAGGCATCGCCTGCTTAACTCGGGCAAAGCATTCTTCCAGGGCATAGCTGCCGATCAAGTTAAAATGCTCGTCGTTTCGGCCCAGGGTGAGCTGATCCCCCGGCCGAATGGCATTTTTCTGTCGCAGGGCTAAAGGGTCAAGGCCTAACCTGCGGGCAATCTCATCTAATTGAGAGTCGATTGCAAAGCTACCCTGGGTCACCCCATAACCGCGAAAAGCTCCTGCCGGTAAGGTGTTGGTATACACAGCATAGCCTCGATAGTGGCGGTGGGGGCAGCGGTACAGGCCCAGGGCCGTGTGGCCTGCCGCGAATACTACGGTCAATCCATGGTTGCCGTAGGCCCCGGTATCGCCGATCGTCTCCATCTCCTGAGCCACCAAAGTTCCATCGGTTTTTACGCCCGTTTTGAGGCGAATCGTCATGGCATGACGGCTGGTGCTCCCGATAAATTCCTCTTCCCGACTGAATTCCCATTGGACCGGTTGTCCGGTTGTCAGGGTAGCCAGGGCACAGAGGTCTTCGGTGAGAATCTCCTGCTTGTTGCCAAAGCCGCCGCCCAGCTTGGCTTTATAGACGCGGATTTGCTCTTGCGGGAGGTCTAGCAGTTCTGAAAGAATCCGCTGGCAGTGAAAGGGTACCTGGGTACTGGTGCGGACTACCAACCTGCCGGTTTCATCCAGCCATGTGATGCAGACATGGGGCTCCAGGTGGGCATGCTGAACCCGGGGCAGGTGATAGGTGGTTTCCAGGATCAGGTCGGCCTGGGCAAACCCCTCGGTCAGATTGCCCTCGCCAAATTCTACATAGCCGGCCAGATTGCGATCGGGCTGATACATCTGCAGGGCATCGGGCTCATCATGGATGATCGGGACTGGAGCTCCGGGGGGCTCGGCTCCCAGAGCATGGCCCATTGCGGTTTGGGGATCAATTATATGGGGCAAAATTTCGTAGTCTACCTGAATCAGCTGGCAGGCTTGCTCGGCGATCGCTGGGGTATCGGCAATGACTGCTGCCACCCGATCGCCGACAAAGCGAACTTTGGTATCCAGGATGAAGCGATCCAGGGGATCGGGAACGGGTTCTGCGTGACCAGCCGTGGTGTAAGCTTTACGGGGTACATTGGCATGGGTCAGAACCAGATGGACTCCGGCCAGAGCTTCCGCCTGACTGGTATCAAGATGCCGAAGGCGGGCGTGGGGATGGGGCGATCGCAGCAGTTTGAGATGCAGTACCCCTGGGGGAGCCCAATCCGCTGTGTAGACGGGCTGCCCCGTGACAATCTCAGGGCCATCCTGTTTGGGGATGCTCTGGCCAACGGGGGCAATACTCTCTGCCTGTTCGGGTTTTCCCGGAGTCACCTCACCGGCTTTGCCTGCCAGAATACTCTCGATGATGGTGGCATAACCGGTACAGCGGCAGAGGTTCCCTCCCAGAGCCAGCCGCAGGTCTGTTTCCTGCTCAAAGGTGAGGTGCTCGGCACTCATGACCATGCCCGCCGTACAGAAACCGCACTGAAATCCCTGGTGGGTCAGAAAAGCCTGTTGCATCGGAGAATATTGGCCGGCTGCTGACAATCCTTCAATTGTCGTGATCGTTTTGCCTGCTGCCCGCAGGGCCGGATACAGACAGCTATGAATCGGGCTGCCCTCGACCCAGACGGTACAGGCTCCACAGTCGCCGGTTTCACAACCCCGGTGGACTCCTTTACAGCCCTGATCTCGTAGGAGGCTCAGGAGGCTGCCACCGGGAGGGCAAGCCGTTGTTGTCAAATGTCCATTCAGATGGAAGGTCAGGGGTGCCATGGGCAGAGAAGATAAAGGCTGATGAGGTCAGGCAAGGGCAGATAAGGCCCGAGTAATCAAAACCTGAGTGATCTGGTGGCGGTAACGGGCACTGGCCCGCAGGTCATCCAACCATCTGATCGACTCCAGGGCTGGAGTCAGGTCTGCGGGCCCAGGATGGGTGCCAAACTCCAGCAGCTGGGGGGCTGCAACGCAGGCTCCCAGGCAAATTCGGGTTGCTCCACTGGCCGGATCTTGGGCCACCATGACGAGGGCTAAGGCGGGATCGGTGGCCGTCATGCCGAACCGTTGAAAGCCCGTGCGCCAGGTTAAATAGGTGCTTGGCAACCAGATGCGTCGTAAGACTTCCCCGGTCTGCAACGCTGTTTGCTGGTGTCCCACTTGAAACTGCCGGGCCGGCACAAACCGTCGATCGCCCCCGGGTTTCCAGATCTCGTAGGTGGCATCGAGCAGCACGCAGACGGGAGCCATCACTCCCACGGCCAGGGCCAGACAGAGATTGCCCCCGATCGTAGCCAGGTGGGTCACCTTAAAGGACGCGGCCAGGGCCGACACAGCCTGGGAAAACAACCGGGTGGCCTGCCAGGAGGGTGGCCAGGGGTAGCTGGTTAACTGAGTCAGGGAACAGGTTGCGCCAATGCCAATGCGTTCTGGTTCTGGTTCAATCTCCTGCCAGTTCAGGGCTTCCAGGTCTACCAGCGTATGGAGGTGGGGTTGGGGTTCTGAAAACAGCCAGGTGCCTCCTGCTAACCAGGCATGGTGGGCATCCCAGGTCTTAATGGTAGTAAAATCATGCGGTCGAAGATAGGTTTCAACCCGGTGCAAATCCATGGGCAACCCGTAACAATAAATTGGGGCAACTCGGGTGAAGAGGTAGTAACCCCGATCGCCCCTTCTGTCCCTCGAATAGTATCCAATAAAAAGTCTGGAGCCGCCCGGGCTAAATGGAATTTGCCTCTGCCAGAAAGATATTCGTATGATAAGACAGGCACACCTTCTCCTGGTCATCTTTCCAGGTCTGATGCAGTTCGGTTAAGCAGGTGACTAACTGCTCAAACCCAGGGCCTTCCCGGGGCAGGTAAGAAGTACTGGTAGCCCGCCCAATCAACCCCGATAAATTTAATTCCTGGCGATAAACAAAGGTTCGCTGGCGAACCTGGTGAAAAAGTGGGCTGTTCTGGAGCAACTCTAAAGGATTGGTAGCTTGCAGGCGATTTTCTGCGGGATGGTTGCCAGAGGCTTGGCGAATCACCTGGCTATAGGCGGCTGTGAATGGATCCTGGCGATCGCGCTCGTTCCAGACTAAGGCCAGGCGCCCAGAGGGCCGCAGGATGCGGCAGAACTCCCGCAGGGCAGGGTGGGGGTCGCACCAGTGAAAGGCTTGAAAGCAGGTGACCAGATCGACGGAGGCCGGAGGTAGGTCGGTCTGTTCTGCTGTCGCGGTCTGAAAGGTGACGCGAGGATGGAACTGGGCAACCCCTTGCATGGCTAAATTCGGTTCTATAGCCCAGACCTGCAACCCTCGCTCGGCCAGAAGGCGGGAGGAAATGCCGGTACCGGCCCCAATGTCTGCGGCGATCAACTCTGTGGGAGTTTTCAGACCGGCCAGAATCCAGGCGATCGCCGATGCTGGGTAAGAGGGACGAAAGCGAGCGTAATCTGGGGCTCGATTAGAAAATCGAGTCTGGGGTTGCATCTGGTAAAGCGGTACTTCTTGCTCCATAGCTTTTGCCTTGGGCGACCGACTGGCAATGTTCCAGTAGTCTAGATTAAATGTTGTGGCGAATTTTACATAACTGGAGGGTTATCTCTAGTATCTTGAGTATTGGTTTTTACCGTTCAAGTGGTGTGAGGATCTGATGACTAGAACCAATATTCCTTGGAAGGCATTGCTGGGCGCTCCAGCTTATGCCTGGGCAGCATTGCTGGTTTCGGGGATGTCTGCTGGTATCGTACCCGCTGCGATCGCCGCTGAAAATACTCTCAAACTAGGAGCCTCCAGCGTAGTTGCTGCGGCTGATTCCAGTCTGTCGGTAGAAGCTGATCCCGTAGAGCCAGCGGTTTCCAGTGTGGCCAACCTGCAGCAGGTATCGGCTCTGGGTACCGAAGAAGTAGAGCTGAACGGGATGGATCAGGTCACTTCAGTTTCCCAGTTGACCGATGTTAAGCCTACAGACTGGGCTTTTCAGGCACTTCAATCCCTGGTCGAACGGTATGGTTGTATTGTGGGTTATCCCGATCGCACCTTCCGGGGGAACCGGGCCCTCAGTCGCTACGAGTTCGCGGCCGGTGTTAACGCCTGTATGGATCGGATCAATGAACTGATCGAAGCCGGTACCTCTGACCTGGCCAGAAAAGAAGATTTGTTAGCCCTGCAAAAACTGCAGGAAGAATTTGCCGCTGAACTGGCCACCCTGCGGGGTCGGGTAGATGCCCTGGAAGCCCGCACTACCACCCTGGAAAAGCAGCAGTTTTCCACGACTACCAAGTTGAGTGGTCTGGTCTGGTTCAACGTCACTGGCGCTACCGCTTCGGATAATGTTCGGTTTGAAGGGTTGGCGGGTTCTGATCCAGCAAATGGACGCTTTTTGGGTGGCTATCGTGACCCAATAACCGGAACTCCCCTGTCGGCTGTTGTTGATGATCCCGAACCGACCTTTAGCTTTCTCACCTGGTTGACCTTTAATACCTCGTTCACCGGGAAAGATAGCCTGGTCACCCAGTTATCCGCAGGTAACGCTATTTCTCCGGCTAACCAGTATGCATCATCGGGTTTCTTTAACTCCTTTGGTGTTCCGTTCACCGATCAATCCTCCGGTACGGTCAATGGTAGAAGCGATGTCGTGATCCATGACCTGTTCTACAGCTTCCCGGTGGGAGATAATGTCAGGGTGACCGTAGGGCCCCGGGTCAACTACTACCGGCACTTTGACTTTAACCGCTTTACCTTTTTCCTGACCGGAGCCAGTAGCTTCGACTCCATTGGTAGCACTCAGACCAACGCGATCGACCGGGGTTCGGGAGCGGTCATTGAGTGGAACATCAACAAGCAGTTCCGGTTTGCTGCGGCTTACCTGGCTGAAAACACCGAATTCCTGCCCAGTCAGTTTGGCTTTAACACCTCCAGCAATCCCAACTTTGGTTTGTTTGGTGGAACCAATACGGCAACGGCAGAACTAACTTTCTCCCCCTCCAGCAGCTTTAACCTGCGGGCTTCCTACACCCTGTCCCGGATTCAGGCCTACGGCGGTCAGGTGGGTGGGGCGATCGGTGAACCGATTCCCTACGGTTACCTGGATGCTGGCCCGGGCTTTTCCGCCTTCAATGGTTCTCCCTTCCCCGGTGATGGCGGCTTGCAGTATGCTCGGGCCAATACCATTGCCGTCAACTTTGACTGGTTGATCACCCCTGGCTTTGGTATTTTCGGTCGTTATAGCTTTGGTAATACCAACCTGGAGCCGATCGACAAGGCCGTTGATACCCAATCTTTCCAGGTTGGGCTGGGCTTCCCCGATCTGGGTAGAAAAGGCGCTCTGGGGGTCGTTACCTTCATGGCTCCGATGGATATCATTCGGGGTGAGCGGTACTTCTCCTCGGGTTCGGGAGATGGTGGCACGATGTATTCCCTGGAAGCAACTTACTTCTACCCTCTGAACGACAACATCGCCCTGGTACCGGCGTTTTATGCCATCTTCAATGCCAACAACTTTGACAGTAACCCGACGATTTACGTAGGTAATCTGCGGGCTCAGTTTAGCTTCTAGGAGCGTGAAATTAATCACACCCAAAATTAAGTTTCGGGTGTGATTAATGCGTCCCTCTAGGTCCGGCAGTCTGTTGTCGAATTGGTTTCAATCTCTTCTATAGTGGCGTTTAGGGACGAACCCCGGTTCGTCCCTATTTTTATGCCTGGGTTTCCGGTTGAAATCGGGTCGGCGACAGTTGCTCCAGTAAAGGATCGGCCTGGCCTCTGGCCCAACCGGCAAAGCGGCGGGCTAAGGGGGGCACGATCGCCAGAGGGTTACTGAAGCCAGTAAACAGGTATAACCCCGGATGGTCAGGTAGGGTTCCAATCAGGGGGAGTTGATCGGCACTAAAGGCCACCAGACAGTGGTGCCAGGTGCCGGGTATATCTGCCAGGGCCGGTAGCACCCGTCCAACTTCCGCTCGAATCCTGGCTTCGCTATCAGCCCGATCGATGGGGGCATCGGGATCACTCAAAGCCCGGCTCACCTGTCCCAGGCGCAGGCTCCCGTCTAAAAATTGGATGGCTCCCGCGTCTAAAATTGCCGGTGCCAGTTCCTGACCCGGGGTATCCCAGTGGGGATCAAGGGTTGCCTGACTGGAACTGATTTCCAGGTGAAACCGTTGAGTTTCTGCTGGCATGACGAGGGTACGTAACCGCAGGTCAACCCGGGGGGTTTCAATTAACTCGGCATGGGTAAAGTAAGTCCGCACCGGAATTCCAGCCTGTTTCAACAGTTTGCGACTTAAGGCTCCGGCACAGATCACAATATTGTTGCTGGCGTAGCTTGTCTGCCGTCCCTGGACTCCGCTGATCCGATCACCTGTCCGCAATAGCTGAATCACCTCTTCCACTTGCCAGGTACTTCCGTGACGCTGCATCGCCTCAAGGTAGGCCCGGGCCGTTTTGCCAGGGTGGATATGACCATGCTTGACCGTTACAGCCCCAGCAATTGCCCCCGGGTTGAGCAGGGGTTCCAGTTCGCAGGCTGCTTCTACGGTCAGGAGTTGGGGTGGGTCGGCAAACCGGGTGTAAAACTGCTCGATCGCTTCCAGGTTGGCATCGGGAGTGATGGTCAAAATCAGATCCAGTTCGCGATATTCCGTGGAGGCTTCCAGTTCTGCTGTTAACTGGGTATGAAGAGCTTTGCCTTCGACACAGATCTGGCGAGTCAGTTCTGTGGTACCAGCCCAGTAGGCCAGCCCTCCATAACCATAGCGAGTTGCCCCCTGAAGTTGGGAATGGCGCTCTAACAGGAGTACCGAGAAGCCTGCGCGGGTTAGCTCGTAGCTCAGGGCTGCCCCGGTAATTCCTCCACCTACTACAATCCAGTCGTATACTGTCATCCCAGACCCCTTGAGTGATCCGCTGCTGTATGAACAGTGTGCTGCTAAACCAGGTTAAAGGCTCTCAAGATAGCTTAATAAATCTGCCATCTCCTGGGGAGTTGGTTGAAACTGGGGCATGGGAGGAGTTTGTCCACTGATCACCTGCTCGATCAGACGGACTTTTGATTTGCGATCGGAGACTCCCCGTAAGCTGGGCCCAACCTTACCATCGGCGGCAATGCCATGGCAACCCGAGCAATTCATTTGAAAAATCGCATGGCCCTGGACGGAGTTTCCATTCAGAACCAGGACATTTTGGATGTAAGGGTCGCTCGGGCGGAACTGGTAAATTCCCAGGAGGACAAGCAACACAATCACCGCGATCGCGACTATCCCCAGTGCGATTCTCGGAACTAACCCTACGTTTGTTGCAAGCTGATTATCCAAAAGTCTTGAAGGTAAAAAAGTATTGACAGAGAAATTGATGATACCGATGAGTCTGATCTCGGACTTCTATACTTTAAAGCTTCTTTAGATATCTTCGCAATTCCATAGGAAATTCTCAGAATCTTTGGAAGGGTAGGAGGTTGTCTCGGGTCAGGTCTGTTGTTTTGTTCAGGAAGCTAGTACCATGGATGGGAGATAAACCTATAAATCTGCTGAGTCAATAAGGAGATTTAACTTGATCGAACCTATCCTCTCGGGCATTGTGCTTGGCTTGATCCCCATTACCCTGGCCGGGTTATTTGTAGCCGCTTACTTGCAGTACCGTCGCGGTGATCAACTCGGTCTATAGTAGACAGTCTTAATATTTCTGCTTCTAAAGCCCGATCTCAGGTCGGGCTTTAGTCGTTGGGTCTAAGCAGCGAAACTGTCTAGGGCCTGAATAGCCCAGCATTTAGCTCTGGGTGAACCAGATTGTAGGAGAGCAATGTAGCCTTTTACATATTTTGTCAGCTAGAAATAAAAAAATCCGTCGATATCACTCCTTTGGATGATTGAACCCTGGTTGGCCCAAACTCTTTAATGAAACCAATATTTGCTTATATTGCTTAATTGGCGAATTTATTTATGAGTGTACTGGTGCAGCGTTCAGGATTTGAACCCGATCGGGATGCCTTATCTACCGCAGATTCACGAATTTCCTTCTTTCAAACCATTCCCCCGGAGCGTGTGGGGTTAAACGGTGAGTATGACCATAATGGTCTGGCTAAGCGGGTCGAACAACGATTTCGGGAGCAGTTTGCCCGATCGCAGCTGAAAAGTCTGGGTGTCACTCAGCGGGGTAGAGTGGTGGTATTAGCCGGAGAAATATCTGAGCTGGCTCTTTTAGGCCAACTGGTCAGGGTCGCCCTGGAAGTTCCTGGGGCTTCCCATGTAGAGACCTATGGGGTGATGGTCAGAGCGGCAGCTCCTCATCCTCTAGCTGATTGACAATTTCAAATTCCACCCCATAGGTTTCCAGTAAATTACAACTGTAATGGTCAGTGACATTGGTATCACTCAATTCCAGGTTGTAAAAGTCTACCCAGGATTCATCAAAGTAAGGGCCGGCATGCCAGGTGCCTGCTTCCAGCTTGACAAAGCAATTTCCTGGGATCTGGAAAATCTGAATATCTTCCCAGCGAGGAGCCGGGGCTTCTGTCGGTGCCGCCACCCCAAGAAACCATACTCTGCCTTCCAGGGAGCCGAGGCATTGGGTACAGCGCAGGTGGCGCGTAATGGAGTGAAATTTCCGGCCCCGGTTTTCTAACCGCATGATGTAAAAGCGGGGAATGCCAGCCTCGAGTTGCAGCTGGGCATCGTGGGGCCCGTAGGCCTGACCGTCGCTGCTGGCCAGAATTAACTGACCGTAGGGACGGAAAGCTTCGACACTGATGGGTTGGGGCAGGCTGCGCTGCAACCAGTAGGTTTCCATAACACCACCACAATGATTGAGTCGGGAGGAACCTGGGAAATTAAACAGATGTTGGCAGTCTACTATTTTTTCCCTACCCTGGCGACTGGGGGGCCTGGTCTGGGGCCGGCCCTCCTGATGAAAGCAGGAACTCAAGTGGCATACCTGTCTGCAGAGTGACGTTGACCAGTTGTTCTCTCTCTACCATACGAGGCGTGATTGAGAGAATTGTAAGGACGATGGTTATGGTGAAATTGCGTGGAATGGTGCAATCTCTATTGTTGACCCTGGTGGTCAGCCTGATGCTTTTGCTGGGCCTGGCTAGTCCTGGATTGGCGGTGCCTCAATACGACTACGATCGCGGTTCCGATGTCACCCGTGCCAGTGATACGACCTATAAAGGACGGCAGGTATTGCAGCAGAACCCTCAAAAGGGCGGCCCCGAAATTATTAATGGTGGACAAAATCCGGTCGAAAAGCTGGGCAAGCAGGTCGATCGGGCCGTGGATGCCACTAAGGTCAGGACTCGTTCTGCCCAAGAATCTCCGATACAGGAAGCGATTGATAGCGTCAAGGAACAGGTTGAGAACGCCAAAAAGGCTCTGGATTAGGGGGACAATCGCCAGCCATGGGGCAGGTAGTGGGCTGAACAGGCCGTTACTCGACCGGGTGGCGGCGGTTCAGGTATGAATTGATCTGAACTGGCGAAATTTATTTCGTGCCAAACAGACGATCGCCCGCATCTCCCAGCCCCGGTACGATATAGCCATGCTCGTCTAAACCCTGATCGATCGCCGCCGTGAAGATAGGAACCTCGGGATGCTGCTCATGAAAGTTGCTGATTCCTTCGGGGGCGGCGAGCAGGCAGACCAGCTTTAAAGATTTGGGATTACTTTCCTTCAAGCGATGGACAGCTGCGGCGGCGGAATTACCGGTGGCTACCATCGGATCAACCACCAGCATGTCTCGCTCTTCAATGTCGTGGGGAATTTTCAGGTAATACTCAATCGGAACCAGGGTAGTTGGGTCACGGTAGAGCCCGATATGGCCGACTCGTACCGAGGGCATGAGTTGCAACATCCCGTCTAAAATTCCCTGCCCGGCCCGCATGATTGAGACGAGCACCAGTTTTTTTTCTGCCGCCAGAACCGGGGCTTCCATTGGGCCTAAGGGGGTGGTAATCGTCTCATACTTGAGGGGCATATCTCGGGTCACCTCGTAGGCCAGGAGCATACTGACCTCGGTTAACAGGGCCCGAAATTTGGCAGTGCTGGTTTCTGCCCGCCGCATCAGAGTCAGTTTGTGTTGAATCAGGGGATGGTCAATAACAGTCACATTGGCGGTCATGAAAGCCTTCCTTGGTAGCTGCAACTCCCGTTGGACAATGTGCTAACCCGTTCTGGTGTCAGCAGTCCAGACTACTCTACCAGTAGAATCCGATTCGGTTCTACTTCAGGGCAGATACTTTTGTACGACGCTCCAACCGCTCCAGGAAACCGCCAGAAAGGCCAGAAATAGCAGAAGATTCACCCCCAGGTGAAGCTGGCGCATCTGGGGTTTTTCGGGGCTAATTTGCACCGCGCTCCAGGCTGACAAAAACACCAGGTAAACCACCACCAGCCCAGCGGGTAGATGCCAGGAATGGCCCAGGCTCCCGTAATGCCCCAGGGTACCAACGATGCCGATCGCCAGTAGCAGCAGCACCAGCAGCACCATGCCAATGCCGGTCAGGAGGTGGGCCGGACGCAACCATTGGGGCCGGGGTTGGCGTTGCTGGCGGGTAAAAAATATCCAGCCACCCGAGAGAGCCAAAAGCAGATAGGCGGCCAGGGAAAACCCCATGGCCCAGGCGGCTATTTTCCACAGCCAGAGGAAGGAAGGCAAGTTCACAATGGTTCTCGAAGTTAGAACGGTTTGAATTCAAGTCAATCTGACTCGGGATGAAGGTCTGACCCCTGACAAGGTTAGGTTTTTCAGAGGAGGAACCACGAGCCTGAGTGCCTCCCTATGGTAGCGGAGGCTCGTTACCCGGAAGTCGGAAACAGGGACATCTGGCCCGTACTCTCCGGGTTATCTGGTTCTGGCCGATCGATCGCTGGCCCCGATGCCAGCTTATGGGCGGCCCGGGTGGTTTCTGGTAAACGGTACCGCGTCGTACAGCGCAGAGTATAGGCGATCGCCGTTTCCAGGCTGACGCGGTGGCCGGGGGAAATATAGAGGGGTTTGGTGCCCGGTCGGGTACGCAGGGCGACCCCAATGGTTTCTCCTCGATGCAGCAGAGGAGCCTGATCTCCCCGGTCATTTCCCGGTTCTTCATGGCGGCCGACCAGACGGGATTTGCCCACCCCGATCGTCGGCATCTGGGTCAGCAGGCCCAGGTGACAGGCGATACCAAATCGGCGGGGATGGGCTATGCCCTGACCATCGCAAAGCAGGAGGTCGGGCAGCAGGGTCAGTTTCTCCAGGGCATCCAGCACCGCCGGGACTTCGCGAAAGGAGAGAAACCCCGGAATATAGGGAAAGGTGGTCGGGCGGCGGGCGATCGCCCGGTCACGCACCTGCAGATCTTCCAGGCTTAAAACGGCCACGGCGGCGCGAGTAATGCTGCCTTCTGATTCAAACCCGACATCGACCCCGGCGACGTAGCGTACCTCGGGCAAGTCATCCTGAGTAACCACTTCTCTCCGTAGTTCCTGTTGAATCGCGGTGGCCGCTTCTGCGGTCAGGCACCATTCATGCCGCTGCTGGATCTGCATCACCCTTCCCTTCCATCCTGGTTCGCCCGTTCTGCTTCTTCATCCTTTCGCTTCCCTCTGGCAGGATCATCAGCATCACGGTAGAGTCAATAGAGAGTATTGTTTCCCCACGCTCGGCGGGAAATGCCGCACTTTCTAAATACTAATGTTGGGTGAATTTCTCAGTGGGCGCTACAAGGTGATCAATGTCCTGGGATCTGGGGGCTTTGGGCATACCTATATTGCCGAAGATACCCAGCGTCCGGGAAATCCCCTTTGTGTCTTAAAGCACCTCACCTTCGACAGCCCCAACTCTACGATTTTGCAGCAGGTGCGGCGATTATTCAGGGCCGAAGCAGAAACCCTGGAGCAACTGGGTAGACATGACCAGATTCCCCAACTATTAGCCTACTTTGAAGTTAATCAAGAATTTTATCTGGTTCAAGAATTTGTTGCAGGTCGTCCTCTGAGTGTTGAGCTGGCCAAGCAGGGGCGGTTCTCTGAAGTTCAGGCGATCGCCCTGCTAGAAGATGTTTTGGGCATTCTAGAGTATGTTCATGCCCAGGGCGTGATCCATCGCGATATCAAACCCGATAATCTGATCCGGCGTCATGGTGATAACCGGTTTGTGTTAATTGATTTTGGCGCGGTCAAAACCATCCGTACCACGATTAGCGAGACGACCGGGGAAACGAACATGAGTATCCCCATCTACACCTCCGGCTATGCCGCCAGTGAACACTGTCTGGGCAAGCCGCAATTCAGCAGCGATCTCTATTCCCTCGGAATGGTGGCCATCCAGACCCTGAGCGGAATGCGGCCTTCCCAGCTACCGCAGGATTTCCATACTTCCGAGATTATCTGGCGAGATCAGGTACAGGTGAGCGAAGGGCTGGGAGCCTTCTTAGAGCGGATGACCCGCTATCACCATAGTCAGCGCTACCAGTCGGCTGCGGAAGCCCTGCAAGCCCTGGCCCAGGTCAAGGCCCAATCGCCTACGATGATGGCCGAGCTGGCTGATTCCCAGCGGCCGGAAGTTGAGAAAACAGTCATTCCAGGGAATGATACGGTCCCTCAGCAGTCCCTTCCCCCTCAAGAAACCCTGCCGGTCGATCGTCCTGCTACCAGAACAGTCACCAAATGGCTGGCGATCGTCGGAGGTACTTTGCTGGCCACCGGAGTTCTGGCTCTGGGGGTAAAACAGGCCCCCGGGTGGATTGCTGGTCTCAGGCAGGCCCCGGCTTCTGACTCGCCTCCGGTGGCTACCCTGGCCAATGAACGGATCAGTACCGGAGAAAAGTTGCTGAACCGGTGGCAATCTAATTCTGAGAAGCAGGAAGGCGTGGCCCGCTTTGCTGCCGGAGAGTTTAGTCAGGCCATAGTGGCCCTGGAAGCTGCCCATCGGCAAGAGCCCGATGATCCAGAGACACTGATTTATCTGAATAATGCCCGGATTGGTCAGGGTAGGTTCTACAAACTGGCGGTGGCAGTGCCCCTGGGAGATAGCTTTGGTTCGGCCTTAGAAATTTTGCGGGGGGTGGCCCAGGCCCAAAACTCTGTCAACAGCACTGGGGGGATTAACGGGGTGCCCCTGAAAGTTGCGATTGCCAACGATGACAACCAAGAAGAAACCGCCGAACAACTGGCCCGCACCCTGGCAGGCAACCCGGAGGTACTGGCTGTAGTGGGGCATGGCAGCAGTGATACGACCCTGAAGGCAGCGACGGTATATCAGGCCAATCAGCTACCTATGGTTTCGCCGTTAAGCTCGGCGGTACAACTGTCTGGCTATGGGAACTATATTTTTCGCACCATGCCCAGCGATCGCCTGACGGCAAAAGCTCTGACCAACTATATGCTGACCCGGCTGAAAAAACGGCGAGCCGTTGTCTTTTATAACTCCCAGAGTGCTTACAGCAAGTCCCTCAAAACCGAATTTAAGAATGCCCTGTTCTATAACGGGGTAGAACTGGTGGATGAGTTTGACTTTTCCCGTCCCGACTTTGTCTCCTACGAGAGTGTAGAACGGGCGATCGCCCAACAGGCTGAAGTCATTATGCTGGCTCCCGATAGTAGCGTGGCCCATAAGGGGTTGGAGGTGGTGCAGGTAAACCGCCGCCGCTTGCAATTGCTGGCTGGAGATAGCGTGTCTGCTTCTAAAGTCCTGCGGGTGGCCGGTCAAGAAGCGGTGGGGATGGTTCTGGCCGTTCCGGTAGACCTGTCAGAAGGGGCGTTTCAGCAGCGGGCAGCCCAACTCTGGGGAGCTGGGGCTGCCGTTACCTGGCGTACTGCCCTGGCCTACGATGCGACCCAATCTCTGATTGCCGCCCTGCGCCGGGACCCAACCCGCACTGGCATTCAACGAATCTTACTCTTACCGGATTTTGCAGCTACGGGAGCCGATGGGGCGGTGAAGTTTTTGCCGACCGGCGATCGCCAGGGCCGGGTACAACTGATGACGATCGTCGCTAAACCCTCGGGTAGTAAGGTGCGCTACGAGTTTCAGGCGTTACCCTGAAGCTCGGGGCAACCAGGGCAAAACGGTGGCATGCCTGACATTGGTGTAAATTTAAGATAGAATCCAGGTACTTTGGATTCAGGCAGACAGGCCATTGGCTGGCTTAAAGCCCAAAGTTCTGCTGGAGAGGTGGCAGAGTGGTCGAATGCACTCGACTTGAAATCGAGCAGGTGATGAACCTCGGGGGTTCGAATCCCCCCCTCTCCGTTACCAGGGGCTATTATTTTGAGCCACCTGGCTGTTGTTCAAGCTAGATATAGTCAAGCTAGATATAGGTCAAGCTAGATATAGTTCGTACCAATAAGTTCGCGCTAATAAGTTCGGACTGGATGTTGATTTCACAAAGGGGCAATTTAACCTCTGGCACCTGCCAGATAGCTACATTCTTCCATCCAGTTAAAAATGGTATCTAGCTGGGAGAGGGTGACCAGTCTCTGCTGCCACAGCACCACGGGTAGCCGATCGGGGGTTGCTTCACAGGCCTGAACAACCGATGGAATTGCATCTCCGGGAATGGCCAATTCGGTTTGTAAAAAGCTGATTAGAGAAGTCGTAGAGATGCTCATGGGAAATACCGTTCAAACTCGATACTTCTAGTATTGCCCTGAAAGCCGTTGTCCTCGGTGATACCTTGAGTTCCTCAGTAGTGAGAATTCTCACAATTAAATGTGATTTAAATTACGGTTGCCCGATAAGAAATCACTCTTCAGTCTTGGGCTAGCGTTACTAAGTTGTTGGCTTCATGACACCGGGGCCCTGGAGCCTGTAGTTAACTCCTTGCAACAGGATGGGGCAGTATCGGAGTTAGTAGCCTGAGGCCCCCCGGCCTGAAGTTCCTGTTCTACGATCGCAACATTGTTGTACAGATTAGAGATGATGGTTTGCCCCCGCTGGGTGGCTTCCAGGTAATAGAGCGCCTGCCGCACATAGCTCTGGACAACATGATAAAAGAAATGCGGGTAGCTGGCCCGTAGATCGCCGGGGTGGCGGTAGCCCAGGGCTTGATTGGTTCCTACTTCGGCAAATTCGTAGAACAGGGCCGGAATCTTTTCCAGATAGCGGGGGTCGCTCAGCTGGCCGAGCAAGTCGGCGGCTCGCGTTAACCCACCATAGCTGGCTGTTTCCTGATAGAACGGCTCCGCCGGAACCGGGAAACGAGTCAACTCAATGTTGTTCTGGATCACGGCCAGATCCAGCAGGGGTTGGCCCAAAAAGGTTTCTGCCACAAACCGTTTTCCCCGATCGATATGGTAAGCCGTCAGGCTGGCATCGGTGGCCCCGGCCTCGATCACCACAGCAGTTTGATGGGTGCCTGTGCTGTAAGACCGCAGGGCCGGTTTGTCCTGACTGCACGCACCTTTGACATAACCAATGTCGTGGCAGAGTAAGGAAACAATGAAGTGGGCCCAGTCGCGGCACGATACATTCCCTTCCCGCAACTGCTTGCCCCGTAGAATTTCTTGCCCCACCAGAGTGACCAGGACTGTGTGTTCCAGATTGTGATAAAGCGCATCACTGCCGGCGATCGTCCTCAGGGTAGTCATGGCTACGTGGTTGATCAATTCCAGGTACGCCGGCTTCAAGTCACCGTAGGTGCCACGGTAGCCAGTCTGCAGTTGCTTGATACAGGTGTGAATGAGGTCAGTTGCAGGATTAAACATCACAGTAGTCTCCTCTGGTAGAGCTAATTAGGGGGTAAGGATTAGCAGGAGCCATTCAGTCGTTTGCATTGCATCCCTGGGCTTTTCGGTTGCTGGGAAATGACAGAAGTTCAAGCTGAATCTGTCAATAGCTTTGCCGAAAATTTATCAACTGAGAACCAGAAAAATTCACAACATTCACATTCTATTTGGTGATCTTAATCAATTTCTTCTGTGACTATAGAACCTCATAAAACCCCAATACTGGAAAACCGATAAAACCTCATAAAACCTCATGATATCTGATTTAATTTAAACTTTTGCTTGTCAATTACTGAATTTCTATGTAATAGATACTGCTTAGTAATACTGAAAAATTCCTTGGGATCAGGAGTATCTCGGCGGAAAAGTTAAATTTTTCTAATAAAGGCTTGAATCGCCTTTCCGTGGAGATTCCCGGGATTTGTCGGCTCTTTTGAAAGGGCAGGGAGATGGTTTGTCCAGGGCTAACAGTCGATTTTTTGTAGCTTCTAATACATTTTTCTTTTGACCGTTGTAACAAAGGTGTCTCTGAATTTGATAGAGCTAACGATTGATTTAAATGAGGGGTTAAATGTGATTTAGATCAAAAAAATATAAATTTCTCAAACTACAATTAATTCATCAGGGTGAAATTGTTTCTGAGATCTATTTGAATTGTTCTAACTTCAAGAATTACAAATTCTCGACTGGAGTAAGTTTTTTGCTCCACCTACTAGGATGCTTTTCTATAACAAGATGGATACACGAGAAGCGCTGGAATTTGTCGATCACCTGGTATTTGACCACACTGGTAGACACCTCAGTGACCTGGAGCGGCAGGTGTTTTCTGGTTCCTGGCAGGGGTTGACCTACGAAGAGATTTACCCAACTAACCCAGAGTATGTAGAAAAATATGTGGGCTACAAACTCTGGCAAAAGTTATCTCTTGTCTGTGGTGAAAAGGTCACCAAAAAGCAAATTCGGGGGGCTTTAGAGCGGATATTGCAGCGTCAGAAAATGGCCAGTTTTGCCGTTGCCTCGCCCCGGGCTCCAGTGAAACGGGTCTTTATCAGCCATCGGTTGCAGGAACCCGATCGCAGTCTGGCTAAACAGTTTTATGACGCGATCGTGGCTTCCGGCCATGGTGCCTTTATGGCCAATACCCTGCCCGAATCTCTGCTAAATCAGGACTGGTTGACCCAGATGGAGCAGAATTTGCAACGGTGTGACTACTTCTTGTTACTCCTGTCTCCCCAGGCGGCGGTGAGTGAAATGGTAATTGAAGAGTTAGACCGGGCCCGGCGGCTGACCCATGGTCATCACGATAAACGACCGATCGTTCTGCCGATTCGGGTCAATTGCTTACCCCATGTGCTGTTGAACCATGATCTGCGTAGTTATCTACAAGATATTCCACAACGGGAATGGTATTCCTCCTTGGATACCCCGGGGTTAGTAGAAGCGGTTCTCAACTGTATTAATGGCACCGCTCCCTGGGATGGTGACTCACCTCCTAAGGCAGCTTCCACGGTAGTTCCGGTGGCGGCGGTGCCCCTGGCAACCCTGCCTTCCCCCTCCCCCGTGGCTGACCCAGAGTTGCCCCAGGGCCAGGTGCGGTTAGACTCGGCCTTTTATGTCGATCGCACGCCCTACGAAGCTCAGTGCTACCGAGAAATTCTCCAACCCGGTACCCTGATTCGGATCAAGGCTCCCCGCCAGATGGGCAAAACCTCCCTGATGTCTCGCATTCTTTCCCAGGCCAGGGAACAGGGCTACCGGACGGTGCCCCTGAGTTTTCAGCATGCGGATCTGAGTGTGTTTGCCAGTCTGAATGACCTGTTGCAATGGTTCTGTGGCCGGGTTGCCCGCAAGTTACGGGCCACTCGCTCGATCGACGACTACTGGACTGACACCTACGGCAGCAAAGACAACTGCACTATGTACTTTGAAGATTGTCTGCTATCGGAGGTAGAAAGTCCCCTGGTACTGGGCTTAGATGAAATCGATCGAATCTTTCAGCATCCCAAGATTGCCGATGATTTTTTTGGCCTGCTGCGGGCCTGGTACGAAGAAGCGGGCTATGGAGATGGCGACAGTAGTCTCTGGGAAAAGCTGCGCCTGGTAATTGTGCATTCGACTGAGGTTTATATTCCTCTGGATGTGAACCAGTCACCCTTTAATGTCGGCCTGCCAATCGAGTTATCTGAGTTTAATGCCGAGCAGGTGTTTGACCTGACTCAACGCCACCGCCTCGACTGGACGATGGCCGAGGTAGAGCAATTGATGGCGATCGTCGGTGGCCATCCCTACCTGGTCCGTCTGGCTCTCTACCATCTGGCCCAGCAGCATCTTTCCCTGGCCCAACTGCTAGAGATTGCCCCAACGGAAGCTGGTATTTACGGTGATCACCTGCGCCGCCACCTCTGGAACCTGAAACAACATCCGGAGCTGGCCAATGCCTTCAGCCGGGTCGTGAATAGTCCCAGCCCGGTGGAACTGGATTCGGTTCTGGCGTTCAAACTCCATAGTTTGGGTCTGGTTCATCTCCAGGGCAATGAAGTCATGGCTCGGTTTGAACTGTATCGCCAATACTTCCAGGAACGTTTGTAGTTTCCCTTTAGCTTGCTTCAGGTTTTCTTGCCCCCGCATCTTCCACTCACTCTACACCCATGTCTTCATTTACCTATAAAGTTGGTGGCCATCTCCCCCTAGATGCTCCCAGTTACGTGGTTCGGCAGGCAGACCATGATCTGTACGAAGGTCTAAAAGCCGGGGAATTTTGCTATGTCTTGAATTCTCGCCAGATGGGCAAAACCAGCCTGCGGGTACGCACCATGTACCGCCTCCAGGCCGAAGGGGTAACGGGGGTGGCGATCGACCTGAATAAAATTGGGAGCCAGGAAATCACTCCCAACCAGTGGTATGCCGGTTTGATGCGGAAGTTGGTCACCGGGTTTCGCCTGCCGATCGACCTCCATTCCTGGTTGCGGGAGCGCGATTATCTGCCACCGGTGCAACGGCTGAGTGAGTTGATCGAGCAGGTTTTGCTGGAGACGGTGCAGGAGCGGATTGTGGTGTTCATCGATGAAATTGACAGTACTCTCAGTCTCAACTTTCGCACCGAAGACTTTTTTGCCTTCATCCGGGCCTGTAATGAATACGATCGCCTCACCTTTGCTCTGCTGGGAGTGGCCACGCCTTCCGATCTGATTCAGGATAAGAACCGGACTCCGTTTAATATTGGGCGGGCGATCGAACTGAATGGGTTTCAGTTATCGGAAGCTCAGCCCCTGGTAGAAGGGCTGGCTACCACGGTGAAGCAGCCCTGGGCTACCCTGGAGGCCATTTTAGATTGGACGGGGGGACAACCCTTTTTGACCCAAAAGCTGTGCAAGTTGATTGTCACGGCCAATGCCTCGATTCCCCTGGGGCAGGAGGCCACCTGGGTCGAACAGGTGGTGCGATCTCACCTGATGGACAACTGGGAGGCCAGTGATGAACCACCCCACCTGAAGGCGATTCGCGATCGCCTGATCCGAATTGGGCAGCGGGGCCGGAGTTTGCTGGATGCCTACCAGCAGGTTTTAGACCAGGGAGAAATCGCCGCCACCGATACGCCAGAACAAATGGAACTGCGGTTGTCGGGGTTGATTATTAAGCAGGCAGGTCGTTTGCGGGTCAGTAACCGGATTTATCGTACTGTCTTCAATCGCAACTGGGTGATCAAGGCTTTAACTGACCTGCAGGCAGACTTCATGCAAATCGTGGCCAGTCAGGAGCAAAAACTGCTCTCCATGCTGAGTGTCATGGAAGGGAAGGACTTTGCCGATATTCTCTACGAGATTCTCGGGTCGATTACCCTGCGCCTGGGGCAACTGTTGCATGTCGATCGCACCACCATCTTTTTTATTGACGAAGAAAAAAGTAATATCTGGTCGATCATTGCTCACCATGAGCGGGCCGATAACCCAGAAATTCAGATCATTTCCAACCAGGGCATCGCTGCTACGGTCACCAACATCAAAACGATCGTCAACCTGGCTTTAGATACGGAAGCCAACCAGCCATCGCAGGATATCGAGCAAAGTAATTTTTACCAGATTTATAACGAACTCACCTTTCCCTTAACCATCGGACAGGACAAACTGGTGGCCGTAGTTCAACTGGTGAATAAGCTCAAACGGTCTTCCCATCCCCATGTTTCCCTGCCAGAACGAATTCATCCCCAGGGATTTACCCAGTCTGACCAGCGGCAGTTAGCCGAGTATGCTCCGGCTATCCTACGCATCCTGGTTCGCTGTCAGGACTGCTACAAGCTGACCCAGCGCCTCCAGGTGTCAGAAGCGTTAACAGAAGCCACCCGATCGATTTCCCAGAGTAGTCTGGACTCGACGGAAATTATTGGGCGGGTGATGGAAGCGGCAAAAAAGTTAATGAATGCCGATCGCACCACCCTCTGGCTGATTGACCACGAACGGCAAGAACTCTGGACGCAAATTCCCTTTGGCGATGGATCGTTTAAGGAATTGCGGATTCTGGTCGGGCAGGGCTTTGCCGGTAAGGTGGCAGAAACTGGCGAATCCCTCAACATTGGCTTTGATCTGTACGACCACCCCGATTCGGCCACGGCTCAGGCGACGGATCAAAAAACTGGCTATCGCACCTGTAGTCTGCTCTGTATGCCTGTCTGGAGCCCCGATGGCGAATTGCTGGGGGTGACCCAACTGGTGAACAAACGCCGCCAGGGCGAGTTTCCTCCCTACGACCCGACGACCTGGCCCCAGGCCCCCGAATGCTTCCAGGCCAGCTTTGATAGCAACAGCGAGAAGTATATGCAGATCTTCAACTCTCAGGTGGGGGTGGCGGTGCATAACGCCAGACAGTATGCCGCCGTTAAGCAGCAGGCGGAAAGTCATCCCCAGAGCGTGGTGCTGCAAACCCTCTCAATGCTGAATCAGGTGATGGATAACCAGGGGTTTGACGACATTCTGGATACCACCCTGCGATCGATCACTCTGAAACTGGGAAAATCCCTCCAGGCCGATCGCACCACGATCTTTTTGCTGGATGAAGAACGCAACGAATTCTGGTCCCTGGTGGCCGATACCGCGGATAGCGATCGTTCCCTTGAGATTCGGGTGCCGGCCAGTCGGGGGATTGTCGGAGAAGTGGCCCGCACCAAACAAACCCTGAATATCCCTTACGATTTTTACGATGACCCCCGATCGGCCACAGCCCAGGAGCAGGATCGGCGTAACCACTACCGTACCTACACAATGCTGGCCATGCCCCTTTTGAATCGCCAGGGGGAAGTGATTGCGGTGATTCAGTTAATCAATAAACTGACCCCCGATCAAAACTCTGGGGCTGACCTGGCCACCAGAATTGACCCGCAGGGCTTTACGGCGGCGGACGAACGTCAGTTTGCGGCCAATGCTCCCTTAATTCAGATGATTCTGGAAAGTTTTTGCTCGTACCACAAGACGGCTCGGGGGCAGCGGGTGGCGGCGGCTCTGATGGCTGCTACTCGCTCGGTCAGCCAGAGTAGCCTGGAGCCGGAGGAAATTTTGGTGCGGGTGATGGAATCGGCTAAGGAACTGATGAATGCCGATCGCAGTACCCTCTGGCTCCTCGATCGAGATACCCAGGAGCTATGGACCAGGATTTTGTTTCAGGATGGTTCAAAGCGGGAGTTACGGGTCAGAGTCGGGGAAGGCTATGCGGGCAAGGTGGCAGAAACCGGCAAGGTTTTAAATATTCCCTTTGACCTGTACGATCACCCCGATTCGGAAACGGCCCGCCACACCGACCAGAAAAGCGGCTACCGCACCTGTAGTCTGCTCTGTGTCCCGGTGATGAACCCGGATGGCGAGTTAATCGGCGTGACCCAACTGGTGAATAAGAAACAGTCAGGGGACGAGACGGAAATTGCTCCGGTCTATGGCCAGGAAATTCCTGACTGTTTTCGGGCCAGCTTTGATGAAACTGACCAGAAGTATATGCAAATTTTTAATAATCAGGCCGGAGTAATCCTGCAAAATGCCGAACTCCTGGAGGCAGTACGGCGGCAGGAACAAACCCTGCGGAAAAACCTGGAGGCATCGAATTAACCCAATAGGATTGCTATATGTCCCAAAACTGGCAAATTATTTCTGGAGTGGTTCAACAAGGCCATGGCATCGCTTCCGGGCAGTCGGTAGATAGTCCCTACCCGGGCGGGAGTATTGCCCTGCAAGTTCCCTGCTTTCAAGCTCTGGGCCTGGATCTGTCCCACTGCTGGTGCGGCACGTTGAACCTGTCGATCGCCCCGCTTCAGTTTGTTATGCAGGCTCCGGCCTATACCTTTCGCCAGGTCGCCTGGACTGCTGCCCACCCTCCAGAAGACTTTTCGTTTTCTGCCTGTCAGGTGATGGTTCGGGCCCAGACCTACGATGGTTTTGTCTACTACCCTCACCCAGAAACCAAGCTCCGCCACTTTCAAGACCCATCAACGCTAGAAATTTTGGCTGTCCCAATTTCCGGGGTTCAGTATGGCGATCGCCTTGAGGTGGCCCTCAACCCTGCAGAAATTCAGATTGTGCACCCTGGCAACTGAGTATTGTCTGGGGTTTCTACAACAGGCTACAAAAAGATCGAGGGAGATCCCTGGAACCTCCCTCGATGCTTTGGCGATTAGTTTGCTTTTGTCAATTGGTCTGACTTAAACGCTGGCGTAAACCTGCTTGTAGTAAGCCTGGTACTCCTCCGAGAGCAGGGGTTGCCACCATTCCCGGTTGGCCAGATACCATTGCACCGTCTGACGCAGACCGCTTTCTACCGTCTGGGCCGGAGTCCAACCCAGTTCTGTCTTGAGTTTGGTAGCATTGATGGCGTAGCGCCGATCGTGGCCGGGACGGTCTTTAACAAAGGTAATCAGCTTGTTAGAGGGGCGCACCGGCAGGTCGGGGGCCAGTTCATCCATCAGGGTGCAGAGCATATTCACCAGGTCAATGTTTTTGACTTCGTTATTGCCACCGACATTGTAGGTTTCTCCCGGTGTGCCCTGGTGGATCACCACATCCAGTGCACTACAATGGTCGCCAACATAGAGCCAGTCCCGAATATTTTGGCCATCTCCATAGACGGGCAGGGGCTTACCCATGAGAATGTTCAGACACATCAGGGGAATCAGCTTTTCCGGGAAGTGGTAAGGCCCGTAGTTGTTGGAGCAGTTGGTGATGATCGTGGGCATTCCATAGGTGTGGAAGTAAGCCCGGGCCAGGTGATCGCTCCCGGCTTTAGAGGCAGAGTAGGGGCTGTTAGGAGCATAGGGAGTCGTCTCTGAAAAAGCCGGATCTTCGGGCCCTAAACTGCCATATACCTCGTCTGTCGAAACATGCAAAAACCGGTAGCTGGCCGGTTGGTTCAGGCTGTTCCAGTACTGGCGGAAAGCTTCCAGCAGGGTGAAAGTCCCTACGACGTTGGTCTGAACAAAGGCTCCAGGCCCCAAAATCGAGCGATCGACATGGGATTCTGCTGCAAAGTGAGCCACTGTATTGATGGTTTCTTCCTGTAACAGGCTGTCAATCAGGGGCCGATCGCAGATATCCCCCTGGACAAACCGCAGGTTTGCCTGTCCTTCCAGACTGGCCAGATTTTGACGGTTGCCAGCGTAGGTGAGGGCATCCAGCACGATCACCCGATCTCCGGGATATTGCTTGCACCAGTGGTGGACAAAGTTAGAACCGATAAATCCCGCGCCGCCGGTAATCAAAATTGTACGGGGTTCTCTCACTTGAGGCTGCTCCTGAACTGTCATAGTTTTTGCGTCTAAACCTATTTGAGTTGACCTGATCGTTCCGACTCTGGCAAACCCCGCAGGGTGCCAGTTCTATCCCATTACCCCATCTACCATGCCCGACTCTGATACCGCATCCGGTTGTTCAGAGGGACGGAGTAAACTGCGGTAAATTTCTACCATTCTGTCTACCTTGACTTCCCAATCAAACTGGGCCAGAACCCTCTGTCTGCCTGCCTGTCCCATGGCCGATCGCAGTTCTGCCGAATTGGCCAGCCGCACCATCGCCGCTGCCAACCCGGCGATAAACTCTTCCCGGGAGGTGGGTTCAACCAGTACCCCACAGGTCTGATCCAGATAGTCTGCTGGCCCGCCCCAGTTCGTTGCGATCACGGGTACCCCCATCGCCATCGCCTCCAGCACAACCGCCCCACCACACTCTAAAAGGCTGGGCAGGACCATCACTGCTGCCTGTTGCAGGCGGGTGGCACAGTCGGCCTGGGCCAACCAACCGACAAACTGTACGCGATCTCCTAGCTTTAAATCCTCCGCCAGTTGTTCCAGGTGGCCGCGTTCGCTGCCATCGCCGATGATTTCCAGGCGGGCTGGCACCTCCTGCACTACCCGTTGAAAGGCGATCAAGAGCAGATCGACGGCTTTCCAGTCTACCAACCGGCCGACGAACACAAACCGCACCGGTTGGTTGGGGTCTGGGTTGGCTGGTGCTCCCGTGGGTCGCCAGATTGATAGATCGACCCCGTTTTCTACCAGTTCTTCCACTCGTCCCCGAATGCCGTCAGGCAGAGCCTTGCGGGTGCGATCGTTGGCCACCAGCAGGGTCGCTGCCTGACGCTTACCGGGAATCACGGTATTGAGGAAATTGGCAAACCAGCGTCCGGCTCCCAGGGAGACATTGACAAACCGGCTCTGGAGATGCTGAAACGCGGGGGGATAGTTCATGCCCCCATTCATTGGCCCAATCACCACGGGCACCCCCAGGCCAAACAGCATGGAAGGTTCCTTGGGGGAAACGGGCATGGGTTGGTGAATCACCTGGGGCCGGTGTTCTCGAATCACCCGTTGAATCAGCCGCCGCTGGATGAGCTGGGTCATGACCCGCAGGACAAACCCAAAGGTAAAGTAAGACAACCGTTGGGGGAGCCGCTTTGCCACCTGCCAGACCAGCCGATGCCAGACCGTATCGGGGACGAAGTAAATCCGTTCCCGATCGTGGGGAAACAGGTCTTCTAACTCCTGTCGGGTGCGTTCATGAACCACTAACCAGGCATTGATGCCCCGTTGCCGCAGTACCCGAAAGTAGTGGAGAGGCAGGGCCGCCTCTCCGCCAAATCGGGCCGATGCGTGTTCGGCAACAATCAACACTCGGAGTTCTTGATCAGCCATAGGTGCAGAGGGTAGCAAGTCGATTGCTTTCAGAACATTCAGTTAGAACCAAACAGGCGGTAGTATCCCAATTTCCGTAACCACCCTTTAAAGCGTTGTTCGCTCTCGTACTGGTCACGGGTGTACTCCACAAAGGGGGTTACCCGCGAAGGCTGGCTCAGGTCATTGTTAATTCCGGTCAACACGCCCTTATCGCAGGCTTCTTTCACCCACCATTTAGACACCCCACAGGCGTGGAAACATTTGGCCGCTCCCAGGTTGTCCAGTTTGAGGATCTGGGTGCCGGGAATGCCCAGCTTGATCAAAATCCGTTTGAGCTGGGTGCGGTGCCAGCAATGCCAGCGGGTCGGGTCAAGATAGCCTCCGCCAAACTTCATGGCCATGGCAGACCAGACGATCGCCTCCACATGCATGAACCGGGGAATGTCTTTACCCCCCAACTGCCCGACAAACCAGTTGAACCATTCCAGGTCGAGCGGCTTGCGGATTTGGGCCACCCCGATGTCTACATGGTGGGCCAGTTTGCTGACGGAGAAAGCCGCCCGGACTGACTCTGGCGGCAGCAGACAACTGGGCCGCTGCCACATCAGGAGCAGGCTTTTTTCGGGGGTTGTCTCAAAGGCGAACTGGTTGGGAAAGTAGAGGTCAGGATCGAGAATGATCATTTCCTCCCCATCCCGGGTAAACAGCAGGGGATCGGTGAGTTTGCGCCAGCAGGGGTGGCCAAAGCGAAACTGTTTGAGATGCTCAAACTGGTGAAACTGTTCTTCCGCCTGGGCATCGGCTTCTGGCTGGTCAATCACCTGCCACTTATGTTGCTGGGGATTTTCCAGGCGCATCACGGTCTGGACGATCGCCTGTTTATCTTCAGGTGAATCGGTAATTAACTTGACATCCAGGGCTTCTAAACTGTTGTTAAACAGGCTATCCACACAGCGTTCGGCGTAGGGCAGAGCCTTGGCCGACAGAATGATAAAGACCCGCCTGGGTGTCTGAGTTGAAGGCTGAGTTTGGGCAGAAAAGGTCATCGTGATACCAATCAGGCTAGTTCAATTTGACAATCATCGCCAATCATAAAGCGCAGGGCTTTAGGCCGCTGGGGGGCAGGCTTGAGTTGAGCCCGTTGCCCGATCACACTATCGACGATGCGCTGATGAATTCCGGCAATTTTGGCTCCCTGCAAAATGACGCTGTGCTCCAGATCGACATCTACCAGCGTCACCTGGTCGGCAATACTGCTGTAAGGCCCAATAAAGCAGTTTTCCAGATGGCAATCGCTGCCGATCGTCACGGGACCACGCACAGTGCAGTTGATTAACTTGGAGCCAGTCCCAATCTGTACCCGCCCAAACACCTGGCTCTGGGCATCTAACTCACCGCAGATATCGGGCTTCAAACAACTGTCTAAAATAATCTGGTTCGCTTCCAGCAGGTCATCCTTTTTACCGGTGTCGAGCCACCAGCCTTCAATCTGGCGGGCTTCCACATGCTCCTGGTGGTCAATCAAATTCTGGATCGCGTCGGTAATCTCCAGTTCGCCCCGGGGAGAGGGCTGAATCCGGCCGATCGCAGCGTGGATGGTGTTGGCAAAGAAGTAAATCCCTACCAGAGCCAGGTTGGAAGGTGGGTTTTTGGGTTTTTCCACCAACCGGGTTACCCGCCCCTGGGTATCTACTTCCGCTACCCCAAAGGCCGTTGGATTGGGTACCGGACGGAGCAGAATCAGAGCATCCATGTTCTGATCTTTGAAGCTATTTAAGAACCCATTCAAATCGCTCTGAATCAGGTTATCGCCCAGGTACATGACAAACGGCGCATCCCCCAAAAAGGGTTGGGCAATCTTCACGGCATGGGCCAGCCCCGCCGGTTGCTCCTGCAAGATATAGGTGATATTGGCTCCAAAACGCTCTCCATTGCCGGTTTTAGCCTTCACCTCTTCGCCGGTTTCTGGACTGATAATGATCCCAATCTCGGTGATTCCGGCGGCCACAATGGCTTCGATACCGTACCAGAGAATTGGCTTATTAGCGACGGGAACCAGTTGCTTTGCCCCGGTATAGGTGAGAGGTCTGAGTCTTGTACCCTTACCGCCACTGAGAATAATTGCTTTCATAGAAAAAATTAGGTGAGTAAGTGAGCGTTACTGAAACACATCGGCTGCTTCGAGGGGTTTCCCGGCCTGATCTTTCGCAGACAAAATCGGAGGTTCGGTTAATTGCCAATCAATCCCTACACCAGGGTCGTTCCAGAGTAACGATCGATCGTGCTGGGGGGCATAAAAATCCGTTGCTTTGTACAACACATCGGCGGTATCAGACAACACCAGAAAGCCATGGGCAAACCCGGGAGGAACCCAAAACATCCGTTTGTTTTCGGCACTGAGGACACAACTGACCCATTGCCCAAAGGTGGGAGAACTCTTGCGTAGATCCACCGCGACATCTAAAATCGCTCCCACGACGGCCCGGATCAGTTTGCCCTGAGGTTGTTGAATTTGATAGTGCATCCCCCGCAGCACATTCTTCACGGAGCGGGAGTGGTTATCCTGGACAAACTTAACCTGCAAGCCAGTTTTTTCAGCAAATACCTGCTCGTTATAACTTTCCATAAAAAAGCCACGCTCATCTCCAAAAACGCGCGGCTCCAGGATCAGTACTTCAGGAATTTCTGTGGGCAAAACATTCATTCCAGGTTCCTCATTCAGATGCAATTGGGTAAGACCGGAGGGGAAAAAGATGATGCAACTTCAGCCTGACTTTGGATAGTGATTGGGGAATGGCAACCGTAGAATTCCCACAGAATTACCTGATGCAACACCTGGGTTGGATTCAGTAATCAATCAGAGACAGACTGCCAGCGATCGGTCAGAATGGCGAATCACCCATCAACAGCTTTCCAGAACTCAGGCGAACAACATTAGCTTTTCTTAATCCCAAGGACTGTAAGTCTTTATAGCCTGTTGCTGTAACAAACTCCAAGAAATCCTCCCGATCTTCACCAAAAAATGAAGTGACGGATCCGGGGACCTGCGGACTGAACTGCCTCAATTTGCAGCAAATCTTGACTCAGTCAGGGTTCAGGCAGGGTTCTGGAACAATGTAGAGAAATGTTAAATCGATGAAGTTTTGGGTAACCCTGCTGTTGCGCTGGAGAAGCAACGGGCTAGAGATCGCCGTTGGTTCCTCTATCTAAAGCAGCAAAAAAGCAATGTTATTTCAGGAACAACTCAATACCCTCGATAGTGTAGCTCCCACTACGAAACCTCTAAAGTGAAGGCTATTCATGAATTTTGAGGAAACCAGTTATGGATAATCAGAAGCCTAAGGAAATTATTGTTAATGATACGAGTGATTCTCACCGGAATGTTGTTCCCGATTCGGAAGAGCGGGTAGAGATGGATACCTACGATCGCGGGATTGTTCCCGCTGAAACGGCAGCCCGTAAAGAGCGGGAAGGAGAACTCTACAAAACCCATCCGACGGAAGTTAGAGAGCAGAACTACCCGACCGATGACCAGACCGATAACGAGAGTATCCATACCACCGATGGCTACACCGTCGATCGGGAAGGACTGCTGAACAACTACGCGATCGAACCGGAAATGTACTATGAAGTACCCGGAGATGCCCGTAAGCAAAATGCCGAGCAACAGGCCCAGCGCACTCAGGAACTGGAAGCTGTCAACCAGTCGAGTAGCGGCCGCTTGACGGAAGAGGGCGACCAGCGAGATCGGGGCCCCGGCATCGTTTAAGGATTGGAATTTAGTAAAATCCGGCCTTAATGTTTAAAAGCGCGGCTCTGCCGCGCTTTTAAACATTAAAACCTTGGAGTTGATGAATTAGGCATCCTAAGGGATGGGAATGGAACTGAGTAACCGTTCAATCACCACCTTCGATCGCCGACCACTAGCGGGAATCATCCGGTGGGCCAGGACATGGGGAGCCAGGTATTTGATATCATCGGGCAGCACGTAATCTCGATCGTCTAAGTAGGCGAGGGCCTGGGCCGCCCGGTAGAGAGCCACCGTTCCTCTGGGACTGATCCCCAGACTGACCTCTTCATCGCCGCGAGTCGCCCGGACGATCGTAATAATGTATTGCTGTAGGGAAGGATCTACCCTGACCAGGGAACTGAGGCGTTGGAGTTCCTGTACCTCTTCTAAAGAAATGCAAGGTTTTAATTCCCCAAACACGGCCCCGGCTTGCAGGCGTTGCAACATTTGCAATTCTTCTGCTTCCGTTGGGTAGCCCAGGGTCAGGGAGAGCACAAACCGATCCATCTGGGCCTCTGGCAGCGGAAAGGTGCCCTGATACTCGTAGGGGTTTTGGGTCGCAATCACAAAGAACGGACTGGGCACCTGCCGGGTTACACCATCTACCGTTACCTGATGTTCTTCCATCACTTCCAGGAGGGCAGACTGGGTGCGGGGTGTGGCCCGGTTTAGTTCATCCGCCAGTAGCACATTGGCAAATACTGGGCCGGCCATGAACTCGAACTCGCCGGTGCGCTGGTTCCAGATATTGGTTCCCGTGACATCAGTAGGCATCAGGTCGGGAGTACACTGAATGCGTTGAAATTTGCCATCGATCGAGCGGGCCAGGGACTTGGCCAGTAGGGTTTTACCGACACCGGGAGCATCTTCAAGCAGGGTATGGCCCCCCGACAGGAGTGCCACCAGAACGAGTCGGATAGCTTCATGCTTACCCACGATCGCCTGTCCCAAATTTTCCGTCAGTTGTTGAATTCGATCTCTCATGCTGTTGGCTACTTGGGGGTATCGAACCGTCTCTCTAGTGTGCCCGTTTTTGAGCTAGCAGGCACTCCTTCCAGGGTAGCGATAGAGTTAGCAGGTGGCTGCACCATCGTCGGTTGGATCTGGGTTTGACAACGCCGTAGATTCAGATTGCTTGAGTCGGTACCCCTGACTACGGTTTCCCCGACTTCTACGACTGCCTGAAACCTGGTCTTTGGCAGGAGTTACAAAGATTTTTCAAATATTCGCTTCAGGAAAAACCGAAAAATTTCTTATTTTCTTCACATTTCCGAGAAAATCCCCTGTTGCAAATTCACTTTAGGCCTTACACTGCGGTCAACCAGCTAAAGCAAGAAATTCAGGGCAACTTCTTTCAGCGATGACATCTACCTCGATTGGGTACGCTAATACCGCCCGTACTTTGGAATCGTTGAGCAATAAACGGGCAACCGGAGAATTGACTCTGACCAGTGGCGATCGCTACTGGAAGCTTTATTTTTTCCATGGTCGTCTGGTTTACGGCACAGGAAATTTCCATCGCATCCGGCGCTGGCAACGGGCGATCAAGCAGTACTATCCCGATTGCTCCCTCGATCAGGTGCCCCAGATTGAACCCTGGGAGTATCAGCTCCTGAGTCAACAGATCGTGCAAAACCACTTGAGTGTACCCCAGGCCCAGGCGGTGATTCAGGCCAGTTTAGAGGAAGTTTTATTTTCCTGGGTCAGTAACTTAGCCATGACGGCTGATTGGTCAGCCATTCAGCGGTTTTCCTTTCGGAATAATTCGGCCCTCAGCTTGCTGTTGTCTTCGGCTCAAGTAGAACGGGTTTTGCATCGGGCGAAACAACTCTGGAAGCATTGGCAATCTCTGGAGTTAGGGACTCTCAGCCCCTACAACTCACCGATCCTGCGTCAACCACCCCTGGAAGTCCCCGCCGTTCCTGCTTTGCCAGAGCGGCTCGCCCCATTTTTGGCTGGAAACCATACCCTCTGGGATATTGCCACCCATGCCCAGCGTCCGGTGACGACGGTGACCCGTTATCTTTTACCCTGGGTGCAACGGGGCGTGATTACCCTGGAAGATATTCCTGACCTGGCTCTCTGTGATAGCGATAGACCAACAAAAGTTGTAGAACCTGCGACGGCCAGACCCCTGATTGCCTGCATTGACGACAGCCCGACGGTGAGTCAGGTGTTGGCCCATATTTTAGAACCCGCGGGTTACCGGGTTTTGACCATTCAGGAACCCCTTTCTGGAATTGCGACTCTGGTCAAGTACAAACCCGATCTGATCTTTCTCGACCTGGTGATGCCCGATACCAGTGGCTACAATCTCTGTAGCTTTCTCCGGCGGACTCCGGCCTTTCAAAACACGCCTATCATCATTTTGACCAGTCAAGACAGTATTCTGGAACGGACTCGGGCCAAACTGGTTGGTGCTTCTGACTTTTTAGCCAAGCCCCCCGATCCCCAAATCTTGCTGGCTCTGGTGCAAAGCCATTTGCGTTCCGTCATGTCTGTAGACCCCTGAGGTTGATCGGGCTATCCCTGGCTCAGGGAACTGGCTGTCCTGGCGGGGCTGGTTGGGGTTGGGGTTCAGGCTGATTTACGCTGGCCAGGGCCAGAAACCAGCCTAAAAGAATACCGGCTCCACCAAACCGGATCACCTGCCAGAAGGGCTCCCGGAAACTGGCCCAGGACAGCAAGCGGCTTTCTAAGTTAACTTCTAGCTCGTCTAACTGAGCCTGAATCTGTTGGAGTTCGGCGGTTAACTCAGGGGTACGGCCCGATCGCAACTCCTGCTCCAGGCGATCGTGGCGTTCCTGCAGGGTGGCCTGCCGTTGCTGATCCTGTTGTACCTGGGAGTAGCGTTCTTTCAGAGCCTGCAGGGATTCTTCCAGGGTAGCCAGAGCCTGGTCAAAGTCTTGCTCAGAAGCTTCCAGGGGAGTAGAGATAGATGGCTTCTGGGGTTCTTGGGGAGGGGGCTCCTGCGGAGAGTTCATCGCAACGGGAATGATCGCAACAAAGATGGACGACGTGTTAAAGCTAAAAACTAACCTGGCTTCTCAGGGGCGAGAAATCTCAGGTAGTAAAGTAGGGATAGATTGCTCACCTACTTTACCCCAGTTGCCCTATGCCGGATACTTCAGTGCCCACGATCGCGCCAGAAATTAATAAAGCGGAACTTTTAGGCCAGTTGAGTGCGGCCGAACTGGCCCAGTTGCTGCTAGAAAAAATGACGATCAGCGACGGAGATTGGCACCGCTTAAAAGCAAACCGCAATGCCCGGGCCGGAGAGCAGGCCGCTGCTGCCCTGGTATTTCTGTTAAAGAACCAACCGGAAGAGGCCCTGCCTCGACTACAGCAGGCCGTGGGTTGGCTCGATCGCTCCATTTCCGCTCCTCCCTGCCCTTCCCATGGGCATGGCCGGTAAAACGAAGTAAAAGTAATTTCTTGACAACTCATAGTCATTACGAGTACGCTTAATTTAAGCTAAATTCGTAATAAATTGACATATTCGCTCCAGGAGTAAGGCTATGCTGTCCAATCGAGAAGGCCAATCGGTACCCAATGTCACCTTTCGGATTCGCAAAGATAATGAGTGGGTCAACATCACGACGGATGACCTGTTCAAAGGCAAAACAGTTGTAGTCTTTTCTTTGCCGGGGGCTTTCACGCCAACCTGTTCTTCCACCCACTTGCCGGGCTACAACGACCTGGCGGGAGTCTTTCATCAAAACGGGGTCGATGATATTGTCTGTATTTCGGTGAACGATACCTTTGTCATGAATGAATGGGCTAAGGATCAGGAGGCCGATCACATTACGTTGATTCCCGATGGCAACGGAGAGTTCACCGATGGGATGGGGATGCTGGTCGATAAGTCTGACCTGGGTTTTGGTAAGCGCTCCTGGCGCTACTCCATGCTGGTCAGGGATGGGGTGATCGAGAAGATGTTCATTGAGCCGGAAGAACCCGGTGATCCCTTCAAGGTTTCCGATGCCGAAACCATGCTGGCTTACATCAACCCCGAAGCAGCCAAGCCCAAGTGTGTTTCGTTGTTTACTAAGGTTGGTTGTCCCTTCTGTGCCCGGGCCAAAGAAATGCTGCGGCAGCATGGGATTGCCTACGAAGAAATTATCGTCGGTCAGGATGCAACGACCCGATCGCTGCGGGCTATGAGTGGGGCCGCTACCGTACCCCAGGTGTTTGTTGATGGCAAATTGATTGGCGGGTCAGAAGCTCTGGCCAGCTACCTGGGAGCTGTCTAGTCGCCAGTTATTGTTGTGCCTGCCGCACCGGTTCCTTGAGCAGTAAGGGTTCCGGGTTTTCGGCCACCCACCCCAGCTGAGAGCGAGAGCGTACCTCAAAATGCAGGTGGGATTCCTTAGAACTGGGGCGGCCACTATTGCCAACTTTGCCTAAAAGCTGCCCCCGTTTCACCGCCTGTCCGGCTTTCACACTCACACTGGCCAGCTGGGCGTAGCGGGTTTGCAGGCCCTCAGCGTGGTTGACCACGACCATGCGACCGTAGGCTCCCTGGGTGCCAGCAAAGGCGATCGTGCCATCACCAGCGGCCAGCACTGAAGTACCCGGGGCTGCCGCCAGATCGACCCCGCCATGGAACCCGACCTGACCGGTAAGGGGTAAAATGCCCCAACCGTAACCCAGCAGAACTCCAGACTGGCCAGCTTTTTGAGGCAGGGGATAGCCCACCAGAATCCGCTTGGCCGGTTGGGAGACGGGTTGGTTGGGAGAGGCGACGGGAGACCAGTTGACCCCCGGGACAAAGACGACTTTGGGCGCTGCCTGACAGCCGTTTAGCTCAAACAGAACGTCAGGACGAACTTTGTACTGTTTGGCAATATCGCGCCAGCTCTGGTTGCGCTGCAATTCTACTCGAATACCATTGTAGGGTGGTACCAGAATTGCTGTGCCTGCAGGAGCTTTACCACTCCGCAGAACCGGATTCAGACCCAGCAGGGTGGCCGGGATCAGGTTATACTTCTCGGCGATCGTGGCGATGGTTTCCCCGGGGGCAATTTTGTGTCGTACCAGGCGAGACAATACCGGGGCCGGACAGGTCGTATCCGTCGCCTGCGCCTTCACTGGGGAGACACTTCCCTGCCCTGACAGGGCCGTTACCAGGGTGATCGTCGTAACCGTAAAAGCGCGCCGGATGTTCATGAAGCCCTGTCCTAGGAAAGAATGGCCGCATCCCGGTGGCGATCGTTCTGGATCAAGCTAGAACTGGCCCCTTTCCCAGGATGAGATTTCTATTCTAGACAGTCATTTCTGGCCAGCACGTTAAAGTAAGGTAGAACCTACCAACCGTCATGGCTTTTAGACTATGAAGCTGTCTTTCAAGCAACTGGCCACCTACCTGTCCCTGCTCTCCATTGGTGCGGGAGCCGGAATTCTGGGGAGTCAGTCCTGGTTGAATCAGCGGCAGAGCCGGGTCAGTTACCCCGATGCGCCAGCAATTTTGAAGCCCTATCCCCGGGCTGCCAACCCTGCGACGGCCGGAGAGCCGGGTAGCAACAACTTTATTGCCCTGGCTGCCGAACGGGTGGGGCCAGCAGTGGTGCGGATTGATGCTGCCCGCAAGATTGTGAATGATGTCCCCGATATGTTGCAAAATCCCCTATTTCGCCGGTTTTTTGGGGATGGCATGCCGGTTCCACGAGAGCGGGTAGAACGGGGTACGGGTTCTGGGTTTATTTTGAGCCAGGATGGCCGCTTGCTGACCAATGCCCATGTGGTGGCCGGGGCCGACACCGTGGAAGTCACCCTGAAGGACGGGCGCACCTTTGAAGGGCGGGTGGTCGGTTCAGACCCGGTCACCGATGTGGCGGCGGTCAAAATTGACTCCTCCGGGTTGCCTACGGTACCGATCGGGCAGTCCGATTCCCTGATTCCGGGGCAGTGGGCGATCGCCATTGGCAACCCCTTAGGCTTAGACAACACGGTCACCGCAGGCATTATTAGTGCCACTGGGCGTTCCAGTTCCCAGGTTGGGGTGCCCGATAAACGGGTCAGTTTCATTCAGACCGATGCGGCGATCAATCCCGGTAATTCGGGTGGCCCCTTACTCAACGATCGGGGAGAAGTGATTGGGGTGAATACGGCGATTCGGGCCGATGCCCAGGGGTTAGGATTTGCCATTCCGATCGAGACGGCCCAGCGGGTGGCCAATCAGCTGTTTAGTAAAGGCAAGGTGCAACATCCCTACCTGGGGATTCAGATGGTCGATCTGACAGCCGCCCTGCGAAAGGAAATTAATCAGGATACCGATGCCAAATTAAAGGTGAATCAAGACCAGGGGGTTTTGATCGTGCGGGTGTTTGATAACTCTCCCGCTGCCAGAGCCGGGATTAAACAGGGGGATATTATTCAGAAAATTGATGGCAAAGAGGTTAAAACTGCGGCCGATGTGCAGGCTAAGGTTGAAGCGACGGAGATCGATCGGCCGCTAAAACTAGAAATTAACCGCAGTGGTCAGGTTGTGACAATTCCGGTTAGGCCTGGGGCCTTTCCCACGACCAACTAAGCGAAAGCCCGCCGGTCACCGGCGGGCTCCCATCCCATGCAAGGGTTAAAATCTGAAACCATCGGGCCAACCTGCGTCAATTTTCTGGCAGGCTGGAAAGGGAGGTATCTATCCTCAACTCGAAATAATTTCTTGCATTAATAACGAGCGACTATTACCTGCTTGTTCTGAAGATAAAGGTTGCCTTCTTAAAGGCACTTGCTGCGCCTTTTCAGAAATTTCTAAGCGACAGGTTCGACAAAACCAATAGGTTTTGCCGGCGCGAATGTGGTGTAACAAAATATCAGAACATAAAGGGCAGTTAGCCATTTTTTTATCCAATGATCTTCAGTAGTTTAACTTTCTCAGGCATTGAGTTTTGGAAGTACCATCTGCGGATAGATTCTGCTTGATATGGCTCTTAAAAAAACTTGGGGATCATTTCCAGCAGGGCGATCCCATAGCTGCTTACCCTGGTCAAAAAGCTGTAGTTCAATTGTCGCGTTGCAACCCGAAACAGCCTGTATCTGCAACTACAACTTAAGATAAGTTTATGAGTTACAAATAGTAGCCTGCCAAAATATCGCTGGCTCTCAGGGTGAGTTTTAAGAAAAATTAAGGGTTGACCAGCGTTTTTTCCAGTGGGATGTTGAGCCTCTGGTTGATACTTGTTGTTCTTGTTGTCGTCGTTTCAGAATCGTTTCTGCGTCATCTTGCAAGTCAGGATCGCGGTAGGGAATGGCAGCTTTTGTTTCTAAATGTTCCTGTTCCTGTAACGAAAGAGCTGGTAAATCAATATTGCTAAAACTGGCGATCGTCCCCGGAGATCGCCGACCTACGGGAGCCGTCGAGCCAATCTGGAGGCCTGCCAGGAGGAGGGCGGTACGGACTGAGGCGGCACAGGAGTAGGTGGCTAACCGACCGGCGGGCTTTAAACAGCGGGCAACCAGGGCCAGAAACTCGACCGTCCAGAGTTGGGGGCAATGGGGCGGGGAAAAGGGATCAAGAAAAATTCCATCAAAGGCTGATTCAGCCTGGGTTTGTATGGTTTCGGCCAGGAGTTGTATCTGTTGCCGGGCATCTCCTGGCAGGAGGGTCGCCTGCAGGGTAGAAGTCTCCAACTTCCCGGTATGGGCCAGAGCCACCAGAGCCGTTTGTACAGAACTACTCCAGAGATTGTGCAACTGGAACTTGATCGCCGCCTGGGGAACTGCGCGATCGAGTTCCAGGGCCACCAGTTCGACTCGGCAATCGGGGTTGACTGACCAGATGGTTTCCAGGGCGGCGGCACTGTTGTAGCCCAGGCCGTAGCAGATATCCAGCAACCGCAAATAACCCGTCTGGGCTTTTTGCGCCAATAGGGTTGGCTCGACAAATTTCCCGATCGCTTCCTGGCGGGCTCCGTAGCGGCTATGGAAGGCTTCACCAAATTCTTCCGAAAAGAACGTCCAGGAACCATCGGCGGTGGCCTCTAAGGCCAGATGGGCGAATTCTGCCGGGGTATCTCTGTGCTCTGACTTCATCGCGGTCAATCTCCAGGATTAAGATAAATCTAGCTTTTCTGAGGGTGGGGTTTATGCAAGATAGCGTGGTGTCTGCTGACTGGTTGGCCAACCATCTGGAGGATGCAACGGTGACGATCGTGGATTGTCGGTTTGCCTTGATGCAACCGGATCTGGGGGGGCAACAGTACCAGCAGGGCCATATTCCGGGGGCCTACTACCTGGACTTGAACCGGGATTTATCCAGCCCGGTCGGCTCCCATGGCGGTCGGCATCCTTTACCAGATCTGGCGACCCTGGCCGAAAAACTGGGGAGTATGGGGGTAAGTTCGGCCTCCCCAAAATCTCTGGTTGTGGCTTACGATGATTCCCGCCAGGCGTTTGCTGCCCGTCTCTGGTGGTTGTTGCGCTATCTCGGCCACGATCGAGTCGCCGTCTTAGATGGAGGCTGGTCGGGCTGGCTGGCCGCAGGTTATCCCCAGACCCGGGTAATTCCTGACCCTAAACCGGCCCAGTTTATTCCCCAGGTGCGGGCTGAGTGGGTTCTTGACCTGCCCCAGGTGAAGGCCCGTCAGGGAAAACCGGGCACCGTCCTGGTAGATGCCCGGGAGGGGGAGCGCTATCGGGGAGAACGGGAGCCGATCGATCCGGTAGCCGGCCATATTCCGGGGGCTATCAACTATCCCTGGCAGGACACCACCGACCCTGCAGGAAAGCTGCGATCGCCAGAAGAACAGCGCCAGCGCTGGCAGGATCTGGCTCCCGGCTCGGAAATCGTAGTTTACTGTGGTTCTGGGGTGACGGCCTGTGTCAATCTGTTGTCTCTGGAGTTAGCCGGAATCAGGAATGGCAAACTCTATGCTGGCAGTTGGAGCGACTGGTGTTCCTATGCAGATAATCCGATCGCCCGGGAAGAATCCTGATCGATCCTACTCTCCGCCTGGTTTTTCCCGGGCCAGCTGGTCGATCGCATCTCCTAAGGCCGTGGTCAGGCTCTTGCGGGTCTGGGCATGGTTGGTTTGTTCACTCTTTAAAGCCTGGAGCAATTGCTCCCGTTCTACCAGGGCCGAGAGCAGGCGTTGCTGCAATTCTGCCGGTGGCAGTTGGGCAATCTCTGCCTGTAAGCTGGGTTGGGCCGTGGCTGGATTGGCCGTAGCGAAGGAATGGGTTTCCAGGGTTTGAATGGCTTGTTTCAGATCGGCGATCGTCTGTCGGGCCAGGGCTGCTTCCGTGCGTCGCTGCTGGGCCTCAGTCTCGTAGAGTCGTTGCCAGTTGGCTGCGCTGGCGTAGGCCTGTTCCCGTTCTTGCTGCACTTCAATCAGTTGTTGCTTGAGCGCCTTAATCTCAGCTAACCACTGGCTGACTTCATGGGACATGGGCGATCGCTCCTCTTGTAACGCAGCAGGTTCTAATCCAGCAGAACTAAATATTAAGCAGCCGACTGAGCAGATTGGGGGTAGGCAGAATGATCAGCAGCAGGATGCCCAGGGCCAGTAAGCCCCAGAGATCGCGCTGATTATCTAACTCGGTCACATCATTGAGAGCCGGTTCATCATTCACTGGAATGATAAATAAAAGGATGGCCCACAACAACAAATGGGGCTGGGCAAAAGATAACAGCAGCATCAGCAGGCGGGCTACCTGTCCGATCGCCGCCCCAGTCCGTTGGCCAAACATGGCATGTACCAGATGGCCCCCATCCAGTTGACCGACGGGCATTAGATTAAACGCTGTGACCACAATGCCGAGAAAACCAGCCACCGCAATTGGATGGAGCTTGATGGCGGTTTCGCTGGTCAGGGTGCTGCCCAGGGCGATTTTACTGAGCAGGGCCAGGAGCAACGAGAAGTTGGGATCCACGGCCTGAAAATTAAATAGATCGGGGCGGTTGGGGAGGGGCACAAGATCGGAGTGAGCCAGCCCCCAGAGCAATAGGGGCAGCGCCACAACAAACCCGGCCAGCGGCCCGGCGATCCCCACATCAAATAGGGCCCGACGATGGGGAATTGGCGATTTCAGCCGGATACAGGCCCCAAAAGTGCCAAAGGGGAAAAAGTCGGGGATGGGGGGGAAGGGCAGGAAGTAGGGCAGGGTAGTCAGGATCCGATAGCGCCGGGCTGCCAGATAATGGGCCAATTCATGAATGCCGAGGATGGCCATCAACGACAGGGCATAGGGAATGCCCTTGGTCAGCAGGGTCAGAGAAAGCTCGCCTGAGGCATTGGAGAGTATTTGCCAGGCCAGGGTGGTGGTGAAAAAAGTAGCCAGGAGCAGAGCTGTAGCCAGCCAGGGGCGAGTAATCTTTTCTTTTAACAGACGGGGGTTTTGTTGAGCCTCGGGAACGCTGGTACTGCGGGGATTGGGTACCAGCACAAAAAACGGCTTGCCGTTTGGCCCTTCTTGAAACACAACATAGAACCGATCGGCAAACTTCTCCTGAATATTTTCTGAGATCGTTTGATAGACCACTTCTGACTTACTTCGCATCTGCCCCCGACAGATAACGGCCTGGGGGCGGTACTCGATCGATTGCAGGTAGTAAATCGACCAGGGAAAACAGTTTTGCAAACTGGCTTCTTCCTCTTTGTCGAGGGAACGGGCCATTTCCGGTGGACTCGGTGGCTCTGGTGTAATCCCAGGGTCAGATTCCCCCTCCTGAAGCACTGGAGAGGGATTATTCATCACAGATGGGGACACTCGGCCCCGCTGGATCAAAATCCAGTACAGGAGTAGACAAACCACAAAGGGGATAAAAAATACGGAAGCCGGAGGTCTTGATCCTGTAAACAGCACCCAGCTAATCCAGGTAAAGGCCGGGGCCATGGCTACCAGCCACAACAGCCAGACAGGGGTACGGGTCATGCTGGCGGCCCGCTGCACGATAAAGTAGGTGATTAGTCCCAGGAGGAACAGCAAGGATAACGGGTTCATGGGCCTCGTCTCATTCACGGTGGAGAACCTGCTTCCTGGTAATAGTTGATAGATCACCAGGAACTCAAATTTCTCCGCGCAGTCAGTGTCTAGAACTCACCCAGTTTATAAAGTCAGTGGCTCAAACTACTAATGTAACCTGGAAACTTAAGCCTGATTTGAGAAAAATGTGTTCTCAAAAAAAATGGCTGGCTCCTTCCCTGCTGCGATCGCTCGCTGCTCTAAATCTGTTATGACTCCATTGATTTCGCCTTTGCCCTCCGATTCCGCTGGATCTGCCCCTGGGCTGCCAACGCCGCCAGAGCGTTCGCTGACTGCCAAACGACCCCGTCTGGTATTGAGTGCTGAGACAACTCCCGATCCGATTTTTGCTTTCCCGCCCAACCGCGATACCCTGGGGGGGACGGCCTACCTGATCGCCGCAACGGTCAAAATTCTGGTTGATTGTCCGGCCTGGGACGAAACGACTCAAGCTTTTTTACAGGCCCAGGGAGGAGTAGATTGGCTGGTATTGACCCATCGCGGTGGCATTGGCAAAGTCCGGGAAATTCAACAGGTGTTCAATTGCCAGGTGGCCATTCAAGAGCAAGAAGCCTACCTGCTACCGGGGCTGACGGTGATCCCCTTTCAGCGAGAACTTCAGCTCAGTCCGGCCACGATCGCCCTCTGGACTCCGGGGCATTCCCCCGGTTCTGCCTGTGTTTACCACCAACCCGGTCGGGTTTTGTTTTCCGGCAGGCACCTCTTACCCGATCCCCAGGGACAATTGAAACCCCTGAAAACGGCTAAAACTTTTCACTGGCCCCGCCAGCTCCAGAGTCTTCAAGGGCTGGTAGAGCGGTTTAATTCCGAGTCTCTGCAGTATGTCTGTCCGGGGGCGAATACGGGGTTTCTCCGGGGGCAGTACGCGATCGCCCAACCCTACGAACAACTGGCTAATTTTCGGGCGCAATAGCTCGGGCCTGCTTCCCCAACCAAAAAAAGGGGCACCCCCGGGTACCCCTTCTGATTCAAGATTGAACTCACAAGCAAACCCAATTAGCGAGCGGCGTAACCAACCAGATGCAGAACATCTCGGACAACGCTATAGCCAGCCAGATCCCAGAGCAGATAAGCCAGAAACCCAATCATGGCGAAGCGCCCGTTCCAGAGTTCGGCTTGAGGGTTCCAACCGAACAGAAAGGCGTTCCGGTCTTTGCCATTGTAGGCAGGAGCAGTAACAGGAGTGACGGTGGTAGGAGTTTCCATGATATTTACAAACCTCAACAAACTAGCTGCCCTCACAGTAACGACGAATGCGGGTTGGCTTCTCTATCAGGGGAGGTATTGTGAAGAAATTTAAACTGCCCGGGTCCATTCCTTTACAAAAGGTTAAACAGGCTGTCTCCGTCGATCGAACGGTAGCTGGGACGATTAGATAGGGATAGATTTCGGCCCAGGAAGGGGCAGGCGTAGTTTCTTAGGAGAGCTAGTTGATAGAGAATATCCCCCCTGGGGGAACTGTATAGATGGGCATTGTGGTGGCAATTACGACAACTAGCGTGGTGATTGATATATGCAAATCGGGATTTTGCATTCATTGAGTGGGGCCATGGCATCAAGGGAGATGCCGCTCAGGGATGCGGAACTGTTCGCGATCGCAGAAATTAACCAGGTCGGCGGTATTGCTGGAGAATTGATTGAACCGATCGTGGTAGATGGGGCTTCTGACCCTCAAGAATTTGCCCGTCAGGCCCAACAACTGGTGCATCAGGAAGGCATTACCACGCTCTTTGGCTGTTGGACTTCGGCCAGTCGCAAGGCCGTGTTACCCATTATTGAGGCGGCGGATGCCCTGCTCTGGTATCCCACCCGTTACGAGGGCTTAGAAAGTTCCCGCCATGTGTTTTACGTGGGGGCCTGCCCCAACCAGCAGATTGAACCGGCCCTCAACTGGTTGCAGCAAAACCAGCGACGGTCTATTTATCTTGTTGGTACAGATTACGCCTTTGCCCGCACCGTCAATACGATCGTGCGGGCCCAACTTAAACAGCAGGGCCGTACCATCGCTGGCGAGAGTTATGTGGCGTTTGACTGCCAAGACTTTAGCTCCCTGATCGAGCAGATTCAACGGGCTCAACCAGAGGCCATTTTCAGCACCCTCACCGGCAGTAGTAGTGAAATTTTTTACCGCCAGTTTTATCAGGCTGGGTTAAGGGCCGCAGACCTGCCGATCCTGAGCATCAGCGCAACGGAGGCCGAGCTTCTGGCTATGGGGGAGGTGGCGATCGGCCATTACGCCAGTTGGAGCTATTTTCAGGGCCTGGATACCGTCAATAATCGGTCTTTCTTATCCCGGTTCTGGCAGTTTTGTGGCACCCAATCCTGGATCAGCGACCCCGTAGAGGCGGCCTATACCCAGATGCATTTGTGGCGGCAGGCGGTGGAACTGGCCCAATCCTTTGCCATCGATCGGGTGCGGGTTGCGGCCTACGGCCAATCCTTTGAGGCTCCCAGTGGGTTAGTCAGGATTGCCCCCAACCACCATACCTGCAAACCCTGTCGAATTGGGCAGGTGACCGGGGCCGGTACGATGGAGATTGTCTTTACCAGCGAAACACCAATTTCGCCCTTACCCTGGCTGGGGTTTGAAGCAGCGGATTTCAGCAACTCGACCCTGGCGATCGAACTGCTGGCGGAGGTGTCCCAGGGAATTTGCTATAGCTGCGAGTTAGAGCAGCAGTCACGGCAACTGGAACTGACCCTGGAACAACTCCAGCAGGAAATCTCAGCTCGACAACAGGCCGAAGCCACCCTACAACAACAAATTCAGCAGGCGCTTCTGATCAAACAAATTACCGAAGAACTGCGCCAGAGTCTCGATACCCAGAAGATTTTTCAGATGACTGCCACTCAGGTTGGGCAGGCGTTTCGCGTCAACCGTTGTTTAATCCACGATTACAAAGCCGACCCCCTGCCGCGAATTCCGATCGTAGCCGAATATCGGGAACCGGGGTATGCTTCCCTGGGCCATCTGGAATTTAACGCCACAGACAACTCCTACATGCAGCAATTGTTGCGGCAGAACCAGGCGATCGCCTGCCATGATGTCACAATCGATCCCCTGTTGCAGGATGGGCTGGAGTTGTGCCGTCAACTCCAGGTGAAGTCGAGGATTACGATTCGTACTTCCTACCAGGGCGAAACCAACGGCGTGATTGACCTGCACCAGTGTGATCACCTGCGTACCTGGACAGAGGCCGAAATTGAGTTGCTGGAAGCCGTGGCCAGCCAGGTCGGGGTTGCCCTGGCCCAGGCTAAACTGCTCGACCAGGAAAAACGGCGGCAGGCAGAGCTGACCATTAAAAATCGAGCCCTAGAGCAGGCAAGGCGGGAAGCAGAAGCCGCCAATCTGGCCAAAAGCGAATTCCTGGCGATGATGAGCCACGAAATTCGCACCCCAATGAATGCGGTGATTGGTATGACCAATTTGCTGCTGGATGAGGCCTTAACCCAGCAGCAGCAGGAGTATGTCACGACCATTCGCACCAGTGGTGACACCCTGATCACGATCATTAACGATATTCTGGACTTTTCTAAGATTGAGTCGGGCAAGCTGGAGTTAGAAGCCCGGCCCCTTGATCTCCGTTCCTGCCTGGAAGAAGCCCTCGACCTGCTGGCTCCCCAGGCGGCTATCAAAGACCTGGAGTTAGCCGCCTGGATTGCCCCCACCGTTCCCACGACGATCGCCGGAGATGGTACCCGCCTGCGTCAGATTCTGATTAATTTGCTCAGTAACGCCGTCAAGTTTACCGAGCAGGGAGAGGTGACGGTCAGGGTGACGGCTACCGCCTTACCGCCCGGCAGTCAGGGTAGCGGCGAGGATGGCGATCGCCCCCTCTACGAAATTCAGGTTGCCGTTAAAGATACGGGCATTGGGATTCCTCCCGGCCGCGTCGATCGCCTGTTCAAACCGTTCAGCCAGGTGGATACTTCCATGACCCGCCGTTATGGGGGCACCGGCCTGGGCCTGGTGATCAGTAATCGCCTGTGTCGCCTGATGGGTGGCCGAATGTGGCTGGAAAGTCAGGGGCAGGTGGGGGGAGAACCACCGGCGGATTGGGTTAGCCGCCCTGGGAACGAAAGCAGCCGGGAAGAAATCTTGAAGGGTTTAATGCCCCGGAGTGCCGCTTCCCTGGCCCTGGAGGGGAATGGTGGTTCTACCTTCTATTTCACCCTGGTTGTGCCTGCGCTGGCCCCGGAGGCAGCAGTGGCCGAGAAACCCTTTGCTGCTACCCGGTTGCTGGTCGTAGACGATAACGCTACTGTGCGGCAATCCCTCACCCAGCAGGCAGAAGCCTGGGGGATGCAGGTCTGGTCGGCGGAGTCCAGCACCCAGGCCCTGGAATGGATTACTCGGCCCCGCCGCTTTGAATTGGCTATCATTGATGCCCAGATGCCCGATATTGATGGCCTCAGTCTGGCCAGCTGGATTCGCTCCATGCCCGATTACAGTGACCTGCCGATTATTGTTCTGAATCAGTTTGGTAAGTCTATTCCCAGTGATAAGCAGGCTGTGGTTTCGCTGGCCCTGACTAAACCGGTGAAGCAGGGCAGTTTGCAAGAGGCGATCGTCCGGGTGCTGCAAAATCAGCCTGCGGTGCCTGCTCCGCTGCCGCTGCCCCGGATGCCGGTGCGGTCAGAACCGGAGTCAGTAAGAATTTTGCTGGTAGAAGATATCCCTGTGAATCAGACCGTGGCTCTCAGAATGCTAAAGCGTCTGGGCTATCAGGCGGATGTCGTAGAAAATGGCCAGGAAGCCCTGAATGCCGTGGCTGCAGCATCCTATGATGTCATCTTTATGGATATTCAGATGCCGGGAATGGATGGGTTTGAAGCAACCCGGCAAATTCGGGCCGATCCCCCCCCGATTCGACCCTGGATTATTGCCATGACAGCCTACGCCATGCAGGGCGATCGGGAACGCTGTCTGGGGGCGGGCATGGATGACTATATCAGCAAGCCGATCTCGGCAGATTCCCTGGTGGCGGCTTTTGGGCGATTTCGAGAACATCAGGCCCAGCGGCCTGTGGAAGGCCGGGACGACAGGGATGCCACGCAAATCGCCGGTTTTTCTGACTCAACGGCAAAAACTACGCCAGCGGTTAACCTGCAGGTATTGCACAACTTGAAGGCGATCGGAAACGATGAGGCCGATGGCAGTGATTTGCTGGCGGAAGTGGTAGACAGCTATCTGGAGGATTCTCCCCAACGGTTACAAACTCTGGTAACTGCCATGCACCAGGTTGATGCAAATGGGGTCCACCGGGCTGCCCATGCTCTGCGATCGCTGAGTTCGGCGGTAGGCGCGATTGAACTGCCCCTGCTATGTCAAACCCTGGAAGAAATGGGGCGCAATAACCGGTTAGAGAATGGCGAAGTAATTTTAGCGGCAATTCAAGCAGAATACTTGCGGGTGAATCTGGTGCTTCGGCCCTTCTCCCGGAGGCAGGCATGATCGAAGCCTGGGTCAGGCCAGCAACCATTTTAGTCGTGGATGACGAGAAAACCTTACGTCTGATGCTCTGTCGGGCGATGCAAAGAGAAGGGTATGCCGTGATAGAAGGCACCAGTGCCGAGCAGTGTCTGGCTATCTGTCTGCAACAACGGCCCGATATGGTTCTGCTGGATGCAATCTTACCCGGCATTGATGGGTTTACCTGTTGCGCCCAACTCCACCAGATTTTTGGTCAAGATTGTCCACCGGTTTTGATGATTACCAGCCTGAATGACGAGAGCTCCGTAGACCAGGCCTTTGCTGCGGGGGCCACTGATTATGTCACTAAGCCCATCCATTGGGCGGTGCTGCGTCAACGGGTGCGACGAATTTTGCAGGCTGGTTGGGCGATGGCCGAATTACGTCAGAAAATCGAAGATGAACGGCTGTTGCTAGAGCAACTGGAAATCGTCAACCGGGAACTGGGCCGTCTGGCCTCGATCGATAGCCTGACGCAATTGGCCAACCGCCGCTGTTTTGATCAACACCTGCAACGGGAATGGGATCGTCTGGCCCGGGAGCAGGCTCCTCTTTCCCTGATTCTTCTGGATATTGATTTTTTCAAAAGCTACAACGACACCTACGGCCATCAGCAGGGGGATGAATGCCTGAAACAGGTCGCTCACCTGATTGGCCAGATGATTCGTCGGCCAGCGGATCTGGCAGCCCGCTATGGGGGGGAAGAGTTTGCTGTCATCCTGCCCAATACTTCCCTGGTCGGGGCTATTCATGTAGCGGAGTCAATTCAGGCCGCGGTGAAGGCGGCCACCATTCTCCACCTGGGCTCGGAACCATACCAGCAGGTCACCCTGAGTGGTGGGGTAGCCTGCCAGGTTCCCAGCCCTAAGGACTCCATCAGCCGATTGATCGAGATGGCCGATCAGGCTCTCTATCGGGCCAAGTTACAGGGTCGCAATCGTATCCTGGCCCAGGGGTAAATTGCCTCGGTTGCCGGGGCAACTAATCTGCTCGAAACATCTGAGCCGCCAGGAGTGCCAGGGCTAAGGCTCCTGCTGTGGTTCCGGCAATTTTAACAGCCGGATTGCGATCGAACCAGTCGCTCACACTGGGAATTTCCAGGTTATCGAAGTCGCCATCTACGGTGTTGTACAGATTGATCGGCTCAAATACATTGTTTGGGCTGTCTGCCGATTTAGCTTCCTGGGTCTTCTGACCTTCAAACCCAATCAGCAGTAGCAGAGTATCCATCAACTCAGGAGAAAGCCGCTGCAAAAAGTTGGTGATTTTGCCGATATCGCCTACGATTACATCCCGTTGGGGATGCTCCGCCGCATACAAAATTGCATCGGCTACCAGGTCGGGCTGGTAGTAGGGAGGCAGCCCCGTTGGCTTAACCCCAAGTTTGGTGCGGCCTTTGTTGTAGAAGGGGGTATTGATCACCGCCGGCAAAATATTGGTAACGCTGATCGGTATTCCCTCATGTTTGAGTTCTAAGCGGAGGGCATCGAGAAAGCCTTCGATTCCGTGTTTGGAGGCAGAATAGGCGCTCTGGTAGGGTAGCGATCGGCGGGCTTCGACGGAGGAAATATGAATTAAAGCTCCCCGGCCTTCCCGCTTCAGGTGGGGCAGGGCGGCCATGGCTCCGTAGGCCTGACCATTCAGGTTTACCTCGATGATGCGCTTAAATTCTTCTGGGGTGAGCTGGTCAAAGGTGGCAAATACTGAAACGGCGGCGGCATGGACCCAGGTATCCAGATGGCCATAGCACTCTACAGCCTTATCGGCGATCGCCTTCACCTGATCAAAGTCGGCCACATCGGCCAGGATGGAGATGGCTGTCCCTCCCAGGGATTGAATTTCGCTGATTAAAGAATCCAGACCCGGTTGGCTGCGGGCCGCCACGACTAATTTGGCTCCCCGGCTGGCAAATTGTAGGGCAGTTTTCCGTCCAATTCCACTGGATGCCCCTACAATTGCCACAACCTGCTGGTCGATCGGCTTCAGTTGCATAGCCCTCTCCTGTCGATACTACGAGTCGCTGCGATCTCCAAGACAGCGCATTTGTTAAGTAATGTATCGACGATCGACCAAAGGAAACGTCCTTCCAGAGAGCAGTCCCCTGCTACTTCCCATGGTAGAACTAGCTCTGGGAGGACTGACTGTCCCCCGCCAGGGAAGGCCAGCGGACAGTCAAAATTGTTGAGGGAGCTTCGACAAACCAGCTATGGGCAACTCCCGGTAACCAGAGGGCGTAGTCTCCCTCCTGGTGCAAAACGACTTCCTGTTCCGGGAAGCGCAAGCGAAATTGGCCACGAATCAAAATCGAGAGGGTGGTGGCTTGCTGATTCACGGCCCAGGTGGGACGACCTTCCCCGGGCTCGTAGTTGACCCATTTCAATTCCAGGGTAGAAGTAGCCCGCAGGTCATCCGGAGCTTCAATAAAATGTCCCAGAAACCAACCCCGATAGGCCATCGCTTCCAGACTGGCATTTCCCACCACCACTCCAACGGTCATAGGCCTTGTAATATCGATTCAAACAATTGCAGGGACGGTTTAGACCTCGTCCCTACAACAAATACCACGGCGAACCATCGATTGGTTAGCTGGCCAGTTGCAGACGATCTAGACTGGCGACAGAAGCCTTTAAAGGCTCAACTCGATGGGTTGGTTGTAAAAACTGGCTCACTTCCTGGGGGTCTGACACCAGTTCAAATACCTGATCCAGGCCAGTCAGCTCGAATACGATCTTGAGTTGATCACTGAGAGAGCAGATAAACAACCGACAAGGAGAGTTCTGGACTAACTTCAGTCCTTCAACCAGAACAATCAACTCGGCACTGGCAAGGGAGGCAACATTTTTTAGATCCACCAGAACCGCTTCAGCCCCAGACCCGATCGCCTGTTTAATTTCTAATAGAAACTGAGTCGCCGCAGCATCTCTTAGAGAACTGGAAGGTTGAACAATTCTAATCTTAAATTTCATATGCTACAGCCTTCTAAATCATCAAAATTGCTTACTACGACTTGATAGGATTAAAGCAATCCATACTTAAAAACTGCTACCTGAACTAGTAAAAGCTAATCAGGGAAGCAAGAAATTACTATTTAGTAAAAGCCAGATTTCCGTTTCTCACATCTTCCAGCAGGAAGAAGTATAGAACCCCTGGAAACCAAGTGAAGCGTACCCGCCGATACAGAATTTATTTCAATATCTATAAATAAATTTGATTAATAAATCATTCTTTAAGTTCAAAAACCATAGCGTTTTGAACTTAAAGAACCTGCTTGTTTCCCCTGATAGACCGCTGCTCCCCAGCCCTTAAATGCGTTAGGGCGTAGATTTCACGGTTGGCAATCTAACTCGTTATAATCTTTGGGACGAATGGTAAGTAAGCTTACAGATAGGTTAAATTTGCCGGCAATAAAAGCAGCATTACAATGAATTGTTTGTTAAATCATTGAGATTATCAATGGTTATTCATTCCATTCTTCTATAGAGTTTCGCTACTGCTGGAACCTTTGCAGCCTGAATTACCGCAGTAGGATAACCAGAAAAATAGGCACAGGCAGGTATGGGAAATCGTCAGATCCGGCGGATCTCAACCCTGGTCAGGAAGCGTCTCCGGTAACCAAGCTTAAAAATTATAGAAGCGCTGAATTACCGCGTTATAGTACGGTTCTCACTTTCCACATTTCTGGTTGTCACAGAGGACAGCTCAGATCTACCTGGATAGGAAGTCTGGGCTTGAACACCTCACCATCGCAGCACCAGTACGTTACAGGGACATCTCTTACGGAGACATCATCATGCACCGCTTTGCTTCGGGAGTCGCCGCTCTAACCTTTGCCTTAGGGACTGTATCTGCCACCCTGATGGGCCCATCTCTGCCTGTTTTGGCCCAGGCTTTTGGTCAACAGGATGTAGACCAGGGCAAGTTTATTCTGCTGGCCGCTCCCTATGGCAGTGGAGCCTATCAACTGCTGGTTCTGGAACAACTGTCTGACCAACGGCCCTGCTGGTCAGAACAGGGAGCCAATCCAATCCTGGTTGATCCCTTGCTGACCCAGTTTGATTTCACCGGAATTTGTGCCCGTAGCACAGATAGCAATGGTTACTCTATACGCATGGCTGAGCGGGACTACGGCCTGATTTACCAGATTGGGGTGACCCGGCAGGACAACAATTTACTGCTGGTTGGAATCAACCGTACCAATAGCAAGGCTCCCCCGATCGTTCTGGGGCAAACCAACGGGTTGCCTCCGGCCAATACCTTTGCCAAATTCGAGTTAAGTTCGGGCTGGCGTTTGACTAAGCGAGTGAGCAATGGCAAGGTGGTTGGCCATGTTTACCTCACCAGTGATACGGTTGCGGCTGGGGCTCCGGCTCCCTCGGCATTTCGAGACACCCAGACCCATTGGGCCAGAGACTATATCGATGCCCTGGCAGCCCGCCAGATTATTAGTGGGTTTGCTGAAGATGGAACTTTTCGCCCAGAAGATCCGGTGACCCGGGTGCAATTTGCGGCGATCGTTAACAAAGCCTTTGCCAGTGCCCCCAACAATCGATCGGCGGCCAGTTTTAAGGATATTGCGCCGCAGTTTTGGGGCTTTCAACCGATTCAGGCGGCTTACCAGAAGGGATTCCTATCCGGTTACCCCGACAATACCTTCAAACCTAACCAGCAAATTCCCAGGGTGCAGGTGCTGGTAGCCCTGGCCAGTGGGATGCAGTTGCCAGCGATCGAGGCGACTAATCTTTCTCTATATCAGGATGCCAGCCAGATTCCCGGATGGGCCACCGGGCCGGTAGCGGCGGCAACGGATAAACAAATTGTGGTCAACTATCCCAACGTCAAACAGCTCAATCCCAACCGGGAAGCTACCCGGGCCGAGGTGGCAGCGTTTGTCTACCAGGCCCTGGTGGCAATGGGCGAGTTACCGGCGATTCCCTCCCCTTACATTGCCGTTGGCCAGTAGGGCCGCCGGAGGTGAAGAACTGCTTTTTGCCTTCACTTTGCCAAGTGTAGCTCTCTGCAAAGACTCCTGAAGCAACCTTAAGCTGGCTGAAGCTTGGTCGCAACCTGCGGAATTGAGGGTGATTTAGGCGACAATCTAAAGAGGAGATGACTGCTTGCAGCCATCGATCGCTGCGATCGTGCAACGATACTGACTAAAGATCGTGAGTTGAATAAAACCCGGAACTTAATTTTGAAGTGCCGCGGAGTTGCCCTTCAAAATTAAAAATTTGGGTTCAGTAACTTGTGATCTTGAGGATTGACTAAGGCCAGCTTCGACGGAAGGGAGTTTGATGGATGAAAAAGTTAATTACGGGGCTGCGAGAATTCAAATGCAACTATTTCTCCAGCCATCAAGAGCTGTTTGAGCAACTGTCCCATGGCCAGAAACCAAGGGTTTTGTTTATCACCTGTTCCGATTCCCGAATTGACCCCAACCTGATCACTCAGACAGAAGTGGGCGAGTTGTTTGTGATTCGTAATGCTGGCAATATTATTCCTCCCTTTGGAGCTGCCAATGGTGGGGAAGGAGCCGCCGTCGAGTATGCGATTCATGCCCTGGGGATTGAACAAATTGTGGTCTGTGGTCACTCCCATTGCGGAGCGATGAAAGGGTTGTTGCAACTGGGCAAACTGGAAGAAAAAATGCCCCTGGTCTACGACTGGTTGAAGCATGCCGAAGCAACCCGCCGTCTGGTAGCCGAAAACTACACCGATTACGAGGGGGAAGAACTGCTAGAAATTACGATCGCCGAAAATGTCTTGACCCAGATTGAAAACCTGAAGACCTATCCGGTAATTCACTCCAAACTGTACCAGGGCAAGCTAAAAATTTACGGCTGGATCTATCACATCGAAACCGGTGAAGTGCTAGCCTACGACTCCGAAACCCATACCTATATTTCGCCCCAGAGCCAGATCAGTGAGCTAGAGCGGGGGCAGCCCCAACGATCTGCTCCCTACATCGCAACCAGTGCTCCCCCAATTTCCTGCGACATCCCTTCCAACTCACCGGCCCAGCCCACTCCGGCCAAATCCTCCCAGGGAAATGGCAGCAAGGCCAGCGACGACAGCTACCTCTCGACTCCCTGGTTGACTCCCGAACAGGCCGATCGCATTTATCGCGGCTCTGCGGCTAAACGCTAGTCAGGTTAGGCCCGTTTCCTTTGAACTCAGGGACAGTTGATAGAACTTCCCTGAGTTCTTGCTGCTCTCGCTCACCGTTCCCCTTTGCGAAAGGGCACCATCAGGGCCTTGGGATACCCGGCCTGACGGGACATTACCGTTAATGCCAGGATGCTGAGAATGTAGGGCAGCATGAGAAACACCTGGTAAGGAATCCAGGCTCCAATCTCCTGCTGTAAACGGATTTGCAGGGCATCGAACCCGGCAAATAATAAGGCTCCCAGCAGGGCCTTCAGGGGTTGCCAGGAGGCAAAGATTACCAGGGCAATGCAAATCCAGCCCCGACCATTGATCAGGTTGACAAAAAACGAGTCAAAGGCCGACAGGGTGAGAAACGCTCCGCCGATCGCCATCAGGCCACTGCCTGCTACCACAGCTCCTGTCCGGACAGCGAACACATCAATTCCCTGGGCTTCGGCAGCAGCGGGGTTTTCTCCTACCATCCGTACCGCCAGACCCAGGGGGGTGCGATACAGGACATAGGCGACTACTGCCACAGCCAGCAGACCCAGGTAAGTCAGGGGAGTCTGGGAAAACACCGCCTGCCCCACCAGGGGAATTTGAGACACCAGGGGGATCGGTAGTGGCTGGAAGGGGATGATTTTGGGAGGAGTGGTGACGTTGGGTAACAGCACCCGGTAAAAAAAGTAGGCCAGGTTGGCGGCCAGCAAGGTAATTCCGATGCCCGTCACATGCTGGGATGCTCCGAGATAAACGGTGAACAGGCTGTGCAGCCAGCCAAATACCATCCCTACCACGGCGGCCAGCAATACCCCCATCCAGAGGTTGGCTCCCTGGTAGACCGCTGCCCAACCCACCAGAGCCCCGATCGTCATAATTCCTTCGATGCCCAGGTTCAACACCCCCGCCCGTTCACAGAGCAGTTCTCCCAGGGTGCCCAAGATCAGAGGACTGGCAATTCGCAGGGTTGCGCTCCAGAACTCTACCCCCAATAGCAAAGTCAGGATTTCCATGGGGTTTCTCCTTACTTCCAGCGGCGTAAACGATGGGTCACCAGAATACTGACCAGCATACAGAGCAACGAAGTGGACACAATCACATCGGCCAGGTAGCTGGGTAGGTTGGCCGATCGACTCATGGCATCGGCTCCAACATAAATCGCTGCAATGAAGACCGCCGAGAACAGCACTCCGATCGGGTGAAGTTGGGCCAGCATGGCCACGATAATCCCCGTGTAACCAAAACCGGGGGAGAGGTCAAGGCTGAGGTAGCCCTTCAGGCCCGATACTTCGCAGACCCCACCCATGCCCGCCAGTCCACCGCTCAGCAGCGCAGTAAACAGAATCACCCGATCGATCGGAATTCCGGCAAAGGCCGCCGCTCGAATATTGGCCCCGATCGCCTTCATTCGGTAACCCAGGACAGCCCGACTATTCATAATCCAGACCAGAACCGCACTCAGAATAGCCAGAATTAGCCCCAGGTGGGTACGGCCCAGGAGTTTTGCTAGGGTGGCCTGGGCGGTCAGGGGCATAGCCTGGGGCCAACCCAGGGCGGAGGGGTCTTTGAGGGGCCCTTCTACCAGGTAACTGACCATCAGCAGCACCACAAAGTTGAGCAGCAGAGTGGTGACGACCTCATCCACCTGGATCCGCACCTTTAACAGGGCTGGCAGGAGCAACAGCAGGCCACCAAAGATAAACCCGGCTAACAAGATCAGAGGCATCATCAGTACCGGGGGCAGAGTCAGGTAGCCTGTGCCCACCAGGGTAGCGGCGATCGCCCCGGCATAAAACTGACCTTCCGCTCCAATATTCCAGAACCGGGCGCGAAAGGCGACGGCCACGCTCAATCCCGTAAACATCAGGGGTGTGGCCCGGGAGAGGGTTTCAGACAGGGCAAAGCTCGAACCCAGAGCCCCTTTGAGCATGACCCCGTAAGACTGCCAGGGAGATACCCCAGTCCAGGTAATCAGGGGGAGGCACAAAATCAGGGCTGTGACGATCGCCAGCAGGGGAGCCAGCACCGGCAGCAGGAACGACAGGCGCTCACGTACAAATCGATTCATCCGATAGGCTTAGCATCGTGAATTTAATAAAACCCAAAACCTGATGGTTGAAAGAACGACTCTGGGTGCTTTCAACCATTAAAAATTTGGTTTTATGAATTTGTGATCCTTAACGATTAGCCGTCATGCTACCAGATCCCAGGTTTTTCTTACGAGCAAAACGTTGATACTTTGGCTCGACCCCACTGAGTTTGAGGACATCGGCAAAGGTGGCGCAGTAGGTGGGCAGGCCGAAGGTTGCCGGACTGACGACGTTTTTGTGGGTGAAGTGGCGGTAATTCATCGAGAACCGATCCCAGGCTGCCATCTGAATCCGAAACAGTCGGATGATCAGGTCGGCCATACCCTGGGTCATCGGAATCCGAAAGTAAATCCGTTTGTTCAGGTAGGCACAGGCTTCTTCGACCACCTGATTTACCGTAATCGCCGGATTGCCCAGTACCAATTGACGTAACTCGTTACTGGCAGGGGGATGGTCTACCAGGTAGCGGACGATCTGCCCAATGTCTTTGCTGTGGATATAGTGGAAACTTCCCTCGGTCTGCAAAAACCGAATGATGCCAATCCATTTGGCAACCATGGCAATCCCTGGGGTGACATGGGACTGAGGCTTTTGGGCATCTCCCCCCAGCAAAATAGTAGGGAACAGGGTGGTGATGCGATCGGCCATTGGTAACTGGCTCAGCTTCTGATGGCAGAGATACTTGGTTCGGATATAGTCGGTTCCAATCTCGCCGGCTTCCTTCAGGGGCTGGTTGTTGCGATCGAGAATGCTGGCTGTGGAAAAATAAATTATCTGCTGACAACGATCCGGGTCGAGGGATTTGATCAGTTCGATATTCTTGTCGATATTGATCTTCTCAATTCCCTCGCCACCCCAGGCCGTAGCAATTAGCACGACGCAGTCCATAGTTTTGAGCAGGTCACTAAACTGCTCGATCTGACCCAGATCGCCCTGGATGAGATGAACTCCTGGACGAAAATGAGAGCCTAACTTGAGCTTATTCGGGTTCCTGACCAGCAGATAAAGCTCGTGGTTTGTTTCTTGCATTAAAGCTTCAACCACGTAGTGACCAACACAGCCACTCGCGCCAGTCACAAAAATCCGCTTGGATGTCATTAGAGGTTAGGAGAAGTAATCAGGTGAGCCAGTCCCGAATCAGGCGTGAACCGCCAGGAGTTGATCTGACTGCTTGCCAACCTCAAAGAAGTAAGCTGCATTTTCTTCGGGAGTGTTCGGTAGAATACCATGTCCCAGGTTCAATATGTGCTTGTTGCCCCCGGCTTTCCGAATTGTGTCCAGAATTCGCTCGCGGATCAGATCTTTAGATCCGAACAACACGCCAGGGTCTACGTTACCCTGCACACCAATGTTGGGTCCCAGACGGCGACGGGCATCGGCCATGTCTACCGTCCAGTCTACGCTGACGATATCTACCCCCGATTGGCCCATCCGTTCTAATACTCCGGCACTGCCACTGATGTAAAGAATCAGGGGAGTGTCGGGGTGGGTGGCCTTCACCTGCTGAATCACCCGCTGCTGATAGGGCAAGGCAAAGGTATCGTAGTCCTGAGGACTGAGGTGACCGGCCCAGGAGTCAAACATTTGCACTATTTGGGCTCCAGAGTCGATCTGGTAACGCACGTAGTTGGCGATGGAGTCCGCCAGATGGCCCAGGAACTGGTGGAGCATGGCGGGTTCGTTGAAGGCCATGCTCTTAATGATGGTGTAGTCTTTAGAACTCTTACCCTCGATCGCGTAGGCTGCCAGGGTCCAGGGAGCACCGACAAACCCCAGCACCGTAGCCTGATTGCCTACTTCCTGGCGCAGGGTCTGGAGAATCTCGCGGATGAAGGGAAGAGATTCTGCCGGTTCCAGGGGGCGCAGTTGTTGAATCTGCTCTAGAGTGCGGATGGGTGGGTCAATGATGGGGCCACGGCTTTCGATGATGTCGAAGGGAATGCCCATTCCCGGCAGGGGGGTGAGAATGTCAGAGAACAAAATCACTCCATCGGGTTGAAAGGCCCGGAAGGGTTGCAAAGAGATCTCTACGGCCAGGTCTACCTTCTCAGAGCGATCGCGGAAGGAGGGATACTTATCCCGCAGGTCGCGGTACTCCTTCATATAACGTCCGGCCTGTCGCATCATCCAGACAGGAGGACGCTCTAACTTCTCACCGCGAGCAGCCCGCAGTAGGTAAGGAACCTGGGTAGACCCGGTCATTTCAACTTGTCCTAGTGTTTTGAGTGCATTTGCTAGCTTACCACTCGGTGATCACTATTTGCGTGAATGATTGGAGGGAATGGTCAGGTTTTCCCTCCCTATTTCCCCGTCGTCCTACTTCACAATGCAGACTCCTCCCAGGGTGATGGTGCACTCTGGAGCCGGTTTGCGAGCTGCTTCCAGATTGCCCGTTGCGGAGTTGTAGGTATACTCACCGGCAGTCACCAGGCGATTGGGATTGGCACAATAGACGTAGGATTGGGTCGCCTCCGGGAAGGTGACGACGACCAGGGAGCCCCGGGCCGGGGGACAGGTATCCAGCACGGTCAGGCCGTAGTCGGTCTGGAGCATTTGACGGCGGCTATCGGGTTGGCTGGTGGTTGGGGTGGTCGGAGTGGTCGGGGTCGTCGGAGTGGTCGGGGTCGTCGGAGTGGTCGGGGTAGTAGCAGTAACCGCCGTCAGTTCATCGCTGGTGATGTTGTAACGGTAGCTGCCGGCCCTGACGAAGCGATTGGGGGTGGCGCAGTAGGTATAGTCCCGTCCATCCTGGGGGTCGTTAACGACAATCTGAGCTACGGGGGTACCTGCGCCCGGGCAACGCTCTAAAACGCTCAGTTGTAATCGCTGGGCCAGCAGATCCCGGCGGGTATCTACCAGGGAAATTCGCTTTGTTGTGGCATCGTAGGTGTACTGTCCGGCTTCGATATCCCGGGTACACCGTTCGTCGGAGCCAATTTTGATCCGGGCCACGTTAGGGACTCCACAACCAATTACCCGCAGGCGTAAAACATCGGTCATCACCTGGTCTGCCTGGGAAACCTGGGCCGAAGCACCACTTAAGCCATCCACGGAGAGGGTATACCGACCCCGGGTGTTAGGTTGGGCCAATACTAGCAGCCGATAGGTGCCCGCTGTCGTGGCCCGATAGCGCAGCAGGTTTAAGGTGGCATCGTAGGCTACCTGTTTGCCAGTCTGGGGAGCCAGCAATACCAGAATTGGTTTGAGGTTGCTGCCGTCTTCTGGGTCAACGGAAATTTCAATTACATCTCCCCGCTGGGCCGTCAGGCTGTAAGCATCGCCGATCGCGCTCTGGGTGGGTGCTCCGGCCCGAGACTGGTTACGGAATCGGAAGGTGGGGGAGCCAGTACGAATAAAGCCATTCACCGTTTCGCCATCTTTCAGGGCGGTTTGGGCGGTTCCTATATCCGCGATCGCCCCCAGTACCATGACCGTAGCAGCGACTGTAGCAGCAACCCGAGTAAAATTTTTACGATTAAACATAGTTAGGTATCTCCAGCGGTGTATGTCTTCGTTAGCATCATAGAGAAGGCAAGCCGAGGTTCGTCTCTTTCAGAGGTAGGAGGGATTTGCCCTTTCCAGTCTCAGGGAATAATTGCCACAGGTAACCAATCGAACTGTATAGACTGGTTGTTGCCCCTAAGGTTCCCGCGAGATCTGATTCGCTGGGGTGGTTGGGGTGGCAATAGCTTGCTTCTGAAGTTCCAGAAGCTGGGGAATGGTCAGGAAGCGGTAGCCCTGTTGTTTTAATGCAGTAATGATCTGGGGCAACGCCTGGACCGTGGCACTGCGATCGCCCCCGCCATCATGTAACAATACAATACTTCCCGGTTTGACCCCCCGCAGAACGTTATCTACGATGATCGGAGCCGATACATAGTAGTCATGGGAATCTACGGACCAGAGGGTAACGGTCTGATTCTGGGCCTGGGCGTAGGGTACCAGACCGCCCGCAAGATTACCCGCCGGGGGCCGAAATAAACTGGTTTTGACCCCGGTGATCTCATAAATCAGGCGGGCTGCATTACTGAGTTCCTGAGCCGCAGTCGGCTGATCAAGATTCTGCAGGGGATGTCTCCAGGTATGGTTCCCGATCGCATGGCCAGCGGCTACCACCTGGCGGGCCAGGTCGGGATGGCGTTGTAGATGGAGGCCCACCCAGAAAAAGGTGGCCTTGACCTTCTGCTGGTTGAGAATTTCTAAAACCTGTTCCGTGGTGGTTTCCCAGGGCCCATCATCAAAAGTCAGGGCGACCACCTTTTGCCCCAGGGCGGGAGTGACCTGATTCACGATGGCACCCTGAAACTCTGGGGGAATGGCCGTATCCGGCGCTGGTTCCAATTTCTTGCTGCCCGGCTCAAAGCTGAGAGCTGACTGGTAGGCCGGTTGGCTTGCGATCAGATTAGCTTGGGCCTGGGTCTGGCTAAAAGGTGGAGTGAGGGGCCGGGTTTCCTCAGGCAGCTGGGGGTGAGACAACTCCCAGTGTAGCCACCAGTAACAGAGCAAAAAACCGGCCAGGGCCAGCCGACTGATCAGGGCCGATCGCAAGACCTGAAACCGTAACCAGGCCTGACTACGCTGATAATTCCGGCGACTCCGGGTAGGGGGCTGACCGCGATTGGCGGGGGTAACAATTCGGACGGATTGCCGCCAGAGGGGAGTCGATTCGCCGACAACCCGGGCGGCAATCACGACATCCCGAATCGCTGCAGAGTTCAGCGTCCAGAGGCGGTAACAAATAAACCGAACCAGTTGCGTCTGGAGCTGACAGTAAAGCGATCGGGGGCGGTGCTTATGGAAACTGACCAAAATTTTCAGGCAACCAGACCCACTCCTGCGTACCTGAATATAGATGCCATAGGGAGCCAGTAAGCTATTCAGCCAGTAGGCGATCGCTCGAAAATTTCCCTGTTGCGCTAACTCCAAAATTGACGGTCGATACAATGCCCTCGAATGGCTCATCCCTTCCCTCGCACCAAGCAATCTCTCACTAAAGCCTCCCGAGGGGGCTCACACCCCACCTGCTATAGAAGCCTGGTACAAACTAACTCACCTGAAGCAAAGCGGCACACCTAAATTGGCAAATCCGCAGCCAAGACTGACTGACCGGTATGTATCAGCTTTTGCGGCAGGAATGCTAACTCCGGGAGCAAAGTTTGCTATTCTAGATAAGGTGAATATTTGCTGGTGTAGCTCAGTTGGTAGAGCAGCTGATTTGTAATCAGCCGGTCGCAAGTTCGAGTCTTGTCACCAGCTTTC